>Ga0308161_1000011_pt1 | contig 745755 bp, 687 predicted proteins | sample PhyFR2_FD_201034 | JGI IMG/M metagenome (GOLD analysis project Ga0308161, IMG submission 201034) | Phyllosphere microbial communities from UC Gill Tract Community Farm, Albany, California, United States - DLSLF.R2 | ecosystem: Host-associated > Plants > Phyllosphere > Unclassified | place... | reverse complement strand
CCAGTCGCCGTTCCTCAGGCATTCTTGAAATATATTTCACCGAAGCCATTCCGGCATAACGGGCCAAATTCCGCAGCTGGATGGCAGGCAGACCGGAAAAATTCAGCCGGGAAAACTCCATGCTACGCAGTCGGTATATCGCTCCAGGGCGTCTGTAAATGACGGTCCACTGATAGTGACAGGGCCTTTTCGTATCTCCTCCAGCACCGATATACGCTGCCCTTCAGGTATTTCAAGTAGACCGTCCATTTACGCTTTCTGCCAGCTGTCAGGCAACAAAGCCAGCCTTCGCCACAATCGTCGACTTGCCCGTTCACGTACTTCGCCAATCAACCTTGTCAGAGTCGAGGCTGCGGGTAACAGGATCTTATTTTGCAGCAGCGGGTATTTTCTCTTTCAGCATATCGGGAAAGGATCTCTGGACGGCTGATGTTCAACTGTGCCGCAATGTAAAAACGGATGAATGAGGGAATTTGAAGGGGATCAGGAAGAAACGTTCCCAGGAAGCGCGCCGTAGTCAGTTGAAGTGCAATCCCCAGACGGTTATGTTTTCCCCGTCGCTGATTAATAAAAGCAAGGTCACGCTCATCCAGATGAAAATATCGGGCCAGTTGAACCTCATTTGGCTCTGCCATATAGCGACCGTAGTTTTCTGTCTGTTCTCTGGTCAGAAAATCATCACTCATTGCGCATCCTTTCGTAAACTGGCGATCTTCTCTATTTTTTGACAGTCTCAGATATTATAAGTTTTGATACCTCTCAAAACGACTTCAAACATGAGTATCAAAAATCGTGATTTATACCTTATGATACTACGCAGTATCAATATCGATTTGTGAGACCAATATGGCATTACTGGGATATGCAAGAGTATCAACCAGCCATCAGAAACTGACGGCACAGATAACAGAGCTGAAATCTATAGGTGTCAGAGATGATCGAATATTTACTGATATGATGTCGGGAGCCACGGACGAACGCGAAGGACTACAACGGCTACTTGCCCGAGCGGAAAAAGACGACATCATCATTTGTACCAAAATGGACCGGCTTGGCCGCAATACAGCAGATATGATCCACATTGTTGATGCTTGCTTTAAAAAGGGAATAGCCATTCGATTTTTGGAGAATGGACTGAGTACTGAAGGCACGATGGGGAAAATGGTGATTCAGATCCTTGCCGCTGTTGCAGAGGCGGAACGCGAACGAATATTAGAGCGTACCAACGAGGGCAGAGTGGTCGCGATGGCGGCAGGGGTTAAGTTTGGGCGAAAACCTCATCAAAGATCGGGAATGGCTCTGGAACTTATTCACCTTGATACTCCCATTAAGCTGGTAATGGAGAAAACCGGAATTTCTCGGGCAACTTACTTTCGGTTGAAAAGTCATCAGCGCCGTTCCTGATGGTCAGACGCTACAAATGAAAATTTTTCAGGTTCCTGCCTCGGAAGCTCTAAACATCTTCACATAAATAACCGGGGACATAATGGATAATTATAATCAGTTGCTTGCATTTATATGGGCGTATGAATACGGCAATTTTTCTGCCGCCGCGCGGGCAAACGGATTGACGCCTTCAGCAATGAGTAAACTCATCAGCCGGCTGGAGGCCAGATTACAGGTAAGGCTCTTTCATCGCGGGACGAGAACGTTAACGCTGACCGAAGAGGGGCACGTTTATCTTAACAGCGCCCGGGCAGTCGTTGACGCAATGTCGGAGGCTGATTCACTGGCAGAAGATATGCCATCACGCATCAGCGGGCAGCTGAAAATCCGTACCATGACCACCTTCGCCCGTTATCATATCCTCCCATGGTTGCCCGCGTTTATTGACGCCTACCCAGACCTCGACGTTGATATTGAAACGGGGCCGGTTTACCGGGATGACTTTGATAAAGGGCTGGATCTCGCCATTTATGGTGGTGTACTTGCGAGTTCTTCCCGTATCGCCCGTCGTATCGGTGAGAGTCAGTGGATTACCTGCGCTTCGCCGGCCTACATCACCAGGTACGGGATACCCTCCCATCCCCGTGAGTTGATGGAGCATCGCTGTTTCCACTTTAATTTCGATAGCCACTGGAACCAGTGGGTGTTCACCGAAGACAATCAGAGCATCATATTCCCGGTGAAACCGGTTGCCTCACTGTCGCAGGGCGATTTGCTGCGAGATCTGGCTATTAAGGGAGAAGGTATCGTCCGCCTGGCTGACTTTCACGTTCACCGGGATATCAGAGAAGGAAGATTAATACCGCTTTTGAAGGCATTCCAGTCTCCTGTCAGAGAGCCGCTCTATATAATTTACGCGAAAAGGCAGCATCTCAGTCCGCGCATCCGCTGTTTTATTGAATTCATGGAAAAACAGATAGCCCTGCATCCCTGGAGCATTTGAATTTTCAGCCAGCCCCTTACTACTTGTCCCCAGGGGCATATTTAAATAGTCACTGTGAAACTACGTCACAGTGGGTATTCCTGCTGCTCGAATCCCGTCGCTAAAGGATCGTGTTACTGTTTTATGGATTTTTACAGAACGAATCCATTTTCCAGGACAGAAGATATTATTATGTCAGACAAACAAACATCGCATGCAGGGATGGCACTGGCCCTGGCTTTCTTTTCCGGCATGCTGAGCAGCAGTCTTCCCACTCCTCTCTATCCCGTGTACATCAGTTTATATGGTTTCAGCGCTTCTCAAATAATGGCGGTTTTTGGCGTCTACGCGGCCGGAGTCCTTTTAGCGCTTGCATTTACCGCGAGGGTTAATATCAGGCCTGAGCTGTATACAAGACCTCTGTATGCAGGTCTGGCCTGCGTTTTGCTGTCATCACTACTGATGATGCTTGCAGATAACTTTATGATACTTATCCTAGGCCGTTTTGTTACCGGTCTGGGTTCAGGTATTTTAATGGCCTATATTAACCGCTCGCTGATTAAATTATTTGATACGGAAGTAAGTAATACTGCGGCACTGACGGCTTCTGCCTCGTTGATCCTTGGACAGGCTATTGGCCCATTAATAACGGGGGAAATCGTGCATCGCGGTTTTTATGCACTTAAGGCTCCCTACGTAATTCTTTTTATTCTGGTTACAGCTTCAGTATTTGCGATCAGGGGCAGTCGTCTGGTGATTAACAGGCAGAGTACGCCCATAACCGGTGAAAGGAAAAATGTCAAAGCTCAAGGTCATAAGGCGCTCTCTTTCCGGGACGTCATCGTCTGCTGCATGGCCATATTTCTTTCATGGGCGATGGCGTCCACATTTATGTCCCAGGGGCCCACCCTCGCCCGCACCTACTTCAATGTCACCAGCGTGCAGCTGGTAAGCTATTCGTTGTCGATATTCCTGCTGGTTGCAGGTATCACCCAGATAGTGATGAGAAAAAAACACCATTATTCATCGCTGAAAATCGGAATTGTTACCCAACTTGCTGCGGTTTTGCTCGTCCTCTGCAGTGTATACACAACGGATCCCTTCCTTCTTTTCATAGCCGTGATGCTCGAAGGATTCGCCTATGGGGCAATACTGGTCGGTGCCGCCACTATCGTTAATGTGGTCGCCAGACAGAGTCAGCGGCACCACCTGATAAACCTTCTTTACATTGTGGGATACGTGGGTAACTGGTTGCCGTTTTCGCTGAGTGTGATGATGGATCATTTCTCACAGGAAACAGCTCTGAATGCCTATCTTTTTTTGTGCAGTGTTTTAAGTACGTGTATTACTTTATCGGCGTATTTCGCGGGAAGGGGGCAGCCAAAATCATGGGTTGGAGCATAAAATACTAAATAACATACACGGAAAAAATAATCATCCTGGCCCATCTATGCATGATGGCCGGAAATTGAATGCGAAAAATTCAAACGTAAACTCAATATTAAAGGAAAATAAAGATGTTATTATGAATGCTAATTTCCCGGAAATCGACCACGTCGTCTGAGGAAGACTCCTCCCTTACGAGCGCTCAGCCTTGATGACCTGGTATTGCCATCTTCGTGGAAGAAAACACGTCTACGTTTGCTGAAATTGCCACGATGACCGGTATGCTACGTATTCCTGAATCAAAGCTGGCATGCAAAAGATAAGCACAATCAGCGCTGTTTATCTTTTTCCATCAATATGTTTAAAAATGAGCGTACCTTTGTCGGGCGAAATCGAGATGCGGGAAAAACTGCATGAATCTCCCCTGAAGGTAGTTCCCATTCCGGGAGCACCTGAATTAAGCGGCCAGAAATAAGATCATCACTGACAACGTAATCCGGCAACACAGAGATGCCTGCACCTTCTCTCACCGCTTCACGGACCGCCAGTGTGTTATTAATGAATATCGAGGGCTGAACGTTGACACTTTGTTGACCCGATCCATTCAGCGTGAAATGCCACTGAGAAGGTTTACGCAGAGCTGTATTGGCTATAAAAGGCAGTGGTTTGATATGTTGTGGTTTATTAATTTTTTCTACCTGCGGCTGCATATTGCGCGGGGCTACCAGCAGCTGCCGGAAGTGCCCGATTTTCCTTGCCTGCAACAGTGAGTCATCTAACCAGCCCACACGGATGGCTATTTCTATATCTTTGTCTACGATATCAAACTTGTTATCACTTATCACGGCATCAACTTTGCAGTCTGGATAGCGCTGACTGAATGCCGTGATAGCTGGAACGACGACGCTGATCCCATAGTCAAAAGGGGCTGTCAGCCTCAATGTCCCAGAGGGCTCAGCCACCAGTGCGTCTAACTCTGCAAATGCTTCCTCTGTTTCACGTAGAATAGATGCACAGTGCTCATAAAAGACTTTTCCCGCATCCGTTAAGCGAATGGTACGAGTAGTACGGATAAGAAGAGTCGTGTTCAACTCCTCTTCAAGACGCGCGACCTGATGACTTACTACCGCTTTAGTTATACCCAAACGCTCTGCAGCTGCAGTAAATGAGCCAGCCTCAACCACGGAGACAAAGTAGGCAAGGCGTCTGATATTTCCCAGTTTTCTCACTATCGCATTCCAATTGTATGTTTTTAGGTGACAGGCTGTTTACCATGGATGCATTTAACATCCAATAAAAGTTTTCTATGATGAGTTGCTTTTAAAAATAGGGGGCACCTGTGAACATGACTCTTAATTACTTATTCGATCCGCTTTGCGGTTGGTGCTACGGCGCGTCACCTGTGCTTACTGAACTAAATGACATTCCGGGCATTAAACTTAAGTTCATGCCAACCGGCCTGTTTTCAGATGCCGGTGCACGTCCCATGAATAATGAATTTGCTGCTTTTGCGTGGGAAAACGACCAGCGAATTTCTAATATCACCGGGCAGCCTTTTTCCGAGATTTATCGCGAAAAAGTTCTTCATGGCCAGCAGAAAAAATTTGACAGTGGTTCAGCCACGCTTGCGATTACTGCAGTATCACTTTCAAACCCTTCGCGGGAAATTGAAGCGCTGAAAGCAATACAACGCGCCCGTTATGTTGAGGGGCTTGACGTCACGTCATTGTCGGTTCTTGCGGGTGTGTTAAGTTCTCAGGGGCTGGAAAATGCAGCGAAGAAAGTGTTGGATCCCGCAGCAGACTTGCTCGAAGCAAACCATACTCGTACTGAGCGTGCGAAACGATTAATGCGGGAATTTGGCGCACGCGGTGTTCCCACTTTTATTGCCGAATCCGGCTCAAAGCGCTGGATGCTAAACTCAAGCGTTTTGTTTTCAAACCCTCATGAATGGGTACGTCAGTTAGTGGATTCATAACGTCTGGTGATAGCAATTCTCACCTAATTACCACTTTAATAGAAGGCGAAAAATACGATGACACTGCAAACCAACGTCCCTGATGCAGGGAAGGACATTGCCCTGAGTTGGACACATTTTCCTGCCGGCGAGCACGGTTTTTATCGCTCGCCAGTGCTGATAACGGGCGATAAGGAAGCCGTACTTATTGACGGTGGTTTTACGCTCACCGATGGCAGACTGCTGGCAGAGGCTATCCACAAAACAGGTAAAAAGCTGACCACTATCTATATTAGCCAAAGCGACCCTGATTACTACTTTAGCCTCGGTCCGGTAAGAGCAGCCTTTCCGGAAGCTCGTGTCGTTGCCGCATCGTCGACAATCGACGCTATTAAGAAAAGTGTTGATAAGAAACTGGCAGTGTGGGGCCCACAACTCCAGGACAACGGTCCGCAAACGTTGTCAGACATCGTTATGCCCGAGGTATTTGACGAGGATGCGTTATCTCTCGAAGGCCACGCCCTCGAAATCATCAATGCTGATGGCCTCGCTAACCGTCGTTATCTCTGGGTACCTTCGCTTAACGCCATTTTTGGCGGGGTGCTGGTGTTCTCTGGTGCCCATGTTTGGACCGCCGACACTCAGGGTCCAGAGGGTCGCGCACTTTGGATAAAAAATCTGGACACTATGGCATCCAGACATCCCACTACGGTCATCGCAGGGCATATGTTACCTGAGGGTGCTACAGATATTTCAGCAATAACCTATACCCGCGACTATCTTCTGGCTTTTGAGAACGAGCTTAGTCTGGCCGGCGACAGTAACGAACTGATTGCAGCCATGACAAAACGTTATCCTGAAGCTGGCATGAGTGTCGCTTTACAAATTGGTGCAAAAGTCGCCAAGGGCGAAATGAGTTGGGGATAGAATAATGAAGAGTAATGTGGAAATTATACGCGCGACGTACGAAGGTACATCAGAAGAAAATGGAAAGAACCTGCTTGCTGTCCTGTCCCCCAATGCGACATGGACTGAAGCGGCTGGGTTCCCCTATGCAGGTACTTACATCGGTGCAGAAGAGATAATCGCTAACGTATTCCAGAGACTGGCAACTGAGTGGACAGACTATCAGGCAAAGACTCATACGTTTCTTGCAGACGATAACTATGTTGCTGCTTTTGGGATTTACTCCGGCGTTTATAAAAAAACCGGCAAGGCGATGACGGCATCATTTGCGCACCTTTATCGCCTTGAGGATGGAAAAATTATGACCATGGAACAGTATGTCGATAGCGCGTCGGTCATGTCGGCGTTAGCATAAAGTTAACGCCGCCTGACAGGTCTCTACACACTTGTAGTGGTTTACTGAATTTGGTCAGCATCAATTGTGGGCAGTTTCAGTAAACCACTACAACTGCAATCTGACTATGCCAAAACATTCTTTAGCCATAGGCTCAAATCATGGAGTTCATCATTACTTACTGTGTGTCCAACAGGATAGGTCTTCCATATAGCATCATGCCCTGCATTTTGCAGAGTATTCCGTGCCGTCATTGCCAGCCCGGGTAATACGATGTCGTCTGGCCATAAAGACAGGTGTTATTCGATGTGTATTATGCTGCTCAGTTGAAGAAGCAGAGGCAAGAGGCAAATAGCCAGACATATCAAAAATACCGGCCAGACGATGTCTGAAACGGCTCCCTGTCATCAGGGATAACGCGCTGCCCTGAGAGAGTCCTCCAATGACAATCCTGTTTCATACCGCGCGAATTTCGCGGTGTATCAGACTCTCATAATATCCCATCATATTACGCAGTCCTTTTCGTCTTACGAACGAGAAAAATCAGAATGACGTTAATCGTACCAGGCCGGTCTGTACTGTCCCCGGCCTGCGATAATGCTTGAATTGTTAGAGCTTTAACGACCAGCGCTTCTGGATCGAGATTTTCTGGATCAAGTTATAAATAATGAGGTTATTATTAGAGCATTATTCCCAGGGTAATCCTTGCTCCCAGCTTTCAACCAGTAAGTCGATAAAGGCGCGAATTCGCGGTGATAAATGTCGTTTACTGGGATAAATGAGCCGAATAGGTTCCGGAGGGAAAGGAAACTCCTCAAGCACGGGTATTAATTTACCGCTACGCAAATCCTCCCCTAGCAAATAGGTCGGTAAGTGAACGATACCAAATCCTGAAATTGCAGATGCCCGCATGGCTTCGGAACTGTCGAGGTTTAGCCGCCCGGGTCCTTCATACACAAAAGTACCTTCCGGAGTCGCAAACCGCCAGCTGCGCCTCTTTTCTGCACTCAGAAGAAAAATAGTGTCATGCCTGATTAAGTCTGCGGGCGTTTCTGGAACGCCCCGTGAGGACAAATATTCGGGAGATGCACAAGTGACAATGTGCTGCGAAGCAATCGTTCGGGTAAGAATACGCGAGTCATCGCGGGGTTCACCGATGCGAATGGCAATATCAAAGCCTTCTTCAATAAGATCAACAAACCTGTCGCTAAAGGACACCTCCGCACGAAGTTCCGGCCACTTTTTCAGATAAACATCCAGAATGGGAAGGATATGGCGCTGCCCAAAAGAAAGCGGAGCACTCAGCCGGAGAGTCCCCGTTGGCTTCCCCCTGCGCATGGCCATGGCGGCATCGACCTCTTCCAGGTCATCCAGTATCTGTCGGCAACGGTCGAACATGACCCTCCCTTCATCAGTCAGACTCAGACTCCGGGTGGTGCGGTTAAGGAGACGAACACCCATACGCGTTTCGAGCCTGACAATACTCTTGCCAATGGCAGAACGAGTGAGCCCGAGGGAACCCGCTGCGTGGGTGTAACTCCCGGCTTTTACAGCCGCGACGAATGCGGCGATATCACCGATGCTATTGATCTCCATGATTTATTTATCTCCTTTAATACGGGCTTTAACGTACCCTGATACGGGAAGCACATTCCCTAAATGTTTATATACTATAGGCTCCTGTTATTTTTTAACGCAAATACAAACAGGAATAAAAATGCTGAATCAACAAACCAAACAAGCCGTAAAGGAATGGTCAGAAAGCCTGGCCGGCCTGGGTCCAATCCTTACGGGTGAGGATACCGTAACGCCTATGAGCGAAGTGCGTGACGCCTATACCCGTATGCTTGCTAAAAATCCTGCACCTTCCGGTGTCAGTTTTACTGAAGTCGACATGGGGGGCGTGCCGGGCACGTTGGTGACGCCTGACAAACTTGAAACTGATGCCATCGTTATCTACATCCACGGCGGGGCTTATATTGTCGGCGAACCGGCGGGCTATCACGGTATTGGTGGTAATTACGCCAGCATGCTGGGCGCACGGGTTTACATGCCGGATTACCGTCTGGCACCGGAGTATCCTTTCCCCACGCCCGTTACCGATACCGTTCGTGCGTATGAGTGGTTGATTGAACAGGGATTTGATGCCAGCAAAATCTTACTGGCGGGCGAGTCTGCGGGCGGAGCGATGGTGGTTACCGTTATGGTTGCTGCACGCAACAAAGGACTGCCGCTTCCGGCCGGCGGTGTTTCTATTTCCCCATGGGCCAACCTTGAGCACACGGGCGTATCCATGACCAACCGGGAAGGCCTCGATCCGCTGAACACCAAGGCCGGTCTGGATTTCCTGGCACGCACTTTCCTGGGCGATGCGTTACCTAATCACCCAATGGCATCTCCCGTGTTTGCCGACGTGACGGGTTTGCCGCCGGTGCTGGTTCAGATTGGTGAAAACGAACTGATGCTGAGCGATGCGATGCGTCTGGCCACTCACCTGGGCGATCACCGCGTTCGCGTAAATCTGGAAGTCTGGCCAGGTATGTTTCACGCATGGCATTTCTTCTCCACGCTGCAGCCAGAAGCGGTACAGGCTCTTGAGAGCTCTGTCGTCTTTATGAAGCAGGCTCTGCGGGATGCCGCGAAGTAATCATCTATGATGAACTGAATAACGGGCGCGGCTGACCGCGCCCGTCAGGAGTGAAAATGCCCCATTTACAGACCCAACTTACTTATCCGCCGGATCTTGACTCACACAGCGCTTATAAGCGCGTATTTCGCCCGGGCCGCCTGACCTTCGGCTTTATTATGCCACTTGAAGGTTATCCGGATTCGCCTTTCCCGACTCTGCAGGATCATCAGGCGCTGGCAAAATATGCTGATGACGCTGGTTTTTCCGCTCTCTGGATGAGAGATGTTCCCTTTTATGACCCGCGGTTTGGTGACACCGGACAGATGCTGGATCCTATGGTCTACCTCGGATTTCTTGCCGCTCAAACTAAACGCATAACGCTGGGTACTACCGGTATGGTGTTACCCCTGCGGGACCCGATTATATTGGCCAAACAGGCAGCCTCTGTGGACCAGCTAAGTGGTGGGCGCCTTCTGCTGGGCTTGTCCAGCGGCGATCGCGCTGTTGAATATCCTGCTTTTGGAGCCGACTACGATAACCGTGCCGAACGCTATCGGGAGGCGTTTGGTCTGATAAAAACCGTCAGTGAGACGTCCTTCCCGGTAGCAGAAACGGCGTTTTACGGCAAGCTTTCAGGCAACCTTGATCTCATTCCTAAACCATTTAAATCACGCATTCCGATGATTGTGGTTGGTCGTGCACGACAGGACCTGAGCTGGATAGCGGAGGAAAGCGACGGATGGATATGGCATCTGAGTGACTTCTCAACGCTTCCGGAATTGCTTGAATTCTGGCGTGGCGGCTATGAAGACAATCGTTTCAGACCTTATGGTTACGCCACCTTTTTTGACCTCGATGCTAACCCTGACGCGCCGCTTCGCCGATTGATGAATGGTATCACCGTCGGCCGTAATACGCTGATAAAGCTATGGAAGGAGCAGGAACGGCAGGGAGTAAACCACGTTGCGTTAAATCTGAAACCGCTGACACGACCCGCAGCCGAGGTGATGGCTGAAATGGCAGAATTTGTGTTACCCGAGTTTCCTTCTGAATAAATGCAGGGTAAAAAATGAACTGTTTATTTCATTCTTCGGTGCAGAGCCTGAATACTTTTTGTGAAGCCTGGTCCGGTAAAGCTTGCTCCGATAATAGCCAGTGGCTGGACCCCTCCGTCAGATTAGTCAGCAGCCATCGTGGAAGCGTTTCCGGCCGTGAAAATGTCACCGCCTTTTTGCAAAATGACTTTGCTGACCTGGACAACCTATCCGTTACGCTGACAAACACCGTTGAGCGCAGGAACGATAAAGATTACGTTGCCAGTGCATACCTGCACGGACATGCTTCGCGCACAGGTTCCGGACGTCATAACCAGGTACGGTTCGGTGGGACGGTCGTGATGAGGGCAGGCACAGATGAAGTCCAACCTTTGATCCATACCCTTCACCTCCAGATAAACTGGACCTCAGGTGCAAGGCAGTTGTTATCGGGATGGCAGCTACCGGCTGAAGAGTCCGGCTGGCATCAGGGATTTCCTCCCGTCGCCATTATCAGTGAACTTGATGCTCCCTGGCATGTTGTGCCGGAAAACCACCGTACTTCGGGTGACGAACAGGAGGTGATCGACACCTGGTATCGCTACGCGTGGGCACTGGACCAGGCAGACTTCACGCTTTTCAGCACATGCTTTAGTGAAAACGCCGCGGGTAATTTTACTCCACTGGGATATATAGCCGGAAGACGCAATATTGTTGCTGCCATGAAAGCCTTCAGGCTTCCCTGGCCCTGGATGCAGCATTATGGGGTACCACTAAAGGTATGTATTCACCCCGATCGCCAGTCAGCCTTTCTGATAATTGGCCGGGTTATTGCAGAGCATACACATGATTCTGAAGGACGAAAAATCTACGGCGCGCATTACCGGGTTGGAATGGAAAAAGACGCTCACAACCAGTGGTCAATTTGCTGGAGCGAATATAACCCGGGCTGGCTTTCAACAGACGATGTATCCGGCATTGAAACTTTATTACCGCGCAACAGATGAACGCTGCGCGTTCGACAAGCGTGCCGGTAACTCTTTTTTCAGTTCTTCAATAAAAGTTCTTACTTTAGGAAGGACCGTGTGAGTCCTGGGCCACATTGCAGAAATGGGGGTGGGTGGTGCCTGAAATGTGGGTAGAATTGGACGAAGCTGCCCCTTATTGATGGCATCACCGCATAACCAGTCCGGAAGTTGCGTCACCCCACATCCGGCGATAGCCGCTTCCAGCATGGCTTGACCATTATTAAAACGGTAGGCTGAGGAAACAGCATGTCTTACAACGTGCCCCTCTTTGCCCCGGATTAGCCAGTAAGTTTGCCCGTCTGATGGTAACCCTGAAATGCATCTGTGTGACGAAAGCTGACGAAGATCAATGGGGGTGCCTGCTTGTTCCAGATAGCCCTCAGAGGCGCAAATGATAAGCCTTTGCTCGCCCAGGCGGGTGGCAACCAAATCACCTGAGTCAGGCAGGGGGCCAAGCCTCAGCGCCAGGTCAAAGCCGTCTGTCGCCGGGTCGCGAACCCGATCGCTTAAATCAACTTCGATGTTCAGGGGCCGGTATTTTAACGCCATGATATTGAGTAAGGGCATAATGAAAAGATGCCCAAAGGCCACGGGAACCGTCAGCCGCATCAGTCCAGACGGCTCCACTATCCCCGCCTCTATTATGCTTTCAGCATCTGAAATCATATCCAGAGCAGCAGTGCAGCGATTGAAATAGATCTCACCTTCCGGCGTCAGCGACAGGCTTCGCGTACTGCGGTTGAGTAAGCGAATCCCCAGGCGGATTTCCAGACGCTTGATGCTTTTACTGAGTGCAGAGCGCGTCACGCCTAAACCCTCAGCTGCAGCAACGAAACTGCCTTTTCTGACAACTTCAGTAAATTCCTGTACGCCATTGAGTTGTGCCGTCACAAATATTGGTTCCTTTATCTCAACACTGAGGGGCTTTTTTCCCAGGTAATCATGGGCTTCAAATAAGGATAAGATCGTCGCTAACAGATTTTTACCATGAAATGGCTTCAGGAGACAGAATGAGCGAGTTACTGAATATCTATACAATGAATGCAATAAAGCTCAATAATCGTGTCGTTATGGCACCAATGACCCGTTCGCGGGCCTATGACCTTGTTCCAACTGACAGTATGGTCACCTATTATCGCCAGCGCGCAACAGCAGGTTTAATTGTTTCCGAAGGTTCACCTGTTTCAATGGAAGGTCGTGGACAGGCTTACACGCCGGGAATTTACACTGACGAGCAGATAGAGGGCTGGAAAAAGGTGACAGAGGCAGTACATGCGCAGGGTGGGAAAATATTCATCCAGCTTTGGCACGTAGGACGTTCCTCACACGTTGCTCACCAGCCTGATGGGCAGGCCCCGGTCAGCTCCGTCTCACGCGTTGCAGAAGGCTGCACCACTCACATTCCCGGTGATAACTGTCAGTCTGTACGCGTATTTCACAGCCAGCCCCGCGCATTAGCAACGGATGAAGTTCCGCGGGTGACACAGGATTTCGTTCGGGCGGCTAAAAATGCCATCGAGGCGGGTTTTGACGGTGTGGAGATCCACGCAGCTAACGGCTACATCTTCGAGCAATTTATCAATGGTGGACTTAACGACAGAACAGATCGTTATGGCGGTAATATTGCCAATCGTCTGCGGTTTACGCTGGAAACTGTGGATGCTATCTCTGCAGCCATCGGGAGTCATCTGACAGGTATCCGTATTGCACCCTTTGGCCGCCTGCAGGATATGCATGGCTTTGATGATGAGCAGGATACCTGGTTAGCTTTAGGTATCGAACTGCGTCGTCGACATCTCGCATATGTGCATTTGAGCGATCAGGAATCTCTCGGAGCTCAGGCCATTCCTGCTGGCTTCCTGACAAAGTTTCGCAAAGCCTACGAGGGTACCCTCATCGTAGCGGGCAGCTATACACAGGCGCGTGCAGAAATGGCACTCAGAGAGGGGTTTGCCGACTTAATTGCATTTGGCCGTCCTTTCATAGCCAATCCAGATCTCGTTAAACGCATGAAGAATGGATGGCTCATGGCTGTTCCTGATAAGGATACGTTTTATACCGGGCGAGATGCAGGTTATATAGATTATCCCACGTATCACGTCGATTAAGTTCCCAGAAGCTGGAACGTATCCGGAATGCCTCCGATCCTAAAACAGCTCCGGTTTTCAGCCATTCGGAGAGGAGGAATTCCATTAATAGTGAAATTGCCAAATAAATACTCATATTTCATATAATTACTTCGTTAGAGTGGTTTTTTACATCATTGGCCCTCGCCCCCGGCTGAAGGTAAGTGTCGCTCTTAATCATCGGGGCGTTTGAGAATAGGGTGATGGCATAGTTTGTCCAGTAATGCCAGGGCTTGCGCACTCGATGTATAAATAAATATATAGCGATATGCCAGAGTTCATCCGGTTGTCTGGTCGTGTCCGGGCGCAGCGGAATTCTGTTGAGAGCACAATGATAAAAAACCTGATGATATCGCTGGTGGCGGCATTCAGCCTTGTGGCGTCAACGCTGGCTGTTGCCCGCGCGGTAAGCGATGACGCCGGAAACACTGTAACCGTGCCGGCGCAGGCACGGCGTATCGCCGATGGCTGGTACGCGCATCACTCGCTGCTGATGACGCTGGGTGCCGGTGACCGCATTGTGGCTACTGTTAATCATGCCAAAGATCGCCCGTGGATGTTTACCATCCAGCCGTCGCTTAACCAGGCGTTGTCGGTGCATGGCCGCAGTTTTTCCAGTGAGGCGCTGCTGGTACGTCAAGTGGATACGGTATTTGTCGCCGCAGAAGATGCCGATGCCGCGGCTTATCGCCAGGCCGGTTTACCGACGCTGGTGATGGAGTTCGATGATTTTCCTTCCATGAAGCGCTCGCTGCTGACCACCGCCGAAGTGGTGGGAACCGACAGTGCCCGTCAGCGGGCAAGGGCGTATAACGCTTATCTGGATCAGCAGGTGGCAGCGATTCAGGCGCGAACCGCGAAACTTCCTGCCGGGAAACGACCAGGCGTATTGCATATTCAGTCGCTGCATCCGTTAAAAGTCGATGGCCGTGATACTTTGATCGACAGCTGGATAACGCTGGCCGGTGGTCGCAATGTCGCCGGGCAGATTGCAGGCAATATGAAGGAAATCTCACCGGAGAGCGTGCTGCACTGGCAACCGGATGTGATTATTATCGGTGCGGGCGCGGGTACGCTTGCCACTTCGGATTATGCTGCGCTATTCAGCAGCCTGAAAGCGGTGCAAAACCATCAGGTATGGCAAAACCCGGCGGGAGTGTTTCCGTGGGATCGTTATGGCACCGAAGCCGCGCTGCAAATTCAGTGGGCTGCTGCCATACTGCATCCCGAGCTGTTTGCCGATCTCGATATGGTGAAAGCGACGCAGGATTTTTATCAACGCTTCTTTGATTACCGCTTATCCGCAGAAGAGGCTAAGCGAATTCTCCAGGCGCTGCCGCCTGAAATTGTTGGTTTCGACCAGCGCGTAAATAATATTACCAATAAGTAATCATCACTGAAAATACATAAATTAAATCGTGTATTTTTCCTGTCGGTAATTCGTTAAATTTGTGTTTCTGAAATGTAATGTTTCGTAAGGGTAATTATTGCCCATTTGTTCACCTTGAGAGAGCACCATGCTAAACAAATTAACGAGTATCGTTATAGCGATTATTGGTATCGCTATGCTTTACATGGGAGGACAGTTGCTGCTGATTGGCGGCACGCCGTTCTATGTGGTTATGGCGATTGGCTTGCTGGCAACGGCAATCACCTTGTTCAGAAATAAAAAAATCGCCTTATCGATTTACGCCGTATTAATGTGGATTGTCCTGTTGTGGACCCTTTACGAGGTGGGATTTGATAAATGGCAGTGGATTCCACGCGGCGATATTATTGGCCTGATTGGACTCTGGCTGGCAATGCCGTGGGTGGTGCGTCCGCTGTATAGAGCGGCGAAAGTCTCGCCGCCGCGCAAGTTCCATCCTTTCCTCGGCACCACGGTCGCGGTGGTGATTGCGCTGGTGATCGGCCTGATGTTTTACGATCCGTATCCACAAGCCGGTGATATCACCACTAAGCGCAATACCACCGAAACGGATGTGGCGGGAAATGACTGGACGGCTTACGGCGGCACCACCAATGGGCTGCGTTTTTCCACGCTGAACCAGATTACTAAAGAAAATGTGAACAATCTGGAAGTGGCCTGGACCTATCACACCGGTGATATTCGCGATGCGGATAAAGATGCAACCGAATATACTTTCGAAGCCACGCCGCTGAAAGTGAATAACAGCGTCTATTTCTGCACCCCGCACAATGAAGTGCATGCGTTAAATCCGGAAACCGGTGAGCTGAAATGGAAATATCAGCCGGCGAAAGATCGCTCCTATTTACAGCAGCATCAGACCTGTCGTGGCGTCAGCTATTATGAAGCTCCGGCCGCTGAAATAAATGACACGGCAGCCAGCCCGGCAATGTGCCGCAAGCGTATTTTCAATGCCACCACGGATGCGAAATTAATCGCGCTGGACGCTGATAGCGGCAAACTTTGCGCTGATTTTGGCAACAACGGTATGGTCGATTTAGCGGCCAATATGGGCACTATCCGTCCACATGCGCTGATGCAGACCGCCGCGCCACTCGTCGCCGGTAATCTGGTTATCGTCGGCGGCTCGGTGATGGATAACGGGTATAACAGCGGTAACCCGTCTGGCGTCATCCGTGCTTATGATGTGAATTCTGGCCGCCTGGTCTGGAATTTCGATCCGGCGACTCCGGAAAATACGCAGCCGATTGCCAATGGCGAAAGCTATCCACAGGACACGCCGGTTGCCTGGGCAACCTTAAGCGCTGACCTGAAAAATGGCCTGGTGTATGTGCCATTTGGTAACGCTTCACCGGATGAGCTGGGGATTAATCGCGACGCGAACAGTAATACCGAGAAATTCCGCGACACGCTGGTGGCGCTGGACTTAACCACCGGTGCATTTAAATGGCGTTTCCAGTCATCAAAAAATGACCTGTGGGATCGTGATAATCCGTCGCAGCCTTCACTGCTGGATATTGATTATCAGGGCAGCAAGCAGCCGGTGGTGATTTTACCGACCAAAACCGGCAACCTGTTTGTGCTGAATCGCCTGACCGGTCAGCCGGTCTATCCGATTAATCAGGTTGATGTCTCCACCAAAGGCGGCGTGCCGGGCGAAAAATTCTCCCCAACGCAGCCGGTATCGAAGCTGAACTTTATTCCGGAACCACTGAGTGAAAAATCGATGTGGGGTCTGACGCCATTTGATCAGATGGCCTGCCGTATCGATTTCAAATCACTGCGTTATGACGGTAATCCATGGACACCGGCCACCGAACAAGGCTCGATTGTGTTCCCGGGTAACATCGGAGTATTTAACTGGGGTTCCGTGGCGATTGATCCGCAGCGTCAGATTCTGATCGCCTCGCCGGTGCGTCTGGCTTACAAGTACAATCTGATTAAACGCACCCCAGAAACTGCCGATAAGCGCCTGTTTACCAAAGAAGGCACGCCTTACTGGAATGAAAACTTCGACGGCGACTATGCGATCCATATTCAACAGATGGCATCAAGCCTCGGTATTCCCTGTATCGCGCCGCCGTGGGGCCGTATGGTGGGTGTGGATTTAACTACCGGTAAAACCGAATGGCTGCGCCGGGTGGGAACCACCAAAAACCTGAAAACCACCTTCCTGCCGGGTCGCTTCCCGATTGGTTTCCCGATGGGAATGGTGGCGCACGGTGGTCCACTGGTCACCGCCGGTGATGTGGTGTTCCACGGCGCAACCGCGGATAACTTCTTCCGTGCTTACGATATCAACAGCGGCAAACTGCTGTGGCAAACCGAGTTACCGGCCGGTGGACAGGCAACGCCGTCTACCTATCTGGGCGCGGATAACAAGCAGTATGTGGTGATTGCTGCGGGTGGTCACGGTTCGCTGGGAACCAAAGGCGGAGATGCGGTTGTCGCCTATCGTCTGAAGTAAGTTACTCAGTTAAGAAAGGTAAAGCCTGGATTGCTCCAGGCTTTTTTTTTACGCGGCCATGACTTTGTGAGCCTGATCTTACTGACAGATGATTGATGCAAATCCGCTGGATTCTGTTGCACATTGCATTCACCCTCGCACGTTATCCTGTCACTTGTTTTCTTAAGGAAGAGCTGATGAGTCACTATTGCGGTTTTAACGGCCAGCGGCTGGATCCCGTTGGCGTTTTTTATGCTTTGGGTCATGGTTACCGGGCATATAATCCCGGAATTAAGCGTTTTAACTGTCCGGACAGGTTAAGTCCGTTTAACGCGGGTGGTATCAATCCTTATGCTTACTGCGATGGCGATCCGATTAACCGATGCGATCCGAGCGGGCATTTTAGCTGGCAGGCAATCGCAGGGATTAGCCTGGGCATGCTGGGTCTGGTCGGCGCCATCTTTACCGCCGGTTCATCGCTAATCGCGGTGGGCAGTATCACCAGCGCGCTGGCCGCCAGCTCCACCATGACGCTGGTTGTCGGCAGCAGTGCACTGGTGAGCGATATCACCGGCATTGTCAGCCTGGCGACCGCTAACCACGATCCGCGTGTCTCGACGGTGGCAGGATGGCTGTCATTTGCCAGCGGTCTGCTGTCGCTGGGCGCAGGGCTGGTCAATGCTGGCCCGAAGTTAGCACGTTGGCTAACCCAGCCACTCAGTAGCAGGCTGGATACGATGTTAAAGGTGGGGTTAAGCGGACGCGGTGCTACTGGCCTGTTAAAGCAGCAGAGATCGTGGGAAGAGATTCGCGCCTTTATCGACAGTCCGGATAATTTTATCCACCTTATTTTTGGCGACGATAATTGCGAAATGATATCTACCGGCGTGCACCTGAAGTCTGAACCTGCAGAGACAGTTTTTCAGGGGATTTACCGGCCTCATGAATGGATTTTGAAAGACATTCTGCGGGCGAATAAGTCGGTGCCGTTTTACGCCAGCGATGTCATCAGATATCAGTATGAGCGCGTTGCGGCAGAAAACGGATTCACCGGAAAAATGCCTGGAGTATTTATTCTGAAAAATGTGGTGAATAGTGAAGCACGAGCCCTTACGCAGGGCAAAGAGGGGCAGCCACTTTTTGACGCCTTTTTCCAGTCCATACTGGGTAAAACCACGCGGCATGTTCTGACTCAACTGGAGCTTGAAGCCAGCAGCGTTGACCTTTTTCGCCAAAATCACAGTTATGATCTGGTGGTTAATTTATTAAAAGCCGGGCGCTCAGAGGGTAACTGAGCGCCGGATACCACGGTTATTTGCTGTGCCAGTACGCCACTGCGCGCAGCAGCCGATCGTCAACCTGCTGTTGTTCAAAAATGCGGCTGTAATCCTTAACCGTTTTACCTTCACCGGTCAGCCACAGATAATAATCGTGTTCTGGTAGCGTCAGTTGTGCCAGGCGCTGAGCAACGGCCTGTTGCCGATCGCCAATAAACCATTCAAGATTGAAACCGCTAAGATGGGCAAAATAGTCCTTGCTTGCGGCATCCTGTACGGAAATCAGCGCCGTCACCTCAACCGGGGGGGCTGATTGGCTTAATGCTTCCAGCCGACGCAGCAGGGCAGGCATCCCGGTTTCATCACAGACATACAGTTGCCAATGATAATCCTCCGGTATCACCAGTGAGCCACGCGGTCCACCGACGGTCAGGCGGTCTCCGGGACGTGCCTGGTTCGCCCAGTCACTGGCAACGCCGGACTGGTGAAGATAGAAGTCGAGCGTCAGCTCATTGCGCGCCGCATCAAACATCGGCGTGTAATCGCGCGAGGCGGGGCGAATATCATTTTCCCAAATAATGCCGTCGTCGGTAATTGTCGGCGCTGCAAATGTGCTGCCGGGCTGCGGGAAAAATAACTTAATATGATCGTCAAAGCCCAGTGAGGCAAAGCCTGTCAAATCATCACCGCCAAATACCAGCCGCTGGAAGCAACCGGCAATACGCACACTGCGCAGTACGGTAAGATTGCGAAAGCGCAGCTCATTGCGGACGCGTTCGGGAAATTTTGGCGCAGACAGATTTTGCTGGCTGCCGGAGAGTTCTGCTGTCATTACTGTGACCTCGAAAGTCACCCGTTAACGGGCAAGGGAGCTGATCGCTCTGGAAACTCGAAATACGATATATCTAAAACTAATGTTCAGATGAAACCATAGGTTACATCATGTTTCAAAGGAAGGGTTTCGATATATCGGATTCTGCTATTATGCTGCTCACTTAATGTAGCAAAACAGTGCAGCAAATGAGAACGAAACGCATTATTAACTCTCCAGATTTCACAGATGGCTTGCGTTACAGAGAGTTACATTTAACCTGCTTTGAACATCGCCACGTCACCGTGCACAATAGCCGCCATCAGCGCATGTCGAGTCAGAAGAGGTCAGATCCTATGTCACATCATTCCCGTCAGCGGTTTTTTGCCCACGGCGATTTGCGGCTGGTGGTGCTGGATATCCTCAGCCGCAGTGCCAGTCATGGTTATGAGTTGATTAAGGAAATTGAATCCCTGACGCTGGGCCACTACGTCCCCAGTGCCGGGGTGATTTATCCGACGCTCGACTATTTGCAGCAGCAGAACTTTATCCGCGTCAGTCACGGAGAGCAGGGAAGGAAAGATATCGCCATCACGGATAATGGCCGTTTCTGGCTTGATGAGCAGAGCACGCAGTTAGAGCAGATCAAACAGCGTATTAATGCCCGTATTGTCGGCCATGGTTTGCGAAAAAACCCGGCGATGAAACTGGCGCTGGATAATATCAAAGCGGTGCTGGATCAAAAGGTGAACCGCGAAAGCGCCAGTGAACAGACGCTGGAGAAAATCATCGCTATTCTTAATCGCGCCAGTGAGGACATTTCAGCGCTGGACGAGCGCTGAACGCCCTTCCTGAGGTGTGAAACAGGGGGAGTTAAATTGAATCTGTCTGAGCAGTTGCAGCAGGTTAATGCAGGAGAGAAAGCTTGAAGCGTGAGACGACCGCAAACCTCAGAGATGGCCTGCTGGACGGGGCGATCAAATTATTTATCGAGAAAGGGGTGGAAAACGTTACTACGCGTGAACTGACTGATTTAATGGGCATATCCCGCAGTCATATTTATCACTATTTTAAGAACTGGCAAGCGCTGCGCCTTGCCGCCTGTTCTCATTTTATGTATGCCGAGCTCAACGAGATGGCGCGTGAAGTGGAAAACATGCCACCGCAACAAGCGCTGGATCGGCTTATTGCCCAGTATTTACCGGTCAGCATGGATGCGACATGGGTGCTGTATATGGATGTCTGGCGTTTGGCGGGCCAGGATAAGGAGTATTCGCGACTGACGGCAGAACTGATTCAGGCGTGGGATCGGCTGATGGAGAAAGCGATCCTTGACGGCATTCAGCTCGGGGTGTTTAGGCCAGTTGATGCTGCCCGCGCCGCTCGCCAGCTGGCTGCGCTGGTCAATGGCTATGCCGACACGTTGATGTTTATAACCCCGTTGCAGACGCGGGATGAAGTGATTGATGAAATTAATCAGGTGGTGCGATTAATTCTCGGTTAATACCTGTCTTTCGCCGGGGCGGTATTCTCGCCGCCCCGGCCAGGGTTTTGCACTGAACGGGAGCCGAAAACGGCTCGCCAACGATGTTTCAGTCAGATTACCAGGCTTTGATGGCGTCGCCTTTATACACTTCCTGCGCTTTATCGGCGACTTGTTGTGACTGGAAAGCCTCTTTCAGCTTCTGAACTTTCTCACTGTCTTTATTATCTTCACGGGCCACCAGCGCATTAACATAAGGTGAAGCCTTATCTTCCATAAATAAGCCGTCGCGTACCGCCGATAAACCTGCCTGGGCTGAGAAGTTAGTATTAATAATCGATAAGGAAACGTTTGGATCGTCCAGAGTACGGGTTAACTGTGGCGTATCCACCTCAACCAGCTTCAGATTTTTCGGGTTGGCAGTAATATCCAGCGTGGTTGGCAGATAACCCACATCGTCTTTCAGCTTAATTAAGCCCTGCGCCTGTAACAGCAATAAGCTGCGTCCCAGCGTGGTCGCTTCATTGGAGAGGGTTATCGTGGCGCCGTTTTGTAACTCATTGATGTTTTTGATTTTATGCGAGTAAGCTGCGATAGGGAAAATAAAGGTTTTGCTGACGATAGCAAATTTGTAACCGCGCTCTTTGGTCTGATCTTCCAGATAAGGCAGGCTCTGGAAGGCATTGGCATCGACGTCTTTATTTCTTAATGCTTCATTAGGCAGAACATAATCATTAAAGGAAATAACGTCGAGATCTAAGTTATACTTATCTTTCGCTACTTTCTGAACCACCTGCCAGATTGCCTCATCCGGCCCGGTATTAATCGCAACTTTGACTTTATTATCTTCATCCGGTGAACAGGCGGATAAAAATAACGCAGATGTGGCGATCAACGCCGAAAAAATCACTTTCTTCATGAACAGCACTCTCCAGATTATATTATCGCAGAAATACTATGCTATTCATTTGCCGCTGTACAGATGACCATTCGCCTCTGACGAAAGTGTTAACGACATAAAACCTTCACTGCGCAATTCTTTCCAATACTGCCCGCGTGTTAACTGGTGTAGTAAACGCCTGTTTACCTTGTGAGGAGGAAGGAATGTTAAACTCAGCTATACGGGTTATCTGGCGGGGTACGTCGGTATGATGCCGTTTTCTAATGGTTTTCTGCTCAGCCTGTCGCTGTGTCTGGATATCGGTATCGCCAATATTGCGATGATTACCCTGGCGATGCAGCGCGGTTATTTTCACGGCTTCTGGCTGGGAATGGGCACCTGTATTGGCGATCTGGTCTATGCACTGCTGGCGCTGGCCGGTATGACTATCCTGTTGCAGTTTGAGGCAGTGCGCTGGGTACTGTGGATCGGTGGCGGGGCGATGCTGTCCGTGTTTGCCGTGAAGATGCTGCTGGCTGCCTGGCGCCAGGCGCAGCAAATACCGCTGGCGGGAAATCAGCGACCTCGTCCGTTACTGCGCGAGTTTGGCCGCGGTGTGATGCTGGCGATGTCCTCGCCGAGCGCCATCTTATGGTTTGCCACGGTAGGTGGCGCGCTGATTTCCCGGATGGGGAACAGCGGCGTGGCGGCATCGTCATGTTTTCTCAGCGGATTTTTTCTTGCCGGGGTATTCTGGACTGGCATCGTCTGCCTGGTGGGCAGCTTTGGCGGAAAGCTGCTGGGTGCGCGTCTGCTGCGTTACTCTTATATCGCTTCGGCGCTGATCTTCACCTACTTCGCGGGTTACGTTATCGTTTCAGGTTACCGGGAGTTTATTCTGCGCTGAACCGACACTGACGCGCATAGTGTTGGGGCGTGGTCCCCATCACTTTTCGAAAGGCGTTAATAAAATGGCTCTGGTCGTAAAAGCCCAGCAGCATCGCAACCTCCAGTGGCGCGACGTTTTTACGCAGCATATCGCGGGCGCGGTGCAGGCGTAGTTGCATATGATATTGTAACGGCGGCATGCCGACCTGCTGACTGAAGCGTCGCACCAGGTGATATTTACTCAGGCCGCTGACCTGTGCCAGCATATCCAGCTGCGGTTTGACGGTTAAGCTGTCGTGCATCCAGGCTTTCACCGCATTGATCGCCGGCTGATCCGCCTTATCGTGCTCGCTGTGCGGGTCCAGCAGTTCGCCGCATAACACGATTAAATCCTGTTGCTGCCACTGAGGGTCGCCATGCCGGGCAGTCAGGGCAAACCGGCAGATGGCCTGATGCAGTTCAGGGTTGTTCAGTACGCCGTCATACAGTATCGGTGCGGCATTGCTGCTGCGCAGATTCTGCTGGCTGGCGATGCTGCTGAGCAGTGACTGAGACAGATGAATACTGACAAATTCAACACTGTCGCCGCCAAATTTTGAAGCCTGAACCGACGTAGGGTTATACACCGTGACCTGACCCGCACTGACGCTGGCGGTTTTGCCATCCAGCCAGATCTCTTCGCTACCGCTCAGATTGGCGCTGATAACATATTCATCATGCAGATGACGCGGAAAAGCATCGTTCGCGGCTTTTACCCGCGAACATTCGATACCTTTATGGCTGAACCACTCTGAAGACTGAAGAGACACGGTTGGCTGACCCTGACGATGCCGTAAACCTCAATAAAATCACGCCTCAACATTGGGTGCAAGTCTCATGACTTAGCGGTGCGTGCCAGCAGGCGGATCAGCAGTCCCGCGGTGGCGGTGAGGGTTGCCAGAGCCACCACGCCCGGCCAGCCAAAGCTTTCCAGCGCTTTGCTGCCGAGTGCCGCGCCGCTGGCCATTCCGATAAACACCATAGTAAATAAGATCGCATTCAGGCGGCTGCGGGCGGCCGGGTTAATCGCATAAATAATCGTCTGATGTGCGACCAGCGTCGCCTGAATTCCGAGGTCAAACCCGACTGCACTGACGACAATCAGCGCCAGCTGGGCCGGTAGCGGCAGTAACGGTAACAAAAACATCAGGGAAAATGAGGCCACCACAATCGCGGCACCGGCTTTAGTGACATAATTCGGGCCGTGACGATCGGCCAGCATCCCGGCCAGTGGCGCGGCCAGCGCACCAGCGGCGCCCGCCAGACCAAAGGCACCGGCCACGGCGCTGCCCAGCTGATAACGTTCTGACAACATAATCGCCAGCGTTGACCAGAATGCACTGAAAGCAATCGACAGCAGTCCCTGTGCCAGCGCGGCGTGGCGCAGAGCCGGGTGCTCCAGCCATAATTTCGCTAAAGAACGCAGCAGTGCCGGATAACTTAATGCCGTCTGTGGGGTAAATGCAGGCAGTACGCGCCATACCGCGGTAATAACGATCAATACGCCACCCGCCGCCATAAAGTAGACGCTGCGCCAGCCGAGATATTCAGCCATAAAGCCGCTAACCACCCGCGAAAGCAGAATGCCGGCCAGCAAGCCGGTCATCACCATGCCGACGGTTTTACCCCGGCTGCGATCGGATGAGAGCGTGGCGGCGGCCGGGATAATATCCTGCGCCACAGTGGCAGTCAGGCCGATGGCCAGGCTGCTCAACAGCAGCAGCGGGAAAGAGCTGGAAAATGCACACAGCAGCAGGGTTATCGCCAGCAACAGGCCTTTAATCAGAATGATGCGCCGACGGTCATGGCGGTCGCCCAGTGGGGCCAATAGCAGAATACCCAGCGCAAAACCGATTTGCGTCAGCGTCGGCACCATACCGCTGTCACCGACGCTGGTATTAAAGGTTTTCCCCATAATCCCCAGCATCGGCTGGCTGTAATAGATTGAGGCGACGCTCAGCCCGGCACCGGCGGCCAGCAGAAAGACAGTTTTGGTCGACAGGGCGCTGTCGGCGTGGGGCGAATCGGTTATTACCTGGCTCATCAGAGCGCTCCGGGCAAAGTGAATGTGCGGCTATTTTTATCGTTATCCCCGGCAAACTGTAGCCCCCGTCGGGGTAAAACTGTTATACCTATAGCGTATGAACAAAAACTTATCTTCTTCTGGTGATCGTATATCCCTGCTGCACACCTTTGTGCGAATTGTTGAGAGCGGCAGTCTTTCGGCAGCAGCGATGCAAATGACCACCTCACAACCAACCATCAGCCGACGTCTGCAAACGCTGGAGCAGCTGCTTGGGGTGAAATTAATCCAGCGCACCACCCATACCATGAAGCTGACGGATGACGGTGAGCGCTGCTACCGACATGCTCAGCAACTGATTGAAAACTGGCAGAGTATGGAAGATGACATCAGCGTGGTACGGGATGAGCCGGTCGGTATCTTACGGGTACGGGCACCGCACGCCTTTGGTCAGGATCAGTTAATCGGCCCGCTGGGTGACTATCTGCGTCGCTACCCGCAGACCAGCGTTGAATGGACGCTTAACGATCATTCGCCGGACTTTATTGTTGAAGGCATTGATTGCGCGATTCATGTTGGGCCAGTCAGCGATCCGGCGGTGGTGGCGGTGTTGCTGGCGGAGGTTCCGCGCATCGTCGTGGCTTCACCCGCACTACTGGCGCAGTTTCCGGCCATGACTGAGGTGGCCGATCTGGCACAGTTGCCGTGGCTGGCACTGAACAGTTTTTATCGCAATGAAGTAACGCTCAACCATATTGATAATAATCAGGCGTATCACTTTGCCATCGCCCCGCGAATAAGCACCGACAGCCTGTATGCGGTGCGTAAAGCGGCGCTAAACGGTCTCGGTGCCGCGATGGTTTCTGCCTGGCTGGTCAAGGAGGATCTGGCGCAAGGGGAATTGCAGCAGTTACTACCGCAGTGGCAGGCGGCACCGTTGCCGATCTATCTGCTTTATCCCTACGCCAGTTATTATCCGGCGCGCCTGCGCAAATTTCTTGAGTTAATGAAAGAGGTGATGCCAGGAATTACCGGTACGCGCCAGCCGGAGGCGCGCTCAGTACCGCGGCAGCAAAAAACGGCGAAGTAATGCTAAAATTTTCGGCATGAAATGTTGTCCAGTATCCAATTAAACCGTACCGCATCAAATAAAAGGGAAAGAGTCAGGCATGATTAAAGCTTCAATATGGTTCAGTTCAGCGGTACTCAGTGTTTTCTGTTTTTTTGTCTGGTTTTTATTGTATATCACCCTGCGTTTTCTTCCGTGGTTCTTTCCTGCTATCACCAGCGAAGATATTGATATGGCGCATATTGTGCTGAATTTCACCATGGCAACAATAGTCGCAATTTATAGTATCCGCGATCGTTTTAAGGCATTTGAACAGTCAGGTTATCGATTTATTAACCAGTTTTATCCGCTGGGATTCGCCATTTTCCCGCTCAGCGCCGTACTCTGGGATCTGGCCGAGAAACTGAACAATCATTATATCGGTGTCAGCCTGATATTTTTGATGCTGTCCGCAGTGTGCATAATGGAAACCGCCTTTCTCTGCGAGGATCAGGAAAGAGAACCGATTATTAACGTTAAATACTTCCCCTGGTTAAAAATGCGGCTGTTTTACTGGCGATTTATTTCCCATCTGTTTCTGGCCGCTTCGCTTATGCTGGCATCAATAGTGGTAGTTTATCAAAAGGAGCGCGTTAACCACTATTTTGACTTGCCCGCTGAGCATAAAGCGTTAAGCAGCGCAACCGGAGCATGATTTTACTGGCCGTAACGGAACGGGTGTTATCCGGCGCGTTACGGCTGAAGCATGGTTTTCCCCTTCACCTGCCAGATTAGTACTTCTGCGAAAATACTAAGACGATATTCATATTTAGCCTGCGGCGGGTTATATGAAATTCTCCTGTGACAGAACCATCAGAAAACCCGGTGTGAATCAGCCTGTTATCTGATGAGTTAATCCCCCGATAAATCGGAATAATTTATCCTGTCGCGTATTGCTGGCTGGCCAGTAATAAGGAGAGAGAATGAGCAACCCTTCCCATAATATTAAGCTCGGGCTGATGCTGCACGGCGCAGGCAGCCATATGAATGCCTGGCGACATCCTCAGCCGCCGGCTGATGCCAGTGTTAATTTCCGTTATTTCACCGAGCTGGCGCAACGCGCGGAGCAAGCCGGGTTTGATTTCTTGTTTGTCGCCGACGGGCTGCATATTAATGAGAAATCCCTGCCACATTTCCTGAATCGTTTTGAACCGGTAGCGTTGCTGTCGGCGCTGGCGGCGGTAACCGAACGTATCGGGCTGGCCGGCACCATTTCCACCTCCTACAGCGATCCCTTTACCGTCGCTCGTCAGCTGGCGACGCTGGATAATATCAGTGGCGGACGTGCAGGCTGGAATGTGGTCACGTCTCCGCTGGCGGGCTCCTCGCGTAACTTTGGTAAACAGCATCCGGATCACGCGCTGCGTTATCAAATTGCGGAAGAGTACATTAACGTGGTGCAGGGGCTGTGGGACTCCTGGGAAGATGACGCCTTTATTCGCGACCGCGACAGCGGCGTATTTTTTGATGCTGCAAAGCTGCATAAGCTGAATCATCAGGGGACATTTTTCTCGGTAGAAGGGCCGCTGAATATCCAGCGTTCACCGCAGGGACAGCCGGTTATTTTCCAGGCCGGCGCTTCGGATACCGGCATTGCGCTTGCCGGTAAATCTGCTGATGCGGTATTTACCAATGCCCGCACGCTGGATGAAGCGCGGGAATATGCCGATAAATTGCAGGCGGAAGTGGCGAGTCACGGTCGCGACGCAGTGGGAATTTTTCCCGGCATCACGCCGATCGTCGGCAAAACGCCGGAAGAAGCCGAAGCCAGGTATCAGCAGCTGTTGTCGTTGCTGTCGGTAGACGATGCACTGGCCTACCTTGGCCGTTTCTTCGATCACCATGATTTTAGCCAGTATCCGCTCGACGGCCCGTTCCCGGAACTCGGCGATCTGGGGCAAAACACCTTCCGATCCACCACCGACAGTATTAAGCAGCGGGCGAAAGAACATCAGCTGAGCCTGCGTCAGGTTGCCTATGAAACCACATTGCCACGCGGTGAGTTTTTTGGCACCCCCGGGCAGGTGGCAGAAACCTTTATTCGCTGGGTTGAAGAGGGCGGCGCGACCGGCTTTATTATCACCGGACCGGTACTGGTGGAAGCGCTGGATGATATTACCCGCTATGTATTACCGATCCTTAAAGCACGCGGTTACTGGCAGCCTTCCTCCGCCGCAACGCTGCGCGAGCGTCTTAACATTCCGTTTAAAGCTAATCGCTATGCACAGCAGCCTCAACAACAGCACCTCGAAGCCGCGTTGTTCGCCAAATAAAATACTCAGGACGGAATATGTTTCAGCAAAATTTTTTCAGTAAAGCCGCACTGGCTTTGCTTATTGCAGGGTCGCTGGTGGGTTGCGATCAGGCGGCAAGCAGCAGCACCGAGGCGAGCAAAGCCCCGGATGCGCCGCAGCGTGGTGGTAAGCTGTTGATCGCCATTGATACCGATCCGAACTGCCTCGACCCGCAGCAGGCGGGAAATAATAATTCACTGAATATTGGCCGCCAGCTGACAGATTCCCTGACCGATCAGGACAGTAAAAGTGGCGAGATTGTGCCGTGGCTGGCGACCAAATGGCAGGTTGATGATGATAACCGCCGTTTTACCTTTACGCTGCGCGATGGCGTCAGTTTTAGCGATGGCAGCACCTTTAGCGCGCAGTCGGTAAAAGACAATTTCGAGGCGATCGTGAAGTTGGGGGCGCGGGCATCGCTGGCGTCAACTTATCTGAAGGGGCTGAAGCAGATCGATACCCCGGACGACCACACCGTGGTGGTGACTTTTGATCAGCCTAACGCGCAGTTTTTGCAGGCCACTTCCACCATGAGTCTGGGATTCTTTTCCCCGGCCACGGTAAAGGCGACGGCGGAGGCGCGCTGTCAGGGTTCGCTGACTGGCACCGGCCCGTTTGTGCTGAAGCAGTTTGTGCATAACCAGAAAACAGAGCTGGTGCGGCGCGACGGCTATCAATGGCCGTCGTCACTGGCTGCCCATCAGGGAGAAAGCTATCTCGATGCGGTAGAGTATCGGGTGATCCCGGAGAGTGGCGTGCGTTTCGGCAGCCTGATTTCGGGGCAGCTGGATGTCAATGTCGGTGTAACGCCGCAGGATGAGTCGCTGCTGCTGGCGAAAAAGATTAAGCTGCTGGCCCGTACCAATCCGGGGCTGGTTTACAGTCTGTTTCCGAACCATTCAACGCCGCTGATGGCATCGCTGCCGGTGCGCCAGGCGCTGAATCTGGCTATCGATCGTCCGGCGCTGAAACCGGTGTTATCACGCTATCAGGCATCCGCGACGTCGGTACTGGCAAAGACCACGCCGTTATATCAGGACCGCAGCAGTGCGCTGAAATACGACCCGCAGGCGGCGGAAAAGCTGCTGGAGGATAATGGCTGGAAGCGCGCTGCCGATGGTATCCGCAGCAAAGATGGCCAGCGCCTCAGTTTCCGTATCAGCTACTGGCAGAACGCCCCGTTTATAGAACTGGTACAGCAGCAGGTGAAAAAGGTGGGTATTGATTTGCAACTGGAGAAAGCGCCGATCGGCCAGGTGGTCGCGCGGCAGGCCAGTGGCAATCTGACGGTCGATTTTTATAATCTGACGCGCTCCGATCCCGATGTATTACGCACGGTATTTGATGCCAGCGGCCGTAATGTTAACCGCCGCCAGCCGTCAGAGGTTGATCGACTGTTGTTGCAGTCCAGCGAAACGCTCGACAGCGCGCGCCGGCAGAAATATGTGACTGAGGCCGCTGATCTGTTGATCGCCGAAGGCAATGCGATTCCGCTGGTGGAACTGGCGACGGTGATTGCCACCGGACAGCAGGTGCAGGGTTTCCATTTCGATGCCTCATCCCGATTCCAGCTGTATGACACCTGGCTTTCAGCGAAGGAGTAATACGATGGCCGATGCCTCGATCCTGATTACCCGGCGTTTGCGCCAGCGTTGGTCACTGCTGCTGTGGCGTGTATTGCAGGGCGCAGCGGTGTTATGGGCGACCTGGAGCCTGACGTTTCTGATTCTGTATATCTTACCTTCAGACCCGATCACCATCATGCTGAATCAGGGAGAGCAGAGTACGGTGGACGCGGCGCAGGTGGCGGCGCTGCGGGCGCAGTATCATCTTGATTTGCCGATCTGGCAGCAGTATGGGCTGGCACTGTGGAAGGTATTACATCTGGATCTGGGGCGATCGATAGTCAGCGGTGACAACGTCACGTATTTAATCGCTCAGGCGCTGCCCGCCACGCTGTTGCTGGCCTTTAGTGCTCTGATCAGTGCGCTGGTGATTGGCGGAGGGCTGGCGGCGGGCGTGAGTGTATTGCCGCCTGGACGGATAAAGTCGGCGCTGCTGGCGTTACCTTCGCTGGGTGCCGCCCTACCGATGTTCTGGCTGGGTCTGTTGCTGTTACAGCTGTTTTCCTTTAATCACGCCTGGTTTCCGGCAATGGGCAATGTGGGCTGGCAATCGCTGGTATTGCCGACGCTGGCGCTGACCATTCCCACTGCGGCGATGATTGCGCAAGTGATGAACCGTTCACTGTCGGACGTGTGGCGTCGGCCGTTTATCGATGCGCTGCGCCTGAAAGGCGCGGGTACCGCCCATCTGCTGTGGCAGCATGTGCTGCCGAATGCGGCCATCCCGTTACTGACCTTGACCGGCATGATTTTTGGTCATCTGCTGGCCGGCTCGGTGATTACCGAAACCATCTTTTCGCGTCAGGGGCTGGGGAGACTGGCTGAGGGGGCGGTGTCGGCACAGGATATCCCGGTAGTACAGGGCGTGGTACTGACCGCCGCGCTGATTTTTGTCGCCATTAATTTTATCACCGACGCGCTCTATCCGTTACTCGACCCCAGAATTAACGCGGAGGAAAAAGCATGAGTTTGCTGCTGCTGGAGAAAGCCCCGCGCCGCCGGTTGGCTGTCACGTTGTGGCTAAGCGCCGCCATGCTGCTGATGGTGCTACTCTGGGCCATCTTCCCCGGCGGGTTCAGCCATCAGGATCCGCTGTCAGGTGATGCGCTACAGGCATTGCAACCGCCGTCGGCTGCCCACTGGTTCGGTACCGATCATCTCGGGCGCGATATTTACAGCCGTAGCGTGTTTGGCACCGCGCTGACGCTACAGGCCACAGTGTTCTCGGTGGCAATTGCGTTGTTTGTTGGCACGCTGATCGGCGTACTGGCCGGGTATGCTGGCGGGCGCACCGACAGCCTGTTTATGCGCGTTATCGATATTTTGCTGGCGATACCGAATTTATTGCTGGCAATGGCGATTATCACCGTCCTTGGGTTCGGCACACTGAATATCGCGGTGGCGGTTGGCTTGTCCTCGGTAGCGACTTTTGCGCGTCTGTCGCGCGGAGAAGTGTTACGCAGTCGCGCCAACCTGTTTGTTGAGGCGGCCAGAGCCAGTGGCGTCGGGCATCTGGCGATTATTCAGCGTCATATTCTGCCGCATGCGCTGGCACCGGTGCTCTCGCTGGCGGCGCTGGAGCTGGGATTTGCCCTGTTGTCGGTGTCGGCACTCAGTTTTCTTGGCTTTGGCGCGCCGCCGCCACAACCCGAATGGGGACTGTTAATCGCCGAGGGACGTAATTACATTGCGGCAGCCTGGTGGTATACCACGCTGCCGGGGATGATTATCGTGTTGTCGGTACTGGCAACCAACCGGATAGCCGGATTTATTCAGGATTCTGCGGAGAATGTATGACCGAACCTCTGTTAGCAGTTGAACAACTGAGCATTGATTATCATCGCCAGCAGGGCGGTTATCTGCAGGCGGTGAAATCCCTTAGTTTTAACCTGAACCCGGGCGAAGTGGTGGCGATAGTCGGTGGCTCCGGATCGGGTAAATCGACTACTGCCTCGGCGCTGGTGGGTTTGCTGAATCAGCAGGCGTTGCGACGTGGCGGTTCCATCCGCTTTAACGGACAGTCACTGGAAACTGCCAGCCAGCGTCAGTGGCAGCAACTGCGTGGGCTGGAAATCGGCTTTGTTCCGCAGGATCCAGGCCAGGCGTTTAATCCAATCCAGACCATTGAAAAACAGATGCTTGAAGCGCTGACCCTGCATGGCGTGCCGAAAAATCAGGCCGCCGGACGCCTGACGGCGCTGCTGGCAGCAACAGGTTTAAACGACAGTCAGCGGGTACTGGCCAGCTATCCGCATCAGCTTTCAGGCGGCATGCGGCAACGGGTGTTGCTGGCAATGGCAATGTGCCACCATCCTAAGCTGATTATTGCCGATGAACCGACCAGTGCGCTGGATGTCAGCGTGCAGAAACAGGTGCTGGATGCGCTGGCTGAGGTGGTGGATAAGCAGAAGATCGCGTTGCTGCTGATCACCCACGATCTGAATATGGCGCTGGAGCGGGCAGATCGGGTGCTGGTAATGCATGAAGGTCAGATGGTTGAAAGCGGCACCCCGGCATCTTTGTTGCGCCAGACACGTCATCCTTATACCCGCCAGCTGCTGGAGGCGTCTCCGGCATTTTTAACCGTACCTTATCGTCAACCGCATCCGCACAGCGTGCCATTTATGCTGGCGGATAAGCTCTCAAAGCGTTTTATTCTGCCACGCGGCGAAATCTTCAGCGCGGTGGATGCAGTGTCGTTTCCGGTTTTTCGCGGCGCCACCACCAGCCTGGTGGGAGAGTCGGGGTCAGGCAAATCGACCACGGTGCGAATGCTGCTGGGTCTGGAGCGGCCTGATGATGGCGAGGTGCGATTTGATGGCGTCAGTTTCACCACGCCGTCGAGCTTTCAGAAATCTGACTTTCGCCGCCGGGTGCAGGTGGTGTATCAGAACCCCTGGGCATCGCTGAATCCGAAAATGACGCTGGAGGCGATTATTGCCGAACCGCTGCGCGCGTTTAACATCGGTAATAAACAGAGTCAGCGCCATCGGGTGGCTGAACTGCTGGAGGCGGTTGAACTGTCCACCGCACTGCTGAACGTCAGGCCCTCGGCGCTGTCCGGCGGTCAACGCCAGCGAGTGGCTATCGCCCGCGCGTTAGCGATATCGCCGGAGCTGCTGATTCTCGACGAACCGGTCTCGGCACTGGATGTGGCGGTACAGGCACAAATTCTGCGACTGCTGGAGCGTTTACAGCGGGAGAAAGGCCTCAGCTATCTGTTTATCTCCCATGATCTGGCAGTCGTCCGACAGATTTCCGATTATGTGGTGATTATGCAGCAGGGCAAAGTGGTCGAGCAGGGAGAGGTGCAGTCGATATTCAGCACGCCGACCGCAGCTTATACCCGTCAGTTGCTGGCGCATATTCCGACGCTGCCTGCGCAGGCGCGTCGGGCGTGAAATGCAGGTGGTGGCGATATTTTAATCAGCGATTCCCTCGGTCAGGTCACAGGGAATGCCGGGTATCAGGCAATGGGCCGCATGATGCGATATCATGTTCAGTGAATGGAAACTGTGCGATTAACCCCGCAGAATACCCCTGACGGCCGACTAAGGTTGACTCTGGCGCATCGACGCAGGCAGAATGCGTCACTCAGAAACTATCTGGTCCGGTGATGTCAGTACTGGCATTTCAGGATGAATCCGATGCGCTACGACTCGCCAGTGACTCAGAATAGCTTCTTGCCGTCGGGGTTTTGTATAACCTCACGCGTGCACTTTGGCACATTTTGACGGCAACGGAAATACAGGCTTTGGCCGCGAAGGGGTTGTGGAGGCTCAGTTGCTACACCACTACCAAAAACGGTCTGGCTGCCTGGCAGTGATTCCCCTATTAACATCCCTTTGCGATGCGATAAATGCTGACGATACCAGCGCAGTTTCTGCCTGCTATCTCACGCCCGGCAACGACGTAATGTGACGTTATGCCTCTCCATTATCAGCCAACTCTCTGTTAACTGTGACGACACCGTGTCGTTGTCAGGCTGACTGCGTTTTTACGCGCTCACCCTACAGTTATCAAAAATAAAAACTCACTCCAGTCGGAGCAACTATGAATTCTCAGCAAGACCAGACGGCCATAATAGAAGATAAGTCGATCGATTACGTGCCGGAGGATGAACGCCACGGGGATGCACGTAGTCTGTTTACCCTGTGGTTCTGTACCAATATTGCGCCATTAGCAGTCGTCACCGGCGCAGTGGCCACCCACACTTTCCACCTGGATATCCTGTCGGCGATCAGTGCAATTATTGCCGGACATCTGTTTGGCGGCATTTTTCTGGCACTGACATCGGCGCAGGGGCCGCAGGTCGGTATTCCACAGATGGTGCAAAGCCGGGCGCAGTTTGGCCGTTACGGTTCGTTGCTGGTGATTATCTTTGCCACCGTTATCTATCTCGGCTTCTTTATCTCCAATATTTCGCTGTCGGGGAGAGTGATTAACAATGTGCTTCCCGCGCTGAACATTCCGCTGGCCACCATTACCGGCGCGATCGCCGCCACCCTGATTGGCGTGGTGGGTTATAACTTTATCCATAAGATCAATAAAGTCGGTGCCTGGATTATGGGCGGGGCGATGATTCTCGGCCTGGGGATTATGCTGTCGCAACCGCTCCCGGCGGATTTCCTGCAACGCGGATCGTTCAGCCTGGCAGGCTGGTTTGCCACTTTCTGTATCGGCGCAGTCTGGCAACTGAGCTTTTCCCCGTATACTTCTGACTATTCCCGTTATCTTTCGGCATCCGAAGGTATCGCCAGACCGTTTCTGTATACCTGGCTGGGCGCTTGCTGTGGCACCATTCTGGCGTTTGTATTTGGTATGGTCGCCGTCAATATGGTCAGCGGAACTAATGATGCGATGGTGGCAGTGCGGCAGGCAACCGGCTGGCTGGGCCCCGTTCTGATGGTGCTGTTTTTGATCAATATCATCTGTCATAACTCGATGAATTTATATGGAGCGGTACTGGCGCTGATTACTTCGGTACAGACATTCCTGCCAAACTGGCAGCCCGGTAGCAGGGTTCGGGTGCTGTTTTCGCTGTCGGTACTGACCGGATCGGTGGCGGTGGCGCTGGCAGCTTCGGCTAATTTTGTGGAAGTGTTTCTCAATCTGATTTTCGCGCTGATCTCGGTTTTGGTGCCCTGGTGTATGATTAACCTGATCGATTTCTATCTGATTAATAAGCAACAGTATGATACTGATGCGATTTTCAGTGCCGACGGTGGGCGTTATGGCTTACTGAACTCGCGGGCGTTGCTGGTTTATGCCGGGGGCATTGTGGTTCAGATTCCGTTTGTGGAAAACGCCTTTTTCTCCGGTCCGTGGTCCGGACTGGTGCCTGGCGCAAATATCTCCTGGGTGATCAGTATGGTGGTCACGGCGATTGCTTATCCGCTCTGTTGTCGCCGTTACCCGGTCTGGGTGGCGAGTCACAGTTAATAATCATGCCCGGTAATACCGGGCATTGTTTTATGTGCGTGGCTGCAACAGCTCAATCATCACTTCCAGCTGTGGCGTTTTAACGCCGCGCCGCCAGATTAACCAGGTGGATAACCAGCGCCATGGCTCTTCCGGTACACAGACCACCACCTGTTCATTGCCAGGCATGCTGTTCAGCATGCTACGCGGCAGCATCGCCAGTCCGGCACCGGCAATTACGCAGGCCAGCATGCCGTGATAGGACTCCATTTCATAAATCTTGCTCGGCGTGGCCTGATCGGCATGAAACCAGTTTTCAAAATGACGCCGGTAGGAGCAGTTGGCGCGAAAGGCATAAATATTGACGCCGCTGACCTCGCGCGCGCGGGTAAAGGGCTTCTGCTTGGCGGGACCGATAATCACCATCTCTTCGTCAAATACCGGCATGCCGTCAATCGCCGGATGCGTTACCGGACCATCAATAAACGCCGCCGACAACTTACCTTCCAGCACGCCATCCAGCATGGTGCCGGACGGACCGGTGCTGAGATCCAGCAGAATACGTGGATAGTTGCGGTTGTATTCCGCCAGCAGGCCGGGAATCCGCACCGCTGCGGTGCTTTCCAGCGCCCCGAGAGTAAAGGTTCCCTGCGGCGCTTCGCCCGTCACCGCCTGACGGGCTTCACTGACCAGCGACAGAATCTGCTTGCTGTATTGCAGCAGGCTGTGACCGGCAGGCGACAGTCGCAGGCGATGGCTTTCACGGATAAACAGCTCCACCCCCAAATCGGTTTCCAGCTGGCGAATCCGGGTGGTGACGTTTGAGGGCACACGATGTACCTGCTTTGCCGCGGCGGAAATACTGCCGGTTTCGGCGACGGCGGTGAACATTTCTAACTGGGAGAGGTTCATGTCATTCTCATTTAGTGAAAACCAACTGCTGAATTATTCAGTTTTTTTATCACTGCTGCAAGGTTAGGCTATCTCCATTGCCACTATCAAGCAGAGGATTAAATGACTATTTCTTACCAGACACATGCGATCTCCGTAAATCCGGCTAACGGTGAAACCCTGAATGCTTATCCGTATGACAGCGAACAGCAAATCGATCGGGTGATTGAGCGCACCCATCAGGCCGGTAAGCAGTGGAGCCAACTTAGCGTAACGCAACGTAGCGCTAAACTGCGCGACCTGGCGGTGGCGCTGCGTGAGCACGCTGAAGAGCTGGCGCAAATGATCCGCGCGGAAATGGGCAAGCCGATTTTGCAGGCACGTGGCGAAGTGAACAAAAGTGCCAATCTTTGTGACTGGTATGCGGAACATGGTCCGGCGATGCTGGCGACGCTGCCTACTCAGGTGGAAAATAACCAGGCGGTAATGGAGTTTCGTCCGCTGGGCACCGTGCTGGCTGTGATGCCGTGGAACTTCCCGTTATGGCAGGTGCTGCGTGGCGCGGTGCCGATTATGCTGGCCGGTAACAGCTATTTACTTAAACATGCCCCTAATGTGATGGGCAGCGCGCAGCTGATCGAGCGCATCTTTATCGCCGCCGGTTTGTCACAGGGTGAGTTTTCCCTTATCAACGCCACACCAGAGGGCGTCAGCCAGGCAATTAAGCATCCGCTGATTGCTGCCGTCACCTTTACCGGTAGTGTCAGAGCGGGTAAGGCGATTGGCGAGCAAGCCGGTGCAGCACTGAAAAAATCGGTGCTGGAGTTGGGAGGGTCCGATCCCTTTATCGTGCTGGCAGGGGCTGACATCGATCAGGCAGTAAAAGCCGCTGTCGCTGGCCGTTATCAAAACAGCGGGCAGGTTTGTGCCGCATCTAAACGTTTTATTATCGAACAGCCGATTGCGGAAGCGTTTACCGCCAAATTTGTCGCGGCAGTTAACCAGCTGAAAACCGGTGCACCTGATGAAGAGGGTAACTATATCGGCCCGATGGCGCGTTTCGATCTGCGCGATGAGTTACATGGTCAGGTTGAGGCAACGCTGGCAGAAGGTGCCACGCTGCTGGCGGGAGGGCATAAGCTTGCCGGTGAGGGTAACTACTATGCGCCGACAGTATTGGCCAATGTCCAGCCGCAGATGACCGCCTTCCGTCAGGAGCTGTTTGGCCCGGTCGCGGCAATTACCGTGGCGAACGATGTCGATCACGCTATTGAACTGGCGAATGACAGTGACTTTGGTCTTGCTGCGACGATTTACAGCGGTGATGAAGAGCTGGCGCAACAGCTGGCAGCGCGTCTTGAATGCGGTGGCGTATTTATTAATGGTTACAGCGCCAGCGATCCACGCGTGGCATTTGGCGGAGTTAAGAAGAGCGGCTATGGTCGCGAGCTGTCGCAGTTTGGTCTGTATGAGTTCTGTAATATCCAGACGGTATGGAAAAATCGTCAGGGCTGACAGGCCGCATGACTGATAACTAATCTGTGCAACCGGGAGAGTGTTCTCCCGGTTTTTTTATATCTGAGCCCGTGCTAGCGCACGCATTGCCGTTGTCTCAGCCGGTAAAATCACGCAACCTGTAGACGGCAAGGTAAAAATAATGGCCACAGGCCATCAATAATTGATCGACCACAGTGTCGACAGACCGTCAGATATAGGGATGAAATATGGGTTTGCTCTCAACAGCAACGGACAGTTCGTTGCTGCGACATCGTGCGTTTGTCGCCTTCTGGCTGGCACGCACCTGCTCTTCGTTTGGTTTTCAGATGTTTTCCGTCGCGGTCAGCTGGCAGATATACGCCATTACTCACAGTGCCATGGCGCTGGGTATGATTGGCCTGATGCAGTTTCTGCCGTCGGTGTTGCTGGCGCTACCGGCCGGGCATCTGGCGGATCAGTACGATCGTCGGCGTATTGTGTTGTTGGGGCAAATACTGGAATGGGGCGCGCTGCTGGCGCTGATCCTGCTAACGATGTATCAGTGGTCGGATAAAAATGCGCTCTGGGGACTGGTATTTCTGATTGCGGTGGCGAAAGCCATTGAAGGCCCGGCGATGCAATCGATGCTGCCTTCGCTGGTGCCACCCGCTATTCTGGCGCGTGCGACGGCGGCGAATGCGGTGGGGGGGCAGGCGGCGGTGATTGTCGGCCCGACGCTGGGCGGATTTCTCTATGTTGCCGGGCCGGATGTGGTGTATAGCGTCGCGGCGGCGTTTTATCTGCTGTCGATTATTCTGGTCAGCCGTCTTCGCTATGTCAGACCGCCCCAGCCGCGTTTACCCGCCAGTCTGAAAACGCTGTTTGCCGGTATTGGTTTTATCCGTGCGCGTAAAGATGTACTGGGCGTGATCTCACTGGATCTGTTCGCGGTACTGCTGGGCGGTGCCACCGCACTGTTGCCGATTTTTGCTAAGGATATTCTGCATACCGGGCCGTGGGGACTTGGCCTGCTGCGCGGTGCACCTTCAGTGGGTGCCTTGCTGGTGGGGATCTGGCTGAGTCGTAATAAGCTGGAAAAGCATGTCGGTATGATTATGTTTGGTTCCGTCGCCGGATTTGGTGTCGCCACGCTGGTATTTGCCTTGTCCACCCAGCTGTGGCTGTCGATGCTGGCGCTGGCGGCGCTGGGCGGATTTGATATGGTCAGTATGGTTATCCGTGGTGCACTGGTCCAGCTCGATACCCCTGATGATATGCGCGGACGGGTAAATGCAGTGAACGGGATCTTTATTAATACCTCAAACCAACTGGGTGAGTTTGAATCCGGGTTGCTGGCGGCGCTGATGGGTGCCGTACCTGCCGCAGTCCTGGGCGGTGTGGGTACGCTGGTGGTGGTGGCGGTCTGGATGAAGCTATTCCCGCATTTGCGTCGTCGACAGCGCCTGGAAAATGATGTACCTGCCGAATAATTCTGAACTACATTATGTGAAGAATCACCCCCACTGAATAACGCTGGCGAAAGTAAGATGATAAAAAAGACTTCTGGTTTGTTAATGGCTCTGTTCTGTCTCTCGTTTACGGTGTCCGCTGAGCAAACTGACGTAACGGCTCACAATGGCAACAACGCATCGGGTTGGTGGCAAAACGTGAAAGACAATGTCTCTGAAACCTGGCATAACCCACAATATACCGATGTCTATATCCCGTTTCTCAGCTGGCACAACCGCTTTATGTATGATTCGGACAAAACAGATCATTACAATGAAATGCCATGGGGCGGAGGGATAGGCTATTCACGCTATACCGAAGAAGGTAACTGGCACGGTCTCTTTGCCATGGTATTTCAGGATTCTCACCGGGAATGGCAACCGGCTGTCGGCTACGGTTGGGAAAAGGGCTGGTATTTAACCCAAAACAAGGACGCGCGGGTTGGTCTGGGCCTCGCGGGGGGGATTACGGCTCGTGATGACTTTGCGAATTACGTGCCGCTGCCTTTTGTATTCCCGATTTTATCTGCGGGTTATAAGAATGTGAATTTGCAGTTCACCTATATTCCAGGAACGTACAATAACGGTAACGTGCTTTTTGCATGGGTAAGGTATGGGTTTTAATGTGAGACATAAAGATAGCGCCAGGCTTTAACAGGCTTAGCGCTATTGAGAGGTGTGGCGAACAGGCCGCATCCTTGCGGCTTACGTCTTCAGGCTAACTTGAGCAGGGCGTGCAACCGGGCAATCTGTTGCTGCCACTGATGTTGCCGTTCCGGTTTCTGATGCTTAGGCTTACGCGCCAGATCCTCTGCCAGTTTACTTTCCAGCGCCAGCAGGTTGCTCAGCAAACGCTCCTCCTCGCACTCTTCCGCGCTGTGAACGTGTTCAGCCTGTTGCGGTATCTTTGCCGCGACAGCCTGTGGATGACCCGCCAGAATGGCATAAACGGGTTGCGGATCGTGCCACTGCTGTAGCCGCTGATTATCAATTAGCCAGAACCGATTACAGCTTTGTTCAATCAGCGTACGGTCATGGGAAACCAGCACCACCGCGCCGCTAAAGTTTTTTAGTGTTTCCGCCAGCTGTTCCTTGCCTGCCATATCCAGATGGTTGGTCGGTTCATCCAGCAGTAAGAGCGAGTAGTGCGCCAGCGTCAGGCCGATAAACAGCAGCCTTGAACGCTCACCACCGCTCAGGGCGCTGACCTGTTGCTGGTGGCGCAGGTAAGGGAATCCGGCACCAATTAACGCCATCTTACGCTGATCCTCCGTCAGCGGGGCAAAGCGGGACAGGGCATCCGTCAGGCTGTCGCTGTCACGCAGCTGCTGCTGGCTCTGATCGTAATATCCTACGCGCACGCGCGGATGAAACACCACGCCGTTTTCCGCGTCCGCTGGCTGGTGGAATGCCTGCCATAAACAGTGCAACAGTGACGATTTACCGCAGCCGTTACGACCAACCAGCGCAATACGATCACCGCTTTTAACCTGTAGCGGATCGAGGCTGAACAGCACCGGCGCATCTGAAGCTGGCCGTACCTGCACAGAGGAGAGTGCCAGCAGCCGATCTGCCGCCAGCGCTTCACCGCTAAGCCGCAGCTGCCACTGATTACCGGCCGTCAGCTGAGTCTGATCATCCTTTAGCCGTTCGACCTGCTTTTCCATCTGTTTCGCTTTGCGCGCCAGTTTTTCGTTATCGTACTGGCTGCCCCACATTGCCAGTCGTTTGGCACTTTTCGTCACCCGGTTGATTTCCGTCTGCTCGGCCTGACGACGATGTGCATCCGCCTGATCTTTTTCGACCAGAGTGGCTCTTGCCGCACTACAGGGCAGACGAAAAAATTGCAGGGTTTTATCGCGCAGGATCCAGCTGCAGTTAGTCACATTATCCAGCAGGCTGCGGTCATGAGAGACCAGGACAAAGCTGCCGTTCCAGTTTTGCAGAAACTGCTCCAGCCACAACAGCGTCGGCAAATCGAGATGGTTACTCGGTTCATCCAGCAGCAACAAGTCGGGCTGACGAATCAGCGCACGCGCCAGCAGCAGGCGGGTATGCTGACCGCCGCTGAGCGTACCGGCAGTTAACGACCAGACCGTTTCATCGAAGCCAAGTGAGGTCAACAGCACCTCCGCCAGCCAGCGTTCGACAGGCTGCACGCTGGCTGGCAGATCGTTCAGCACCGCATCCAGCAGGGTACGCTGATGCAGAGTAGTGGGCAGAGATTGCTCAACCCGCGCCATCAGGCACTGGTTGGCAACGGTGACGGTGCCGCGCGTCGCTGACAGATCGCCGCTGAGGATTTTCAGCAGGGTACTTTTGCCACAACCGTTATCGCCAATCAGGCCGATACGGTCGCCTTTTTTCAGGCTGAAAGAAATCCCGGTCAGCAGTGGACCGAAGGTGTTGTCGTAGCCGACAGATTGTGCAGAAAGTAGTGTACTCATTGCTTTATCCAGTTTTACAGGCATGAAGATGCCTCTCGTCAAAATTGCTGACGATAACCGGTAATCCGGAGGGAAGTTCTCAGAATGTCAGTCAGTTAGCTTCGCTCAGACAGGTTATCGCAGCACGTAGCTGGTAACGCCTGAGCAGAAACGATCGCTAAAAACGAGTGAATAGAGAAACAATTCACGGGTCAGCATAGCAATCCTCCTTAATAAGAAATGGGTGAAAAGGTGAGTGAATTATATTGAGCTTTTAGCCGCTGCGCTATCCGGCAACAGCCAAAAGTGTGATGCTTAACAGGATGTTGCCGGTATTCTGCCCCTCAGAAGAGCAATTAACGCCTGGCCTTATCATGGCGCGGCCTGACATTAATATCAGTTATCTGTGACTCCTCACTGGCATCGATCACCAGCCGCACCGCGGCGGCGACAGATTCAGGCGCGCTGTATTCGAGCGGATTAATCTCCGCAAAGTCACCGGCACGTTCACGACTTAAACGGTTCATCGGCGTATCGGTCGGCCCCGGTGAAACGGTAGCGACACGCACGCCATTGTCACTCTCTTCACCACGCAGGCCATGTGCCAGCGCGTTAAGCGCAAACTTCGTGGCGGAATAGACGGTATGACCGGCTAACGCCAGCGTGCCTGAGCCGGAGTTAATAAACACCACCTGACCCCGCTGTTCACGCAATGCCGGCAGCGCCAGGCGGGTCAGCTCGGCAGGGGCAAACAGATTGATTGAGAACTGTTGTTGCCAAAGCGCCGCGCTGGCACTGTCCACCCGCGCACGTTCGGAAATCGCAGCAGAATGCACCAGCGCATTAATTCGCGGCACAGAATCAATAAAGCGTTGTTGCGCTGCAAAATCAAGCAGGTCGATTTCCACCGCTTCCACGTTTTCCAGCAATCGCAGCGCGATCAGACGCTCTTTATTACGGCCTAAAGCATACACCTGATGATCGCGCGCCAGTTCGCGCACGATTGCCAGACCAATACCGCTGGTTCCCCCCGTCACTATCGCAACAGGTAATGCTGATGATGTGCTCATGCCCGACTCCGTTAGTTATTGTTATTTCAACGCTACCATCGGTTTAGCGGGCTGACGAGTAAGATAAAGCGCTTAACTTAGCAAAAAAAATGCAGAAGCTGCGCCATTACTGGCCGATAAATTCGTTAACGGCATGTGCAAACTGTTCAGGTTGATCGAGCATAACAAAATGGAAACTGTTATCGATGCGACGCAGTTTTACCCCGGGCAATAAGGCATAGGCATTACGGTAAGTCGCATCGGTATTAACCGCCGGTATGCCGTACAGGCTATCCCAGGCGTAGACGATTGCAACCGGCGCGGTGATTTGATGAAGTTCAGGACGTAAATCGGTCGTCATCAGTTCTCTGGTGGCATCGGCAACGGTCTGTTTATCTGACTGTAAACCCGCCCTGATAAGCGCCGGGCGTGCGGTTTCATCTTTGACCAACCGGGCAATGGCCGCACTCTGCATGGCTTCAGCCTGATTGTCCGGTGCTGCCATCATCGCAGCGTGAAAAGCATCGGCGCGCGGTTTCACCGCCGCAACCGTGGCATCAGGAGAAAACAGCAGGCTGTAAAAAGGCAGCGCGTCGACCACCATGACGCGTCCGACACGTTCGGGATGACGCGCGGCAATCATCAGCGCGACTTCGCCACCCAGTGAATGGCCAATAATCACCGGCGCGGTTAACTGCTGGCGCTGGATATATTCATTAATCGCCTCTGCGGCCGGAGCCGCCACCAGATTGTTCTGGTCGGTTATCGCCGGTTGACCGGCAAAACCGGCAATCTGCACCAGGTGCAGCCGGTGAGTTTCGCTAAGCTGTTTCGCCAGCCCGGACCAGACATCACGCGATGAAGCCACTCCAGGAATCAGGATAATATCCGGTCCCTGACCCTCAATAGTGACAGAGATGCGTTTATCAGCCGCTGTTTGCTGGCTAACGGGTTCGGCCAGAGAGAGAGTCGGGCAGGTGAAGGCTAATGCTACGGCTACCGCACAAGCTTTGAAAAAGCGCTGTTTACCGGTACTGGAGGTGTAAGCCGTGTGGGGCTGGGGGTAATCGTTTACCATTTAATCGTTTCCATGATATGACTTGTTTTACAGAATGGTAACATATTTTTAATATGTTATGCAGGCCAGTGGTCGCCATTTTTTGTATTGAGAAAATAATAAATTGAGATTTAAACGAAAAATTAATTTCTCAATATTACGGGTGATTATTCTGCGACCTGCAACGAAGAAATATAAATGGGTATGCGAATTCATTCTGCAATAATACTGATTGCAGAAAGAGCAGGGTAATTATTTAGAATAATGATTAGCATTAAGAATTATGAGAAAATAAATATATTCAATTGATAGATAGCGCGAAAAATAATTATATCTATAATAAGCTAAATCATTGTCGCCCACCGCCCAACAATGATTGCAGTGGCGGACAGGGTGTTTGACCTCAACAGCAGCTTTACGCCTTGAGGAATGACTTTTACCTCTGACCGCCGACTTCCTGAGTCGATGATGCTCGGGCTGGACTTATTGCCGTCGTTATCGACTTCCCGGGCAAGAAATTACTGATCAAAGATAATCAGAAAGGTGGCACAGTATTACCAATAAGTGCTGCGGCCCCATAAAGGTGCCGCAGTTTCAGCGTCCGGTTAACTCACGCCAGCCGTCAGCCATGCCTGTAACTGGGTCAGCTCTTCACTCTGCTGAGGATAGTCAGCCAGCAGGGACTGTACCTGTGCCGCCAGAACCTCTGGTCGGTATGCAGCGCCTTGCAGTTTTTGCGTCAGCGCTTCCAGCGGGGCCGGGTTGAGACTGTCGGTGAAAATCTGGCAGCGGGTGATAATGCCGCGTTCGACATCAAAGTGAATTTCGACGCCGCCCCAGCTAAAGCGCTGATCCAGCAGATGTGAGAAGTCAGGAGCCTGGCCGAAGTTCCACTCCCAGCTGCTCTGTTTAGCAAACTGCTGTTCGAATCCGGGTAAGTCCGGTAAGGCGGTCGGTGAGATGCGCTCCGGCTCACAGCGTGAATTGAAGTGGCTGAAAAACGACTCAGTGACGGCTTCGCACAGCTTGTCAAAACTGACGCCTGCCACCAGTTCCTCAAGATTAGCTACCCGCGATCGTACTGAGGTAATGCCTTTGGCCTGCAATTTTTTGACGTCGGGATTAAGATAATCCGCGAGGCGAGAAAGATCGGCATTCAGCAGAATGGTGCCGTGATGGAAGCCGCGATCCGGAGTTTCACGGTAAGCCGAACCGGAAATCTTGCGGCTACCGTCGCGGGTATTGACCACCAGATCGTTGCGGCCGGACGCTTCCGCCGGGATGCCGAGCGTCTGAAGTGCGCGCAAAATAATCCCGGTGGAGACACTTTTATCGTACCCCGGTTTGCCTGCCATAAAGGTAAAGCAGCAGTTTCCCAGATCGTGAAATACCGCACCGCCACCGCTACTCCGGCGCGCCAGCTTGATGCCATCCTCAGCCATCCGCCGGGTATTGCACTCTTTCCACGGATTCTGCGCGCGACCAATAACTACCGTGTCTGCATTACGCCATAAAAACAGTACCCGCTCAGTAGCTGGCATCTGCCGAAAAATACAGTCTTCAACCGCCAGATTAAACCAGGGATCGTTCGATTCGGATAACAGCAAACGCAGTGTGGACATCAATCACTCCAGTTCCGTGAGAAGTATTCTAAGCATGCAATCTGTTGATGATACTACCACAGACACCGATATATCATTTTGTTGGCAGCGAGTGAGAAGGGAGAAAGAAACGATTCCAGAGTGAATTTATCGCCGACTTCCTGTAACCTGGTGATCTTGTGTACTAGTTGTAGGGGTCAAGAGGATGGAATTTTCCTCAATCGAAGATATCAGAAATCGTATCGACCAAATCGATAGTGAGTTGGTTAAAATGATCGCCCAGCGCGGCGAATGCGTTAAAGCCGCAGCGGCTTTCAAAACCGATCATGCGGCCGTTCGCGCGCCAGACCGCGTTCAGCAGGTGATTGATAAAGTACGCAATAAGGCCACTGAAGCTGGGCTGCCTGAAGAGGTCATCGAGAAAGTCTGGCGAACCATGATCGGCGCGTTTATCGATTATGAACTCGAGCAGCACAACCGGTTGCAGCAACAAAAAACCTGATATTGCGCGCTGTTAGCCTGATTGCAGGTAAGGAAAGGTCAGGGCGCTTTGTTTTGCGCCTGAATTTTAACGATAAGATCATCCAGACAGCTTCCGACCAGCATTTCGACCGCTTCACTGCGCGAGGTTTCGCTTATCCGCGACAATTTGTCGATTTTGCGCAGTATCGACATTCTCAATGACAGCGAAACCGCCTTTTTCTTTTCCTTATCGAGGAAAACCCGGCTGACCGCTTCGGTGGTTTTCAGCTCGGCATTAACCGCCAGCGCTTCGGTCATCCAGCGCAAGGTCTTTTTATCCAGTTGTCCCGGATTCGTCAGCTGATAAGAGTGGGTGGCCTTGCTGTACTTAATTTCAGCTCCCCACGACTCACGCAGCTCTTTCAGCGCACGTGTTAGCGTGGGTTCGGAACAATCCAGTGACGAGATAATTCGTGCAGCAGAAATCGGTTTGCCTGAACTAAGAATATTCGCCAGGGTATATATTCGGGCTTGTCGCGTATTGAGCTGCATATTCGTTAGCGCCTGCATTCATAGTCAAAGGTTCAATGGGACAGATATCATCCGGATCCACATTATTGATCGCCATCATGGGTAAACGGTTGCACAACAAAATGCCTTTTTGGCAGTGAGTGCAGCGACCTTATCAGCAATATCATAAACCTAAGCTAAATCAATAAATAATAATAAGTCTGCAAACATATAGCGAACTGTCTTGTATCCTCAGTTATTCGGGTTTGCCTTCATCAGGCGTATCCCTTCCTGAGACTTCTCCGCTGCGATGCCGTAGACCTGAGCTCTGGCGAGAATGCCGGATGCCCAACGGCGATGCGTTGCCGGTTCACACATTGCTCCCTGCGACTTAAATACCGCCTGCGTGGAGTTGAGAATCCGCAGAGCGTCGGCGTGATCGGTGGCTGTAACCATTAATGCCTGTTCAATTTTACCGATCTGATTTGGATGGATGGCGGTTTTTCCCACCAGACCATGCGCCATATCCAGCGCAAGCTCCTGATCCATAATCTGATGATCGTCAATATGCTCACAAACCGGTGCGGTCAGCGAGAAGTCACGTGAGGAAAATACGGCGACCAGCATTTTAATGACGTAACCCATTGGGCTATCGTACAGGGTAAAGTTGCGCGAACGTCGCAGCGACACCACATTCATCAGATCGTTGCCACCGATACGTAATGCGATAATGCGCTCATAGCAGGCGTGACTCTGCAACGTCACCGCCAGTTCGCGCATTTGCAGCACGTCAAACACCTCTTCGGTTTCCAGCGTCGGCATCATGCACAGGTGAGTCTCCTGTATAATGCGCCACCATACCGGCAACGACTGTAGCGTAAACTTAGGCAGCACCAGACCATCAACCGCGCTTAAATCCATTCCGCTAATCAACTGCTCTCCCATTTCAGCATGACGCGGACGGATAAATACCAGTGGCCAATGGTCGTGACCCGTGGCGTTTTTGGCCTCGGCAAGCTGTGACAGCAGCTGCTGTAAATTACTCAGCGCGAGCGGCACATCTGCATCACTCACCGCATCTTCCAGACAGATTACCAATGAGCGCAGTCCGGCAATCTTATTGTTCAGAATCGCGTCCGCAATATCACTGCGCACCGCTGGCATATACAGCGTTGCGCCCAGACGCCAGGGAGAAAGCCGATGGTCCATCAGAGTACCTTTTTGATAATAGTGACCGCGCGGTATTGCCCCAGTGCATCACCGGCTTCGGTGATGGTTAAGCCTTTTTCCCGCGCCAGATACACCAGTAATGCCACGTCAGGATCGTCAACCGAGCGGACGAAGACATGATCCGGCACCCGCCGAAGTACCGCGCGTGTCGCTTCGGCAATTCCCGGTTTAATTCGGTTGATACTGGAGATAGTGAATTTCTCAGCCAGTTCACCGATCACCTGTTCACTTTTGCGCTTCAGATGCGCTTTTTGCGCCGGATCCCAGTCACATGCCGGGATGGTGTTCATAGTCAGGGTATTGCGGTATGCGGCAACGGTGTCGACCAGCTGACGGCTACACTCAAATTGCGCAAGGTGATCGCATTTAACACAGCCATGCAGCCCGGTTTCTGACCAGATAGACCGGGAGATCATGCCTGAAACCGGGGCACCCATAATACCAAAGGGGATCAGCCAGTCATCATCACTGGCGGCCAGCCATGAACGGCCACAAGGATCGGCGAGCACGACCAGTCGGGGCTGAGCAGGATAGCCAGCACGATGCTTCAGCGAACGCATCAGCTCACCGGTGATCGCGCCTTTGCCGGTCCAGCCATCAACAAAAACAATCCCTTCCGTGCCATGCCGCGCCTCAATCCACTCCAGCGCCACGCTGTCGATACCGCGGTCGCGGATAATACTGATGCCATAGTGATAAGACTCTTTCCCCATCGCACGCAGCGTTTGTTGCAGCATGACGCCCAGCGGTACACCGGCGCGCACCAGGCTGGTCAGCACCACTGGCGTGTGCGGGAAGCGTTCAATTAGCGCTTTCGCCAGCATGGTGACTTCTCTGGCCAGACGACCCGCGCCCTGGTCCAGTGCCTGAGAAAACAGATCCAGATGCCAGGCAGTCGGCTCCGGCTCCTGACTGAGCATATCTGAATAATGACGGGCACCGGACTGAATAAGCTGCTCTTTTTGTTCAACCGGTGTCATTTCAATCTCGACCGGTTGCAGCAGAAAGTGCACATCCTGCGGCTGATAAGAGCCAGAAAAAGGGATAAAGTCCTGCATATCAAGGTTCTCCGAAAAGGGTACGACTTATCTTCTCAGCAAACTGGCTCTGACGCGGTAGGCCATACCAGGTACAGAGCTTCATAAAACGGTGATCGCTCAGGCTGTCACCGAGGCCAATAACCGGGAATACGCCGCGCTCATTTCGCAGTTTTTCCAGCAGGAAACTGACCGCCAGCCCTTTCTCTACCACCACCGGCAACCAGGCAACATTATTGCTGTTGCGATGAATGTAAAAGCCCGCGGTGGGAAACAGCTTTTCAATCTCATCAGCGATGGCATACAGCTCATCGAGACGGGTGCTGTCGCAATGCTTCATCACCAGATAAACCGGAGTGTCGCCATATTCGTAATTAATCCGCGCCCAGCCATCAATGTTACGCGCCGCCATTAACTCGGTAATGGCCTGTTGCATCGCCAGCAGCCTGTCGGCATAGGGTTTCAACGCCGCCAGCATCATGGCTTGCCACTCTGGGTCAGGCTGCCCCTGCGAATCAATGATCACCGCGCCGTGAGTGGTCACCGCCCAGGAGTGAAACGGAATCTGCACCCGACTGATCTCTTCCGTGCCTCTGGCGGTAACCGGAATCAACTCGCCATGTTCCAGCATCCAGTCGACCAGCATTGCCTGCTCTTCAGTCATAAAACTGCGCGGTTGCAGACTGCGATCGAGGGCACCGGTACGGAAAGGTTCAAGGTCAAGTTCGTCAACCATCTTGCGGCGGGTCTGAAACAGAGTATCGTCCAGATCTGAAAAAATAACCGGCTTACTCATAGCAAATAACCTCAACGCGGGGAGCCACTTTTCTCAGGGCTTTGATTAGAAGGGGATCGACACTGGCAGCCGGCGTTTCGGTACACAGTAAAATGCGATCAAACTGCTGATGAGCCACGTTATAGACAAAATTCGCAATTCCCAGCCCATAGTTATCGGTAAAGGCAATCGCCGACTGAATGGCGAAACCCGTCGCAATCGGTGAGCGGGTAGTGGAACTGTATCTGACTTCTGCACCGAGTTTCTCCAGCCGTTCCGCCAGCATAAACGGTTCAAAAACGAACTCGCCGCTGCCGAGCACCAGAATCTTTTCTCCCGCCTGTGGCTGAATATCTGTGCCAAGATCCGCCGCTGGCTGGGCCATTCCCAGTCGACCCCAGCTCTGCTTACCGGTGATCGCCACGCTGCCGCTGGAACTCACATTGACATCGGGCATGACAGGTACCGGAGCATGCGGATTTTGCTGCCAGTGCCAGTCCCCTTGCACCAGCGATACGTTATGCACGGGCAACGGACTGCGCTGTGCAACGGCATCACCGCTCCAGTCAGTCAGGGTGACGGTGATCACCTGAGTGATATGCTGCAATCCACCCTCATTCCTCAGCGCATCGAGCAGATTGATGAAGGTATTGCCGGTGGTGGCTTCATCATCAATCAGCACCAGAGTACGCGCCTCCAGTACCCGGCGACGCAACTCGGCATCAGCAGGCAGATAAAGCAGGTGATCGGTGGCGTGACTGTGATTTTCTTTAAACTCGCACAGCAACTCACCGTCTACCGGGTGACGGGTCGAGGTGAGATAGACGGACTCAGCAACCTGCTGGCGCATTTCATCAAATACCCCGGCACCGAGGCCGACGGCGGTTTCCGCCATACCGATAAACAGCACCGGCCCTTGCGGCACTGCGGGGAACTGTTCGGCCAGCTGACGATACACTGCGCGCATTACGCCAGGGCTGACCGGAATATGCCGGCCAAGCACTTTACTGACAAACAGAAAGGCGCGCTTGGGATTGCGTCTTTCCGCAATATCGAACAGCTTATCAAGTGCAACCATGCCGCCGCGCGGCATTACGCTCAGCGTGCCGCAGGAGAGCGTCCGGCAATAAGGCACCGGGTCGTGGAGTGGATTCAAAATGGTGATCCTTACTGAATGAAATTAGGCAGCGCCGTGCTGTAGTTGATAACGTCGGTGACGGAGCGCACCGTAGCCGGTGAAAACACCCGGCTGGCCTCATCAATGATCGCCTGCGGCTCCATCAGCCCGAGTTGACGCAGCGCGAACAGGCCGGGCAGGTTGACACCGCTGAAACGGGTATAGCCAATACCGCCGGAAGGCCGCATGTTAATTTCCAGCAATACCGGTTTGCCGCTGCTGTCGTTACGCGTCTGGACATTGACCAGCCCGTCGGCCCCCATAACCTGCGCACAGGCTTTCGCCAGTTCAAACGCTTCACCGCTGTTTTCCAGATACTGCAACGCACCTTCTTTGCGGCGCGCCACCGCCGCCAGCACCGTACCGCGTTCCGCCAGAATATCAACTGAGTATTCGGGGCCGGGTAAGTACGGCATCAGCACCAGCGGTTCAAAGCTGTCGGACTCTTCCAGCGCATTCAGATACAGACCGGCATTAACCTTACGGTTTTCCGGATGCGTGAACGTCGCCATTGGCGAGACGCTGTCATCAAAACGCCAGAATCCCATGCCATAAATACCGGTAACCGGTTTGATACACAGTGGCTCGGAAAAAGGGGATGCGGCAATAAGCTGACGCAGTTCGGCGGCGGAGTTGACCCGAATCGACGGTACCACCGGCAAGCCATGTTTTTCCATCAGCTGAGCAAACGCCACCTTGTCATCGGCCAGTTCCAGCAGGTCAGGGCGGGTTGCCCCCGTTGCCAGCCGGACACCACAGGCTTCGATTGCTGCGCGGTGGGTTTCAAACCACAGGGCATTGCGGCCGGTATGGATCGCCTGAATCGCGTACTTGTTAACGGTGGTAAGAATAAAATTGAGGCGCTGCTGCTCATCTGCCGGCTCCAGCAGCGCAAAATCAGCCTGCGAGAGAATTTCATTACGTTGATGGCGATGCGAAGCAAAAACCTCAACATCGACCTGATGACTTTTACTGAATGCGGTAATGCCCTGAATAATATCACGCTGGGAGGACAAGCCTTCCATCAGCCAGATTCTGGTTGTCATTTCTGATTATTTCCGTCGTGGGCCTGGTGAAGCAGCGAATAGTGACGAGTGTATGTAGAGCAAATAACCATGTCAATCATAATATGATTTATGATTACCTGAATAAATTTAATGATAATAATAATTAAATATCACGATTTTTCTTTATTTTTAGCATAAATAAACCGGTATAAAAATCAATTAATTCAATCATCTATACACAAAGCATACAAACCTCATCAAAAATAGACTTGTTCATGTACTTCATCATGATATGATTTTCATCTCATGGATTATGGTGTAAAGAACGATACTTTTTTCAATACCACTTTGAAGGATATATGACAATGGTTTCATTAACCAAGAACCAGACAGTATCACTCAGCAAACAATCTTCTGCGCTCAACAAACTGCACTTTGGCTTAGGCTGGGATCCGATCAAAAAGAAAGGGTTTATGGGTAAGCTGTTCGGCGGCGGCAGTGATTCAATTGATCTTGATGCTGGCTGCGTATTGCTGGACAAGTCAGGCAATCAAATTGATACCATCTGGTTCCGTAAGCTGAAGTCCTCCTGCGGTGCTGTCATTCATAGTGGCGACAACCTGACCGGTGAAGGCGACGGTGATGACGAAGTGATTAACGTCGAGCTGACACGTCTGGCCCCGCAGGTCGAGTATCTGGCTTTCACGGTTAACAGTTTCCGTGGTCAGACGTTTAATGACGTTGAAAATGCCTTTTGCCGCGTTGTTGATCAATCCGGTAAAGAGCTGGCGCGTTATCAGCTGGCGGAGCAGGGTGCCCATACCGGTATCGTGATCGCAGCTTTACAACGTAATAACGGCCAGTGGGATTTCACTGCCCTTGGCAAAGCCTGTAGCGGTCGTACTATCGACGATATGCACAGCGACATCGTTGCCGCAGTGGTGCGCTAATGAATATGACGCCGGGGGGCAATGCCCCCGTTTCATCCGGTCCGCTGACCGTACGCGTGCTGTCGGGTGCGCAGGTTGATGCCTCCGCTTTCCGCCTGTTTGCCAGCGGTAAGGTTAACGGGGATGCGGATATGGTGTTTTATGGTCAACCGGCAAACGATGACCGTACCATCAGCCTCACCACGGAAGGCCACAACTCGGCCTTTGCCGTGGATCTCAGCCGCCTGCGCCCGGACGTGCAAAAAGTGGCGTTCACCGTGACCTGCGACGGCAATCAGACCGTTGCAGGTCTGCAACGGCTGGCGATACAGATTGAATCCGGTAATGATGTTCTGCTGAATGGCATCGTTGAGCTACCGGGTCGCCAGGAAGCTGCGCTGATCCTCGGTGAGTTCTATCGTCGCAATAACGACTGGAAGTTCCGCTTTGTGGCGCAGGGTTTCAACGGTGGCCTTAAGCCGCTGGCCGAACATTTTGGTGTTGATATCGCTGACTCACCCGCGCCGTCACCGACACCAGCCCCCGCTGCGCAAAAAATTAACCTGAGTAAAGTCTCACTGACCAAAGAAAAGCCGGCGATCAGCCTGACCAAACGCGACAACTTTGGCGAAATTCGCATCAACCTTAACTGGCAGCGGGGTAATACCCAGCAGGGCGGACTGCGCTCGCTGTTCGGTAGCAATAAAGGGATTGATCTCGATCTTGGTGCTTTTGTTGAGCTGAACGACGGTTCCAAAGGCGTTATTCAGGCATTAGGCAATAACTTTGGCCGCCTGAACAGTGAACCTTTTGTTGAATTGCAGGGTGATGACCGCACCGGTGAAGTCACCAGTGGCGAGTGGTTACATATTAATGGTCGCGAGTGGAAACACATTCGCGAAGTGCTGGTTTATGCCTTTATTTATGAAGGTGTCGCCAGCTGGGATAAGACCGATGGTGTGGTCACTATCCATATGCCGGATCAGCCACCGATTGAAACGCGAATGACCGAAGGACAGGACCGCCGCAATCTGTGTGCTATCGCCCGACTGGTTAACGAAAACGGCAATATTAAAGTCGAACGTATCAACCAGTTCTTTAATGGCCATGCCGAGATGGATCAAGCCTTCGGCTGGGGATTCCGCTGGAAAGCGGGTTCCAAGTAATGACTGACAGAGGATTTCACCATGAGTTTTTTTAATAAGGTTAAAGGGGCATTTACCTCCAGCCGCGAAGAGCTGACCCGCCAGGTTAGCCGCTATAAAAACAAAAAGTTTATGCAGGGTACGGTGGCGGTTTGCGCGCGTATTGCGGTCTCCAGTGATGGCGTCAGCGCGGAAGAAAAGCAAAAAATGATCGGCTTTCTGCGTTCATCTGAAGAGTTAAAAGTGTTTGAAACCAACGAGGTGATTGAATTCTTCAACAAACTTGTCACCAGCTTTGATTTTGACATTGAAATCGGTAAGGGCGAGACCATGAAGTACATTCTTGCCCTTAAAGATCAACCTGAAGCGGCACAGCTTGCTGTCAGGGTAGGTATCGCAGTAGCGAAAAGTGATGGTAACTTCGACCTGGATGAACAAAAAGCCGCGCGCGAAATCGCTATTGCTCTGGGTTTTGAACCGGCTGAATTCGGCCTTTGATGTAATATCCTAAGGGTTAACTATGGTATCCACGCATATCGGCTTTCCGACTGAAACCGTCATCGTCTTCGTTGCTTTGGCTGTCGGAGCCATCTTTATCGATCTGTTTATGCACCGCGGTGATAAGCCGATTTCACTGAAAAGTGCGGCATTGTGGTCACTGTTCTGGGTGGTCGTGGCGATGGCTTTCGCCGGATTCCTCTATATTCACCACGGTGCCGAGGTGGCAAGCCTGTTTGTTACCGGTTACGCGCTGGAAAAAGTCCTGTCGGTCGATAACCTGTTCGTTATGATGGCCATCTTCTCGTGGTTTGCCGTGCCGGATCGCTATCGTCACCGCGTGCTCTACTGGGGAATTATCGGGGCCATCGTCTTCAGGGGCATCTTTGTCGCGATTGGTACCGGGCTGCTGAGCCTTGGTCCTTACGTTGAGATCGTCTTTGCGCTGATCGTGGCCTGGACCGCGGTAATGATGCTGAAAAGCGGCGACGACAGTGATGAAATCGAGGATTACTCCCAGCATCTGGCTTACCGTATGGTGAAACGTTTCTTCCCTATCTGGCCAAAACTGAAAGGCAATGCCTTCCTGTTAAACCAGAAAGAAGTGGACGAAGAGCTGGCAAAACCGGAAAACAAAGACGTGGCCGTAGGTCGTGGTACCAAAGCAGCGCTGTATGCAACGCCACTGATGCTGTGTGTGGCGGTGGTCGAATTATCCGATGTGATGTTCGCCTTTGACTCGGTTCCGGCAATTATCGCCGTCAGCCGTGAACCCCTGATTGTATACAGTGCGATGATGTTCGCTATCCTCGGTCTGCGTACCCTTTACTTCGTGCTGGAAGCGCTGAAACAGTACCTGGTTCACCTGGAGAAAGCGGTTATCGTGCTGCTGTTCTTTATCGCGGTGAAACTGGGACTTAATGCCACCGATCATATCTGGCATCATGGCTACAGCATTTCAGCAACAGCGAGTCTGTTTGTCGTTCTCGGCGTGCTGGCCGTGGGGATTATCGTAAGTGTGATGTTCCCCGGTAAAGCCGATGCCGAAGAGAAGAAAGAGAACTAATCTCTTTTCTGACAATGCATTTGAACAATCTTTAAATAAGAGGTAATCACAATGAGCGTTTCTCTATCCAAAGGCGGTAATGTTTCCCTGAGCAAAGCGGCTCCAACCATGAAAAATGTTCTGGTTGGCCTCGGCTGGGATGCACGTTCTACCGATGGTCAGGATTTTGACCTGGACGCGTCTGCTTTCCTGCTGTCGGCAAGCGGTAAAGTTCGCGGTGATGCAGACTTCATTTTCTATAATAACCTGACCTCTGCTGAAGGTTCTGTTACCCACACTGGCGATAACCGTACCGGTGAAGGCGATGGCGATGACGAATCACTGAAAATCAAACTGGATCTGATTCCGGCTGACGTCGACAAAATCGTTTTCGTGGTCACTATCCATGATGCACAGTCACGCCGTCAGAGCTTTGGCCAGGTATCGGGTGCGTTTATCCGCCTGGTTAATGACGACAACAAAACTGAAGTTGCCCGTTATGACCTGACCGAAGATGCTTCAACCGAAACCGCTATGTTGTTTGGTGAACTGTATCGCCATAACACCGAATGGAAATTCCGTGCGGTAGGCCAGGGTTATGCCGGTGGTCTGGGTTCCGTTTGTGCGCAGTACGGCATCAACGCATCCTGATAGCAGCAGCACAAGATCGCAATACGGGCAGTGTCGCACTGCCCGAATCCCATCAATATAAGCAGGAGCTTTAAAATGGCAGTTTCTCTGGTTAAAGGCGGTAACGTATCCCTCACTAAAGAAGCACCAACCATGAATATCGCCATGGCGGGTCTGGGCTGGGATGCACGTGTCACCGACGGTCAGGCGTTCGATCTCGACGCGTCCGTTTTTATGGTGGGTGAAGATGGTAAAGTGCTGAACGACAGCAGCTTTATCTTCTTCAATAACAAACTGAGCAGCTGTGGTTCTGTTGAGCACCAGGGCGACAACCGCACCGGTGAAGGTGATGGCGATGATGAGCAGGTTAAAATTGACCTGACCAAAGTGCCGGCGGAAGTGAAGAAACTGGTTTTCTCCGTCACCATTTATGATGCAGAAGCGCGTAAGCAGAACTTCGGCATGGTCAGCAACAGCTATATGCGTATCTATAACAATGACAACGGTGCGGAAATCGCTCGCTTCGACCTGTCTGAAGATGCCTCCACTGAAACCGCGATGGTATTCGGTGAACTGTATCGCCACGGTTCTGAGTGGAAATTCAAAGCCGTTGGTCAGGGCTTTGCCGGTGGTCTGTCGGCGCTGGCTTCTCAGCATGGCGTTAATGTCTGATACTCGCTGCAAATATCAAACCCCGGCCTGACCGGGGTTTTTTATTGCCGTAATTTATAACATACTGTTTCCCGTCAAAATCTATCCTCAAAATAAAAAATCCCGGACAGATAATTGAGCAACAGGAGGCACTAACAATGATTTTGCAATCGGGCCAGAACCTGGTCGTTGAAAGAACACAGCTCACTCTGACTTTACAGTATCCCGCGAAGCCAGGCTTTAACAGCGAAGCCGACACCTCAGTTTTTCTGCTCAATGAATCAGGTAAAGTACGTGGCGATGCGGATTTTATTTTCTTTAATCAGCCAGCCACCGCTAACGGCAGTGTGGCACTGAATACCTCGGCGCACAGCAGCAGTATCACGCTGGACCTGAACAAAATCGATGCCGCGATTAGCAAAATTGCCATTACGCTGGTTATCGACGGTGCGGGTTCACTTTCCGGGCTGAAACAGCTGAAATTTACCGCACAGGATATTGCTGAGTTCACCGTTGAAACCGATGGTCGCAGCGAGAAAGCGCTGATTCTGGCCGAAATTTATCGTCATGCCGGGAAATGGAAACTGCGGGCGCAGGGGCAGGGATTTAACGGCGGACTGGAGCCGCTGGCGGTGAATTATGGTGTTGATGTCGCTCCGGCGGTAGCCGCGCCACCGGTTGTGGCTCCGACGGTTAGCCTGGAAAAGAAACTGGAAAAAGCTCCCCATCTGGTCAGCCTTGCCAAACCGATTCGCGTCAGCCTGGAAAAACACCGACTAAGCGAGGTAAAAGCCAAAGTGGCCTTTGTGCTGGATGCATCAGGTTCGATGACCGGTCAGTTCAGAAAGGGCAACGTACAGAAAGTCCTCGAGCGCATCGCGGCATTAGCGGTGCAGTTTGACGACGACGGTTCGATGGATATATGGGGTTTCGGCGCTGAATTTAAAAAGTACCCGGACGTCACGCTGGATAATCTGAATGGCTATGTTCAGCGTCTGCAGGACAGTGGAAGAAAGGGCAAGTGGGAAATTCTGCCGGGGCTGGGCGGCATCAATAATGAGCCACCGGTCATGCAGGATATCATCAACACATTTCGCAATTCGCAGGAACCGGTATTTGTGGTGTTTATCACCGACGGTGGTATCAGCAAAACCGGCCAGATTAAAGAAGCCATCCGCGAGTCCGCGCGGCTGCCAATCTTCTGGAAATATGTCGGGCTGGGCGGCAGTAATTATGGCATCCTGGAAAAACTGGACGCCTTTACCGATCGGCTGGTCGACAATACCCACTTTTTTCCCATCGACAATTACGACAGTGTCTCCGATGAGCATCTCTACGATATGTTGTTGACCGAGTTTCGCGACTGGCTGGATATTGCCAGACAGCAGCGGATTGTCAGATAAGGCGATATATTGACGTAGGGGCGGCGTTCTCGCCGCCCGTGCCATCAGGAAATAGCGCTCATCCGCAGTTTTTCCAGTGGTGAACGTCGCTTCGACCAGGCCGGATGAAAGTGACGCCAGTGAGCATCTTGTGCAGCGGCCAGCAATTCGTAATCACCCCGGGTGTCGCCCCAGGCGCGGAGATGATAATCACTAAGCTCACCGTAAACACTTTCCAGCCGTTTCACCTTCTGCCCACAGCGGCAATTATGGCCGGTAATACGACCGGTCAGCACACCGTCTTTCACTTCCAGCTCGGTGCCAATCAGTTTAATGCCCAGACGATCGGCGAAAGGTTGTAACACCATCGCCGGTGAAGCGGAGCAAATCGTCACTTCGGCAGCCGAACTGACTTCCGCAGAGACCGCCAGCAAACCCGCCGGACGCATCAGTTTATTCCAGTACGCTGAACAAAATGCCTCGGCCTTCTGACGAACCCATTGCTCATCAACGCCAGTGAGGAAGGTTTTGATCAGCACTTCTTTCAGCTCATCACGGGTCAGTTTTCTGCGCATACAACGCAAGGTCGGCAGAGCAAGACGCACCACGCGGCGGGCAAAAAAACGCCGGCCAAAGGCGAAACGCAGAAATGGAATAAAGCTGTCGTGATGAGTCAGTGTTCCATCAAAGTCAAAAACTGACAGGATCTTAATGGAACGTCCAGTCGATAAATCCATCGCGAAATCTCTCATTATGTCTTTTGAATATATTCAGCTACCGTCGTAACGGCACTCTACCTGTGGCTGACATACTACACGTTGAGTGGGTTGTCTGCATGTCTCAGGCGCAGGTTTGTGGAGTTGCTCTGATAAAGGGCAGGGAAGTGAATGGGTTACGAGCAGGCCACTAAATAATCACCGCCTGCCTACTGCATAAAAAAAGCCGATAACGATAATATTATCGGCTTATTATTCAGTTGCGGAGCAGCGCCGGCAAATTAAGCGGCCAGCAACTGCTGTGCGGTGCGCTCAACCAGATCCAGCAACAACTTAATATCATCCAGGCTGACCGTCGGGTTTAACAACGTCAGTTTCAGGCAGGTAATGCCATTAAACTCAGTCACACCGACATTAGCGCGCCCGGAATCCAGCAGTGCATCACCAATTTTTTGGTTCAGCAACGCCACGGCGGCATCGCCCTGATTCGCCAGCTGCGGCGGACGATAACGGAACAGTACGCTGGCCAGCTGCGGCTGCATAACCAGTTCCAGCGCATCTTGCTCAGTCACATACTGCGCAACCTGCTGCGCGAGGGTAACACCATGATCGATGATCCCGGCGTACTGCTTTTGCCCCAACGCTTCCAGACCCATCCACAGTTTTAACGCATCAAAACGGCGGGTTGTCTGCAACGATTTAGACACCAGGTTTGGCACACCCTGCGCTTCGTCAAACTCAGAGTTCAGGTAGGCTGCCTGATAGCGCATCAGCTCATAGTGACGGGCTTCTTTTAACAGGAAAGCGCCGCAACTGATGGTCTGGAAGAACTGCTTGTGGAAGTCCAGAGTAATGGAATCCACTAATTCAATACCATCCAGATAGTCGCGGTACTTCTCAGACAGCAACAGCGCGCCGCCCCATGCCGCATCCACGTGCAGCCAGATATTATATTCTGCTGCCAGCGTCGCGATAGCACGCAGTGGATCGATAGCGCCGGCATCAGTAGTACCTGCGGTTGCGACAATCGCCAGAATCTGCTCATCATTAGCCCTGGCCTGCGCCACTTTCTTGGCTAAATCATTCAAATCCATACGCGCAAACCGATCGGTTTTCACCAGCGTGACAGACTGATAACCCAGTCCCAATAAAGCCATATTCTTCTGCACCGAGAAATGGGCGTTTTCAGAACATAACACTTTAATTTTACGCAGGTTACCGATCAGGCCATCTTGCTGAATTGAGTGCCCCTGGCGTGCGAAGAATGCATCGCGAGCCAGCATCAGACCCATCAGATTGCTCTGAGTGCCACCACTGGTGAACACGCCAGCATCGCCAGGCTGATAACCCACCTGAGTACGCAACCACTCGATCAACTTCATTTCGATGATGGTGGCAGATGGGCTTTGATCCCATGAATCCATACTCTGGTTCGTGGCGTTAATCAATACTTCAGCAGCCTGGCTGACCACCAGGCTTGGGCAATGTAAGTGCGCGACGCACTGAGGGTGATGCACCGACAGGCTGTCTTTCAAAAAATATTCAATCGCACGTTCAATCGCCGCCTGGTTGCCCAGACCCTGAGGATTGAAATCCAGCGTAATACGCTCACGCAGTTCGGCAACGGTTTTACCCTGATACATCTCAGGTTGTTGCAGCCACTCAACCACGGCCTGGCTACTCTGGGCGATGGCTTGCTGGTAAGCCTCAGTGCTTTGCGCTGAGGCTGCCAGAATCGGGTTTTGCCTGGACATCGAATTTACTCCAATCAGACCGGTTTGACGCCAGCGGAAAGCAGGGCGTTTTCAAATTTATCCAGGAAAATAGCCAGTTCATCATTGGTGATCAGCAGTGAAGGCAGCAGACGCAGCACACAACCATGACGTCCACCACGCTCCAGAATCAGGCCGTTTTCAAAGCATTTTTTCTGCAGCAGGGCAGATAACTCACCATCAGCCGGGTAACTACCCATATGATCCGGAGCCTGATCGGGTTTGACGATCTCAATACCAATCATCAGGCCCAGACCGCGAATATTGCCCATCACCGGATAACGCTTTTGCAGTTCGGCCAGCTGATCTTTCAGCCATTCACCCTGCGCAGCCACTTTATCAGCAATCTGGTTATCTTTAAGATGTTTCAGGGTCGTCAGACCGGTCGCCATCGCCAGCTGGTTGCCACGGAAAGTACCGGTATGATGACCCGGTTCCCAGGCGTCAAACTGCTTTTTGATACCCAGCACGGCCAGTGGTAAACCACCACCAACGGCTTTTGACATCACGATAATATCTGGCTCAATTCCGGCATGCTCAAAGGCAAAGAATTTACCGGTACGGGCAAAACCGGCCTGAACTTCGTCGATAATCAGCAGAATGCCATGTTCCTGCGTCACTTTACGAATGCGCTGCAACCACTCGACCGGAGCCGGATTAACACCACCTTCACCCTGAACCGCTTCCAGAATGACGGCCGCTGGTTTGCGCACGCCACTTTCAACGTCATTGATCAGGTTTTCGAAGTAGTAAGTCAGTGCTTTAACGCCGGCCTCACCGCCAATGCCCAGCGGGCAGCGGTACAGATGTGGATAAGGCATAAACTGGACTTCTGGCATCATGCCATTGATCTGTTCTTTCGGCGACAGGTTACCGGTCACCGCCAGCGCACCATGGGTCATGCCATGATAGCCGCCGGAGAAACTGATCACACCGCTACGGCCGGTATGTTTTTTTGCCAGCTTCAGTGCTGCTTCAACCGCATCGGCACCTGATGGGCCGCAGAACTGCAGGCAGTATTCCTGGCCTTGTCCCGGCAGCAAAGAGAGCAGATAAGCTGAGAACTCATCTTTTAATGGCGTTGTCAGATCGAGAGTATGTAACGGCAAGCCGCTGGTAATGACGTTTTGGATGCTTTGCAGCATGTCAGGATGGTTGTGTCCAAGCGCCAGCGTTCCGGCACCCGCCAGGCAATCAAGATATTGATTGTTTTCAACGTCGGTAATCCAGACGCCCTGAGCCTTAGCAATCGCTAACGGCAACTTACGAGGATAGCTTCTGACATTTGATTCAAATTCAGCCTGGCGCGCTAAATAGGCTTCATTATTTCTGTTAAATGAATCTGCACCTAAAGTATCAATACGGACTTTATCCGTCATCATATCTCTCCTACAACCAGGGCTTTCTGTTGCGCCGTAGTTGAAAAATTAAGTTAAAAGTATCTACTGTATGAAAAGCGCGGCCAATATAGGGCTTTTTACTTCACGACTCAATCATTAATTTTGTTTAGATCTGTTTACGTTTTTTTATAAGAATCAATATGTTGTTGATTTAGTGAACGTTGATGAAAATGCTGCCAGTTTTGGCTAAACAAAAGTTAAAAAAGTTTAATTTAAGGGCAGGGTAATCGTGTTTTTTCTGCGTGTACGTGAATTCTTTCGCACTGGGATACTGCATGTGCCACAGAATTCACGTAGCGCGATCTGTAGTAAAATGGTGTTAAATTTCATTGGCTTAGATGACTTTCCGGAGGAAATAATTGACAGCAAACATTCAGTGCATCCACGCCAGCTTTGAAAAACCCGGCAACAACCGGGCTTGCGAAGGTGACTTAGTTGGGGCTATACCTTGCCAAATCTGATCAATTGTATCCCGCCTTATCTACCATCTCGATACGAATGATGCTCGGGTGTTCCTCAATAACCACAGATACTGTGGTATTTTGATCTTTGCCGATCCAGCAATCTCCGTTTGTGTTGCACATTCCGGTTTTTTTATACCCGTTTTTTTCCAGATAGGTGTCAATTTTGCTTATATCCGTTGTGCCGGAAAAACTCGCCTGATAAATCAGGGCGGGATTGGGTCCGGACACATTGCGGTAGTGGAAGCTATAGACGTTACTGACGCGAGGCAAATTTTTTAGCAATGCCGGAGTATAGTAATCATACTCCCACTTATCTTGTTCCGTGTAATCAGCACCGTCAGCGAATTCCATGCTGAGATATTGCAAGCCATAAAAAATACCCATTACGCATATCACCAGAGCGGCCAGCATAATTTTTAATGACTTTGTCATGCCCGTGGTTCTCCTTTGCCAAAATGGATAAAGCCCCGATTTGGGTCAACAATAGCGACATCTTCAGATATCCATCTGTTATAAGGCGTGACGGTCATCATGAAGTTTGGTAATTGCCCAAAGTGTGGTCTGCCGTTGGGGAATTGGGTCGGGTCAGGGAATAGCAACGGTTTGAAAGTTTCATTTTTCCACGAGCCTATTTTTCCGTAATGGTCCCAGCGTTTTAAAGCTTCTTCCTTGCTTACCGGTTTCAGGTAGCTGAACACGTTATTCATGCACGACATAACCCGGTAAAAGCCGAGCAAGTCCGAGACCAAGTCTTCACCGCTGAATCCGCTATCTGTAGCCCAACTGAAAGGGAAAGAGTCCTGAAGCTCCTCGAATTTTCGGGCTACTGTCATCATCATGGCAAGAGCAATACTTTGCATTTGATGATATGTCAGGCCTTTATTAATGCGCCAGGTGATTGATTTACCCACCGTCAGCCGACGTTTAAGGCCTATCTTTCCGTTAACTCCATGAATAACAATGCTACTTTAGCACACATTAGCATTGATTTTATGCGACCAGAAATACCCAGACAAGAAAATAACCAACATAATTGGTATGCTTTTTCAGGAAAAAATACCATTGGGAAACCTTACATACGTGGGTTAATTATTTCTTGCGCGGTTTATTTGCTGGCTTTATATAATGAATGAAGTATCTTTCCTTTGAATTTGTAAGGGGGCGAAGTAATGTACTCTGCACTTATCGCAGAAAACGAGAGGGAGGTCAGAAATTACTAACGGGCGCTTGTCACCACTCAGTCTGAAACTCCCAGACATTTTTTAGCAGTTCCCCTGTCCCTACAAATCAAAGAATAAAGTACTATGTTGACGCAGGACGATTAATTAGCCATGACTAATTTCTACGATCCACATTGTATGCTATGGCTCGCAATGTATGGCGTGCAAAGCCGCAACTTCGTGTGGTAACAGATAACATCAAGCAAGAGAAAGGTGAGGGTAACTGTAACTTCATGATTCCAGGTAGCCAGGGAGTATTTATGAACTAAGTATCCACCAAATCAAATTTAACATAATATACATTATACGCACCGAGGTAACTATACGTGGATTCTGGGTTTTAAGCATCTGCGATGCATGGCCTGGGTCTATACAGCTAAACCTTCGCCACTTTACCTTTTAAACCGTGGCTCAAAGAAAATGGCTCAATCTGAACCGTTTTGATGGCAACCAGTGCGGCAGGATGTTGAGGGGTAAAAAGCGCGTTCCACTCGCCAGTGATAATGCTGTAGCCAGCGAAAGCATTGAATAATGCTGTTTCAGATCGGTGATACTCAGATGTAACAGCGATAATCGGAGCTTAAGCCATCACTGATGCGCTAATGCGCCTCCGGGAGTGTTTCAGGTAGATTCAGTGAAAACAGCAAAGACCTTTCGACATTACGTTTATGAGGTTTGTAAACGGTGACTGTCATAAGCTGCCCTCTCTGTTTATTTGAACTTTATCTTATATCAACTGAACAGAGTGGGCGAATTTCAACCAGCTTACTTACCTTTCCAGTTTGCCCACGGGTTATCAGCCGGAATGTCAGCTTTTTCCTCAGGTTCACTCAGTGAATCGATATATAACTCTTCGACTTCTTTACGTGCCCATGGCGTACGGCGAAGAAATTTCAGGCTGGATTTAATGCTGGGATCGCTTTTAAAACAATTGATATTAATGCGCTGTGCCAGTTCTGCCCAACCGTAACGTGCCACTAATGCGTTCAGCAGCGCTTCCAGCGTAATGCCATGTAAGGGATCTTTTGAAGAGTTGGTATGCATAAGGTCTGCCCGGTGAATCTGAGAAATTGCGCTCACCATACTGGCCGCAGACCGGTTATGCAATGCAGAATCTGTTAAAATCGGCGTTTATTTTGATCGCGCTACGTGAAATCTGATGGCTTTCCCCTACCCTGACCTTGCAGATTTCACGTAGTTCGATCTGTAAAACAGGCGCAGGTGGCAAAGCCTGCGCCCGGTACTGTCAGTTTCCTCCTGCGGTCTGTTTGCTTTTCCGCAGCGCCAGCATACTGACTGACGCGATAATCACTGTCGCCCCAAGCCAGAATTGCGGCGCAGGGGTATCAGACCAAATTAACCAGTCGAGTACGGTCGCAAAAATAACACCGGTGAAGATAAAAGGGGTCACAACGGTGATATTTTTGTTTTTCAATGCGCGGGCAATAAATAACTGGAAGATAAGTCCGGATAAACCCACCATAACCAGCAGCCCTAATTCTTGCCACGAAGGTACAACCCATTGGTAGCCACTCACGACTGGCAGGATAATGCTGCACATCAGATAGAACCAGAATACTATCTGCAATGGCGAGTGATGTTTGCTAAGTTGATTTATTCCTATATAGGCCAGGGCAGCCAAAGCTGCGGCAGACAGCCCCACTAACATATAGAATACGGATATCTCTTTTTGTGGCGATAAAGAGACAATATATACCCCTATAAATCCGCTAAGGGTAAAGAAAATGACGCCAGGATCTGTTTTCTCTCGAAAGATCAGGAAAATAAACAGTGGCACAAAAAAAGATGACGTGTTCATTAAAAGCACTGACGTTGAGACAGGCAGATACTTCAGGCTATAAAACATCAGTAGCATACTCAACAGGCCGGCAATATTCCTTAAGGCGAAATAAGCTGGCTGCGTCACTCTAAAACTGAAACTCTTGTCCCTGAATATCAGTGGCAAGGTAAACAGCAGCCCAATAAAAAACCGAAAAAAAAGAATTTCACTCGGCGGGATGGTGACGGAGGCGACTTTAACAAATACGCCCATAACAGCGATGCTCAGACAGGAGATTATCATAAATAAAATGGCTGTATGACACTCCTGAAAAATACCCTTTGGATAGCTGTCTTCCATCTTGCCCCTCTGCATTTGGATTTGATGGTGTTTCATTCAGTTAGCACTGCCTGTCAGCATATATTGACTGATATCAGGGATGCTCATCTTGCAGAAAAAATCATCCGCCAGCGTTCTGCCATTACGGTGGTAACAGGTATTATTTAATACAGAGGATAAATCGATAATTGAGCGCATCACTGCCGATTCGCAGCCCAGAGACAAGCCGAGGTTGTACCACGGCACCATCACGTAGGGCACATCCTGTGAAAGATAGCGGTTGCTGACTGAGGTTGGGCAAAGCTTTTGTTGGTTATGCACCAGAGAACGGGTAAAGAAATCATAATACGAAGGGTATTTAACCGCGTAAAATTTTTCCATAATATCCAGATAGCCCGGCAGCGAAAAACCGAATAGCCTGCCGATTTTTTGCCGCTCATTATCTAATCGTTCGATAATATTGGCTATTTCCCGGCTAACTCCTTGTTTGTAGAAGTAAAACTCTTCTTCGCCCTTACCTATCCTGCCGGCATTCATCAGCATAATCGCCGGATGGCTAATGGCGCTGGTAATGTTCAAACCTAACTCCAGGATATTTTCACTTGCCGTTAGTTCAGTGGGAAAATGTCCGCGAATCTTGTTAATCACCTTCTCAGTATGCTGTGAAGGCATCGCGGCAATATCGATAACGCGTTTAATATCGATGATGCTGATCTTTCCAGCCTGGTGAGCACGACATGCGTAGGGTAAGGAGGCGATATCAGCCAGGTAAATATCCTTTTCCCTTCCCGCCAGCGCCAGTTCCCGATAAAAATATAACGAACTGAAGTTTCCGGCCAGGGTGATAACCATCTGACCTTTCTGGAGCCACGGGAGCATTTTCCTGAACTGAGGAAGATGCGCATCGGTTGGTAACGAGATGTAAATAACCTCGGCATCTTTTAAAGCGACCGAAATATCTTTTGTCAGACAGGCAACGGTTGTCTCACCGACTATTTTCCCCTCCAGGGAAATAAAGTTATTACTGATTTTATCGATAAACCCAGGATGGGCTTCATCTGCATACAATGTTACCTGATGCTGAGAAAATGACAAATGAGCTGCAAGCGCCTGACCACCATGACCACAACCAATAATAGTGATATTCATACCAACTCCTTTTTGGTGATGTAGATAATCCATAAATAAAAATAGATGTCAGATAAGACTTTAGTATTTCCCCCGCGCTGATTTAATCTGCCAATAGTATAGACTCTGGAGTCGACTCCAGGATCAATACTGTTAAGTGAAAATAAATGTAACACCCTTCCAACATGACAAAAAAACAGCAATCGACAATGTCGTTTACTGTCAGGTTTAGCTTTTATTAATGATTAGATAAAGTCATTGTTATAACGGCAATAGCACCTGATGCTCTGGCATAATGAACACATCCGATGGTATAAGTTTCATACCTTTGCAATATCGAGCGCATAGCCGTTGCTTACTATTGGAAGTAAAACATCTTTTTTGCATAAAGGGAGTTTGTCATGTCGCTACTATTGCGTAGTTTAATGCTTCTGGCCGGTATGTTGCTGTCTTTTAAGAGTTTAGCCATCCAGCCAGGCACTGAGTTTCACTTCAACTCATCCTGTGACTTTAAACAGCTGACGATAAATGTCAGAGACGAACATGAAGATAATCCGGGCTATATCAAATTTGATATCAAATTGCAGTCAGAAGCCAGCGCCCGACTGGCGCAGCATACAAAGGAATACATCAATCAAAACATGACCCTGTATATAAATGGGGTAAAGATCACTACTTCACCTATCCGCGATGAATTAAGCACCGGGAATTTACGAGTTGTCATTGATAATCCAACGGCGCAAAAAATCTTCCCCAGTCTGCTGGTTACTCAGTGCCAGCAGGAATGAATTCGGCAGCACCACTCATTGACGACTGTGCCAGTGCCAGACAGTCAATGCTGGCAGCAAAGGCGCTGTCGGCCAAAGTCGCATCTTCAAATTATGGCCCGCACTAATTTAGTTCATTGCGCCAGCGTTGCGCCCCAGTATCGCGCAGCTCACTGCGGTTAAGATTGTATACAAGCCGTGGGGGCGGCAGCGGAAAACTGGTACAGAAATTGCTTTTCAAATTACAGACTTTAAGGAGGATGTAATGAAAGCAATCGTGATTGGTGGCGGAATTGGCGGAATATGTGCAGCAATAGCGCTGAAACGCTTTGGAATTGAAACTGCTGTATACGAAGCGGTAAAACAGATCAAACCGGTCGGCGCGGCGATTTCAATCTGGCCAAATGGCGTAAAATGCCTTAACTGGCTGGGAATGAAAGCGCCTTTGCGCGCGCTGGGTGGGCCAATGCATTACATGGCCTATCACGACTATCTGCACGGCCAGATCATGACGCGCTTCAGTATCAGCCCCTTGGTCGAAAGCGTCGGCGAACGCCCTTACCCGGTGGCGCGCGCTGAATTGCAGGCGATGCTGCTCGATACCTATGGCCGCGATGCGGTGCAGTTTGGTAAGCGAGTCACCCATATTGAAGAGTCAGACTCTGGTGTCACCGCCTGGTTTGATGATGGCACTGAAGCTCGCGGCGATTTGCTGATTGCGGCCGACGGTACCCACTCAGTGATTCGTCAGCATGTGCTGGGTTATCAAACCGAGCGCCGCTATGCCGGTTACGTTAACTGGAACGGGCTGGTTGAGATTGACCCGTCCATCGCACCCGCCGATCAATGGACCACTTTTGTCGGTGAAGGCAAGCGGGTCTCGTTGATGCCGGTCAGCGGCAATCGCTTCTACTTTTTCTTTGATGTGCCGTTGCCAAAAGGGCTGCCGGAAGATCGCACTACGCTGCGTGCCGACTTGCAGCGTTACTTCGCGGGCTGGGCGGCACCGGTACAAAAGCTGATTGCCAGCATTAACCCGGAAACCACTAACCGGATTGAGATTCATGATATCGAACCTTTTATGCAGTTAGTGAAAGGCCGCGTCGCGCTGCTTGGCGATGCGGGCCACAGCACCACCCCGGATATTGGTCAGGGTGGCTGCGCAGCGATGGAAGATGCGATAGTACTGGCGACGGCGTTGCAGACTAACTCGCTGGGAATTGAAGATGCACTGCTGCGTTATCAGGAAAAACGCGCATGGCGGGTGAAAGACCTGGTGCTGAAAGCGCGCAAGCGCTGTGACGTCACCCACGGTAAAGAGATGGCGATTACCGAACAGTGGTATCAGGAGCTGAAACAGGAGACCGGCGAACGCATTCTTTCCGGCATGTGCGAAACCATTTTGGGTGGGCCACTGGAGTAAGCTGAATACATGGGGTTTAAGGAAAATGACCGGGATTTCTGGAATTTCGTAGCGGAGTCGTTTTCGGCTCCCGTCCTGATGGCATGTGCGGGGCTAACCTTCGGCACGGGAGGCGAGCACGCCGTACCGACAGGAAAAGCATCGGTTAATTTACTGTTTTTCCCACGCCGCCAGTACCAGCCTGGTGGCGCTGGCCAGCACATCGCGGCGTGCCTCAGCCTGCGGATTATGCTGGGTGAAATAGACGGCCAGCACCAGCGGTTTACCCTGTGGTGGCCAGAGGATTGCCAGATCGTTAGTCGTGCCGTAGCCTCCCGCCCCGGTTTTATCACCCACTTGCCAGCCTTGCGGCACCCCGGCACGAATGCTCTGCGCCCCGGTTTTGCTCTGCTTTAGCCACTGAATCAGCAGCTGTTGCTGAGCGGAGGGTAACGCCTTGCCCAGCGCCAGCTGATTTAAATTCCCGGCCATCGCCAGAGGTGTTGAAGTATCACGTACATCACCCGGAATCGCGCTGTTTAACGCGGGTTCCCGGCGGTCAAGACGCGTCTGATTATCACCTAAACGGCGTGCCAGTTGGGTAATCCCTTGCGGCCCCCCTATTTCCCGCAGCAGAATATTCCCCGCCGTGTTATCACTGAGTTCAACTGCCGCAGCACAGAGTTCCGCGACGGTCATGCCCTGTTGCAGATGCTTTTCGGTTACCGGCGAGTAAGTGATCAGTTCGCTCTGTTGATAAATAATGCGTTTATTCAGCAGTGCGGGCTGTTCAACACTGCGTTGCAGCACGGCGGCGGCGGCAAGCGCTTTAAACGTACTGGCCATGGCGAAACGCTCTTCCCCGCGATAACTCAGCTGGCGTGAAGATCCGCTGTCAATCAGCGCCACACCGAGACGGCCATTGGCCGATGCCTCCAGTGCGCTGAGCTGAGCCGCCAGCGTTGCTGGTTGTTCGGCCAGCACCACGGATGGCGGAAATAGCGCGGCGATGGTCAGTCCGGCGGCGGCCAGTAAGTATTTACGGCGGGACAGGGAAAAGATGCTATTCATGTCAATCAACCATCCTTTGGTCAGGGCGACGTCAGCCGCCCGGTTGTTATATCACTACGGTTGTTTCAGTCCGCGATTAATCAGCATCGGCTCGATTTGCGGTTCCTGACCACGCCAGTCGTGATACAGTTGGCGCAAATCGCTGCTGTTACCGCGTGACAAAATCATCTCGCGGAAGCGCTGACCATTTTCGCGCGTCAGTCCACCGTGCTCACGGAACCCTTCAAAGCCGTCATCAGCCAGCATCTCGGTCCATAAATAGGCGTAATAACCGGCCGCGTAGCCGTTACCCCAGATATGCTGGAAGTAACTGGATCGATAGCGCGGCGGCACTTCTGACAGGTCAATATTATCCTGCTTCAACGCGTTTTGCTCAAACTTATCAACATCCTGTAGCGGCTCATTCGCCGTCAGACTGTGCCAGTGCATATCCAGCAACGCGGCGGAGAGCAGCTCGGTCATATCGTAGCCTTTATTAAACGTATTGGCCTTAATGATTTTGTCGTGCAGCGCCTGCGGCATCGGCTCGTTGCTCTGATAATGACGGGCGAAGTGTTTAAATACCTGTTCATCGCTGGCCCAGTGCTCATTAAACTGAGAAGGAAACTCAACGAAATCACGCGGGGTTTCCGTCCCGGAAATGCTCGGATACTGCTGATCGGCAAAGATACCGTGCAGCGCGTGGCCGAACTCATGGAACAGGGTGATGACTTCATCCCACGATAACAGCGCCGGCTGACCCGCGACCGGCTTGTTGATATTGGAGACGTTATAAATTACCGGCTTGCTGCCCAGCAGTTTTGACTGCTCGACAAAATTGCCCATCCAGGCACCGCCGCCTTTATTATCGCGCTTAAAGAAATCGGCGTAGAACAGCGCAATCGAGCTGCCATCGTGGTCGAAAACTTCATACACTTTGACATCCGGGTGATAAACCGGCAAATCGGTGCGCTGTTTAAAGGTGATGCCATACAGCTGGGTGGCAGCATAGAACACCCCGTTTTGCAGCACATTATTCAGCTCGAAATAGGGTTTGATCTGCGACTCATCGAGGTCGTATTTTGCACGCCGCACCTGTTCGGCGTAGAAAGTCCAGTCCCAGGCCGCCAGTTCAAAATCCCCCTGCTGTTGATCGATTACTGCCTGGATATCCGCCGCTTCACGCTTTGCGCGCTCAGTGGCTGCGGGCACAATTTCACGCATAAAATGCAGAGCTGCGTCAGGGGTCTTCGCCATCTGATCCTGCAATTTCCAGTCGGCATAGGTTTTAAAGCCCAGCAGTTGTGCCTGCTCTGCGCGCACTTTTGCCAGACGGGCGATCAGCTGACGGGTATCGTTATCATCGCCCTTTTCTGCCCGCTGCCATGAGGCGTTAAACAACGCTTCACGCGTTGCGCGCTGGCTGAGGGTCTGCAAAGCCGGCTGCTGCGTGGTATTTTGCAGCGCCAGCAGCCAGCGATCCTTCAGGCCGCGCTGGCTGGCTGCTTCTGACGCCGCTGCCAGTTCGCCAGCGCTGAGACCTGCCAGCTGGTCCGTGTCGGAGACAATTAACGCGCCGGATTTTGTCGCCGCCAGCAGACGATGGGTAAAGCGGGTGCTGAGTGTCGCGGCTTCCTGATTCAGCGCTTTCAGCTGATTTTTTTGCGGTTCAGAAAGCGTGGCGCCGGCCAGCTTAAAGGCTTGCCAGCGGACCTCAACCAGGCGCCGCGCCTCGGCTGACAGCGAGAGTGTGTCGCGCTGTTGATAAATCTGATCGAGGCGGGCAAACAGTTTGCTGTTAAGCGTGATCTCATCATCCAGTGCCGCCAGTTTTGGCGCAGTCTCTTCATCAACTTTTTGTAGCCGGTCGTTAGTATTGGCGGCGGTCATGGCGCTGAACACATTGATCGCGCGGCTTAACATCAGGCCACTTTTCTCCAGCGCTTCATAAGTATTTTCAAAGGTCGGCGCTGCCGGGTTATCGGCGATGCGTTGCACCTCCTCGCGCTTTTGCGCGATGCCGGCTTCTATCGCCGGCAGATAATCCTGATCGTTAATGCGGCTAAAATCGGGGGCCTGAAAGGCTAAACTGCTGGGCTGACTAAATGGATTTTGTTCGCCGGGCATGGCTGTTTGCTCCTTGTTACTCTCTTCGGCCGCCTGCACTGTCACCAGGCTACTGCCCAATGCCAGACTGGTGGCCAGAAAAACTCCAGATAAACGCATATCCTTACCTTCCTCTTATTGCCAGTGAAGCAGGACTCCGCCTGAAAAACGGAAAATAGTGTACGTCAGTCTCGATTACACGTCCGCCGATGAAACCGGCGAACTTCACGCTTTCGCGCGCGTCAGGGAATAACCCGCGTAGACAGTCTCTGTCCGGGGATGCGAAAAGCCCGCATCGGTCAGCATGGTGGCCAGCTCCGAAGCGCGAAATTGCTTGCCTTTCGTGACGTAAAGCATGTTGACCGAGAAAAGCCCCGCTATCAGCGGTCCGGCCTGATCCTCATCGATCAACATTTCATAAATCATTATTTCTCCGCCGGGTTTTAGCGCCTGGCGCGCGCGCTGTAGCAGGAACTGACGCTGGGACGCATCCCAGTCGTGGAAAATATTGGCGGTAAAAATGATGTCGTAGTTTGATGGCCACGGAGAGTGAAACATATCCAGCGGATGCGTGCTGATGCGCTCATCCATTTTAAAGGCTTCGATATAGCGCTGTGCGACATGGCAGACGCTGGGCAAGTCGGCGATGGTGAAACAAACGGAGGGGTTTTGCTGGGCTAACGCAATGGAAAAGCAGCCGGACCCGCCGCCCACATCCAGTACCTGACAATTCTGCGGCAGATTTAGCCGCTGCGCCATCGCCAGTGCGCTGGCATAAGAGTGGCTATGCATCGCGGATGTGATGGTCGTGGCGCGTTCCACGCTTAACGAACTTTCCTCCCAGCCTGTCGTCAGGGTCACGCCGTCGCCCATCGCGGCAGGACCGCGCTGCTTGAGCGTTTGCATCAGGCTGTCATGGCAAGGTCGCACCTCCTGAAACAGCCGGATCATATTACCCCAATAAAAGGGGCTGTCCCGCAGCAGATAACTGCGACTCACCGGGGTTAATGTAAAACAGCGATCGTGGATTTCCAGCAGACCCGCACCGCCAAGGGTTGCTGTCAGGGCTTCTGTCGCGTCGTGATCTAACTTCAAACGCTGACAAAGTTCTTCCATTGGCAATGGGTCCTGCTCCAGTGCTTCAAATAATCCCAGTTCAAGGGCCACCGAGAGCACTGGCGTCAAAAAATTAGAAAGCCATAGCTGGCGGATCAGACTGTCATCCTGAGCAGGAAGTTTCGTGTCGGACATCAGGTCACCTGTTTAAAAAACATGGAAGGACATTTGAATCTCACTTTTACTATAGCGTATCGCGCAATCCAGTCAGATTAATTGTCCCCCACATCCTCTTATTACCCGTGAAGCGCGATGCCCTCCCCAGTTTTTGGCGCAGCTCACACACTCTCTGGCGCTGACGAGCGTTGATATACCGCAATAATCTCAGCAGCCACCGCTACGGCAATCTCCGCAGGCAGTTTTCCTTTTACATCAGGTAAACCAATCGGGCAGCGCATCGTGGTCAGCTGCTGGCGGCTGAAGCCCTGACCTTCCAGCCGGTACTCAAAGCGCTGACGCTTGGTGGCCGAGCCGATAACGCCAAAATAGCGATAGTCACCACGACGTAAAATCGCGGCGCATAATTGAAGATCGCGTGGGTGGTGGTGAGTCATCACAATAAAATAGCTTCCCGCTGGCATCGCCTGCACCTGATCGAGCGGATCGTCCGCCTGACAAACTGTGACGCCGGGCGGCACGTCGGTAAACTGCCCTTCGCGCTCATCTATCCAGCTTACGTGACAGGGTAACGTCGACAGCAGCCTGACCAGCGCCTGACCGACGTGCCCGGCACCAAACACCGCGATTTGCGGCTGTTGCTGCATCAGCGGTTCAAACAGAATGGTGGTCATACCGCCGCAACACTGCCCGAGCCGCGCACCCAGCGCAAACTGTTCGGTGTGCGGCGTTGACTGGCCGCTGCGCAGCAAATTACGCGCCTGCTCGATGCAGCTGAACTCCAGATGTCCGCCACCAATGGTGAGATAAGTGCACTCAGGTGTTACCACCATTTTACTGCCACGGTCGCGCGGCACCGAGCCTTTCTCATCCAGCACGGTCACTAATACGCAGGGTTCGCGCTTTTCACGCAACTCACTGAGAATGCTGATCCAGTCATGGTAGATCATCAGTGCCTCCTGCCAGTTGTGTGACGGCGCGCAACACCCGTTCCGGCGTGGCGGGGGTATCCATCAGCGGATGCTGCTGATAGTCAGCCACGCTGGCCACCGCATCCTGAAGCGCGCACCACACTGAAATACCCAGCATAAACGGCGGCTCACCCACCGCTTTTGAGTGGAAAACGGTGTCTTGCGGATTCTTACGATTCTCTACCAGCGTTACGCGCAGGTCAGCCGGAACATCGGTAATCGCCGGAATTTTATAACTGGCAGGTCCGTCGGTCATCAGTCGCCCCTGCTCATTCCAGACCAGTTCTTCGCAGGTCAGCCAGCCCATTCCCTGCACAAACCCCCCTTCGACCTGACCGATATCAATCGCCGGATTTAATGAGGCACCGACGTCATGCAAAATATCGGCACGCAGCAGGCGATATTCACCGGTCAGCGTATCAATCACCACCTCAGCGCAGGCGGCACCATAAGCAAAGTAGTAGAACGGCTTGCCGCGTCCCGCCTCCCGGTCGTAATGGATCCCCGGCACTTTATAGTAACCGGTGGCTGACAGCGGCACCTGATTCAGCCATGCCAGTTGCGCGACTTCCGGAAAGGTGAAGTGTTTATCAGCCACTTTAACAATACCGTTGCTGAAACTGACCGCCTCTGCGGCACACTGATGCAATTGACACAGCATCGCGGTGAGTCGCTCGCGCAGGATTTCCGCCGCATTTTGCGCCGCTTTGCCGTTCAGATCGGTGCCACTGGAAGCGGCAGTCGGTGAAGTATTCGGCACTTTGCCAGTATCGGTCGCGGTTATCGCAATCTGGTCAATATCAATTTGCAGCACCTCGGCGACAATTTGTGCCACTTTGGTATTCAGCCCCTGACCCATTTCGGTGCCGCCATGGTTAAGCTGTACCGTGCCATCGGTATAGATCAGTATCAGCGCCCCGGCCTGATTGAGAAAGCTGGAGGTAAACGAGATGCCAAATTTGACCGGCGTCAGCGCCAGTCCACGCTTGAGCAAGCGGTTGCTGGCGTTAAAGGCGCGGATATCGGCACGACGCGTCTGATAATCGGCGCTTTGTTCCAGTTGTGCGGTGATTTCATCCAGCAGATTATCTTCAACCTGCTGGTGATAATGGGTGATATTGCGCTGATGCTTACCGTAGTAGTTGCGTTTACGCATTTCCAGCGGATCGACGCCGCGCTCACGGGCAATATGATCGATAATTTGCTCAATCGCCACCATCCCTTGCGGGCCACCAAAGCCGCGATACGCGGTATTTGAGGCGGTATTTGTGCGGCAGCGGTAGCCGGTAATCAGCGCATCACCGAGGTAATAGGCGTTATCCGCATGAAACATGGCGCGATCGACAATCGAACCGGACAGATCGAGCGAATAGCCACAGTCGGCGGCTAAATCTATTTTTACGCCGCAGAAACGGCCATCGTCATCATAACCCACCTCATATCGCACCCAGAACGGATGGCGTTTGCCGGTAATCTGCATATCATCGCGGCGTGCCAGCCGCATTTTGACCGGTCGTCCGGTTAACCCAGCGGCGACGGCACACAGGCAGGCGACCCCGGCAGCCTGCGTCTCTTTACCACCAAAACCGCCACCCATACGACGCATATCGATGGTGACTTTATTCATGCTGATCCCCATCACCGAGGCCACCAGTTTCTGCACTTCGGTCGGGTTCTGCGTCGACGAAAAGACCTGCAAGGCGCGGTCTTCACCGGGCACCACCATCGCAATCTGCGTTTCCAGATAGAAATGTTCCTGACCGCCAATATAAAACTCTCCGCTAAGACGATGCGGCGCGCCTGCCAGTGCGGCATCGGCATCGCCGCGCTGGTGACGATGCGGTTGCTGGACAAAACTCTGCTGTTCCAGTGCCTGCTTCACATCCAGCAGTGGCGTCAGAACCTCATACTCAATGATCGCCGCCTGAGCGGCTTTTCGCGCTGCCTGCGGGGTATCGGCGACCACAGCCAGAATCACCTGGCCGAAATAATCGACCCGCTCTTTGGCCAGCAGCGGATCGCCCGGCTCCAGCGGGCCGATATCGCCGTCGCCCGGCACATCCTGCCAGCTCAGCACCCGAACCACGCCAGGAATGGCATAACAGGGGTCAGTATTGATACTGATAATTCGTGCATGGGCGTGCTCGCTAAGACGCGGGCAGAGATGCAGCATGCCGGGGAATTCCAGCTGATCGTCAATATAAATCGCGGCACCGCTGACATGTTTTTCCGCGCTTTCATGTTTATTACTGCGGCCAACTCCGGTCTGAATCCCGGCCAGATACTGTTGCTCAATCACCGCTGCGCTTACTCCAGGACGATTACGAGACATAGCGCGCGACCTCCGTAATGGTCAGTTCACCGGACAGCAGATGCCAGTATCGCCGTAACAGGTTCTTCGCCACTTGCAGGCGATAGTCGGCACTGGCACGAAAATCACTTAACGGCTGGAAGTCCTCTGCAAGCGCGCGACAGGCGTATTCCAGCGTACGCAGATCCAGACGCTGACCGGTAAGTTGCTGTTCGCAGGCGCTGGCGCGCTTTGGTATCTCTGCCATACCGCCAAAGGCCACTCGGGCATTAACAATCACGCCATCAATGATTTGCAGATTAAAGGCGGCAAACACCGCGGAAATATCGTCATCCAGCCGCTTAGAGACCTTCCAGGCGTGAAAGTTATGTGACACTGTCACCTTTGGTATCACCACGGCACGGATAAACTCCCCCGGTTGTAAGGCAGTTTTGCGGTAGCGGAGGAAAAATTGTGTCAGTGGCAGACGGCGCTGTTCTGCGCCACATTGCAGAATAAGCGCGGCATCCAGCGCCAGTAGCATCGGTGGCGTATCACCAATCGGTGAAGCGTTGGCGATATTGCCACCCAGCGTGCCCTGATTACGGATCTGCAACGACGCAAATCGCTCTAATACTTGCGCAAAAACCGGAAGCTTATCAGCCAGAAAGTGAGAGCAGGCGGTCAGTGAGGTTGCCGCCCCCAGTACGATTTCATGCTGATTGACTACACACTGTTTGAGTTCGTCTATCTGCTCCAGCGCAATCAGCAACGGTAAACTTTTATATTGCTGGGTAATTTGCAGCGTCAGGTCGGTGCCGCCCGCCAGCAGGCGGGCATCAGGATAGCGCTGATACAGCTCAGCCAGTTGTGCCACGGTTTTGGGCATCAGGCAGCGATGATCCTGCCAGTCGATTTGTTGTAGCCGGTTATTTTTTAGCGCCTGTAATTGCTGCACCACGCTGGCCTGCTGACGATCAAAACTGTCACGGGTGGCACTTTCACACGCCTGCCGTGCGGCATCAACAATCGGACGATAGCCGGTGCAACGGCAAAGATTACCGGCCAGCGCCTGTTCGGTCTGATGCCGATCCCAGCTCTGACTATTTTTCTTTAAGGTAAACAGTGACATGACAAAACCCGGCGTACAGAAGCCACACTGAGAGGCATGGCAGTCGACCATTGCCTGCTGCACCGGATGCAACCGATCGCCCTGCTGCAAATCTTCGACGGTAATCAGCTGTTTTCCCTGTAAGCTGCTGACCAGTGTCAGGCAACTATTGACGGTTTCATAGCGCATCTCGCCGTTAACTTCTTTGCCCAGCGTCACGGTACAGGCACCACAATCGCCCGACGCGCAGCCCTCTTTGCTACCGCAGCGGCGCTGATGATGGCGCAAATAGTTAAGCACCGTCAGGTTCGGGTCAATATGCTGTTCAGTCACCGGTTGCTGATTAAGTAAAAATTGAATCATGCGGCTTTCTCCTGGTCAGCGCGCTGCCAGACGCTTTTGCCATTAACCCAGGTGGCAGCAATATTGCGGTCGTCGCCGAGCGTCATTAGCACAAACAGCTGTTCCCAGATATCGCGACAGTTACCCTGGCGCAGTTGTTGCAACGCGGAAACCGCCGGGTCGAGCACCACAAAATCCGCCTCTTTACCGGCGTTGAAATTGCCAATACAGTCATCGAGATCCAGCGCCTGCGCGCCGCCAAGCGTGGCGTGGTAGAAGGCTTCACAGGCGGCCAGTTTGTAACCTTGCAGTTGCGCCACTTTATACGCCTCTCCAAGGGTTTGCAGGATATTAAACGTGGTCCCTGCGCCGACATCGGTACCGACACCGATTTTCACCCGCTTGTCCCAGCTTTTTTTCACATTAAACAGCCCGCTGCCAAGAAACAGATTGGAGGTCGGACAGAAGGCGATAGATGAATCGGTGTGATGCAGGCAGTCCCACTCCTGTTCTTCCAGGTGCAGACAGTGAGCAAAGACGCTGCGACGGCCGGTCAGCTGATAGTGATGATAAACATCGAGATAGCTGCTGTTTTCCGGGAACAACGACTTCACCCACGCAACTTCCTGCGGATTTTCGCTTAAATGAGTGTGCAGCCAGCAGTCCGGAAACTCCTGTTTCAGTCTGCGTACACCGTCGAGCAGCTCCGGTGATGAGGTGGGGGCAAAGCGCGGGGTGATGGCATAGTTCAGGCGTCCACGATGATGCCAGCGCTCAATCAGCGTTCGCGTCTGCTGATAACTCTGCGCGGCGCTTTCCGTCAGATATTCCGGCGCGTTGCGATCCATCATGACTTTACCGGCAATCAGACGCATCTCCAGTTGCTCAGCGGCGCTAAACAGCGCATCGACCGATTGCGGATGCACGGTACCAAATACCAGCGCGGTGGTGGTGCCATTACTGAGTAACTGATGAAGGAAAAAGGCCGACATTTTTTCCGCGTGCTGTGGGCAATGATACTGGCTTTCGACCGGAAACGTGTACTGCTGTAGCCATTCCAGCAGTTGCTCACCAAAAGCCCCGATCATTTCTGTTTGTGGATAGTGAATATGGCAGTCGACAAAGCCGGGCACGATCAGTTTACCGCGATAGTCCATCAGCTGATGGTCATCAGTCAGCTGGCCGCGCCCTGCTTCCCACGGCTGTAAGCTGACAATTCGCCCGCCGTCAATCAGCAACAATCCATCGGCAATGTAGCGCGCCTGTTGTGGCAATTGATCGGGATGTTCGACAGTGGCAGTAATATCAAAAAAGCTGCCGCGAATGGCTTGGGTATATTTCACTGGCATGGCACTTCCTTTTTGAGAAAGGATAATCTCTCTCTGATTAATCGCAGACGGGGATCTCTTTAATCAGAAATGCAAAAGCTATGCCAGTCACGATTATGCTATTTATTTATTACTATTCAGTAAGTTGGGGTGTTTTTTTGTCCGTAACAGGCTTTTTAATTATTTAATCAGCACGCAAACGGTTGCCTGTTATCGCAACCGTTTGCATAGCAGGTAAAAATAGTGCCATTAAATAATTTTCCTCAGCCCCAATATTTATCTGCACCATTGCAACGCGCTTATGCGTTTTTTGCACCATCGATGTGCAGATATTTGCTTACACTGAAACTGATTCAGCCCTTACCTGCTGCTGTGCTAAGTGATAAGGTGTCTGAAACCTAAAATGTGTTGAGGAACAGTGAGATGATAATTCTGGTTACGGGTGCGACCGCCGGTTTTGGTCAAAGTATTACTCGCCGATTTATTGCTGACGGTCATAAAGTGATCGCCACCGGCCGTCGTTCTGATCGCTTGCAGTCGCTGCAAGATGAGCTGGGTGATAATCTCTACACGCTGCAATTCGACGTGCGCAATCGCGCCGCGATCGACGAAGCGCTGGCAAGTTTACCGACCCAATGGCGTGATATTGACGTGCTGGTGAATAACGCCGGTCTGGCGTTAGGCATTGAACCGGCGCATAAAGCCAATATCGACGACTGGGAAAATATGATCGACACCAACAATAAAGGGCTGGTGTATATGACCCGCGCGGTGCTTCCGGCAATGGTTGAGCGCAATATCGGTCATATTATCAATATTGGTTCGATTGCCGGCAGCTGGCCTTATGCCGGTGGCAATGTTTACGGTGCCACCAAAGCGTTTGTGCGCCAGTTCAGCCTTAATCTGCGCACTGACCTGCATGGCACCGCGCTGCGCGTCACCGATATCGAACCGGGGCTGGTGGGCGGCACCGAGTTCTCTAATGTCCGCTTTAAAGGCGACGACGAGAAAGCGGATAAAGTCTATGATGGCACCACCGCCCTGACCGCTGAAGATGTCACCGAAGCGGTTTACTGGGTGGCGACTTTGCCAAAACATGTCAATATCAATACCTTAGAGATGATGCCAGTCAGCCAGACGCTGGCCGGTCTGAAAATCCATAAAGCGTAATGACCTGGCCCGGTGTCATGCTGATGACGCCGGGCTATTTACTCCAGCCCGCGACAATAATCAGCATCCCGCTACACGCCACTGCCGCGCCCAGCCAGTCATAACTTGTCAGACGCACACCATCAATCCAGCGTAACCACAATAACGCCGTCATCACATACACCCCGCCGTAAGCGGCATAGACCCGACCACTGGCCGCCGGGTGCAAGGTCAGCAACCAGACAAACAGCGCCAGGCTACAGGCCGCCGGGATCAACAACAGCACTGAACCGCCCTTTTTCAACCACAGCCAGGGTAAAAAGCAGCCGACGATTTCGGCAATCGCGGTGATAAAAAACAGCAATGAGGTTTTCAGCATTGGGTAAAAGATCTCGCAGAAGTGTAAACAAGTCGGCACTGTGACTGGTGAGCAATTGAACCACAATGATATAATAAAGCGATCCTGACCGCAGCAGCAGTGGCTGACTGCGGTGATAACGAAAGGAACTAATGATGAAAATTCTGCGTAAACGCCTGATTACTGCTCTTCTGCCGGTCACTTTGCTGGGCGGCATGCTGGCTTTTCAACCGGCTGCCATGGCGAAAACCGATCGCGTTATTATTGAGAGTGGCAATACCGCGCTCAGTAGCGAACAAGCGCGCCAGGACAAGGAACAGTGGGATGACACGCGTATGCTGCGTAAAAAAGTTAACAGCCGCGTGGAAAAAGAGTTTGATAAAACTGATCGTGCGTTTGATACCCGTGACGCCTGTGATAAAAGTTACAACGTCAATGCCTACTGGGAACCGAACACCCTGCGTTGTCTCGATCGTCGCACCGGGCGTCCGGTAACCCCCTAAGCGATTAACAGCTGCTATGCTTATGACAGTTTTTAACAAAAGGATAATGTGATGAAAACGTCTGCGATGATCTTAACAGCGCTGTGCTTTGCAGCTCCTTTGGCGGTTCAGGCTTCCTGTGAGTCAGTAAAAGCCGATATCAGTCAAAAAATTATCAATAATGGCGTGCCTGAATCAGGTTTCACGCTGGATATTGTGCCAAATGACCAGGCCAATCAGGCCGGCGGCCAGGTAGTCGGTCACTGTGAAAACGATACGCAAAAAATCGTCTACAAACGCAGTGGAAATGACAGCGATGTCAATGTACCGTCAGATGCCGGCACCACGCAGGATGCACCGGCAAGTTAATCTGGAAACGGGCGACGATCGCGTCGCCCCTACTCCGGCCTTCTCGGCGGCATGGCCCGCGCAATCACCATACTGAGCGCCGCAATCAATAACGATGCAACAAATACCCAGTGCAGTGACGCAGCAACCTGGGTAATCATCTGTTGCAGCGTCTCATGCTGTAACGCCTGTCGCTCGCCTTCCGACATAATTTGCTGCACCGGATCATACTGCTCCGGCAGACGCAGCATCAGATTATAATTTAGCACAGCTCCCATTAACGCCGTTCCCAGCGCTGAGCCAAGCATCCGGCTGAACATAATCGATGCGGTGCAAATGCCGCGAATATGAAACTCAGCGCTGTTCTGTACCGACACCAGAAAGGTGGTGCTGGTCATCCCCATTCCGGTACCGATAACAAATGCTGCGCAACCGGCATGGATCAGAGAACTGTCACGTTGCAGGGTTAATAACAGCGCGGTACCCGCTATCAGTAACAGCGCCCCGAGCTGGGCGGTAAAGCGATAGGACGTCCGTAACATCAGACGACCACTCAGAGTGCTGGCGAGCGGCCAGCCAATTGACATCATCGCCAGCGCACTGCCCGCCTGCAGTGGTGTGCCGCCATTGACTCCCTGAATCCAGGTAGGCAGAAAGGCGCTGATGCCCATCATCGCTGCGCCGATCACCAGATTACCGGCGTTCCCCGCCACAATCACCCGGCTGCGCCAGATCGCCAGCGGAAATAGCGGCTCTTTGGCCTGTTTTTCATGCCTGACCAGCGCGTAGCCGCTAATCAGCGCCAGAGCGAGAAACAGCAGTGACCAATACCCCATCGCTTCTGCTTGCAACAATGCGACCAACAGCGACGATATGCAGATCATCAGCCAGAAACTGCCGCCTAAATCAAGACGGTGCTGATGCTGTGGCTTGATATCCGGCAACCAGCGCGCCAGCATCACCATTGAGATAATACCAATCGGCACATTGACCCAAAAAATCAGCGCCCAGCTAAAGTGCTGAACAATCCAGGCACCGGTTAACGGGCCGATAATGGCGGCGATCCCCCAGACGCTGGAGAGCCAGCCCTGAATACCGGCGCGCTCTTTTGGCGCGTAGATATCGGCGACAATCGTCGACGTCAACGGCATAATTGCCCCGGCGCCCAGCCCCTGAAAAGCGCGGAACAGAATCAACCAGCCCATATTGGTGGCGAAACCGCACAGTATTGAGCCCAGCAGAAACAGGGATGTGCCGATAAAGAACACCCGTTTTCTGCCCCATAAATCCGCCAGACGACCATAGATCGGCACGCTGACCGCTTGTGTCAGCAGGTAGATTGAGAATACCCAGCCAAACTGTGAAAAGCCGCCCAGCTCGGCGATAATGGTCGGCATTGCCGTCGCCACAATCGTCACTTCAATCGCTGCCATAAACATCGCCAGCATGGCGGCAAATAAAATCCACCGACGATGCGCGACCTGATGTTGAATATTTTCCGTCATAGTTTCCCTTATGTTGCCTTCGGTTAAGGCTAGCTCATCCCTGCTGCCGACAGTTTTCGTATTGTGCGCTGGCTGACGTGACAACGTCACTCAAGCCGCGTCCAATTTTTATTATTTCCTGTTTTCCCAGTGGCTACGCGGCATAGCGCCAGATCGGGTTAAAAACTATCCTGCTGATTTTTACCGTAAAAGTTGCCAGTAAGCGCGACAGGCTGCTATAGCTTTAATGGCGCTTTTTGACCATTAACAGCGTTATTGGCTTAAAAAGAGTTTTTTTCTCTGCATAAAACGGTGAATTCGGTATTGGATCTGGCGTTGAGTTTTTTGCTGGTTCTGTCGTTTCACCACCCGGTTTTATAACAAGGGTAACCTTCCGGCTCCCAATGGAAGCGCGACCCAATGAATGCGGTATCAGGGAGAACCATCCTCATGCAAAACTTAACGCTGCTTAAGCGTGCAGCCCTTGCGGTGCTGTTCATTATTGTGGTGCTTGGCCTGCTGGTTTATGGCCTTGGCGTTGAGACCATCAAGTCGCGGCAAGTGGATTTAATCTATCTCGGTCAGCAACATATGTATCTGGTGTTCTGGTCAATGCTGTTCGCTCTGGCAGTTGGCATACCCAGCGGGATTATGCTTAGCCGACCGTTCGCCCGTCGCTGGGCAGAATATGTCATGCAAATCTTTAACGTCGGTAACACCCTGCCGCCATTGGCGGTACTGGCGCTGGCGATGGTGATTATCGGCATCGGTGACCGCCCGGCGATCGTTGCACTTTTTCTCGCCTCTTTGCTGCCGATCGTGCGCAACACTTATTCCGGTTTATGTGCGGTACAACCGTCACTGCTGGAAGCGGCAAACGGTATTGGTATGACCAAAATGCAGCGCTTACGCCAGGTCGAGCTGCCTGCCGCCTGGCCGGTAATGTTATCCGGCATCCGCATTGCCACGGCGATTAACGTCGGAACCGCCCCGCTGGCGTTCCTGATCGGTGCCAGTAGCTACGGCGAACTGATTTTCCCCGGTATCTATCTGAATGATTTTCCGACACTGATTCTGGGTGCTGCGGCAACGGCGTTGTTCGCGCTGATCCTCGATATGTTACTGGCCGGTCTGGGGCGTCTGTTAAGCCCACATACCGCGGTTTAAAACCATTTCTGGAGCACTGTTATGGCAAAAGCCAACAGATTAACCCGCTGGGTTCGTTACACCGCCCTCGCCCTGGGCACTTCGCTGGCGTTAAGCAGCGCAGCTTCTGCCGCGCCGATTATTATGGCCACCAAAAGTTTTACCGAGCAGCATATTATGTCGGCGATGACTACAATGTGGCTGAAGAAAAAAGGGTTTGAAATCGAAGCAAAAACCAATCTTGCCACTACTATCGTGCGCAATGCGATGCTGAGTAAGCAGATCGATATGACCTGGGAATATACCGGCACCTCGCTGATTATTTTTAACCATATTGAACAGCGTATGACGCCGGAAGAAGCGTATCAGACGGTGAAAAAACTCGATGGTGAAAAAGGATTGATCTGGCTGAACCCGGCACCGATGAACAATACCTACGCCTTTGCCATGCAGCGCGAGCGCGCGGAACAAGAGCATATTACAACGATGTCGCAGCTGGTGGCGAAAATTGAACAGGTGCGCAAAACCGATCCGGAAAACAACTGGATGCTCGGACTGGATCTGGAGTTTGCCGGTCGCTCTGACGGCCTGAAACCTCTGCAACAAGCTTATGGACTGGCGCTGGATCGCCCGCAGATCCGCCAGATGGACCCTGGACTGGTGTATAACGCCATTCGCGATGGTTTTGTCGATGCCGGTCTGATTTACACCACTGATGGTCGGGTAAAAGGTTTTGAACTAAAGGTACTTGAGGACGATAAAGGCTTTTTCCCCAGCTATGCCATGACGCCGGTAGTGCGTAAAGACACGCTGGAGGCCCATCCGGGTCTGGCAGAAGCACTGAATCAGCTGTCACCGCTGATCACCGATGATGCGATTACCGAAATGAACAAACGAGTCGATATCGACCACCAATCTCCGCAGCAAGTTGCGCGCGATTTTCTGAAATCAAACGGCCTGCTTTAAGGAGAATTTATGGATACCCTTCACTATATTTTCAACAACTGGGGCTACCTGCTTAACCTGACGTTACAGCATCTGTGGCTGGTGGGGCTGGCCGTCGGATTTGCCATCATTATTGGCGTGCCGATTGGCATTCTGATTGTGCGCTTTAAATGGCTGGCGACGCCGGTGTTAGGCCTCGCGACCCTTATTCTGACCATCCCTTCTATCGCGCTGTTTGGCCTGATGATTCCACTATTTTCGCTGATCGGTCAGGGTATTGGTGCCCTGCCTGCGATTACGGCGGTGTTTCTCTATTCGCTGTTGCCGATCGTGCGTAATACGCATACCGCGCTGGAAAATATTCCTTCGGGTCTGCGTGAGGCGGGTCGTGGCATTGGTATGACGTTCTGGCAACGGCTGCGCTGGGTGGAAATCCCCATGGCATTGCCGGTTATTTTTGGCGGTATTCGTACCGCAGTGGTGATGAATGTCGGGGTGATGGCCATCGCCGCAGTGATTGGAGCCGGTGGTCTTGGCCTGTTACTGCTGGATGGCATCAGTGGTAGCGATATTCGTATGTTGATTTCCGGCGCGTTAATGATTTGTTTGCTGGCTATTATTCTTGACTGGCTGCTGCATCGCTTGCAGCTGGCGCTGACTCCTAAGGGGATTCGATAATGATAAAACTGGAAAATCTCACTAAACAATTTAGCCAGAAAAACGGCAGCACTTTTAACGCCGTAGATAATGTCAGCCTGCATGTGCCAGCCGGTGAAATGTGTGTGCTGCTCGGCCCGTCAGGCTGTGGCAAAACCACCACGTTAAAAATGATCAACCGTTTGATCCCGGCAACCAGCGGTAAAATCCTGATTAACGGCGAAGATACCAGCAATCTCGATACCACCACCCTGCGCCGTAATATTGGTTATGTGATTCAGCAGATTGGTCTGTTTCCCAATATGACCATTGAAGAGAACATTACCGTCGTACCGCGTATGCTGGGATGGGATAAAAAGCGTTGTCAGCAGCGTGCCACGGAACTGATGAGTATGGTGGCGCTCGACCCGAAGAAATTTCTGCATCGTTATCCAAAAGAGATGTCTGGCGGGCAACAGCAGCGAATTGGCGTGATTCGTGCGCTGGCGGCGGATCCACCGGTGTTACTAATGGATGAACCCTTTGGTGCCGTCGACCCGATCAACCGTGAAGTGATTCAGAATGAGTTCCTCGATATGCAGCGCCAGCTAAAGAAAACCGTAATGCTGGTCAGCCATGATATTGATGAAGCGCTAAAGCTGGGGGATCGTATCGCGGTGTTCGGCCAGGGAAAAATCGTGCAGTGCGCCAGCCCGGATGAGTTGCTGGCGAAACCGGCGAATGAGTTTGTCGGCTCCTTTGTCGGTCAGGATCGGACGCTGAAACGCCTGCTGCTGGTGCAGGCCGGTGATGTCACCGACCAACAGCCGACCATTACCGTGCAGAAATCAACGCCGCTGATGCAGGCTTTTGGCACCATGGATGACAATGATATGCGCTCGGTTACCGTCGTCGATGATAATGGTAAACCGCTGGGCTTTGTTAAACGCCGTGAAGCACGCGGCGCTACCGGCGTCTGTGCCGATATGCTGCATAAGTTTAGCGTTACCGGACGTGCAGAAGAGAACCTGCGCGTGGTGCTGTCGAAGCTGTATGAGCATAACCTGGTATGGATGCCGATCGTGGACGAAGAAGGACGCTATAGCGGTGAAATCTCGCAGGATTATATTGCCGACTACCTCAGTTCCGGGCGCACCCGCCGGGCGCTGAATCAGAGTTAACAATAACACCCTCACGGTTAAAGATAGTGAGGGTGGCGATTTTCAGTCGCTAATCTGGCCGCTATTTTTGCTGCTCTGATTTACAGATAGCATGCATCTTTAGCGGCTTTATGCAGATCGAAAACTTTTGCATCAAAATACGGACCAAAGGTACTGTCAGGATAATTACTTAAAATTTTGGCATTGATACCCACGGCGTAATTGCCACTGGCATTATCCGTGTTCAATTCGGCAATCCAGGCACCGCCACTTGAGCCTTTCTTCATCGGGTTACCGTCCATTCTGACTTCACCATTGGACTGTTTTTCGCCCAAACGCCCGTTAACTTTTTGCATATAGCTACCCTCCATATAATTTGATGGATACCCTATCGCTGTCCACTGAGTATGAGGAATCCCAGACATTAACCCCAGCCAGCCCGCGCCAGAGTCAAAATGGGTAGTCAGAAAGCCGTAATCCTTACTCCAGTTCTGCTTGTCAGTCCCTGTCACCCAATCACTCCAGACGGCCATGCAGCGGGTCTGGAATGATTTATCCCAGCTGTTATTCTTGTAGCGTTGGTAAAACACAAAATTCTTATACCAGGCACCGGTTTTATGATCTCTGATGCAGTGGGCGGCGGTCATTAATACCCGCTTATGGCCGACAAACTGAGCGGTACAATTAAAATCGCCATCCGGTGCAGAAAAGAATAATTTGCCGGCATTCCAGAACGGACGTTGATTAACATTCGCCTCTTCCGGTTGCCCTTGTGCCCAGGCGGCGCTTTCCTCAGGCTCTGACCTCGAAGGCTCCAGTATAAAAGTTGTTTCATTTTCCGGATTCGCGAGAGAATCTGGTGAAGGCGTTTGCTCCCGCTCTTCGTCTGATACTTCCGGCTCTGGCATCGGTTTCGCGGCGCGTAACCTTTCTGCTGTCCAGTAATTATCAGCACTTCTGCTTTCAGATAACACTCTGATGTCAGGTTTTGGCTGCGGGTTATTTTCTGTATTACTGTCATTCAATTCAGAAAATGCAATAGCAGGGGTAAGTGCAGAAATTAGCATGGCTATGGTTGAAATATTCCTTTTCATGATGCGTCCTTTAATATTAATTTTTAATGGAAACCTTACGGATTTTCTTTATTAAAAAGGTTTAAATAGTCTGGCGGTACCTGCCACCTCCATCTTAGTATTCAAGGGAGGATATCTTTCATTCAGAAATCGTCTGACCTCTAATAAATCATCATTAAATTCTTTAAATCGGTTAACCGCTGCACCATCCATGATCACTCCAGTTAAGCCACTCAAAAATCTTTTATTAACAATCCCGTTGAACGCTATGATGTTTTTTTGTGATAACTGAGCAAATTGAGAGGCCAGACTAGACTCGCCTTGATATCCTTCATCCGCTGAAAAGCAGGTGATAAGCCGTACTGAATCATATTCAGAGTAATTTTCAACATGTTGCAATAAATGTTCATTTAACTCTGTAGCATTCAGTGACCGTTCATCTACATGGCAATATCCCACACCATCCGGCCCATATCCGCCGTGACCATAAACATCAAGATGAGGGATTCCATTTACCCTTCTTCCTTTCGCAAAACTCAGAGAATGCCCCCCCTCGCCATCCGGTACCACCCCCAGTGGATATATCCGCTGGGGAGGAGCGAAAGCACCGCAGGTTTCAGTAGTTCTGCCTGTGACGCCGGTTTCTTCAATCATCAGTCCGCCACATGGCCGGTTAATGAGGCCTTTTAGCAGGCTTAACAGTGACTTTTCCTCCGGCAACATCCGGGAGAGCACGGCTGAACTCACTCCGCTCACTATCCCCATTCCTAACGCTGCCCAGCCGAGGATAGCTGCTGTTTTCGGGGCAGACTCCGCCACAAATTGTTGCGCGACCGCCAGCCCGGTCGATACCAGCGCAGTGACCACGGACACCATGGCCAGTGATGAACCTGCTGACACCGGCGTTAGCAAAATACCCAGCGCCACGCTGATACCCATTCCCAGCCATCCCCAGACGCTGTGATGACCACTCGGGTCAGCCCGGTTTACCGGATCTCCCGCACAATAAGCATAGGTATTTATCCCTCCGCGACCAAACGGGCTACAACAGTCCGGCGCATTAAAGCGCATCAAATGCGGGTAAAAGTCGCGATACCCGTTACCCGAATGATAATTACCGCAGACAGGATCGCTGCGCAGTCCGTTAAAACCTGAAACAGGGCCGTGCATAATTAACTCCGCTGTAAAAATGGGGCGTTATCTCATGGGATTAAGTCGGACAATAAAATCGACAGCATAATCATCTGCTGGTCTCACACGGCGTTCAACGGCGTAAGCGGTTAAACCGGGTTTGATCTCTGACATAATACGCAGTGTTGATTTCCCCGTTTCTGTTCTGAAAAAAGAGTCAAACAGTTCCTGCCCGGATTTCCCATCTGTCATTGCCAGTGTCCTTTCATTTGTCATTGTGGTCCTTTCAATTGTTTCCGGCACCTCGCCGAAAAAATTATATTTTTTTGATATAAATTCATACTGATATTTTGCCACGTCGCTTGCATAATAAGGCACATCTTTTATTTCTCTGTAGTTATGGTGAAACGTCCATTTTTTTCTTTCAAATGTGTTACTGAAGTTATTACCTCTGTTTTGAAGATCTTTTGAACCTACAGAGTAATCCCGGTCATAATGAAAAAAATTATTCTTATCATCAATCCAGGCACGTGCTTGTTCCCAGGACTGTCGTTTGCTGTTACCCGCGCCAAGTAAGCTCTCGGAGGGTTCTCCGTAAATTAACTCGAAATGTTGTGCATCTGAAACCATCGCGCCATCCGCAGCAGCACTGCGTAATAAGCGGCTCCCGCCGACCAGCAAGCCTGCGCCTGGCGATAACAGCCCGCTGGCAAAGGAGAGCCAACCGAGCGCCGTCGAGGCGCGTGGATTACTGCCCGCGCTGGCGATACTGGCGATACCGCTGATATCAGCCACCAAATTAGCGGTGCCAATCAGCATGGTCGTGGCAGAAGCGCTGGCCATGGCAGCTTCTAAACCCCCGACGGCTATCAATGAACTTCCGCCGGTAAACAGCGCCCCGACAACCCCCAGAACCCCCATGCCAATACCCAGCGCTGCCTGCCAGCTAAAATGACCGCTCGGGTCAGCACGATTAATCGGGTCACCCGCGCAATAGCCGTAAGCATTCATTCCGCCCGCGCCAAACGGGCTCCAGCTGTCCGGTGCGGTAAAACGCATCAGTGACGGATTGTAACTACGGTAGCCGTTGCCCGGATGATAATATCCACTGACGGGATCCAGGCGCAAACCATTAAAGCCAGAAATGGTTTTCATAACTCTCTCCAATATAAAATGATGACGTTATTAATACGTTTGAAGTCGATTAATAAAGTTGACGGCCTGTTTTCGACCTGTTTTAAATATCCAGGCGATTAAGCCGGACATAGAAATCATCATCGTTACGATCCACTGCAAATGATGTCCTGTTAAATCCGGCCATAATTCGCTGGGTAGATTTCCCTACTGGCGTGCGGAAAAATGCGGCAAATATTTCATCGCCCTCCAGGCCTTCGGTTTCATCCGGCGTTAATTCATTAGCTATGCGTTTTCTTTTTATGACCTCTGGCATGGTAGTAAAATCATGTTCTGCCGAGACTCTCTCATACTGATATCTTGCCACGTCGCTGGCGTAGTAAGGGACATCCGGGTGCTCGCGGAAGTTGGTTCTGAATGTCCATTTTTTGGGTTTAAATTTATTAACAAAGTAATTGTTTTTTTCCCGTTTCACGTAATGTAAATCTTCCGATTCAATCCGGTAGCCAACAATATTATGAGTAAAACTGGCCGGATCGTCGATATAGGCCCGTGCCTGTTTCCATGACTCGCGTTGACCGGCAGCGACATTGCCCGCAGCAGAAAGATGCTCCTCAGATTGTGAAAAGTTCAGCTCGAAACTGCGTGCTTCGCCGACCATAAGCATCCAGCCGCTGCCCGTTTAAGCCTGCAATATTGCCGTTCATAAATCCTCCTGTTACTCAGAGAATTTATTTATAGCGCAAACTATTCAGGGTGGAAATGGAAAAAATACAAATAAAATCATCATGATAAACACACCACAAAGTGATGGTTTTGTCTGGAAGGATCGGTGAGGCTAAGCCTCACCGTAATAGTTCGGGGAAGGTCGGGCGTCAGGCGGTGCGAGAGTGACCAAAAGTCTGTTCCACGGCCGATAAATCCAGATACTTAGCCAGGTCGCGCTGTTCGGCGCGCGGTAAATACGGCAATTCGCCGATTAGCGGTGCCGGGATTTTATCGCACAGTACCTCGATAATTTCTGCGTAGTGCGCCAGGCCGGGGTTAATCCGATTCGCCACCCAACCCAGCAGCGGTAAACCGTCATTGATAATCGATTCGGCAGTTAACAACGCATGGCTGATACAGCCGGACTGTATGCCCACGACCATCACCACCGGCAGTTTTTCCAGCACTGCCCATTCGGATAGCGGGCGCAAATCATTCATCAAACAGCGCCAGCCGCCAGTGCCTTCAACCACCACTGCATCCGCCTGCTGGCATAAATGCTGTAAACCCTCGCTGAGCTGGCGGTAACTGACAGGCTGGTCGCGATTGATGCTGATTTCATCTTCCTGCAAGGTAATCGGGTTAATCGCCTGATAAGGCAGTTGCAGCGTCGAAGAGGTTTGCAGAATCAGTGCATCTTTATTGCGCAACCCCTCTTCGGTTTGCTGGCTATTTTTTGCTACCGGTTTGTAGCCCACCACGCGGGGGTATTCGATCGCCAGCTTTTGCAGCAGTGCGCGGGAAACCACAGTTTTACCGACAGCAGTATCTGTACCGGTCACAAATATACGACTCAACATGCGTGCATCTCCGACAGGCCAATAACCTGCAATTAATGAATTTAACTAATGGTTGCTGTCGGAAAATTGTAGAGGAGCCGGTGCGGCTCAGGTTTGCGTTAGCGCAAGCTTTTGTCGATAAGGCGAATCAGATTAGCCCTGTAACAGTTTGACCAGTAAGGAACCGTTATACAGTGCATCTTTAACCAGCGCCGCGCCAGGCATGGTGCCAAGATTAACGAACTGTGTCGGCTCAACAGCAATCTGCGAACTGTAGGCTGGCAGTGATTGCTGGCGAATACAGGCGGCGATCGCCGGATAGAGAATCTCTGACGCACGATTTAACGGTGAACCAATCAGGATTTTTTGCGGATTAAACAGATTCACCATCACCGCCACAATGCGGCCGACACTGTTCCCTACCCCGATAATAATATCAGTCGCCAGTTGATCGCCCTGGCACGCGGCATCACATAGCGCGTCAATGCTGAGTGGCTGATGATGTAACCGTGAATTCGGCGAGGATGGCATCCGCTGTTCCGCCTGGGTCAGAATGCTGCTGATGCTGGCCACCGTCTCCAGACAGCCATGATTGCCGCAGTAACATTGCTTGCCGTACGGGTCGACCTGAGTGTGACCTATCTCAACCAGTGTGCTGTTACCGTTGTGCAACAGGCGTCCGCCAGTGATCACTCCGGCCCCAACGTTATGATCAATCACCACATGAATCACATCGCGTGCGCCGCGCGACGCGCCAAACAGGGATTCAGCCATGGTCCAGGCGCAGATATCATGCTGAATAAAGATGGGCAGACCGGTGCGTTTTTCCAGCTCCGGCCCCAGTTGCATATCCACTACCGGATAAAAAGGCATGCGATGCACGATACCGGTTTGGGTATTAATAATACCGGGCAGCGTGATGGCAATCGCGGTTAAGCGCTCAAGTTTATGCTGATGGCGGATAAAAAACTGGTCAATATGATTGATAATGCGGGTTAACAATGGCTCGCTGTCTTCCTGTGGCAGCGGCAGCTGCTCTTCAGTGACTAACGCGCTGCTTAAATCACGCAGTGCCAGGGTGATATCCCCTTTACTGATGCGTACCGACAGGTAATGCCAGCCAACAGTGTCGAGGATTAAGCCGGTAGCCGGGCGGCCACGGCTACCGATATCCTGAAATTCGGTTTCCTGAACCAGATGAGCTTCCAGCATTTCACGCACAATTTTGGTAATACTGGCGGGCGCCAGTTGCGCCAGTCTGGAAAGCTCAATGCGCGAAATAGGGCCATGTTGATCTATCAGGCGATACACAACGCCAGCATTGGTTTGCTTAATCTGATCAATATGACCAGGCTGACTATCCGCTATCACAACCCCTGCTCCCGCTTATTTTCGCGCTTCTAAATAAACCCTTTTCGCTATGGTGAAACACTTAATCTGTGTCGTCAAATATTTGATTCGATTTGTGATTTACTGCACACAAATCCCGGTGCAGCGCTCGTAAAAGGAGCAAATATGATCGCGCTACAGCAACAGCGCCATCATATGCTCCATCAGCGCACTGCGTTCACGCTGCCGTGACCAGACCAGCCAGACCTCGGAAAGCGCGTCGTTTTCCTCAATCGGAATCCAGACGACATCCGCCAGCCGCACTCGCTTAAACGAGGCCGGTAGTATCGATACGCCCAGTCCGGTAGAGACCAGTCCAATAATGGTCATCGCTTCCCCGGCTTCCTGAGTGATATAAGGCTGAATCTGATAACGTTGCAGTAAACCCAGTATTTCGCTGTACAGCGCGGTACCTACCTGGGGATCAAAGAAGACAAAGGGTTCATTAGCCAGCGCCTGCACGGAAACCGTTTGCTGCTGCGCCAGGGGATGTGCGCGATGCATTAACGCATATAAAGGCTCCCGCAGAATCAGATGATGATCCAGCGTGTCCGGCAGCGGCGTATTACGCATCACACCGAGATCGAGACGGCCTTCATTCAGCGGCTCAAGCTGCTGACGGGTGTTGATCTCCTGCATCTGGATATGAACCTGCGGATAGCGCTGGCGAAAAGTGAATAACGCATCCGACACCCTCTTAATAAACGGCGCTGAAGAGGTAAAACCGATACGCAGTTCACCTTCATCGCCGTTATGCAGACGTGCGGCTTTGTCGACCGCCTGACTGACATTGAGCAGAATTTGCCGGGCGTCGATCAAAAACTGCTGACCCGCCGGTGTGAGCTGCACGCTGCGGTTGGTACGTGCCAGCAGACGTGCGCCAACTTGCTGTTCAAGTATCTGAATTTGCTGACTCAGTGGTGGTTGAGAAATATTCAGTCGCTGGGCAGCACGACTAAAATGCAGCTCTTCGGCAACCGCAATAAAGTAGCGCAGATGGCGTAACTCGATATTCATATGATTTAAGTATTATTCGAGATTATTAATATATTAGACATCATAATCCAGCTTCCTTAAGGTTAACAGACTAATAAATTTTTAAGGAACCGTTGTGAACCGCTCATCCCAGGCCGTAACGTTGGACGACTCTGACGTGGAACGCCTCTCCGATTCTGCCTCTGACCGAAATCTGTTTATCAAGCGCGGCACGCCACAGTTTATGCGCGTTACCCTGGCGCTGTTTTCCGCCGGACTGGCGACCTTTGCCTTGCTTTACTGCGTGCAGCCCATCTTACCGGTGCTTTCGCAACAATTTGGCGTATCACCGGCAGCCAGCAGTATTTCTTTGTCGATCTCCACCGGACTGATGGCGCTTGGACTGCTGTTTACCGGCCCGCTTTCGGATGCTATCGGGCGTAAATCGGTGATGGTTACCGCGTTGTTACTGGCGGCTATCTGCACCCTGCTGTCGGCCACCATGACCAGCTGGCATGGGATTTTATTGATGCGGGCGCTGATTGGACTGTCCTTGAGCGGCGTCGCGGCGGTCGGCATGACTTACCTCAGCGAGGAGATTCATCCCAGCGTAGTGGCTTTCTCGATGGGGTTATATATCAGCGGTAACTCCATTGGCGGCATGAGCGGCCGACTGATCAGCGGCGTGATTACCGATTTCTCTTCATGGCGCGTGGCGGTGGCGGTAATTGGCTGCTTTTCACTAGCGTCGGCGCTGATGTTCTGGAAAATTCTGCCCGCCTCGCGTCATTTCCGCCCTGCTTCACTTAAACCGCGCAGTTTACTGATCAATTTCCGCCTGCACTGGCGCGATCAGGGTTTACCGCTGCTGTTCGCCGAAGGTTTCCTGTTGATGGGCGCTTTTGTCACCTTGTTTAATTATATCGGCTACCGTTTGCTGAGTGCGCCATGGTTTCTTAGCCAGGCGGTGGTGGGTTTGCTTTCGGTGGTGTATCTCACCGGTTCATGGAGTTCACCCAAAGCGGGGGCGATGACGGCGCGTTTTGGTCGCGGCACAGTATTACTGTTTTCAACCGCCATAATGCTGACAGGTCTACTGATTACCGTCTGCAACACACTCTGGCTGATATTCCCCGGTATGATGCTGTTTACCGCCGGATTTTTTGCCGCGCACTCGGTCGCCAGCGGCTGGATTGGCCCACGTGCCCGCCGCGCCAAAGGACAAGCTTCTTCGTTGTATCTCTTTAGCTACTATGCCGGTTCCAGCGTGGCCGGAACGCTGGGTGGCGTGTTCTGGCATAGTTATGGCTGGGCGGGCATCACCTGTTTTATCGGCGCGCTGTTACTGTTGGCGCTGGCGGTCGGTTATCGGTTGAAAAAACGCCAGTTATAAGATCTGAATTTATTTACGATAAATCAATCTCTTAATTGCTAAAGCAGCATGCCAGGCTGGCATCCCGTCGGGCGGACGATATCACTCATCCGCCCTTTTTTCCTGTAGAAATAAATTGACGCATGATGCTGATATGCGCACCAAAACAAGTTATAGTCTTTTGTATGTTGTAACTAAAGAGTATTCTATGAAGCAATATGATGCTGTCGCCGCACTGCACCAGTGCGTCAGTCAACTGGAAGCTGAACTGAATCAACTACAACAGCAGCTGCAATCGCTGCGTTTATTGACCGGGCGCGTATTCAGCTTGCCGCCGGTCATTAAGGGAAAAGAGCATGATGAGATTGCGAATATTGAGGTGACGCAACATCTCGGCAGCGCGGCTCTGGCTTTAGGGCTGGAACACTATTGTCGTCTGTTTATGCAGCATCAGTCGGAGCAACTGAGTACCAAAGCGGCGGTACGCCTGCCCGGTGCGCTCTGTTTTCAGGCTGATGATGCCCAGTCTGCCCTGCTCCACCAGCAGGTCGGGCGTATTAATAGCCTTAAGCAGCGTCTGGAACAGATTATTACCGTTGAATCCGGTGTGGAGAGTGAGGAGCGTTTCGAGTTTGTACATACCCACCTGCGCGGGCTGATTACGCTTAATGCTTATCGCGCCATTACCCTGCTGGATGCCCCCGATACCGTGCGTTTTGGCTGGGCGAACAAACATATTATTAAGAATCTTAGCCGCCAACAGGTGTTAGAAAAACTGGAGCGTAGCCTTAAAGCGGGACGCGCCGTCGCGCCCTGGACACGCGAACAGTGGGCAGAAAAAGTACTGGAAGAGATTGAAGCAATTCATTCCCTACCCGCTGACGCCCGCCTGAAGATAAAAAGGCCGGTAAAAGTGCAGCCGATTGCCAGAACCTGGAATGTCCACCAGCAGAAACAGACGCAGCTTGCCTGCCCTTCGCCCCTGTTGGTGCTCTGTGCGGATAAAAATCAGGTGCCCACGCTGGGTGAACTGCTGAATTACGATGCTGAACAAGTGAAACACCGCTATAAACCTCAGGCGGAAAAGCTGTTTGCCATTATTCCACGTCTGCATCTGTACAGTGACCGGCTGGTTTAGCCAAAGAAAAAGCGGGATCGCTCCCGCTTGATTAACAATAATCTGATTAACTTCAGATTACGATTTCATGCTGCCGACCATATCTTCCGGACGCACCCAGGCATCAAACTCTTCTTCAGTCAGATAACCCAGTTTCAGTGCAGAACCTTTCAGCGTCAGCCCTTCTTTATGCGCTTTTTTGGCAATTTCTGCCGCTTTGTCATAACCGATATGGGTGTTCAGTGCGGTAACCAGCATCAGCGACTCATTCAGCAGCTGAGTGATACGATCGCGGTTTGGCTCGATACCTACCGCACAGTGATGATTGAAACTGTCCATACCGTCAGCCAGCAGGCGAATCGATTGCAGGAAGTTATGAATAATCATTGGACGGTAGACGTTCAGCTCGAAGTTACCCGAAGCGCCGCCGATATTGACCGCCACATCATTACCCATCACCTGACAACACAGCATGGTCAACGCTTCACACTGCGTCGGGTTAACTTTACCTGGCATAATGGAACTGCCCGGCTCGTTTTCAGGGATCGCAATTTCGCCGATGCCGCAACGTGGGCCAGACGAGAGCCAGCGCACATCGTTCGCAATCTTCATCAGCGAGGCCGCCAGACCTTTCAGCGCGCCGTGGGCATGAACCAGAGCATCGCAGGTCGCCAGCGCTTCAAACTTATTCGGCGCAGTGATAAACGGCTGACCCGTCAGTTCCGCCAGTTCTTTCGCCACACGCACCGCATATTCCGGATGGGTATTCAGACCGGTACCGACCGCAGTACCACCCAGCGCCAGCTCCGCCACGTGTGGAATGCTCTGTTCGATATGCTTCAGGCTATTTTCCAGCATCACCACCCAACCAGAGATCTCCTGGCCAAGGGTCAGCGGCGTGGCATCCTGCAGGTGAGTACGGCCAATTTTAACGATGTCTTTGTAGGCTTCAGCTTTCTTGTGCAGCGTTTCTTTCAGCGTATTGAGCTGTGGAATCAGATGTTCGCGCACCGCAATCACCGCAGCAACATGCATCGCCGTCGGGAACACATCGTTAGAGCTCTGACTTTTATTGACGTCATCATTAGGATGAACCAGACGTGACATACCGCGTTCGCCGCCAAGAATTTCACTCGCACGGTTCGCCAGCACTTCATTCATATTCATATTGGTCTGGGTACCGGAGCCGGTCTGCCAGATTGCCAGCGGGAATTCGTTGACATGTTGCTCGTCGAGGACTTCGTCTGCGGCCTTGATAATGGCGACAGCGCGCTCATTAGCCAGAAGTCCTAAATCACTGTTAACTTTAGCCGCGGCACGTTTCGTCAGTGCCAGCGCATGCACCAGCGCAGTCGGCATTTTTTCCGTGGAGATGCGAAAATGTTCAAGTGAGCGCTGAGTCTGAGCGCCCCAAAGTTTATCAGCCGGTACATCAATGGGTCCCATTGAATCTTTTTCAACGCGATTGGCCGCCATTCCTGTCTCCTTTAGCACATACATTTGATATTAAATGGCCCTTTCATCCGCTCTGGGCAACAAGGGCGCACGATAGTCTGCCACACAAGTATTTAACATTATGAGACTAAATCGTGCTTATTGCACATCAACTGGTTTTTTAATCCTGGATTCTGCTTTAATGACCGCAGTGACATTGCGCTGAACAGGAAGACATGATGCAGAAGTTGATTAATTCGCTGCAAAATTACGCATGGGGCAGCAAAACCGCTTTAACCGATCTGTATGGCATCCCTAACCCGCAGCAGCAGCCGATGGCAGAGCTGTGGATGGGCGCCCACCCGAAAAGCCCTTCGCGGGTTGAGCTCGACGGCGAGAAAGTCAGTCTGCGTGCGCTGATCGATACGGATCAATCTCACCTGCTGGGGGCGAAAGTGGCGCAGCGCTTTGGTGAGCTGCCCTTTCTGTTTAAGGTACTGTGTGCCGGGCAGCCGCTTTCCATTCAGGTTCATCCGAGTAAATCGGCCGCCGTTGCCGGTTTTGCCAAAGAGAATGCCGCCGGAATTGCTCTCTCTGCCGCAGACCGTAACTATAAAGATGCCAACCATAAGCCTGAACTGGTTTATGCCCTGACACCTTTCCTTGCCATTAACGGCTTTCGTGAATTACATGAAATTGTGTCGCTGCTGCAACCGGTCGCTGGCGCACATCCGGCGATTGCTCACTTCCTGCAACACGCGGATGCCGATAACCTCGCAAAACTGTTTGCCCACCTGCTGTCTTTAGCGGGCGAGGAAAAATCGCGGGCGCTCGGCGTGCTGAAAGCCGCACTGAACAGCCAGCACGGTCAGCCCTGGGACACCATTAAAGAGATTTGTCGTTTCTGGCCCGATGACAGCGGCCTGTTCTCGCCCCTGCTGCTCAATGTGATTGAGCTGCAACCGGGCGAAGCCATGTTTCTGTTTGCTGAAACGCCGCACGCTTACCTGCGCGGTGTGGCGCTGGAGGTGATGGCCAATTCCGATAACGTACTGCGTGCTGGCCTGACACCCAAGTATATTGATATCGCGGAATTGCTGGCTAACGTTAAATTTACCCCCAGCCCTTACCAACAGTTGCTGATGCCGCCGCAAGTTGACGGCAATACGCTGAATTTCCCTGTGCCGGTGGATGACTTTGCGTTTTCGATCCATACCCTGACCGACGATCCCGTCACCCTTTCGCAACAGAGCGCGGCGATCCTGTTCTGTATCGAAGGAAACGCGACGATTAGCAGGCAACAGCAGCAGCTGATGTTACAGCCTGGAGAGAGCTGTTTTATTGCCGCCAATGAGTCGCCAGTTAAGATCAGTGGTCACGGACGTATCGCCCGGGCATACAACCATTTCTGACAATGGGCTGACGCCAGCTCTGGCAATTGCTATTATTATTCAAGCCATTAACGAAAACGTCCGCCGGGCGTTTTTCTTCGCTGCCGGTTACAGGACTGTGTGGGCAGCGGTTGAAATCAGTGAAAGGACGACGAATCAAGATGAAAAAGACCAAGATTGCAGTAGGTGTGGTAGTTGCACTGGGCGTTATCTGGACCGGCGGTGCCTGGTTTACCGGTAAGCAACTTGAGACCCATATGGATACCCTGGTGCAGAACGCCAATGCGCAGCTGAGTAATATTGCCCCGGACAGCCGTCTGAAAGTGAGCTATCAGGATTACCAGCGCGGTCTGTTCAGCAGTACCGCCAAACTGGTGGTTCAGGCCAGCTCGCAAACCGAGGATAACTCACTGCTGAAGCCAGGTCAGAGCATCGTCTTCAATGAAAAGATCGATCATGGCCCGTTCCCGCTGGCTCAGCTGAAAAAATTCAATTTGCTGCCGGGTATGGCGTCAGTTCACAGCGAGCTGGATAATACCGATGCGGTGAAACAGCTGTTTGAGCTGACCAAAGGTCAATCCGTGGTTCAGGCCGATACCCGCGTCAGCTACAGCGGTGCCACCTCTTCGGCGATTAAACTGTTACCGGTTGATTATCAGAATGCCGAAAGCGGCCAGCGTTTTGCCTGGAACGGCGGCACGCTGAATATTGATGCCGATGCCAAAGGTGATAAAGTCAGCTTTGATGGCGATATCGACAGTATTGCCATCACCACCAAAAATCAGCTGGATATGCCGGTGCTGTTTACGCTGAACGGCGTGAAAGCGACCGCCAATACCCATCTTAGCCCGCAGGGCGTTCGTATTGGCGATCAGGGTATCAACCTGAAAAAACTGACCGCCAGTGTCAATGGCAAAGAAGCGGTGACGCTGGAAGGGTTAAAAGGCACGTCGAGCTTTGATTCTGATGATAAAGCGGTCTCCGGCACCATCGATTACACCCTCGACAATCTGAAGATGCAGAATCAGTCCTTTGGTCAGGGCAAGCTGGTGATGAAACTGTCCCAGCTTGACGGCGCGGCGCTGAAAACCTTCTCTGAGAATTACAATGCTCAGATGCAGGCGCTGCTGAACCAGCCTGGAATTGCAGAAGATCCGCAGCGTTATCAGGAAGAAGTGAACCAGATTCTGGTGGCTAACCTGCCGACGCTGCTGAAAGGCGATCCGGTGATTAACGTGGCACCGCTGAGCTGGAAAAACGACAAAGGTGAGAGCAGCTTTAATCTGTCGGTTCACTTTAAAGATCCGGCAACCGCCACCGGCCAGGCACAGAATATCAATCAGGCTGCCGATCGCGTGCTGAAAACCCTCGACGGTAAGCTGGTTGTTTCGATGGATATGGCGACCGAGCTGATGACCCATGTGGCGATGGCAGAAGGCCACCCGCAGGAGCAGGCAGCGAAACTGGCCGAGCAGCAGGTGAAAGGCGTCGCGGCGATGGGTCAGATGTTTAAACTGACCACGCAGCAGGATGACAATATTGTCACCAGTCTGCAATATGGCACCGGACAGGTCACGATGAACGGTGAGAAAATGCCGCTCGATCAGTTCCTGTCACGCTATATGCTGGGGGGGATGACGGCTATGCCGGAAGGCGCACCGGCGGAATAAACCTCAGGGGCGGCATTTTTGTCGCCCCTTCTCACTGATTCACACTCTTTTCATCCGCATTCAACCTTTCCTCTCTTTACGCCGAACTGACTCCCGCACTCAATAATCCATTCACTGCGAATCGTAACCAGTCAGCCCTGCGCAGTATTTACCTCTGCCTCCAGGAACTGCGCGGGTATCTGCAAAGTAATCTGCACTATGTCACGCATCAGCTTAATCAGCATTTACCTGCGCTTAACTGGCGTCCGCCGCAGGCCAGCTATCTGGCATGGATTGAGGCACTGCATCTCACTGCCATCACAATGTTCCAGCCGCAGATAAGCCTGCACCATATTCAGCAACCCGGCTTTGCCCGCCTGCTCCAGCAGCGCCCGCAACTGGCAGATTATCTGACCCGTATGCGCCTGCGTCCTGCCGCTAAAAAGATGTTGGTTGCGCCGGATTTTAGCCGCGAAACCGGCTTTACTCTCTATTCTAATCTGTCAAAACCCTTAACGTACTTGCCCATCCGGTCAAAATAAAAAGGATGATACGGATGTTCAGCTGCGTTTTTAACGACACGGAATATCTCAGGCATTTTGCTTTTTAAAGCTTGTAAACTCTCATTCAGCTGTTCAACTGAAATCATCGCCGTCAATGGCGTCGTTCTCGGAAAAGAGGGAAAGTTCACGGGGTCGGTGTAATTCACACAGCGCCGCAGATGAGCCAGGGTCGAGACAGTACCACAATAGCCTTTGGTTGGCAGACCACTCTTAATGGCAAAAGAGGCGGCAAAACTGTCCTCTACCCCGGTTGCCGAATCACACACGATTAGCCGGGCGAACTGATAATCTTTAAAGTCTGCAAATCCCTTTTCCGCTAAATGACTGGCAAACTGATCGCCGGTAAAGTCAGTCACTCCGTTGCTAACCCGGGCATAGCCAGCAGAATCATCAAAGCCACCATGCGCGACAACATTAAGCCGCTTACCGTTTTTATATCGATCGTCAAAAACGAACTCGATATCTCTTTCGCTACTGTTCGGAATTGCACTATGAGTGACCGTCGATCTAAAAACGGGACGGAAGCGTTCTTCATCCCGCCAGATAATCAGTTCCTGCGGTGCTGCCTGCCGGCCTGCCAGCAATGCTGAACTCAGGGTCAGCCCCGCACTGATAATACCGCAGGCAAAAGACACCCACCCCAGCGCCGACCCGGCAGAGGCATGGGTACCACCCAGCAGCGTGCTGGCAATCCCGCTGACATCTGCCACCACCCCGGCACCGCCGCTAATCAGTGACAGCAGGCTGGCCGATCCCAGCGCCGCATCAAGGCTGCCAGCCGCCACCAGGGAGGTGCCGCCGCTAAAGATCGCCCCCAGCAGGCCAACAACCCCCAGGCCAATACCCAGCCCGGCCTGCCAGCTAAAATGCCCGCTGGCATCGGAACGGTTAATCGGGTCGCCACCGCAATAGGCGTAAGGGTTAATACCGCCCGCGCCAAACGGACTCCAGCTGTCCGGGCAACTAAAACGCATCAGTTGAGGATGATAAGCACGATAACCGTTACCCAGATGATAAGCGCCATTAACCAGGTCCTGCCGTTCACCGTTATAATTTACCAGGCCGTTTTGCATAAATTTGTCTTACCGTAATGATTGAAGATAACCAGAATTCCCACAGAGCCTGATCTCTGCTCAAGCGAAACCTCATCAATAAACTCACAGTGTGATGCGGATAAACCTGACGCGAGCAATTAACCAGCAGTTAAGCCGTTGCGTTGCGCAAATTTCTGGCGTATTTGCGCAAGATGTTTTTATACTTCTCTGCACTTTACTTAAAACAACAAAGCGAGTGCGAAATGATCGATACCCGACTTCCCCTTACCGATATTCATCGTCATCTTGACGGTAACATCCGCGCACAAACCATCCTCGATTTAGGCCGCGAATTTAATCTTACCCTGCCCGCGTCTACGCTGGACACGCTGCGTCCGCACGTACAGGTCACCCAAAACGAGCCGGACCTGGTCAGCTTTCTGCAAAAACTGGACTGGGGCGTTAAAGTGCTCGGTTCGCTGGACGCCTGTCGCCGCGTGGCGCAGGAGAATGTGGAAGATGCGGCGCGCGCCGGCATTCACTATACCGAACTGCGCTTCTCGCCGGGCTATATGGCGATGACCCACAATCTGCCGGTGGCTGGTGTGGTTGAGGCGGTGATTGACGGGATTAAAGCTGGCTGTCAGCAGCATGATATTGAGGTGCGCCTGATTGGCATTATGAGCCGTACCTTTGGTGAAGAAGCCTGCCTGCGTGAACTGGAAGGATTACTGGCGCATCGCGACGCGATCACCGCACTTGATTTAGCCGGTGATGAACTGGGCTTCCCCGGCAGTCAGTTCCTTAGCCACTTCAACCAGGCACGCGATGCCGGACTGCGCATTACGGTGCATGCCGGTGAAGCCGCCGGTCCGGAGAGTATCTGGCAGGCGATTCGCGAGCTGGGAGCCGAGCGCATCGGCCACGGCGTGAAGGCTGTTGACGATCCGGCGCTGATGGATTTCCTCGCTGAGCATCAGATTGGTATCGAGTCCTGCCTGACCTCAAATATTCAGACCAGCACCGTGGCACAGTTAAGCCAGCACCCGCTGGCGACTTTCCTGAATCATGGCGTACTGGCGACCATTAACACCGATGATCCGGCAGTTCAGGGGATTGAGCTGGCACATGAATACCAGGTTGCCGCACCGGCTGCGGGTCTTAGCGCGCAGCAAATCCGTACCGCGCAAGAAAACGGCCTGAAAATTGCGTTTCTGAGTGAAGCGGAGAAAGAGAAGATTCGTGCGAAGGTAGCGGCACTGAGTTAACGCAAAGCTCGATAAAACTGGCATCATTGTAGGGGAGCCGTTATCGGCTCCCGTGCTGACGGTATGCGGAGTGCTATCCTCGGCACGGGCGGCGAAAACGCCGCCCCGACAAAAAAAACGATAAGGCGAAAAGCCCTACAGTGTCAGCGTCTGTCCCTGCTCCGCTGACTGCAAGCCCAGTTCAATCAGCTCCATCACTTCGATCGCCTCTTCGGCGCTCACCGGATTCTTGCCAGAACCCTTCACCGCATCGCGAATCGCCGCATAATAGGCCGGATAATTGCCTGGAATGGTCAGCAGGGTTTTCTCCACCATCAGATCGCCTTCGGCCAGCGTCAGCACGCCATCGCGCATATCATAGCCCCAGTCTTCCTGCGGCGGACGCGCACCATCCTTCAGCCGATCTTCCTGCGGATCGAGACCGTATTTCACATAGCTGCCGCGTGTACCGTGCACCTGGAAGCGTGCCGATTCCGCCGCCACCAGCATACTGCCATGCAGCACCACCCGACGCTGCGGATACGTCAGCACCGCGTGGAAATAATCTGTGGTCTGCGCGCCCGGACGCAACTCAGCCAGATCGACATTAATGGCCAGCGGCTTGCCAAACAGTTGCAGTGCCTGATCAATCACATGAGGACCCAAATCGAACCAGATACCGCTTCCGGCTCCTTTCATCTCACGCCAGCGCTGACGCACTTCCGGACGGAAGCGGTCGAAATGGGATTCGAGGTAACTCACTTCACCGAGCGTGCCGTCAGCCAGCAGCGCTTTCAGCGTCAGGAAATCACTGTCCCAGCGGCGGTTATGGAATACCGAGAGCAGCAACCCTTTGGCTTTTGCCAGCGCATCCAGCTCGCGCGCTTCTGACAGTGTCACGGTAAACGGTTTATCAACCACCACATGCTTACCGGCATTCAGCGCGGCTTTTGCCAGCGGGAAATGGGTATCATTTGGCGTGGGAATGACAATCACCTGGATAGTCGGATCGTCAAAAAGCGCCTGCGGGTCGGATACCACCTGCATGGCAGGCCAGTCGGCGTGAACTTTCGCTGCGTCGCTGCTGGAAACCGCCGCCAGCTCCATTTCTGAGGTACCGGCAATTAGCGGGGCATGAAATGTTTTGCTGGCGAAGCCATAGCCCACCAGACCAACACGGACTTTATCACTCATTAGCATTCCTCTTGTTCAGCCAAAGCCTGACCGGTGCAGCGATATGCCTTCACCGACCCGGCTTTACCCAATGATTTAAAACCAATAAGTTGAGGAGAACAAGCCGGATTGTGCTGAATTAACGGTTAGTACCGGAACGCGGCATTTCCCAGCTCTCCTGTGCCACCAGCGCGTCATGGGCATCCTGGCTGCGGCGACGGAAGTCACTCGGGCTGACGCCGACGCGTTTACGGAACACGCGCGAGAAATAGAGCTGGTCGTCATAGCCCACTTCACGCCCCACGGTCGCAATCGGTTCCTGCGTGGTCTGCAACAACAGTTTGGCGCGGATCACCCGCTGATCCTCACGCCAGCGCAACAGATTGACGCCCATCTGCTCACGGAACAGATGCGCCAGCCGCGATGGCGACAGACAAACAAATTTCGCCACCTCTTCAATTTTCACTTCTCCTGCCAGGTTGCCGGTGACGTACTGGCAGGCTTCGATAACCCGCGGGTCACGCACCTGCTGATGAGAACGCGGATCCTCTTCCACCGCACGCAGCAGCAAGCGTTCCAGCAGGTTCATCGCCAGCTCCTCGGCAAAGCGCCGTCCGGAATTATGCGTCTGCTCAATATTAGCCATCAGCCGGTCAAACTCACCGCGCAACGCCTCCGGCAGTCGCAGCCGGCCCACGCCCTGATTTTGATCCTGCCACTGCAACCAGTCACTCCAGTAAGCACGCGGGCGGAAGTAAATCCAGCGATGGAACCAGCAATCACTTTCTGATGAACGGCCATAATAATGTGGTGTTTTCGGCTGAAACAGCAGCAGGTCGCCCGGCTCGCAGTCAAAGGCCGCTTCGCCATCAAATACCCGGCCGCTGCCCTTAATCGTAAGATTGAGAATAAAACCTTTCATACCGAGCGGACGGTCGATAAAAAAGTCCAGCGGCCCGTTAGCGGTAATCGGCGTCAGCCCCGCCACCAGCCAGGCATTAAACGGATAGCCCGGCAACAATGGATTCGACTGAATAGATCCAGGCAGACGATGATACATAGCCCCTCCGGCGATAATCTGACCGGGAGACAGTCCTGCCTCCCGGTAGCATCAGGTTAATGAGTTTTCGCTTTCTGTTTGTAGCGGTCAAAAATTACCGCCGCTAACAATATCAAACCGCGTACCACATACTGTGAGAATGGCGAGATATTCAATAAATTCATCGCATTCTCGACCGTTCCGAGAATCAATACCCCGGCCACCACATAGGAAATTTTGCCGATGCCGCCTTTCAGCGAAACGCCGCCCAGCACACAAGCCGAGATAACAATCAGTTCGTAACCCAGCGACGTCATCGGCTGGCCGCTGGTCATCCGTGAGGCAAGAATAATTCCCGCCGCAGCGGAGACCAGCCCGGAGAGAATAAAAATAATAATGCGGGTGCGCACCACCGGCACCCCGGCGAGACGCGCAGCCTCTTCATTACCGCCGATGGCCAGCGTATTACGGCCAAAGGTGGTTTTATTCAGCAGGAAACCAAACACAATCATCGTCGCAATGGTCAGCCAGATCGGTGCCGGAATGCCCAGCCAGTTGGTATAACCCAACGCGAAGAACCGTTCATCTTCAATCCCGACCGCTTTCCCGTCAGAGAAGATATACGCAAGGCCGCGTACAATCTGCATCGTCGCCAGCGTGGTAATCAGCGCGTTAATTTTCAGTTTCGCAATCACAAAACCGTTCACGAAACCGCAGGCGACCCCCAGTAGCAGACCGGCACCAATGCCAATCCACAGGCTTTCACTGAGATTGATCACCACCGCCGTGGTCACTCCGGCACAGGCGATCACCGAGGCGACCGACAGGTCAAAATCACCGGATGCCAGGCAGAACAACATCCCGCAGGCCACCATGCCGGACATTGACATCGCCAGCCCGAGACCTTTCATATTGATAAAGCTGCCAAAGTTCGGCACAAAAATCAGGCAGCCGATAAACAGCACGGCAAACACCACCAGCATGCCAAAATTATCCCAGATGCGCCCGAGATTGATCCCGCTGCGCGCGGTCGTTGGCGGGGTGTTCGAGGTGGTTGATGAAGACATAACAGCACTCCTGGATTCAGGCCACAGCGGCCGCTTGAGAGGTTTTCGGCATCGCGAGATGCAGGGTTTTCTGCTCGGTCGCCTGGTCATGGCTAAGTTCGCCGGCAATTTCACCTTCACGCATCACGATAATGCGGTCGGCCAGCCCCATCACTTCCGGCAGATCGCTGGAGGCAAACAGCACCGCGATGCCCTTCTCCGCCAGCGCATAAATCAGGTTATAGATTTCATGTTTCGCCCCGACATCAATGCCGCGCGTCGGTTCATCCAGCAAAATCACCTTCATCTCTTCCGACAGCCAGCGACCCAGAATCGCTTTCTGCTGATTCCCCCCGGAGAGGTTCATAATCAGCTGATCGGCGGACGGCGTTTTGATATTCAGCGAGCGGATATGCGCCTCCGCATTTTTCGCCTCCCACGCGCGGTCGATCAGACAACCGGCAGTCAGGTTATGGCGGCGGGCGCTGATATTGATATTGTCGCGCACCGAGTGCACCGGAATAATACCGTCGGCTTTACGATCTTCCGGGCATAACATCAATCCGGCGCGGATCGCATCAGACGGCTGACGGATATTCAGCGTTTCGCCGTCGAGGCTGACTTCACCCGACTTCAGGCGAGTGGCACCAAACAGCCCTTTCATCAGTTCACTGCGCCCGGCGCCCACCAGCCCGAATAAGCCGACAATCTCCCCGGCGCGCACGCTAAGTGAAATGGGTGTGCGTACGCCCTTCGCATGTACCTGGTTCAGTTGCAGACGCACCGCACCGCGAGTACGCGGCGTGTAGCCATAGATATCACCGATATCGCGCCCGACCATCGCCTGCACCAGCTGGTCATGATCGGTATTTGCCACATCGGTAAAGGTGCGCACATAGCGGCCATCTTTAAACACCGTAATCGCATCGCTCAGCGCAAAGATCTCCTCCATGCGGTGCGAGACATACAGCACCACCCGTCCCTGTTCACGCAGATTGCGGATAACGCGAAACAGCTGTTCAATTTCACGCGCCGACAGCGAACTGGTCGGCTCATCAAACGCAATAATTTTGGCGTTACGCGCCAGCGCTTTGGCAATTTCCACCATCTGCCACTGACCCAGCGAGAGATACTTCAGCGGCGTATCCGGGTCGATATCCATCCCCAAATTTTTCAGCTGTTGCCCGGCTTCATAGCGCAGCAACTTACGATTCACCCAGCCACCACGCTGCGGCAGCTGGCCGAGATAGATATTCTCGGCAATCGTCATCTCCGGCACCAGATGCAGCTCCTGATAGATAATCGCTACCCCGGCATCCAGCGCGTCGGTGGTATGGCCGAAGCGCATTGGCTGACCTTTAATCCGGATCTCACCGCCGCTCGGCTGATAACTGCCACTGAGAATTTTTAATAATGTCGATTTGCCCGCGCCGTTTTCGCCCATCAGGGCATGGACCTGACCGGCATGACACGCGAAACCGATATCCTGCAGCGCTTTGACGCCCGGAAAGGTTTTACTGATGCCATGAAACGACAGAAAGGCGGGTTCAGTGTTCATGGTATTCTCCCTGTTAATAACTAAGCGGATCGCTAAGGGCCTGACAGGCAGGCCCGCATAACCCTGACGGAATTACATCAGCCCTTTTTTCGCCAGTTCGGTTTTAAAGTTGTCACGGGTAATCAGCACCACATCCGTTACTTCGGTGAATTTTGCTGGCTCGACCCCTTTGGTCACCCACTCATACAGCATCTGGCTGCTCTTGTAGCCGTGCACATCCGGGCTTGGCAGCAATGAGCCGAAGAACCCGGTGGCCGCGCCTTTCGACAGCTCGCTCACCGCATCCACACCATTAATGCCGATACCAATCACATTTGGCGCTTTAAAGCCCTGTCCTTCCGTCGCACGCACGCCACCCAGCACGGTGTTATCGTTCATACCGACGATTAACCAGTTTTTCACTTCCGGATGCTGCACCAGCAATGAGTTACCGGCATCAAACGCGCCAGGGATATCATTGGATTTGGTTGGCACCTGATAAATCTGTTTTTCCGGGAAACCGGCGGCTTTCAAGGCGTCCATCGAACCACCGGTACGACGACGTGCGGTATCCAGTTCGTTGGCGGTAATCGCCATCACGCCGGTCTCTTTGACATCCCAGCCGCGTTTCTGCATCTCTTTGTACAGCTCTTCACCCTGACGCTCGCCGATTTTGGTCGCCGCCATCATCACCAGGGGCACCGTGTCCATCGGTTTGCCTTTAGCGGTCACAAACTGATCGTCCACCGCAATCACTTTCAGGTCATAACTGCGCGCCTTGGCGACAATCGCTGCGCCCAGCTTGGGATCCGGCGTACAGATCACAAAACCTTTTGCGCCGCTGGCTGCCAGGCTGTCAATGGCATTAAGGGTTTTCTCACCGTCCGGCACGGCAATTTTGATCACTTCAAAACCGAGATCTTTGCCGGCTTTATCGGCGAATTTCCATTCGGTCTGGAACCAGGGTTCCTCAGGCTGCTTGACCAGAAAACCCAGTTTCATGGTCTCGGCGATAGCTGATTGTGACATAACGGCAGCCAGTCCAACGGCGGCTAACGCTTTAGTGAATTTATGCATGATGCTCTCCGGCTCGATAATGTTTTTTGCATGAGGTAAGCGAATCGGTGTAAACGATTCCAGTCGATGACGTAATAGTGTCATCAACGTTAAATCAGCTAATTAGCAGAGTAATCGCACAATAGCTGAACAACCGCTGGGCTAGTTGTAGCGAGAAAAGAAGCAAAAATTGTAGAGCGTTATCACATCGTGGAATTACAGCAGAAATGTCCATACATTCAGCTATTTTAACCGTCAGTTAACTTTTGAGGTCAATCACAGAACGCCGGAGGATGACAGAAAAGTGCATATATGCAGCCGCAGATGACTAACTGCTTTTGCGCCAGCTTCTTAGGGTAATCAGCAGTGTTCGGGGATTAACAGGAGAGCCTCATGCGTGCTGGTGCCATTACAATTGGCTTGGATTTTGGGAGTGATTCAGTTCGCGCGCTGGCGGTGGATTGTCAGAGCGGTACGGAGTTACAGAAACAGGTAGTCGCCTATGCGCGCTGGAAAGAGGGAAAATATTGCGACCCGAACGCCAGCCGCTTCCGTCATCACCCGCAGGACTATATTGATGCGCTGGAGCAGGCGATTACCGCGGTAGTGTCGCGCTTAAGCGAACAACAGCGCGCCAGCGTGGTCGGGATTGGCGTCGATTCCACCGGCTCGACGCCCGCGCCAATTGACCGCGAAGGCCGGGTGCTGGCGCTGCGTCCGGAGTTTGCCGACAACCCGAACGCGATGTTTGTGTTATGGAAAGATCATACGGCAATTGAAGAAGCCGAAGCCATCACTCAACTGTGCCGCAGCGGCGACTTCCCGGACTACTCGCGCTATATCGGCGGCGTTTACTCCTCAGAATGGTTCTGGGCGAAAATCTTACATGTCTCGCGTGAAGATGCGGCGGTACGCGAAGCCGCCGTGTCGTGGATTGAACTGTGCGACTGGGTGCCGGCATTGCTCAGTGGGACGACCGCTCCGGCCGATATCCGGCGCGGGCGTTGCGCGGCGGGACATAAATCGTTGTGGCATCCGCAGTGGCAAGGCTTACCCGACGCCGGTTTTCTTAATGCGCTCGATCCGCTGCTGACCCACGATCTCGACTTCCCGCTGTTTACTGATACCTGGACAGCCGATATCCCGGTGGGAACACTGACCGCCGAATGGGCTGAACGACTCGGTTTACCCACCCGCGTGACGCTGTCCGGCGGCGCTTTTGACTGCCATATGGGCGCGGTCGGTGCCGGTGCACAGCCGTATACGCTGGTGAAGGTGATCGGGACCTCCACCTGCGACATCTTAATCGCCGATGGCGATCGCGTCGGTCAGCGCGATATCAAAGGCATTTGTGGTCAGGTCGATGGCAGCGTGACGCCGGGCATGATCGGCCTGGAGGCCGGTCAGTCGGCGTTTGGCGATATGTATGCCTGGTTCAGTCGCTTACTGAGCTGGCCACTGATTGAAGCGTCCCGTCAGCATCCGCAACTGAAAGCGCAGCTCGAGGATATCCAGCAAGATTTGCTGCGTCAGCTGACCGATGCCTGGGTCGCCAACCCACAGCTGGATCATTTGCCGGTGGTGCTCGACTGGTTTAACGGCCGTCGTACTCCGTTCGCCAATCAGCGACTGAAAGGCGTGATTACCGATTTGAATCTTGGCACCGATGCGCCGACGCTGTTTGGCGGTTTTATCGCCGCCACCGCGTTTGGCGCGCGCGCGATTATGGAGTGCTTCGAGCAGCAGCAAATCCCGGTAGAAAATATTCTGGCGCTGGGCGGTATCGCGCGTAAATCCCCGGCGATTATGCAGGTGTGCTGCGATGTGATGAATCGTCCACTGGATATTGTCGCCTCCGACGAATGCTGTGCGCTGGGCGCGGCGATTTTTGCCGCCGTCGCCGCCGGTGTTTATCACGATATTCCCGCTGCACAACAGCAAATGGCCAGCCCGGTCGCGGAAACTCTGCAACCTGACGCCGCCCGCGTGGCGCGTTTTCAGCAACTTTATCAACGCTATCAACACTGGTGTGAGGCTGCTGAACCGCAGTATGCCCCGCGCACTTCATCCGTTAAGTAAGGAGTGGTTTTATGGAACAGTTAAACGCGCTCAGCGTGTGGTTTGTGATTGGCACGCAGCATCTGTATGGCGCGGAGACATTGCGCCAGGTTGAGCAGAACGCGCAGCAGGTGGTTGACGGGTTGAATCGCGAAGCCAGCTTACCGTTTACATTGCAGCTGAAACCGCTGGTAAAAAGCCCTGACGAAGCGCTGGCGCTGTGCCGCCAGGCTAATTACGATCAGAACTGTCTCGGGATTATTACCTGGCTGCATACCTTTTCTCCGGCCAAAATGTGGATTGGCGGCCTGTCGATTCTGAATAAGCCGCTGATGCAGTTCCATACCCAGTTCAATGCTGAGATCCCGTGGGACAGCATGGATATGGACTTTATGAACCTGAACCAGACCGCGCACGGCGGCCGCGAGTTCGGATTTATTGGCGCACGCATGAATCTGCAACACAGCGTGATCACCGGTCACTGGCAGGATCCGGTCAGCCACCAGCGTATCGGCAAATGGATGCGCGGCGCGGCGGCCAGACACGCCAGTCAGCAGCTGAAAGTGGCGCGCTTTGGTGACAATATGCGCGAAGTGGCGGTCACCGACGGCGATAAAGTCGGCGCGCAGATTCAGTTTGGCTATGCGGTCAACGGCTGGGGCGTCGGCGATCTGGTCGAGGTGATTAACCAGGTCAGCGAAGGCGATCTGAACGCGCTGATCGATGAATATGAAAGCCAGTATGAATTTAGTGCTGCCGCCGCCGTCAACGGTGAGAAGCGCCAGAATGTGCTGGATGCCGCGCGCATCGAACTGGGATTAAAACGCTTCCTCGAAGCCGAAGGCTGTAAAGCGTTCACCACCAATTTCCAGACGCTGCATGGTATGACGCAGTTGCCGGGTCTGGCCGTTCAGCGCCTGATGGCGCAAGGTTACGGCTTTGCCGGTGAAGGCGACTGGAAAACCGCCGCGCTGCTGCATATTTTCAAAGTGATGGCGCACGGCCAGCCGGGCGGAACGTCGTTTATGGAAGATTACACCTATCACTTCTCGCCGAATAACGACCTGGTGCTCGGCTCGCATATGCTGGAAGTGTGTCCGTCGATTGCGCGTGAAGAGAAACCGTTGATTGATGTGCAGTATCTTGGCATCGGTGACAAAGCCGACCCGGCGCGTCTGATCTTCTCCGCGCCTGCCGGACGCGCGGTTAACGCCAGCGTGATTGATATTGGCGACCGTTTCCGCCTGCTGGTGAATGTGGTGGATGCCATCGAACAACCGCAGCCGTTGCCCAAACTGCCGGTCGCCCGTGCTATCTGGCGCGCCCAGCCGTCACTGCCGACCGCCGCCGAAGCGTGGATCCTCGGTGGCGGTGCGCACCATACGGTGTTCAGTCAGGCACTGGATGTTGACGATATGCGTCTGTATGCGGAAATGAACGGTATTGAGGTACTGGTGATTGATAACGACACCACCATCCCGTCATTCCGCGATGCGCTGCGCTGGAATGAGGCGTATTATCGGTTAAATCTGCGTTAAGCTGTTATTCTGCAAAGGGCGATTTTATCGCCCTTTCCTGTCAGCGTTGCGTCGTTTAAATTTACACTTCCAGACCTGCGCGGAACTGCCCCCACTTCAGTACCGAATTCACACCAATCGACAAAAATGGCTCTGGCGGCGTTCTGTTCGGGCCTGGCGAGGCGCTAAGGAAATCAATCAGTTCATTACGTTCATCGGCGATCATATCGGCAATCAGTTTGCCAGTAGCGCTGCCACGCGTGATGCCCAGGCCGTTACAGCAAAGCGCGCCATAAACATTGGGTGCCAGTTTGCCGAAGAAACCTTCATGGTTATCAGACAAACAGATCGCCCCACTCCAGGTGTATTCGAAGTTCACCTGCGGTAGCATCGGGAAACGGCGCTCAAAGGATTTACGATGATTCGCGAGAAAGTTCCTCAGGTGCTTTTCACGCGGACGACCATCAGGTTGAAAGCTAAAGCTGTTGCGCACCAGGATGCGATTATCGGCGGTGCGCCGCACCGTGCTGCCAAATGGATGCGCCGGAATCACGCCCCAGACCGGCTTACCGCCAAGGTGCGCCTGTTCTTCTTCAGTGAGTTGACGCGACAGACTGCCGTAGAGAAATGTCGGCAACAGTCGCTGTTGCAGAAATCCGAAATGCGAGGCAAAGCCGTTATTGGCGAGGATCAGCGTATCTGCGACGATGCAGCCTTTATCATGTATAAGCGTCACTTTATCGCCGTAATCAATTGAAGTAACAGGAGTATATTCATACAGTGTGACATTCGCTGGTAAACAGTCCGCCAGACCTTTCACCAGCGCCGACGGCTGCACCAAAAGTGTACCCGGTATATATAACGCCTGTTTGTAATAGGAGGTGCCAATATGATTCGGCAGCTCCCTACCCGCTATCATCTCCGAATCACGACCGATTTTTGCCAGGCCGCGGCGATAAGCTTCCAGAATGGCGACACCTTGTTCACCTACCGCCGCCTGATACTTACCTGAATCTGACATCTGGCACTGGATAGCATTTTCCTGCACGATCTGACGCAAAAAGTTCTGCCCCAACGTATTCAGCTTGAGGATCAAATTAGCGGTCGTTACATCCCCGATATAATCCTTTGCGCCAATATCATGCGGCACGTCGATGGCGAAGCCGGCATTGCGCCCGGCGGAGCCGTAACCCACTTCCTGAGCTTCAATCAATACCACTTCATCATCGGGAAAATTCAGCGCCAGCTGGCGCGCCGCTGCCAGGCCGGTAAATCCCGCGCCGACAATCGCCCAACGAACTTTTTTCTGACCAATATGTGCCGGACGCGGAACACGTACCTGGCTGGTATGAAACCAGCCCGGCATAGAATCATCAGAAGGCAGAGAGGTTATCTTTTGCAATTCCGGTTACTCCAGTAATCACGTTATTTTATTCGCCATTATTAAGCCGTGACGATGTAGGGTTTATTTAATGGCAGATGCCCCGCCAATAAATAGTTTTCCTGATACTGCGCCCCTGCCGCCAGCCCATGTAAAGCAGCATGATCAATAGCGCCATAATGTATACATCATGTATACTCTGCGTATAAAACATTACGTATTTTAGCGAGATGTTGTCAACATTATTCAGGATTGAGTGTGGGAGAGATCGCAAAAATTAATAAAAGAAGTCTGTAAATCTCTGGGGGTGGGCGGCTGATGAGTGAGCATAAGCCTGCAGTATTGGGAAGTCAGAAATGCGCGATGGAATTAATCTGCAATAAGCAAAAAATAATACGCTTCAGGCAGTGATAAGAATTGGAAAAAATAATCACCTGCCAGCGAACACCAGCAGGATTAACAGGAAGAAATAAGAATTTACATTATTCCGGCGACTGGATTAAATCTTCGGCTTTCAGACCTTGTGGCGCTATAAACATCTCCATATTTTCGCGCGACAGTTCCCAGTGTTCAAACACCAAATCGACCACCGCCTGTTCGTTGCGCGCCTCAATAGTGGCGATAAAGGCATCGTGATGATCCGCGGCCAGTTGCAGGCGGCGCTCCATATCCGTATCTCGCGGACGATAAAAGGTGTGACCGATACGACAGTGATCAATAAGCAAACGGCCGAGGCTGGGTTGCAGATAGGGATTGGCCGCCATCTCACCCATAATTTCGTGGAAACGATTGTTTTCCAATGCCAAAATATCCGCATCGCGGGTCTGCACCGCTTTACGAAAGCGTTTCTGCGTCTCTTTTAACGCTTTAAGCTGCGCTGGCCTGAAGTTCTGCACCGCCAGGCGGCCAATGGCGGCGTAGATCATTGGCGCAACGAGAAAGAAGTTACGCAGCGTGGAATGGCTCATTGGTATAACGCGCACGCCACGCTTCTCGACAATTTCCAGATAACCTTCACCTGCCAGACGCTGAAAAATTTCACGTACCGGTGTACGGGATAAGCCATATTGCGCCGTCAGACTGGCTTCATCCAGTACTTCATCAGGATCCAGCTCCATCGTTAAGATAAGGCGTTTTAAATCTTCATACAGCGCAACTTTACCCGATCTCAATCTGGCCTCCTCGACGATTACATATCATGTTACGGCTTAGCGATGCAGCACTGCATTGCCACCCTGTATCAAAGGCGGGTATACAGCAAAAATAAACGTGCACTATTTTTACGCAGCGCGCCTTGTATCATTGTAGCAAGATCAATAATCTACGGGAGCCTTTTTCGGCTCCCCGCCGTATTATTTCAGGCGTCTTGTGCAGGCACATCGATCCAGATGGTTTTTAGTTCGGTATATTGGTCAAGTGCGAATACCGATTTGTCGCGCCCCCCAAAACCGGACTGCTTATAACCGCCGAACGGCGTGGTGGCATCACCTTCACCAAAGCAGTTAATCGTCACGGTACCGGCGCGTATCGCACGCGACACGCGAATCGCCCGATTCAACTTGCCGGTATAAACCGAGGCCGCCAGGCCGTAATCGGTGTCATTAGCCAGCGTGACCGCTTCCGCTTCGGTTTCAAAGGTGGTGACGCAAAGTATCGGGCCGAAAATCTCTTCACGGAACAATGCGCTCTCCGGCGTCACGCCATCAATCACCGTAGGCTGCACGTAAATGCCACCCTCGGTAGCCCCACCCTGTACAATGCGCAGCCCCTCATTGCGTGCCGTCTCGAGATAACCACTGACCTTGTAGAAATGGTCAGCGGTTATCAGGCTGCCGAGACGGTTTTGCGGATCAAGTGGGTTGCCCATACGCCATTGGCCAATCTGTTCAGCCATCAGTGCCAGCAGTTTATCTTTAATCCCTTCCTGCACCAGCAACCGCGAGGTTGCCGAACAGTTCTCACCCATATTCCAGAACGCGCCATTCAGCACATTGGCGACAACACTGTTCAGATCGTCTGCATCATCAAAAACAATCGCCGGATTCTTCCCGCCACACTCCAGCACCACCTTTTTCAGGTTAGATTCGGCAGCATAGTGCAGGAAGCGACGCCCGGTTGCGGTTGAGCCGGTGAAGCTCACCATATCAATATCCGCATGCAGGCCAATTGGCTCGCCAACTTCCTGGCCGCCGCCGGTAACTATGTTCAGCACCCCGGCCGGCACGCCGGCTTCATACGCCAGTTCCGCCACGCGCAGTGCAGTCAGCGAGGTTTGCTCTGCCGGTTTAACGATGACCGAGCATCCGGCCGCCAGCGCAGGACCTATTTTCCATGCCAGCATCAGCAGTGGAAAGTTCCATGGCAACACGCAGCCCACCACGCCAATCGGCTCGCGTACCACCAGCGCCATTGCCCCGCTCCCCACCGGCGCAGACTGGTCGTACAGCTTATCGATGGCTTCCGCATGCCACTTCAGTACATGAATGGTTTCCGGTACGTCGACAGCCAGACATTCACTGAACGGTTTACCGCTGTCGAGGCTTTCCAGCACCGCAAGCGGCACCACTTCCTGTTCCATCAGCTCAGCCAACTTCAGCAGTACCGCTTTGCGCTCGCCCGGATGCAGCTGGCTCCAGTTCCCGGCGTCAAAAGCCGCCCGTGCGCTTTTAACCGCAATATCGACATCTGTAGCGTCGCAGGCGGCAATATCCGTCAGGCGCTCACCGGTAGCCGGATTGGTGGTTGGCAGAGTTTTACCTGAGGTTGCTGCGCGAAAGCGGCCATTAATAAATGCCTTATTTGGCAACGTTAGCCGCCGGGCAATATTCTCAACTTCACTTAACGTCTGTACATCTTTCATGCCCGCTCCTTAACGCGCGACAACTTCAGCCACGTTGCGCTTCACGCCTGCAATCACCACTTGTAACTGTGATTTCTCTGCCTCATCCAGCACCTGCAACGGTGCGCGCACAGGACCAGCCTTCAGACCGGCCAGTTCGGAACCGTATTTAATGGACTGCACAAACTTGCCACCATCGAGGAAGTTCATCAGGGGCATTAATGCCGCCATAATCCTGCGCCCCTTATCGAAGTCTTTTTCCACCACACAGGCGTTATAAAGCGCAACGTGTTCACGTGGAATGAAGTTAGAACCGGCACATACCCAGCTACGCGCACCCCAGGCAAAGAATTCCAGCGCCTGATCGTCCCAGCCGCAGGACATCGCAATATTGGGGAATTTGCACGCCAGCAAATGCAGATTATTGAAGTCACCGGAGCTCTCTTTAATGGCAACCACATTGCGGGAGCGGCTCACTTCGCGGAAGTAAGTTTCCCCCATTGAGATCCCCATGCGGCCTGGATAGTTGTAGAGCATGATGGGCAACTGGGCAGCGTTATCGATGGTCAGCGCGTGATGCGCGTTTTCCAGCTCGGTTGGCAGCGCGTAAGGTGGGGATGTCACCAGGATGGCGTCCGCTTTGTGCTCACGAGCGTGCGTTGCAAAAGCCACTGCATCTTCGGTGCGAATCGCGCCGGTGCCAACAATCAGCGGCAGGCGATTGCCAATCACCTTACGAGCATGTTCCACCAGCGCAAGACGCTCTTCCACGCTTTGTGCATAATACTCACCGGTTGAACCGCCGATAATGATGCCGTGTACGCGCGCTTCAATCAGCGACTCCAGCACATTAGCAAAAGCCGGGAAATCAATACTGCCATCCGCCGCATAAGGGGTGATAGCCGGGGTATAAATACCTTCAAATGTCAACACAAGACCTCCAGGGTAAAATCAGGAACGAATGCAACAGCGACAGGTTGCGTTTGTGAATAATTTGCATTCGGGAGTGTACAAGGTCAATCCAGTGAGACTTTTTGTATACCTGGTGAATACAATGGAAATACGTAAAAATAGGATATTTATACATATATATAAAATAATAGCGTGTAATATCAACTAGTTGATTTATTTTATGCCCAGTAAAAATTTTCTAAAAGAATTCAGATAACGATCACAATCCGCGATGATTGCCCGATCTGACGTCTTTACACTGGCCGATATGAGGCATAGTTTTAAGGCTGATTTTAACCTGAATTTAACAGACAAAAGTTTCACTGGTGATACGGGTTTATGTTAAGCGAACAGAGGTAGCGGGATATGCCCCAAAAAAAAGCGACGCTCATCGGTTTGATCGCCATTCTGTTGTGGAGCGCCATTGTCGGATTAATTAAAAGCGTCAGTGAAGGCTTCGGCCCGATTGGCGGCGCGGCGTTAATTTACAGCTGTAGCTCAGTATTACTGCTGTTCACCGTCGGCTTTCCCAATCTGCGCAAATTTCCCCGCAATTATTTGCTTATCGGCAGCGTGCTCTTTGTCTGCTACGAAATTTGTCTGTCGCTGTCACTGGGCTTCACGCACAACAGTCGTCAGGCAATTGAAGTCGGCATGGTGAATTATCTCTGGCCGAGTATGACCATTGTTTTAGCGGTTATTGTTAACCGCCAGAAAACCAGCCTGTTAATTATCCCTGGCGTCATTCTCGCTGTAGCCGGTATTTGTCGCGTATTGGGTGGTGAGCAAGGCTTTTCACTGGATGAAATCACCCGAAATGTTATGGATAACCCGCTAAGTTATGGACTGGCATTTAGCGGCGCGCTGATTTGGTCAATATATTGTGTAGTAACTAAAAAAATTGCTCAGGGTAATAACGGCATTACGCTGTTCTTTATTTTGACGGCATTAACCTTATGGGCAAAATTCTTGCTTTCGCCGCAGCCGCCCTTCGTGTTATCCCCGCAGGTGTGGATCAGTCTGGCGCTGGCAGCAATGGCAATGGGTTTTGGTTATGCTGCCTGGAATATTGGTATTCTGCACGGTAATGTCACCGTTCTGGCTGCCGCATCCTACTTTATCCCGATAATATCGGCGATTCTGGCCGCCTTTATCCTTAGCTCGCAGCTTACGGTGTCGTTCTGGCAAGGCACGGCAATGGTCAGTCTCGGTTCGCTGGTCTGCTGGTGGTCAACCCGTACTCTGACAACGAAAAAGGTGACAAACAAAGTTTCAGTATAACCCTGTTGGGAGGCGTCTCTGCCTCCCCAAAAAACTGATTACATCAATTATAAAAAAAAGCAATATTTTATCCAAACCGTCTGCACCGGAGGAATATCCCTTATGAACCATTTAAAATAGCCAAAATAAATCATCAGTTAATTAACAGTCTTTATCTGCCGATGGATTTTTTAATAACCCTACAGACTGACCTTAACTTCACCGGGGTAATGAATATCAGGCGTCAGAGCCGCTATAGGTGCTTTAAGCATCCATCGCTAATTTTGCTTATTAATCCCCTCTGACTTTTGACTATTCAACGTGTCGGTGGAAAGACAGGAGAATATAATGTCATATAATATTTCTGTTGAAGATGTACCGCTTAACCGTTTCCATCGTCTGCTTACTGTGCGTTCCGGTGGTGGCTCTTTCGTTGATGGCTATGTGCTGAGTATTATCGGTATTGCCATGACCAGGGTATCGCCCGCTTTAGGTTTAAGCGCTTTTTGGGAAGGGCTGATCGCCGCGTCCGCTTTAATTGGCATATTTTTCGGTGGGTTTATTGGCGGAGCCCTTACCGACCGACTTGGCAGACGCGTGCTCTATTTTGTCGGCCCCACGTTGTTTATCGTCTGCTCACTGGCACAATATTGGGTACAAAGTGGCGAGGTGTTATTTGCCCTGCGCTTTCTGAACGGCGTGGCAGTCGGTATTGAGTATCCGGTGGCGACCGCCTTCCTGGTGGAATTTTTACCGAAAAAGTATCGCGGCCCTTGTCTCGCTACACTCACCATCCTCTGGTTCGCCGGCGCGGCGGCCGCCTATCTTACCGGTGAAGCCATTCTGAATTTTGGTGGCCCGGAAGCCTGGCGTCTGGCGCTGGCCAGTACCGCAGTGATCGGTGCGATGCTGTTTGTTATTCGTCTCGGCACACCGGAATCGCCACGCTGGTTGATCAGCAAAGGACGCCAGAAGGAAGCAGAAGCCATTATTCGCCGGGTATACGGTAGCGATTTTAATCTGAAAAATCTGCCGAAACAGGCGGAAAGTAAAAACCTCTCTTTCACCGATCTGCTGCATTCTGGCTATGGCAAGCGCATGGCGTTCGTCACTATTTTTTGGACCTGCTCAGTGATCCCGGTATTTGCGGTTTACGCCTTTGCACCGAGAGTACTGGAAGCGTTACATCTTAGCGGTAACTGGGCTTCATATGGTTCGATTACCATCACGCTGTTGTTTGTGGTCGGATGTATTATCGCCACGCGGTTGGTTAACTCACTCGGTCGCCGCAAATTGTTGCTGCACAGCTTTTTATGGTCAGGCCTGGCGCTGCTGTTGCTGGGCTTCCTGCGCGACGGTCCATCGATGATCATTTTGATAATCTTTGGTGCTTACGCCCTGTTTATCGGCGGAGCGCAGGTGTTACAGCTGGTCTACCCCAATGAAATTTTCCCGACCGAAATTCGTGCCGGTGCGGTTGGAGTGGGGACGTCGATGTCACGTATTGGCGCGGCGGTGGGAACTTATTTGATACCGGTTTCCCTGCAAACCATCGGTATTGGTTCAACCATGTATATCGCGGCGGGAATTACCTTCTTTGGCCTGATTGTTTCATGGTTCCTCGCTCCGGAGACTGCCGCCCGTAATCTTGAAGATGCCGCCTCGCTGGAAGAAGAAAGCCCAGAACCTCAGTTAGCGGCCAGTCTGTCTAAGCGCAATTCCTGGTAACCTGACGAGGGGCTGCTTCAGCCCCTCGTCAGTGTTTTATTCTTTTATTAACCGTTCAACTTCACGGCGGCGCTTACGAAATGAGCTTGGCGTTTCGCCATAGTGTTTACGAAACCAGGCGATCAGATGCGAGGCATCGGCAAAACCGGTTGCGGCGGCAATGGCATTGATGCTGTTGCTGGAATCAGTCATCAGTTTGCGTGCCTGCTCCAGGCGCATACGCCGCCAGTAGACTGATGCTGAATAGCCGGTGCATTTTGTGAAAATAAGATTGAGCTGACGAACAGTGATCCCGGCGAATGACGCCACTTCTGCCAGCGGCATCGGCGCATCCAGATGATGCTTCATAAACTCGATCACTTTACTTACCCGTTCGTTTTCATACACATCCGGTTCGTTAACACTGTTTTTTTTCTGCGTTTTTTTCACTGGCGCGGCAGGTTCTTCCACCAGCAGATATTTTAACACTTTCTGCGAGCGCACCAGACCACAGTGATGACGGATCAAATCCGCGGCCAGATCGATGGCCGTGCCACCCGGACAGGAAATAATACCACCGTCTTTAATATAGGCTTTGTCGATAACCGGAATAGACTCAGGAAAACGTAATCGAAACTCATCACGGGTAGTAAAATGAATCGCACAATGCCGACCATCAAGCAGACCGGCGTTGCCCGCTACAAACGCGCCACTGCACAGCGTAATAATCGGTATATTGCGCGCGTGTAGCTCACGCAGCGCCTGCAACAGCCACTGCGGCGGCTGACGTGTCTCTTCCAGTAAACCTCCGGCCACTACAAAGTAATCCCACGGCCTGGAAAAATCCAGTGCTGCGGTAGGCGACACCGGCAAGCCGCAACTGGCTGTCACCGGCTGGTTATCGCAGGTCATCCATTCCCAACGGCAGAAAATTTGCCGACTGCTGAAAGACTCGTCCGCGGCAAAACGCAGTGACTCAACCAGCCCGGCGACAGAAACCAGAGTAAACTGGTTCATTAGCAGAAAACCGACGGTCAGATCGGGGGACGGTCCAGAGTGATGTTCAGCGGCTATCGGTTGTTCCATGTTCATCCGGTTCCTGCAATCCACCCAGCTTACTCAGCAAACGTTTCAGGTCGCTAACATCCTGCGCATCAAGTCCTGCGGTAATCATTTGCTCGGCGCTTTTCGCCTGCCCGACCATCCGGTTCAGCATCAACTTCCCCGCTTCTGTCAGCGAAACCAGTTTGCGACGGCGGTTATTAATGTCAGTTGCCACATTTAATAAACCACTTTTGCTCATGCGATCGATGACATAAGTCCCGGTGGCTTTATCGAAACCGGCGCGATTGCCCAGCGTCTGTTGGTCACAGCTGGTTTCCTCCTCCAGCACCACCAAAATGGCATACTGCACGGCGGAAAGCCCGCTATCCACACATCGTGTCCAGCAGGTGGTTGAATGCTGACCAGCACGGCGAACAAGGTGCATTAACGAACACTCTCCGTGAGGCCACAAGGGGGCAGCACGTATCAGATCAGGATTTTGTGACATCGGCAGGCTTGACTCCTAAAAACAGGAAAACTATAGTTCGAACACTAACAGTTCGAATACAAACAATATAGCAAAACGGCATCGTTGTGAAGCTTGCTCCTCGGATAACCGGCGCTACTGGCGTTGTTATTGGCATTATTAATCATATCGTTTCGCGCATTTTGGTTCAGTTTGCGCTGAATAACAATTTTACCAGACGCGGCACCGGACCGCGCCCTCTTCACCACGCCTTAAGGAAAGCCCGATGAAATATTACCCTGACCTGCGAAGTTATATTGATGCCCTGGATGCAATGGGCGACATCATGCATGTGCACCGTGAAGTCGATTGCGATTTTGAACCGAGCGCGATGACCCGTCGCAGCTATGAAATTCGGTCACCGGCACCGCTGTTCCACAATGTGGCTGGTGTCAGGCCCGGCTTTCGCCTGTTTGGCGCACCGGCGGCACTTTCGTCATGCCATGACACGCCTTATGCGCGTGTCGCCATGTCGCTGGGTCTGGCAGCAGAATCGACTGGCCCGGAGATTATTGAAGCGCTGTATGCCGCACGCCTTAAACCCGGTATCCCACCGGTGCGCGTCACTTCTGCTGATGCGCTGTGCCATGAGAATATTTTGACGGGTGAAGACGCGAATCTCGATCGCTTCCCGATTCCGTTTGCGCACGACAAAGATGGTGGCCGCTATGCCAATACCTGGGGCACGCTGATTGTAAAAACTCCGGATGGCAAATGGGTCAACTGGTCTATTGCACGCGTAATGAAAGTAGATGGCAAACGGATGGTGGGATTGATTGTGTCCAGTCAGCATATCGGCCAGATCTGGACGCAATGGGTTGCGCGTGGCGAACCGATGCCCTATGCGCTGGTGCAGGGCCCGGCTCCGGCTATTTCCTGCGTCTCGGGTATTCCGATCCCGGCGCATGCTGACGAAGCTGACTATATCGGCACGCTGGCAGGCGAGCCAGTGCCGGTGGTGAAAGCCATCAGTATCGATCTTGATGTTCCGGCCACGGCGGAAATTGTTATTGAAGGACACGTCTCAATTACGCGTGATTGTATGGAAGGCCCCTATGGCGAGTATGGCGGTTATCTGGGCGAAGGCTCTTCTGCACAGCCGACCTTCCACGTCGAAACCATTACACATCGCCATAATCCGATTTGGCCGATGTCAGTGACCGGCCGACCTACCGATGAATCCCATACGCTGTGGGCAATGGGACTCGCCGCTGATGCCCTGACCCATTTGCGCCAGGCCGAACTGCCGGTGAAAACCACCTGGATTCCGGAAGACTCTACCGTGCACTGGTTACTGGTGGTGATGCCGCAAAACTGGCGCGAAACGCTGCCTGGCGTCAGCAGCGAAGCGCTGGCGCAACGCATCGGCGAAGTGTTATTCAAAACCGATGCGATGGTGTTTATCCCGAAAGTTTACCTGGTGGATGACGATTTCGATCCCACTAACCTTCATGAAGTCGTATGGGCACTTTCCACCCGAGTGCACCCGGTTGGCCGTCGCGCCATCTTTGACCATCAGCGGGTTATTCGACTGCCTCAATGCTACGAAGAAGAAGAGTATATTGCCGGGAAAGGTGCAAAAGTGGTCTTCGATACCCTGCAAAGCAAGCGCCAACTGCATGCCTCTTTTGCGCAAGGTTATCCGCCGGAAATACGGCAACGTGTTATTGATAACTGGTAAATCTGTTTCGGTTGAAACTGTGCCGGGATCACCCGGCAATTAATCACTAAGCAGCAATCATGCAATTTTTTAACGTAAATTTTTAACGAACATAACCTGCCCATCAGGCGGTATATTGTTTCCAGTCCAGCCAGGTATGGCGGTAGAATCCGTTAGCTCGTACCCGCGTATTGCTGTCTGTTTCAAGCCAGATTTGCTGACACCCCTCTCACCGGGGCATGCGCGCCAGGCCATGTCAACGATGCTGATCGGTGAATAGATAACTCCCGCTCGCTCTGTGCTGGCTTAAACGGCCATTTTCGGCATTCTGGTGGGATTTACCGGCGTGACCTTTGTGCCGTAAGCAAATGCATGGTCTGGACATAATACATGTCGTATAAATAATTTTATAAAAAACCATAATCATGGTAATAAAATAAACTATTTAAATATCGTTATAATAATGATATTTATTTACTCTCAGCTCTCCGACCCCTTACAACCAACAGCTTTTAATCATGGAGTGATTTATGGCCATTATCCCACGAATGCCATCCGATAGTGTCGATGAACTGTTTAGTAATTTACAAGAGGCGAAAGAAAAGCGGCAACCTCGCGGTATGGCGCTACCGCATACCTACCTGTGGTTCTTTAAAAAAGTCCGAAATCGTGGCCCCTGGGATTATAAACAGCGAGATCGTTCCTTGGCTAACTTTGGTAATTTCAACTATGGTGCTACGGGTACAACCGTCGGTATTCCACCAGATATACTTCTTATGGCTGGCGGATATGCTCAAACTCAGGCAGGTACATCAAGACCCGAATGGAATTACTGGTATCAACAATCTCCATACGGTGATGATCCACAGGATCAGTTCTGGATACAGCAAGGACCAGATTATGCAAACCGGCATGGTTATTAAGTGGGCGCACAGGAGCATCACCGCCATTCTTGTTATTATCATTACGGCAATGGCTATAAACTTCTACCTTACCCACAAACCTTATGATGATCGGCTATACCGTAAGCAACAGCTTTCCGACAGTGTATGGCTCTATATCACGCAATATCAGCATGCGGGTGCCACTGATACCGATGTCTATCGTTATTACCTTAACCACAATATTACCGGCGACCCACTGAAAGCATTAACCCAGACGTCCCCCTTTATGACTGCCGATCGACCAGATGCTATTGTTAACGCTCTCGCTAATAAGGTAACGGTCAGAATAACGGGAAAGATTTACTCATTCAGTAACTCAGTATTCTTTTATGATGACAAAGTTGCCGTTATGCCGGTGGTCGATCTTTATGCCAGCGGCGTTAATAGCTGGCGTTAAACTGCGGTCTCCATGCAGGGCGATGTTATCGCCCTGCTGATATTGCTGCTCGCCACTCTGCCGCCTGCCAACCCTTCGCCCTCTGCCAGCCACGATCCTGAGATTACCCGTCAGCTCGCATAAATAAATTTTAATTTTTAATTCCAAGCTACTGATGTGTCGCTTCTTCCTGCTGTCCACCTTGTTCGGCCAGAACGGGGTTAAACGGAATTTTCAGGGCGAAACCCGCTCCAGTGCTATCGGACGGCTATTTCACCGGGTATTAACGACATATCTTATGCAGAGCAGACAAATGAAAAAGCGCACGCTTTCAGGTTTTGCAAAAAATCCGCGCAGCGGGATCGGCAAGTTTATGGTTCTTTCCCAGCTGGCAATCCAGGTCTCCCTCGCCACCGCCCCCTTTTATACCCACAGTGCCGTTGCCGCACCGGACGACAACGCGCTTAAGTGGTACCAGTCCGGCAACCTGACGCCGGAAGAACAGGCGCGTTATCAGCAGCAGACCGGTCACCTCGCCAGCGCCGCCGCGCTGCTGAGTGAGCAGGATTCCACCGCGGCCGTGTCCGGCATGGCGCGCTCCGCCGCCACCGGAGCACTGAACAACGAAGTCTCGGGCTGGCTGAACCAGTTTGGCACCGCCCGCATCCAGCTGAATCTCGATGATAAATTTACTCTTAACGGCAGCCAGGCCGATGTGCTGCTGCCGCTGTATGAAAACGACAGCGCCCTGCTGTTCACCCAGCTCGGCCTGCGCCGCCTCGAGCAACGCACCACCGGTAACCTCGGCCTCGGCGCGCGTGCCTTTACCGGCGACTGGATGTTCGGCGTTAATACCTTCTATGATAACGACTTTACTGGCGACAATCGCCGGGCGGGCGTTGGCGTCGAGGCGTGGCGCGACTACCTGCACCTTTCCGGCAACAGCTACTTCCGCCTGAGTAACTGGCACCCGTCGCGCGACTTCGCTGACTACGATGAACGCCCGGCCAACGGCTATGATATCCGCGTGGAAGGCTGGCTGCCGGCGTATCCGCAGCTTGGCGCAAAACTGATGTTTGAGCAGTATCAGGGCGATGAAGTGGCGCTGTTCGGCAAGGACCAGCGTCAGAAGGATCCATGGGCGTTTACCGGCGGCGTCAGCTACACGCCGATCCCGCTGCTGACACTCGGTGCTGAACACCGTGCGGGCAAAAATGGCCAACAGGACTCACAAATCACCCTCGCGCTGAGCTACCGCCCCGGCGAGCCGTGGCACAAGCAGATCAACCCGGATAATGTCGGTGCCTCCCGCCTGCTGAGCGGCAGTCGCCACGACCTGGTCGAGCGTAATAACAGCATCGTGCTCGACTACCGCAAGCAGGAGACCCTGACGCTGGGGCTGCCGGAAAATGCCACCGGTAAGGGCCTCGGCGTGCTGGCGCTCAGCTATACGCTGAAAAATACCTACCCGGTGCAAAATATTAGTTGGGCATCCCCGGCGCTGATTGCGGCAGGCGGCATCATCACTCCAGCGGGTGATGGCCGTATTGATATCACCCTGCCGTCGTGGCGGGGAAGCAACCCTAACCGCTATACCCTGACCGGCACCGTCACCGACGTGCGCGGCAACCGCCACTCCGCCTCCACCCAGATTCTGGTTGAAATGACCGACGCCAGCGTCACTAACAGCAGCGTGATCGCCACCCCGATCAGCCTCCCGGCTGACGGCACCAGCACTTCAGTAGTGCGGATCACTCTGCAGAACAGCAGCGGGCAGGCGATCACCGATGTGGCTTCGGTGTTAAAGGTCAGGCTAACCGAACAGCAACATCAGGATCAGCCGCCCGCACAGCGCGCCCTGAAGCTGAAGGACGCCACGCTCGGCGACGTGAAAGAGACCGCGCCGGGCGTGTATGACGCTGTCGTCACGTCCGGTACCCGCCTCAGCAACCTGACGGTCACGCCATCGATTAACGGCGTCACCCTGAAAACCGCCACCATTCAGCAAGTTGCCGATACCTCGACCGGCAGAGTCAATGACGGCGCGGTGGTGATCACCACGGACAACAGCATTGCCAACGGCAGCGCTGCCAACCAGGTCAGCGCCACCGTCACCGACGCCAGCGGCAACCCGGTGCCGCAGATGCCCGTCACCTTTACCCTGACCGGCTCGGCGACTGCGCTGGGCTCGGCGACCCAGCTCAGCGACGCGCAGGGCGTGGCGAGGCTTGGCTTTACCAATACCGTGGCGGAAACCGTCACCGTGAAGGCGGCGACCGCCAATGGCGGCAACGCCAGCGCCGGGGCGCAGTTTATTGCCGATCGCGATACCGCTTCACTAAATGACAGCGATCTGACGGTCGATGGCCAGAACATCGTGGCAAACGGCAGCAATAAAGCGACCTTTACCGCGCTGGTGAAAGATGCCAGAGGGAATCCGGTGCCGAAAATGCAGGTCAGATGGACCACCAACAGCGGGACGCTGGGCGGCAACAGCAGCACCACCGACGCCGACGGCAAGGCCAGAATTACCCTGACCAATACCCGTGCGGGCAATACGCAGGTGACGGCATCGGTTAACGGTGGCGCGGGGATTAACCGGCTGGTGAACTTTATCGCCGACGGCAGTAATTCGGGCATCGGTAACGGCGATCTGACCCGCGACAAAGCGGAAGCGCTGGCCGACAATGTGGAAATTGTCACTTACAGCGCCATCGTGAAAGACGTTAACGGCAACCCGGTTAATCAGCAGACAGTCACCTGGGTGACCACACTCGGCACCTTCCCGGACGGCAGTACCACCGCCACCACTGATACTGACGCCAGCGGCAAGGCCACGATTGCGCTGAAATCCACCCGCGCAGGTGCGGTACAGGTCACCGCGACAGCGGGCAACGGCGGCACCGCCAGCGCCGAATCGGTGACCTTTAAGGCCAACCCTGCCACCGCAGATGTCAGCGGTGCGGTAACGGTCAATAAAACTCTCGTGACGGCCAACGGCACTGACTCCGCGCTGTACAGCGTGACGATTAAAGACGCCAACGACAACCTGGTGGAAGGCATCGACGTCATCTGGACCAACAGCGGCGTCGGTGAATTTAACCGCGCCGACGGCATCAGTAAAACCAACGCCAGCGGCGTGGCAACCATGGCGCTGAAAGGCACCGAGGCCGGGATTGCGAAGGCCGCGGCGAGCGTCAACAGCAAACCGGCGGTCAATGCGCAGGACGTGACGCTGAAGGCTGACGAATCCACCGCCGGTATCGGTAACGGCGATCTGACATCGGATCGGAACACGGCGCTGGCCAACGGCACGGCGGCCATTACCTACACCGCGCTGGTGAAAGATGCGAAGGGTAACCCGGTGAAGAACTTACGGGTCAGCTGGGCCACCGATCGCGGGACTTTTGCCAACGGCAACACGACCAGCACTACCGATAACAACGGTAAAGCGGTGATCGCCCTGACCTCAACGCAGGCAGGCAGCGCCACGGTAACCGCCACGCCAGGCACCGGCAGCACGGCCACCGCGACGCCGGTAAGCTTTACCGGCGATCCGGCCACCGCTCGTCTCGACAGCAGCAATATTTCCGTGCTTCCCAACCGCAGTATCGTGGCAAACAACGTTGATCAGGCAACCTATAGCGCGCTGGTTAAGGACGTCCACGACAACCCGGTAGCGGGCGTCACCGTAACCTGGAGCACTAACAACGGTACGTTAGCCCCGGCTAATCAGAGCGTTACCGGTCAGGACGGTGTGGCAACCATCAGACTGACCGCGACTGCGGCAAGGGTGACGCAGGTCAGCGCGAAGCTGGGCAACACCGCTGCCGTCAACGCACCGTTGGTGACATTTATTGGTGACCAGAATACAGCAAGAATTAACACGGGCGATCTGGCCGTCAATAAACCCAGCATCGTTTCCAATAATGTTGATGTTGCTCTGTTTACTGCTCAGGTAAAAGATGTAAACGGCAATTTATTACCGGGTGTGGCGGTAAGCTGGCAAACTGATAAGGGCGTAGTGACGGGCATGGCTCCGCTAACCGATAACGACGGTAAGGTTACAGCTCAACTGAAAGCGGACATTCCTGGCAGCGCAACCTCACCGGACAGTGTAGCAAGGGTTACTGCAAAGGTTGGCAGCGCGACACCAACTAACGCTCCGGATGTGGCCCTGGTCGTGCCGCCGCAGTCATACCGAGGCACGGATATCACCTATACCACCACCGATGCCCCTAAAAGTGCGCAGATGACAATTAGCGGAAGAACAGGGACTGTTCCAGGTAGCATAAAGGTCAAGGTTACCATTACCAGCCCCAATACCTCACTGGCGTGGTTTAGCATTGTGGCGCCAAATAACGTTGAGTATATGGTTAAACCGATGGGCACCGCACAACCTGAAGCCGAGAAAACTTATACCGTTACGTTACCATCAGGTGTGAGTAAATCAGGAGTCTGGAAATTGAAGATGGATGACACCAACTCCAATAACTCAAGTGAACATATCCTGAAATGGAACATTACTCTGTAAGTTATCATCCTTAATCTTTATCCCAGTAAAGGCTCCCTTGCGGAGCCTTTTATGATTTCCGCTCAGGACGGCAGTCGCTTAACCGGCGCATTCTGCTGACGATCCCACATCACGGTTAATAACCGTTGCAGCGCGATAAAACTAAACAGCAAAATCCCAATCGCAATTTTGGTCCACCAGGAACTTAAGGTGCCATCAAAGTTAATCCAGGTCTGGATCAGTCCCTGAATCAGCACGCCAAACAGCGTTCCCAGCACGGTTCCCACCCCGCCGGAAAGTAGCGTGCCACCAATCACTACCGAGGCGATGGCGTCCAGCTCTACGCCCATTCCAGCCAGTGCATAGCCCGCCGAGGTATACAGTGAAAACACAATCCCTGCCAGTGTCGCCAGGCCGGATGACAGCATATAGATCTTCACCGTAGTGGCGCGAGTCGAGATACCCATCAGCTGAGCGGACGTCACATTGCCGCCGACGGCATACACCTGATTACCAAAGCGCGTACGGTGCGCCAGCAATATTCCCCACACCACCACCACCAGCATCACCAGCGCCAGCAGGCTTAAGCGCCCGCCGCCGGGAATTTTCCACGCCATACTGGATAATGAGGTATACAGCGGATGGTCGATGGGAATCGAGCTTTCCGCCACCAGATAGCTACAGCCACGCAGGAAAAACATCCCGGCGAGAGTGATAATAAACGCCGGAATTTTTAACGCATCAATTAGCCAGCCCATCATGGCACCAAACGCCGAACCGGCGACCATGATAATCGTGAAGGCCAGCCAGGGTGACAGATTAAAGTCGCCAATCGCACGGGCGAGGAATACGCCGGTAAAGGCGATCACCGCGCCGACCGACAGATCGATGCCGCCGGAGAGAATCACAAACGTCATACCGACGGCAATAATGCCGAGAAAGGCGTTATCAGTCAGAATATTACAAATCACTCGCGTCGAGGCAAAGCCGGGAAACTGGCTGAGACAGAACAGATAGCCCGCAACAAATACCAGCAGGGTAATCATTAATGGCAGATGACGTTTAATCACGACGGCGTCCTCGTTTAAACAACTGGATAAAGCGCGGAGACTGCAACAGCAACACACACATCACCACCACCGCTTTCACCACCTGATTCAGTTCCGGCGCAAAGCCGGACAGCAAAATCCCGGTGTTCATTGCCTGGATAATCAGTGCACCAATCAATGACAGCACCAGACTGAAACGTCCGCCCATCAGTGACGCCCCGCCAATCACCACCGCCAGAATCGCATCCAGCTCCAGCCATAGTCCGGCATTATTGGCATCCGCGCCGCGAATATCCGCCGCAACAATCAGACCGGCCACCGCCGCGCACAACCCGCTGATGGCATAGGTCGACATCACCACCAGCCAGCCGTTAACCCCGGCATTGCGTGCCGCACGCAGGTTTATCCCCACCGCTTCGATAAATAATCCCAGCGCGGTTTTGCGGGTTAACAGCCAGACCAGCGCCGCCACCAGCAACGTGATCCAGACCGGCACCGGAAACAGCCACAGCGTGCCGCTACCAATACGCGCCAGCGCATCACTGTCAAAGGTGACAATCTGCCCTTCGGTAATTAACTGTGCGATACCGCGCCCGGCAACCATCAGTATCAGGGTGGCGACAAATGGCTGGATTTTCAGCAGCGCCACCAGCACCCCATTCCATATCCCGCAGAGCAGTCCGGCACCGAGTGTCGCCACAATGACCAGCCACAAGCTGTAACCGGCCACCGTCATGGTCGCTGCCGTGGCCCCGGCAATCGCCATCACCGCCCCCACTGACAAATCAATACCGCCGGTGGCAATCACCAGCGTCATGCCAATCGCCAGTAACGCCACCGGCGCCGCGCGATTCAGAATATCAATTGGACTGCCAAACAGGCGGCCATCCTGCAAATGAATGGCGAAAAAGTTATTGGCGACCAGGCTGTCGACAATCAGCACCAGTACCAGTGCGGCAATCTGCGGCATTCCCGGCGGGAACTTACCTTTCAACATGCGCGTTTTCTCCGGAGATAACTGTGACTCAAGCATGTTGCGCGCCTCCGTCAGCAATCGCATTCACAATCGCCGCCACCGAAAGCTGCTCCAGCGGTATTTCCGCCACCTGCTGGCGATCGCGCAGGATCAACACCCGATCGGCATAGCCCACCAGCTCTTCAAGCTCCGAGGAAATCACCAGCAGCGCCAGACCATCGGCACAGAGAGATTCAATCAGGCGGATAATCTCCGCATGAGCACCAACATCAATGCCGCGCGTCGGTTCGTCGAGAATCAGAAACTGCGGACGCGTCACCAGCCAGCGTGACAGCAACACTTTCTGCTGGTTACCGCCGGATAACAGTTCGACTGGCTGCTCAGCATGCGGCGTTCGGATACCAAGGCTTTTGATAAAGCGCTCGGCAATCTGCTGCTGTTCACGCCGCTTTATCGGCCGCAACCAGCCGCGCTGTGCCTGCAAAGCCAAAATGATATTTTCCCGCACCGAGGCTGCACCAATAATGCCATCGGTTTTACGATCTTCCGGACAGAACCCCATTCCCAGACGCGACGCCTGCGCCGGGGTGCGAATGGTGCGTTTTTTGCCTTTAATCATTGCGCTGCCACTGTCAGCACGGCGAATGCCAAACAGCAACTCGGCGGTTTCGGTGCGCCCGGAACCGAGCAATCCGGCCAGCCCGACCGCCTCACCCGGCCTGACTTGCAGGCTGAAGGGTTCAATGGTGCCCTTCTTACCGTAACCTTTAAACTCCACCACTGGCTGGTTACTGCGCAGGGTGCTGCCGGCACGTTGCAGGGCGGTTTCCAGCAGTTCGCGTCCAAGCATCAATTTAATCAGCTCAATCTGCGGCAATGTTCGGGTGTCACGGGTGGCAATATACTGTCCGTTACGCAGCACGGTAATGCGATCACTGACGCGATACACCTGGTCAAGGAAATGGGTGACAAAGATCAGACTCATACCCTTTGCTCTCAGCTGATTCATCAGCGTGAACAGCATCTCCACTTCGCTGGCATCAAGGCTGGCAGTCGGTTCATCAAGAATTAACACCTGTGCGGAGAGATCCACCGCGCGGCAAATGGCAATAATCTGCTGCATGGCAACCGAGTACTGGCCGAGTGAACGGGTCACATCCAGCTCAAAGCCATACTCGCGCATTAGCCGGGTCGCATTTCGCACTATGGCTTTACGATCGATCAGCCCAAAGCGTTTTGGCTCGCGACCGATAAATAAGTTGTCAGCCACCGACATATTCGGCAGCAGGTTAACTTCCTGATAGACCGTACCAATGCCGATTTCCTGTGCCTGGGCGGTATTACGGGGATTAATCGGCAGGCCATTTAGCGTCACGCTACCGGCATCTCGCGGGTAAACGCCGGTCAGCACTTTAATCATCGTCGACTTACCGGCACCGTTCTCCCCCAGCAGCGCCATAATTTCACCGCGCCTGATGCTAAAAGAGACATTATCCAACGCCTTCACACCGGGGAAAAACTTACTGACGCCGTTGATGCTTAACAGCGTTTCCTCTGTCTGCGTGGTCATAAACATCGCCTCTCAGAATAAAAAAAACCGCCGGATCGCAGAGTCTGTCCCGCCGCATAACGGGGTGACTGGGGATCAGGCGGCGCTGTGCTTAGTAACCCATGCCTTTTTTCTTATCTAATTCGGTTTGTGCATCAGCAGGCAGGAACAGACGAGACTCAGTTTTGATAATTTTTGGCGGTTCAGTGCCATCTTTCTTAAATTTCTCCAGCGCATCAAATGCCGGGCCAGCCATATTTGGCGTCAGTTCGACGTTAGCATTGGCTTCACCCGCCAGCATCGCTTTATAAATATCCGGCACGCCATCAATCGAGCCGGTCAGAATATCTTTACCGGGTTTCAGCCCCGCCTCTTTAATCGCCTGAATCGCACCGATCGCCATATCATCATTGTGCGCATAAACCATGCAGATGTTTTTGCCGTTATTTTCCGCCTTAATAAAGCTTTCCATTACCTCTTTACCTTTACTGCGCGTAAAGTCGCCGGATTGTGAACGGATAACTTTAATATTTTCGGCACCGGCAATGGCTTCAGCAAAACCTTTCTTACGATCGATCGCCACGCTGGCACCGACGGTGCCCTGCAACTCGACGACATTACAAGGTTTACCGGCCACCTCTTTCACCAGCCAGTCGCCAATCAGTTTACCTTCCAGCACGTTATCGGCGGTCACCACCGCCTTATACAGCGATTTATCTTTTACCACGATGGCGCGATCCAGCAGGAATACCGGAATTTTCGCATCTTTAGCTTCTTCCAGCACCGGCTCCCAGCCGGTCTGCACTACCGGTGCGATAAAAATGGCATCTACCCCCTGGGCGATAAAAGAGCGTACCGCTTTAATCTGGTTCTCTTGTTTTTGCTGACCATCGGCGATTTTCAGCGTGATACCGCGTTTGGCGGCTTCGCTTTTCGCCACGCTGGTTTCTGCCGCGCGCCAGCCTGATTCTGAGCCAACCTGAGAAAAGCCGACTGTCATATCGGCCGCCAGCGCTGAACCGGAGAGTGCAGCACTCACCAGGGTGGTTAAGAGTAAACGCTTCCACATAATCTTTTTTCCTCTGATGGGAGATTGCTGTATGAGTACAAGGCACCTAAAGCCTGGACTAAACGGGTGGAAACATTTTCGACATGGTTCACAAAATGCTACGAATTAAATGAGTTACGTAAAATTCAGCGCCGAATAACCGCCAGCGATATGGAGTTTTCCCCTGCCGTTATTATCAGGTCAGTTAAATAACTGTAATAAAGATAAGCGGTTAACTGCGCAGAGTTTGGAAGCGATTACAGCACCACGTAAAGTTCTGCCATTTTGCTGCACTGCGCCAGCACATAAATAATTATCTGAACTGTGATTTCCCGCACACTGACAGTTTTAAGCAGACTTTTACCGGTAACAGGGCAGTTAGCGCGATGAAGGTGAAAAAAAAGGCTTTTTAAATGCGAAAATTGCAGCTGCTATTACAGCGCGCCCAAGAGTCAGAGTTAGCGTCACTGATAATAATGCTGTGAACGTTTCAGCGCGTAATAATTACAGCCAAAACTTATTATTCCATTTTGAAAAAGCTATTAGTAACAACATCTCCTACAGATAAGTCTTAAAAGAAATCATTTTGCACGCCGTTGCTACGAATTTATCTGATTTTCTCTTTTTTTTAGGGTTGAGGGTATAGACAGATTTTTGCGTCTCCCTATACTTGATAGCTCACTATTCCCCGACCTGACGGCCACCATGACAGCACAAGACTACCTGCTGAAATTTCGTAAAGTGAGTAATTTAGAAACGCTGGAAAAGCTTTTTGATCACCTCAACTACTCGCTGAGTGATGATAAAGAGATCCTGAATATGTATCGCGCTGCCGATCATCGCCGCGCTGAATTAGTGTCCGGTGGACGCCTGTTCGATTTAGGCTGTGTGCCGAAATCCGTCTGGCGCTACGTGGTATAAACACCTGGCTCACTTTACCTTCCTTTTTCTGTATAATCCCCCTCCAGTTTAATGATGGCAGCTTTGATTTCCGCAAACGCTGTCATCGCTGTTTACTCTCTGTCAGGAAACTTATCATGACTGTGCAACCTTCTGCGCCACGTATTGGCGGCTGGCTTTTCGTGCCTCTGGCGTGGCTGATTATGACCCTGCTGACCAGTACGCTGGTGGTGGCGATGTATCTCAGCGCTTTTCTTAGCCCGGATCTGCGTCAGGCGTTATTCAGTCAGGAACACGCTTTTACCCTGCAATGGACGCTGTCGCTGGCCACTTCTTTACTGGTATGGATCTACAGCGCATGGGTTACCTGGATCTTTTGCAAACGGTCACGACGTCTGCCGCGCCACTACATTATCTGGCTGCTGCTGACGGTGCTGCTGGCGATTAAGACCTTTGCCTTTTCGCCGGTCACCGACGGTGCGGCAATCAAGACTTTACTGATCGCGCTGTTGGCCGCCTCGCTGCTGGTACCCTATTTCAAGCGTTCTCAACGGGTTAAGACGACATTTATTGAGCATTAACTGCTGATATAATCGTCAGTAATTTAATCCTGAGTGCTATCAGAAAATAACCCCAGGGTTGATATGTTGTGATACAGCCGCTAATGCCCGATAATAAGCGGCTTTTATTTTTCCCCCAGGCGTAACAATGACCGAATACCTGCTTCTTTTTGTTGGCACAGTGCTGGTGAACAACTTCGTCTTAGTGAAGTTTCTCGGCCTCTGTCCCTTTATGGGCGTTTCCAAAAAACTGGAGACGGCAATTGGCATGGGACTCGCCACCACATTTGTTATCACCCTTGCCTCGATTTGTGCATGGGTGGTTAACCACCTGATTCTGGTTCCACTGGATCTGGTTTACCTGCGCACGCTGGCGTATATCCTGGTGATCGCGGTTACCGTGCAGTTCACCGAAATGGTGGTGCGTAAAACCAGTCCGGCGCTCTATCGTCTGCTGGGCATCTTTTTACCCCTGATCACCACTAACTGCGCGGTACTGGCAGTGCCATTGCTGAGCGTCAATCTGAATCACACCTTTTTGCAAGCGGCGATGTATGGCTTCAGCGCCTCTGTCGGCTTCTCGCTGGTGATGGTGCTGTTTGCCGCGATGCGTGAGCGCCTGGTGCTGGCCGATGTGCCGTTGCCATTTAAAGGCTCATCCATTGCGCTGGTGACTGCCGGCCTGATGTCTCTGGCCTTTATGGGCTTCTCTGGTCTGGTGAAATTCTGATGTCTGCCATCTGGATAGCGATTATTGCCTTAAGCGCGCTGAGCCTGGTGTTTGGCGGGCTGCTGGGTTACGCCTCGCGTCGCTTTAAAGTGGAAGCCGATCCGATCGTTGAACAGATCGACGAAATCCTGCCGCAGAGTCAGTGCGGCCAGTGCGGTTATCCTGGCTGTCGCCCTTATGCGGAAGCGGTCGGTAACAACGGCGAAGCGATCAATAAATGCGCCCCCGGCGGTGAACAAACCATGCTGAAACTGGCGGGTTTGCTTAACGTCGACCCACAACCGATTGACGGTGACGATGCGGCAAAAGAGCCGGTACGCACCGTGGCGTGGATTGACGAAGCCAACTGTATCGGCTGCACCAAATGTATTCAGGCCTGCCCGGTTGACGCCATCGTCGGTGCCACCCGCGCCATGCACACCGTGCTGAGCGACGTCTGTACCGGCTGCGATCTTTGCGTTGCCCCCTGCCCGACCGACTGCATTGAAATGCGTCCGGTTGCGACCACCACTGCCAACTGGAAGTGGGATCTCAACACGATTCCTGTCCGGGTTATCCCCGTGGAAAGTCATGCGTAATCTGTTAAATTTCTTCAAGAAAGACAAAATTTGGGATTTTGACGGCGGCATTCATCCTCCTGAGATGAAAACCCAGTCGAACGGCACGCCGCTGCGTCAGATTCCGTTGCCAGAACGTTTTATTATCCCGTTAAAACAGCATATTGGTCACGAAGGCGAGATCTGTGTCGCTCCGGGTGACACAGTGCTGCGCGGCCAGCCGCTGACCTTCGGTCGTGGCCGGATGCTGCCGGTTCACGCCCCGACTTCCGGCACAATAGAAGCGATTGCGCCGCATATGACGGCGCACCCTTCCGCACTGTCCGAAATGTGCATCTTTATTACGCCCGATGGCGAAGACCGCTGGATTGAACGCGAAACCGTCAGCGACTACCGCCAGCTTGAGCGCGCTGAACTGGTCAGCCGTATTCACCAGGCAGGCGTCGCCGGTCTGGGCGGTGCAGGTTTCCCGACCGGCACCAAGCTGCGCGGCGGCCTGAGCGGGGTGAATACCCTGATTATTAATGCCGCCGAGTGTGAGCCTTATATCACCGCCGATGATCGTCTGATGCAGGACTGTGCCGACGAGATCCTCGAAGGCAGCCGTATTCTGGCCTGGATATTACAGGCGGAAAAAGTGCTGATCGGGGTGGAAGATAATAAACCCGAAGCCATTGATGCGCTGAAGCAAGCGCTGGGCAACAGCACCGATTTACAGCTGCGGGTGATCCCGACCAAATACCCTTCTGGCGGTGCTAAACAGCTGACCAAAATTCTGACCGGTCGCGAAGTGCCGCACGGTGGCCGCTCATCGGATATCGGCGTACTGATGCAAAACGTCGGTACGGCTTATGCGGTGAAGCGCGCAATTATTGATGGTGAACCGCTCACCGAGCGCGTGGTCACGCTGACCGGTGAGTCGGTCGCACAGCCGTGTAACCTGTGGGGCCGTCTCGGTACGCCGGTCAGCCACCTGCTGCATCAGGTTGGCTTCTCCCCGGCAGCCGGACAAATGGTGATTATGGGGGGGCCGTTAATGGGCTTTACTCTGCCGGCGCTCGATGTGCCAATGGTAAAAATTACTAACTGCATTCTCGCCCCTTCCGCCAGCGAAATGGGCAACAACGAAGCGGAGCAATCCTGCATTCGTTGCAGCGCCTGTGCCGACGCCTGCCCGGCCAATTTGTTGCCGCAGCAGCTCTACTGGTTCAGCCAGGGTGCCGATCATGAAAAAGCGCGTGCGCACCATATTGATGACTGCATTGAATGCGGTGCCTGTGCCTATGTCTGCCCAAGCAATATTCCGCTGGTGCAATATTATCGTCAGGAAAAAGCCGAGCTGCGCGCCATCGACCTCGAAGCGCAACGTACCGCCCAGGCCAAAGCGCGTTTCGAAGCGCGTCAGGAGCGCCTTGAACGTGAGAAACAGGCGCGTGAAGCCCGCCATGAGCAGGCGAAACGTAAAGTCAGCACCAGCGATCAGAGTGAAATCACCGCGGCACGGGATCGTGTTAAAGCGAAAAATAGCGCCAGTGACGTACAGTCTGGTGAACAGCCGGATAATGCGATTGTTACCGCACAGCGTGAAGCCCACCTTGCGCAGGCGCGTGCTCGTCAGGCTGAGAAGCAGTCAGAAACTGAGCCGGTTACTCGTCAGACTGGCGATCCGCGTAAAGCGGCGGTAGAAGCGGCGATTGCCCGTGCTAAAGCGAAAAAAGTTGAGGCGGAACAGGCGGCTGAAACGGGTGCAGCCGATCCGCGTAAGGCGGCAGTAGAAGCCGCCATCGCCCGCGCTAAAGCGAAAAAAGCCGCGCAGAATAGTGAAACCGCTGCGCCAGCCGCTGACGCCGAACCGGTTGACCCGCGTAAGGCGGCGGTAGAAGCGGCCATCGCCCGTGCTAAAGCGAAAAAAGCCGCGCAGAATAGTGAAACCGCTGCGCCAGCCGCTGACGCCGAACCGGTTGACCCGCGTAAGGCTGCGGTAGAAGCCGCGATTGCCCGTGCTAAAGCGAAAAAAGCCGCGCAGAATAGTGAAACTGCTGCGCCTGCCGCTGACGCTAAGCCGGTTGACCCGCGTAAGGCGGCAGTAGAAGCCGCCATCGCCCGCGCTAAAGCAAAAAAAGCGGCGCAGGCAGATGACATGGCTGAAGAGACAGAATCAGACGATCCCCGCAAAGCGGCAGTGGCGGCGGCCATCGCTCGTGTAAAAGCGCGCAAAAGCGCGCAGCAGCACTCTACGCAAGAGGACTAAATGGCTTTTCGTATCGCAAGTTCGCCTTATACCCATAACCGCCGCAGCACCGGTACCATTATGTTACTGGTGTTACTGGCGGCAATTCCGGGCATGGCCGCCCAGTGGTATTACTTTGGCTGTGGCAACCTGATTCAGGTTGCGCTGGCCGCGATTACCGCCTGGTCAACTGAGGGCATTATCCTCAAGTTAAGGAAACAGCCGGTCAGCGCGAATCTCGCCGATAACTCGGCTTTGCTGACTGCGCTGCTCCTCGGCATCAGTATTCCGCCACTGGCGCCATGGTGGATTATCGTGCTGGGTACTGCCTTTGCGGTGGTGATTGCCAAACAGTTGTATGGTGGTCTCGGTCAGAACCCGTTTAATCCGGCAATGATCGGTTACGTGGTGCTGTTGATCTCTTTCCCGGTACAGATGACCAGCTGGTTGCCACCGGAGTCATTGCAGTCAATCACCCCTGGACTGATGGATTCGCTGAGCATGATTTTCAGTAACCATACGCTGGCGGGTGAAACCATGCAGCATCTACAGGTGGGTGTGGATGGCATGAGTCAGGCCACGCCGCTGGACAACTTTAAAACCGGATTACGCGCGGGTCACAGTGCTGAGCAGCTGATGGCGCAGCCGATCTACACCGGCGTCCTGGCCGGTCTGGGCTGGCAGTGGATTAATATTGGCTACCTGCTGGGCGGTCTGTTTCTGCTGTGGACCAACAGTATTCGCTGGCAAATTCCGGTGAGTTTCCTGCTGTCGCTGGCTTTTTGTGCCACAATCGGCTGGCTGCTCTCCCCGGAAAGCCTGGCGTCACCGATGATTCACCTGTTCTCCGGTGCCACCATGCTCGGGGCGTTCTTTATCGCCACTGACCCGGTGACCGCTTCCACCACCAATAAAGGCCGGCTGCTGTTTGGCGCGCTGATTGGTCTGCTGGTATGGCTGATCCGTAGCTTTGGCGGCTATCCTGATGGCGTGGCCTTTGCGGTACTGTTGGCGAATATTACCGTGCCGCTGATTGACTACTATACTAAGCCGCGCGTTTACGGACATCGTAAAGAATGAGTATGCTCGATTCGATCAGAAAAAATGGTGTCACGCTGGCTCTGTTTGCCGCAGTCACCACCGGCGTTACCGCAGTGATTAATGCGGTGACCAAGCCCACTATTGAACATCAGACTGCGGTGCAGCAGAAATTACTGCTGGATCAGGTGGTTCCGCCCGAAGTTTACGACAATTCGATACAACAGGAATGTTACGTTGTCACGGATAAAGCATTGGGTAACGCTAAACCGCACCATCTTTACCTGGCGCGAATGAAGGATAAACCGGTTGCTGTCGCGATTGAGAGTACCGCGCCGGACGGCTATTCTGGTGAGATCCAATTGCTGGTGGGGGCGAATTTTTCCGGCAAAGTGTACGGTACCCGGGTAGTGGAACACCATGAAACGCCGGGTCTCGGGGATAAAATCGAACTGCGCATTTCCGACTGGATTAACAGTTTTAACGGCAAACAGATTTCTGGCCCTGACGACAGCCATTTTGCGGTGAAAAAAGATGGCGGTGATTTCGACCAGTTTACCGGCGCGACCATTACGCCGCGCGCGGTGGTCAATGCGGTAAAACGCACCACCCTGTATGTAGAAACGCTGCCGGCGCAACTCTCATCGCTGCCAGCGTGTGGAGAGAATAATGAGTGAAGCGAAAACGTTACTGGTAAACGGCCTGTGGAAGAATAACTCCGCACTGGTACAGCTGCTGGGGCTCTGCCCGCTGCTGGCGGTGACCTCTACCGCCACCAACGCGCTGGGTCTCGGTCTGGCGACTACCCTGGTGCTGACCTGCACCAATAGCGCAATTTCCGCCTCACGCCGTTGGGTGAAGCCGGAAATTCGTATTCCGATCTACGTAATGATTATCGCCGCGGTGGTCAGCTGCGTGCAGATGCTGATAAACGCCTATGCCTACGGTCTGTACCAGTCGCTGGGGATCTTTATCCCGCTGATCGTCACCAACTGTATTGTGGTCGGTCGTGCAGAAGCGGTCGCCTCCAAAAGCAGCGTGCCGCTGTCGGCGCTTGACGGCTGTGCCACCGGGCTGGGCGCAACCAGCGCGATGTTTGTGCTTGGCTCCCTCCGTGAGATTATTGGTAACGGCACCATCTTTAATGGTGCTGACCAGCTGCTTGGCCCGTGGGCAAAAGTGCTGCGCGTTGAAGTGGTCCATTTTGATTCGCCGATGCTGCTGGCGATGCTGCCACCCGGCGCGTTTATTGGTCTTGGCATGATGCTGGCCGGTAAATATATGATCGACAAGAAAATGAAGGAGCGTGCTGCGGCACGTGCTGCTGAAACTCAGGCCGAACCAGAGGGCCATACCGGGAAAGCGATGTGAACAAGGAAAAACGACATCAGATTCTGAGCCGTTTGCGTGATAACAATCCTCACCCGACTACCGAACTGGCGTTCAGCTCTCCTTTTGAGTTGCTGATTGCCGTGTTGCTTTCCGCTCAGGCAACGGACGTCAGCGTCAATAAAGCCACCGCCAGGCTCTATCCGGTGGCCAACACGCCAGCTGCTATGCTGGCGCTGGGCGTTGATGGCGTAAAAGAGTATATAAAGACCATCGGTCTGTTTAACAGCAAAGCGGAGAATGTGATCAAGACCTGCCGCATTTTGCTGGAACAGCATCAGGGCGAAGTGCCGGAAGACCGCGCTGCGCTGGAAGCGTTACCCGGCGTCGGACGCAAAACCGCCAATGTGGTGTTAAATACTGCCTTTGGCTGGCCGACTATTGCTGTGGATACGCATATTTTCCGCGTCAGCAATCGCACACGCTTTGCCCCGGGGAAAAATGTCGAGCAGGTGGAAGAGAAGCTGTTAAAAGTGGTACCGGCAGAATTCAAAGTAGACTGCCATCACTGGCTAATTTTGCACGGCCGTTATACCTGCGTGGCGCGCAAACCGCGCTGCGGATCGTGCCTGATTGAAGATCTGTGCGAGTATAAAGAGAAAGTTGAGATTTAATTTTTTTATCGCTGAATAATCAAAGGGAGCCATTTTCGGCTCCCTTTTTGATGAGCGACACAGTGCTAATCTGCGGCACGGGCGGCGACAACATCGCCCCTGGGGAATCAGGCGTCATATAGCGAAACCTGACAGGCAGGGTGCTACACGCCGCCATTGACCACAACTTAGCGCTGTAGCTGATAATACTCGGCTGCTGAACGCGTTAACGGCGCTTTGCCGCGAATCGCATCAGAGATTTTCTCCGCCAGCATCACCGTCGGTGCATTCAGGTTGCCGGTGACAATCTGCGGCATAATCGACGCATCAACCACGCGTAGCTGCTGCATACCGTGCACGCGCCCTTCTGCATCCACTACCGCCATCTCGTCGCTGCCCATCGCGCAGCTGCCGCATGGGTGATAGGCGGTCTCCGCGTGTTCACGGATAAAGGCGTCGATCTGCTCGTCGCTCTGAACCTCGATACCCGGCTGAATTTCCTCGCCGCAGTATTCGGCCAACGCCGGCTGGCGCATAATTTCACGCGTCAGACGTACCGCTGAACGGAACTCCTGCCAGTCACGCGCTTCCGACATATAGTTAAAGAAGATGGACGGCGCGTCATACGGATCTTTTGACTTCAGCTTAATCCGGCCACGGCTCATCGAGCGCATCGGGCCAACGTGGGCCTGGAAACCGTGCTCTTTGACCGGGCTGCTGCCGTTATAATTGATCGCCACCGGCAGGAAGTGATATTGCAGATCCGGCCAGTCTGGCTGGTCATCACTGCGGATAAAACCACCGGCTTCAAACTGGTTGCTGGCACCGATACCGGTTCCTTTAAACAGCCACTCGGCACCGATCGCCGGTTGATTCCACCATTTCAGTGACGGATAGAGGCTGACCGGCTGTTTGCAGCGGAACTGCATATACACTTCCAGGTGATCCTGCAAGTTACGGCCAACGCCCGGCAGCGCATGAACCACGTCGATGTCCAGCTCGCGCAGCCACTCTTCCGGCCCCACGCCGGAGCGTTGCAGGATCTGCGGAGACGCAATGGCGCCAGCACACAGCAAGACTTCACGGTTAGCCTGCGCCTGATGCGGCTGACCTTTTACCAGCCATTTTACGCCAGTCGCGGTTTTGCCGTCGAACAGGATGCGATCGGTCTGCGCATGGGTCACGATAGTCAGGTTCGGACGCTGACGCGCCACGTCGAGATAACCGCGTGCGGTACTGGAACGGCGGCCATTTGGCGTCACGGTACGATCCATCGGGCCGAAACCGTCCTGACGATAACCGTTCAGGTCATCAGTTTCCTTGTGACCGGCCTGCACGGCCGCGTCAATAAACGCGCGGAACAGCGGATTATTGCCGCTTTTAGGCGTGGTCACGCTCAGATAACCGCCGCCGCCGTGATAGTCGTTTTCGCCGATATCCCGCTTCTCCGCCTTGCGGAAATAAGGCAGGCAGTCGAGATAGGACCAGTTATCGAAACCGGTTTTTTTCGCCCAGTTATCGTAATCCATCGCATTACCACGGATGTAGCACATCCCGTTAATCAGCGAGGAGCCACCCAGACCTTTACCGCGGCCACACTCCATACGGCGATTATCCATATGCGGTTCCGGATCGGTTTCAAACGCCCAGTTGTAACGCTTGCCCTGTAAAGGATACGCCAAAGCGGCTGGCATTTGGGTACGGAAATCCAGGCGATGATCGCGGCCGCCTGCCTCCAGTAAAAGTACCGATACGTCAGCATCCTCAGTTAATCGGGTCGCCAGTACATTGCCTGCGGAGCCCGCGCCAATAATGATATAGTCAAATTTCTGCATTAAACCTCCAGCGTTACCCGTCGTACCTTCCTCAGCAGTGCTGTATTCAGCAGGACGGGTATCAAAGCCAATGCCGACAGCTCAGGCTGTCGGCCAGAAAAACAGTTTTACAACCGGATTAAAACGCCGATGGATACTCACCCATCTCAATCAGAATCGATTTGGTCCGCGTATAGTGTTGCAGCGTTTCCACACCGTTCTCACGACCCAGACCAGACTGCTTATAGCCGCCAACTGGCATCGGTGCCGGTGATTCACCCCAGGTATTGATCCAGCAAATACCGGCTTCCAGCTGATGAATAACGCGGTGCGCACGATCCAGTGAACGGGTAAACAGACCCGCTGCCAGGCCCAGCTCGGTGTTATTGGCGCGTTCAATCACTTCCTGCTCGTCGTCAAACACCAGGATGCTCATAACCGGTCCGAAAATCTCTTCACGCACAATCCGCATCTCATCGTGGCAATCGGTAAATACCGTCGGCTCAACGTAGAAACCTTTTGCCTGCGCACCGTGCGTGATGCGATGACCTCCGGTCAGCAGTCGTGCGCCCTCTTCTTTACCCAGCTTGAGGTAAGAGACCACTTTATTGCAGTGCTCTTCACTGACCAGCGGGCCGAAGTTCACTTCAGGATCGCGCGGGTCGCCGCTTTTAATATTGGCGATTTTTTGCAACAGACGACGTTCAAAGGCATTCAGCAGTGAACGATGGACAAATACCCGCGTGCCGTTGGTGCAAACCTGGCCGCTGCTGTAGAAGTTCGCCATCATCGCGCCGTCGACTGCACGCTCCAGATCCGCATCGTCAAACACAATCAGCGGCGACTTGCCACCCAGCTCCATGGTGACTTCTTTCAGGTTGGAGAGCGCCGCATCGGCGACCACGCGCTTACCGGTTTCCACCTGGCCGGTAAAGGACACTTTGGCGATATCCGGATGCTGGCTTAGTGCCTTACCGACTTCACCCGCGCCCTGCACCACGTTAAATACGCCATCCGGCAGACCGGCTTCGCTGAAAATTTTCGCCAGTTCCAGGGCGCTCAGCGGCGTCACTTCACTGGGTTTAAAGATCATGGCATTACCGGCCGCCAGCGCTGGCGCGCTTTTCCACAGCGCGATCTGGATAGGATAGTTCCAGGCACCGATACCGGCACACACCCCCAGCGGCTCACGACGAGTATAGACCAGCGCGCTGTCGCGCAGCGGAATCTGTTCACCCTGCACCGCAGGTGCCAGCCCGGCGTAGTACTCGAGAACATCAGCACCGGTGACGATATCCACCGCAGCGGTTTCGCTGATTGGCTTACCGGTATCGGCCGTTTCCAGCTCAGCCAGCTGTTGATTGCGTTCACGCAGCAGCGCGACGGCTTTCAGCAGTACCCGGCTACGCTCAACCGGGGTATAGCTGCGCCAGATGCGCTGACCCGCCAGTGACGAGGCTACGGCACGATCGACATCCTGCCGGGTGGCGGCGGTGATTTCGGCGATGACCTCGCCATTAGCCGGGTTAACGCTGGTGAAGACGTCACCGTGGCCTGCTTCTTCACGACCATTGATGTATAAACCACGACGGTTGAGTTCTGCCATAACTCCTCCTTTACTGAGGGATTTAGCGAACTGGCGTATTCAGCCAGAGCGCAAGATTCTGATAACACAGCTCACGGGCATCTTCCAGGCCGTGAGCCATTGGCTGTGGTGCTAACGTCATACGCAGCCACAGGCCATCAACTAATGCTGCCAGGCTACTACCGGCCTGACGTGCCTGTTCGCGGGGTAACACACGAGCAAACTGTGCGGTAATATTGGAATGCAGCCGACGATCGTTGACGCGCTGCAAACGCTGCAAATTTTTCTGATGCAAACTGTTAGTCCAGAACACCAGCCAGGTTTTCAGCACCGGGGCCGCCACCTGGGTTAAATCAAAGTTGCCGTCGATAATCGCCCGGATCTGCGCCTGTGGCGTATCTTCGGCCTGGAAACGATGGCGCTCAACCGCGAGGTAAAGGTCGGTCAGAATCTGCCGCATGCAGGCATCCAGCAATCCATTCTTGTCACCAAAGTAATGGCTGACAATACCGGTTGATACCCCGGCCTCTTTCGCGATAACCGCAATGCTGGCTTCTGCCAGTCCGACGCGGTCAATAACCGTCAATGTTGCATTTATCAGCTGTGCCTGACGGATGGCTTTCATTCCAACTTTTGGCATCGTTTCATCGCTTCCGACTTTTCAATAACCCATATAGTAGCTTTTTTATATTGAACGTTCAATCAATAAAAACCTGATTGTATAACAACCAGGCAACAAAACCCTACTCTGTTTAAGGATAAATACATCAGTATCTAAACGACTTTTTCAGTTAAGCAGGGCGATGCAGGCTACCGCGCACTGGCTTTTTTCGCTGGCTAAAATATTGTTTTAGTTCGTGATCGCCATCACACTAACTTGGTTCCTGACTCAATTGTCAGCCAAAAAATCAGCAACTCGAATAAAAAATCAACGAATCAGGCATTAACAGATTTTTAATCTATAAAAATTAGACATAACCATCATAAATGTTGCGCGGTTTCAATATGGAGCTTTATGCAACTTTCGCACAAAAAACCGCCAATAATACAGAGTAATATTTCCATAAATTCACCATAACCGACATTTAACACCATTTAACAGCCGCTATTACCTTGATTAACACCAGCTTCGTCAGGGTTAACAGCGGATGAAAAAAGGCTTGCCTGATGCCGCAGGATCAGCGAAATTAACCGCCGTTTTTCCCATCTTATAACAACGCACCGAATACTCTGCCGGTATTACGCGTGCTTAATTCCCGATGCGAAATTGGCATCTATCCAGAGGTACAAGTGTCAACTGCAAACAAACACACTGATGAGGTTAGCCTCAATGCGTTTAAACAGCCCAGGTCGTTTTATCTGATTTTTTCGATCGAATTATGGGAACGTTTTGGTTACTACGGCCTGCAAGCCATTATGGCGGTGTACCTGGTCAAAATGCTGGGGATGTCCGAAGCCGACTCCATCACCCTGTTCTCCTCGTTCAGTGCACTGGTATATGGCCTGGTGGCGGTCGGTGGCTGGCTGGGTGATAAAGTGCTGGGTACCAAACGCGTGATTGTGCTGGGTATTCTGGTGCTGGCCACCGGTTATGGTCTGGTTGCCTGGTCAGGTCACGATCAAAGCATGGTGTATATCGGTATGGCAACCATCGCCGTCGGTAACGGCCTGTTTAAAGCCAACCCCTCTTCACTGCTCTCAACCTGCTACGCCAAAGACGATCCCCGTCTCGATGGTGCTTTCACCATGTATTATATGGCGATCAATATTGGTTCGCTGTTCTCAATCATGGCAACACCGTGGCTGGCAGCGAATTACGGCTGGAGCGTGGCGTTTTCGCTGTCGTTTGTCGGTATGCTGATCACGCTGGTCAACTTCCTGTTCTGCCGTCGCTGGGTAAAAAACCATGGTTCGAAACCCGACTTCGCGCCGGTCGTTATGCGCAAACTGTTGCTGACCCTTGTTGGTATCCTGCTGGTGATTACCGTCGCCACCTGGCTGCTGCACAACCAGCAGATCGCGCGTATCGCCTTAGGCTGTATCGTGCTGGGTATTGTCCTGCTGTTTGGTAAAGAAGCTTTCGCCATGAAGGGTGCCGCTCGTCGTAAGATGATTGTTGCTTTCCTGCTGATGCTGGAAGCGGTGGTGTTTTTTGTGCTTTACAGCCAGATGCCAACCTCACTGAACTTCTTTGCTATCCGCAACGTTGAGCACAGCCTGTTCGGAATTACCTTCCAGCCCGAGCAATATCAGGCGCTGAATCCGTTCTGGATTATGGTCGGCAGCCCAATTCTGGCGGCCATTTACAACAAGATGGGTGACCGTCTGCCAATGCCGCATAAGTTTGCCATCGGTATGGTGCTCTGTTCCGCCGCCTTCCTGGTACTGCCGCTGGGCACTAAATTCGCCAGCAACCTCGGTATCGTCTCGGTTAACTGGCTGATCCTCAGCTATGCGCTGCAAAGTATCGGCGAACTGATGATTTCAGGTCTCGGCCTGGCGATGGTGGCACAACTGGTTCCCCAGCGTCTGATGGGCTTTATTATGGGCGCATGGTTCCTGACTACCGCTGGCGCGGCGATTATTGCCGGTAAAATTGCCAATCTGATGGCCGTGCCGGAGAACGTCACCGACCCGCTGCAATCGCTGCATGTCTATGGTGATGTCTTCCTGCAGATTGGTATTGCCACTGGCGTGATTGCGCTACTGATGCTGCTGACCGCGCCGCTGCTGAACCGTATGACGCAAGGTAAAGAGTAACCAGGTTCTGAAGGGAATCCAAAGCCGTCTGCTTGCAGGCGGCTTTTTTTTGCCTGCGTGCTACAGCAATACTCTGTGATATCCCCCCCGCGGTGAGGTTATTTATCTTCTTCTTCTTCCTCTCCGCCCCCTCGCTCATGGTATGACTGAGTTTCTTCAATCTGCCGGAGTATCTCTATGAACAGCTTTATTTCAGGATTTAACGGGGAACGTCTGGACCCGGTCAGTGACAATTATCACCCCGGAAAAGGATATCGCGCGTATAACCCCTCGTTACAGCGCTTTGACTGCCCAGACAGTTTTAGTCCATTTGGGATCGGAGGAATCAATCCGTATGGCTGGTGCGCAGGCGACCCGATTAACCGCGCCGATCCAAGCGGCCACTTCAGCTGGCAAGGCTGGATGGGGATCGCAATGGGTGTTGCCGGACTGTCGCTGGCGCTGTTTACCGCTGGCTCCTCGATTGTCGCTGCGGGTGGTCTGATATCAGCCATCGGCACAGCCTCAGCGGAGACCTTGTTGCTGGGATCGGCAGGGATAATCTCGGACGTTACCGCTATCGCCAGCGGCGCGCTGGAGAGCAGTAATCCACGGGCTTCTGTAGCCCTGGGCTGGCTTTCGTTCGCAGCAGGTGCGGTTGGCCTGGCACATGGCCTCAGTGCCTTTCTGCACGTTGGTGGAAGCGCTGCTACCCCAGGCTTCACCAACAGAACCATTATGGGTTGGGATACCATCCAAAAAATCAACGTATTCGGCCACGCTGATTTAGAGTTCGCTGATGAGCAAGATAATAATATGTGCTATTTGTTTGAGGATATTCATCGTGGTCGCCTCAAACCCAGACTGACACTTGTTACACATGGTCATTATGAACGAGGAACCGCCCGCATTATGCTCGATAATGTCGCAGATATGGTTTACGACGGCACAGATTTTGCGAATCAACTCCATGCCGGCGGCTATAATTTTAGCCATTACTCTTCAATAAGAACCGTGATGTGTCATTCGGCTGAAGGGGGCTGGAATAGCTTTGCCGCGCAGGTTGCCGATGTGACAAAACTGCCAACCACGGGCTATCTCGGCGAGGTCTGCGTGGAAACCGAAGGTATTGACGACATTATGCAGACTGCCTACCTCAGGACTATGCAAATAACCGGAGAGGTTCTCACATCACTGCGGGCAGCCGATCGAGAAACGGTTGCCGCACTCGATGCATTTAAAACCAACTTCACGGCGCCTGGCGCAGGCGCATTTCATATTACCAAGAATGATCCGCTGTATAATTATAACCCTGTCACCTATTTTCCTGGCGGGAAGCGGATTTACCGAAATTACTGACAGTCTGTCACACCTTGTCCAACCTTTACGAATGAGGATGCCTATGATTCGCATTTAAACCATACCTTCGGAGATGTACCGCACTATGTGCCCTGACTTTCACCGACGCCCGCTGGTCGGCGTCATTAAACTTACCCTGCTATTCCCTCTGTCCCCTGTTGCCTTTGCCGATGAGTCCGCAGCGGCCAATATGGTCGTTACCGCCGCCGGATTCGAGCAAAATCAGGAGGATGCTCCTGCCTCCATTACAGTGATTAAGGGCGAGGATCTGCGGAAGCGCTCATTCCAGAATCTTGGCGATGCGGTGCGTGAAGTCGAAGGGGTGGTGGTCAATGGCGCAGCCAACGAGACCGATATCTCCATTCGCGGCATGCCTGCCGATTACACTCTGCTGTTAGTCGATGGCAAACGCCAGAGCGGACGTGACTCGCGGGTCAACGGTAACGCGGGTTATGAGCAGAGCTTTGTGCCACCTGCGGCAGCCATCGAGCGTATTGAAGTGATCCGTGGCCCCATGTCTTCGCTGTATGGCTCGGACGCCATCGGCGGGGTCATTAATGTCATCACTCGCAAGGTGGCGAAAGACTGGGGCGGCTCGGTGTCCTGGGATTACTCCGCGCGTCAGCACAGCGATCAGGGCAATGCCAGCCAGACGCAATTTTATCTTAACGGCCCGCTGGTGCCGGATCTGCTTGGCTTGCAGGTGTGGGGACGCTATCTCGACCGTCAGGCCGATGACGATGTGCAGACCACCAAGGGTTTTACTCAGGCGAAGCATAAAGATATCACCGCACGTCTGGCGTTCACACCAACCCGCAATCAGGATATCCTGCTGGAAGCCGGGGCCACACGACTGAAAAATGGCGATGGCTTCAGTCCTGACTGGGCCACTCGTCAGCAGAAGAATAATCGCGATCACTGGTCAATCTCCCATGAAGGCCGCTGGGACTGGGCGACGTCCACCCTTTCGTTCTCCCAGGAAAAAACCAGCCGCGAAGGGCTTGCCAGCGAAAGTCAGACCGATGTGCTGGGGCGTAAACCAGAAATCAAAAACAGCGTATTCGATGGCAAGCTGGTGATCCCCACCGATTACCATACGGTCACGACAGGCGTACAGTGGAACCAAAGCGCGCTGACCGACTGGAATCAGGGGCTTAACGACCGCAAAAACTATCGGTTTGATGTGGTGCAAAAAGCGGTATTTGCCGAAGACGAATGGCGCATGAGCGAAAACTTTGCCCTCACCACCGGCCTGCGTCTGGATCACCATGAGCAGTACGGCAGCCATATTAACCCGCGCATGTACGGCGTCTGGCATTTAACCGATGAATGGACGTTAAAAGGCGGTGTCGCCAGAGGCTTTAAGGCACCGGAACTGCGGGCGGTAATCGATGATTATGCGGTCTTGCGGCGCAACAAATGGGTGATGTTCGGTAATTCCGATCTGAAGCCGGAAACCAGTACCAACTATGAACTTTCGGCGCTATGGTCTGACCGCGATACCCTCTCTGCCGGGGCGACCGTTTTCTATAATGATTTCAAAGATAAGCTCTCCACCGTCACCACCGATAAACAGTGGCATGGCTATACCATTATGGATCGGGTCAATATTGATAAAGCGGTGATTAAAGGCATCGAGCTGAATGGTCGCTGGCAGATGCTGCCGGGCTTTGCGGTTAAAACCAACTTTACCTGGACCGATTCTGAGCAGAAAAGCGGAGCCAATGCCGGCGCGCCGCTGGCGCTGACGCCGAAGCGGAAAGCCAACCTGCGCGCCGACTGGGATATCAGCGAACGGGCGCAACTCTGGACCTCGGTAAACTACTATGGCAAAGAGTTTGGCAATACCGTCAGCGCGCAGCCTTCGCCATCTTACACCACGGCAGATATCGGCGGCTCTTATCAGCTGACCCGCGTGGTTGCTCTGAATGCGGCAATCTACAACCTCAATGATAAGCGCCTCGACGACGAAACTTACGGCACCGTTAACTACGGTCGTACTTTCTGGTTCGGCAGCACGCTGACTTTCTAACTCAGCGGTAACAGCACTATCGCGCATAACCCGGCGGGCGGGCGATTCTCCAGAATCAGCTCGCCGCCATGGGCATGAATACAGGCGCGGGCGATCGACAGCCCAAGCCCCCATCCCGCGCCAGCCCTGTTGTTTCCCCCTTTGCGCTGATGATCCAGCTGAACAAAAGGCTCGAACACCTGTTCCAGCAGTGCGGGCGCAATCCCCTTTCCGTGATCGCGTATCTCAATGCGCACCCCGACAGCAGTGCGTTCAAGGCTGAGTGTGGCATCACCGGCATAAAACAGGGCATTATCGATCAGATTAGTCAGCGCGCGTTTTAACGCCAGCGGACGGCAACGGATGGCAATCTGTTCCGCACTTTGCCAGATTAGCGGCTGCCCGAGGGTGCGATAGCGCCTGGCGAGATCGTCCAGCAACGCGGTAATCGAGTGACGACAAGTCTGTTCCTGTACCGCATCGTCACGGATAAAGTTCAGGGTTTCACTGACCATGGCGCTGAGTTCACTCAGACTTTCCAGCATATCGTCACGTGCGTCTCCCGGTTCCAGCAATTCCACCTGCAAGCGGAGTTCAGTCAGCGGCGTATTCAGATCGTGACTGAGTGCCGCCAGCATGCGGGTGCGACCTTCGATATGACGGGCGATACGCTCCTGCATCACATTAAATGCCTGGGTCAGCTCGCGCGCCTCGTAAGGGCCGGATAATGGCAGCGCCGCGACCCACTCGCCGCGACTCAGCTTTTCGGTGGCCGTCGCCAGCGTTTTCACCGGCTGCGTCACCCGACGGATAAAGAACAAGACAATCAGCAAGACCGGCACACTGGTCACCGGCAGTGAGTAAGAGAGCAAGCTGCTCCACTGGTAAGCCTGAAGGGTCGGCTGTACCGCATTCAGGTATCTGCCGTCAGGCAACAGGATGCTGGTACGCAAGCGTAGCGGATCCTTGCGCGCGGCACTGAACAGATGCCAGCGAGCAAAACCACCGTCCGCGCTTTCCAGCTGCATAACAATATTGTCGCCGCGGACAGCGCTGAGGCGTGAAATTAGATCCTCGCGCAGACGCCGCTCCTCCGGCAACATGCCGAAAGGCGCGACTTCGGGCCGGTCGGACAACCAAAAACGGGCGTCGCCGTGATTCATTGTTTTCAGCAACAGCCTGGCGTCGGCAGGCAGTAAACGATTTGCCGCCTGATAAGCGATAGCCAGCCGCTCAAGGGAAAAGCTGCGTGAAACCGGATGGAGTAACGAGCCGGTAAACTGCACCACCACCATGGCAATCATATTGGATATCATCAGCGCCACGATCAGCAACAACGCCAGCTGGTTGGCCATCCGCCGTGGCCACAAGTTTGTTAACCGGGTCACAACGGCTGCACGCGCACGTCAGCCGCAAGGCGATAGCCGCTGCCCCACACCGTCACCAGTAACTCCTCTCCCGGCAGCATCCGGGTAAGTTTCAGACGCAGGCGGCTGACCTGGCGGTCGATGGCGCGATCAAACACGTCATTACCCGGCAGCACACAAAGGTCGATCAAGCGATCGCGGCTCAGTACCTGATTGGGATGGGCGACAAAAGCCGACAGCAAACGCCCTTCCATGGTGCTTAACTGTATTGCGTCAGCGCCGTCGCCGCTGAGCATTCCGGTGGCGGGAATAAACGATAAACCGGCAAAACGGTACTGGTGCAGGGTATCGGTTACTGCCCGGGGCGGTTGCTGCGTCTGCTTGCCGTGGCGACGTAATACGCTGTTAATCCGCGCCACCAGCTCGCGGGGTTCGAACGGCTTGACCACATAGTCATCGGCTCCCAGCTCCAGCCCGCGAATACGGTCGCAGGTGGCGTCACGAGCGGTTAGCAGGATCACCGGCAGAGGCGTGCGCCGGTGCAGCTGGTGGCACAGTTCCATACCATCGCCATCGGGTAGCATCACGTCAAGAATGACGATATCAAAGGGTTGCTGTTTCAGCATCAGCCACATCGCGGCAGCGCTCTCCGCCGTTCTGACATCAAAACGATGTTGTCGCAGGTACACCGCCAGGGGTTCGCGGATTTTACGGTGGTCATCGACCACCAGCACGCGTTGGGCAGTGACGGTTTCAGGGATAATCATAGCGGTGCTAACTCAGTACGGCGCGGTGTAATAGGCAGGAATATATCCTCTTTGCGAATAATTTTCATTATTGACAAGCAAAGGAGCAAGCCGGGCCGCAAACAAAAAACTCACTCGCGCACATAACATCACTGACAACTGTCGTTTCCGGCACTAAGCTGATGAGATCCCTTTTCTCTGAGCTTCAGGAGCACTGTATGAAACTGTTCTCTAAACCCGGCGCTTGTTCCCTCTCGCCACATATTGTGCTGCGCGAATGCGGCCTCGATTTCACCCAGGTGAATGTCGATCTGGCGAGTAAAAAAACCGAAACCGGTGAAGATTATCTGCAAATCAATGCCAAAGGACAGGTTCCGGCACTGCTGCTGGATGATGGCGGCCTGCTGACTGAGGGTGTCGCTATCGTGCAGTATCTGGCCGACCTGAAAGCCGACCGCCAGTTGCTGGCTCCGCCCGGTAGCCTGACGCGCTATCACACGATTGAATGGCTGAACTATATCGCCACCGAACTGCACAAAGGCTTCAGTCCGCTGTTTAACCCGGCCACGCCGGAAGAGTATAAACAGCTGACGCGCAGCCTGCTTGAGAAGAAATTTAACTACGTCAACAGCCAGTTGCAGGAAAAGCAATGGCTGATGGGATTACGCTTTACCGTCGCTGATGCTTATCTGTTTACCGTCACGCGTTGGGCGCGGGCGCTTAAACTGAATCTTGACGGGCTCGATGCGCTGAATAACTGGATGGAACGCGTTGCTGAACGCCCTGCCGTCGCTGCCGCGTTAAAAGCGGAAGGACTGGTTTAACTCAACCGAATTGGCGTAAAAGGGGAAAGATCGGCTGAGCTTTGCCCCTTTTAAACTTACCTGTAAAGCATAAACTGTTACTCACTTTGATCTTTCCATCTTACTTACAGGTGCCGGTGTGTCAGTAAAATTAATTGCCGTCGATATGGACGGAACCTTTCTGAGTGACAGTAAAAGCTACAACCGGGCGCGTTTCAGCGCTCAATATCAGGAAATGCAGCGCCAGGGGATTAAGTTTGTCGTTGCCAGCGGCAACCAGTTTTATCAGCTGGTGAGTTTTTTCCCTGAAATTGCTGCGCAGATTGCCTTCGTCGCCGAGAATGGCGCGTATGTAACCAGTGAAAACCAGCCACTGTTTTGTGGTCATATTCCCGCTGACGATGTGCGTCATATTCTGGCTGAACTGTCGCAACGGGATCATCTGCACACTGTGGTTTGCGGCGAGCAAGGTGCATGGCTGCATCATTCTGCGCCAGAGAAAGTGACCACGCTCATGTCGCGCCATTACCATCGCCTGCAACGCTATCATGACGTGGCTGAGCTGCCTGACGATATCTTTAAGTTCGCCCTGACGCTGGACGATGCGCTGATCCCGTCACTCTCTGCGCATTTGCACAGCGTCCTGAATGGCAGCGTCACTCCAGTCACCAGTGGGTTTGGTTTTGTCGACCTGATTATCCCCGGCGTTCATAAAGCGAACGGCCTGAAGATTCTGCAACGGCACTGGCAGATTGATGATGCTGAAGTGCTGGCTTTCGGCGACAGCGCCAACGACAGAGAAATGCTGACGATGGCCGGATACAGTTTCAGTATGGCCAATGCCAGTGAGGAGATTAAACGGGTGGCACGCTATCAGGCAGGACATAATAATGAGGAAGCGGTGCTGGATGTGATTGAGCGGGCACTGGAAGGTGGTGCCCCTTTTAACTGAACAGACTAAGGAAAAACGCCGCCCAGGCTGTTACCCCCCGGAAACAGACTGAACGGCGGTTTCCGTTTACATATTTTCAGCTTTGCTGACGCTGGCCTTATCGACCGGCGCGTTAACATGAAACTTCTCCAGCACCAGATGCTGAATTTTTTCCAGTGAAACGCCAGCGGTTTCCGGCAGATAACGGAAGGTGAAGAAATACATCCCCAGTGAGAATACCGCGAACAGCAGCAGCGGGAAGCCGCCGTGGAATATCTCCAGCAACCAGGGATTGCTGTTCATAATCGGGAACGTGGTACTGATGATAAAGTTAGCCACGGACATCATACAGATTGAGATACCGACGCAGACCGCACGAATCTCGGTCGGGAACAGCTCGCCCAGCACCGTCCAGACAATCTGACCCCAGGTAATACCGAAGAAAATCATATAGGCGAACAGGCCAATGACTGCCAGCATACCCGGTAAGTGATAGTAGAACGCGACAAACGAATAGGTCAGGAACACGCAGGAAGCAATGGCACCCATTAACAACAGTTTGCGACGCCCTACTTTGTCAATCAGCGACATGCCGATTAATACCCCGACAAACTGACAGACTGAAAGCCAGAAGGTTTGCAGCAGCGCCGACCCCGAGTCGGGGAAGACATTTTTCAGCAGCGAAGGACCGAAATACTGAATGACGTTAATCCCGCTGATCTGATTCCCTACCGCCAGACCAATACCAACAATCAGCAATGGCACGGTGGTTTTATTTAATCTGAAACGCGCGGTGTGCGTCTGCGCGGCATTCTGCGATAACGAGGATTTAATTTCATTAAATACTGTCTGCGCATGTTGGCCGTTGGAAATTTTGGTCAGGGTATCCAGCGCAGATTTATCCCGCCCTTTCAGCACATTCCAGCGTGGTGATTCCGGAATAAAAATCACAAACAGAATAAATAGCGCGCAGGGAACCAGCGCGGTTGCCAGAATATAGCGCCAGCCGATATCGACCATCGCTTCCGGCATCATCGACTGATGAATGTAGTAGTTAGTCAGCAGCACCACGGACTGGCCGCCGACGCAGCAGACCGAATAGAGCGCGGTGGTTCTGCCGCGAAACTTTGACGGCGACAGTTCAGCCAGATAGATCGGCGAAATCACCGACGCCAGGCCAATCGCCAGCCCGCCCAGCATGCGCGCAATCACAAAAACGGTAAAATTATGGGCAACCGCCGTGCCGGCAACCGAGAGCGTAAACACCAGCGCGGTAATCGCCAGCGATTTTTTTCGCCCCAGTTTGTCACTCAGTTTAGGTGCCAGAAAACAGCCGACCAGACTTCCCAGCAGGATATTGGACACTGCCCAACCGGTTTCCGCAGGAGACAGCTGAAAATGCTCACTGAGCGGTTCGATTGCCCCGGATATAATCGAGGAGTCGTAGCCCAACAGCAGTCCGCCAAATGCGGCTACCGTACAACAGAGCATTACGTACTTCATGTTATAACGCGTTTGCCTGGTTTCCATCTTTCTCGCCCTTATCGCTGCTGTACGCAGGTTCTTATCAATAACAGATTTGCTTTCAGAGGGTGACAGTCAGCTGCACCGCCTGAACTGAAATATATTTTCTAAACTAAAAAATATCGAACCATTCATTCTTTTTATGTGAGCGAGTTAAAACTATTTTTTGCTACCGGGTGCAAAAAGGTACCTTCACCGGCCATCTCTGTTTGCTATTCTGACCACTATGCAGAATTAAGTCTATTAAGCAACAACAAGCCGTAAAGAGCCTGCCCTGTATCATCATCGCAAGACTAAAGTAAAAAGCGGGAAAAATTCCTGTCGACGAGTCAGTCAGTCGCGCATCGCAGCACAGTGATAAAAAACATTTATTTTAGTGCCAGAATTTAATGAAAATATCATTTCAGTCATCAGGGATAAGCGTAACAACGACCCTCTCACTTAACGGAGCAAATGATGAACACCCGGCAACTTTTAATCGCAACCCTGTTTACCTGCATTACAGCCAGCGTTAACGCCAGTAATCATCACGATACTCTGTTGATTAAAAACGGCACTCTCCTCACCATGCAAACGAACGGCGTCGATCGGCCAGAGAGTGATCTGCTGATCCGCGATAACCAGATTGTGCAGATCGGCAAAAATATCTCCGCTCCCGGCGCTCGCGTGATTGATGCCGCGGGAAAATTTGTGCTGCCGGGCTTTGTCGATACCCACTCCCATCTGTGGGTCACCACTCTGCGCGGTCAGTTTCGCAACCAGGATGGCCAATTCTTTCCGGTCAGCAACCGTCTCGGACAACTGATGCAACCCGAAGATATCGCGATTGCGATGTACAGTGGCGCGCTGGAGTTGCTGCAAGGTGGAATCACCACCAGCGGTGACTTCTTTGACAATATTCACGGCCCGGCGTGGGGTGACGCCGGAATCAAGGCGCTGCAACGCAGCGGAATTCGCGCGATTATGTACTACGGTGGTCCCGATAAAACGACGCAAAAACCGATTGATCTTAATCATCTGGTGACGCTGGTGACGGACAAACAACAGCGCGTGCAGCCAGGACTCGCGTGGCGACTGCCGCGCGATTTGCTTAATCAGCAAAACTGGGCGATGCGCAAACAGGAGTATCAGTTCGCGCGAACGCATCAGTTACCCATTCAGGTACATATCAGCGGCGATGCTGAGGCGATGTTCAACGCGTTGATAGCCGGAAATTATCTGCATCGTTCAGTGACGGTAGTCCATGCGACCGATGCCACACCGGCGCAGCTGACGGCGCTACAAAACGCCGGTGGCAGCCTGGCGCTGACGCCAGTCAGTGAACAGCGTGTAGGTTACGGTGTCACGCGACTCGATCACTTTGCCGCCGTCACTCGCCAGGGACTGGGAATTGATGGAAATGCGCTGGCCGGCAGTGGCGATATGTTTGCCAGTCTGCGCCTGGCGGCACTGACCCTCAGCGGAGCCACCCGCGATGAGACGCGCCCGCACCCGCGTCAATTACTCGAGCTGGTGACGCGCCGCGCCGCGGATGCCCTCGGGCTCGGAGAGATAACCGGTACGCTGGAGCCGGGTAAACGTGCGGATATTCAGATTATCAATCCACAGGCGCTGAATATGAGCGGCTTTGGCGGTGGCGATCCGGCGGCCTTCATTGTCTACTCGGCACGACCAGAAAATGTCGAGACGGTGATTGTTGACGGCAAACTGATAAAAGATCAGGGGAAAATGCAGGGAATCGACATGGCCGAGCTGTTATTGCAGGCCCGGCAGTCGGCGCAACGCCTGCTGGCACGGGCGCAAACGCGGGAAGATTAGCTGAAGATGCCTGCCCCCCGGCGGAGGCAGGCATAGCTCGTTAGCGAGCGTCAGGCGTTTTCAGTTTATCGCCCGCGCCGGTATGTTCACGCAGGGTTGTGACCTGCTGCGCGGTAACCTGCTGACCCTGATTGCCCCAGCTGTTACGCACATAGTTCAGCACCTCAGCGATCTGTTGGTCATCCATTTTCCAGTCAAAGGCGGGCATCCCGGCTGCCGTCTGACGCTGTTCAGTATGAGGTGCGCGCGCGCCGCGCAACATCGCATGGATCATATTGGTCGGGTCATGTTGCATGGCATTATTGCCCGCAAACGCCGGTACCATCCCTTTGATCCCCTCACCTTGCAAGCCATGGCAAGCCGAACAGTTCACTTCATAACTGAGCGCGGCACGCTGTTGACGCTGTGGATCCTGTGCGTAACCCTGCGCTGGTGCGGTCTTTGACGCAGGGACACCGCGCAAATAAGTGGCGATGGCCTGTAAATCGTCGTCGGTAAAGTACTGAGTTGAATGCTCCACCGCCTCGGCCATCGGGCCTGCCGCAACGCTTTCGCCATTCGAGCCGCTGCGCAGATAATCCGCGACGTTTTCATCGCGCCATTTTCCAATACCGGCGTGTGGATTTGGCGTGATATCCGGCGCATACCAGTCTCCGAGGCTGCCACCTTGCAGATAGCCATCACTGACTTCACCGCCCAGCAGGTTGCGCGCGGTGTGACACACGCTACAGTGCGCTGGCCCGTCAACAAGATATTTACCGCGATTCCACTGCTCACTCCTGGCGCTATCGATCTCAAAACCGCGGTTATCAAAGAACAACATATTCCAGCCCGCCATCGCCAGACGAATGTTATACGGAAAATTCATCCCGGCATTTTCGTCAATCTCGCGGCTGACCGCCGGTTGCGTGGAGATCCACGCCCAGAGATCGTGCATCTCGTCGTCGCTGATTTTGCTGTAAGCGGTATACGGCATCGCCGGATAGAGGAAACCGTGGTTTCCGCGCCCCTGACGCACCGCATTAAAGAAATCGCGCTCGGTCATATTACCGATACCGGTTTGCTTATCCGGCGTGATATTCGAAGTCAGTAACGCGCCAAAAGGCGTATCGATTTTATAACCGCCGGAAAAATCGGTCTGGTGACAGGCGGCACAGTCCGCCAGGCGCATCACATATTCACCGCGTTTAATCGCCGCCCGATCGTCACTGTGAAAGTCAGCCAGTTTCACCTTGTCGTCGGCGACCGCCGAACGTGAACTGTCCATCACCATCCACAGTCTTCCGGATGCGCCGATTCCCGCCAGTACCGCCAGCACCGCGACGGCATAGCCGATTTTTTTCTTTTTGCTCATCATCAAGCCTCCACCAGCGGAGCAGGATTTTTGCTGTAAGTCTGGCTGATGGCCTGCGCCGCACGAATCGCCAGCGCCCCGACGGTGATTGTTGGGTTATAGCCACCGTTATTCGGGAAGGCGGATGCGCCGACGACAAACAGATTGTGCGCATCCCAGCTTTGCAGATACGGATTCAGCGCCGACGTGGTGGGATCAGCCCCCATTACCGCGCCACCAATGGTGTGGGAACTGTGCTGCATATAGGGGTTCCAGCTTTCCAGCGACTGGTTATCCACCACCAGATGTTTACCGCCGGTCTGCTTCATAATCTCCACCGCCCGATCGGTAACATATTTCGCCATATTGATGTCGTTCTGGTTCCAGTCGAAAGTCATGCGCATCAGTGGCTGCCCGTGGCGATCTTTATAAACCGGATCGAGATCGAGGTAAGCATCGCGCACCGGCATTGACGTCCCCTGACAGAAGATGGTGCCCGCCGTCTGGTAGTCGCGGGCATAGCCCGCTTTCCAGTCGCTGCCCCAGCGCGGCGTGCCCGGCCGCAGCGCGTCCATATTCTGAATCGGCCGACCGTTAGTGGAAAAGCCCATAATTCCCGCCCCGCCAATAAAGTCGAGCTGACTGTGGTCGAAATTATCGCCGTTAAAATCATCAATCTGCACCGCGAGTGCGCCACCGCCGATAAACGGATTCATATATTCGCCGTCAAAGAAACCGGTCACCGTCGAGCAGGTTTGATAGTTATAGTTGCGGCCGATGGTGCCTTTACCGGTGCGCGGATCGTACTGCTGGCCGATTTTCGACAGCAACATCAGGCGCACATTGTCCATCTGATATGCGGTAATACAGACGATATCGGCGGGCTGGAAGCCGAGTTCGCCCTCTTTGGTGATAAATTTCACCCCTTTCACCGTTTTGCCGTCATCATGCTTCACCGCATGCAGCACTTCGGTATCGGTCAGCAAGGTGAAGTTTTTACGGCGCATTAGCGCGGGCAGAATGCAGGCCTGCGGTGAGGATTTAGAGAAGTTGCCGCAGCCATGAAAATCACAGAAACCGCAGTAGGTGCACGGCCCCATGGTGACGCCCAGTGGATTCACATAGGCCTGCGAAATATTGCCTGCCGGGATGGTAAACGGATGGTACCCCATCTTTTCCGTGGTCTGGCGATAGCGGCGCATCCAGTGGGTATCTTTCAGCGGCGGCGTCGGGTAGTCGCGGGATCGCGGCCCTTCGAAGATATTTCCGCCCGGCTGAGGCTGGCCGTTCAGATTACCGGCGATGCCGGACGTACCGGCAATGCGCTCAAACCGGTCGTAAAACGGTGCCATTTCGTCGTAAGTCACGCCCCAGTCCTGCAACTGTAAGCCTTTCATTTTGGCGGCGCCGTAGCGTTCGCGGGTCTGCGTGGCGACCTCAAAGTCCCACGGTGAGAAACGCCAGGACATCCCCGCCCAGTGCGTGCCTGCGCCGCCCACGTTCCAGCCATACTGAAACGCTGACCAGTTACGCACCGGCGCGGCATCCTGATTGCTACGGTTGCGGAAGGTGGTGGTTTCCACGCTCATTGGCTGCATAATTTTGCGACGGGTGCGCCAGCGCAGCTCATCCGGATCGATGGCGGGTGGGAAATCGGTCGAGGTGTCGCGCCATGCGCCGCGCTCAATCGCCACCACTTCCAGACCGGCGCGAGTCAGTTCTTCCGCCATCACGGAACCCGCCCAGCCGAGGCCGACAATCACCACATCGGCTCTTTTTCTTACTTGTGACATCTGCTCTGCTCCGAAAGATTAATTGTCAGGAATAAGGCTGACAGGAATTAACGCTAAATTTTCATTATGACGATCGATATAAGGACGGTAGTCATAGCGTGCACCAGGAAAACCAATCATCTTCCAGCCCGCCATATTTTTATTTCCGCCATAAATTGGATCGGCCAGATAACCTTCACGAGCGTTTTGCAGCATCAGTTCAAAAAATGCCTGGCTGTTAACCTGGTCGCCAAGATTAATTTTTCCCGCTTCCATCTGTTTCAGAAAACTGTCAATCTGTGCGGCATCCAGCGTGTGAAAGGATGCCTGGTGATGATGGCGCGACCAGGCTTCCAGCGCTTTCAGCCCGGTCATATAGCGCTCTTTCGGCGAGGTCAGAAACTGTGGGCTACCCATCAGTTGCTCTTCGTTATCCGGATGCAGTGGCCCTTGCAAATACAGCGCCGCGCCCGAGCCGTAATCCCCCGCCAGTTCGCCATCAACAAACTCGATACAGCCCGCTTCGGTGGCGGATGGGCCGTGACTGTCGGCCGGTATTATCCGGTCAAAAACCGCCGAAAGATTCTTTCTGTCAGTTTCATTGGTTAATACCCGGTAGCCCTGTTGCCAGACCGGTTGTGGCAGGTGATCGGCACTGAGACCGGTCTCCAGCGGCACATTGTGCATCTCGCGGGCGCTCAGTTTTGGCGCAACCGCGAGTGATGCGACGACAGACGTTAGCGAAAATATCGCTTCTCTACGGTTCATGGTTATTTCCTTAAATAAAACCACTTAATTTATATTTTTCAGACACACTATTTTTTGGCGGCAGCAGTTATTCCGCGCCAGAATGGAACGAAATAAGCAGTACCACAAAAATAAACCCGAGGAATTAAACCATAAGGCCATCGACAGAACGCGCTAACGCCTTCCGCGAGAAAGTTATTATAGTGACAGGGTGTTTAACGGCATCCCGGTTAAATTATTAATACATTATTTATTATAATATTTTGTAAGCGGTGATCGTTTTGCCACCGCTCAGTGATAACACGTCAGTTCAGACCGTAACGGGTCAGACTTTCCCGGCTCTGGCGACCAATTTCCCACAGGTCATATTCCCAGCAGCGCGGGCTGAGCCATTCAGGCGACCAGACGCCGTCATAGCCGGTAGCGTTGACCGCCTCGATCCAGCGGGCAATATCCACATCCCCTTCGCCCGGCGCATAGTTACGCTGTACCCACTCATCCCACGCTTCACCGTCGCGAGCGGCGCGGCCATCACAAAAATGGACGCCGTAAATCAGTTGCTTATCCATCTCAGCAACCTCTTCTGGCCGGGTATTGCCGCCGGCGTGAAGATGCCAGAAATCGATCACCAGCCCGACATTGTCTTTGCCGGTTTGCGCAATGATATCCAGCGCCTGACTGAGAGAATTAAAGGCGGTAAAGGCCACCACTTCGATCTGGAATTTAATGCCCATCGGCTTGCCAATATCGGCAATCGCCGCAATATTGTCGACCAGAATACGATTTCGCTCAGACTCAGAGAGGTGATCAAGCTCGGTCAGCGCCATAACCTGCACCACCGGACAGTTCAGTTCAGCCGCTGCACGGCAAATTTTCTCGGCTTCCTGTAACATCGCCGCCCGCTCATCTGGCTGATGACGACCAATACGTTTCAGCGCATTAATACAGGTAATATCAATCTGATATTTTGCCATCAGCTGGCGATAATCAGCGTAACTGCCGCCGTTATCCAGATAGCGGAACAGATGTTCAGGTAGCAGTTCCAGGCCGGTAAAGCCGGAATCGTGAGCAATACGTAACTGGGTAACAGCATTGCTGTACCAGACTGATACTCCGTGCAATGACAACTTCATCTCTACTCCTTGCCCCTCAGATTTTCAGATGAGACCGCCGGATGCGCAGTTCCCCCTGACGCCATTCACCTGCCGTGGAGCTTTCGCCCTCCAGCAGGCGATTTAATGCCTCATTGATCAACCGGTCGGTGCGCTGACTGAACGTCGTCAGTTGCCACGCGGGCGCACTCGCCTCGTCAATATCATCGAAACCGACGATAGCAATCTGGCAGTGTTTGTCGCGTATTGCCTCAAGCGTGCCAATCGCCAGAATATCGTTTTCACAGAACATCGCCTCGACAGGCTGCCCGCTGGTAGCCAGGTAGTCGCTCATCGTCTGATAAGCCAGCTGGCGATCATAATGTCCGGCGATGAGCTGAATATCGACCTGCTTTCCCGCCTGTTCTAACGCATCCCGGTAGCCTTCCAGCCGCAATAAATGCGACGAGGCGGTATCGGGCCCTTTCATATAGCCAAAGCGCTGATATCCCTGCTCCAGCAGCAGCCTGGCGATCTGCGCTCCGGCCTGATAGCCGTCAATCGTCACGGCCTCGATATCCTGCACCTCGGTGTTGCGACACACCTGCACCAGCGGCACCTGGTGCATATCACGCGCAATGGTAATCAGATCCTCAGTCAAAATGGTGCCGAGGAACAGAATGCCATCAACCTGCAACTGATCGGCTAACGCCATTACCGACTGATAGTGCTCGCCTTCGGTAATGTTCAGCAGCAGCGTCATATAACCACGCGCCTGTAGCGCTTTGGTCACCGTATCGAGCATCAGCATCGAGTGCGGATTTTTCAGCTGGTCGATAGCCACACCGACAATCTGCGTGCGTTTCTGCGACAGGCTGCGCGCCAGCAGATTGGGCCGATAGCCTAAGCGGGTTGCGGCCGCCAGCACTTGCTCGCGCGCATGTTCCGAAATCGATGCGCCGGGGGTAAATGCCCGCGATACCGTCCATTTCGAGACGCCAGCCAGCGCTGCAACATCGCTGGCGGTGGCTTTTTTATGCGTAAGGGGTTCCGATTTTTTAGCCATATTCCCTGCGTTTAACTGTTTTGCGAAGTCGACTGGCACATTGAACGCTAAACGCCACAGAAAATAAACTTTTGCTATCGTCGCGAGTGACTTAAATCCATCAATACTCACGCAAGGCGAATGTCATGTTGCGATTATGTTGCCACTTGCACCCGATTGCAAACACTTTGTGCAACCGGGTGCAAAGACTGATGAGATTTTATTCGCTGAGAAGTTTGCACGCTGGACGGGCGTTTTTCGGTTAAAACAGCATCAAGACGGATGAAATCAGAGGCGGGATAAACTAAACCGCACCCTGAGGTGCGGCGGTGTACTAAGCGGAATGGCGGGTCTGCCGTGCCATGCGGGCCAGCGCAGCAATTTGTTTCGTCAGATGTTGCCGTGTACTTTCATCGGTGATTTCACCCGATTCGGCATCAATGCGGGCGGCAGCCTGACCAATCATAATCTCCGGTTTGTTCAGCACCTGCGCATCAAGGAAAACCATAATCTGACGCAGATGATACTGGGCACGCGCACCGCCAATCATGCCGGGTGACGCCGTCTGAATCGCCACCGGCTTTCCGGCGAAAGGCGTTTCAGGTAAACGTGAAATCCAGTCCAGCGCATTTTTCAACGCGCCCGGCACGGAATAATTGTATTCAGGCATAACGATAATCACGCCATCAGCCTCAGCAATCGCCTGCCCCATTGCCAGCACCGCCGGAGGAAATCCGCTGGCCTGAATATCGGCATCATAGTGGGGCAGCTCACCAATCGAACCGAGTGCGCTGATCTCCACCCCATCGGGTGCCAGAGCAGGCAGATTCTTCGCCACCACCGCATTTAACGAGGCCTTACGTAAACTTCCCAGCAACGTAACCAACTTCACCGCACGCACTTCAGACATAACCCTACCCCTGATTATCATTGATTATTTGAGTAAAAATAATGTTCCAGCTAACAGCCTGCTGCAAGCTTTATCCCACGCCCGTGCCGCTAAGGTGCTGAATGCGCACCTATTGTTGCCACAATGAAACAATCCCGTTCACGGGTTTATCTGCACTAAAACCGCGTTAGGATGACGTTAACGCTGCGGTTGCAGCAACGTTATCCAGCTTAAGGAGTCCGGTCATGGGTGATAAAAAAGTGCAGTGGAACGGTGGTTTACAGTCGGAGGCGGTGGAAATTTTGTCACAAGATGGCGGGATGATCGTCAGCCCAACCAAAGTGGGTTATATCATTATGACCTCCGATAAAGCCGGTCTGGAACGTAAGTTTGAAGCGAAGCAGCGTAAGCGTAATAAACCGGGCGTGGTGTTGTGTGGCTCGCTGGAGCAGTTGAGAGAGCTGGCGCAACTTAATCCGGAAATCGAGCAGCTGTATCAACAGCACTGGGACGCCGATGTGCTGTTGGGCTGCATTCTGCCGTGGAAAACATCGGCGCTGGCGCGCATCCCGGATGACGGTTCGCAACAGCTGATGATGGATGGCCGCCAGACCAGTTGTTTTGTGATTAAGTTCGGTACGCCCGGCGAAATTCTGGCGAAAGAATTGTGGGAAAACCACGGAAAATTCTCCTTTGCCAGCTCGGCTAATCCGTCCGGAAAAGGTAACCGTGGGCTGGTGGAAGGTATCGGTGAACGTATAGAACAACGCGCCGACCTGATTATCGCGGCTAACGATTACGTTAAATCAATCCAGCCCAACGACAGTACTAAAACGCGCTACGAACAGGGGGTGATGGTGTCGATGGTGGATGCCGAAGGCCAGCTGGTGCCGCAACAGCACGGTGAGCGCAAAGTGACGCCCTGCCCGATTCTGATCCGTAAAGGTCTGGATGTGGAGAAAATTATGGCGATGATGTCCGAAACCTTTACCAGCTGGGATTACCGCCACGGCGATTACTACTGATTACCGTCCAGGCCTGAGCCGGAACCGGAAAGGCGCAGGCCAACTTAGTGAAACGGAGTACCCGGATAAACGCTGAGGATTATTTCTGCCGTGCAACAATGAGCCGGTTTCGCTACAGTAGCATGATGCTGATTCTCTTCAGGACCGTCGATGGACATTGAAAACCTGACCGCGATGGCGGTATTTGCCCGGGTGGTGGAAACCCTGAGCTTTACCGAAGCCGCCCGCTCATTACAGGTGTCAAAATCTTCTGTCAGTCGCGAGATTTCGCGGCTGGAAGTCCGCCTGGGCGCACAATTGCTGCATCGCACCACCCGCACCATTGCAGTGACTGAGGTCGGGCTGAGTTACTATCAGTACTGCTACCGCATACTGAATGAGGTAAAAAGCGCGCAGCGTTTTATCCGTAATGTGCATGAAGAACCTCTCGGCAATCTGCATTTAGTCGCGCCGGTCACCTTCGGTTGCCAATGTATCGTGCCGGCCTTAAATAGCTTTATTGCCGGGAATATTCACGTCACTGTCGATCTCGATCTGACCGACAGAGCGGTGCATATTGATGAGGATCCTTTTGATATTGCGATTGTTATCGACCGCGATTCTCCTGATGATTCACGCGCGAAGCCACTGATTGATATCACCTGGGGGCTGTACGCCACGCCGGACTATCTCCGTCAGTATCCGGAAATTGAAAAACCGGAAGACCTGCCGCGTTATGACTATATTCTGTTTCGCGGGCCCGCCCACACCATTTCCCTGCCGTTTCGCAAAGATAAGCACAAGATCGATATCGACGTGCGCAGCCGTTTTCGGGCCAATAACAGCGTTGCGTTGATGAGTTCAGCGCTGGCGGGTGGAGGCATTGCTTATCTGCCTGATTATATGACGAGAGAAGCATTGTCCAGTGGAAAACTGATCCGCCTGCTGCCCGGCTGGCGCATGGATACTTACCATGCCTGGATGCTGTTTAAGTCGGAACACAATTTATCTTCACGCGTCAGGCGTTTTGCCAGCGATCTGCAACAACGCCTGCAACGTGAACTGCCGTGAAACCATCAGGAAATTTAATCGCAGAGATTGTTGATTAAAATTCAGCCAGCCACTCTTCCTTCCTGTACGCGCGCCACCCGGTTAGCGCGATTGTCATTCAGCAGTCATTAAATCGTCATCCGGGCTGTTTACTGTCGCCAGAAAGCCACCGGAGGGATGCCCGTGTTTACTATTGAAACCGTACTGGACGACCTTTATCCGCAGCGCAATACGCCTGGCTGGCAAAAAAACGTGCTGCGAATACTGCTCCATGAAAAAGAGTTTCAGCAATTTAACCAGCAGCATCGCCACCTGAAGGGGCTGGACAGGGTGGAACAGGTGCTGGAGTACCTGGATATTCGCTGTGAGCTTAGCGAGCGCGATCTGGAGCAGATTCCCAGCCAGGGCCCGGTGGTGATCGTTGCCAACCATCCGCTGGGCACGCTGGATGGGCTGGCTCTGTTGCATGCAGTGTCGCAGGTGCGGCGCGATGTCAAAATTGTCACCAGCCGCCTGCTGAACTGCCTCGAATCGTTGCGCAGCCTGATGGTGCCAGTGGACAATATGGGCAACCGCACCAGCCGCCAGCAGGTGATACTGATGCAAGAGCAGCTGGAAAATCGCGGGGTGCTGATCTTCTTTCCGGCCGGGGAAGTGTCGCGCTTCGGCCCTAAAGGGGTAAAGGACGGGAAATGGCGCTCCGGCTTTATCCGCCTCGCCGCCCGGTTTCGTGCACCGGTGGTGCCGATTCACGTCAGCGGGCGCAACAGTCTCCTGTTCTATATTGCCTCGGTAGTGTATCAGCCGCTGTCGATGCTGCTGCTGGTGCGCGAGATGTTTAAACATCGTGGTGCGCGGCTAAAGCTGAAAATTGGTGCACGCATTCCCTTTGCCAGCTGGCATGATGGCCATACGCCAGCCAAAGAGCTGGCTATGCGCTTCCGACGTCACCTTTACCGCATTGAACAGGGAAAATCCGCGCTGTTTCAGACCGAACCGGCGATTGCCCGTGCGGAGGATCGCGCGGTACTGAAGCGCGCGCTGGAACAGTGTGAAGTCCTCGGCCAGCTTGCCGATGGCAAGATCATCTATCTTTATCGCCGTAACGGCGAAGACTATGTGCCAATCCTGCGTGAGCTGGGGCGGCTACGTGAAATTGCCTTTCGCGCAGTGGGTGAAGGCAGCGGCAAACGGCGCGATCTGGATGACTATGATGACGACTATTATCATCTGATTCTGTGGGATCACCAGGCGCTGGATATTGTCGGTGCCTATCGTTTTCTCCCTACCGCTGAACAGCTGGAACGCAAAGGTATCAGTGGCATCTACAGCCAGAGTCTGTTTCATTACGATGATCAGATGAACCCGGTGCTGATGCAGGGCATTGAGCTGGGTCGCAGTTTTATTCAGCCCGCTTACTGGGGTAAACGCGGGCTGGACTACTTATGGCTGGGAATTGGCGCTTACCTGGCAAAATATCCGCAATATCGTTATCTGTTTGGTCCGGTGTCAATCTCCGGCGGGATGCCGGTGGCGGCTCGCGACTTGCTGGTGGCGTTTTACCGACTCTACTTCGCCCCGACTCTGCCGCTGGCGACCTCGCGACGGCCATGGCCCGCCTCACTGCCTGCGGTGCTGGCACAGTTTACCGGTGACAACTACCCGGAAGATTTAAAGCGTCTCAAGCAGATGCTGAGCAACCTCGGTACCGCGATTCCGCCGCTGTATAAACAGTATTCCGAACTGTGCGAGCCAGGCGGCGTGCAGTTTATTGATTTTGGCAGCGACCCGGATTTTAACCACTGTATTGACGGGCTGGTGTTGGTGGATTTGACCCGGCTGAAACCCTCGCGCTGGCAGCGTTATATCGCCGTTCATCTTGATGCTGACGTGAAACCTGATTAGCCGGTTTTACTGCGGCTCCGCTAAAACCCTCCCCGCGCCATCACGCAATCCGTATTGGCGCTATCTTTTTCCTCTCCGGCTATGGCAATATACGTTCCATATATGTTTCGTATAGGTGACGTATGGGAATCGTAAAAATCTCAGATTTGATGCACGAGAATTTGCGCATCGCCAGTAATGCCATGAGCCGATCGATAAATGCGCAGGCCGAACACTGGATGAAAATCGGTATGCTGGCCGAGCTATGCCCGCAGCTGACGCACGAGCAGCTGGCGCGCGCACTGGTTAAGGCGGAACTGCAAGGTGGCTCCGATATCGCCAGCCTGCTGCATGCCTTTGATAAGCAGGAGGAAAGACTATGAAAGCAGTAAAACTGCACTCGCAGCCAGAAATTGAACAGGCGCGCGCGGCCGGGCAGGCTGCGGCGCAAGTGCTGGAAATGATTACCCCGTATGTGCGCGCTGGCGTGACGACTGATGAAATTGATCGCCTGTGTCATGACTATCTGGTTAATCAGCTACAGGTGATTCCCGCCAATATCGGTTATCAGGGCTACACCCGCACGGTCTGCACCTCGGTGAATCATGTGGTTTGTCATGGCATCCCGTCGGATAAAAAGCTGAAAAACGGCGATATCGTCAATATCGATGTGGCGATTATTAAAGATGGCTGGTATGGCGATACCAGCAGAATGTATTTTGTCGGTGAACCGTCGGTACGCGCACGTCGGCTGGTTGATATCACCTATCAGTCAATGGTGGCGGGTATTAAGGTGGTTCGTCCGGGTGCCACGCTCGGCGATATCGGCGCGGCGATCCAGCGCGTGGCTGAAGGTGCAGGGTTCTCAGTGGTCAGGGAGTATTGTGGTCATGGCGTGGGCCGGGAGTATCATACCACGCCGCAGGTGCTGCATTACGGCATCGCCGGAGAAGGTATGGTGCTGGAACCGGGCATGATTTTCACCATCGAACCGATGATTAATGTCGGTAAAGCGGCGACCAGCGTGCTGGCGGATGGCTGGACGGTGGTCACCAAAGACCGCTCCCTCTCTGCACAGTGGGAACACACCATTGCGGTAACCGATTCAGGTTATGATTTGCTGACGCCGTGGCCAGAAGGCACCGGCGATTACGAAGCGATTTGAAGCATTACGGGAGCCGAAAACGGCTCCCGTACAGCAAATACCATCCGGTTTACAGCTTTACCGCCGCAAAATGGTGACGCGGTTTGGCAATCTCATCCTGCGCCGCCACCAGCTGGAGTTCATATTCACCCATTTCATGGGTTTTAATCATCACTTCATATACCGCCGCCGTCACATGCTCCAGCGCCTGTTGCAGCGGCTCGCCGTGCAGCAGATTCACCAGCAGCAGACCACTGGTCAGATCGCCAACGCCCACCGGCTGACGCACGCCGAAATCCACCAGCGGACGGCTGATATGGAAAGCTTCGTCAGCGGTGATGAGCAACATCTCAAAACGATCGCTGCGCAGACCGGCACGCGCCAGATGCTTCACCAGCACCACTTTGGGTCCAAGTGCGATCAGTTCACGTGCTGCGGCGACCGCTTCTTCAACACTGGTCACGCTTTTGCCGCTGAGCATTTCCAGCTCCAGCAGGTTTGGCGCGATAATATCGCTGGCCGGCAGTGCCGCCTTGCAGTGAAACTCAGCGACGCCCGGTGCCACAATACACCCCTTTTCCGGATGACCCATCACCGGATCGCAGAAATACCAGGCGTCGGGGTTAACTGCTTTCACCTGACGAACAATTTGCAGAATATGTTCGCCCTGCTCGGCCGAGCCGAGATAACCACTCAGCACGGCATCACAGGTTTTCAGACGATCGATTTCAGCGATGCCTTGCGCGATCTCCGTCAGATGCGAGGCCGGCATGACTGAGCCAGCCCAGTGACCATATTGAGTATGATTAGAAAACTGAACGGTATTAAGCGGCCAAACGTTTGCGCCCATACGACGCATCGGAAATTCTGACGCGCCGTTGCCGGCATGACCAAAAACCACATGCGACTGGATAGAGAGAATATTTTTCATTATCGGGGGACCTGCACAGCCTTGCCAAAGAAGTGCCGACCTCGCCGGCACTTGAGTATCGATATTATTTTATTTCCAGCACACCAGGCAGTAGTGCTTTTTGCCGCGACGCAGCAGGGTAAAGCGTCCAAACAGTTTGTCGCTGTCGCTGAAGCGGTATTCCGCGTCAGACTGCTTCTCACCGTTCACCGTAACCGCATTAGAACCGATCATGGTGCGCGCCTGGCCACGGGATGGCACCAGCTGAGCATTGACCAGTGCCTGTTGCAGATCGTCTTCTGCCGCCAGTTCGATGGTCGGCATACCGTCTTGCGCCAGCTGCTCGAAGTCCGCTTCGGTCATCTCATTCAATGCACCGGAGAACAGGCTCTGAGTAATACGTTTTGCCGCTGCCAGACCGTCTTCACCGTGCACCAGCTTCGTCACCACTTCGGCCAGCACGTACTGAGCACGTGGCGCTTTCCCGCTGTTTTTATCTTCTTCTTCCAGCGCGTTGATCTCGTCAAGGCTCATAAAGGTAAAGAATTTCAGGAAGCGATACACATCGGCATCGGCTGTGTTAATCCAGAACTGATAGAATTTGTACGGGCTGGTTTTCTTCGCGTCGAGCCAGACTGCGCCACCTTCGGTTTTACCAAATTTGGTACCATCGGCTTTGGTAATCAACGGCACTGTCAGGCCAAATACCTGATTCTGGTGCAGACGACGCGTCAGGTCGATACCAGAGGTGATATTGCCCCACTGGTCGGAACCGCCAATCTGTAACGCCACGCCGTGACGCTCGTTCAGGCAGGCAAAGTCATAACCCTGCAACAGGTTGTAGGAAAACTCGGTGTAAGAGATTCCCTGATCGTCACGATTCAGGCGCTGTTTAACCGCTTCCTTGTTAATCATCTGATTAACAGAGAAGTGCTTACCAATATCGCGCAGGAAAGTCAGCACGTTCATGCCGCCAAACCAGTCATAGTTATTGGCGGCAATGGCGCTGTTGTCACCGCAGTCAAAATCAAGGAACGGTGCCACCTGATGACGAATCTTGTCAACCCACTCATTAACGGTATCGGCGGTGTTGAGTTTACGTTCGGCTGCTTTGAAGCTTGGATCGCCAATCAGTCCGGTTGCACCCCCTACCAGTGCAACCGGTTTATGTCCGGCGTCCTGAAAGCGTTTCAGGCAAAGCAACGGCACCAGATGCCCCAAATGCAAGCTGTCGGCGGTCGGATCGAAGCCGCAATAGAGTGCGATTGGCCCTTGCGCCAGTCGTGCTGCTAACGCGTCCTCATCCGTTACCTGGGCGACAAGGCCCCGCTCTTGCAATTGTTTAATCAGGTTACTGCTGGCCATCAAAGACTCCATGTAGAAACGACTGCACCTGGGCTGGTACACAGCTTTCCGCCTGGATGCGGAAGAAAAAATATGGGCTATAGAATAAAGCGCTGAAGGATTCAGTGCCAGCGCTTATAGGGATATTTCAGCAAATCATGGGGCCAGTCGGTCGATTTTCCAGCCCTCACCGTCGCGCTGATAGATGAAGCGATCGTGCAGGCGATGTTCTCCGCCCTGCCAGAACTCCATGGCGTCGATTTTAATGCGGAATCCGCCCCAGAAACTGGGTAACGGGATCTCGCCCTGCTGAAACTTCTGCTTCAGCTCAAGGAATTTACTTTCCAGCACGCCACGCGCGGAAATCCGGCTCGACTGTCTGGATACCCAGGCACCGATCTGACTGTCACGCGGTCGGCTGTGGAAGTACTTCATCACTTCCAGCGCCGACAGTTTTTCCACCCTGCCCAGCACCATCACCTGACGCTCCAGCATATGCCACGGAAACAGCAGGCTGATGCGCGGATTATTCTCCAGCTGATGCGCTTTACGGCTGCCGAGATTGGTGTAAAACACCATTCCTTGCCGATCATAGTGTTTCAGCAGCACAATGCGTTGATACGGCTGGCCGTTTTCATCAACGGTTGCCACGCTCATCGCGGTGGGATCGGGCAGCTGAGCATCGCATGCCTGGCGCAGCCAGTGTTCAAACAGATCGAGTGGTTGTTCAGGAAGATCCTTACGGCGCAGGCCACCACGCGTATATTCGCGACGCAGATGGGCAATCTGTTGCAGGTTATCGCTATCGGTCATAAAAAAGGCTTCTGGAAAATAAAAAAGGGTGAAGCCATTGTGCGCTTCACCCCGATGAACTTCAACGACTTAACGGCCTGATTGCAGCTGACAATCATCAATAATAATTTTATCGTTACGCTCAATAAAAGCGCCGTCGCCTTTCGACCAGAATACGTAGTTACCGTCGCTGTAGCGCGTGCCGGACGCGGCGACCTGCTGTTTCAGCGTCAGCGGTTTACCATCCAGAATCAGACTGACCTGCTGCTGCGGGTTGTCCAGCTTCACCGTCAGCGGCATCGTGCCGCAGGTATAATGCAGGGTTTCGATCTGCTGCGGGTCAGAGTGCGACATCAGGCCACACCCCGACAAGGTTAACAAAGCAGCCGCTACCATCAGGCAGTTTTTCATCAATCACTCCTTTTTTCCGCTATTACAGCGCATCAGTGTGAACCATCGGAATAATTAGCCGGGTAAATCGCGCCCAGCACGCTGGCACGGCTGGCACCGGTAACGGAGGGCAAATTCCCCGGCAGGCCGGATAACGTCCGATAGGCCAGCCAGGCAAAAGCCAGTGCTTCCATATCATCGCCACTGATTCCCATCGCATCGGTGCTGAGCACTTCCGTTCCTGCCAGTTGTGCCGCCAGACGCGCCATCAGCAGCGGGTTACGGCTGCCGCCGCCGCAGACCATCAGACGCTCGCAGCCGCCGCTTAACAATACCTGCCCGGCAATAGTGGTGGCTGTCAGCTCGGTCAGCGTCGCCTGCACATCTTGCGCCACCAGTGCCGGAAAAGCACTCAGCTGTTTCTCAATCCAGCCGAGATTAAAATATTCTCGCCCGGTGCTTTTTGGTGCCGGCAACGCGAACCAGGGATCGGCCAGCATCGATTGCAGCAGCGGGACAATCACTTTGCCGCTGCTGGCCCACTCGCCGTCTTTGTCATACGCTTTGCCGCGTTGACGCCAGATCCACGCGTCCATCAGCATATTGCCCGGCCCGGTATCGTAGCCGCGCACCGGCTGACCCGGTATCAGCAGCGATAAATTCGCGATGCCGCCAATATTCAACACCATACGTCGCTCGCTGGGGTGCATCAGCAGCGCCTGATGGAAAGCGGGAACCAGCGGTGCGCCCTGCCCACCCAACGCCATATCGCGCCGACGAAAATCGCCGACCACGGTGATGCCGGTCGCGGCAGCAATCTGATTATTATCGCCAATTTGCTGGGTATTGGGCGCCTCACCCAGCGGCTCGTGCCACACCGTCTGGCCGTGACAACCAATAGCGGTAATATCGGAGGCCTCCAGCCCCTTCTGCTGCATCATGGTCAGCACGGCCTCGGCAAACAACCGACCGAGACGCGTATCCAGTTGGCCCAGCTGCGATAAGGTCAGACTCTGTCCCTGACATATTGCCAGCACTTGCTGGCGCAGATCGGGCGGGAACGGGTGGATATAACTGGCCTGCTGCGCCACCATGCGCTCGTCAATGGCTGCCAGCACCACATCAACACCATCGAGGCTGGTGCCGGACATCACTCCAATATAACGTCCTGATTTCATTTCGTTGCCTTAATCTCGCGCCCGGAAAGAGCCGTTACTTCAGCCTGGCAAAAATAACCGTGTAATACTATGATTAATTGTCGTTTTTTGAAGCGACATACGGTTTTTACTGAAAGTCCATCCGGTTGGTATGGTTATTGAATTTTCGTTTAACCTTGCTTCGGTATGCTGCGCCTGTCGGCTTTTTTGACTAAAATCAGCATCAGGCGAGACTTGTGCCATATAATATGGTTAGCAATGGCTGCACCTTTTGCGTAGCCAATAAGTAATTAAGGAGCATCACAATGATCAAGCGTTTGTTTGTCGTGGCACTGACCGGGATAACGCTGGCAGGCTGTACAAATACCAGCTCCCTTTCCGGTGACGTTTACAGCGCTTCTGAAGCCAAGCAGGTTCAGAGCGTCACTTACGGCACGCTGGTTTCAGTTCGTCCGGTGCAAATTCAGGGCGGTGACGACAGTAACGTCATTGGCGCAATCGGCGGTGCGGTGCTTGGTGGCTTCCTTGGTAATACGATTGGCGGCGGTAGCGGACGCAGTCTGGCAACCGCAGGTGGTGCGGTACTGGGCGGCGTAGCCGGTCAGGGCGTGCAGGGTGCCATGAATAAAACCGATGGCGTCGAGCTGGAAGTGCGTAAAGATGATGGCAACACCATTCTGGTGGTGCAGAAACAGGCCGCAACCCGTTACTCGGTGGGTCAGCGCGTGATGCTGGCGTCCAACGGCAGCCAGGTTACCGTTTCCCCACGTTAACTGGCGCATAAAAAACCGGCGTCAGGCGCCGGTTTTGTTTAACTGTTATTCCGTTTTATTGTGCAACTCGAGAATATTTTTCTCCAGCCGCGCAATCAGCGTGACCAGCAGATTAATCTCCTGCATAGAGATCCCCGCAAGAATATCATCGCGTGTTGCATCAATCACATGCTCCACTTCACTGATGATCGGCTCGGCCTCTTTGGTCAGCTTGATGCGTTTTGCACGACGGTCGTTGGCACAAGTGCAACGGGTAATAAGCCCTTTCTCCTCCAGCTGGTCCAGCGTTCTTACCAGTGAAGGTTGTTCAATACCAATTGCCTTAGCCAGCTGAATCTGTGACTGATCCGGCGGCAACTGATGAATATTATGCAGTGTGACCCAATGAGTTTGCGTCAGCTCCAACGGTTTAAGCCGTTGATCAATCAGAGCGCGCCATATGCGCACCAATCGTGCCAGGTCCGTTCCTAGTGGCGTATCCATTTCATCTCCTTATAATTAGCTTGCTAGCTATCAAGCCTGATTCTAGACTATTCTGCGAGTTTACAGGACAAAATACAAATTCAGCGCAAACGCGCATTTGAAAGCGTATTTTAATTTCGGGTTCCCTCGCCTGCCCGCAATGAAGGATGACGAAACGTGTCGACAATGCTACTGAGTTCCGCAGCTCCCCTCACTGACCTGGTTTTTGGTGCTTCGCTGTTTTTTCCGCCGATTTTTAAAGCGGTCCTGCTCGGTTTCCTTATCTGGTTATTGCTACACCCTCTGATACGAGGCTGGCTCTATTCCGGCGAAATCTGGCACCCCACGCTCATGGATCTGTCGCTGTTTGTGCTGTGTGTAAGTGCATCATTATGGTTGTCTGGACGCTGGTGATTAGATGAAACTGAATAGCTTAAAGTACTTCTCAACGGTGATTGTTTTTGCTGCCGCACTGTGCGCCGGTTGGTGGCTGTGGAACTACTACATGCAATCGCCATGGACGCGAGATGGCAAAGTGCGCGCCGAACTGGTTGATATTACGCCACAGGTGTCAGGACGCATAGATAAACTACTGGTGAAGGATAATCAGTGGGTAAAAAAAGGCAGCCTGCTGTTTACTCTCGATGACGAACCTTATCGTATCGCGCTGCTAAATGCTGAAGCGCAGCTGAGCAAAGCGCAGGCCGACTTACAAAAAGTCCAGCACGAAGCCAGTCGTCGTCGCAGCCTGCCGCGCAATGTGATTTCGGCAGAAGATATGGATGCGGCCAATCTGAGCGCCAATGCGGCGGCGGCCAGCGCCAAAGCCGCACAGGCCACGCTGGCACAGGCACAATGGAATCTGCAACAGACGCAGATTTATGCGCCGACCGATGGCTGGATCAGTAATCTCAGTCTGCGATCCGGTAATTATGCCACCAGCGGCGCGCCGGTGTTTGCGCTGGTCGACAGCCACTCGTTTTATATTGTCGGTTACTTTGAAGAAACGAAACTTCGCCATATCCGACCTGGTGCCGCCGCCGATATCGTGCTGTACAGCAACGATCGGCGGCTGAAGGGTTACGTAGAGAGTATTGGCCGGGCGATTTACGATCAGAGCATCGAAAGCGACAGCGGGCTGGTGCCGGATATCAAACCAAATGTGCCATGGGTGCGGCTGGCGCAGCGAGTGCCGGTGCGAATCGCCATCAGCGAGATTCCGGACGACCTGCCACTGGTGGCCGGTACTACCGCAACCGTCTCGATTCAGCCCTGATCCGTGATCAATCTCAGCTGGCTGGAATGGAAACAACTGCCGTGGATTAAGGCCACCCGCGGCCAGTGGCGCTATGCATTACGCAATGCCCTTGCCATGTGTCTGGCGCTCAGTATTGCTTACGCGCTGGATCTTGATGAACCCTACTGGGCGATGACCTCTGCGGCGGTGGTCAGCTTCCCGACCGTTGGCGGTGTGATCAGTAAAAGTCTGGGGCGCATCGCCGGTAGCTTACTGGGTGCCAGCGCGGCGCTGCTGATTGCCGGCCATACCCTGAATGAGCCGTGGCTGTTTACATTGGCAATTGCCAGCTGGCTGGCGCTCTGCACCTGGATTGCCAATCACTTTCAGAATAATGTTGCCTACGCGTTTTCGCTGGCGGGTTACACCGCGGCGATTATCGCCTTCAGCACGGTGAATATCACCGAGATTGGCGACCTGTGGGAAATTACCCAGGCTCGCGTCTGCGAGGTGATTTCCGGCATTCTTTGCGGCGGTCTGATGATGATGATCCTGCCGAGCACCTCAGATGGCGATACTTTGATCACCTCGCTGAACACTCAGCACGCCCGGCTACTGGAACATGCTGCGCTACTGTTGCAGCCAGAAATTACCGATAATATGCGCACCGCTCATGAAAATGTGATCGGCCAGATCCTCACCATGAATCTGCTGCGCATTCAGGCGTTCTGGAGTCACTACCGCTTTCGCCGACAAAATAACCTGCTGAACTATGTGCTGCATCAGCAACTGCGGCTGACCAGCGTGATCTCCAGCTTGCGGCGGATGTTGCTTAACTGGCCGGAGCCGCCGGCAGTGCTGTTCAGCGTTATAGATCAATTGTTGAACGAACTGGCACGCCGCGACTGTGATAAGTATCGGCTGGCACAAATTCTGCAAAGCGCGGCGCCGACGGCTGACAATGATTATCGTCATCGCGCCTTCTGGCATCGTCTGCGCTATTTCTGCTGGATGCATCTTAACGTCAGCCGCTGGCTGCGCCAGTTTGAGCGCGCTGATGCCGAAACGCGTTTTTCGCCGCCGCCGGTGCCGTCACTGGCGCGTTATACCGACAGCGCGGAAGCCAGCTGGAGCGCACTGCGCACCTTTAGCGTGATCGTGCTGGGCTGTACTTTCTGGATCAATATCCAGTGGGATGCCGGTAGCGCGGCGCTGACGCTGACGGCCATCAGCTGCGTGCTCTACTCCTCTGCGCCCTCACCGACCGGCAGCATTTCACTGCTGCTGAAAACTCTGCTGCTGCTGTCGCTGTTCAGCTTTGTGGTCAAATTTGGTCTGATGGTGCAGATCAGCCAGCTATGGCAATTCCTGATCTTTTTGCTGCCGCTGCTGATTACCCTGCAACTGTTTAAGCTGCAACAGAAGCAACGCGCCGGGCTGTGGGGCCAGTTTATTGTGTTTATGGGATCGTTTCTGGCGGTGACTAACCCGCCGGTGTACGACTATCAGGATTTACTTAACGACAATATTGCCAAAGTTTGCGGCGTAATGCTGGCCTGGCTGGCGTTTCAGATTTTGCGCCCCAGCTCAGACAAACGGAAAAGCCGCCGTCATATTCGCGCACTGCGCAGAGAATTTCTCGATCAGCTCAGTCGTCATCCGCGACTGAGTGAAAGCCGTTTTGAATCGCAGATTTACCACCGAATCAGCCAGCTGAGTACCAGTCGCGATCAGACTGCGCGCGTCTGGCTGCTGCGCTGGGGTGTGGTGCTGCTGAACTGTTCGCATATCGTCTGGCAACTGCGCACATGGCAAAGCGACTCTGCCACGCTGACAGCAATGCGTGACGCCAGCTTGCGCGGGCTACAGCGAATTATCAGCGAACGCGGAGTGCAACACCGTTTTCTTGATGAAACGCTGGCAGAACTGCAACAGATGATGGATGCCTTGCAGACGCAACAGACTGAGGACGCGGGTGAACTGGCGGGGATTATCTGGCGCTTGTGGTGCTCATTATCACAGTTAAAACAGGCATTACCCGATAATGCCGGGCAATTAAGGTCGGCAGGAATTCTGTAAGGGCGGCAAAAACGCCGCCCTGCAGGAACAACTGGCGTCATTAACCGTTACTTGATCACGCCACAGGCAAAGCGATCGCCACCACCGCCCAGTGGTTTGGGATGATCGGCGTGGTTATCACCGCCGACATGCACCATCAGCGCCTTGCCGGAGATCTCAGACAGTTTTTTGATGCGCGGAGCCAGTACCGGATAAGTCGCTTTACCGTCTGCGGTCACAAACAGTGCCGGTAAATCCCCTAAATGCCCGTCCTGATAAGGGCCGAGATGCTTGCCACTGTTGCCGGGGTCAAGATGCCCGCCTGCCGCGCCTGCCGCCACCGCTTTGCCGTCAGTGGTGGCAGGTTCACAGCTGCCTTTGGCATGGATATGGAATCCGTGCACACCGGCCGCCAGAGAGTGCAAATCGGGTGTAAACTCCAGCCCGTAAGCTGTCTCGCTAATCGTGACCTGGCCAATCGATTCACCGATGCCCTGAGTGGTCACACTGTGCAGTTCAACCTGCTCGCTGGCAGCCTGGGCAAAACCCGAAACCAACAGTGCCAGTGCTGCCAAACCGTAACTTTTCATCTTCGCTCCTTTGAATTGATTGCGCTTGCTAAGCCTGGACTCTTTTCAGCAAAATCGGCAACAAAAAGCCACGATTTGCATTTCTTTACGGCACGTCGTAACCCAGCGCCGCTTTACGAATGCGGAACCACTGCTGGCGCGACAGTTCAATTTCGCTGGCGCGCAGCGCGGCACGCACCCGCTCAATTTTACCGGAACCGATAATCGGCAATGGTTGCGAAGGTAAGCGCATCACCCAGGCATACACCACCTGTTCAATCGTCTCTGCGCCGGTCTCTTCCATCACCGCCGTCAGTTCATCACGCAGCGGCTGATACTGCGCGTCGCTGAACAAGCGGCCACCGCCAAGACAGGACCATGCCATCGGTTTAATCCGCAGTTGCTGACACTGATCAAGAGAACCATCAAGTATCGCTGGCTGATGCAGCGGCGAAATTTCCAGCTGATTGGTCGCCAGAGTAAACGGCAGGCGCGACTGCAACAGCGAAAACTGCGTTGGGGTAAAGTTGGAGACGCCAAAATGTTTCACTTTGCCACTCTGATGCAGCGAGATAAACGCCGAGGCGATGTCATCGGCGTCCATCAGCGGGTCGGGGCGATGGATCAGCAACAGGTCGAGATAATCGGTTGCGAAGTAGCGCAGCGAATTTTCCGCGCTGCGGATGATATGGGCGCTTTCCGTAATGTAGTGACCAATGCGGTTTTCAGGCCGGGCGGTGGTGGCGATACCGCATTTCGTCACCAGTTCCAGCCGCTGACGCAGCGACGGTGCCAGCTGTAATGCCTGGCCAAATGTCGCTTCGCACTGATAATCGCCGTAGATATCGGCATGGTCAGTGGTGGTAATGCCCAGCTCAAGGTGCTGTTCAATAAAGCTCACCAGCTGCTGAGACGTCATACCCCAGTCCATCAGCCGCCAGTAACCCATAATCAGCCGCGAGAATTCCGGGCCCTGTGGTGCAATTTGCAGACGTTGAAGCATCGCGATCTCCCTGTGGCCCGACGGCCATTTAACTGAATTTGCGCGTCAGTATAGCCTGATTAGCAAGGAAAAAGCGGCAGCTTAAAACAGTGAAGGTTGTTCTGGATCGTCAGACTGCGCGGTTTTAGCCGCACGCTGCAAACGCAGAAAGCGCTGACGGCACAGGCGTAAGACCTCACGCTTTTGTGCATCACTGAATTTCATCCAGTTGAAGCGTTCATCGCGGCTACGCAGGCAACCACGGCAGTAACCGCGTTCATCTGACTGACAAATCCCCCGGCACGGACTGGGAACCGGGAAAAACTCAAGTTGCTCGGCCACCTGAACTCCTGGTTGATGACTTTGCCCTCTATTGAAGATCGCTTACCGGTTATCTGCAAGTGTCACGGCATTAATTCGTCGGAATGCGCCGGAAATAGTCACGTAACGCCTGCAATGCCTGCCGGGTTTTCTCCGGTAATACCCGCTCCAGCGTCAGCGCGGTCAGCCGGAACGCGGCCGGACGCCACTCCGGCAGCAGCAGCATCAGCTCGCCGCTGCGCAGCTTATCCTGAATCTCAAACAACGGTTGCAGTGAAATACCCTGGCCCGCAAGCGTAAAGGCGCGCACCACATGCATACTGTCACTGCACACCTGTGTTTCAGCGACACGCAGTGTTACCGGCGGCTGCCTGAGATGATGCAGTTCAATCATCCGCCCGTTAATATTGCCGCCGGAAGGAATACCGCTTATCCAGCGATGTTGCAGCAGATCCTCTGGCTGCTCCGGGACGCCGTGCAGCGAGAGATAGCGTGGTGCCGCACATATCACCAGCGGCCACTCGGCCAGCGGATGGGCGATAATGCTGGTATCGCTTAACTGGCGATTGACGCGCAGCGCGATATCGATGCGATGTTCGATCATATCCAGCACATTATCCGTAGCGAGAATCCGCAACTGCAGGCCGGGATGCTGCTGCATTAACGGCGTCAGCGCTTCGCACAGCGGCTGGCCGCCGATGCCCACCGTCGAAGAGATGCGCAGTTCTCCGCTCAGGGTATCGCGCATCTCCGCCAGCCGTTGCTCCGCGTCGCGGGCGCTGTTGACCATCGCTGCGCAGCCGGGATAGAAAGCGGCTCCGGCGTCAGTCAGCGTGAGTTTGCGCGTAGAACGGTGCAACAACGGCACGCCGACGGCGCTTTCCAGCTGACGCAAATGCTGGCTGACCGCCGAGGGTGAGATACCCAGTCGCCGTCCGGCTGCCGCCAGCGACCCCTCTTTTACCACGCAGGCAAATACCGCCATCCGGTTGAGATTTTCCATCATTCGTAAGTATTACTTCATTGTAAAAGTGGAAATATGCCACTTATCACCGCTATTGTTAAGCAGTAAAGTTTAATCCAGCAATTCAAACTAACAGGTGAACAGCATGAAAATTACCGTTATTGGTGCGACCGGTTTTGTTGGGCAGGAAGTGATTAATGAGGCGTTGGCACGCGGCCATCAGGTTACTGCCGTTTCTCGCTCGGGTAAGAATTTGCCGCAGCACAGCAATCTTACGCTGGCAACCGGGGATATTCACGACAGTGACTGGCTGAACAGCGTGTTGCGCAGTCAGGATGCGGTTATCAGCGCCTATAATCCGGGCTGGTCCGAAAGCGATTTGTTTGAGAAATTTACCCGTGGCAGCACGCAGATTCTGGCAGCGGTGCGTGCCGCGCAGGTCAAACGCCTGTTGGTGGTGGGCGGCGCGGGCAGTTTGCAGGTGGCACCTGGCGTAGAGCTGGTGGATACTGAGGCGTTTCCGGCGGAAATCAAACCGGGCGCGTTAGGCGCACGGGCACTGCGCAATACCTTGCAGAGCAGCGGTGGCGATCTCGACTGGACCTATTTGTCACCTGCCGCCATGCTGCAACCCGGTGCACGCACCGGCCAGTTCCGCATCGGCAGCACAGAACTGCTGATGTCGGGCGATCATCCGGCTTCCATCAGCGTGGCCGACCTGGCGGTAGCCATTGTTGATGAAATTGAACATCCACAACATTTGCAAAAGCAGTTTACTGTTGCTTACTAAAAAATGCCGCCCGTTGGCTACGGGCGGGTAAAGGTTTAATCGCCATTAAGGTTTTTGCAGGATTTTGCGACTAAGCTGGTAAGAATACTCTCTTTTTTCCGGTCATTATGAAAATCCTGAATAAGTTACAGTGTCACGAATACACCTTTAATTTGCTGACCGCGCTGTGGTTTGCACTGATACTGAATGGCCTGTTTCTGATACGTGCCTGGGAGAGCATTCCCTTTGTCTCCTGGCACGATTATCTGTTCGCGACGACCCTGCCGCTGGTGCTGTTTTGCGCCTTCACCCTGATATTTAACCTGCTGGCTTTGCCGTGGGTGCGTAAACCCTTGCTGATCGCGTTAGTGCTGGTCAGCGCAGCCGCCAACTATTTTATGTTCAGCTTTGGCACGGTTATCGACACCGATATGATCCAGAACGTGTTTGAAACCGATATGCAAGAAGCCACCGCCCTGTTAACCCCACGCTATCTGGTCTGGATGACACTAATGGGCGTGATCCCCGCGCTGTTACTGGTGCTGGTAAAGATCCGCCAGCCCGACCCGTGGTGGTTCTCGCTGGCGCTGCGCGGGCTGAGCAGTATTGTTTCACTGATCATTATTTTGCTGGTGGCAGCGCTGTTCTATAAAGATTACGCCTCGGTTATCCGCAACAATAAAGGGCTGGTGAAAATGATCACCCCGGCCAACGTGATCAGCGGCAGCGGGCACTATATTCACGACCGCTGGCTGGCCGGCGATCAGTCGCTGGTACGCATCGGCGAAGACGCTAAAAAAGGACCGCTGATACGCGCGCAGCAGAAAAAAACGCTGGTGGTGCTGGTACTGGGAGAAACTGCCCGTGCCGAAAACTTCTCGCTCGGCGGTTACGCGCGTGACACCAACCCTCAGCTAAAACAGCGGGATGTTATCTGGTATCCGGACGCCAGCTCCTGCGGCACTGAAACTGCCATCTCAGTCCCCTGCATGTTTTCCAATATGCCGCGCGTCGATTACGACGCCAGCCTTGCGCACCATCAGGAAGGTTTGCTGGATGTGATGGCCCATGCCGGCATCAATATTCTCTGGCGTGAGAACGATGGCGGCTGCAAAGGCGCCTGCGATCGCGTCCCGCATACCGATATGACCCAGTGGCAGCTCCCGGAACTGTGCCGGGACGGTTACTGTCTGGACGATGCGCTGCTGCATCGGCTGAATCATTATCTCGACAGCGTGCAAGATGACTCGGTGGTTGTGCTGCACCAGATGGGCAGTCACGGCCCGGCCTACTATCTGCGCTATCCGCCGCAAATGCGTAAGTTCACTCCCACCTGTGACAGCAATCAGATTCAGGATTGCGATCCGCAGGCGTTGATCAATACTTATGACAACACGATTTTGTATACCGACGCGCTGCTCGGTCAGACCATCGATCTGCTGAAATCCTACAGTGACAAATTTAACGTGGCGCTGGTCTATCTCTCCGATCATGGCGAGTCGTTGGGGGAGCACGGCATGTATCTGCACGGCGCGCCCTATGTCTTTGCGCCGAGTCAGCAGACCCATATTCCGTTCCTGCTATGGCTGTCGCCGGATTATCGCCAGGCCTTTGGCATTAATCAGTCCTGTTTACAACAGCAGGCGGCTAAAGATGCGGTCTCGCAGGATAATCTGTTCCATACCCTGCTCGGCATGATGAATGTGCAAACCCGTGAGTATCAGGCCGATCTCGACTTGCTGAAAAACTGTCGTTCATAAGAGTGGGGTTGCATTAGACCGATTGGTCTATTACCCTGTGGAGATGAATAAAACGACCCGACACGATACCTGCGAACATCTGCTTGCTACTGGCGAGCAGCTTTGCCTGCAACGCGGCTTTACCGGCATGGGGCTGAGCGAATTGCTCACTGTCGCCGAAGTGCCGAAAGGGTCGTTTTATCACTATTTCCGCTCGAAAGAAGTGTTTGGCGTGGCGATGCTGGAGCGCTACTTTGCGCAGTACCACCACGCCGTACGGCAGTTTCTCGATGCTGAACAGGGTAATTCCCGCCAGCGTATCCTCGATTACTACCGCACCGCTTATACGCAATTTTGCCACGACAGCGGCTTTGCGGCTTGCCTGTCGGTCAAACTTTCGGCGGAAGTCTGCGATCTCTCGGAACCGATGCGCATTGCGCTGGACCGGGGATCGCAGGCGATTATTGCAGCACTGGCCACCACGCTACAGCGTGCGGTGGATGCTGGCGAAGTTCGTTTAGCCACCAGCGCCCCGGTCTGTGCTGAAATGCTGTATATGTTATGGCTCGGAGCCAGCTTACAGTGCAAAATCCGCCGTGACAGCGCACCATTACGCTGGGCTTACGATCAAATCGAACGTATGCTACCCGCAGCCTGATAAAAAAAACACACTTACTAGTCGACCGGTCTATTACAGGAGTCTGCATGGAAATCACCAAGCTGTTTACCCCACTGAAAGTGGGTGCGATTACGGTGCCAAACCGCATTTTCATGGCGCCACTGACTCGCCTGCGCAGCATCGAGCCGGGCGATATCCCTACCCCGTTGATGGGCGAATACTATCGTCAGCGTGCCAGCGCTGGTTTAATTATTACTGAAGCCACTCAAATCTCTTTCCAGGCGAAAGGTTACGCCGGTGCGCCAGGACTGCATACCACTGAGCAAATCGCAGCATGGAAAGCGATTAACGCCGGTATTCACGCCGAAGGCGGTCACAGTGCCGTTCAGCTGTGGCACACCGGTCGCATCTCACATACCAGCCTGCAACCGGGTCAGCAGGCACCGGTCGCCCCTTCCGCCCTCGCTGCCGGCACCCGCACTTCACTGCGTGATGAGCAGGGACGCGCAATCCGGGAAGAGACCTCGACCCCGCGTGCGCTGGAAAAAGAGGAAATTGCTGCCATTGTGAATGATTTCCGCCAGTCCGCCGTGAATGCCCGCGCAGCCGATTTCGATCTGCTGGAGCTGCACTCTGCTCATGGTTACCTGATTCATCAGTTCCTGTCCCCGGCCTCTAACCAGCGCACTGACGAATATGGCGGCAGCATTGAAAACCGCACCCGTTTCGCGCTGGAAGTGGTGGATGCGGCGATTGATGGCTGGGCGGCTGACCGCATTGGTATCCGTATTTCGCCGCTCGGTCCGTTTAACGGCCTGGATAATGGTGAAGATCAGGAAGAAGCGGCGCTGTACTACATCGGCGAGCTGGCTAAACGTAACCTGGCCTACCTGCATATTTCTGAGCCAGACTGGGCGGGCGGCAAACCTTATGCTGAGTCATTCCGTCAGGCGATTCGCGCCATTTATCCTGGCGTTATCATCGGTGCCGGGGCTTACACCGCCGAGAAAGGCGAAGAGCTTCTCGAAAAAGGGTTGATTGATGCGGTGGCATTTGGCCGTGTTTATATTGCCAACCCGGACCTGGTTGAGCGTCTGCACCAGAAAGCAGCACTTAACCAACCAAAACCGGAAAGCTTCTACGGCGGCACTGCCGAGGGCTACACGGATTATCCAACCCTGTAATGCCTCAGCCGCAGCCACGCGCTGCGGCTAAACGTTAACATACTGGTTAATCAACGCTATACTTAGCACGATTTTTCAGTCATCAGCGAGACGATGACACACTAAACCTGCCCGTTGTTTTGTCTGGCAGGCCATTTCAAAGAGGATATTATGCGCTTACTTCACACCATGCTGCGCGTTGGCGACCTGCAACGTTCTATCGACTTCTACACCAAAGTGTTTGGTATGCGTCTGCTGCGCACCAGCGAAAATACCGAATACAAATACAGCCTGGCATTTGTTGGCTACACCGAAGAGAGCGAAGGTGCGGTAATTGAGCTGACTTACAACTGGGGCGTGGACAGCTATGACCTCGGTAACGCTTACGGCCATATCGCACTGGGCGTTGACGATGTTGCGGCGACCTGCGAACGTATTCGTCAGGATGGCGGCAACGTGACTCGCGAAGCTGGCCCGGTTAAGGGTGGCACGACCATCATCGCCTTCGTTGAAGATCCGGATGGTTATAAGATCGAACTGATCGAAAACAAACATGCCGGTCACGGCCTCGGCAACTAATGCCGTCGGGGTGCCTTTTGGCACCCTGTTCCTCGCATCCTCTGCTGCAAGCCTTTCTGAAATTTGCCATAATACGCGCTGCATTTTTCCGTCAACGAGATCCCGATGCCTGAATCGAAAGAATTGAATACCCTTAGCGAGCGTTTTCGCGGTTTTTATCCCGTCGTTATTGATGTAGAAACGGCCGGTTTTAATGCGAAAACCGATGCGCTGCTGGAAATTGCTGCCGTGACGTTAAAAATGGACGAGAACGGCTGGCTGGAAAAAGATGAAACACTTCATTTCCATGTAGAACCGTTCGAAGGGGCAATTCTCCAGCCGGAAGCGCTGGCGTTTAATGGTATCGACCCGCATAACCCGCTGCGCGGCGCAGTCAGTGAATATGAAGCGCTGCACGCTATTTTTAAAGTGGTACGCAAGGGAATTAAAGACCAGGGGTGTAACCGGGCAATTATGGTGGCGCACAACGCCACGTTTGACCTGAACTTTATGAGTGCCGCCGCTGAGCGTGCCAGTCTGAAACGTAATCCGTTTCACCCTTTTGTCACCTTTGATACCGCTGCGCTGAGCGGACTGGTGGTCGGTCAAACCGTGCTGGCGAAAGCGTGTAAAGCTGCCGGTATTCCGTTTGACAGCACCAAAGCGCACTCGGCGTTATACGATACCGAACAAACCGCCGATCTGTTTTGTGAACTGGTTAACCGCTGGAAACGCCTCGGAGGCTGGCCGCTGGTGCCGGCAGAAGAAGAAGAACAGAGTGAATAAATAAAGGGAGCCACTTCGGCTCCCTTTTTACTTCAGGGCGGTGTTTTCGCCGCCCTTGGGTTTATTCGGCTTCTTTATACTTCTCAGCCGTCTCTTTAATCAGCGTCTGCAGTTCACCGCGCTGATACATCTCAATCACGATATCGCAGCCACCGACCAGCTCACCATCGACCCACAGTTGTGGGAAGGTTGGCCAGTTGGCATATTTTGGCAGTTCAGCACGAATGTCCGGATTTTGCAGAATATCGACATACGCAAAGCGTTCGCCGCAAGCTGAAAGAGCCTGAACCGTCTGGGCAGAGAACCCGCAGCTTGGCAGCTTCGGTGAACCTTTCATATACAGCAGGATTGGGTTTTCTGCGATCTGACGCTGAATTTTTTCAACAGTACTCATTTTTGCCTTCCTTAATTCGTTACTTCGTGTCTATTTACTATAACGATTCTCTGTGCCGTCTGAAAACGACATTTTGCCCACGGCGAATCAGTAAGGCCCATTATGCCAAATACGGCGCAGAAAATAACAATTTCTTATCATTACTACTGATTAATCGGTTAATAATTAGCAACACTATTGGTGGGATAACCGTCTGATCTGGCTCATTTATAATACTAATAACCCTAATGAACTGATTAATTTAAAAAGGCCTTACCTTTTGTGAAAAAGTTAGATTAGAATTGTCTTAAGCCTGTTTCCGGGGCAAAAGAATTTAACATGGACCCCAGGCATCGAACCACGTTCAATGCCGGGAATGTAGTGTGGTCCTCTCTGTTGCGAAAGAGAGCCTAACCTGTAACGGACAATGCGTTTACTCATCACACTTTTGCTACTGGCTTTTGCTCAGATGTTCTTTAATTTGGCGCACGCATCGCCTCATGCACCTATGAATGCAAATCAGCATAAGGTTGAAAAGAACAGCGCCCGTGATGACGATCGCCGAAAGCGACGTCAGCAGGTAAAAACGCCGGTTAAAAAGCCCCGCCAGACCTCGGAACAAAAACCGAAATTAAAGAAAAAGAGCAAAGTGCAGACCGCTTCGCTTAGCGCCCCCAAAAGCACCCTCGCCAATAAGAAACTGGCAAAACGCTACGGTTATAAGCGCGATCGCAAAATCAGCAATGCCGCAACCACGGCCAGCATCGACAATGGCCCGCTGAAAATGAGTAAAGCTCACCGCGTGCGTTACCAGAAAGCCCGTGAAACTGCGATGAATAAGCTGATGGGTCAGTTAGGTAAGCCTTATCTTTGGGGAGGCGCTTCGCCACGTACCGGCTTCGACTGTAGCGGTCTGGTGTGGTACGCCTATAAAGACCTGGTGAAGTTTAAAATTCCGCGCACTGCCAATGAGATGTATCACTTGCGTGATGCCGCCCAGATCAAACGCGAGTCGCTGGAAAAAGGTGACCTGGTGTTCTTCCGCATTAATAATCGCGGTGCTGCCGATCACGTCGGCGTTTATCTTGGAAATGGCAAGTTTATTCAGTCGCCACGTACCGGCAAAGATATTCAGATCAGCGCCTTAAGCGAAGAGTACTGGCAGCGCCATTATGTCGGTGCGCGCCGGGTGATGACGCCGAAAACCATCCGTTAACCTCTTCCCGCATCTTGTTTCAATCTTTAATACGGGCGGCGATAACGCCGCCCGTTAAAGTCACTACGGTGCCGGATGCATTTCACCTTCGTTCTGTTGCATCAGCGGAGGATGCTGACCCGCGCGTGACAGTTGTAGCGCCTGCTGCGGCATACTGATACCTGCGCGGTCAAAGTGGATTTTGACCAGACGATCCAGTGCGTACTGCACGACCCACTGTTTTAACGCCAGCGTGCGCACCGTCACCCTGGTGGTAAAGGAGCGGTCGCCCAGTGCCACCACGCCATTAAACACCGGCTCGCCAATCAGGAAGAATTTCACCTGCTCATCCTGCTTCAGATCTTCCACCGCCTGTTGCAGCACCTGATTAACATGGTCGATATCTTCATCACGACTGACGGTGTAATTCGCGCGATAGACCCCAAACTCACGCGCATAGTTAGCCAGCGTAGTAATCGAAGAGTAAGGCACGATATGGTAGACGCCATAGTCATCGCGCAGGCCAATAGAGCGAATCGTCATGCGCTCCACGGTGCCGGTAATGCCACCCACCGTGACATATTCACTGGTGTTCATACCGTTCTCAAACTGGATAAACACCCCGGTAATCACATCTTTTACCAGCGTTTGCGCACCGAAACTGATTGCCAGACCGAGCGCACCAGCTCCGGCCAACAGCGGCGCAATATTGATCCCTACCTGCGACAGCACAATCATAATGGTGATGGTGCTGATCACAATCGCCAGCACATTACGAAACAGCGTCAGCAGCGTGCGTTCGCGCGCGCTGGGACGGGCGCCGTTGCTCATTTCCAGCACCAGCCGATGCTCTATAATGCTGGCCATAATCGTCCAGCTGAAGGTGGCCACCAGCAGAATAAACAGAATATGCAGCAGCCCGCCGATGATCTTACCGCCGGTGTCACCGCTGGCCCACTGTTGCAAATTAAACAGATGCCAGGCATCCAGCAGAGAAAGAGAAACCGCCAGTACCACCATCACGCGCAGAATTTTCAGCCCGTTCGGGATATAAGAGTTGATACGCCGTTCCAGCATCGGGTAGCGCAGATTCATCCGTTCCGGCAGCGTAATTCGCCGGGCGATCCAGCGCGTCATCATGCCGGACAGCAGCGCGCCAAATCCGATCACCAGCAAGCTTTTCACCGTGGCGCTCATCATAAAGCGCAAGCTATTGCCGAAATCAAACTGCGTGAGGAAAAACAGTACCAGGAAATAGGCAATGGCCAGCAGATGCCAGATATGGCCGAAACCACGCAGCATCACGCTGAAAAATGCCATTGAACGTTCGGCCAGCAGGTCGATCTGGTGATGAATCGGTTTACGGTTGCGCATAATCAGCACCAGCGCATACAGCGTCAGCGCCAGCATCACGATCAGATTGACCGCCGCTGCTGCCGGGTAACTGATTTGCGTGGCCACCACCGGCACCATCACCATCAGGCCATAACCAATTAAGCCGCTTAGCCAGGCGAGACGTTGATTCCAGTAGCGCGCGGTGGCGTCACTGAACGGGAACGGACGCAGATAAGCAAAACCAGGCGCAAAAATCAGTCGCAGTACCGCCTTAAAGAACTCAATGACCGCAAAAGCACCCAGGAACAGCGTCTGCTGATGCGCAATCACCGTACTGCCGTTATTCACCTGCTGGGAAAACAGTTTGCCGCCGGCCAGTACCAGCATCAGCACTAACAAGTCGATAATAAAAGCGCCAATAATGGCGGCCGGTAATTTATACCACGGGCCACCATTCTGTTTGGCGTTTCGCCCCCAACTCCCGATACGCGTGTACAGCGGGCCGACCATGCGGCGTATCAGATGGAAAATGGCAAAGGTCACCACCACCATCAGCAAAAAATAGCCGAGCGCATGGAAAAAAGCGGAAGGATTAAAACTGCGCTGCGGCGCGGAGTCGACCACTTTTTGCACCGCATGCAGTCGCTGATTTAGTGCCTGAAAAGCCTGTTGCGCAAACTGGCTGACGCTGTCACTTAAACGGGTCGCCCCGGAGGGTGCGGCCGCTTGCTGCTTCGCTTCCGTCGCCTGGGATTTTGCCTGGGTTTCGGCGGCACGCTGCAACTGATCGATTAATGCATCACGCGCTTTTTCATCTTTAAGGATGCCGGCCAGTGCGGCGTAAGGGATATCCTGTTGCTCGTTTTGCTGAGCGGCATCAGCAGCAGGTGTGGTTTGCGCAACAGCGACGGGGGAAATAAAGCTGATTAGCAGAAGTAAAAATCCGGCGATAAAGGGAAAAAGTCCCGACGGGTGCGTTCGCCCTGGCACCCGGCAGCAGATAGTTGATGACATGGTATTCTCTGGTAATTAAGTAAACACAATCAATTGCGTAACAGTTCGCCAGCGGCGCATGGCGACCCCGCCTCTGAGCATATTGCAGCATGCAGGCCATGTTTAGCTTCGCGTGCGCAACGGCCTGATTTAGCCAGTTTGAGCAAAAAAAAACGTCTGATGGCGTTCTTCAGACGTTTTTTTTAACCGGTTAGCACTGCGCATTCAGGCAGATTTAACCGTTATTTATCAATTCATTACCGCGGTAAAACTGAAGGCGATAATCACCAGCAGCGCGCCGACAGTGGTCAGCAGAGAAAACTTCAGATTGGTGTCCATACTTCGCTCCTTAAAGACCTTACAATTAATAACTGTATAGATTTTCCCATATATACCGGTAAAAATCTCGTTTTCTGCTCACAGCCTTGATAGAATTCTTCTTTTCCGTTGCGCAACACCTGCAACACCGCGTTTCTTGCCGTGTTTCCTGACGTCATTCCCCTTCCCGACGTCACTCAGATTGCAACAATGAAACCGATCGCGTCAGAAAACGCGAAGCATACGCAAACGTTTAACATGATGCTTATCAACCCTTTAGGATAAGCGCAGGAGTACCATTTTAATGGCAACAATTAAAGATGTGGCGAAACGTGCCGGTGTTTCCACCACCACCGTTTCTCATGTCATCAATAAAACCCGCTTCGTGGCGGAAGAGACCCGCGAAGCCGTTTGGGCGGCCATCAAAGAGCTGAACTATTCGCCCAGCGCCGTTGCGCGCAGCCTGAAAGTAAACCATACCAAATCGATTGGTTTGCTGGCGACTTCCAGTGAAGCGCCCTATTTTGCGGAAATTATCGAAGCAGTTGAAACGCGCTGTTTTGCCAAAGGCTATACGCTGATCCTTGGCAATGCCCATAACGATTTACAAAAACAGCAGGCCTATCTGTCAATGATGGCGCAAAAGCGCGTCGACGGTTTGCTGGTGATGTGCGCCGAATATCCCGATGAATTGCTGAAAATGCTGGAAGCGAATCGCAATATTCCAATGGTGGTGATGGACTGGGGCGAATCACGCGGTGATTTTACCGATAGCGTGGTGGATAACGCCTTTGAAGGCGGCTACCTGGTCGGCCGCTACCTGATAGAGCGCGGCCACCGTGATATCGGTGCAATTCCCGGCCAGCTGGTACGCAATACCGGCGGTGGACGCCATGCCGGTTTCCTCAAAGCGCTGGCCGAAGCCAATATCACCGTGCGTGATGAATGGGTTGTGCAAGGCGACTTTGAACCGGAATCCGGATATCGCGCGATGCAGCAGATTTTATCGCAGAAACAGCGGCCAACTGCCGTGTTCTGCGGCGGCGATATTATGGCAATGGGTGCCATCTGTGCCGCAGATGAAATGGGTTTGCGCGTACCGCAGGATATTTCGGTGATCGGTTATGATAATGTGCGCAACGCGCGCTATTTCACGCCGGCGCTGACCACGGTGCATCAACCAAAGGAGCGTCTTGGCGAAACGGCTTTCGATATGTTGCTGGATCGCATTACCAGTAAACGCGAAGAGCCGCAGACGATTGAAGTGCATCCTTCATTAATCGAGCGTCGCTCGGTGGCAGATGGGCCGTTCCGCGACTACCGCCGTTAATCCCCTGCCGGCCACGCCCGTGGCCGGTCAGTTTACTCCTCGCGTAACCACTCCTGATTCATCGTCTCTGGCGACCCGAGATACTCCAGCAACCAACTTAACGCGGGTGAGGCACTCTGCTCTGCCCAACTGACACAGCACGGACTGTCCGGAAAATCAGCTGGTAGCGTCAGTTCCACCAGCAAACCTTCAGCAATCAGCGGCGCGGCAAAATGTCCCGGCACCATACCCACGCACAATCCTGCCCGCAGACAATCAAATGCCGATTGCCAGTCCGGTGCCACCAGCCGTCGCTGGTTATCCAGCGTCCAGGTGATACGTTTGGGCAGACTACGCGAAGTGTCTTCCAGCACCAGCGACGGCCACTGGCGGATAATATCATCACTGATGGTTCCGGGCTGTTGCGCCAGTGGATGATCGGACCTGACCACGCAGCGCCAGTTCAGTGCGCCCATATCGCGGAAGCCAAAACGCCCGCCGACCGGAATCGCCTGAGTGGCACCAATCGCCACATCGACACGTCCGTCAACCAGTGCATCCCAGACGCCGTTAAACACTTCGTGGGAAACCAGCAGCTCCATATCCGGGAAATGGCGATAGAAATCGAGCACCAGCTGGCGGGTACGTTGAGGTTTAACAATCAGATCGACAGCGATACTGAGCTGCCCACGCCAGCCGTTAGCCACTTGCTGGCACTGACGACGGGTGGCAAGCATTTTTTTGATAACAGCGCGCCCTTCCTGAATAAAAACTTTCCCGGCATCGGTTAAAACCACGTCGCGATGACGCCGCTGAAACAGCGGAACCGCCAGCCACTCTTCCAGCTGACGAACGGTATAACTCACCGCCGACGGCACACGATGCAGCTCGGTGGCGGCCGCAGTAAAGCTGCCGGTACGGGCTACGGCATCAACCACTTCAAGAGAATGTTCGGACCACATTTTCTGCCTGCAAAATTTTTGAATGCAATGTGCAAATATTAGCGTTTCACAAGCCACAACGCACGCGATTACACTCTGCTGCGTTAAAATCACCTGCATTAAAAAAAAGAGTTTACTGATGATTAAATCAAAAGGATTTATTGTTTACCTGGCGGTGCTGAGCATGCTGGGTTTTCTTGCTACCGATATGTACTTACCCGCGTTTGGCGCAATGCAGCAGGATCTGCAAACGCAGCCCGGTGCCATCAGCGCCAGCCTGAGTATTTTCCTGGCCGGTTTTGCCTGTGCCCAGTTGATTTGGGGGCCGCTCTCTGACCGTATCGGGCGTAAGCCGGTGCTGGTTATTGGCCTGAGTATGTTTGCCCTCGGCTGCGCCGGTATTCTGTGGGTGGAAAATGCCACCATGCTGCTGGTGCTGCGCTTTGTGCAGGCCATTGGCGTCTGTTCTGCCACCGTCAGCTGGCAAGCGCTGGTGGTCGATCGCTACCGTGGCGCGCAGGCCAACCGCGTTTTCGCTACCATTATGCCGTTGGTTGCGCTGTCGCCAGCGCTGGCTCCGCTACTGGGTGCCTGGTTACTGAACCATTTTGACTGGCGTTCAATTTTCGTCGCGCTGCTGCTGATCACCCTGGTGTTACTGATTCCGACGCTGCGCCTGAAAACCACGCAAGCGCAAGCGCCGCACGCTGACGAACCTAAAGTCAGTTTCTTCTCGCTGCTGAAATCGCGTATCTATAGCGGTAACGTGCTGATTTACGCGGCCTGTTCTGCCAGCTTCTTTGCCTGGCTGACCGGTTCGCCGTTTATCCTGGCGGATTTGGGCCTGACGCCGGGCGATATTGGTCTGAGTTATATCCCGCAAACGCTGGCATTTTTGATCGGTGGCTTTGGCTGTCGTTCGCTGCTGCAACGCGTTGAAGGCCGCAGCCTGCTGCCCTGGCTGCTACTGGGTTACGCCATCAGTATCGGCGCTATCTTTGCCGTTGCGCTGTCGGGCCATGCGACGCTGACAGCACTGCTGATCCCCTTCTGTGGCATGGCGATGGCGAATGGTGCCATTTACCCTGTCGTGGTGGCTAATGCGCTGCTGCCTTTCCCGCATGCTACCGGTAAAGCTGCGGCATTGCAGAATATGCTGCAACTTGGCCTCTGCTTTGTCGCCAGTATGGCGGTCTCCTCACTGATTTCTCAGCCGCTGCTGACCACCACGGCGATTATGTTGCTGACGGTTGTTCTGGCGTTTATCGGTTATGCACTACAATTTCAGCGTAAATTGAGTGAAAATCAGTCAGCAGAAACGGTTCGCACCGCGACGCAAAATGGATAATGCATTTAATTAGCACGCTTACAATAATGCATTGAATATTGCCTCACGTGAGCATATACTCATTTGAGGCATTAATTTATAACAAAGAATTAACATTATTTATCTGACAGGGTTGTCGTGGTGTTTCCGGCGTGGTATTCGCGACGCTGCTCTGCAGGACTCTGGTCGAAGATCGTAACCTGGCTTTTAACTCCCCTCTCTGCCGCATGAAATCTTTGCGGCGAGCTGGCGGTGGCAGCAGCCATTGACCCGAGTAATTTTCACTCAATTCAATCCTCTGTTTAACGTCGGATAACTGGCACACGGATAATCCGTGAGTTCTCTCACATTCCTGTAGAAATTGACTAATCTATTTCTCAGGTGCGTATCACAACCAAGTGATGGAGAAGCTATGAGTTCATCGTGTATAGAAGAAGTGAGCTTGAAAGAAAACCACTGGTATCGCATTGCACGTGAAATTTTGCAGACGGCGGATATCGAGGTGAACGGTTCACGTCCATGGGATATTCAGGTGAAAAATCCGCAATTTTTTCGCCGGGTATTACAGGAAGGCTCGCTTGGGCTGGGTGAAAGTTATATGGACGGCTGGTGGGAGTGTGAACGACTGGATATGTTTTTTCATCGGGTATTGCAGCAACATCTCGATCAGCAGTTACCCCATCACTTTAAAGATACTTTGCGCATTGCTGCCGCCCGCCTGACCAATCTGCAATCCAAAAAACGTGCCTGGATTGTCGGAAAAGAACATTATGATTTGGGTAACGACCTGTTTACTCTGATGCTCGATTCGCATATGCAATATTCCTGTGGTTACTGGAAACAGGCCGAAACGCTGGAACAGGCGCAACATGCCAAACTCAGCATGATTTGCGATAAATTACACCTGCAACCGGGTATGACACTGCTGGATATTGGATGTGGTTGGGGTGGGCTGGCGGAATTTGCCGCGCGTCATTATGGCGTCAGTGTGGTTGGCGTGACGATTTCTGCTGAACAACAGAAAATGGCGCAGCAGCGCTGTGCGGGCCTCGATGCTGCTATTTTATTGCAGGACTACCGCGATCTGAATCAGCAGTTTGACCGTATTGTTTCCGTCGGCATGTTTGAACATGTCGGGCCGAAAAATTATGCCACTTACTTCGACGTGGTTAACCGTAATTTAAAACCAGACGGTATTTTTCTGCTGCATACTATCGGCACTATCCGCACCGATATGCATGTCGATCCCTGGATTGATAAGTATATTTTCCCCAACGGGTGTTTACCGTCGGTACGCCATATTGCCGACGCCAGTGAACAGCATTTTGTGATGGAAGACTGGCATAATTTTGGCGCGGATTACGACACCACTTTAATGGCGTGGTATCAGCGTTTTCTTGAGGCATGGCCACAGCTGGCGGAGAATTACGGCGAACGTTTTAAGCGGATGTTTAGCTATTATCTCAATGCTTGCGCCGGCGCATTTCGCGCACGCGATATTCAGCTCTGGCAAGTGGTATTCAGTCACGGCGTCGAAGGCGGGTTGCGGGTTCCGCATTAATACTGGCATACATGGACAGGAGCCGTTTGCGGCTCCTGTCCTGATGGTATGCAAACGGCGCTATTCGGCAAGCTGATCTGCCGCGGCCGCCAGTAACGCCGCTTCGCGCTGTGCCAGCACGCGTTCAACCGTTTCGACAATCGCCTGGGTATGCGGATCGATCTCAATATTGACTCGCTGACCGAGCTTTTTCGCACCCAGCGTGGTACGCGCCAGCGTTTCGGGAATTAAATGCACGCAGAATTTGCTTTTCGTGACATCCCCTACCGTCAGACTGATGCCATCAATGCCGATAAAACCTTTATGCAGGATATATTTCATCTGCGAAGCATCTTGCGGTTTAAACCAGATCTCGCGGTTATTTTCGGAATTAATGATTTTGCAGATTTCCGCAGTGGTCATAATATGACCTGACATTAAATGCCCACCGATTTCATCACTGAATTTTGCCGCACGCTCGACATTAATCTGGTCGCCTGGCTGCAAATCGCCAAGGTTAGTAATGCGCAGTGTCTCTTTGACCAGATCGAAACTGACCCGATCGCCGTCCACGGCAGTCACCGTCAGGCAGCAGCCGTTATGAGAGACCGACGCACCTAATTCCAGTCCCGGCAGCATTTCAGCCGGTAATCTAACGATGTGAGTTCGGAAATTGGTTTTTTCTTCAATCGACAGCACCTCTGCGGTGCCCTGTACAATACCGGTAAACATACTTTAACGCCTCAGTCTGTTTTTTTGTTCATCTTACCATAACTGCATGCTGGCGCTGGTAACAAGGGATAGCAATCTGTGCTGCCGCAGGAATATAACCTGCAAATCTTCAAGCTGGTCATTGGCTTAATGCGCTGTCACCGTTAAACTGGGCAACTTAATCTTAGATTTTAATTCAGACGCCCGTCCGGGCGTTAATTTCGTTCATCCTTAATAAACAAACAGGTGCATACGTGCAGAAGTATCTGACAGAAGCGCGTCAATTATTAGCCCTCGCGATCCCGGTGATCCTTGCGCAGGTTGCGCAAACGTCCATGGGCTTCGTGGATACCATTATGGCCGGTGCCGTCAGCGCGACGGATATGGCGGCGGTGGCAGTAGGAACCTCAATCTGGTTGCCGGCGATTCTGTTCGGCCACGGTTTGCTGCTGGCGTTAACCCCGACCGTTGCGCAACTTAACGGCTCCGGTCGTCGCGATCGTATTGCGCATCAGGTGCGCCAGGCGTACTGGCTGGCGGGACTGGTTTCACTGCTGATTATGCTGGTGCTGTATAACGCCGGTTATATGATTGCCGCGATGCATGGCATCGATCCAAAAATGGCTGAGATTGCCGTTGGTTATCTGCACGCCTTACTGTGGGGCGCGCCGGGTTATCTGTTCTTCCAGGTGGCGCGCAATCAGTGTGAAGGCCTGTCGAAGACCAAACCGGGAATGGTGCTGGGCTTTATCGGCCTGCTGGTCAATATTCCGGTTAACTATATCTTTATTTACGGCCATTTCGGCATGCCAGCGCTGGGCGGTGTCGGTTGCGGTGTCGCTACCGCGTCGGTCTACTGGGTGATGTTTATTCTGATGAAAGCCTGGGTAAAACGCGCCGGTTCGATGCGTGATATCAAACTGGCAACGCGCTTCGATGCACCGGACTGGAAAGTGCTGTATCGCCTGAGCGGGCTCGGCCTGCCGGTGGCACTGGCGCTGTTTTTTGAAGTGACGCTGTTTGCGGTAGTGGCACTGCTGGTGTCGCCACTGGGCATCGTCAAAGTAGCCGGTCACCAGATTGCGCTGAATTTTAGTTCGCTGATGTTTGTCCTGCCGATGTCACTGGGCGTTGCCGCCACCATTCGCGTTGGCTTCCGGCTGGGACAGGGTTCCGCCGAAGCCGCGCGCGTCGCCGCCTGGACCGCACAGGGGGTCGGCATTATGATGGCAGCGGTCACCGCGACCTTTACGGTGATTTTCCGCGAACAGATTGCCCTGCTGTATAACGATAATCCGGAAGTGGTGACGCTGGCGGCGCAACTGATGTTGCTGGCGGCGATTTATCAGTTCTCGGACTCCATTCAGGTGATTGGCAGTGGTATTTTGCGCGGCTATAAAGATACCCGCTCGATTTTCTTTATCACCTTTATCGCTTACTGGGTTCTGGGTCTGCCAACCGGCTATCTGCTGGGGATGACCGATTGGGTAGTACCGGCAATGGGACCGGCCGGATTCTGGTGCGGCTTTATTATCGGTCTGACCTCATCGGCGATCATGATGATCTGGCGCATGCGTCGCCTGCAACGTTTGCCAGCGGACGTGATCCTTACACGCGCAGCACGTTGATTTTTTGGGCCATTTATGGCCCTTCTCGTTTAAAAAAACGGCGGGTCGCACAACAGATCGGCAGTCAGTAACAAAAATGCATGTTTCCACTTGCCAGCGATGTAAGCTGCCGTTAATATTCGTCCCCGCTGTCACCCAGACAGCAATATGATGCGTCCGTAGCTCAGTTGGTTAGAGCACCACCTTGACATGGTGGGGGTCGGTGGTTCGAGTCCACTCGGACGCACCAAAGTTTCAGGCAAGTAATAGTAAGTGCGTCCGTAGCTCAGTTGGTTAGAGCACCACCTTGACATGGTGGGGGTCGGTGGTTCGAGTCCACTCGGACGCACCAATTATCACAATTTGCCCACGTTATGCGTTCTTAGCTCAGTTGGTTAGAGCACCACCTTGACATGGTGGGGGTCGGAGGTTCGAGTCCTCTAGAACGCACCACTCTCTGCCCTTTCCTGCCCTTCCAAACGCATTTATTCCCTGACTCAATGTTTGCGCAACAACATTTTTTCTTGATCTGAACCCGGTCGCATTAACGCTTTTTAATTGGTTTTCGCACACTTAGCGACTATAATAACAAGCGTTGTTTCACTTGAATGGTTTCAGCCAATTGACGTGTCCTTACTTACAACGATCACAGCTTGCGCAACACAGCCCGGCGGGCATGCTGAACCATCCGTACAACTTCTTCTGCACGCTTTATATCTGTCACCTATCCTTACTTTGTATTTTAGTTCTCTTACCAGGCACCAATTTCTCATTCGTTGGCATCGCCGACGAAATCAATCCTTTAACATCCATCACAACTTATAGATAACTTGCTCATGAAAAAGACCAAGATTGTATGTACTATCGGCCCGAAAACTGAATCGGAAGAAATGCTGACCAGCCTGCTTGACGCGGGCATGAATGTCATGCGCCTGAACTTTTCCCACGGCGATTATGATGAACACGGTAAGCGCATTGCGAATCTGCGTGCGGTGATGAGCAAAACTGGCCACCAGGCCGCGATTCTGCTCGACACCAAAGGTCCGGAAATTCGTACCATGAAGCTGGAAGGCGGCGTTGATGCGTCACTGAAAGCCGGTCAGACCTTTACCTTCACCACCGACCAGTCAGTGGTCGGCAACACCGAGCGCGTGGCGGTCACCTACCCTGGCTTCGCCGCTGACCTGAAAATCGGCAATACCGTATTGGTTGATGACGGCCTGATCGGCATGGAAGTGACGGAAGTCACCGAAAATACCGTGGTATGTAAAGTGCTGAATAACGGCGACCTCGGTGAAAACAAAGGCGTTAACCTGCCTGGCGTTTCCATCCAGCTGCCTGCACTGGCGGAAAAAGACAAACGCGATCTGATCTTCGGTTGCGAGCAGGGTGTGGACTTTGTGGCCGCTTCCTTTATCCGTAAACGTTCTGACGTACTGGAAATTCGCGAGCACCTGAAACAGCACGGTGGCGCGCATATTCAGATCATCTCGAAGATCGAAAACCAGGAAGGCCTGAATAACTTCGACGAAATCCTTGATGCTTCTGACGGCATCATGGTGGCGCGTGGTGACCTTGGGGTGGAGATTCCGGTTGAAGAAGTGATCTTCGCGCAGAAAATGATGATCAAAAAATGTAACCGTGCTCGTAAAGTGGTGATCACCGCCACCCAGATGCTCGATTCCATGATTAAAAACCCGCGCCCTACCCGTGCAGAAGCCGGCGACGTGGCGAACGCCATCCTCGACGGTACCGATGCCGTGATGCTGTCCGGGGAAAGCGCCAAGGGTAAATACCCGCTGGAGTCGGTCACCATTATGGCGACCATCTGTGAGCGTACCGATCGCGTGATGAAGAGCCGTATCGACTCGCAGCACGATAACCGCAAAATGCGCATCACTGAAGCCGTGTGCCGCAGCGCCGTTGAAACGGCTGAGAAGCTGGAAGCACCTCTGATTGTGGTCGCGACCGAGGGCGGTAAATCCGCCAAATCAGTGCGTAAATACTTCCCTAACGCGACCATTCTGGCACTGACCACCAATGAGCAGACCGCACGTCAGCTGATTCTCACCAAAGGTGTCATTACTCATATTGTGAAAGAGATCGCTTCTACCGACGATTTCTATCGTATTGGTAAAGATGCGGCACTGGAAAGTGGCTATGCGCTGAAAGGCGAAGTGGTCGTAATGGTATCCGGTGCTCTGGTACCAAGTGGCACCACAAATACCTCTTCAGTTCACGTTCTGTAATTAAAAATCACCGTTAAATATAAAAAGCGCCTCAGGGCGCTTTTTTTTTATCACTTGCGTAACTGACTTCTGAGAAATTTCCAATCGATAATAACTATTCAATTTCGGAAATAACAAAGATTAATCCGATTAAATCTGCCTGTTTTCTTTTATTTTTTTAGCTTTTAACGTCAATCAGATGCTTCTTTGAGCGAACGATCAACTTTAGGCATGTTCTCATCAAAAATTTATTCTCATTAGAAAAAACTTTGTGTAATACTTGTAACGCTACATGGAGATTAACTCAATCTAGAGGGTATAAATAATGAATCGTACTAAACTGGTACTGGGCGCGGTAATCCTGGGTTCAACTCTGCTGGCTGGTTGTTCTAGCAATGCTAAAATCGACCAACTGTCTACCGACGTTCAGACTCTGAACGCGAAAGTTGACCAGCTGAGCAACGACGTGAACGCAGTGCGTTCTGACGTTCAGGCTGCTAAAGACGACGCAGCACGTGCTAACCAGCGTCTGGACAACCAGGCTCACTCTTACCGTAAGTAAGAGTTCTGGTTGTAAAAATGGCGCACATTGTGCGCCATTTTTTTTGTTCTGCTTTCCCGTTATCTTCCGGTCATATCTTCCAGTAACATCCCAAACTAATAATGGCCTTCCCTGGCTCCTGAGCGTCACCGTACGACGCGTTCTCCCTGCGCCTGTGAAATGGTAGCGGGTTGCCTGCCGGACGGCACAGCGCCTTGCTGCTGCTGTATAATCGCTGGCAGCGGCGTATGTTGATCAATCGGCTCTCCGCTGTTGACCAATACCGGCATCCCGGAACGGCGCGTAATTGCCTGTTCGATTAACTGGGTATCGCTGTGCGGACTGTTAATAAACTCATGCATCGTGTTGCTCAGCGCAATTTTCTTGGTTTGGGGATCGTCGCTCTCGCTCTTCGATAACGGCTGATGCACCTCAACATAGCGCTTACCATCTGGTTCAATGGCGTACTTCAGCGGCTGATTGATCACCTCTACCCGCGTCCCTCTCGGCACGTGATTAAACAACGCTTCAATATCCTCATTACGTAAACGAATACACCCCGAACTGACGCGCATGCCGATACCAAAATTCGCATTGGTGCCGTGAATCAGATAGTGGCCGGCACCGTGCGCCAGACGCAGCGCAAACAGTCCCATTGGATTATCCGGCCCGGCAGGTACCGTACCCGGCAGGGTAATGCCCCGTTCGGCATAGCGCTTGCGGATATTTACGGTGGGTGTCCAGGTTGGATTAGGAATTTTTTGGCTGATGCTGGTCACCATCACTGGCGTATTGGCACCGAGCTGGCCAATACCGATCGGATAAACGATGACTTTATTCTCGCCTTTAGGATAGTAATAGAGTCGCAGCTCAGCGAGGTTTATCACTATCCCTTCGCGTTTGGTGTCAGGCAACAACATTTGGGTCGGAATGGTCAGCTGGCTACCGGCCCGTGGCAACCACGGATCGGTGCCGGGATTGGCTTGCAGCATACTCAGCAGGCCAATTTTATAATCCGCCGCAATCCGTTCCAGCGAGCGGTTATCCGACGGCACCACATAGATGCTGTTCTCGCCGATTAAGCGGCTATTTTCCGGCGGCAAAGGGTATTCTGTCGCGCTGACAACGCGTGTCCCGGCGATGAGTGTGAGGGCAAAAAATGCAGCAAGGCGTAGCAAAGGTTTCATGCGCAATCTCTCGTAATGAATTAAGACACCCCGTTATGTATAACGAGGTGTGTTACGAGATAGTGTAGCTTAGCTGAGTGCTTGTGCTCTATGGCGAATGGCGCGAATCATCGCTTCCAGCCCCTGTGAACGGGACGGGGTAAGGTGTTGCGTCAGTGCAAGTTGTTCAAACCACGGGCGTACATCAAAGCCAACGATTTCCGCGGCAGTCATATCCTGATAAAGGATAAAGACTATTGCAATCAGACCTTTAACAATTGCCGCATCGCTGTCACCCTGCAACTGAATTTTGCCATCGATGGCTTCATCCATCACAATCCACACCTGGCTCTGACAGCCAGAAATAGTGTACTCCGGCTGACGTAATGAATCGGACAACTCCGGCAAAACCGCGCCCAATTCAATCACGTACAAATACTTCTCTTCCCAGTTAGCGCAACGATTAAAATTGCGTACCAGCTTCTCTTTGTCTGGCAGTGTTGCCATCAGTTCCTCCCTTGCCTGCTGGCGGCCGCTCAGCCGCCCAGCAAACGATGAATACGTGTCAGACCCGCAACCAGCCGGTCCGCTTCCTCTTCGCTATTATACATCGCGAAAGAAGCGCGACACATTGCCGGAACCTGGTAATAGTTCATCAGCGGCATGGCACAATGATGGCCGGTACGAATCGCAATACCGTACTGATCGAGGAAACTTCCCACATCGTAAGCGTGATGGCGACCAAGATTAAAGGCAATTACCCCGGCGCGGTTCTGTGGGCCATAGATAATTAAATCCGGTACCGCAGCCAGCTTATCCAGCGCATAACGCATCAGCATCTGCTCGTGCTGATGGATATTTTCCAGCCCCAGCGTTTCGACATAGGTCAGCGCCGCGCCCAGGCCGATAATCGCAGCGGTATTTGGCGTGCCCGCTTCAAAGCGCCATGGCGCAGCGGCAAAGGTGGTCTCTTCGGTCAGGCTGACGTTAGCGATCATCGAACCGCCCCCTTCCCACGGCGGCATCTGGTCCAGCAGCGCTTTGCGGCCATACAGAATACCAATGCCGGTAGGCCCATAAATTTTATGGCCAGAGAACACGTAGAAGTCGCAGTCGAGATCCTGCACATCAACCTTGTGATGCATCACCGCTTGCGCGCCATCAATCAGCGTGATGACACCCGCGGCTTTCGCCTGCGCCACCAGCGCCTTCACCGGGTTAATGGAACCCAGCACGTTGGAGACTTGCGTCACCGCCAGCATGCGCGTACGGCTGTCGATCAGCGACGGCAGCAAGGCAATATCCAGCTCGCCCTGCGGCGTCAGCGGCAGCACACGGATTTCAGCACCGACGCGCCTGGCGACCATCTGCCACGGCACAATATTCGCGTGATGCTCCATCTGAGTGATAATAATATTATCACCCGCCTGCAACTGACTGCCGCCCCAACTGCTGGCGACCAGGTTAATGCCTTCGGTCGTGCCCTTAACGAACACAATCTCTTCCGGCGAAGCGGCATTCAGGAAACGTGCCGCCTGATTGCGCACGTTTTCCATATCGGTGGTCGCTTCGGCACTCAGCGTATGAATGCCGCGATGCACCGCCGCGTAGCCATGCTGATAAAAATGGCTTTCGGCGTTAATCACCGCTAACGGCTTTTGCGCGCTGGCGGCACTGTCGAGATAGGCCAACGGCTGACCGTTAACCTCACGCGCCAGAATCGGAAAATCTGCTCTGACACGTGCCAGATCAAAATTCATTCGTTGCCTCCGGGAAACGCTGTGCGATGCGTTGCAGCACCACTTCTTTCAGCGTTTCATCAGTGATCGCTTCGGTCAGCTCAGCGGCAAACGCATAGATAATCATGCGCTCTGCCGACTGTTTATCGATACCGCGCGAGCGCAGATAGAACATCTGCTCGTCGTCAATACGGCCAATGGTGGCACCATGGCTACATTTAACGTCATCGGCATAAATTTCCAGCTGCGGCTTGGTATCCACTTCCGCCAGACGTCCCAACAGCAGGTTATTGTTGGTCATCTGTCCGTCGGTTTTCAGCGCATGCTTCGCCACTTTAATCATGCCGTTAAATACCGCACGCGCACGGTCACGCACGATGGTTTTGTGCAGCTGACGGCTCTGGCAATGGCCTTTATTGTGTTCAAGGTAAGTGCGGGTATCACACACTTCTTTGTCCACCGGCAGCACCAGGCTGTTAATTGACAGATTGGTGTTCTCACCGTTCAGCTGTGAACTGGTGTTATGACGCGTCAGACCGGCACCCAACAGGAAGCTCTGGCTGCTGACGTTAGCATCGCGCTGCAATACGATGTCATTGTGAGCAAAGTGATAGCTGCCCGCATTTTCAAACGCCAGCTTGGTATGCGTCAGCTGTGCGTTATTCGCCACCGCCATGGTCAGACGCGCACCGGTGAAATGCACCGCATCATTCAGGCTGACATAATGCTCAATCACTTCCGCCTGCGCGCCATCGTCGATTTGCAGATGGTGGCGATAATGCGAGGTGTTCATCTGTGCGTCGCCGCTGCCGCTGCTGATATGCAGCAGATAGAGCGGACGGGGTGCCACTTTGCCACGCGCCAGCTGCACGGTGGTGGCCTGCTCGGCCAGGCTTTCGGTCAGATGCAGAAACACCTCTGGCTGAACCGGCGCGTCAAATGCGCGGCGTTCGGCGGCCTGAGAAATCTGCACGTCGAACAGATCGAAGCTGCTGTCGCTCAGCTCAGCGCTGAATTTACCGTCAATGTACACCAGACGTACCGCGTCAAGCTTCAGCGCCATCTGCGCCAGATCGTCAGCGCTGACATAGCCTGCCTGCGGCAGCACAAAGCTCTCGCTGAACAGCGTCTCCAGCGGGGTATATTTCCAGTTTTCCTGCTTACGCGTCGGTAAACCTAAGCGCAGCAGTTGCTGCCAGTGTTGTTGTGCCTGCAGTGAGCGATTTTCACCGCATGACTCAAACAAATGATGCCACTGTTGCAGTGCGTTTTCGCTACTCTTCGTCGGTAAGCCAGCCATAGCCCTGCTCCTCCAACTGTTTCACTAAGCTAAAGTCGCCAGATTTGACGATCTTGCCCTGATAAAGGACATGAACGAAATCAGGCTTGATGTAATCAAGGATGCGCTGATAGTGCGTGACGATAATAAATGCGCGGTTACCGTCACGCAGGGTGTTCACACCGTTGGCGACCGTTTTCAGCGCATCAATATCCAGACCCGAGTCGGTCTCATCAAGAATGCACAGTTCTGGCTCCAGCGCGGCCATCTGCAGAATATCGTTACGTTTTTTCTCACCGCCGGAGAAGCCAACATTCACTGAACGGGTCAGCAAATCTTCTGGCATTTTCAGCAGCTGAATTTTATCTTCAATAAAGTCCTGGAAATCGAAACGATCCAGCGCGCCTTGACCACGGTATTTGCGCACCGAGTTCACTGCGGTTTGCAGGAAGAACTGGTTGCTGACGCCCGGGATCTCTACCGGATACTGGAACGCCATAAAGATGCCTTCACCGGCACGATCTTCCGGTGACAGTTCCAGCAAATCTTTGCCTTTAAAACTGACTTCGCCGCCGATCACTTCATACTCTTCGCGTCCGGCCAGAGTCGCGGAAAGCGTACTTTTGCCTGAGCCATTCGGGCCCATAATGGCATGGACTTCGCCCGGCTTAACCTCGAGATTCAGGCCGCGCAAAATCTGCTTATCTTCAATGCTTACCTGTAAATCTTTGATACTTAACATAGAATTTCCTTCACATTGCCGTCGGCAACGGTTCTTATCGCGACGCGGGTTTAGCCCACGCTATGTTCAAGACTGATGGCCAGTAATTTTTGCGCTTCGACAGCGAATTCCAGCGGCAGCTCGGAGAAGACGTCTTTACAGAAACCGTTAACAATCATTGAGATTGCGTCATCTTCGCTGATACCGCGCTGCACACAATAGAACAGTTGGTCTTCACCGATGCGTGAGGTGGTGGCTTCATGCTCCAGCTGGGCGCTGTTATTACGCACTTCCACATACGGGAAGGTATGTGCGCCACAGTCTGCGCCAATCAGCATCGAGTCACACTGGGTGAAGTTACGCGCATTGGTCGCGGTTGGCATGATTTTCACCAGGCCACGATAGGTGTTCTCACTTTTACCGGCCGAAATCCCTTTTGAGATAATGGTCGATTTGGTGTTTTTACCAATGTGAATCATTTTGGTGCCGGTATCGGCCTGCTGATGGCCGCTGGTCAGTGCGACCGAGAAGAATTCGCCGATGGAGTTATCACCGCGCAGAATCACGCTCGGATATTTCCAGGTGATTGCCGAGCCGGTTTCCGACTGAGTCCAGGACATTTTGCTGCCGTCGCCTTCACACAGTGCGCGCTTGGTGACGAAGTTAAGAATGCCGCCTTCCGCTTCGCCGCCCGCGAACCAGTTCTGCACCGTGGAGTATTTCACTTCGGCATTTTTGTGGATGATCACTTCCACGACCGCTGCATGCAGCTGATAGGTGTCACGTACCGGTGCCGAGCACCCTTCGATATAACTGACGTAGCTGTCTTCATCGGCCACCAGGATAGTCCGTTCGAACTGTCCGGTTTTTGCCGCGTTAATGCGGAAATAGGTCGACAGTTCCATCGGGCAACGTACGCCTTTCGGGATATAGACAAACGTGCCATCAGACGCCACGGCGGAGTTCAGCGCGGCAAAGAAGTTATCGTTTGCCGGAACCACGGTACCGAGATACTTCTGCACCAGCTCAGGATGATCGTGGATAGCCTCGCTGAAGGAACAGAAAATAATGCCCTGCTCCGCCAGTTTGGAACGGTAAGTGGTGGAAACCGATACCGAGTCAAAAATCGCATCAACCGCCACTTCCTGACCTTCGCGTACCGGTACGCCAAGCTGTTTAAACGCCTCTTCCACTTCCTGGGTCAGATAGTTGCTGGCCGGCTCGCTGCCGGAGGCTTGCGTGGCACCCGGTTCAGACGAGCAGCTGTCATCGCAATTACCGCAGGACGGTGCGGAGTAATAGCTGTAATCCTGATAATCCAGCGGCTTATATTTGGCTTTCAGCCAGTGCGGCTCTTCCATCTTCAGCCAGGCTTCATAGGCTTTCAGACGGAATTCCAGCATCCACTCAGGTTCATTACGCTTGGCGGAGATGGCCCGCACCACATCTTCACTGATGCCGTGTGCCAGCTCATCGGTTTGCAGGTTGGTAAAGAAGCCCTCTTTGTAACCCTTGTGGCTGCCTTCCCAAATTTGTACATCGTCAGATGCGTCACTGTGTCGAGACATAACGTTAATTACTCTACGCCAAAGCTCTCACCACAGCCGCAGGCGTGTTGAGCTTTAGGGTTATTGAATTTGAAAATCTGATTCAGGCCTTCACGAACGAAATCAACTTCGGTGCCGTCAACAAATGGCATTGCCTGAAGCGGAACAAACAGGCTGGCACCCTGGTGGGTGAACTGAAGATCATCAGCGGCTGGCTCTGTTACCAGCTCCATCACGTATCCGAAACCGGCGCAGCCAGACTGCTTCACGCCGACCTTGAGGCCTTTGACGTGCGGATCATTGGCAGACAGCGCAATAATTTGCTGTGCCGCGCTATCAGTAAGCGTGAGTCCTTTCCAGACGAAGTCGTCAGGAGAGAACGATGCAGGATTTGCAGATTGCATAATTAAGTACCTCGCGATGCGATAGCCCTTCGGGCTAATATCCCTATGTTAGTGATAATGGATATCGCTTCAACCTCTTGTTTTGCAGGGATAAGCCTAAAATGTCTTTTTTCTTACCAGTTTTATAAGAATAGACCCTGTAAAGAGGATTGCGATCTGCGCCTCACGCTGCAGAACCGAAGAGATAACCTGTTAAAAAACAACAACTAAATAGTTAACACAACGTAGCGAATAAGAATAATACTCATTTTACCCCTTTATACGCTGCGGAGTATCGTTAATATCAATTTTATTAACAGGCAGCATTTATCGATAAATTTGTCACTGGATCCTCTTGAACATTCCCGGCATTATAATATGATAATGATTATCATTACCGTAATTAGGTGATTGCATGAATGTCTCGATGAGTGCCTGGCTGCAGTACAAAATTGATGAATACAAATTTTCAGTGCGTGACATCACGGTTGACTTCTATATGGCGCAAGCAAAGCTCAATCGTCCGGACTGCTCACTCGAACAGCTACGCAAATTTAACGACACCTGTTTAGACATGGCTGAATTATGCCAACTCAACGGCGATGATCAAAGCTATCTGCACGCTTTAGGCAAATTACATCACCGATTGGTTGCAGAAATGGTCAATAATGAGCGCAATCGGTTATTTCGCATGCAGGCGTGGCAGCTGGCAAGACACACCCTGACCCGTTTATGTCATCAACTGGCATTAAACGGCGAGTGGGATAAGGCCACGGTATTGCAGAGTGATTTTGTTAAGCACGCGTCGTGGAATAATATGTAGTCGCCGTTGGTGACAGAGATTAGCACCGCGCATGCCATCCGAACGGGAGCCGAAAACGGCTCCAAACCGTTAACCATTCCTGGCCGATGCATTGATCACGGACAAATTAACGTGCTTTAACCGATCGACTGAAAGTAAGCAAATGTTTCTCAACGTATCTAAATACTAATATGAAATGTTAAATTTACAAACCCTGAATCATCCGCAACTACCCTTACGGCATTATCACCCTGCTAAATAACCACTACCCGCCTTGCGTCGTACAAAATAACAGCGAAGTTATTTTCAGCCCGCCGATTCTTTTTACTTACTGTCTGTGTTTTAACAAGTTAAATAGCCCACAGCCCTCATGCCTGACGCAAAATGCTTAATTAACATCCGCAGCATTACCGCATAATTTGACTGTAATACGACGTCAATGCTGCGCGCACTCCTGCGCCAGGATTGCGCGCATCGCGCAAAAATACCTAATGCTTACATAATGTTATCAATAGTGCGTTTTAATTTAACAAACTAGCTCCCTGCGTTAACACCATCTGAAAACATATCATCACAATTATCATGGCTGTTATATCCCCAGGTGCCACGACTGATCCTGTTTCTTCCTCCTGCTCAGGCGTAACATCCGTTCCGCGTTGATATTGCTGTTCAGTTGCAGAGCGATAAGAAATAGATTCTGACTCTCTGTTAATGAACGACAAATAAAAAACTAAGAAAGTTTGAGTAAGACAGGGGCATGCAATGTTCGGATTAGATGCGTTTCACCTGGCAAGGATTCAATTCGCTTTTACCGTCTCCTTCCATATTATTTTCCCGGCTATTACCATCGGACTGGCAAGTTTTCTTGCCGTGCTCGAAGGCCTGTGGCTGAAAAGCAAAAATGAGGTTTATCGCGACCTCTATCACTTCTGGTCAAAGATTTTCGCCGTTAACTTCGGTATGGGCGTGGTCTCCGGGCTGGTAATGGCCTATCAGTTCGGCACCAACTGGAGTGGATTTTCGCAGTTTGCTGGCAGCATTACCGGCCCGTTGCTGACCTATGAAGTGCTGACCGCCTTCTTCCTCGAAGCCGGTTTCCTTGGCGTGATGCTGTTTGGCTGGAACCGTGTCGGTCGCGGCCTGCACTTCTTTGCGACCTGTATGGTGGCACTGGGCACCATTATCTCCACCTTCTGGATCCTGGCGTCAAACAGCTGGATGCAAACCCCGCAGGGCTTTGCGATTCAGGATGGTGTGGTCATTCCGGTTGACTGGATGGCTATCGTCTTCAACCCGTCGTTCCCGTTCCGCCTGATGCATATGGCGACCGCCGCCTTCCTCGCCAGCGCCTTTTTTGTCGGTGCCTCGGCGGCCTGGCATCTGTTGCGTAAAAACGACACCCCGGCGATTCGCAAAATGTTGTCGATGGCGCTGTGGATGGCACTGATTGTCTCACCGATTCAGGCGATGCTCGGCGATATGCACGGTCTGAACACCCTGAAACATCAGCCAGCAAAAATTGCGGCGATTGAGGGGCACTGGGAAAATCCAGGCAATGAACCGACGCCTCTGATTCTGTTCGGCGTGCCGGATATGGAGCAGGAAAAAACCAAATACGCGCTGGAAATTCCTTACCTCGGCAGCCTGATTCTGACCCACAGTCTGCACCAGCAGGTGCCGGCGCTGAAAAGTTTCCCGAAAGAAGATCGCCCGAACTCCACCATTATCTTCTGGTCGTTCCGTGTGATGGCCGGTCTGGGCATGCTGATGGTGCTGCTGGGTGTGGTCAGCCTGTGGTTGCGCTTCCGCGACCGTCTGTACAGCTCGCGTCCGTTCCTGTGGTTTACCCTGCTGATGGGGCCGTCCGGTCTGATCGCTATCCTCGCCGGCTGGTTTACTACCGAAATTGGCCGACAGCCGTGGGTCGTGTATGGCCTGATGCGCACCAAAGATGCGGTTTCGGCCCATGGTGAGATGCATATGAGCCTCAGCCTGCTGGCGTTTATCGCGGTGTATATGTCGGTGTTCGGCGTGGGCTATATCTACCTGGTCAAGCTGATCAAAAAAGGTCCACAGTCAGGTGAAGGCGACCATACGCCAGAAGGCGGTCCGGGGACTTCCCACACCCCTTCCCGTCCCCTGTCTGCGGTGCAGGAAAACTTAAGCTCTTCACAGGAGACGAAATAAGATGGGCGTCGATCTGTCAATTATCTGGTTTACCATCATCATCTTTTCCACCCTGATGTATATCGTCATGGATGGCTTTGATCTTGGCATCGGTATCCTGTTTCCCTTTAATAAGGACGCCGTGGAGCGCGATATGATGGTCAATACCGTCGCGCCGGTGTGGGATGGTAATGAAACCTGGCTGGTACTGGGCGGAGCAGCGCTGTATGGCGCATTCCCGCTGGCTTATGCGGTAATCCTTGATGCGCTGTCGGTCCCGCTGACAGTGATGCTGATCGGTCTGATTTTCCGTGGTGTGGCCTTTGAGTTTCGCTTTAAAGCCACGCCGGAGCATCGTCCGTTCTGGGATAAATCCTTTATCGTTGGCTCGATTGTCGCGACATTCAGTCAGGGTGTGGTGCTGGGTACGATTATTAACGGTCTGGAAGTCACCAACCGTGCCTACAGCGGTCCGGAACTGGTGTGGTTAACGCCATTTGCGCTGTTCTGTGGTCTGGGCCTGGTGGTGGCCTATGCGCTACTGGGTAGCACCTGGCTGATTATGAAAACCGAGAAAGAACTGCATCGCAAAATGACCCGCCTGGCGAAACCGCTGCTGCTGACGCTGTTGGCAATTATCGCGATTGTCAGTATCTGGACGCCGCTGGAGCACGCCGACATTATGCAGCGCTGGTTTAGCCTGCCAAACCTGTTCTGGTTCCTGCCGGTTCCGGTGCTGGTGCTGGCTGCCTCATGGGCGCTGCTGCGCGCACTGAAACGTCATGCACACTACTCGCCGTTCCTGCTGACGCTGGCACTGGTATTCCTCGGTTTTACCGGTCTGGGTATCAGCATCTGGCCAAATATCATTCCACCGAACATTACTATCTGGCAGGCAGCGTCACCGCCACAGAGCCAGGGCTTTATGCTGGTAGGTGGACTGCTGATTATTCCGGTGATTCTGGTTTACACCTTCTGGAGCTACTACGTGTTCCGCGGGAAAATCACGCCGGATGAAGGCTATCACTGATTGTTAGTCCTGTGTTCCACCCGCGGGTGGAACACAGGTTGTTATTTTTCGGAGGTTAACGATGGAACAAACTCAAACTCAGCCCGTCAGCCCGTTGTGGAAACGTATGTTATGGCTGGTGGCCATTTATGGCGGCAGCGTGCTGGCCCTCGGCCTGGTCGCCACACTGTTTCGTCTGATGATGACGGCAGCAGGAATGAAATCCCATTAATCCGCCATCGCCCGTCTCAGCTGCGGCGGTTTTCAGCCTGCATTACCGCCGTCGTCAGCCGGGAAACGCAACATAACCGCTGCTGCGGGTCAAAAATCTCAATTTGCCACACCTGATGCGAACGACCGAGATGCAGTGCGTGACAGACGCCGCGCACCTCACCCTGACGGGCCGACCGGATATGGTTAGCATTAATCTCCAGCCCGACAATCTGGTCATCCCCTGTGGTGCAGAGATAACCCGCCATTGAACCCAGCGTCTCCGCCAGCACCGCCGACGCGCCACCGTGCAGCAGACCAAACGGCTGAGTGGTACGCTGATCCACCGGCATCAGCGCTTCAAGGCTGTCATCATTGATTGCTGTAAAACGTATCCCGAGATGCCCGACCATACAGCCTGCACTGCGCTGGTTCAGCTGTTCCAGGGTTGCTTCACGTTGCCAAATCGCCATTAAATCATCTCCAGCAGCGCCTGCAGTGGATGGCGCATTCCGTTACCTTCAATACGCTTCACCTGGCTGCGGCAAGAGTAGCCGGTCGCCAGACAGCGCTGACGCGGTAACTGCTGCAACGCCTGATGCCAGGACAGCTCATAAATCCCGAGCGAATTATCGAGATTCTTGGTTTCATGGCCGTAGGTGCCCGCCATACCACAGCAGCCAACATTGATATTTTCCAGCTTCGCACCAAAACGGGCAAAAATTCCCTGCCACTGCATCGGCGTGGCAGGCAACGCGGTGACTTCGGTACAGTGACCAAACAGATACCAGGCTTCGCCACTGGTCACCGAGGTTTCGCGGCGATCAACGGCGTTTTGTAGCCACTCATGCACCAGCTGCACATGGAATTCTCCACGCTGCTCACCCAGCACCTGATGGTATTCGTCGCGATAACAGAGCACTAACGCCGGATCGACGCCGACCAGCGGCATACCGAGCGCGGCCACGCGATTAAGGAAATCAGCGGTTTTTTGCGCGGTGCGGGCAAAGCGTTGCAGAAAACCTTTAATATGCTGCGCTTTGCCGTTTGGGGAAAATGGCAGCAGCACCGGCTGATAGCCGAGTTTTTCAATCAGGCGCACAAAATCGGCCACCAGCTGGGCTTCGTAATAGCTGGTGAACGGATCCTGCACCACCAGCACCGTTTTCTCGCGCTGTTCAGCACTCAGCAGCTCAAGACTTTCCAGCGTGGTGTTGCCGGCGCGGTGTCCGGCCAGCTGCTGCTTTAGCGTTGGTGAAGAGAGCAGCGGCAGATCGACCATCCCGATATGCTTTTTACTGAGTTCCCGCAGCCACGGCTGTTTGAGGAAGAAGTTAAAGGTTTTCGGCGCACGCGCCATCAACGGTGCATAACTCTCCACGCTGGCGACCAGATGATCGCTTACCGGACGCAGATAGCGGGTGTGATACAGTTGCAGGAAACGGGAGCGGAAGCCCGGCACATCGATTTTAATCGGGCATTGGGTGGAACAGGCTTTACAGGCCAGGCAGCCGGACATCGCCTCTTTCACTTCATGCGAGAAGTCATATTCACCCTTCTTCGCATGCCAGCTGTTGCGCGTGCGCTCAATCAGCCCACGCAGGCTGACGCCAGTGGTTGGCAGCTGTTTTTCCAGCAGTAATGGGTCAACGCCGCGCTCTGCCAGCAGGCGCAACCATTCCCGCGTCAGGGTGGCACGGCCTTTCGGCGAATGAATACGGTTACGGGTAATTTTCATCGACGGACACATCGGACTGCGCGCATCGAAGTTAAAGCACAGGCCGTTGCCGTTACACTCCATGGCACCGCGCCAGTCGCTGCGCACATTCACCGGAATTTGCCGATCGTAAGTGCCGCGCTTGACCGCATCCACTTTCATCATCGGATCGTCCACGCCATAGGGGGCACAGATTTTGCCGGGATTGAGCCGGTTAGCCGGATCAAACGCCGCTTTGATGCGACGCAGCTCGTTATACAACGTTTCACCAAAGAACGCCGGGCTGTATTCTGCGCGGAAGCCCTTACCGTGTTCGCCCCACAGCAGGCCGCCGTAACGCGCGGTCAATGCCACCACCTCGTCGGAGATCTGCTTCATCAGCATCTCCTGCTGCGGATCGCACATATCCAGCGCCGGACGCACGTGCAGTACGCCAGCATCGACATGGCCAAACATGCCATAACTCAGATTGTGACTGTCCAGCAGCGCGCGGAACTCGACAATATAGTCGGCCAGATGCTGCGGCGGCACCGCCGTATCTTCAACAAACGGGATCGGCTTGGCGCGCCCTTTGGCATTGCCCAACAGACCAACGGCTTTTTTTCGCATCGCGTAAATACGCTCAATGCCGTCGAGGTCTTCGCACAGCTGCCAGCCAATCACGCCACTTTGACGCGCGGCCATCAGGCCATCCAGTCGCTGACACAAAGACGCCACCTGACTGTCAATCAGCGCCTGGTCATCTCCGGCGAACTCAACAATATTCAGCCCGAGCATCTGCTGGTCCGGCACATCGGTAATCAGCTCCTGCACCGAATGCCAGACAATATCTTCCCGCGCCAGATTGAGCACTTTCGAGTCGACGGTTTCTACCGACAGCGCTTGCGCTTCCACCATCAACGGTGCATTACGCAGCGCGGAGTCAAACGCATCGTATTTAATATTGACCAGCCGCCGCACTTTCGGCAGTGGCGTAATATCCAGACGCGCTTCGCTGATAAACGCCAGCGTCCCCTCAGCGCCGCACAGAATGCGGGTCAGGTCAAAGCGTTGCAAATCGTCACTCAGCACATGACGCAGATCGTAACCGGTCAGAAAACGGTTCAGTTTCGGGAATTTTTCGATAATCAGGTTACGTTGCTGGCGGCAGCGTTCCAGCACCGTACGGTAAATTTTGCCTTCCGGCGTTGACTCCTCCGCCAGCGCTTCTGCCAGCGCGACCGGCATCTCGCGGGTATCAAGGATTTCGCCGCCCAGCAGCACCGCACGCAGGCCAAGCACGTGATCAGAGGTTTTACCGTAAACCAGTGAGCCCTGACCGGAAGCATCGGTGTTAATCATGCCGCCCAATGTGGCACGGTTGCTGGTCGACAGCTCGGGTGAAAAGAAATAGCCGTAAGGTTTCAGATACGCATTAAGCTGATCTTTCACCACCCCGGCTTCAACCCTGACCCAGCCCTGCTCAGGATTGATTTCCAGAATCCGGTTCATATGGCGCGACATATCGACCACAATGCCCTGATTCAGTGACTGACCATTGGTGCCGGTGCCACCGCCGCGCGGCGTAAACACCAGGCTGGTAAAACGCGGCTCAGCGGCAACGCGCGCAATCAGCGCCACATCAGCGGTCGAACGGGGGAATAGAACGGCATCCGGTAACAGTTGATAAATACTGTTATCCGTAGACATCGTTAATCGGTCGGCGTAGCTGGTAGCGCTATCGCCGGTGAAGCCTTGCTGCTGTAAAGCTTCCAAAAACGTCAGCACCAGCTGAACGAGGCCAGGTGCCTGAGAAATTTGTGGGATCATTATCGGGTGACCAGCATGTTGTGTTAATCGTTTGCGCTTGCTTTTTATCAGTAAGTTATCCGTTTTATCATATTTTTTTATCACCTGCCGTTTTTTCAAGAAACGTAAAATCACTTTTTTCACCAGCACTGTCGCAAAGCGAATAAATGCATCATGATTAGCAAGGTGGCGGCTGTTGCCACCGATAAGGAAGCGATATCCGGCATACTTCAGTCGCAGCACCGGGCGCAGCCAGCCCCTCTGCAACATGAAGCCTGACGGGTATGATCATCAAGGAATTATTTGAGGTACTGATTTTCGTATGAGAAATCCAGAACGCGGGATCGATTTTCCGCAGATAGTGTTTACGCTGATGCTCATTACCCTGCTGATCGTCGCGTGTTTTTGGGTAGTGCAGCCGTTTATCCTCGGCTTTGCCTGGGCCAGTATGGTGGTAATCGCCACCTGGCCGTTAATGCTTAAACTGCAAAGTTTGTTATGGGGGCGGCGCTCGCTGGCGGTGGTCGCCATGACGTTGATTCTGATCTTACTGTTTGTTATTCCGGTCGCGCTGTTGGTTAACAGCCTGATTGATAACAGTGCACCGGTGATTCAATGGGCGACCTCGGGCCATATTCAGATCCCCCGTCTGGAATGGCTGAATGAGATTCCGATGATTGGTGAGAAGCTTTATTCGAGCTATCACAAACTGGTTGCCGGCGGCGGCGGCGCGCTGATGACCAAAGTGCAGCCCTATATTGGTCGCACTACCGGCTTCTTTGTCGCTCAGGCGGGTCATTTTGGCCGTTTAATGATGCATCTTGGTCTGATGCTGCTGTTCAGCGTGCTGCTCTACTGGCGTGGTGAACAGGTGGGCAACGGTATCCGTCATTTTGCTTTCCGCCTCGCCTCGCGTCGTGGCGATGCCGCGGTACTGCTGGCCGGTCAGGCGATTCGTGCGGTGGCGCTCGGCGTGGTGGTCACCGCGCTGGTGCAAGGCGTGCTCGGCGGTATCGGCCTGGCGATTTCCGGTATTCCTTACGCCACCCTGTTAACCGTATTGATGATTTTGTTCTGTCTGGTCCAGCTCGGGCCGTTACCAGTGCTGGTTCCGGCGATTATCTGGCTTTACTGGAGCGGCGACACCACCTGGGGCACCGTGTTGCTGGTGTGGAGCTGCGTGGTGGGCACACTGGATAACGTGCTGCGACCGGTGCTGATCAGGATGGGAGCCGACCTGCCGATGATCCTGATCCTTTCCGGCGTGATCGGCGGACTGTTCGCCTTTGGCATGATTGGCCTGTTTATTGGTCCGGTGGTGCTGGCAGTCTCTTATCGCCTGGTTTCCGTCTGGATGCATGAAGCACCCGCGCCGGATGAAGATCCGGAAGAGGTGGTGGAAGAGCTGGCGGAAATTGAGGCAGATCACGAGGCGCAGCAAAAATCCGCCGAGTAGTTATTTTTGCTCTTGTTGATAAACAAGCGGCCAGCCAATCCTGGCCGCTTAACGTGATTATCGTTGACTCTCATTTGTTCAGGATTTTTTACCAGTAAACGCTGGCTTTTATCCGTTTTTGTTTAATCTTCGCACTATTGATTACTTTTCCCACAATTTTCACCCTTAGCGCCCGTTCTGCGCATCACAAAAGATTATCAACTTTAAACTAATAAGAGGATTCTTAAAGACGCCTGGCGCGATGCTGCATAGTATGAAGCCCATGTTCAGAATCAACCCCATGATTTCTAAACAACCTTTTCCCTGAGTAAGTAACGAATTGCTGTGTGTAGTCTTTGCCCATCCAGGTGATGGGCCTTTTTTTTGTCTGCCGTTTAAGCGCGCGTCAACACCCTGACCTTAGTGAAAACAGCCCGCTCAACATCACTCCTGACCAGAGCCCCTGTTTTCAACTTTATCCGCTTTGATGTCAGACGGTGTATCCCCCCAGTTCAGCATTCAGTTGCATTGAACCCTCTTCGTGGCTGAAATAGGTCACGGGTTGATAGTTATCAAACAAGCCATTTCCGATCCTGAAATAAGCTCGTGCTTCTTCATCAAGCCGTGGAAAAACCCGCAGCATATTCCGGTACATGTTCGCTCGGTTTTGTACTAACCCACTGATAAATTGCAAATCTTCTGCTGTTACCTGGCCATGTTGGGTTGCGCGCTGTACGTGCCAGATATCTCTGATATCGTCTGGCAGCTCACCATAGCAGGTCACGTTGCCGCGAAAACCGGTGGTAATTAACCCGGTTGACTCGCGAAATTGATCGGCCAGGCTCACCAGGCCGTCAGCAGAATGACAAACTACCATTCTGGCGCACCCGTACTGGCTGATATCGACATGGTGCATCACCCTTTGGGCCAGACCGTATCCGTCAATTGCCTGACCATTGCGTAATAAAATTGTTGCACTGAAATCTCCCGCCGCATACCGGCTATGCGCCAGCACATTCAGCCGGCGCAGACCATAGTGCATATCGGCAAACAGCGTAACGGGTCGATTTGCGTTATCCCCGGATTCAGCCATCACTTGAACACCGTGGATAGAATCCCAGCCCCAGACGGTCTTTTTCAGCGGCGTGGCCAGGCGAGTGATTCCCCCCGCCAGAGCACTGCCAAAAGAGAGTAATCCGCTGGCAAACGAGACCCAGCCCAACACGGCTGACGCCTGAGGATGGTGCTTCTCCAGCACCATGCTGGCAAGACCGGTCACATCGGCCACTAACGCAGCACTGCCAACCATCAGTGACTCCAGCGAAGTACTCAACAGTGCCGCACTGATGCCGCCTGCCGCCACCAGCGAGCTACCACCAGTAAACACTGCGCCCAGCACGCCGAGAATACCTAATCCAATGCCCAGCGGCACCCGCCAGCTAAAATGCCCACTGGGATCGGAACGGTTAATAGGATCGCCATTACAATAGACATACGGATTAACGCCACCTGCGCCAAACGGGCTAAAGCTGTCCGGCGCATGAAAGCGGCGTAGCGGCGGATTATAGGCGCGGTAGCCATTACCCAGATGATACTCGTCACCGATCGGGTCCCGGCGCTCACCGTTAAATGCCAGAATACAACTGTTCATTTTGACTCCTTGTCTGCTGTCAGTTTCAGTTCATAAATAAACATTCCTTCAGTTAAAATAACTAACAAGCAACCCGCCGGGCGTAAAGTTAATCCCCACCACATCGCACCGACGTGTTGAAGTTTATTTTTTTGCTGAGTCTGATCGGCGGGCAAAAAAAAACAGCAGCGATATGCCGCTGCTGTTGAAGTTAACTTTGTCCGGGAAGGAATTATTTAAGTTGCGCCAGGCTCAACCAGGTCTGCACCACGGTATCCGGATTGAGGGACAGGCTGTCGATCCCCTCTTCCATCAGCCATGCGGCAAAATCTTCGTGGTCGGATGGCCCCTGGCCGCAGATACCGACATATTTCCCCTGCTTCTTCGCCGCGCGAATCGCCATCGACAGCAGCGCTTTCACCGCCTCGTCGCGCTCATCAAACAGCGCAGAGACCACGCCAGAGTCACGATCCAGACCTAATGCCAGCTGTGTCATATCGTTGGAGCCAATCGAGAAACCATCGAAATATTCGAGGAACTGCCCGGCCAGTAAGGCATTCGAGGGAATCTCACACATCATAATCAGCTTCAGCCCGTTCTCGCCGCGCTTCAGCCCCTGACGTGCCAGCTCTTCCACTACCGCCTTCGCCTGTGCAACGGTACGCACGAATGGCACCATAATCTCAACGTTGGTCAGCCCCATTTCATTACGCACCCGTTTAACCGCTTCACACTCAAGGGCAAAACAGTCGCGGAAGCTGTCAGAGACATAGCGCCCGGCACCACGGAAGCCGAGCATTGGGTTCTCCTCTTCCGGCTCATAACGCTCACCACCGACCAGGTTAGCGTATTCATTCGATTTAAAGTCAGAGAGGCGCACAATCACCCGCTTCGGTGCAAAAGCCGCTCCCAGCGTGGCGATGCCTTCGGTCAGGCGACCAATATAGAACTCCACCGGATCGTCAAAACCTTTCATCATTTCGCGAATCTGCTGTTGCAGCGGCGGAGTCTGTTGATCGAACTCCAGCAGCGCCTTCGGATGCACGCCGATCATGCGGTTGATGATAAATTCCAGACGGGCAAGGCCAACACCTTCATTCGGCAGACAGGCAAAATCAAAGGCGCGATCCGGGTTGCCGACGTTCATCATAATCTTCAGCGGCAGCTCCGGCATTTTATCCACCTGCGAACTGGTCACGTCAAAATCAAGCAGATCGTCGTAAACATAGCCGGTATCTCCTTCAGCACAGGAGACGGTGACGTTATGCCCCTCCTGCAACCGCTCAGTGGCATCGCCGCAGCCCACCACCGCCGGAATGCCCAGCTCACGGGCGATAATCGCCGCGTGACAGGTGCGCCCACCGCGGTTGGTGACAATCGCCGAAGCTTTTTTCATGATCGGTTCCCAGTCCGGGTCGGTCATATCGGTGACCAGCACATCACCTTTCTCAATGCGGTTCATTTCGCTGATATCGTGGATTACTTTCACCGCACCCGCGCCAATGCGGTGGCCGATAGCGCGACCTTCCACCACCACCTTGCCTTTGCCCTGCAGGGTATAGCGCTCCATCACCTGACCGTTTGAACGCACGGTTTCAGGGCGCGCCTGCACAATAAACAGCTTTCCGGTGTGGCCATCTTTTGCCCACTCAATATCCATCGGGCGCTGATAGTGTTGCTCGATCTGTACCGCCTGCTGCGCCAGCGCCTGCACTTCGTCATCGCTCAGACAGAAACGGTCACGCTGCTGCTGTGGTACCTCTTCGATACGCACTTGCTCACCGTGCTGTTTCGAGTCGGCGTATACCATCCGTACTTTTTTCGAGCCCATATTACGCCGCACAATTGACGGACGACCCGCCGCCAGCGTCGGTTTGTGCACGTAGAATTCATCAGGGTTAACTGCGCCCTGCACCACCATCTCGCCCAGGCCCAGTGCGGCGGTGATAAACACCACCTGATCAAAGCCGGATTCGGTATCAATGGTAAACATCACGCCGGAGGAAGCGAGGTCGGAACGCACCATACGCTGCACGCCGGCAGAGAGCGCAACGCCACGGTGATCGTAGCCCTGATGCACGCGATAAGAGATGGCGCGATCGTTAAACAGTGAGGCATAAACATGTTTTACCGCCACCATTACCGCATCGATCCCCTGCACATTGAGGAAAGTTTCCTGCTGGCCGGCAAACGAAGCGTCGGGCATATCCTCGGCGGTGGCGGAAGAGCGCACGGCAAACGAGGCGTCAGCATCATCCGCAGAGAGCTGCTGATAAGCGGCAAGAATCGCCTGCTCCAGTTCCGGCTGGAATGGCGTATCCACGATCCACTGACGAATCTGTTTACCGGCTTTGGCCAGTGCATCAATATCATCAATATCGGTCTTATCCAGCAGCTGATAAATACGCTGGTTAACGCCGCTTTGGTCCAGAAATTGGTTGAAAGCATCGGAGGTAGTGGCAAAGCCGTTTGGCACTGACACACCCAGTGAGGACAAATTGGTAATCATTTCACCCAGAGAGGCATTTTTGCCTCCCACCCGATCAACATCATTCATGCCGAGCTGGTTGTACCAAAGTACGAGCGGCACTTCGCCTATATTGGACATTGAAGCAATCCTTTTCAGTTAATGAGGGGCGCAAGTCATATTCTGCGGTGCAGATATCACGGTTTCAGCCTGGCACATTGATAAAGCAAAGCGAAAGTGGTGAATCGTTCAAGCAAAGTAAAAAAGTATTTTTAAGAATACTCCGCGCCAATAACTTTTTGTTGCGCAACAGGTAAAAACGAGAATAAATCCATTAAAATCAAAATCATAACAAAATAACAACCGGTCAGACCCTTATTTCATTTGCGCAACAAGATCGGGCTGAAATAACACTTTTCTGCCGGTGAAATCGCTATAATGTTTAATTAAAAAAAAGAAACATCATTTCATTTATTATGATTTCATTTTACAGCTGAAGCATTGGAAATAAAAAATTCATTTTAATTTATTATGAATTATTCATTTCACCAGCTTGCGCGAACAGGCTTCACCGATACAATCAGATGCATTACATGGTTAAAGAGATCACTTAGCAGGAGATAAAATGGACGTTGCGGACGAAAGAAGTGTTTTTTACATCTCAGATGGCACGGCGATTACGGCCGAAGTGCTCGGTCATGCGGTGATGTCGCAATTCCCGGTGGCGATGAATAGCGTCACATTGCCGTTTGTCGAGAACGTGCAGCGCGCCCAGGCGGTAAAAGGCCAGATCAATGCCATCTATCAAAAAAGCGGTATTCGTCCGCTGGTATTTTTCTCGATTGTCACCCCGGACGTGCGCGAAATCATTATGCAAAGCGAAGGCTTTTGTCAGGATATTGTTCAGTCGCTGGTCGCGCCGTTACAGCAAGAGCTGGGAATGGCGCCTGCGCCGGTTGCTCACCGCACCCATGGCCTGACCGCCAGCAATCTGGGCAAATATGACGCGCGTATCGCCGCCATTGACTACGCGCTGGCGCACGATGACGGCATTTCACTGCGCGGACTGGAAGATGCACAAGTGATCCTGTTAGGCGTTTCACGCTGCGGTAAAACCCCTACCAGCCTCTATCTGGCAATGCAGTTTGGCGTGCGTGCGGCTAACTATCCGTTTATTGCCGATGATATGGACAACCTCAAACTGCCACCGGCGTTAAAAGCCCATCAGCAAAAGCTGTTCGGGCTTACCATTGAGCCGGAACGTCTTTCAGCGATTCGCCAGGAACGGGCGGAAAATACCCGCTACGCGTCAATGCGCCAGTGCCGGGTAGAAGTGGGCGAAGTCGAAGCGCTGTTCCGCACCCATCAGATCCGTTATCTGAACAGTACTAACTATTCTGTTGAAGAAATTGCCACTAAAATCCTCGATATTATGGGGCTGAATCGCCATATGTATTAAGAGTCCGCCAACGCATTTCCGACGCCGACGCCGCCTGACGGCGGCATTTTGTGGCAGATGCCGCGTTTTAACGCTTCAGCCAGTTGAATTCATCGCTAATTGGGCTATTGTGATCGCCATCACTTCCCGGCACTTCTGCCGTTGAGAAGAAAAAAATTCAGAGATTCAGATGAATAAAACAGATGAACTGCGAACCGCGCGCATCGAGAGCCTGATTACGCCTGAGGAACTGGCATCAAAGCACCCGATTACTGCCGCCATTGCAGAAAACGTGACGGCGTCACGTAAACGGATAGCCCGGATCCTGACCGGTGAAGATAAACGTCTGCTGGTGGTGATCGGCCCCTGCTCCCTGCATGACCCGAAAGCCGCGGTTGAGTACGCCACCCGACTCAATATCTTGCGCTCTAAGCATCAGCACCGGCTGGAAATTGTGATGCGCACCTATTTTGAAAAGCCGCGTACCGTCGTCGGCTGGAAAGGACTGATTTCCGATCCCGATCTGGATGGCAGTTTCCGCGTCAATCACGGTCTTGAAATCGCCCGCAAGCTGCTGCTGGATATCAATGCGCTGGGAATGCCAACCGCCACCGAGTTTCTCGATATGGTCATTGGTCAGTTTATTTCCGATCTGATTAGCTGGGGTGCCATTGGCGCGCGCACTACGGAAAGCCAGATTCACCGCGAAATGGCGTCAGCACTCTCCTGCCCGGTAGGTTTTAAAAATGGTACCGATGGCAACACACAAATCGCCGTCGACGCCATCCGCGCGGCGCGCGCCAGCCATATGTTTCTGTCATCGGATAAACACGGGCAGATGACCATTTACCAGACCAGCGGCAATCCGTCCGGCCATATTATTATGCGCGGCGGCAAACAACCTAACTACCATGCAGAAGATATTGCCGCCGCCGCCGCCAGCCTGCGCGAATTTCATCTGCCGGAGCAACTGGTGGTCGACTTCAGCCATGCCAACTGCCTGAAACAGCATCGTCGCCAGCGTGATGTTGCCGAATCGGTGGCGCAGCAGATCCGCGACGGCTCGCAAGCGATTGCCGGGGTGATGATTGAGAGCTTCCTGCAGGAGGGCACGCAAAAAGTGATTGCCGGACAACCGCTGGTTTATGGCCAGTCGATTACCGACCCCTGCCTCGGCTGGGACGACAGCGAAGCAGTGCTGGCACTGCTGGCCGACGCCATCGACAGCCGCTTCTGACCCCTCTCCCGCTGGCTGTTTTTCGGCCAGCCCTTTAGCATATTGTTGTAAATTTTCCAGCATTGCCTCGCTTTGACAATTTTATTCTTGCCTCTGTGAAACATTTATTGATAATGATTATCATTGTGAAAACAATTTACATTACTAACAGGTAGCTTTATGGACAAATCTCCTTCCACCTGCGCCGTGCCTGATATCCAGCAGAGCCTGCGGCAGGTCGACAGCAAACTGCTGTTAGGCAGCGAAGGTCGCGTTGTCATCCTGCATCAGGGTCAACAATACATTCTGCGTCAGACCCAGGCCGGTAAACTTATCCTGACGAAATAACCGAAAAATTTCATAAGCGCCAGCCACCCAGGCTTTGAGCCAAGGCAGCCAGCTCCTGACACATCCCCGGCCTCAGGCCGGGGACACGATAATATGGAGAGTTGCATTGATGCCTCACTTACCTTCAGCCGGTTTACGCCTGTCGCGTTTAACGCTGGCTATTACCTGTGCTTTACCCCTTTTCGCACAGGCTGCCGACACCACCACCACCCGTGAGAACCCGACCGCCGCGAAAACCGAACAAATGACGGTGGTCGCCACCGGTAACCCGCGCAATAGCTTCGAAGCACCCATGATGGTGACGGTGATTGAAGGCGAGTCGCCAAAATCGAAAACCGCCTCCTCTGCCGCCGATATGCTGCGTAATGTGCCGGGCATCACCATCAGCGGCACCGGTCGCACCAACGGCCAGGATCTGAGCATGCGTGGTTACGATCGCCGCGGCGTGTTAACGCTGGTAGACGGTATTCGTCAGGGTACCGATACCGGCCACCTGAACAGTGTGTTTCTGGATCCGGCGTTAATCAAACGCATTGAAGTGGTGCGTGGCCCGTCAGCGCTGCTGTATGGCAGTGGCGCACTGGGCGGCGTGATCTCTTATGAAACCGTGGATGCCGCCGATCTGCTGGAAGAGGGCCAGAACAGCGGCTATCGCGTGTTCAGCAGCGCGGCAACCGGCGACCACAGTTTTGGTTTAGGTGCCAGTGCCTTTGGTCGCAGCGACGATCTCGACGGGGTGCTGTCGTGGAGCAGCCGCGACCGGGGTGATATCCGCCAAAGCAGCGGTGCTGATGCACCTAACGATGAAAATATCAGTAATCTGCTGGCAAAAGGCAGCTGGAAACTGGATCCGGCGCAGACCTTAAGCGGCAGCCTGCGTTATTACAATAATAACGCTCAGGAGCCGGTTAACCCGCAGGTGGTTCAGCCCGGCACCGGTAACCTGATGACTGACCGCTCCACCATTCAGCGCGATGTGCAGCTGGGCTATCACCTCGATCCGGCTGATATGGCGTGGCTGAATGCTAACCTGACCACCTACTGGTCTGAAACCCGGATTAATGCCGGTACTCGTGAAACCGGCAATCAGTATCGCGAGCAGACCACCAAAGGGCTCAAACTGGATAACCGCAGCCGACTGTTTGCCGACAGTTTTGCCTCACATCTGTTCACTTACGGCGGCGAATACTACCGTCAGGAACAGCATCCGGGCGGCGCAACTACCAGTTTCCCGCAGGCGAAAATCGACTTCTCCTCCGGCTGGTTACAGGACGAGATCACGCTGCGCGATATCCCGGCCTCACTGGTGCTCGGCACCCGCTACGATAATTACAGTGGTAGCAGTGAGGGTTATGCCGATGTCGATGCCGATAAATGGTCATCACGCGCCGCGCTCTCCGTCACGCCGACCGACTGGCTGATGCTGTTCGGATCTTACGCGCAGGCGTTCCGCGCACCGACCATGGGCGAAATGTATAACGACGATGTGCACTTCTCGTTCCCGGGCTATGTCAACCGCTGGGTGCCGAACCCGAACCTGCGCCCGGAGACCAACGCCACGCGCGAAGCCGGGTTTGGACTGCGCTTTGACGATGTGCTGATGGCCAACGACGGCCTCGAATTTAAAGCCAGCTATTTCGATACCGCAGCAAAAGATTATATTTCGACCACCGTTGATTTTGCCGCCGCGACCACTCAGTCTTATAACGTGCCACAGGCGAAAATCTGGGGCTGGGATATGTCGCTGAAGTACAACACCGACCTGTTCAGCTGGGATCTGGCGTATAACCGCACCCGGGGTAAAGACAGTGATACCGGCGAGTGGATCTCCAGCCTGAATCCGGACACCGTCACCAGCATGCTGGATGTACCCATTGCCCAGAGCGCCTTCTCGGTCGGTTGGGTTGGCACCTTCGTTGAGCGATCCACCCATATCAGCTCGACCTATGCCAATCAGCCTGGTTACGCGGTGAATGATTTCTATCTTCGCTATAAAGGCCAGGATCGTCTGAAAGGCGTGACCACCACGCTGGTGCTGGCGAACGCCTTTGATAAAGAGTACTACTCCACGCAAGGTCTTCCGCAAGACGGGATCAATGGCAAAGTCTTTGTCAGTTATCAGTGGTAATCATTGCGCCCTGTGATAAGCCGCAGGGCGAATTTGAAACAAGGAAGCAATCAATGAACGCAATTTATCAGCAGTACCAGGCTCTGAAAGCGGCAAACCCGAAAAAGTATGCCCGCGATCTGGCCGCCGATATGGCAATCAGTGAAGCAGAACTGACCCATTCCCGTGTGGGACACGATGCACAGCAGTTGCGCAATGAGATGCGTGAGATGCTGCAGGCGCTGGAAGCCGTGGGAGAAACCAAATCCATTACCCGCAATGAATATGCGGTGCATGAGCAGGTTGGCCATTACCGCAATCTGCACCTCAGCGACCATGCCGGACTGGTACTGAATCCACGCGCACTCGATCAGCGGCTGTTCGTTAATCAGTGGCAAAGCGCCTTTGCCCTGAAAGAGCAAAATGCCCGTGGCGAACGTCAGAGTCTGCAATTCTTTGATGCGCACGGCGATGCAGTACTGAAAGTCTATACCACAGATAACACCGATCTCGCCGCATGGCAGGCGCTGACAGAGCGTTTTGCCCGGCCGGAAGTCAGCGACCTGAGCGTGACGCCAGCAGTTGCTGCCGCAACCCACGACGTCAGTGATGCCGCACTGATTGAACAAGAGTGGCGCGCAATGACCGATGTGCACCAGTTCTTCCGCCTGCTGAAACGTCACAATATCAGCCGCCAGCAAGCTTTCCGCGCGGTGGCCAGCGATCTCGCCTGCCAGGTCAGCAACCAGGCGCTGCGCCAGATCCTTGAGGTGGCGAAAACCGACGGCAATGAAATTATGATTTTCGTCGGTAACCGTGGCTGCGTGCAGATCTTCACCGGCAAAATTGAACGTCTGATGCCGATGGATAACTGGATCAATATTTTCAACCGCGAATTTACCCTGCATCTGATTGAAGACGCGATTGCTGAAAGCTGGGTCACCCGCAAACCGACCGCTGACGGTTTTGTGACCAGCCTGGAGCTGTTTGCAGCCGACGGCACGCAAATCGCCCAGCTGTATGGTCAGCGTAGCGAGGGCCAGCCTGAGCAGACGCAGTGGCGTGAACAGCTGGCGACGTTAACCCGCGAAGGAGTTCCCGCATGAAACGCTGGCTAATCGCCCTGCTCGCGCTGCCGCTGTCGGCACTGGCGACAGAGCGCGTGGTGTCGATTGGCGGCGACGTCACGCAGATTGTCTATGCACTCGACGCCCAGCAAAATCTGGTGGGCCGTGACAGTACCAGCCTGCATCCGGCTGTTGCCACAAAATTGCCGGATGTCGGCTATATGCGCCAGCTGAGTGCCGAAGGCATTCTGGCGTTAAAACCGACGCTGGTGCTGGTCAGTGAGCTGGCAAAACCGTCAATGGCACTGGAACAGGTGCAGCAAGCCGGAGTGAAAGTGGTGACCGTCAGCGGTAAAGCTGATATTCAGGCGATCGACGACAAAATCACCACTATTGCTCAGGCCTTAAAGCGCGAAGAGGCGGGCAAAAGCCTGCAACAGAGCCTCGATAAACAGCTGGCATCGCTGAACAAGCAGCCGCTGCCGGTGAAAGTGCTGTTTATTATGGCGCACAACGGCGTCACGACCATGAGTGCCGGAAGTGGCACGGCGGCCGATGCGGCGATTCATACCGCAGGCTTGCAAAACGCCATGAGCAACGTGCAGCGTTATCAGCCATTATCACAGGAGGGGGTGATTGCCAGCGCACCGCAACTGGTGGTCGTGGGTGAAGACGGGCTGCGCACGCTGGGCGGTAAAGACAATCTGTGGCAGTTGCCGGGACTGGCGATGACGCCTGCCGGTCAACACCATCAGTTGCTGGTGGTCGATGATATGGCGCTGCTTGGCTTCGGCATTGACACGCCGGGTGCGATCGTTAAGTTGCGCAAAGCGGCGGAAGCGATAGCAAAATGATTGCGCGTTTACCCCTGCGCTGGCTGTTTGCCATGCTGATTACCCTGACGGTGCTGGCGCTGCTGGCGGCCAATCTCGGAGCGATGCGTTTGTCATTGCCGATGCTGTGGGCCGCACCTGCCGACAGCATACTGTGGCAAATCTGGCTGAATATCCGTCTGCCACGCGTACTGCTGGCGATGCTGGTCGGCGCAGCACTGGCGCTGTCGGGCGCAGTGATGCAAGGGCTGTTTCGCAACCCACTGGCCGATCCCGGCCTGTTGGGTATCAGTAGCGGTGCGGCACTGGCGGTGGCACTCTCCGTGGTGCTGCCGCTGGCGCTACCCGCCATCCTCGCCCTGTACCTGCCGATGCTGGCCGCGTTTATCGGCAGTATGGCGATCACGCTGATCATCTTTGCGCTGACCCGTTCCGGCCAGGCGGAATTATCCCGTCTGTTACTGGTGGGGATTGCCATCAACGCCCTGTGTGGTGCGGCGGTTGGCGTCTTGTCGTGGGTGAGTAACGATCAGCAGCTGCGCCAGCTGTCGCTGTGGGGAATGGGCAGTCTCGGACAGGCGCAGTGGTCTACTCTGCTGGTCTGTGCCTCGCTGATTATTCCTGCCGCGCTGCTGATTCAGTGGCTGGCCTCGCGGCTGAATTTATTACAGCTGGGTGAGGAAGAAGCCCATTACCTTGGCGTGGATGTCCAGCGGACTCAGCGCCATCTACTGATCCTCAGTGCACTGCTGGTGGCCGCCGCGGTGTCAGTCAGTGGGATTATCGGCTTTATCGGTTTGGTGGTGCCGCATCTGATGCGCATCTGTCTCGGTGCCGATCACCGCTGGATGTTGCCGGGTTCCGTGCTGGCCGGGGCGATTTTACTGCTGGTCGCCGATACGCTGGCACGCACGCTGGTGGCACCGGCGGAAATGCCGGTCGGGCTGCTGACCAGTTTACTGGGTGGGCCGTGGTTTCTGTGGCTGATTTTACGCCGTCAGGGAGGGCACCATGGATAACCAGTTACAGGCCAATAACCTCAGTTATCGCGTCGCGGGTCGCACGCTGATTGACGCGGTATCACTGCAACTTAATGCCGGGGAGATGGTGTCGCTGATTGGCCCGAACGGTGCCGGTAAATCCACGCTGTTGCGTCTGCTTACCGGTTTTCTTCGCGCTTCTGACGGCAGTTGCCAGCTACAGCAACTCGCACTCGACCGCTGGCCGCGTCAGGCGCTGGCACAGCAGCGTGCAGTAATGCGTCAACAAAGCTCGGTAGCGTTTGCGCTGGCGGTTGAGGATGTGGTCGCCATGGGGCGTGCCCCCTGGCCGCAGCAGGCTGCTGCGCCGGTGGTCAGAGAAGTGATGGCCTTAACCGGCTGTGAAGCGCTGGCAAAACGGGATTATCGCCAGCTCTCCGGCGGCGAACAGCAGCGCGTGCAATTAGCACGGGCGCTGGCACAACTCTGGCGCGACGACGGCCCGCAAGGCTGGTTATTTCTTGACGAGCCGACCTCGGCACTGGATCTCTACCACCAGCAACACGCCCTGCGGCTGTTGCATCAGCTGACGCGCAACGGCAAGCTGACGGTATGCTGTGTACTGCACGATCTGAACCTTGCCGCACTGTGGTCGGATCGTATGATGCTGTTACATCGCGGAAAGCTGGTTGCCAGCGGCAAACCCGCCGAGGTGATGACCGAATCGACCCTGACGCGCTGGTATCAGGCCGACCTGATGGTACTGCCGCATGCCAGTGAAGCGGTGCCGCAGATCGCCCTGCGCCGTTAACTCGAACAGCTGACTTCCAGCTTCTTACCCCAGTCAGGCGGACGTTTCGCCAAATCGGCAAATTCAGGCGCATCGTCAAACGGACGGGCGAGCGCCTGATGCAGGCGTGTCAGTACGCTAATATCATCCTGCTCAGCACGCTCAATCGCCTGTTGCGCCAGATAGTTACGTAGAATAATCGCCGGATTGACCGATTTCATCCGTTGCTGACGTTCAGCATCACTCTTCTCCTCGCGCAGCAGTCGCTGGCGATAGTCGTGATACCAGCGATCAAAGGCTTCGCGATCGATAAACTCATCGCGCAGCGGCGAATGATTTTCATCCTGCTGCGTGGCGCTCAGCAGACGGAAGGTGCGGGTGTAATCGCTGCCCTCTTTGGTCATCAGCGACAGCAATCCGGTAAGAATATCGTTATCGGTTTTTTCCTGCGTCAGAAGTCCCAGTTTGGCACGCATCTGCTCGCCCCAGGCCCGCATCAGCTCCGGCTCATACTCGGCCAGCGCCAGTTTTAACTGTTCAGGCGTCATCAGGCCAGAAAGCGCATGGGCCAGCCGGTTCAGGTTCCACAATCCTACCACCGGCTGATTATCAAAAGCATACCGTCCCTGATGGTCAGAATGATTACAGATAAAGTCCGGCTGATAGTCATCCAGAAAGCCAAACGGACCGTAATCCAGCGTGATGCCGAGAATCGACATATTGTCAGTGTTCATCACGCCATGGGCAAAACCGATGCTCTGCCAGTGGGCAATCAGCCGCGCGGTGCGTTTCACCACATCAGTAAACCACAGCAAATAACGGTCTGCCTGATCGGCCAGCGCTGGCCAGTGATGCACAATGGCATAATCCGCCAGTTGCTGAACCTTTTGCTGCTGACCGTGATAGAAGAAGTGCTCGAAATGACCAAACCGCAGATGACTTTCGGCCACCCGCAGCAACATGGCACCGCGCTCGGCGCTTTCGCGCCAGACCGGCTCTTCACTGGTCACTACCGTTAAGGCACGCGACGTCGGCACGCCAAGATGATGCATCGCTTCCGAGGCGAGAAACTCGCGCAGCGTTGAGCGCAACACCGCACGTCCGTCACCCATCCGCGAGTAAGGCGTCAACCCGGCTCCTTTCAGATGCCAGTCAAATTTACGTCCGTCCGGCAATTGCTGCTCGGCCAGAAGAATGCCGCGGCCGTCACCGAGTTGCCCGGCCCAGACGCCAAACTGATGACCGCTGTAAACCTGCGCCAGCGGCTGCATGCCTGGCAACAGCGTTTCGCCGCTCCAGAGAGCAGCGTTATCCTGGCTAAACCAGCTCTCATCAAGACCCAGTTCCTGTGCCAGCGAAGTGCTGTGATAAAGCAGGCGAGGATTTTTCAGCGGGGTGGGATTCAGTGCGGTGTAAAAGCCCGGCAGCTCGTTAAACCAGCTGTTGTTGAACTGCATTGTGCCTCCTTAAGACATCACTGAGGCCTTTTCTGATAAGAATCAGACGGTAAAGCACCCGCTTTACCGCCCCAATTCTGTCAGTGTAAACCCTGCGCGCCATAATTTACAGGGAGAAGACGTCAGCTAACGGTTACTCGTCAACGTCCGTCAGCAGCTCGGGTGGCTTCAGCAAAGCCGGTAAAGCGCCTTCATCCGCGACAGGAAATAGCGCACTCTGAATTCCGCCAAAGGGATACTGGCGAATCATGGTCAGTGCCTGAATATCATCAATGCCCTGCACAATCACCTGCTGGCAGTGTGGCGTGATATTATCCAGTATGGCATTAATAAAAGGTGCAAATGAGCGCCGTTTGATATTGTGCTGGATAAAACCCTTATCTAATTTGATCCGATTAAACATGTCATCATACACCGCTTTTGCGGTGGCTTTCCCTGCGCCAAAATTGTGCAGACTGAGAGAAAAATGATCATTTAGCGCAGCGAGTAAAGGATTATCTTTACCGGCAGATAAATCAGTGAAACTTTCATTAATTTCCAGTTCAAGGCAATCCAGCAACCCTAACTTGTGTAAAAGGAACTCACTTTCTAAAATCGCCTGAGCGATAATGTCGTCAATATTAATCGCGATAGAAAGATCGTGCCAGCTGAAAAAGTCGTGATATTTTTCAACCAGAGTAATTTGACTTTGCAACAGCGATATACGTTGTTCAAATGTCAGTTGCGGAATCAGCATCTCTGCCGGAATCGCAACATTGGCGTTTTCATCCGAGAACCAAGAGTTCAGCTCTACGGCAGTCAACCTACCCGCAAGGGTATAAACAGGATAAAATGCTGCATTACTATGGTAGTCGGCAGCTAAATGGATTTTCATTTTGATAAGCCATTATTAAGTGGCAGTCTGCGCATCCTATAACAACAATTTATGACAATCAATAGCGCTATTGCGCTATCAGACACTTAGTAATTTCCCGTGAGGAAAAAACCAGCCCAATGCTTAAATAAAACTTACATTTAAAAGTCGTAAATCGTGCAATTCCTGAGATTTGAGATGCGCCTAAGGCAGGTTTTTTTGGCCGGGTCAGTGATGAAAAGAAAAAAATCTGGCTTAAGTAAATATAAAACCGTAGTCTAATAGAAATTAATGTCATTCACTTCGCCGAAAACCAGGATTCATCATGCTCTATTTTTCCCGGCGAAGAAATACGCATTTATCCTAAATTCATCGCAGTCTATTAATGACTTTCACCCCTTATTAAATGCGTCGCGCCTGCCAGAATACTTTACGCCAATAAACATTATCCAGCGAAGATCGAATCACCCCCTTGCTGGTTGAGGCGTGAATAAACTGATTATCGGTATCATAAATGCCAACGTGCAGGCCATTTTCTCCACGACCGGTTTTGAAAAACACCAGGTCGCCAGGCAGCAACTGGTCTTTATCAATGCGGGTACCGATATCGGTCTGATCGCTGGTTGAACGCGGTAATTGCAGATCAAACCGATCGCGGAAGGTGAGATAAACAAAACCGGAGCAGTCGACGCCGCCGCGACTCATGCCGCCGTAGCGGTAAGGTGTGCCCCGCCACTGACCCAATTGTTCATCAAGTTGGGCGATAACCCTAATCGGGTCTGACAGACGACCATCAGGAGCTGGGGCATGGCGACTGCATCCAGCGAGAATAACCACGACAAGTAACAACCCGATCCGCATAACCCTCTATTCCTGCAACCAGACAAAAACTTAATGTAGCGGTAAATCATTGATTCTGGCAAGAGACTGGCCGCTATTCCGCCAGCGTGGTAAGAATTTGATGGCCTTCAACCGTCAGTTTGCGAAATGCGACCTGATACACCTGCTGCAAACGCTCGGGTTGCATCACTGTTGCAGCATCACCCTGCGCCACCACCTCGCCCTCACCCATCAGCCAGACCTGTTGCGCATGGCGCAGGCTGTGATTCAGGTCGTGACCACTCATTATCACGCTAAGCCCGGCCTGACACAGCGGCGGCAGCAGACGGTCGAGAGCCGCCTGCTGGGCAACATCCAGACCCGCCATCGGCTCATCCAGCAGCAGCAATTTACCGTGGGAGTTGGCCGCCGGGCTAACCTGTAGTAATACGGCGGCCAGTCTGACCCGCTGCCACTCACCGCCAGACAGCTGGTTCAGCGGCCGTGCCAGCTTATCGCTGAGTTGCAGTGCGTCAAGAATATGCTGCAACACCGGCTCATACGGCTGGTCGGCATGCAGTAAATGCTGTTGCAGAAAGTGAAAAACCGCCATCTGACCGGTGGGTAGCTGCTGTTGGTGTAACCATCCGCGGTGGCGGGCAAGCTGACTGCCACTCCAGGCTTCAAGCGGTTTCCCCAGAAACTGAACGCAGCCACTGCCGGGCAGCAAACCCGATAACCGGGCCAGCAACGAACTCTTCCCGGCACCATTTGGCCCCAGCAGATGAATCAGTTGCCCGCTGCTGACTTGCGCACTGAAGGGAGCCAGCCGCCCGGCCACCGCAGCCTGTTCAATTTCCAGCAGCATTTACTTTGCCAGCGCCTGCTTGATGCTGTCGACGATCAGCGCATCATCCGGCGTCATATCTGGCGAGAAACGCTGAATCACTTTGCCTTCACGGTCGATCAGGAATTTCTCGAAGTTCCACAGGATATCTCCCGGCACTTTCGGTGCGCGCCCTTTGCTGGTCATGCGCTCAAGGAAAGCGCTGCCGTCCGGCGCCACCGCCTGCGGCTGTGCGGCCACCAGCTGTGCATAAAGTGGATGACGGTTTTCACCATTCACTTCGATCTTACTGAACATCGGGAAGGTGACGCCGTAAGTGGTGCTGCAGAAGGTTTTGATCTCTTCATTGCTGCCCGGCTCCTGCTCAAGGAATGCATTGCACGGGAAGCCCAGCACGCTGAAACCTTGCTCCTGCCAGCATTTTTGCAACTGCTCCAGTTGCTCATACTGCGGCGTTAAGCCACATTTTGACGCCACATTCACCACTAACAGCACGTCACCTTGCCACTGTTTTAGCGTGGTTTTCTCACCATCCAGCGTTTCCAGTTCTGTATCAAAAATGCTCATGCGAATTTCCTGTATCAGTATTATGGTTGCCAGCTTTCGCTAGCGGCGAGGGTTTACTAATAACCAGATAAATATTGGCGCACCGAGCGTCGCGGTCACTACGCCAATCGGTAATTCTGCTGAAGTCAGCACCAGCCGGGAGACAATATCGGCAGCCAGCAGCACCGCCGCGCCGGCAAATGCACAGGCCGGTAACAGTATGCGGTGATCGGTCAGCCCATTAAGCCGTAATATGTGCGGGATCACCAGTCCGACAAAACCAATGGCACCGGCCAGCGCCACACTGACGCCCACCAGCCAGCCAATCGCCATCACCAGCAAATTACGCCACAGCGCCAGCGGTAGCCCGAGCTGACGCGCGGAAATCTCGCCCAATGCCAGCAGATTCAGCGCACGCCACTGGCAGGTCAGCCACAGCAGTATCGGCAGTAACGCCAGCATCAGCCAGCGGTAGCGCCAGTCGATACCGCTGAAACCGCCCATCATCCAGTACATCAGCTGGCGCAGGTCGAGACTGGTACTAAAGTACACCGCCCAGGTCATCACTGCGCTGCAAATAATCCCCAGCGCCACGCCGGCCAGCAGCAAGCGACTGGTAGACAGGTGGTGCCGGGCAAAACGCAGCAGCACCAGCGTGACCAGTAGCGCCCCGGCGATGGCGGCCAGGCTCAGGCTCCACGGCTCGCCGCTTCCCAGCAGTACGCTTAACACCAGCCCAACCCCGGCACCGTTCGATACCCCTAACAGTCCTGGCTCCGCCAGCGGATTATCAAACAACGCCTGCATTACCGCGCCAGCAACCGCCAGTGATGCACCGACCAGCAATACCGCCAGCGTGCGCGGCAAACGCAACTGCCAGACAAACAGTTGCCCCTGCGGGCTGAACCAGTCGCCAGGGGCGATCCAGCTATCGCCCGCGCACAAGCTGATGGCGGCAATCATCATTGTCAGTATCAGCAGCAGCGCCAGCCAGCGTCGTCCGCGTCGTTCTGCACATTGCGACAGCTCGGAAAGCAGCGTCATCAGAGGCTCTTTATCTGAGAAAACAAGGCTTTGATTGTAGTGTCTGGCGCAGAAAAAGAAAGAGCCAGCATCGCTGGCTCTGAAGGAAAGAATTAATGATGTTGTTGCGGCGGGATGCGTTGATGATGGTCATCATTGCCTGCTCCCGGCTTATCACGATTTTCATGCTGAGCATGCTGACGTGAATGCTCAGCCTGATGCCGCGGCTGCGGGTCAGAGTGATGCTGCGGCGCATGCGGCTGCCAGCCATTGCCATTCCAGTAATCACCGCGCGGCCCGCGCTCACCCACATGGTGGCCTCGGTGTGCATGCCACCACTGTGGCGCACGCCAGTCATAGCCGTCCCAGTAATAACCACGCTGATCGCGGTCGCCAGGCTGAATGGAAATCCCGTGAGAGTTAATATCAATCGAAACACCGGCGTTTGCCAGCAGCGGCATCCCTGACAGGACGCAAAGTAAAATAGCCATTTTTTTCATCAGGCTGACCTCTCTTTATTAGATGCGCCAGTTATAGCAATCCCTAATAATGCTAACTATCAGCTAACGGATGATTTTCGCGATACTTTCCCGGAACTTACACAATCCTGACATTGTGAAGCAATCATGCAGCACAAACGGTTTAGCCACCACCGGTCATCACGCCATTTTCAGCATCACCATCCCGGCCAACAGTATCACCAGTCCCAGCCAGCCCTTTTTATTTAAACGCTGATTAAACAGGATCCAGCCAGCGGCAACGGTAGCGGCGATACCTAATCCCCCCCACAATGCGTAGGCCACCGCCAGGTCGATACCTTTCACCGCCTGAGCCAACGCGCTGAATGCGCCCAATACTGCCAGCAGCGACAGCACGCCATATCCCCAGCGGCGGAAGCCTTCCGATTTTTTCAGCATGATATTGGCCAGGATTTCCAGCACCACCGCCAGCAACAGGTACAGCAGATGTTCAGCCTGCATGTTGCACCTCATTGCGTTTTCGCTTAGGCATTTCAGTACCGGATTTAATCAGGGTAATACCGGCCAGCAGCAGGATTAACGCGATCACTTTGACCAGCGACAGGGATTCACTGAACATCAGCACGCTAAACAGGGTAATCAGCAGAATGCCTGCCCCTTCCCACAGTGCGTAAGCCACGCCCAGCGCAATACGCTTGACCGCCAGTGATAACAGAATATAGGAGGTCGCAATCAGCAGATACATCGCGATATGGCCGCCAATGCCGCCGTTCAGACTGGAGTATTTCATTGCCAGCGTACCGAGAATTTCACAGACGATGGCGACAGATAAGAAGATCCAATAGATCATAATTTCCTCACAAAACAAAACATGTGCTAAACCGCCGTTGCCGCAGCAACGCAGTGTTAAAAGCCGTTTTTAAACGTTTTGTGAAGTCGCTATAGTTCGCTGCACCACGCCAGAACGCTGGCCATGACCGCAGTGATAAAGAATTGAGATGTAGAAAGGGTAACGAACATTCCTTTGGAGAAAGTCATTGGGTTTATGTTTTCGGCGGCAATCGCACCAGCCTCACATCCTCACGTAGCTAAGATAGTGCATATAATACCCATTTCAGGATAATTAGCCAACTAAATCACAATATGCCAGTGTTTATGATTATTAAGGCCCTATTAAACCGCAGATGCTGGCCGCCAAAAATGAAAAAGGCCGCTTGCGCGGCCTTTTGTTGGTGAGTCAATCAGTCTTCTTTCGGCGAGGCGTTCTCAACCCGACTTTTCAGTTTCTGACCCGGGCGGAACGTCACCACGCGCCGTGCCGTGATCGGAATATCTTCGCCAGTCTTAGGGTTACGTCCCGGACGTTGATTCTTGTCGCGAAGGTCAAAGTTGCCAAAACCGGACAGCTTAACCTGCTCACCATTTTCCAAAGCACGTCTGACTTCTTCGAAAAACAGCTCGACCAGCTCTTTGGCATCCCGTTTGCTAAGCCCAAGCTTTTCAAACAGGTATTCTGACATTTCAGCTTTTGTAAGCGCCATAGGTTCAATCCCTCAAGGATGCTTGGAATCGCTCTTTCAGTGCCTCTACACATCGTGCAACAGTAGCGGCAATCTCCTCTTCTTCGAGTGTCCGGCTGGTATCTTGTAAAATCAGGCTGATAGCGAGGCTCTTCTCACCCTCATTTACGCCCTTACCACGGTACACGTCAAACAAGTTTACGCCAACTACCTGATTTACGCCAACTTTCTTACACTCGGCGATGATATCTGCTGCAGGCACGTTTTCAGCCACAACCACAGCGATATCACGGCGGTTTGCCGGGAAGCGCGAAATCTCGCGCGCCTCAGGCAGCACGCGGTCTGCGACCTTATCCCAAAGCAGTTCAAACACTAAGGTACGACCATTAAGATCCAGTTTTCGTTCCAGTTCCGGATGCACCACACCGATAAATCCGATTTTTTCGCCGTGTAAATAAATCGCCGCACTCTGTCCCGGATGAAGGGCCGGATTCGCTTCTGCACGGAACTCAATAGACTCCAGTTTACCGGTCAGATCCAGAACCGACTCTAAATCACCTTTTAAATCATAGAAGTCTACGGCCTGTCGCGCCAGATCCCAGTGTTCTTCATTGCGGCTGCCGCTCAGCACGCCGGACAGCATAAGATCCTGACGAATGCCGAGGTTTGCCTGTGTATCAGGAACAAAGCGCAAGCCGCTCTCAAACAGACGCACGCGGCTCTGCTGACGGTTCTGGTTGTACACCACCGCTGACAGCAAACCACTCCACAGTGACAGGCGCATCGCCGACATATCGGCTGAAATCGGGCTTGGCAGCAGCAGGTTCTCTTCGCCCGGATGCAGCAGCGCCTGCACTTTAGGGTCAACAAAGCTATAGGTGATCGCTTCCTGGTAACCTTTATCCACCAGCATGGCTTTGGCGCGTTTCAGCGAAAGATTGGCCTCACGATGTTGGGTCATGATCAGGCTGGCCTGAACCGGCACATCGGGAATATTGTTATAGCCGTAAACGCGTGCCACTTCTTCGATCAGATCCTCTTCGATCTGCATATCGAAACGCCAGCTCGGCGCAACCGCCTGCCACTCACCGTTGCCGAGGGTCACTTCACAGCCCAGACGTTGCAGAATATCCGTGACTTTCTCATCAGCAATTACATGGCCGATCAGACGATCAAGTTTTTCACGACGCAGGGTGATCGTCGCCGCTTTTGGCAGCGCAGCTTCATTCGTCACATCAATAACCGGACCGGCTTCACCGCCACAGATATCCAGCAACAGACGCGTCGCACGTTCCATTGCCTGATATTGCAGGGCGGAATCTACGCCACGCTCGTAACGGTGAGAGGCATCGGTGTGCAGACCGTGACGACGGGCACGACCGGCAATCGACAGCGGACTGAAAAACGCACATTCGAACAGCACATTTTGCGTCTCTTCGTTGACGCCAGAGTGCTCGCCGCCAAAAATACCGCCCATTGCCAGCGCCTGTTTTTCGTCAGCAATCACCAGCGTGTCGCTGTTCAGCTTGACTTCATTGCCATCCAGCAGCGTCAGGGTTTCACCCTCTTCGGCCATACGCACCACGATACCGGAATCGATACGATCCAGATCGAAGGCGTGCATCGGCTGGCCCAGCTCAAGCAGCACATAGTTGGTGATATCCACAACCGGGTCGATAGAGCGAATACCGCAACGACGAAGTTTCTCACGCATCCACAGTGGCGTGGCAGCTTTGACATTAATGCCTTTGACCACCCGGCCGAGATAGCGCGGACAGGCTTCCGTCGCCTCAACGCGAATCGGGAAGATGTCGCTCAGCGTGGCGGCGACCGGCTCAATAGCAGGCGCATTCAGCGGCAGCTGGTTCAGCACCGCCACATCACGGGCAACACCGATAATGCTCAGGCAGTCCGCACGGTTTGGCGTCACGCTGATTTCAATAGTGTTATCGTTCAACTGTAAATATTCGCGGATATCGCTGCCCACTGGCGCATCAGCCGGCAGTTCGATAATGCCCGCGTGGTCGTCACTAATACCTAATTCGGAGAATGAACACAGCATCCCTTCAGAAGGCTCGCCGCGCAGTTTCGCGGCTTTAATTTTAAAATCGCCCGGCAGCACGGCACCGACGGTCGCTACCGCCACTTTCAGCCCCTGGCGGCAGTTAGGTGCGCCACAGACGATATCCAGCAGGCGTTCGCCGCCAACATTCACTTTTGTTACGCGCAATTTATCGGCATTAGGATGCTGACCGCATTCAACCACTTCGCCGACCACGACGCCATGAAAAGCACCCGCAACAGCATCAACGCCGTCAACTTCCAGCCCGGCCATGGTGATTTGATCGGACAACGCTTCACTGTCAATGGCTGGGTTTACCCATTCGCGTAACCAGAGTTCACTGAATTTCATTGGTATAACCTGCCCTTATTTAAACTGTTTGAGGAAACGTAAATCATTTTCGAAGAAGGCGCGCAGATCGGTCACGCCGTAACGCAGCATAGTCAGACGCTCCATGCCCATACCGAAAGCGAAGCCAGAGTAGACTTCCGGATCGATACCGACGTTACGCAGCACATTCGGATGCACCATGCCGCAGCCCAGCACTTCCAGCCACTTGCCGTTTTTACCCATCACATCCACTTCAGCGGACGGTTCGGTAAACGGGAAGTAAGACGGACGGAAACGCACCTGCAAATCTTCTTCAAAGAAGTTGCGCAGGAATTCGTGCAGCGTGCCCTTCAGGTTGGAGAAGTTGATATTTTTATCAACGATCAGCCCTTCCATCTGATGGAACATTGGGGTGTGGGTCTGATCGTAATCGTTACGATAGACGCGACCCGGCGCGATAATACGGATCGGCGGCTGCTGATTTTTCATGGTGCGAATCTGCACGCCTGAGGTCTGGGTGCGCAGCAAACGCGTCGCATCAAACCAGAAGGTATCGTGATCGGCACGTGCCGGGTGGTGGCCAGGAATATTCAGTGCATCAAAGTTATGGTAGTCGTCTTCGATTTCTGGCCCGGTCTTCACCGCAAAACCCAGCTCACCGAAAAAGGTTTCGATACGGTCAATGGTACGGGTGACAGGGTGCAGCCCGCCGTTCTCAATGCGACGGCCTGGCAGCGAAACGTCAATGGTTTCCTGTGCCAGACGGGCATTCAGCGCAGCCGATTCCAGCGCATTCTTACGCGCGCTCAGCACTTCCTGCACCTGCTGCTTGGCTTCATTAATTACCGCACCCGCCGCCGGACGCTCTTCTGCGGGCAATTCACGCAGTGTGGTCATCTGGAGCGTAAGATGCCCTTTTTTACCTAAATATTCGACGCGTACCAGATCTAACGCGGCGACATCATGGGCATCTTCTATAGCTGCCTTAGCACTGGCAACCAGGTCTGCGAGATGTGGCATTGTTTCCTCTTCTTCCAGCCGTGACGGCCGGTCTGTTTTTTGTTGGGACATACAGTCCAATGATCATTTCGCCAGAAACAAAAAAGCCTCCACGTGGGAGGCTTTCAGCGCGATTTTTCGTTTCTCTTCTTTTGCGCAAAAGCCCCCGATTGTCAGGCGCTAAAGTAAAAAAAGAAACGGAAAATAGCAGCATTCATGCTTGCATTACCTTATCGGGATACTGGTCGGAAAATTTCTGTTGCTCTATTGAAATGCCAGCAGGCAGAAATGTCAATCTTTTGCTTGAGTTAGATAATAAAAGAGGGAGACAAGCCCCCTCTTTTACCTATCCGTCATACTTCAGGCTGCAGCACATTGACTGCAGCTGGAATGATTCAGGATATCCTGACTTACGCCAGAGCTGATTTCGCTTTTTCAACCAGTGCGGAGAAAGTCACTTTGTCGAATACTGCGATGTCAGCCAGAATCTTACGGTCGATTTCAACAGAAGCCTTTTTCAGGCCATTGATGAAGCGGCTGTAAGACATGCCGTTCTGACGAGCTGCTGCGTTAATACGCGCGATCCACAGCTGACGGAACTGACGCTTACGTTGACGACGGTCACGGTAAGCATACTGACCAGCTTTGATTACAGCCTGGAAAGCAACACGGTATACACGTGAACGTGCACCGTAGTAGCCTTTAGCTTGTTTTAAGATTTTTTTGTGACGTGCGCGAGCAACTACACCACGTTTTACACGAGCCATTTAGCTCTCCTGTTTAATATTCTGTGTTTAAAAAATTTACTTATGCGTACGGCAGGCAGGCGATAACCAGACCCAGATCGCCTTTAGACACCAGACCTTTCGGACGCAGGTGACGTTTACGCTTAGTAGATTTTTTGGTCAGAATATGACGCAGGTTAGCGTGTTTACGCTTGAAGCCACCAGAGGCGGTCTTCTTGAAGCGCTTAGCCGCGCCACGTACAGTTTTAATCTTTGGCATTTCAAAAATTTCCACTTCGCATTGTTAATAAAATGAATCAGACAGGCGAGTTACCGTGCAGCGCGAACGCTGCGCGGATAACGACTTGAATGGCCTACTGCTTCTTCTTGGGAGCGAGCACCATGATCATCTGGCGGCCTTCGATCTTCGAAGGGAAGGATTCGACAATGGCCAAATCCAGATCTTCACACAGGTCTTTACGGACGCGGTTAAGCACTTCCATACCGATCTGCTGGTGCGCCATCTCACGACCGCGGAAACGCAGCGTGATTTTGGCTTTATCGCCATCTTCCAGAAAGCGAATCAGGTTGCGTAGTTTGACCTGATAGTCGCCATCATCGGTACCAGGACGGAATTTAATTTCCTTAACCTGGATAACTTTCTGCTTCTTCTTCTGTTCCTTAGAAGATTTGCTTTTTTCGTAGAGGAACTTGCCGTAATCCATAATACGGCATACAGGCGGTTCGGCATTAGGGCTGATTTCAACTAAATCAACACCTGCTTCTTCAGCTTTTTCAATAGCTTCACGCAGGCTCACAATACCAAGCTGCTCGCCTTCGATGCCTGTCAGACGCACCTCGGTAGCACGGATTTCACCGTTAATTTTATTAGGTCGCGTCGGTTGAACTCGTTTTCCGCCTTTAATACTTTATTCCTCCAATTGATGAAGATTTCGGCTGCGAATCTCTTGCTGCAGCTTTTCGATAACATCATTTACGTCCATGCTTCCAAGGTCTTTACCACGGCGGGTGCGAACGGCAACTTTGCCTGCTTCCACCTCTTTATCACCACAGACCAGCATGTAAGGGACACGACGTAAAGTGTGCTCGCGGATTTTAAAGCCAATCTTCTCATTTCTCAAGTCCGCTTTTACACGAATTCCCGCATTCTGCAGTTTACGGGTTAATTCTGCAACATATTCGGACTGACCATCAGTGATATTCATAATCACTGCTTGTACCGGAGCGAGCCAGGTTGGGAAGAAACCGGCATACTCTTCGGTAAGAATACCGATAAAGCGCTCCATTGAACCCAGAATCGCACGGTGAATCATCACCGGCACCTGACGTTCGTTATTTTCGCCGACGTAAGAAGCACTCAAACGGCTCGGCAAGGAAAAGTCGAGCTGCACAGTACCACACTGCCACGGACGATCCAGACAATCATGCAGGGTAAATTCAATTTTCGGACCGTAGAACGCCCCTTCACCCGGCTGATACTGGAATTCAATATTGTTTTCCTGCAGCGCTTCTGCCAGATCTTTCTCGGCGCGATCCCACATCTCATCGCTGCCAATACGCTTTTCCGGACGGGTCGACAATTTCACCACGATTTTTTCAAAACCGAAGGTGTTGTACATATCGTACACCATCTTGATGCAACTGTTCACTTCATCACGCACCTGCTCTTCAGTACAGAATACGTGAGCGTCATCCTGAGTGAAGCCGCGTACGCGCATCAGTCCATGCAGCGCGCCTGACGGCTCATTACGGTGACAGCTACCGAACTCAGCCATACGTAATGGCAGGTCGCGGTATGATTTTAGACCCTGATTGAAAATTTGCACGTGACCAGGGCAGTTCATCGGTTTAATGCAGTACTCGCGATTTTCCGATGAAGTGGTAAACATCGCTTCTTTGTAGTTTTCCCAGTGGCCGGTTTTTTCCCACAGCACACGATCCATCATAAACGGACCTTTCACTTCCTGGTACTCATACTCTTTCAGCTTGGTGCGTACAAACACTTCCAGCTCGCGGAAGATAGTCCAGCCATCATTATGCCAGAATACCATGCCCGGCGCTTCTTCCTGCATATGATACAGGTCAAGCTGCTTACCGATTTTACGGTGATCGCGCTTTGCCGCTTCTTCCAGACGTTGCAGATACGCCGCCAGCTGCTTTTTATCCGCCCATGCGGTGCCGTAGATGCGCTGCAACATTTTATTGTTACTGTCGCCACGCCAGTACGCGCCGGAGGTCTTCTGCAGTTTAAAATGGTGGCAGAAACGCATATTCGGTACGTGCGGACCACGGCACATATCGACATATTCTTCATGGTGATACAGGCCAGGACGGTCGTCATGGCTAATATTTTCATCAAGAATGGTGGTTTTATAGCTTTCGCCGCGTGCAGCAAATGCATCACGGGCTTCCTGCCAGCTCACCTTTTTCTTAATGACGTCGTAATTCTTCTCTGCCAGCTCGTGCATACGCTTTTCGAGCAGTTCGAGATCTTCCTGCGTCAGGGTGCGGTCAATATCCACATCGTAATAGAAACCATTGTCGATTACCGGACCGATTGCCATTTTGGTATCCGGCCACAGCTGCTTGATCGCATGACCTAACAGGTGCGCGCAAGAGTGGCGAATAATTTCCACACCGGCTTCGTCTTTCGCGGTAATGATTGCGACACTGGCATCGTCGGTAATCGGGTCAACGGCGTCGACCAGTTCACCATTTACGCGACCGGCAATACAGGCTTTCGCCAGACCTGGGCCAATGTCCTGAGCAATTTCCATCACGCTGACGGCGTGGTCGAAAGTACGCTGACTTCCATCAGGAAGAGTAATAACGGGCATTTTACATCCTTAATTGCAGTGGTAACCCACACGAAAGGTTACATACAAATCATAGTTTATTTATATACCTCAGGCACTTGAGACTTGAAACCGACTCACAGTTGTCAGTTTGGTACTCGCCCTGGTACACAGGTTCAAAAGCGTGCGAAAAGCAAAAACTCTCGAAGGACGAACATCTTACACGTCGAAAAGCGCAAATGCACGGCCTGTACCGCCGATGTGATTCGTGAGGCCGTTCACACTTCTGCTGCGGGCAGCAGATTTTTACAGGTCGGTAGCGACTGCCTCCAGATTTTCCGCAACGTTTAACGCTAAGTTACGTTCTCCAATACGAGCTGTTAATTAACCGCGCAGGAATGAGGTAGATCATGTTTCACATAGAAAAAAACTATTTAATGTGCTGCCTGTTTTTCTTATTTTTCTTTATTGGCTGGGGAAGTTGTTATCCGTACCTTTCATTATGGCTCACCGATACCATTGGCATCGATTATGCTGATGTCGGACTGGTTTATTCGTTTACCGCAATAGTATCAGTCTGTGTTCAGCCGCTGTTTGGTTTTATTTCTGACAAGTTAATTTTCCGCAAACATCTGATGTGGATGCTGGCAATCATTATCTCCTTATTTGCGCCCTACTGGATTTATATCTTTGCCCCACTCCTGAAATATAACGTGATAGCAGGTGCCTTCGCCGGCGGGATTTATATTGGCATGGCATTTGGTGCCGGATGCGGTGTCTGTGAAGCTTATATCGACAAGGTCAGCCGTATGACCGGATTCGAATTTGGCAAAGCGCGGATGTTTGGCGGTATCGGTGCGGCGATGGGCACTTTTATGGCGGGAAAATTGTACGGCATCAATCAGGATTATATTTTCTGGATGGCCAGTCTCGCCGGTCTGGCGCTGTTGTTTATTGTCTGGAAAACCCAGCCGCGCGTAGCGCTGCGCAATGATTCTGCCTTGCCAGCAGCGGCCCCCATTTCACTGGGTGATGTGCGTAATTTACTGAAATTACGTAAATTCTGGTTTTTCGCCCTCTATATGGTCGGCGTCGGCGCGGTGTATGAAACCTACGATCAGCAGTTCGCTATCTATTACAGCCATTTCTTTGTCAGTAAGGCGCGCGGCGCGGAAGTGTTTGGTTATCTGTTTACCGCCCAGATTTTCCTCGATGCCGTAGTGATGTTCTTCTCGCCGTGGTTTGTCAATAAAATCGGCCCCAAAAATGCCCTGATTTACTGTGGCATCATTATGAGTCTGCGCATCATTGGTTCTGCTTACGCAATTGGCCCGATCTCCATTAGCCTGGTGAAAATGCTGCACGGATTTGAAAGCTCAGTATTCCTCGTCGCCGGCCTGAAATATATCGCGGCGAACTTTAATCCATGGCTGTCCGCCACCGTCTATTTAATTGGCTTCCAGTTTTCGAAACGCTTTAGCGAAATATTTCTCTCCAGCGGCATTGGCCATATGTACAAAAATATGGGCTTCGCTGACAGTTATCTGATCCTTGGCATGATTGCCCTGACCTTTACGCTTATTTCTTATTTCACACTTGAATCTGCCCGCGCCTTTACCCAACGCACAGCGCTGGCAAAATAATCCGGAGGTGGTATGTCTGAACTCTATTATGGTGTTGCCTATTACGATGAATATATGCCGGAAGATCGGCTGGAAAAAGATATTGAAATGATGCTGGCTGCCGGCATCAATGTGGTGCGCATCGCCGAATCAACATGGAGTACGCTGGAACCACAGGAAGGTGAATACAATTTTTATCATGTTGATCGGGTACTTGATGCCATGCATCGCGCCGGAATCGCGGTAATTGTCGGCACCCCAACCTATGCCATTCCGTCGTGGCTGGCGCGCAAACATCCGGAAGTGATGGTCACCACGCCACTGCGCCAGGAAAAATACGGTCGCCGTCAGATTATGGATATTGTCAGCCCGGTATTTCGCCGCTATGCAGAAAAGATCATTCGCACGCTGCTGGCGCATGTCTGTCAGCATCCGGCAATTATTGGTTATCAGGTGGATAACGAAACCAAGCATTATGATAACGTCGGCGGCGAAATGCAGCAGCGCTTTATCACCCACCTGCAACAGCGCTATCCGGATATTAACCAGTTTAACGCCGATTTCGGACTCGATTACTGGAGTAACCGTGTTGATAACTGGGATGATTTTCCGCCGGTTGAAAGCACCATTAATGCCAGCCTGGGCTGCGCCTTTGCCCGCTTCCAGCGCCAGATGGTCACGGAATATCTCAGCTGGCAGGTGGATGTCGTAAAGGAATACGCCACGCCACAGCAATTTATTACCCATAACTTTGATTTTGAGTGGCGCGGATACTCCTATGGCGTGCAGCCGCGCGTCGACCATTTTGCCGCCGCCAAAGCACTGACCGTGGCCGGTGTTGATATTTACCACCCTTCCCAGGCGCAGCTTACCGGCCGGGAAATTGGTTTTGGCGGCGATGTGGCGCGCAATCTGAAATCGGGCAATAACTATCTGGTGCTGGAAACCGAGGCGCAGGGTTTCGCCCAGTGGACGCCCTTCCCCGGCCAGCTGCGTTTACAGGCGTTCAGCCACCTGGCACAGGGGGCAAAAATGGTCTCCTACTGGCACTGGCACTCCATTCACAACGCATTTGAAACCTACTGGAAAGGCTTACTCAGTCACGATTTCAGCCCCAACCCAACTTATCGTGAAGCTCAGACCATTGGCGCGGACTTCGCCAGAATCGCCAGTGAGGTTGCCGGGTTGCGTATCAATAATGACGTGGCAATTCTGATTAATAATGAGGCGATGGACGCATTAAACTGGTTTAAACCCGGCGAGGCGCAAACCAATGTCTATAACGATATTGTCCGCCGTTTCTATGATGCGCTGTACGATCACAATATTGCCGTCGATATCATTAATGATATTGATGACAGCAGTAAAAAATACCAGCTGATTATCGTGCCGGCGCTGTATGCCGCCGACGATGCCCTGCTCAAACGGATTAACCGCTACGTTGAGCAAGGTGGCCGTGCACTGATTAGCTTTAAATCGGGCTTTAGCGATGAAAATGTTAAAGTGCGACACACCGCGCAGCCAGGGCGATTAAGCAAATGTTGCGGCGTCAGCTACAGCCAGTTTGTGCTGCCGGATGCGGTTACCGTCCGCGCCACCGCCGCTGGATTGAACCACGGTGAGGCGCAACCGGTGGAGCTGTGGATGGAACTGCTGACGCCGACCCGCCCGGCAACGCGCGAGGTGGCGCGTTATCAGCATCCATTCTGGGGTGGCTATGCGGCAGTCACCGAAGCCGACTACGGCCACGGACGCGCCATGTACCTTGGCTTTCTGCCGACCAAAGCCTTTATCAGCCAACTGGTTGATCATCTTTGCCGTGATATTACGCTGGCGTCGCGCACCACTGACGAACATTTCCCGCTAATCGTGCGCCAGGGACGTAATCGCGAGGGTCAGCAGCTGCGGTTCATCTTTAATTACTCGGCCAGCCCGCATAATCATACCCTCTCTGACGATGCCCGCTGTTTATTAAGCGGTGAACAGCTTAATGCCGCGCAGCAAATCACGTTAGCGCCTTGGGGCTTACGTCTGTTGCTGAGCTGAAGTAAAGTAGCGACGCCCGGCAGAACCGGTGAACAGAGAGAACAGCATGGCCGCTGAATTTGATGTCAATGAGATGGTGAATTATTCGCCACTGATGAAAAGTTTTACCTTCAATGCTTATCTGGTCGCCGGTTTTACCCCCATCTCTTGTGGCAGTCGGCTCGATTACTATATTAACCGGCCAAAAGGGATGAAGGGCTATATTATTAACCTGACGCTGAAAGGTCGTGGCCGGGTAAAGGCGGGCGACCATTTTCTGCACTGCGAAGAAAATGAGATGCTGTTATTCCCGCCCGGCGTCGCGCATCACTACGGACGTGAAGAACACAGTGACTGCTGGGATCACCTGTGGATCTATTTTCTGCCTCGCCCCTACTGGCTGGACTGGCTACGCTGGGACACCAGTGATGGTGGTATCTGGCGCATGACGCTGCAAAACGCCCTCGCCGTTGAGTCAATGAAATCGCTTTTTTCTGAGGTTATTCATCATCATTCGGTGAGCGATGCTTTTTCCGAGGCGATGGCGATGAACGCGCTGGAGCGGATCATCTTATCCTGTTTCCAGTCTCAGCCGGTCAGCAACCGCAACGCCGTCGACCCACGCATTAATTCACTATGTCAGTTTATTAATGACCATATTGCCGAAGACCTGAAAGTTGAGCAGTTAGCGAAGCAGATATTTCTTTCGCCGTCGCGCGTCGCGCACCTGTTCAAAAGTGAAATGAATCAGACCATTTTTGCCTGGCGCGAAAAACAACGGGTTATCCGCGCACGCAGCCTGTTGCAGACCACCCATCTTTCAGTCAGCCATATTGCACAGGCGGTGGGCTACGAGGATCCGCTCTATTTCTCACGCATATTCCGTCATCACTGCGGCGTCAGCCCGCGCGAGTATAAAAAAACCTTCGAGAAAATGAACAGTTTTTAACCGCATTTGATTGCTGTGACACCCCGGGGTATATTGCCCTGCGTCTGCCCTTTATATTTCACAAGGAGGTGTTATGAGTAACCTGTTTGACGGCCTGCTCAATTTAATCGTCGATTATAATAACTACATCAACATTGCTTTTATCCTGCTGGTGATCCTCTCCGCCGTCGGCTATATCTGGCGCAAGGCCGGTTCAGCCTACAGTATTATCAACCGCATCTGGTTTTTGATCGTCGGTGGTAAAAAATATCATCATCCGGAGATTGAAGAGTTCTACCAGTACTCTTCCGACATTGAGAAATTTAACGTTAACTTCAATATGTCTGCCGACAGTACCGGGCATATCCTCAAATTCAAACAGTGGACGCTAAAATACGGGGTCGCGGTGAGAATGCTGTCGTCGATTCGCGGCTATTTTGATATTGAACGGCTGAAAGTCCGTAAAGGCTCCGTGCCCCTGATTGTGGTGGCTCTCTTTTTATGTGCTGCTTTTACCCTGGCGGCGGTGATTCCGGCGATTATCGCGGCGCAAAATGCGGCGCTACTGAAGCTTAAGCCTGACGAGCCGTGGATATGGCTGTCGGAAGATCATGCGACAAAATTTCTGAAATCCAGCCAGCAGGACCGCTGGAAAATCAGTGCAGAACAGTGCGCGAACGATGCCAGCAATCAACAGCAGCTTCAGGCAGCCACCGCGCTGTCAGCCGACAGTATCAGCGCAATTTGCCAGGCTTTTAGCAGCAAAAAAGATCGGCAATATATTCATGAAACCATTGCCAGTCAGAAGGTGTTCTGGTGGTTTACCGGGCTGTTTCTGGTGATGGCATGGTTTTTTTATCGCGAAGGGATCAAACTCGGCCGTATTTTTGATGGCAGAAAAATGCTATTAACAAAGTATCGTCACTACCGTAAACAGCACCGATAAAGCATCGAAAAAACGGGCCGGATTAGTCGGCCCGAGGCAATGTTCCTGCGCGCCTGCTGATCGGCTTGTGGGCCAGCATAAGCCAGACATGCGTTGAATTACTGGCTTGGGTCGAATCTGACGGGACGATAATTAAAGCGAACATCAAATTTACTCAAAAGAGGATCATGATGTTTAAAAGTCTGAATAGCATAATTCCCGGCAGCCTCGCCATTCAAAATCGGCTCAACAAAATTACGTCCAATGATTGAAACCACCCCCCGGTAGCCTTTAAGAGGCAGCCCCAGCCCTGTACTGACTTGTTTTGCAAAAGAATTTTCACCATCCGCAGAATGGCACATCAGCAGCCGCACAGAGCGAAAACTTTCCGTTTCTGCGATAGAATTAATTCTCTGAATCATCACGTCTGCGGCTTCAAGTTTCCCGTCGACATCAGCCAATACAATATTGTATTTTTTAATTCCATGAACGACCATATTTAATCGCCGTCCTTTTTTTGTGGTATCAAAATAATAAAATGCATGTTTAGTATTATTTTTGGGTTCCAGCCAGCGATGCCCTTCCGCATCAGTACCCAGGGAATAAATCTTTTGCGGGTGCAAAAGTTCATTATCTGAATCACGTGCCAACATGGGAAACCTGAGCATTCTGGCTGCCACCGCCGCCATCCCAATCCCCAATGACACGATTCCGGCAGCAAAGGATATCCACCCCAGCGCCGCCGACATTTTCGCATGATCTGATGCAGAGACGGCACTGATCAGGCCAGTAATATCGCCAATCAGTGCTGAACTCCCTCCGGTCAGGGTCAGCGTGGAGGCCGTTGCCAGCGCAGCGTCAACACTTCCGGCTGCCGCGATTGATGCGCCGCCGGTAAATACCGCGCCGAGAATACCAAGGATATTCAGACCGATTCCCACACCGGTCTGCCAGCTTATATGGCCGGATGGATCGGCACAGTTAATCGGATCGCCTGCACAATAGCTATAGGCATTAATGCCACCCTCATTAAAGGGACTCCAGCTATCGGGACAATGAAAGCGCAGAAGCAGAGGGTTATAATCGCGATAACCCCGACCTGAATGATAAGTGCGGCAAACAGCATCCAGCCGCTCACCATTATATCCTAGTACGCATTGATGCATAAATGACTCCATGCCAGATGATATTTCGATATCAATTAATAAACGGCACGAAAGGAAAAATACACAGAAATTAAATAAATTAAATAGAATTAATATAAAAATAATATGAAATTATCTTTAGCGGGGATAAATAACGGGCCGAAATATTCGGCCCGAGAAGATTACATCGCGTAGGAAAGCTGAATTGACGTTCTGGTGTCAGTTTTATCCGGTGCAGACGCCGGTGGATTCTGGTTCCAGGTCACGTTGTAAGCCAGTTTCAGCGAGAAGTGATCATTGATCGCCACCTGCAAACCGGTTTCGGAGTTAAGTGTCGTATCATCGCTACCCAGTACTGACACGCCCTGAATAAATTTGGTGCTATCAGTCAGCTGCCAGTTATAGCTCAGCGCGCCGTAGGCCAATGCCTGAGTATCGTGACCGCCGCCATGATATTCGTCGTAACGCACACCCGGACCGGCTTCAATACGCAGTGAATGTACCGGTCCGTTTAAGATCTGACGACCGTAACCCGCAGCGAAGATAGAACGACCGTCATAACCGTTAAACCGGTCGCTCAGCCAGCTCGCCTGACCAAACAGATAGTCGTAATCAGTCATGTTATAACGTGAACGACCACCGACCTGATAGGTTTCAGAGGAACGCTCATCGTTGGAAGAGTTATTCGCCGCGTTGCCCCACAGGCTCCATGCGGTTTTAGTCTGATACCAGGTCATATTGGTGGCAGCAGACAATGAAGAACTGGTGGTGTTACCGGTGGAAGCCAGGTAACCCGCTGATGCACTGCCTTCAAACGGTTTTTTCGCCGTGGAAGGATCGTCCATTGAAGTAAAGACGTTATTATCAGCCATGGCCTGGTGACAGAAAGCTCCGGAGAGCAAGAGAACCGCAGACAAATTTTTAAGCGCTTTCATGAAAGTATGACCCGTACGACAGTTTAAAAAAGAGAGAGTCTGAAGCGTTTTTAAGGACGATCAATGTAATTTACGGTAACTTTTGTAAAAAAATATGAAATCGCTTTTTTTATTAAGCACCCAGGCTGAAACGCTTCATTAATGAGAATGTTCTGATTAACGGCGCGCATTATAGAGGTTATTAGACCGGCGTACACTGGCTTTACAAGAAGAATTTTTACCCGGCGGGCGCAACCTGATTACGCCCGCCGAAGCATTAGTTTTTCGGCGCCTGAGAACCCAGTACGCCCTTGCCTTCCGGTACCGCAGTGAAGCGCGTCAGAATCTCATGCCAGGTATTCGCCGGGTCAAGATCGCTGAACTGCTGCGGATAGATAAACTTCGCCAGATACTCGAGGCCGACGATGTTATACGGGTGGTTGTAAAAGTTATGATACAGACCGTAGAAACGACCTTCTTTCACCGGCTGCAACTGCGCAAAGCCCGGGCGTTGCTTCATTTTCTCAAAAGCGGCATCCACCTGCTTCTGCGTGACACCGTAACCGAATGGCACCGCCGAGTTGTTTTTACTCGCCCACTGCGAGCCGGAAACAATATAAGCATCAGGTTTCAGGGCAATCACTTTTTCCAGTGACACATCCCCGGTTGCGCCTGGCAGCAGATCGGAACCGATATTTTTTGCCCCCACCGCTTCCACCAGCGCGCCCCAGCCAACATGAGCATGGGTAAAGCAGCAGGACTCCAGACCACCCAGACCGGCCTTGGCTTCGAAAAACACCCGCGGCTTCGGCTCGACATCGCGGACTTTATTCAGGATGGCCTGATAATGTTGCTGATAAAAATCGGTATATTCTTTCGCTTCCGTTTCACGGTTCAGCGCTTCACCCAACAATGTGATGCTTTTGGGTGCATCTTCCACTGGTTTCTGGAAGGTGTCGATAAACAGCACCGGAATGCCCAGCTGTTTCATTTTATCCAGCACGCCGGTTTGCGTCAGAGAAGGTTTGGAACGCAACTGCGCCACCATCAGATCGGGACGCTGGGCAATCACACTCTCCAGGTTAACCTCACCCTTATCGCTGAAGCCCATATCGATAATTTTTTTCGACTCTGGCCACTTCTTGTCCATCATTTCCCAGGTGGCGCCGTCACTCTTCTTCAGCAGGTTATTCCATGCCACTACACGCTGGAACGGATTCTCGCGATCCAGCAAAGCCAGCGACAGAATATCGCGACCATCCTGCACCACCAGCCTTTTAGGCTCCTGTTTCAGCGTCACTTTCTGCCCATCGGAGTCAGTCAGCGTGACCGGATAAGTGGTGGCCAGAACTGAGGAAGAGAGCGCCAGCAGTGAGGCCAGCGTGGCTAAGTTAAATGCGCGTTGCACGTCGTGCTCCTTAAGAATCGGATGGTTAACCCAGTGATAGTAATGATAAGCAATTGCATTATCAAATCAGATTGTGCCGTAATCCCCCCGTTTTTGCGATGATGGTCTATGCTAAAAAAACGTCAGATAACAACGAGGTAAATCATGAGCTCATCATTAACCCGTTATGTAGTGACTTTTCGTTACCAGGAAAAAGGCTTAAGTGACTTGAATAAGCTGACCAGCACTCTGACCGGCGCGGGCTTTTCACTGACGCACCACGATGACCAGGGTATTCCCCATGAACTGGGCACCAACAGCTTTGGCATCGTCAGTGCGCTGGAACAGCAGGAAATTCGCGAAATGGCGGCTGGCTTAGGGGAAGTGGCGCTGGGCGAGCGGCCAGAAGTCGAGGTACAAAGCTGGGAGGCTTATCAGCAACAGCAGCCGTAACCCGCTTCTTATGTAAAGGCGCGGCTTTCGCTCGCAAAGGGCTGGATTTGATTAATATTTAAGCGTTAGAATTGGCATTACGCAGCGAAATAGAGGAAACCCCCATGTGGTCAGCCATTAGTCGTCTGTTGAGTGAGCAGTTAGGCAACGCCGAAATCCACCAGCGCACCGAGCTTCCCGGCGGTGACGTTCATCCTGCCTGGCATATTCGTTACGGCGAATATGACGTATTCGTCAAATGTAACAACCGCGAAATGTTGCCGCTGTTTACCTGGGAAGCCGATCAGCTGGCACTGCTGGCGCGCAGCCAGACGGTGCGGGTGCCGGAAGTGTATGGCGTCGGCAGCGACCGCGACTACAGCTTTCTGCTGCTGGAGTACTTGCCAGTGAAACCCCTCGATGCCCACGGCGCATACCAGCTCGGTCAACAGCTGGCACGGCTGCATCAGTGGAGCGAGCAACCTCAGTTTGGCCTCGATTTTGATAACGACCTGACCACTTCACCGCAACCCAACAGTTGGTTACGCCGCTGGTCGGTATTTTTTGCCGAACAACGCATCGGCTGGCAGTTGCAGCTGGCGGCTGAAAAAGGCATTCAGTATGGTGATATGGAGCTGATTGTCGCTTGCGTGCAAAAAGCCCTGGCATCGCATCATCCGCAACCTTCCCTGCTGCATGGCGATCTCTGGCCGGCGAATTGTGCCGGTAGCGACAGTGGCCCGTGGATTTTCGATCCAGCCTGTTACTGGGGCGATCGCGAATGCGATCTGGCGATGCTGCCGTGGTTTGAGGCGTTACCGCCGCAAATCTATGATGGCTATCAGTCCGTCTGGCCTCTGCCGCACGACTTTTTACAACGGCAACCGATTTATCAACTCTATTATCTGCTGAATCGTGCCAATGTGTTTGGTGGCAGCTGGCTGGGTGAGGCGCAACGGGCGATTGGCGCGTTGCTGGATCAGGATGAACTGGGAGAGGGACAGGCAAAGCCAGCCTGACGCCGCAGCATCAGGCCGACAATTAATGAATAAAGCCTAACAGTGACAGGAAGAAATAACCCGCTACGGCGATAATCACCGGCAGGATATAAAGCGGGAAAATCTGCAAAAAGAGGGTATGGCGCGGTACCACAATTTTCTCTTCCAGCTGCTGACGACTGCGCCCTTCAGTGCCTTTGGCATTTTCCATAATCAGCTGGTCCTCAATCCCTTCCTTAAGATGACGTGACTGCCGCCACATCCGCGCGCCTGAAGCCTGCAACGCCAGACCGACGAAAATCAGCATATAAATCGCCCAGAAACTCAGATTAGTGCCGCCATTAAAGTCCGGCACCGGCGAGTTTTCCCAGAAAATATTCAGGAACGGCGTATTAAAGCGAATCATATCAATCATGACATGCACAAAATCGAGCATTACCGCATCAATTCCCGGCTGTTTTTCACTGTGCTTAAACATAAAGCCCAGCAGTGAGATCAGGGTTGAAAGTAATGCCGGAATAAAGACAATCCAGCCGACAATGCGCTTGAGGATGGCGACTCTGCCAGCTTGTTGATAAGTCATGGTTTCTCCTTGCACCTAACGTTTGGCTGTAAGTCTACCCGTTGGCGAAGAAAACTGCCTGAAAAAAACGTTGCTGCCTGCGGATTCTTCATTATTCAGGCCTGCCTGGCTTCATGTTAAGGTGTGGGAAACTGTAAAACGGAGCCGTTGTATGTCTTTTAGCCGACCTGTGCTTGCTGCAATTTTCGATATGGATGGTTTACTGATTGATTCAGAGCCGTTATGGGAACGTGCCGAGCGGGAGGTCTTTGCCACACTCGGCGGCGACGTGTCGCGGCGCGGTGAGCTACCGGATACCGTTGGTTTACGTATCGATCAGGTGGTGCGCATGTGGTACGAAGCCTTCCCGTGGAATGGCCCGGATCAGGCTGAAGTGACACAGCGCGTAATCAGCCGCGCGCTGACGCTGGTTGAAGAGCAGCGCCCGCTGTTACCCGGCGTGGAGCATGCCTTGCAGTTATGCCGTGATAATGGTCTTAAAGTGGGTCTGGCTTCGGCTTCGCCACTGCCTATGCTGGAGCGGGTGCTGGAGATGTTTGGCCTGCGTCACTACTTCGATACCCTGGCCTCGGCAGAATCACTGCCGTGGAGCAAACCGCACCCACAGGTTTATCACGATGCCGCAGCAAAACTGGGCGTTGATCCGCTGAACTGCGTCACGCTTGAAGATTCGCTAAACGGGTTGATTGCCACTAAAGCCGCGCGGATGCGTTCGATTGTGGTACCGGCACGCGCCGTCCGTGATGATGCACGCTGGTCGCTGGCGGATGTGCGGCTTGATTCGCTGGAACAGCTGCGCTTACAACACCTTATCGGTTAACCCTTCTCACCCTGACGGGCCGCAGATTGCGGCCCGTGTTTTTTCGGTTGTGCTAAAAACTTGATCCACGCGACATAATAAATAAAACAGCATTTCATTTTTATTGAATTCATATCCCATCATGCCTATCATCGGTTATCAGCTTCACACTGCTAACCGAAATCAGAGAGGCATCGACATGCAAGTGCGCCAAAGCATTCACAGCGATCACGCCAGACAACTTGATACCGCCGGGCTGCGTGGCGAGTTTCTTATTGAGCAGATATTTGCTGCCGATAACTACACCATGACCTACAGCCATACCGACCGCATTATTATCGGCGGCGTGATGCCGGTGACCCGTGGCGTCACCATTGGCAGTGAAGTCGGCAAGCAGCTGGGGGTGAGTTACTTTCTTGAGCGTCGCGAATTAGGCGTGATTAATATCGGCGGTGCGGGCATGATCGAGGTGGATGGCAAAAGCTGGGAGATTGACCACCAGCAGGCGCTGTATATCGGTATGGGCGCGCAATCGGTGGTGTTCAGCAGTATCGATGCGGCAAAACCGGCCAAATTTTATTACAACAGCGCGCCTGCCCACAGCCGCTATCCCGATAAAAAAATTACCCTCGACGAAGCAGCAACCGCCACCCTCGGCGATGCCGCGACCAGTAACCGTCGCACCATCAATAAATTTATCGTCCCGGATGTGCTGCCCACCTGCCAGCTGACGATGGGGCTGACGCAACTGGAAGAAGGCAGCCTGTGGAATACCATGCCCTGCCACACCCATGAGCGCCGGATGGAAGTCTACTTCTACTTTGATATGGATGAGGAAACCGCGGTGTTCCATATGATGGGCCAGCCGCAGGAAACCCGTCATTTGCTGGTGCATAACGAGCAGGCAGTGATCTCTCCCAGCTGGTCGATTCATGCCGGTGTCGGCACCAAACGTTACACCTTTATCTGGGGCATGGTCGGTGAGAATCAGGTATTTGATGATATGGACCACGTCAAAGTAAGCGAATTGCGCTAAGCGCTAACCAGCAACGTTGCGGCCAGCGGGCCGAAGACAAAGAGAGCGAATATGATCCTTAATGCATTTAATCTGGAAGGTAAAGTGGCGCTGGTCACCGGCTGTAACACCGGTTTAGGTCAGGGAATGGCCGTCGGGCTGGCCGAAGCGGGCTGCGATATTATTGGCGTCAATCGCGCCGGTCCGGATGATACCCAGGCACGAGTGGAAGCCACCGGCCGCCGTTTTTACAGTATCGAAGCCGATCTGACCGACAGTTCCACTGTGCCACAGGTGGTGGAACAGGCCGTTGCGGCATTCGGCCGTATCGATATTCTGATTAATAATGCCGGTATTATTCGCCGCGCTGATGCACTGGAGTTTAGCGAGCAGGACTGGGACGATGTGATGAACATTAACAGCAAAACCCTGTTCTTCCTGTCGCAGTCGGTGGCGCGTCAGTTCATTAAGCAAGGTAATGGCGGAAAAATCATTAATATCGCCTCGATGCTCTCCTTCCAGGGCGGGATACGCGTTCCTTCCTATACTGCGTCGAAAAGTGCGGTGATGGGCTTAACCAAACTGATGGCCAATGAGTGGGCACCACATAATATTAATGTTAATGCGATTGCTCCCGGCTATATGGCGACCAATAACACCGAACAAATCCGTAACGATGAAGGACGCAGCCAGGAGATTCTGGGCCGTATTCCGGCCGCGCGTTGGGGTAAGCCAGAAGATATGATGGGGCCGGTAGTGTTTCTCGCCTCGTCGGCCTCCGACTATGTTAATGGCTATACGCTGGCCGTGGACGGAGGCTGGCTGGCTCGTTAACCGCCTTAATGCTCTACCGTTGGGCGGCAACCTTGTCGCCCGCGGAGAAACGGGTATCTGCGCCCGAGAAAAAAGGTGACAAAATTCACCTTTAGTTACAGCGTCACATATTTAATCTACTGGATATATCCCCTATACTGGATGCATTGACAGCTATGCAGCCAGGTTACCCCCATGACGGCCGAAGGCCATATTATTTTTGCCATCGCCAGTGCTATTTTTGCCAAACGCGCCGAGCTGACGCCGGTGCTGGCGAGCGCTGACTGGTGGCATATTATTCCGGCTGCGCTGCTGACCTGTCTGCTACCGGATATCGACCACCCGAAATCACTGCTCGGCCAGCGGCTGAAATGGATCTCTGTGCCGATCGCCCGCGCCTTCGGCCATCGCGGCTTTACCCACAGCCTGCTGGCGGTACTGAGCGGGCTGGCGCTGTTTCAAATCAATGTGCCTGCCGACTGGCCGGTGCCTGCCGACGTGTTGCAGGGTTTGGTGCTGGGCTATCTCAGCCATATTATTGCCGATATGCTGACGCCAGCCGGTGTGCCGCTGTTATGGCCGTGCCGCTGGCGCTTTCGATTTCCGCTGCTCAGAAGCCAGAAAGGCAACCAGCTTGAGCGCGTGCTCTGCCTGGCGCTGGTCGGCTATGCCATCTGGTTCTCACCGGAACAACCTTATTTTGGAGCCAATGGCTGGCCCGCACAGATGATTAATTCCGTGCAAAACGGCATCACCCGTATAGCAAATAAACAATTAGCACAATAATAATACAAATTAATATCTAAAAGTTATAGACCATTCCTTTTGGATATAATGCTGTCGCTTATACAACTGATAATATGCGCCGCTAATAAATCTTTTTGCGCGATATAAAATATCGCCTTTTTGGCAGACCGGATGACACCGTACCGGCACTGCCCTTCACCGGAGAAATGGGATGAATCTACCCCTGATTCTGAATATCGTGGTTTTTGTCGCGCTGATCGTGCTGCTGGCACGCACCGGCCGCACTAACTGGAGTCTGTCGAAAAAGGTACTCGCGGGCCTGGTGCTCGGCGTACTGTTTGGACTTGGCCTGCAACTGATCTACGGTGAAAACTCCGCCGTGGTGAAAGAGTCGATCGGCTGGTTCAATATCGTCGGCAATGGTTATGTGCAGCTGCTGCAAATGATCGTCATGCCGCTGGTATTCGCCTCGATTCTCAGTGCGGTTGCCCGCCTGCATAATGCCTCATCACTGGGTAAAATCAGCGTACTGACCATTGGCGTCCTGCTGTTTACCACCGCCATTTCCGCGCTGGTTGGGGTGTTTGTCACCCAGCTGTTTGGCCTGACGGCGGAAGGTCTGGTGCAGGGTACCCAGGAAAGCGCGCGCCTCGCGGCCATTCAGAGCAACTATGTCGGTAAAGTGGCTGACTTAACCGTGCCACAGCTGCTGCTCTCCTTTGTACCGAAAAACCCGTTTGCCGATCTGACCGGTGCTAACCCCACCTCGATTATCAGCGTGGTGATTTTTGCTGCCTTCCTCGGCGTGGCGGCACTGCAACTGCTGAAAGACGACCAGGTCAAAGGCCAGCGTGTGCTGACCGCTATCGACACCCTGCAATCCTGGGTGATGAAGCTGGTACGTCAGATTATGAAACTGACACCCTACGGTGTACTGGCGCTGATGACCAAAGTGGTTGCCGGTTCTAACCTGCAGGACATTATTAAGCTGGGTGGCTTTGTGGTGGCCTCTTACCTCGGTCTGGCCATTATGTTTGCGGTGCACGCGCTGCTGCTGTCGGTTAACGGCATCAACCCGATGCGCTTCTTCCGTAAAGTCTGGCCGGTAATCACCTTTGCCTTTACCAGCCGCTCCAGCGCCGCCAGTATCCCGTTGAGTGTCGAAACGCAGACCCGCCGTCTGGGCGTGCCGGAGTCAATTGCCAGCTTCTCCGCCTCTTTCGGTGCCACTATTGGTCAGAACGGCTGTGCCGGTCTCTACCCGACCATGCTGGCGGTGATGGTTGCGCCAACCGTGGGGATTAACCCACTGGATCCGGTGTGGATCGCCACGCTGGTCGGTATCGTCACTCTCAGCTCTGCCGGTGTGGCAGGTGTTGGCGGTGGCGCGACCTTTGCCGCGCTGATTGTCCTGCCCGCCATGGGCCTGCCGGTCACGCTGGTTGCGCTGCTGATTTCAATTGAACCGCTAATTGATATGGGCCGTACCGCGCTTAACGTTAATGGTTCAATGACTGCCGGCTCGCTGACCAGCCGCTGGCTGAAAATGACCGATAAAAAGGTGCTGAACAGCGACGAGCGCGCTGAACTCTCCCATCAGTAAATGATTAAAGGCCGGAATCTCCGGCCTTTTTCATATCCGCGACATAAATCCTTACAGCACTGTCCCCCCGCTCCGTCCGGTGATTCTCTGTCCTGTTATGACATATCCATGAAGTTTGCAGGCGTATACCTGCCACTGTTCTATAGTTAAGGATGCCTAAACACGACATCAACGGGAGCACTACATCATGTCGAAAGAAACGGATAACAAGGAACTGAGCCATAATGCGCCGGCAACAGGCCCGGAGTCGGCAAAACCCGGACTTGATTCTTTGGCACCAGCGGATGGTTCTCACAAACCTTCAGCCGAGCCGAGTGCGCCGGGAAAGCAACCGACAGCGCCAGGCAGCCTGAAAGCGCCCGATACCCACAATGCCAAACTTGATCAGCTGGAATCACACCGTAAAGGCGGTGAAAATTTCCCGCTGACCACCAATCAGGGCACGCGCATTGCCAACGACCAGAATTCGCTGCGTGCCGGTACGCGTGGGCCAACCCTGCTGGAAGACTTTATCCTGCGGGAGAAAATCACCCATTTTGACCATGAACGCATTCCGGAGCGCATCGTGCACGCACGTGGTTCTGCGGCACATGGCTATTTCCAGCCGTATCGCGATATGAGTGATATCACCAAAGCTGACTTCCTGCGCGATCCTGATACCGTCACCCCGGTTTTTGTCCGCTTTTCTACCGTGCAAGGTGGCGCCGGTTCGGCCGATACCGTGCGCGATATTCGTGGCTGGGCCACCAAATTTTACACCGAGGAAGGGGTTTTCGATCTGGTCGGCAACAACACGCCAGTGTTCTTTATTCAGGATGCGCATAAATTCCCTGACTTTGTTCACGCGGTGAAACCCGAGCCACACAATGAAATGCCGCAGGGACAGAGCGCCCATGACACCTTCTGGGATTACGTCTCGCTTCAGCCAGAAACGTTGCATAATGTCATCTGGGCGATGTCAGACCGTGGTATTCCGCGCAGCTATCGCACCATGGAAGGCTTTGGCATTCACACCTTCCGAATGATTAACGCCGAAGGCAAAGGCACCTTTGTGCGCTTCCACTGGAAACCAGTGGCGGGTAAAGCATCGTTACTGTGGGATGAGTCGCAAAAACTCACTGGCCGCGATCCGGATTTCCACCGTCGCGATTTGTGGGAGGCGATTGAAGCCGGAGACTTCCCGGAATATGAGCTGGGCGTACAGCTGGTGCCGGAAGAGGACGAATTTAAGTTCGACTTTGATCTGCTGGATGCCACCAAACTGATCCCGGAAGAGCTGGTGCCGGTCGAGCTGATTGGTAAAATGGTGCTGAACCGCAACCCGGATAACTTCTTTGCGGAAACCGAACAGGTGGCGTTCCACCCCGGTCATATTGTGCCGGGACTCGATTTCTCCAACGACCCGCTGTTGCAGGGGCGTCTGTTCTCCTACACCGATACGCAGATTAGCCGTCTTGGTGGGGCGAATTTCCACGAAATCCCGATTAACCGCCCGGTTTGCCCGTATCATAATTTCCAGCGCGGTGGCATGCATCGTCAGGATATCGATACCAATCCGGCAAACTATGAACCTAACTCCATCAATGATAACTGGCCGCGCGAAACGCCACCGGCACCGCACCGTGGCGGCTTTGAAAGTTATCAGGAGCGGATTGAAGGCCATAAAGTGCGTGAGCGCAGTCCGTCGTTCGGCGAATATTACTCGCAGCCGCGCCTGTTCTGGCTGAGCCAGACGCCGGTCGAACAGCAGCATATTATTGATGCCTTCTCGTTCGAACTCGGTAAGCTCTCCCGTCCTTATATTCGCGAGCGGGTGGTGGATCATCTGGTGCATATTGATGTTTCGCTGGCGCATGCGGTGGCGGAAAACCTGGGTATTGCGCTGTCCGACGAGAAACTGCATACCGCGCCGCCGAAAGATGTTAACGGCCTGAAAAAGGATGCCAGCCTCAGCCTGTATGCCGTACCAAGCGGCAATGTCAAAGGTCGCCAGGTGGCGCTGTTAATCAGCGATGGGGTGAAAGCCGCCGATGTACTGGCGATTTTGCAGGAGCTGAAAGCCAGTGGTGTTCATGCCAAATTGCTGGCATCGCATATGGGTCAGGTGCGGGCTGATGACGGCTCGACACTGCCGATTGACGCCACCTTTAGCGGCCTGCCGTCACTCACCTTTGATGCCGTCATAGTGCCGGATGGCAATATTGACGCACTGCTGCTAAGCGGTGATGCGCGCTACTATCTGCTGGAAGCTTACAAGCATCTGAAGGTGATTGGTCTGAGCGGCGATGCGCGACGCTTTAAAGCGCAGTTCGGGCTGGGCGATGATGAACCGGAAGAAGGCATTGTCGAAGATGATAAAGCCGAAGGGTTGTTTATGAGCGAGTTCCTGTCATTTATGGCGGCGCACCGTATCTGGTCACGCAGCCAGAAGGCGCTGAGCGTACCGGCGTAAACCTGTCCATGGGCGGCGTTTCCGCCGCCCTGCTGTTTTTGTCACCCACCATCTTAAAATATAAGCTATCCCCAGGGCGCACGACATAAAAAAACCCGGGAACCTCAGGCTCCCGGGTTATTTAATCACAGACCCGCTCAGTAATTACTGATTGGCCTGCGGGTCGGTATCGTAATCTTTACAGCTCTGGAAGCCATAGTTCATTACGCGGCCAGTATCGCTGTAGCTGACAAAGTAAGTCTGTGGTTTACCATCACGCTCGCCCAGTACATAAGTCTGGCATGTGCCGCGCGCATGTACCATGGTGATTTCGGTAGACGGCGCGCCTGCAATCTGGCGTACCTGGTCACGTGTCATGCCTTTCTTAACGTCTTTCACCACTGGCTTGGAGACATAACTTTCTGCACGATCATAAGCCGTACAGCCAGATAACATCGCCAGAGCCACTGCAGCACCAATAAGTCCCGTTACTTTAGTCATCTTGTTATTCCTCATTTATTATCCATGCGAATTTAAGCCTGGAATATAAACGCTGATTTATCAAGTTTATGCTGGCAATCGCTGATTTTTAGGAGTCCGCTGATACAGTCCTGTTCAGCTCCGACTGACGGCGGGAAAAGGCTGGGCTTAACTGATAGCTTGCGTATAATACTTATAGCAATCAACACCCCAGAAGATCGCCTTCGATAATCGTCACGCAACCTGTAACCCCCTTATTTGAGACAGAGGATTAATGACACCTGCACATCCTGGTCGCCTTGGCTATGCGATCACCCTCGGCTTGCTGGCGGCACTCGGGCCGCTCTGTATCGACCTTTATTTACCGGCGCTGCCTGAACTGGCTCGCGATCTGAACACCCCCACCGCCACCGCGCAGCTGAGTCTGACCGCCGGTCTGCTTGGCCTCGGTGCCGGTCAGCTGATTTTCGGCCCGATGAGTGACAAATACGGTCGAATTCGCCCGCTGTTACTGTCGCTGGTGCTGCTGTGTATTGCTTCCGTCGGTTGTGCGCTGGCGCAGGATATTCATCAGCTATTGCTGGCGCGCCTGTTTGAAGGACTTTCTGCCGCCGGTGGCGCGGTACTGTCGCGTGCCATCGCGCGTGATATGTACAGCGGCCATGAACTGACGCGTTTCTTCGCGCTGCTGATGCTGGTTAATGGCCTCGCGCCGATTGCCGCACCAGTGATGGGCGGCGCGCTGATGGCATTTCTCGACTGGCGTGGCCTGTTTATGGTGCTGGCGCTGATTGCCCTCCTGCTATTGCTGCTGGCGCGTATCAAATTAAAAGAGACGCTGCCGATGGAAAGACGCAGTCAGGGCAGCCTGTTTTCTGCCTGGGCGGCACTCGGCCAGGTCGTGACGCATCGCCCATTTATGGGATTCTGCCTGACGCAGGGCTTTATGATGTCCGGCATGTTCGCCTATATCGGCGCATCACCGTTTGTGCTACAGGAACTGTACGGCATGTCGCCGCAGGCATTCAGCCTGTGCTTTGCTGCCAACGGCGTTGGCCTGGTCATTGCGTCTCAAACCAGTGCGCGTCTTTGTCCGCTGTGGGGCGAGTACCGGGTGCTGAAAGGTGGCCTGACGCTGGCGTTTATCGCCTCCGCCACCCTGCTGCTGGCCGGACTCAGCGGTGCCGCGCTACCGCTGGTATTAGTGGCGCTGTTCTTTAGCGTGGCAAGTAACGGCGTGATTGCCACCACCGCCTCATCGCTGGCGATGCAAAGCCAGGGGCATCGTGCCGGCAGTGCTTCCGCGGTGATTGGCGTCACTATGTTTACTCTGGGAGCCATCAGCGTGCCGGTTACCGGCATTGGCGGCACCTCGGTGCTGACCATGACCATGACGATTTTTGGCTGCTACATGTTGGCCATTATCATGTTTACGCTGCTGGCGAAAAAACCGAAAACTGCCTGATTTAACAGCATTTGATGCGAAACGACAGTGATTGTTTCTTGTCGTTTCGCCTGATGCGCGTTAGCTTTACAGAAAACGCTTTCGTAACTGACTTGAGGAGAGATTCATGGCACTGCAGCAAGAGATTATCGCAGCACTCGGCGTTAAGCCGGTCATCGACGCGCAGCAGGAGATCCGCACCAGCGTTGAATTTCTGAAGTCTTATCTGAAAGCCCATCCGTTTATTCAATCCTTAGTATTGGGGATCAGCGGCGGTCAGGACTCCACTCTGACCGGCAAACTGAGCCAGATAGCGATTAACGAACTGCGCGCCGAGACCGGTAATCGCGATTACCGTTTTATTGCGGTGCGCCTGCCGTATGGCGTACAGGCGGATGAACAAGACTGTCAGGATGCTATCGATTTTATCCAGCCTGACCAGCTATTGACCGTCAATATTAAAGAAGCGGTGCTGGCCAGCGAAAAAGCGCTGAAAGATGCGGGCGTCACCCTGTCTGATTTTATTCGCGGTAATGAAAAAGCTCGTGAAAGGATGAAGGCGCAGTACAGCATTGCCGGGATGAATGCGGGCGTGGTGGTCGGCACCGATCACGCGGCAGAAGCGCTAACCGGCTTCTTTACCAAATACGGCGACGGCGGCACCGATATCAACCCGATTTTCCGTCTGCATAAAGGTCAGGGAAAACAGCTGCTGCAAGCGCTGCGCTGCCCGGAGCATCTCTATCTGAAACAGCCCACTGCCGATCTGGAAGACGACCGGCCTGGTTTGCAGGATGAAGTGGCGCTGGGCGTGACGTATCAGCTGATTGATCAGTATCTGGAAGGGAAACCGGTTGAAGCACAGACGGCGAAAATTATCGAAGGCTGGTATCTGAAAACCGAACATAAACGCCGCCCGCCAATCACGGTGTTTGACGATTTCTGGAAAAAATAGTCCGCTTATCAGCACGGGCGGCATACTCGCCGCCCGCAAAGCTTTCCGCATTTTCACCCGCCATTACTGACTCTTTTTTGTTCTCCTTTCAGCTGCTATACTGGATAAGTAACCAGTAACCGGAGTGGCGTGTGGTAAGGCGAGTAGCGAGTCATCGGCTGGAATTTGAACCCGCCGCAATTTATGAATATCCCGAACACCTGCGCAGCTGGCTGGATGAGATCCCCAACCTGCCCGGCGTCTATTTTTTTCACGGTGAAAGCGACGTGATGCCGCTGTATATTGGCAAAAGCGTTAACCTGCGCACGCGGGTAATGTCGCATTTCCGCACCACCGACGAAGCCCGAATGTTGCGCCAGGCGCGGCGTATCAGCTGGACCACCACCGCAGGCGAACTGGGTGCACTGTTGCTGGAAGCGCAGATGATCAAAACTCAGCAGCCGCTGTTTAATAAGCGACTGCGTAAAAATCGTCAGCTCTGCTCGTTACAGTTAAACGGCAGCAAACCCGCCGTGGTGTATGCCAAAGAGCTGGATTTCTCCACCTCCCCCAATCTGTTTGGTCTTTACGCCAGCCGCTTTGCCGCCCTTGAACAGCTCAAGAAAATTGCCGATGAACAGCGGCTCTGTTATGGCTTACTTGGTCTGGAAAAGCTCAGTAAAGGGCGTGGCTGCTTTCGCGCCAGTCTCGGGCGTTGTGCCGGAGCCTGCTGCGGAAAAGAGAGTGAAGAGGCGCATCAGCAACGGCTGCTGGCGGCGCTGGAGCAGGTGCGGATTGTCTGCTGGCCGTATCAGGGAGCGATAGGTTTAGTAGAACAAGGACCGGCAGAAACGCAGATCCATATTATCGATCATTGGTTTTATCTCGGTTCGGTCAGCGATATCAGTGAGGCGTCGTCGCTGCGCGCCACGCCTGAGGGCTTCGATAACGACGGCTATAAGATCCTCTGTCGCCCGCTGCTGAGCGGCAAATACCCGATTATTGAGCTGACATAAATGTAAAACCGCCGGTGTTGACCACAACCTGAAAGGCAATGTGGGCAACACCGGCGGTCTCAAATCTTAACAGTGCTGAGTCAGTGGTTACTCTGCTGGTGGCAGCATTTTACCCTGGTGCTTAGGTTTTTCTGTCAGACGCTTCTCAAAATTAGCGTTGTACTGCTTTTTCTGTTCCGGGGTCAGAACGTTATACAGCTTGTTCTGGGTTTCCATCATCGCAACCGCATTCTGTTTAGCGTTGGCGGTCATGGTCGCCGCCTGCGCTTCGGCTTTACTCTTATCAAAGTTGTCTGCCGCGATAATCGCGTGGTTAGCACGGCGCTCTTCCAGCGACGGGCGTTTCATCTCTTTACGTGAGTCATGCATGATAGTGCGCATCTGCTCTTTCTGCGCATCGGTCAGATTCAGACCTTTAAACATATCGTGCATACCGCGATGCATCGGTGGCTTGTGCATCGGTTTTTCTGCGCCGGCTGGCGGAGGCGTCAGGTTGTCCGCTGCAGCGTGAACGATATTAGCTGCACCCAGTGCCAGTGTAGTTGCAATAAAAAGGGATGTTAATTTACGCATAATATTGTCCTTACTTTTCAGTTTTATGACGACAGCCTGTGTCGTGAGTACGGAATCAAGTTTAGGGCGCTGAACGTCAAGTACTCAGAGCGTGGGTAAAGCCGTGAAAGCATAAAAGACAATAATGAAACAATCATGGAGAGAATAAGAAGAATTGGGTTAAGAATTGCTAAAGAATATGAATTTGCAGGGATTTCGGCAGGAATTATGGAGGAGTGTAACGCTAAATACAGTTTCAGGGAAAGATAAACACCGCAGCTTTACACTTTATTGCGGGCGCGTGTTGCGCCCGGTGTATCAGTCAGGAACCGGTGGTTTTATTGTGGGCATTATCTTCCACCAGCATTAAGCCCGCGCGTAGCCCAGGCGCAACATGCGGATTCGGAAATAACACATACTCACGCGCCTGCTGGACGTAATAACGCTTTTCGCCATCCTCAGCCAGCAATGTCCCCTGCGGAAAGGCGGTAAAATTCAGCGTTTCAGCGTTCATATGCAGTTTAAAGGCGTCTGAAGAACGGGTAATTTGCTGTGACACCCGATAGCGGCGCGGCGTTTCTTCGTTTTGCGGCAAGGGTTCACCAAACAGCAGCGACGCCAGCGCCTGCTTTGCCGCCGCAAATTGCGACAGATCGTTTTCACCGAATGGCTGTGCTTTGCCCAGCTCCAGCGTACAGCTGGCGGCATTAAAGTGTTCGCAACTGTAGTGCGTAAAGGTACCGGCCGGTGCGCGATGAAAGACCAGCGCTTCCAGTCCGGCGGCCGACAGCCACTGCATAAAGTTCTCTGGCCACTCGCGCTGATTAAGCGGCAATACGCCAAAACGCGGATGATAAGAGCCACGGATCGCGGTATGCAGATCGATATGCCAGCACACCTCAACATGATCACCCGCCTGCCAGAACGTCTCCATTGCCTGTTCCAGTCGCCAGGCGCGCCGCGCTTCCGGGCAATCTTCATATTGTTGCCAGCGACCACCAAACATGCGGTTAATATCACAACGGATATAGCGTTTATCGGCACGCAGCGCCGCCGGGTTACCGAGGATCACCAGAATCCGCGGCACCAGCGCTTTTTCACCTTTCAGTAACTGTGTCATTAACTGATTCAGTATCTCGACCGGCGCAGTTTCATTGCCGTGCAGCCCCGCCGAAATAACAATCGCCTGACGCGTCGGCTGATGCGGCGTTAACTCCAGTATCCCTTCATCCCACCACTGCCAGCGCAGCTGTGGGTTTTCTCCTGACTGAGGTTGCGGTGTTTCACCAGAAAGCGTTTGCTGTAAAAAATCCTGCATTGGTACTCCTTGATAGCATCTTGCTCCTTATTCTGGAGGCGGCGTAACGGCCAGTATTACGCCGTCTCTGCAGTTCATCCGTGATCATCGTTGGAAAGGGTAAATACTCCCTAAGTCTAGCAGCTTAGTCAGCTCATCGAGCGCTTCGCGCCCCTCAATCAGCAATTGCGGGTCAGCGAGGTCATCCTGCGACAGCCGATCGCGGTAGTGACGATCGACCCAAGCGTTCAGCACGGCGAATAACGGCTCATTCATCATCACCGCCGGATTGACCGCCGCCTGCTCCTCAGCATTGAGCGCCACGCGCAATCGCAGACAAGCCGGGCCGCCGCCGTTACACATGCTCTCACGCAGATCGAACACCTGTAGCTGATCGACTGGCCCACCGCTCTCTGCCATTTCACACAGATAGCGCCAGACACCGGCATGCTGACGCGCCTCTTCCGGCAGCACCAGCAACATTTTGCCATTGTCGCGGCTCAGCAACTGACTGTTAAACAGATAGGTTTGCACCGCGTCACTCACCGATACCTTACTGTCGGGCACTTCAATGGCGGTAAAACCGGGCACCTTTGCTTGCAGCTCGGTCAGCAGTTGTGGCTGATTAAGAAAAGCCTGCTGATGACAAAACAGGAGCTGCTGGTTACTGACGGCGATCACATCATTATGAAACACGCCCTGATCGATAACCGCCGGGTTCTGCTGGGCAAACACTGTCGCTTCCGGGTTTAACTGATGCAGACGCGCCACCGCTTCACTCGCCTCACGCGTCTGTCGTGCCGGATAGTGCGCCGGAGCCTGACCGTGACTGGCTGCTTCCCGGCCATACACAAACAGCTGGACCCCCGGCTCGCCATAATCCGTGCTAAAGCGGTTATGATTGGCCGCACCCTCATCACCAAACAGCGCCACCTGCGGCAATGCCGAATGCACGCTAAAGTGCTGCCGATCGCGAAAGATGGCACGCAGCAACGCTTCGGTGGTTGGCGCTTCCATCGCGCGGTGAAACTTGTTGTTCAGGTTGGCGACCGTCAGATGTACCCGGCCATCGCCACTGTCCGCTGACGGCGAAACGGTCGCAGCATTGGCGACCCACATCGCCGAAGCGGAACTGGCCGCAGAGAGCAGTTGCGGCGCCTGTTTTGCCGCTTTCGCCAGCACCTGCGCATCGTTGCCGCTAAAACCAATCTGACGCAGTGCGCTGATATTTGGCCGTTCATGCGGCGGAATAACGCCCTGCAGAAAGCCGAGATCGGCCAGCGCCTTCATCTTCAGCAAACCCTGCTTTGCCGCCAGCTTCGGGTTGGATTGCTGATGCTGGTTGCGGGTTGAGGCTTCATTGCCAAAGGATAATCCGGCGTAATGGTGGGTTAAGCCCACCAGACCATCAAAATTGACTTCAGCTGCTTTCATTACTGGTCTCCTGCCGGACTGAAATCCAGCCCCGGTGACAGCGCAGTGGGTAAAGAGAGCTGCGGGCTTTCCAGTGACGCCATCGGCCAGGCGCAGTAATCCGCTGCATACCAGGCGCTGGCACGGTGGTTACCGGACGCGCCGATGCCGCCAAACGGTGCGCTGCTGGCCGCACCGGTCAGCGGTTTGTTCCAGTTAACGATGCCGGCGCGCGCCTCGATTAACAGCTGATCGAATTTCTCACGCTGCGGCGAAATCAGCCCACAGGACAAGCCGTAGCGGGTGTTATTGGCAATGGCAATCGCCTGCGGATAATCGTCGTAACGGATCACCGTCAGCAGCGGACCAAACACCTCTTCATCCGGCAGATTTTTCAGCTGCGTCACGTCAATAATGCCCGGCGTCAGAATCGCGCTACTGCGCTGCGGCCACTGCATGTCCAGTAAGACCTTGCCACCCGCCGCTACCCGCGCCTGCCATTCGTTAAAGATATGCCCCGCCGCATGCAACGAGATCACGCTGCCCATAAACGGCTGTTGTTCATCATCCCAGCGGCCGGTGGTCAGTCGCCCGGCCACTTGCACTAAGCGGCGCAGGAAAGCATCACCATCAGCACCGCGCTTAACCAGCATACGGCGCGCACAGGTGCAACGCTGCCCGGCGGTAATAAACGCCGACTGAATGGCGATATGCACCGCCGCATCGATATCATCCGGATCTTCGACGATCAGCGCATTATTGCCGCCCATTTCCAGTGCCAGCATCTTCTCTGGCTGCCCGGCGAACTGACGATGTAACTGATAACCGGTACTGGCGCTGCCGGTAAACAGCAGGCCATCAATCTGTTTATTCTGCGCCAGCGCCTGCCCGGTTTCGCGTCCGCCCTGTACTAAATTCAGCACGCCCGCCGGTAATCCGGCGCTTTGCCATAAACGCACGGTGTGCTCGGCGGTCAGCGGCGTCAGTTCGCTGGGTTTAAACAGCACGCAATTGCCTGCCAGCAGCGCCGGAACAATATGACCATTGGGTAAATGACCGGGAAAATTATACGGGCCAAACACCGCCAGCACGCCATGCGGACGATGGCGGAGCGAGCTTTCGCCCTCCTGCTGCTCACCGGTACGGGCATGGAAGGCTTTAACCGAGATCGCCACTTTATTGATCATCGCCTGTACTTCGGTTTGCGCCTCCCAGCGCGGCTTACCGGTTTCTTGCGCAATCGCGGCGGTCAGTTCTGCTTTATTTTGCTCCAGCAGTGCGGCAAATTTTTCCACAATGGCCTGACGCGCAGCAAAAGCGTGTCGCGCCCAGCCGGGAAACGCCGCGCGCGCCGCTTCACTGGCTGCCGCCACCTGTTCAGCGCTCGCCGCCTGGCCCTGCCATAACGTCACACCGTCAACCGGGTCGAGTTTGCTGAAGGTCTCACCGCGGCCGCTAAGCCATTGTCCGTTAATCCAGTGCGTCATGCTTTTTTCTCCTCAGTACAGAGTTTCACTACCCGCAGGTTGTCGCCAGACTGACATTTCATCTGCTGCGCCACTTCAGGGCTGATGGCGATGCTTCCGCTGTCCACATCGGCGCGCAACAACATCACGCGGAACTGCTGGTAATCACTGTTGGCCACCAGACACAACGGCAGGCTTTCATCCGGTGCGTCATCACTGACCGTCACCGCCAGCAGCCGACTTTTACGGATAGCGCGCACCCGATCAATATCGCACTCCAGCGTCGGGCCGCCGTCGAAAATATCGACATAGTTCTGATAACGAAAACCTTCGGCCTCCAGTACCGCCCGCGCGGGTGCGGTTTGTGGATGCACTTTGCCAATCACCGCTTGCGCCTCGGGCGACAGATAGTCGATATACAGCGGATGTTTGGGCATCAGCTCGGCAATAAACGCTTTCTGTCCGGTGCCGCTAAGGAAGTCAGCATCGGCAAAAGCCATCGAGAAAAAGCGGCTGCCGACACTGTCCCAGAACGGCGAACGCCCCTGTTCATCACTGACGCCGCGCATTTCCGCCACCACTTTGTCCATAAAATGCTGGCGAAACTCGGCCATAAACAGAAAGCGCGACTTCGACAACAGATAACCATTTTTACCATCGCGATACTCGGGATCGAGAAACAGCGTACAGAGTTCGCTGCTGCCGGTATGGTCATTACTGAGCGACAACGTCGGCAGCACGTTATACACATTCAGCTCTTTCGACGCGTGCACCTGGGTGCCGACGCGAAAGTTGTACCACGGGTCCTGCAAGCCGACCGCCACCTCAATGGCGCAAATGCCCACCGCCTTACCGCTGCTGCTGTCAGCAAGGACAAAAACATAGCCCTGCTCTGCGCGCGGTAAAGCATCCTGCCAGGTCTGGATTGAGCGTTCGATCCGCGCCGACAGGGTTTTACTGTCGGCAGGCAAGGAGGTCAGGCCACCGCCGGTTTTACCCGCCAGCGCCAGCAGCTGCGGCAGATCGTCCCGCTCAACGGGACGAATAAACATCATACGCTCGCTCCTTTAACTACCGCTTCGCAAGCACGCTCGAAACGGACCAGCCCCTCTTTCACTTCCTGTTCACTGATCACCAGCGCCGGGGCAAAACGCACCACATTGGCACCGGCGATCAACACCATCAGTCCCTGTTCGGCTGCCGCCAGGTTGAACTGTTTCGCTTTGCCGCTGTAATCTTCGTTCAGCACGCACCCAATCAGCAGGCCGAGACCACGAATCTCTTTAAACAGGTGCAGGCGCTGGTTAATGGCGTTTAACCCGTCGATAAACCAGCGATGGCGCAGGCCAACACCGTCCATCACATCCGGGCGGTTGATCAGTTCAATCACTTTACCGGCCACCGCGCCCGCCAGCGGATTACCGCCATACGTGGTGCCATGCGTGCCGACGCCCATCGACGACGCCAGTTTTTCCGTGGTCAGCATGGCACCAATCGGGAAGCCGCCGCCCAGCGCTTTGGCGGTAGACAGCACATCCGGCGTGACGCCATAGTGCATATAGGCGTACAGCGAACCGGTACGGCCGACGCCGGTTTGCACTTCATCAAAAATCAGCAGCGCATTATGCTGATCACACAGCGCGCGCAAACCGCGCAAAAACGCCGGTTCAGCCGGAACCACTCCCCCTTCGCCCTGAATCGGCTCGACGATCACCGCGCAGGTTTCATCATTAATCAGCCTGGCGGCCGAGTCTAAATCGTTAAATACCGCGTGCTCGATGGCTCCCGGCAGCGGCGCAAAATCTTTGGAATACGCGGGCTGGCCACCGGCAGAAACGGTAAACAGCGTGCGGCCATGGAAAGCATTGTTAAAGGCGACAATCCCGCTCTTATGCGGGCCATAATGGTCATGCGCATATTTGCGTGCCAGTTTTAGCGCCGCTTCGTTCGCCTCCGCGCCGGAGTTGCAGAAGAATACCCGCTCGGCAAAGGTGGCATCGATCAGCTGTTTCGCCAGTCGCAGAATCGGTTCATTGGTGTAGCCATTGCCGGTATGCCACAGCCGCGCCGCCTGCTGCTGCAATGCCTGCTGCAATTCAGGATGCGCGTGTCCCAGAGCGTTAACCGCGATACCGCCTGCAAAATCGATATAGTTTTTATTGTCCTGATCCCACAGCGTTGACCCCTCCGCTCTGACCGGCACAAAAGTGGCCGGTGCGTATGACGGAACCATCCACTGGTCGAAATTTTCACGCGAAACTGACTGTTGCATAGCGGCCTCACTGTTCACCCGATTGGGTGAACTAAAAGTTTATAAAATGTTAATAAAATGATTCACCACAGCTCCACTCTAAATTGCACGCATCGTGCCAGCCAGCGCTATAAATGCATAAATCGATGTCATCAACACAATATCAATAACTTACACAGAAGCAATATGCACGTAAAATGCATAAAAAGTGAATAACTATCCGAGCGGAGGCCATAAGCCGAACATAAAAAAGAGAAATTATGCAATTGCCAAATAAAATATCGCTTTTGTGATCAATGATGGGATTTGGTTTTATTAAGAAGCATTTAGCGCACGATTCTGGCGCACATGGCACTGAAATGGTGCGCAGGCGAGGATTCTGTTATAGCTAATCTCCTACAAACTGTGTCTGCTATAGTTTTTAATACTGTGTTTAACTGCACCTCTTCTACACTTGTTATGACCGGGTAGTCTGTCCGGTTATATTCCCTTCCGCGAAAGCATCGCAATTTTAATAATGAGGTGGCTATGTTCGGTTTAGACGCATTCGAACTGGCAAGGATACAATTCGCGTTCACGGTCTCTTTCCATATCATCTTCCCTGCTATCACTATCGGGCTGGCAAGTTTCCTGATGGTGCTGGAAGCGTTATGGCTGAAAACTAAAAATGAAACCTGGCGCGATCTCTATCATTTCTGGTTAAAAATCTTTGCCGTAAACTTCGGTATGGGCGTAGTGTCCGGGCTGGTGATGGCCTATCAGTTCGGGACCAACTGGAGCGGTTTTTCAGCCTATGCCGGCAGCATTACCGGGCCGCTGTTAACCTATGAAGTCCTCACTGCCTTCTTCCTTGAAGCCGGCTTCCTCGGCGTGATGATGTTTGGCTGGAATCGTGTCGGGCCTGGCCTGCACTTCTTTTCCACCTGTATGGTGGCGCTCGGTACGCTGATGTCCACCTTCTGGATCCTCGCCTCCAACAGCTTTATGCATACGCCGCAGGGCTATGAAATCGTCAACAATCAGCTAATTCCGGTTGACTGGCTGAAAGTGGTGTTTAACCCCTCCTTCCCCTACCGTCTGCTGCATATGGCGACCGCCGCCTTCCTCGCCTCAACATTTTTTGTTGGCGCATCGGGTGCCTGGCATCTGCTGCGCGGCAATAAAACTCCGGCGGTGAAGCGAATGTTTTCCATGGCAATGTGGATGGCACTGATTGTGGCGCCGATTCAGGCGGTGATTGGCGATGCGCATGGCCTGAATACGCTGAAGTATCAGCCGGCTAAAATTGCCGCGATTGAAGGCCACTGGGAGAATAAAAACGCCGAGCCGACGCCGCTGATTCTGTTTGGCTGGCCGGATATGCAGGCCGAAGAGACCAAATATGCGCTGGAAGTACCCTATCTCGGCAGTCTGATTCTGACCCACAGCCTTGATAAGCAGATTCCGGCGCTGAAAAGCTTCCCGCCGGAGGATCGCCCTAACTCGACAGTGGTGTTCTGGTCATTCCGCATTATGGTGGCGTTGGGTCTGTTAATGATCGCTGCCGGTATCTGGAGTCTGATACTGCGTTTCCGCCAGCGGCTTTACGATCAGCGCTGGTTCCACCGCTTTGTACTGGTGATGGGGCCATCGGGATTACTGGCGATTCTCGCCGGCTGGTTTACCACCGAAATAGGCCGCCAGCCATGGGTGGTCTATGGCCTGCTGCGCACCCACGATGCGGTTTCCGCACACGGCACGCTGCATATGTCGATCAGTTTGCTGGCGTTTATTCTGGTATATGGCTCGGTATTTGGTGTCGGCCTGATGTATCTGCTGAAACTGGTGGCACGCGGCCCGCAGCCTTATGAAGAACATGCACCTGAAGGCGGCCCCGGCACGCCTCGCACGCCTGCGCGTCCGCTGTCTGCGGCGGATGAATCCTTTGACGACCCTCAGGAGAAACAGTGATGGGTATCGATCTCCCTCTGATTTGGTTCATCATTATCGTGTTCAGCATCCTGATGTATGTGGTTATGGATGGTTTTGACCTCGGCATCGGTCTGCTGTATCCGATGGTGCCGGACACTCAAGATCGCGATGTGATGATGAACACCGTCGCACCGGTGTGGGACGGCAACGAAACCTGGCTGGTGATGGGCGGTGCCGGATTGTTTGGTGCCTTTCCGTTAGCCTATGCGGTGATCCTCGATGCGCTGGCGATTCCGCTGACCATTATGCTGATCGGGCTGATATTTCGCGGCGTGGCGTTTGAGTTTCGCTTTAAAGCGACCCCGGCCCACCGTCCGTTCTGGGATAAATCGTTTATCGTCGGCTCGTTTGTTGCCACCTTCTCGCAGGGGGTGGTGCTGGGTGCCTTCCTGAATGGTTTTCCGGTCGACGGGCGCGTGTGGAGCGGCAGCGTATTTGACTGGATCTCGCCGTTTAGTCTGTTCTGCGGTCTGGGATTAGTGGTGGCGTATGCCCTGCTTGGTTGCAGTTGGTTAATCATTAAAACCGAAGGTGAATTGCTGGAGCGAATGCGCAAACTGGCACGCCCTCTACTGCTGGCGCTGCTGGTTATTCTGGTGATTGTCAGCGGCTGGACGCCGCTGATTCATCAGTCGATCGCCGATCGTTGGTTTAGCATCCCTGAACTGTTTTTCTTCCTGCCGGTGCCGATCCTGGTGCTGCTGGTGTCCTGGGGACTGTGGCATACCGCCTGGAACCGCCGGGCACACTACGCGCCTTTTATCCTGACGCTGGCACTGGTGTTCCTCGGCTTTAGCGGCCTTGGCATCAGTATCTGGCCGAACCTGATCCCACCGGATATCAGCTTCCGTGCCGCCTCGTCACCGCCGCAAAGTCAGGGCTTTATGCTGGTTGGCGCACTATTTATCATTCCGCTCATCCTGGTCTATACCTTCTGGAGCTACTACGTATTCCGCGGCAAAGTCAAACCTGAACATGGTTATCACTGAGGAGCGCAATATGGCATTTATCCAACGAATGACGCGCAAAAATGTGCAACAGCCCTGGTGGAAAAGGGTCTGGTGGATGCTGGTGATTTGGCTCGGCAGCGTAATGGCGCTGTTTATTGTTGCGACGCTGTTCCGTGCATTAATGAGCGCCGCCGGTTTAAAACTTCATTAAGTCTAATCAATAAACCTCAAGCGGCGAAAGTTTCGCCGCTTTTTTATGCGCTGAATGATTCAAATCCCTTCCCCCCCTGCTAACGTGCTTTATTATCCCGAAAGAAACCACTCGGCTTTATATAACCTTTTACCTCATAAAAACCTATTTCCATCAAGAAACATTTGTAACTTTTAAAATGAAAAATAAGTATTACCTGTAACAGGCTCAGGGGTTTTTCGCGTCATAACGGCAGAATGCTTTAAAAAAACAAATACAGGATAAAAAATAAACAATGGTTAAACCGGAGGTAATTAATCAGATCCAATCAATATAAAATGATAAGTATCAATGAATTACATAAATAAATACCTCTTCGCAGCGCGAGAACTTTAATAAGAAAAAACGATAAGCATTGTTAAAATAGTGCGGTAAGCAGCTGAAATAATGATAACACCCTTTATTTTACATTTTGTTACACTTATGTTCTTATTGTAAATTTGTTATTTGTGACATTTTCTTTCGGTCGCCAATCCGCGTCACTATAAAAATAATTCACAGGATAATTTAATGATGAAGCGTAACGTAATTGCAGTGGTAATACCCCTTCTGCTGGGGCTGGGTAATGTCCAGGCTTCAGAGATTTATAATAAGGATGGCAATAAGCTCGACCTGTCGGGAAAAGTGAATGCCGGCCATGTATTCTCCAATGATGCCAGTAACGACGGCGATACCACTTACGCCCGCCTCGGCTTTAAAGGTGAAACGCAGATCACCGAGCAGCTGAGCGGCTACGGCATGTGGCAATATAATTTCCAGGTGAACAACTCTGAAGGTTCCGATGCGCAAAACGGCAACAAAACCCGTCTGGGCTTTGCCGGTCTGAAATTCGCCGAGTGGGGTTCACTGGATTACGGCCGCAACTACGGCCTGGTCTATGACGCGCTGGCCGCCACCGATATGCTGCCTAAATTTGGCGGCGACTCCGGCTACAGCGATGGCTTCCTCGCCGGTCGTGCGGGTGGCGTACTGACCTGGCGTAACAACGATTTCTTTGGGCTGGTGGACGGTCTTAATGTCGCCGCGCAATATCAGGGTAAAAACGATCGCAGCGGCAATGCCGATGCTGTACGCCGCTCAAACGGCGATGGCTATGCCCTCTCGGCCGCTTACAATCACGACTCAGGGTTAGGAATTACCGGTGCCTGGGCCAGTATTGATCGCACTGAAGCGCAGAATGCGGCGGCGCGCGGTGATGGCGATCGCGCACAGTCGTGGGCGACCTCGATTAAGTACGACGCTAATCAAATCTACCTGGCGAGCATGTACGGCGAAACACGCAATGCCACGCCAATCAGCGGCGGTTTTGCCAATAAAGCGCAAAATTTTGAAGCGGTTGCCCAGTACCAGTTCCTGAATGGCTTACGCCCATCGCTGGCGTATGTCTCTTCCAAAGGCAAGGATATCGAAGGGATTGGCAGCGCCGACCTGTTTAAATATGTGGCGGTGGGAACGTCCTATTACTTCAACAAAAACATGGTGTTCTACGCAGAATACAAAATTAACCTGCTGAAAAGTGATAACCCGCTTGGCATCGCCAAAGATGATGTTACCGGTGTTGGCCTGACCTACCAGTTCTGATTCAACGCGCCTCACTCATTGGTTGCGGCTGCGCTGGTGTCGGCCAGCCGCAAAGTCACACCGGCAGCGTGCATAACACCCTGCCGGCGTTTCTCAGCTTAAACCAGACGGAACCGGGCGTCGGGCAAGATTGCCGGCGGTATCAGCGCTTCATTGTTCATTTCGCGCAGGTTAATCTCAATATTGCGGCACATGGCATCCATCGGCAGATGGTTATTGGCTAAGCCGAACGGCGTTTCCAGTTCTTCTGCCAGCGTATCCAGCGACAGAAAGGTATAGGAGATAAACACCGAAACCAGCGGCGTCATATAATGCAGATCCGGCACCAGCGCAAACGGCAGCAGGCTGCAAAACAGATACACGGTGCGGTGCAGCAACAGACCATAGGCAAACGGCACCGGCATACTGGCCAGCCGCTCACAGCCGCCTAACACCTGCGTCAGCTGATTAAGACTCTGATCCATACTGACATAGACCATATCGGATACATTTCCCTGCCGACGCTGCTCTGCCAGCCACTGCGAAAGTTGCAGCTCGATATAGTTGGTCGGTGCGCGGCGCTGCAAAACAATCTCCGCCTCATCCCCGAGATAACGGGTCAGATCTTCACGCGCATCGCTGCGGCGCAATTGATGCTTCATGCTGTAGCAGAACGCCAGCAGCATCGCGGTCACGCGCGGCACCTCATGCGGGCAGATAGCCAGCGCCTGCCGCTGAAGAGTCCGGCAGGCGATCAGTAACCCGCCCCACAGCTGACGGGCTTCGGTAAACCGGGCATAGCAAACGCTGTTACGGAAGCCGAGAAAGATCGCAATGGAAACCCCGAGCAGGCTAAACGGTGCCAGCGTCAATTTCACGCCGGACGAACCATACCAGCCGACACAGAGAATGGCGATAAGCGACATCGCCAGATTAAGACCCAGACGAAACAGAATGCCAGGCAGCACCGAGCCGTGCCAGGCAAACAGGCGTAAAAACCAATGACGATGGGGGCGGATGATCATGATGTGCAGGTGAGAAGAATTTTCGCAGATTCTGGCAAAAAGCCTGTCGTCTGGAAAGCACTATTTTGTGATTTTAATCACAATTTATTGCCAGTTGTTTCCGGCGCTTATTTGCCTGCGGGCGGCATGAATCACTAACGCGCCATCAGGTCATAAATTCCCGGCGTGCTGTCCTGCAATGCCATCGGCGGCGACAGTTTCAGGGTGATCCAGTTGGATGTCACGCGCTGCTGTTTACTGTCTTCCAGCGTCACCGACAACCGGTACTCATTACGGGCATCCGGCGAACTGTCCCACTGCGGCATGATAATCGTCCAGCCTTGCGGATCATTATTATTGGCCGGTGGCGTCAGGCTCAGCGCCTGGGTATCGCCCTGCCAGCTGACTTTACTGATGCTGTTGGCGGCGCGGATTTGCAGTTTCAGCGGCAGCGTTTCCCCAGGCTGCACCTGCCACGGCGGGGTCGCGAGAAATACCGACAATGTTTTACGCTGACGGAACTCCAGTACCGGCGCATTATTGCGCTCGACGGTATCGTAGCGGCTGCCGCGCAGGGAGCGCGCTTCGGCCACGTTATCGGCCGACAGCTGCTTGCTCAGCGCCACACCAAGGCGATAATTCACCTTCATGCCAAACTGATCCTGCGACTCACCGCCCTCGCCCTCTTTATGCGAAGCGGTGAAACTCAGCAGCGGCACCGGGGTGTAATTAACGCCGACTTTTACTGCCACCGGGTTACGATAACGGTTGCCGCTGTTAAACAGATCGACGTTATCGCCGAGATACTGCTCATAAGTCAGCGACACGCCGAGCTGGCGGTAAAATGGCAGATAGCCCTGGGTGGTAATATCATAACCCCGCGCCAGCCGCGTTTGTGAGCTGCTGCTGTCGTCGCGCCAGCCGGAGAGCGGATGGTAGTAGTTAGCGGATAACCGCAGGAAATCACCCCAGGCCTCAGTGCCAACACCCGCACGCTGTAAACCGCTGTCAAACTGGCGATCGACAAAAGCGTTGTAGCCCAGCAGCCAGTTACCGGCAAACCAGCGCTGGCCTAAACCGGCATTGCCAACCGTACTGTTATCGGTTTCCGTCACGCCGACCTGGGTAAAGGTTAAATACTGGTATTTATCCTGCCAGGGCGTCAGCAACTGCGCGCTACTGCCGTTAAAATTGCCTTCCATATCGACCTGCAACGCTAAGTTGGCTGTGCCATACGGTGAAAGCAGGCTCTGGCCCCGATCGACAACCCGTTCTGCCAGCTCATCACGGAAGTGGTTAAATGCCCACTCGCCCGCCTGCTTGCGGAACGGATCGTCGGTGGTACTGTCCATGCTGGCCTGACCAATATCTTTGGCGACGGTGGCTAATTGGGTGGCGAAGGCGTCACCGCTGGCGCTGCCGTTGCCCAGTTCGGGCAGGCTGCTTTGCATCTCACTGAAACGCGAGGGATTCTCGAAAGGGTATTCGGCGACCTGCGTGTCGGTTTGCAGCGCGCGGGCTTCAGACACGGACAGGCCGATGCCGGAGAACATCAGGAGTACGGAGAGCCATTTTTTGCACTGCAGTATCAACATCACATCTACCGTTTAGTCTTGCCGCTGGCCGATTTATGACGGCGCTCACGGAGTTGACATAAAAAAGTAGACTTTAGTTTAACATACTGTCTCGATCATATCGAAAATTCACCGCGTTAAATGGGGCGGCGAGAACACCGCCCCACCGATGATTACGACATAATCAAACCGCCATCGACATTGATGGTTTGCCCGGTGATATAGCGCGCATCCTCAGAGGCGAGAAACGCCACCAGCCCGGCAACATCCTGCGGTTGCCCGGCGCGCTTCAGTGGAATGCCTTCCACCCACTCTGCCATCAGCTCGCCTTTGCCGTAGCGTTTTTTCTCGTTACTCAAAATTTCGCCCCAGACACGGTCGTTATAGTCCCACATTTCGCTTTCAATAATGCCCGGACAAAAAGCATTGACGGTAATCTTCCACGGAGCCAGCTCCTGAGCCAGACTCTGGGTAATGCCAATCACGCCCATCTTGCTGGCGGCATAGTGCGGGGTATAGATGAAACCCTGACGGCCCTGGCCTGATGAGGTATTGATCAGGCTGCCGCTCTGTTGCTTCACCATATATTTCGCGGCTTCACGACAGCAAAGCCAGACGCCGGTGGTATTCACCGCGAGAATTTTGTCGAAATCCGCTTTCGGCATCTGGTCAAAGGTGTCGATGGTGATCACCCCGGCGTTCTGAATCGACACATCAATGCTGCCAAATTTTTCCGCCGCCTGCTGATACAACGCCTGCACCTGCGCTTCATCGGTGACATCCACCTGCAGCGCCAGCACCTCAACGCCGTACTGCTGTTGCAGCTTGTCGGCCGTTTCAAATACCCGCTCCGCATTGGATACCATCACCAGCCTGGCACCGTCCTGGGCAAAACGTTCGGCGATCCCGGCACCAATGCCGCGACAGGCACCGGTCACCACCACTGTTTTGCCGCTAAAATCACGCTTCATAGTCTGCTCCCGTTATTGATATCTGTTGCCCGTATCAGCTATGGCTGACTTCAGAGAGGGGCGCGGCTGTCTGCTTTTTTTCATGGCGACGCATTAACACCACCTTGCTTTGTAAGCGTTGCTGGAACTGATCGATAACCACGGCGGTGACAATCACCAGACCTTTAATCACCATTTGCCAGAAGTCACTGACGCCCATCATCACCATGCCGTCAGCGAGGAACACGATCACAAAGGCACCAATAATCGAACCGGACACGCGTCCACGTCCGCCAGCCAGCGCGGTGCCGCCCAGAACCGTCGCGCCGATAGCGTCCATCTCGAACATATTGCCGGTCATCGGGTGGGCGGTTTGCAGTTGCGATGCCACCACCAGCCCGACCAGCGCCGCGCACAGCCCGGAAAAACCGTAAACAAACACTTTCACTTTAATAATCGGCACCCCGGCGAGGCGTGCCGCCGACTCATTGCCACCGGTAGCGTAGATATAGCGACCTAACGGCGTTTTGCGCGTCAGGTACAGCCCCAGCAACAGAAAACCGAGCATCAGCCAGATTGGGATATAGACGCCCAACAGCGTGCCGGAGCCGAGCGTGGCAAAACCGGTATTACCCAGTTGATCCATTCCCACCAGATTGGCGTAGGTACTGCCATCGTTAAACAGCAGCGCCGCACCACGTGCCACATACATTACCCCCAGCGTACAGATAAAGGGGGCGACGCCGAGGCGGGTAATCACCGTGCCGTTAATCAGGCCAATCACCACGCCAAATATCGCCACCACCAGAATCACTTCAGGGACATTCAGGAACAGCACCTGACCGCCCCACAGCGGAATGCCGCTGGTTAACAACGCGCCCGCCACCATGCCGCAGATACCGGCGACGGCACCGACCGACAGGTCAATACCGCCGGTCAGAATCACCAGCGTCATACCAATCGCCAGCAGACCAGTAATCGCCACATGCTGGGTCATAATCAGCAAGTTAGAAGTAGTCAGAAAGTTAGGCACCATTACGCTAAAGAAACCAATGACGATCAACAGCGCGATAAAGGTGCGAGCCTTAAGTAAGTACATGTACAGCATATATTTTTGATTCATGGTGTTATCCTCAGGCCCGCTCAGTCATGTGGCGTTGATGCGGCAATCAATATTTCGCGCGTGGCTTCGGCACGCGGTAAATCGGCGGTAATGCGGCCATCGGCCATCACTAAAATACGGTCGGCCAGCGCCATCACTTCCTCCAGCTCCGAGGAAGAGAACATCACCGCCAGCCCCTGATGCGCCATACTGCCAATCAGGTGATAAACATCGGTTTTCGCGCCAACATCGATACCGCGTGTCGGCTCATCGAGCAGCACCACCTCCGGCCCGGTCATCAACGCTTTTCCCAGCACCACTTTTTGCTGGTTGCCGCCGCTCAGTGACGTGATCGGCAATTCAGGATCGCTGACCTTAATCGCCAGCCGCTGAATCATATCGTTGACCCGACTATCCTCTTTTTGCGGCCGCAGCAGTGCCAGTGCGCGATGAAAAGCGCGCAGGCTGAGATCGGAAAGGGTCATATTGGTTTTGATCGACATCAGTTGCACCACGCCTTCGCCCTGTCGATCTTCTGGCACCAGCGCGAGGCCTTTTTTCAGCCGCTGCTGAAAATTAGCTTTCGCCAGCGACTGACCCTTTAACGTGACAGTACCGCTCTGGCAGCTCATCAGGCCGATCATGCCCTTAAACAGTTCGGTACGTCCGGCGCCCAGCAAGCCGTAAATCCCGACCACTTCGCCTTTACGCAGGTTAAAAGAGACGTCGTTAAGCTTGTAACCGCCGTTCTGATGCAGCGCGGTCAGCCCTTCGACGCTCAGCACCGTCTCGCCCTGTGGGGCCGGATGATAATCAAAGTGTTTTTTCTTATCCCCGACCATCTGTTCGATAATCCACGGCACGCTGGCGTCGCGTACTTCGCGCTCGCTGATAAAGCGCCCGTCGCGGAAAATAGTGATGTGATCGCCGATTTCCATCAGCTCTTCCAGCCGGTGGGAAATATAAATGATGGTCACGCCACGCCGCTTCAGCGCGGCAATCACGTTAAACAGCACCTTCACTTCCGACTGACTGAGTGCCGAGGTGGGTTCATCCATAATCAGCACCCGGGTGTCTTTTGACAGCGCACGGGCAATTTCCACCAGTTGCTGATGGCCGATACCCAGTTCACCCAGCGAAGCGTAAGGATCGACATCCAGCTCCAGCCGTTCCAGTAGCGCCTTTGCCAGCTGGTACTGATACTTCTCATTGATACGGCCGCGCTGGAAAAACTCATTGCCGATAAAAATGTTGTCCATCACATTCATATTCGGGAACAGGTTCAGTTCCTGAAAGATAATACTGATGCCGTGCTTTTCCGCCTGCTGGGTTGAACCAAGGTTAACCGGGAAGCCATCCAGTAAAATCTGACCGGATGAGGGCGTTTCCACGCCCGCCAGCAGCTTCATCATGGTGGATTTACCGGCACCGTTCTCACCAATCAGCACATTAACTTTGTTGCGATAGACGCAGTAATTGACCTGATCGAGCGCGGTCACGCCGGGATACACGCGCGACACATTGCGCGTCTCAATAATCACCCCGGACGGTTCGCTGCGGCTCCCGGATTCTGCGGTTTGCCTCTGTGACATAGCTGACTCCTTACTGGCGCGTCACGCGCGCGGGCGTGATATCCGGCACGGTTTGCGGTATGTCCCAGCTGCTAAAGACGCCAGCAACCTCAACCTTATCGCCCACTTTCGGTTGCAACCCTTTCAGTTGCTCAACGGCCTGATTGTTAATACCCCGCCCAAAGTCACCAAACAGCGCCTGGTCGTTGAAATCCTGATAGCTGGCACCTCTGTAAGCATCGCGCAACGCGGTACCGCGAATTACCGGCCCAATCTGCACCGGCACGCTGGCACCACTGCTGTCTTTGACCGTCATTTTTCCACTGCGCGAGCTGTTATTGACACTCTCCACCTGCCCCGTCACCCGCACCGCGAAGATGCAGGGGTTTTCCGCCTGGGCGCGGTAACCAAATTGCTGACAGGCCCGGTCAAAATCTTTCGCCGCCGCCAGGCTTTTCATCAGTTGTTCAACGGGTTTCGCTTCACTGATAATCTGTGGCGCAATTTTCTGCTGATACAGTTGGGCAATATTCGCCATTTTGGGGTTGGGCGGATTTTTCAAATCGGCCAGCTCCTGCTGGGACACGATACGGCAGCCCCCCAGAGCCAGTGCGGCAATCGCCAGCCAGACACGTCCGGACATCGTTCTCTCCTCTGCGCCCGCAGCGCGGGCGCGACAGCACAACCTTAAGACTTAAAGTTAAAGTCCTGAACCTTACTGGCATTGTCCTGATCGATCAGGATGCCGCGAAACATCACGCGTTGTTTCTCCGGTTTGATGCCTTTCTGGATAAAGTTATCGAGGTCAGTGACGCCCTGAGCGGCAATCGCCTGCGCCTGGAGCATAACCGTGGATTTCAGGGTGCCGGCTTTCACCGCATCACGCTCATCGTTACTGCCGTCAATGCCGACCACAATCACATCATTGCGTCCGGCGGCTTTCAGCGCGGCAATGGCTCCCAGCGCTACCGGACCGTTACCACAGATCACCCCTTTCACATCCGGGTGCGCTTGCAGAATACTGTCCATAATGCGCTTACCGTCTATCAGCGTGCCTTTGGCATCCTGTCTGGCGACGCTTTTCATCTCAGAATATTGATCGAGAACCTGATGGAAGGATTTCGAGCGCGTCACGCAGTTATTATCGGCAAGGTTACAGGTCAGCTCGGCATAACTGCCTTTCTCTCCCATTTTCTCGACAAACACATTGGCGACGTCGGAACCGGCCTGGAAGTTGTTGTGGGTGATCTGCACCAGCGCCACATCATCCACCGGAATTTCGCGGTTAATCAGCACCACCGGAATACCGGCGGCTTTGGCTTTTTTGATCGCCGCGACGCTGGCGGTGGAGTCGGCGTTATCCAGCACAATGCCCTGCACTTTCTTACCGATGGCGGCATCAATCAGTTCACTCTGCTTCTTCACATCTTCGCCGTGAGAAAGCACCGAGGTTTTGTATCCCAGCTCTTGCGCTTTCAGGCTGGCACCTTTGGCTTCGGAGGCGTAATAAGGGTTATCCAGAGAGTTAACCAGGATCATGATGGTGCCCTTCTCGGCGGCAAATGCAGCCTGAGAGAAGCTGCAGGCGGTGGCTACGGCTAACAACAGTAAACGCTTTTTCATAATGATGTTCTCGCAATATTGTTATGGTCAGAGTGCGTTGTTATGTACAGCTACAGAGGGTTTCCCTGGTGAGGACAAAGATTTACCAAATCGTAAAACCGCCATCGATCATCAGATCGGCGCCGGTAATCATGTCGCTGCCGTTGCTGGCAAAAAACAGCACCGCTGCGGCTATCTCATCCGTATAGGCAAACCGGCCCAGCGGAATCAATTTTTTCATCGCTTCCCCTTTTTCGCCGCGCCAGGCTTTTTCGCCCATCGGCGTCAGCACTACGGTGGGCGACAGGGTGTTTACATTGATTTTGTGAGGCGCAAACTCTTTGGCCATCACTTTGGTCATGCCGAGCAGCCCGGCTTTCGCCGAGGTGTAGGCCACATGGTTATCGATAGCAATTGAGGCGGCCTGGGAGGCAATATTGATAATCTTTCCGCCTTTTCCAGCCTGAATCATGCGTTTTGCCGCGGCTTGCGAACAAAGGAACGGGCCGGTAAGGTTGACGGCGATCTGTTTTTGCCACTCGTCAAATGACGTCTCCAGTACCGGCTGTAACATCACATAACCGGCACAGTTAACCAGAATATCGATATGGCCATAGTGCTGTTCAACTTCGCTGAATGCGGCTTCCACCGAACCCGCATCGGTGACATCGCAGGCAACAAACTGCACGTTTTCCGCCGCAAACTGGGCCGCAATGCCCGCCACTTTCTCCTGTTCGAACGCCGGATAGAGCAGCGCCAGTCTGGCTCCCTTCTCCAGCAGCATCTGGTTACTGGCCATGGCGATACCACCTAATCCCCCGGTCACCACCGCCACTTTGCCGGTCAAATCCAGACGGGTATCCACGCCGTATCGCAAATTCACATCGTAATCACTACTCATCGCCTGACTCTCCTTACGAAACGGCGTGATTTCAGTTCAGCACGGCGAAATTCTCAGCAAAATAAAGCGCTTAAGTTTGCCACACCGTTAATTATTCGCCCCGACCATGACTTTCGAATAAAAATATACGCTATCGTTTGACGGCTTATTGTGGCACGGATCAAAATTCAAACAAAAACTAACTGCTTAGCTAAGTAACTGATTTATTGGCAATGCACGGAAAGCGAAAATGGACTATATGGACAAAATGGCGGGAAACCTGTGGTAAATCAATTGCGTCACTTAAGATTAACTTTCGAACGAAAGTCATTGTTTGCTGCTATTTTCTCGCTTTCAATAACCGACGGCGTTAATATTTATTGCCGTGTCTGAGGTTGAGCAGTGCCTGACCGCGACTATCTGGAAAAGGGAGTGTTTCGATTGAAAAGCAAAAGTGAACAGTTGGCGGATATGCAGCAACGCCGCGATAAAATCCTCGAAATGATCCGCGAGGATGGCACCGTTACGGTTAAAATGCTGACTGAGGCTTTTGGCTTAACCGAGGCGACCATTCGTACCGATCTGCGCATGTTGCAGAAAGAGGGATATGTGCAGCGCTATCATGGCGGTGCCACACTGATGACCGGTAAGCAAAATACCGGCGCACTGCTGCTGGAACGGCAAACTCATCTGGTGCAGAAAGATGCTATTGGCCGTCTGGCGGCGAAGCATATTGATAATGGTGATACGGTGATTTTCGATTCCGGTACTACCACCACCGCTATCGCCAATCATATGAACCATATTCGAAAGCTGTCGGTTATCACTACCGCAGTCAATATTGCGCTAAAGCTTGGCGGCGAGCCTGGCATCAATATCTTACTGACCGGCGGCACCTTTAAATTCCCGACGCTCTCCACCTCTGGCGAAAAAGCCGCCAGCTTTTTCGAAAATGTGCTGGCCGAGAAGCTGTTTCTTGCCACCGCCTGTATCTCACCGCGCCTCGGGTTAAGTTTTCCCAGCGAAACCGATATCAAAGTGAAAAGCGCGATGATGAAATCCGCGAACACCGTGTATGTGGTCGCCGACTCCAGCAAGATTGATAAAGTGTCGATGTTTGCGCTGCCCTGCGACTGGAGCGATATTCACTATCTGATTACCGATAGCGGCATTTCCGCGGCATCCGTTAAAGCCTTTGAAGCGCTGGGCGTGAAAGTGCTGGTGGCCGACTGATTAAAGAACAATCAACGAAATTTCTGCACTACCCCGGGGGAGTCGATTTCGGCTCCCGTCCTGATGGCATGCGGGGTGCTAACCCTCGGCACGGGCGGCGAGAACGCAGCCCCTTCGAGAAAAGGTTGCCAGAAATGCTTAAGTGACCGGCATTAGCCGTTCCTGGCTCCCCTGGGGTAAGGCCTGACGATACATCTTCACCACCTCACCAACAATCAGCAGGCTCGGTGATTGCGGTTGCTGCTGCGCAACGCACGCTGACAGCTGCTGAAGAGTGGTAATCATTACCCGCTGGTCGCGTCGGGTGCCGCGCTCAACAATCGCTACCGGCGTGGCGGCATCGCGTCCGTGCCCGATTAACCGATCGCTTAGCGCCTGACACCAGGTCAGCCCCATATAAAACACCAGCGTCTGACGCTCATCCTGCAAACTTTGCCAGTCCAGCTGCGGCTTACCGTCGCGCCCGTAGCCGGTAATAAAACGTACCGACTGCGCCATATCGCGGTGGGTCAGCGGAATGCCGGTCGCCGCCGCACAACCGGTGGCGGCGGTAATACCCGGCACGATATGACAGGCAATTCCGGCTTGTTGCACCCAGCTCATCTCCTCACCGCCACGACCAAAAATAAACGGATCGCCGCCTTTCAGACGGATCACCTGACGACCGGTAGCGGCGAGATCGACCAGCAGCTGGTTGATCTGCGCCTGCTTCATCCCGTGAAAACCGGGGGTTTTACCGACATCAATGCACAGCGCTGTTGCCGGTGCCAGCGCCAGAATCTCCGCGCTGACCAGCCGGTCATAAACCACCACCTCGGCGTTTTCAATTAATCGCAGCGCCTTAACTGTTAACAGCCCGGCATCGCCAGGACCTGCGCCCACCAGCCACACCGCGCCCGGCTCGCCGCCGGTAAAACTGCCGCTCAGTAACTTATCCAGAGAAGAAACAGAGTAAGTCATTAGCATCCTCACTCACCCGGCTGAGCGATCTCAGCTCGGGTAATTAACTGTTTTAATTCGGGAATGCAGGAACCGCAGTGGGTGCCGCACTGTAATTTTTTACCCAGCGCCTCGGGAGTGGGACAACCGCTGGTGATGGCAGCAATAATTTGCTGTTCACCGACGCCAAAACAGCTGCACACCGTTCGGCCTTTCGCGTCAGCTTGCGCCGCGCGCCCGGCCAGCAGTGCATGACGCTGCTGCGCCGTCTGCACCGGCTGGCTAAAGGCCGCAGCGATAAATGCATCATCCAGCACCGGGCGCATGCCATCGGCATAAAACGCCAGCACCAGTTTGTCTGCCTGCCAGCCGAGCACTCGCCGGAACATCCCTTGCCCTGCGGCAAACTGTAATGTCAGCGTGCTCAGGTCAAACTGTTGCGCCAGCCACTGTTGCGGGTCGCCGTCAGCAGCCAGCGTGTAGCGTGTGGCGGCGGGATATGGAATACGCGCCCACCAGCCCGCATGGATTTTAGTGACACTGTCACTAACAAACAGCTCAGCTTGCCAGTCGCATTGCCAGCGGCGCAGGCGCACCGGCGTTTGCTTACTTTCCGGCTGGCCCGATTCCGGGCAGAGATGCGGCGACACTAACAGATCGGCATTGGCCTGGGCGGCGAACTGGCGCGTCCAGTGCATCGGCACAAAAACCGCGCCACGCTGTTGCGCGCCTGAAAGCCGGGCGCGCAACACCAGCCAGCCGGTTGTCGACTGCACCCGCACCAGATCCCCTTCGCCAACCTGATGCAGCTGCGCATCCTGCGGATGGATCTCCACAAACGGCTCGCCAAGATGCTGCATCAGGCGCGGCACACTTCCGGTACGCGTCATGGTGTGCCACTGATCGCGGATACGGCCGGTATTCATCATTAACGGCCAGCCAGCACTGACTTGCGCCACCGGTAAACGCGGAGTGATGGCCAGCAGGCGTGCTTTACCGTTGGCATGGAAAAATTTCCGCTCGCTGAACAGTCGCGCGCATCCTTGCGGGTACTGCGCGTTGACCGGCCATTGCAGCGGTTGCAGCGCATCCCACTGCGCATTTGTCAGCTGCGCCAGGCCGCTGATATCAAACGCTCGCCGACCCTGATTTTCAAACCCGGACAGCGCCGCATGTTCGCGGAAGATCTCCGCCGGATGTTGCCAGTTAAACGCGGCGGCAAAGCCCATACGCTTCGCCACTTCGGCAATGATCCACCAGTCGGGTTGCGCCTCGCCCGCCGCCGCAACAAATCCGCGCTGACGCGAAATACGCCGCTCAGAGTTGGTCACCGTGCCGTTTTTTTCGCCCCAGCCCTGCGCTGGCAGCAAAATATCGGCATACGCGGTGGTATCGGTGTGCTGGCTGACCTCTGACACAATCACCTTCTCGCAGCGTGCCAGCGCCGCCACCACCCGATGCCCGTCCGGTAAGGATACCGCTGGATTGGTACCCATAATCCATACCGCCTTAACGTCACCACGCTCAATGGCCTGAAACAGTTCTACCGCCTTCAGCCCTGGCTGACGCGCCACCTGCTCGCTGTGCCAGAAACGCTGCATGCGATCGATATTCTCCGGCGTGAAGTCCATATGCGCCGCCAGCTGATTCGCCAGCCCGCCCACTTCGCGACCGCCCATGGCATTCGGCTGTCCGGTCAGCGAAAAAGGCCCGCACCCGGCGCGGCCAATTTTGCCGCTCAGCAGATGCACATTAATTATCGCATTGCATTTATCGCTGCCGCTGCTCGACTGGTTTATTCCCATGCAATACAGCGTCAGCAAGGTGTCGCTGGCGACCACCCGCTGATAAAAATCCTCGACTTGCGCCCTTTCCAGCTGGCAAAAATCGGCCACTGCCTGACTGGACCAGGGCTGCGCCGCCGCCAGCGCCGCTTCAACGCCGTCGAGCTGCGGCAGCATACTGTGGTCAATCGCCTGATGCTGCGCCAGCCAGTGCAGTAAGCCGTTAAACAGTGCGGCATCGCTGCCGGGACGAAGCGGCAGATGCAGATCGGCCAGGTCGCAGGTGGCGGTGCGACGGGGATCGATAACCACCAGCTGCATCTCTGGCCGCTGTTTTTTTGCCTCTGCCAGCCGCTGATACGCCACCGGATGCGCCCAGGCGGCGTTAGATCCGACCAGAATCACCAGATCGCTATGGGCAAAGTCGTCATAGCAACACGGCACCGCATCGGCACCCAACGCGCGTTTATAGCCCACCACCGCCGACGCCATACAGAGTCGCGAGTTGGTATCGATATTGCCGACGCCAATAAAGCCCTTCATCAGCTTGTTGGCGGCATAGTAATCTTCGGTCAGCAGTTGACCGGAAGCGTAAAATGCCACCGCCTGTGCACCGTGCTCGTCGATAATCTGTTGCAGATCGCTGGCCACCTGCTGCAACGCCGCGTCCCAGCTGACGCGCTGGCCGTTTATCTGCGGATAAAGCACGCGCCCCTGATGGCCGAGCGTTTCACCCAGCGCGGCCCCCTTAACACACAGCCGCCCCAGACTGGACGGGTGCTGCGCGTCACCCGCAACCTGATACGCGCCTGACGGTTTTGGCATCACTTTTACGCCGCAGCCGACGCCGCAATACGGGCAGGTGCTGTTCACGACGCCACCGCAACCGCCATCGATGCCACCCTCAGCGGCGCATTGGCCACCAGCACCGCACCGTTTTCCAGTTTCACCGGCCAGCAGCGCAGTTGCAGATCGGGCTGCTCCAGATTCTGACCATCGCGCAGGCGAAAACGCTGTTTATACAGCGGTGAAATCACTATCGCCTCGCCGCCCGCATCCCCCAGTAACCCGCGTGAAATTACGCTGGCGTGGGTGCCCGGTTCGATATCATCCAGCGCATACACCTGCTCGCCGAAGCGGAACAGCGCGATGCGCACGCTGCCGAGGCGCGCCCCCACTCCGGCCATCGGTGGAATCTCTTCCAGCTGACAGAGCCGGGTCCATTGCTCTGTCGGCAGCTGCACCCGCGGAATCGCAGCCTCGGTCGACGGATAAATCTGACCGCGCTGATGCTGCCAGCGCACGGTTTCATCGGGCTGGTCACTGTTGATGGTGCTGCGAAACAACGCCCGGCGATCCGGATTGTCCAGCGTGGTCTGCCATTCACACTGATAGGCCTCAACCACCCGCTGCATCTCCTGCTCCAGCTCGGTGGCGATACCCAGACTGTCTTCTATCACCACCGCCCGCAGATAGTCGAGACCACCGTCCATATTGTCCATCCACACGCTGGTACGTTGCAGCCGATCGGCGGTGCGCACATAGAACATCAGCAACCGGTCGACATAACGCAGCAGAGTCGGGTCATCAAGATCGCTGGCAAACAGATCGGCGTGACGCGGTTTCATGCCGCCATTGCCGCACACATACAGGTTCCAGCCTTTATCCGTGGCGATCACACCGATATCTTTGCTCTGCGCTTCAGCACATTCGCGGGTGCAACCCGACACCGCCATTTTGATTTTATGCGGCGCGCGCAGCCCTTTGTAACGGTTCTCCAGCTGGATGGCGAAGCCGGTGGAGTCCTGCACGCCATAGCGACACCAGGTCGAGCCGACGCAGGACTTTACGGTGCGCAGCGATTTGCCGTAGGCGTGACCGGTTTCAAATCCGGCCGCCACCAGCTCTTGCCAGATGTCTGGCAGCTGATCGAGCTGCGCGCCAAACAGATCGATTCGCTGACCACCGGTAATTTTGCTGTAGAGGTTATAGCGTTCGGCCACCTGACCGATGGCAATCAGCCCTTGCGCAGTGATTTCTCCGGCCGGTACGCGCGGCACCACCGAGTAAGTGCCATCTTTCTGAATATTGGCGAAGTAGCGGTCGTTGGTATCCTGCAACGGCAGATGCTCAGGTTTCAGCAGATATTCGTTCCAGCATGAAGCCAGCAGCGATCCCACCAGCGGTTTACACACTTCGCAGCCGTGACCGCGACCATGCTGCGCCAGTAATTGTCCGAAGCTCTTGATCTGATTAACGCGGATCAGATGGTGCAATTCCTGGCGCGACCAGGCGAAATGCTCACAAATATCTTTTTTCACCTCGACGCCAAGATTCGCCAGCTGGAATTCCATCACCTGTTTCACCAGCGCTGAGCAGCCGCCGCAGCCGGTCGCCGCTTTGGTACAGCTTTTCACCGCGGCCATATCACCCGCGCCGTTGATGACTGCACCACAGATATCGCTTTTACTGACGTTGTGACAGGAGCAGATCTGCGCGCTATCCGGCAGTGCCGCCACCCCCAGCGCTTTCGCAGGCGCTCCGGCGCTTTGCGGCAGAATCAGCGTCTCCGGCGCGTCCGGCAACGCCATATCATTCAGCAACATTTGCAGCAACGTGCTGTATTCGCTGCTGTCGCCCACCAGCACACCGCCCAGCAGTTTTTTGCCGTCCGATGACACCACGATCTTTTTGTAGATCTCCTGCGGGCCGTTGGTCCAGTGATAACTTTGACTGCCCGGCGTGCGGCCATGCGCATCACCGAATGATGCCACTTCCACGCCGAGTAATTTCAGTTTGGTGCTCATATCCGCGCCGGTAAATGCCGCCGCTTCACCGGCCAGATTCGCCGCCAGCACGCGCGCCATCTGGTAACCCGGCGCGACCAGACCGAATATCTGACCGTTCCACAGTGCGCATTCGCCGATGGCATAAATCGCCGCGTCCGAAGTCATGCAGGTATCGTGAATATCGATACCGCCGCGTGGGCCGAGGGTCAGACCGGCATCGCGTGCCAGCTGGTCACGTGGACGGATGCCAGCGGAAAACAGCACTAAATCCGTTTCCAGCTGTTCGCCGTCAGCAAAGTGCAGCATCATGCTGCCGTCTGGCTGTTCGGTAATTTCGCGCGTCTCTTTTTGCGTATGAACCGTGACGCCAAGCGCTTCAATTTTGCGCCGCAGCATCTGCGCACCGCCGTCATCCAGCTGCACCGCCATCAGCCGCGGCGCGAACTCGACAACATGCGTTTCCAGCCCCAGCTGTTTCAGCGCGTTTGCCGCTTCCAGCCCCAATAAACCGCCGCCAATTACCACGCCGCGTCTGGACTGCTGCGCACGTGCGGCGATAGCATCCAGGTCGTCGAGAGTGCGATAGACAAAGCAGTTGGCGGATTTGCCGCCCGGAATCGGTGGGATAAAGGGCGCGGAGCCGGTGGCCAGCACCAGTTTGTCCCACGCCATTTCATGACCGCTGGCATCACGCACGCATTTGCGCTGGCGATCAATCGCCACCACTTCACTGTGGCTGCGCAGTTCGATGCCGTACCGTGCAAAAAAGTTTTCTGCCACCAGCGACAGATCGGCATGGGTGCTGCCGGCAAAATATTCTGACAGGTGCACGCGGTCGTAGGCGACGTGGCGCTCCTCACCGTAGACCACCACCTGATAGTGCTGATGCAACTGCTTTTCCACCAGCTGCTCAAGAAAATGATGACCCACCATACCGTGGCCAATAACAACTAATACCGGTTTGCTCATAACATTGATCCCTGCAGCCAACGGCTGCCTGTAGATTGGCTCTTCAGCATCAAACAGTGCAGCGGACGTCACCGCATCACCGCGTTGTAATTTTTTTATCAGCGTCGCTGACTGGCTGATATCGCCATACAGCAGCACGCCGCTTAATTTGCCGTCGCGCAGAAACAAACGACGGTAATCGGCACTCAGCGGGTCGAAACTGGTCAGGGTGTTCTGCCCCTGTTCGCCAATCTCACCAGCACTGAAGACGTCAATCCCGGTGACTTTCAGCCGCACGCCGACATCCTGCGAGCAGAAGTCACGTATCGGATCACCTGCCAGCTGGTGTGCGAGGATTTCCGCCTGTGCCAGACAGGGAGCCAGCAGGCCAAAGCTTTCGTTATTGATTTCGCAACATTCACCCAGCGCATAGACGCCGGGCTGCGCGGTTTGCAACTGACCGTTGACCACAATGCCGCGCTGGCAGTTAAGCCCCGCCGCCCGTGCGACGGCAGTTTCCGGTGTGATACCGGTGGCGATAATCACCCGCCGGGCATCCAGCTGCTGCCCGCCGATCAAGGTGACAGCGTCACTTCTTATCGCACTGATACCGCTGCCGAGATAACAGCGAATACCGCGCTGTTGCAGCGAGTCACGCAGCAATTCTCCGGCCCGTTGGTCCAGCTGACGATCCATCAGCCAGTGATGACGATGAATCAGCGCCACATCGCGACCGCGCAAACGCAGTGCCGCCGCCGCCTCAATTCCCACCAGTCCGCCACCCAGTACCACCACCGGGCCAGCATCACTCAGCATCTGTTCCACATCCCACAACGTGCGAAAACCGCTGACATGTGGCTGACCGATACCGTTGATAGCTGGCATCAGCGGCGAGGAGCCGGTGGCAAACACCAGTTTGTCCCAGCTTAAGTTGCGCCGGTCGGTGGTCAGTTCACGGCGCACAATATCGACTGACTGCACCGCTTCGCCGCTCAGCAACGTGATGCCCTGCCCGGCGTACCAGTGCGGCGCATGCAACACGGTGTCGGCAAATTGCTTTTCACCGCTTAACACCGGCGACAGCATAACGCGGTTGTAATTACCCAGCGCTTCACGGCCAATCACCGTAATGCGATAACGCGCTGGCGCCAGTTGCAGCAGGGTTTCCACCATGCGCATCCCCGCCATACCGTTGCCGATGACCAGCAGATGTTCGACCATTGCCCGCTCCTTACGCCGCGCTGGAATGTTTTTCGTAGAGGAAATGCAGCACTTGCTGACGCAGATGGTGATAACGCGGGTCATCGGCCAGCGCCACCCGCGAGCGTGGGCGCGGCAGATCCACCGTCAGAATTTCGCCGACCCGCGCTGCCGGGCCGTTGGTCATCATCAGCACCCGATCCGACAGCAGTACCGCTTCATCAACGTCATGGGTGATCAGCACAATGGTGGTGTTCAGTGTCTGCTGAATGCGCATCACCGCATCCTGCAAATGGGCGCGCGTCAACGCGTCGAGCGCGCCGAACGGCTCATCCATCAGCAAAACTTTTGGCTTCATTGCCAGCGCCCGCGCGATGCCGACACGCTGCTTCATGCCGCCGGAAATCTCACCCGGACGTTTATTCAGCGCATGGCCCATCTGCACCAGCTCCAGGTTGTGGGCGATCCACTCGCGCATCTCCGCCTTGCTCATGCTGCCCTTAAACACCTGATTCACCGCCAGCGCCACATTGTCGTAAGTGGTCAGCCACGGCAGCAGCGAATGGTTCTGAAACACCACCGCGCGCTCCGGGCCGGGGCCGTCGATTTCGCGGTTATCGCACAGCAGTCCGCCTTCGGTCGGCTGGGTTAATCCGGCAATCAGATTCAGCAGCGTCGATTTACCGCAGCCGGAGTGACCAATCAGGCTGACGGTTTCGCCTTCGCTGATATTGAAGCTGACGTTATCCAGCGCGATAAACTCCCCGCTGGCGGTGTTAAAACGCTGGCTGACGTTCTGTACCTGAATAATGTGCTTCATCATTTTCCTCCCGTTTATTCCCAGCTAAAACGACGCGCCAGCAGCATCAGCGCCTGCTCAAGCAGCAGTCCCACCACGCCGATAATCACAATGGCGATCAGGATGTGCTCGACATTCAGGTTGTTCCATTCGTTCCAGATCCAGAAACCGATACCCAGACCGCCGGTCAGCATTTCAGCGGCGACAATCACCAGCCAGGCAATGCCAATGGACAGCCGCACGCCGGTCAGCACGGCCGGTAACACCGCCGGAAACAGAATTTTGCGCATCACCGTCCATTCGGAGAGCTTCAGCACCCGCGCCACATTCAGATAGTCCTGCGGAATCCGCTGCACCCCTTCGGCGGTGTTGATGATCATCGGCCAGATGGAGCAGATAAAAATCGTCCAGCTGGAGGCTGGCTCGGCGCGCTGAAACAGCAACAGGCCAATCGGCAGCCATGCCAGCGGGCTGACCGGGCGCAGCAGCGCAATAATCGGGTTCAGCATCCGGGCGAGAAAGGTAAAGCGGCCAATCAGAAAACCGCCAGGAATACCCACCAGCGCCGCCAGCCCGAAGCCGATTGCCACGCGCTGCAATGAGGCCAGCACATTCCAGCCAATGCCCTGATCGTTCGGGCCGGCGTGATAAAACGGGTCGGCGAATAGCGTGATTGCCGCCTGCCAGGTGCTGAACGGCGTCGGGAAACCGCTGCTGTTAAGCGCGGCGATCTGCCAGATGCCTGTCAGCACCAGCAAGCCGCAACAGGGTGGTATCACCCGCTGCATCAGTGGACGCAGAAGATTGCGGCGCGGCTTTTGCGCCGATTTGCTGGCAGGTTTAAGCGGAATAAATTCTGCTTCACTGCTCGGAGTATGCGCGGCGATCGCCACCACACGGGCTTCATGGGTCATGCTCACTCTCCTTAACGTTTGATGGCGAAACTGGCGGCGTATTGAGCAGGATTGCTGCCATCCCATACCTTGCCGTCCATCAGCGTACTGCGGCGCATTTCACTGCCAGGCAGCGCCACATTGCCCACTGCGCTGGCCGCCTGCTGATAGATATCGATACGGTTAATTTGTCGGGCGACGGCGAGGTAGTCCGGCTCCTGCTTCAGCAGCCCCCAGCGTTTCAGCTGGGTCAGAAACCACATGCCGTCGGAGAGATAAGGGAAACTGACCGCCCCCTCGTTAAAGAAGCGCATCGGGTGCGGATCTTTCCACTGCTGGCCCAGCCCGTTGTCATAGTCGCCCAGCATCCGCCCTTCAATGGTCTCCACGTTGGTATTGAGATACGCACGGTTAGCAATGGCGGCGGCGGTTTCGCGGCGGTTAGCAGCAGAAGCGTCAATCCAGCGCGCGGCTTCCAGCACCGCAGCGGTCAGGGCGCGGGCGCTGTTAGGATGTTCATTGACCCAGGCCGCACGGGTACCCAGTACTTTTTCCGGGTGATCCGGCCAGATCTGCTGGGTGGTGGTGGCGGTGAAACCAATATTGTCGCGGATGGCACGCTGGTTCCAGGGTTCGCCGACGCAGTAGCCACTCATATTGCCGATCTTCATATTCATCACCATCTGCGGCGGCGGCACCACCACGGTGCGCACATCCTCAAATGGGTTGATGCCCGCATTCGCCAGCCAGTAATAGAGCCACATCGCATGGGTGCTGGTGGGAAAGGTATGAGCAAAGGTGAAGGTTCCGGCCGGTTTGGCCGCCACCGCCTGTTTCAGGCTGGCCGCATCGGTCACCTTCATCGCTTTCAGCTGGTTCGACAGGGTGATGGCCTGACCGTTATTGTTCAGCGTCATCAGGTTAGCCATCTGATGTTGCGGCCCGGCTACGCCCAGTTGCAGCCCATACAACATGCCATACAGCACGTGCGCCGCATCCAGTTCACCGGAGGTCAGTTTGTCACGCACCGCTGCCCAGCTGGCCTCCTTGCTCGGGATCAGGGTGATACCGTGCTTTTTATCGAAGCCTTTTAGCGCCGCCATTACCACCGGCGCACAGTCGGTGAGCGGAATAAAACCGACGCGAATTTCTGTTTTTTCCGGCGCATCCGATCCGGCGGCCCAGACACTGTTCAGCACACCCGGCAGGCAATAGCTGCCGGTTAAAATGGCGCTGCCAGCAAGGAATCGACGACGCGACAGCGGAAAACGGTCTTTGCTCATCATTAGCTTCCTGGAAAAAATAAATAAAAAAAGGCGTCCTCCGACATGCATATGCATGCGGCAGGACGCCTTTATCCAAAGCACTCATTGCACCGCCGTTGGTGAAACAAATGCGTAATTTGCCTGATAAGTGTTGCAAGCACTGTGCCAGTTTTTTGTTACCTTGCTCCGGCTCAGTCAATTCGCCACGCGGGCTGTCTGGCGGTACGCATTGCCTTTATCTGGCGACCAACAATTGTGTTTTACGCACTATGCTGAGGCATTAAATGCACACCCTTTGTGCAGATACTCATTTCGGGGTATCGGCAAAAGCCGCGGCTACCGATAGCATCGCCGCCGCAATTTCTGCCACCCTTTTATTCTGATTCATCGCCATTTTACGCAGCGTTTGCCACGCCTGCTCTTCGCTACACTGGTGATGGTTCATCAACAACGCTTTGGCCTGATCGATCTGCTTACGATCGTTGAGCGTGGCGCGCATCATCGCCAGCTCATCGGCCTGCGCCTGTAAACGCTGCGCCTGTTGCTGAATCAGGGACAGCACCGAGCGCCCAAGCTGCGGCGAAACCCCTTCGGTATCCAGCGTGGTGCTGTGCTCTTCCAGCCAGCCCGCGCCGCCAACATACAGGCTGAAGCCCTGTTGAGGGTTAATGGTGTGTAAGTGTTGACTGATATCGTCCAGCGCGTCAGCGGCTTCGGCACGCTTGATGGTGCTGCGACAGCACTGCATCAGGGTGTTTTCCAGCTGGTCCTCCACCGCTTTCATACCATCGAGCCGTTTGGTCAATAGCTGAAACCAGCGTAGCACCCCACTCTCATCGGTTTTACTGCCCATGCAGGCCACCCGGCGCAGGCGCTCAATTTCACTGTCGGCTTCGGCGAGGGTGCGCCATAACTGTAAACTCTGCGTGTCGGCAAACTGGCTGAAGGTGACGAAGCAGCGCTGCTGCTGCTCAATCAATGCCACCAGGGTTTTACTCTGCACGGCGCTAAAGGCACCGGCGGCGAAACCCGCCGAACCGGTGGCGCGCTCCTGTCCTGCCAGCTCTTTGCCCTGCATAAAACTGAACATGGCGATTAAGGCGCGCGACACTTGCGGATCGCTGGCGGTATCAGCGGCTTCAAACACCAGGTTCAGCAGCTGGCGAATAATCTGGTTAAAGCGCTCCATCGCCGCGTCGTGACTGACCGCCAGATTTTGTACCTGCTGACGTAATGGCTTCAGGTCGCTCAGTCCATGCAGCGCGGCGGCAATCCGCGCATACAGGCGGCTGTAGCCCGCCAGCGGACTGACTTGCGTACCCGGCAGCAGCGCGATCATGCCGTCGGATTCGCGGCTGACATCCCGTGCGCAGCGTGGCAGATCGTCACCAAACAGCTTGCCGCCCGAGCAGATCCAGATATTCGAGGCACCGCGTTCACGTTGCAGCACATGGATTAGCTGGCTAATCTGGCCGATCAGCCGTCCGGTATGCAGCAAATTTCGCAGGCTGGCGATTTCACTCTGACGTGAAACCAGTAAGTAATTCAGGGCGGTGTTCATAAATGCTTTCCCGGAGTGCTGAGCAAGGTAAAGCAGATAAAGCAAAAGCCGTGCCGTCGGTTATTCACGGCAGGCCGAATTAACATGATAGCGATTAAGCTGCAATGGTTTTAAATCTCAAAAGTGTCAGGTAGACTGATACCCGCTTTATCTTTTTGTAAAACTGAACAATTTTTTGCGCCGTTCTGACGGCATGCCGCGTTGAAATAATCGCCAGAAGCTGTTCATTGTTACGCCGTCATGTCTGAATTTGTCCAGACGCTCAGATGATATTCACGAGGATCGCTGTGAAAATTTGTATCGCGTTAACGCTGTTAGCTGTGCTTACCGTAGCGGGATGTAAGGCTCCGCCTCCCCCTCTGACGGATGACACCCTGGTAACCAGTGAGGTTGCGGGTGTGACGTTAACTCACCGCTATGCGGTACAGGCACCTCAAAAATTTAAGCCGGTAAATGAAACCTGGCGCGCACTGTATAACTCATCGGTGATGACCACGCCGGATTACAGTGGAAAAATTGTCCGCTATCTGGAAACCGGTAAGCCTTTTACTGTATTAGGCGTGGTGGAAAATCACTGGCTGGCGATTGCTGACGAAGATCAGCCGCAGTTAGTGGGTTATGTGCCACTGAAGGCAGGCGTGATCAGTGACCGCTATGACGCCACGGTGCGCAGCGATCGCCCTAAACCGCGTAAAGCCGCTAAGCAACAGGTGTGTGTTGATGTCGGGGGTGACAGTAAAGCCTGCCGCAGCCGGGACACTGCCACCTGGATACTCGATTAGCTCCCGGTTGTTTCTGAAGGCGCACGACTGCGCCTTTTTTGCTTCTTTAAACGTTAAAGTCGCCTGATGGATCAGACGCTAAGCCAGGATTTACAACCGCCCATGACGCCGGAACTTGCTGCCCGCGATACGCACTCTGCGAGCGCCGAAAACCCACTCCATGCCGCAGCCGCGCCTTTACTGAATGCGATTGTGCAGATTCGTCTGGCCGCTACCCACGATGATCCGGCAGGACTGCGCCACCAGCTGATTGAAGAAATCCGCCAGTTTGAAGCCCGCTGCAAGCAGCGGGATTTGCCGTTTGAAATGATTATTGGTACTCGCTACTGCTTATGCAGCGTACTGGATGAGGCCGCCGCGCAAACGCCGTGGGGCACGCGAGGCGTCTGGTCAGGTAACGGCCTGCTGGTGACCTTCCATAATGAAAGTTGGGGTGGCGAGAAATTCTTCCAGCTGCTGTCGCGCATCTCGCAGTCACCGCAACAGCATCTGTGGCTGCTGGAAGTGATCCACTACTGCTTACTGCTTGGTTATGAGGGCCGCTATCGCGGTGCCGCCAATGGCCGGGCGCAGTGTGAGGCGATTCGTGTCCGCCTCGCGCAATTAATTGATACCACCCGTAATACCCCACCAACGCCGCCAGCCTCGCAGGTGATTGTCAGGCCGCAACAGAGCACGCTCTGGCGACCGCCGGTGCCGCTGTGGGCCTGTATCGCCGTGACGGCGTTTCTGGCCTGTATGATCTACAGCGCGCTAAACTGGCGTCTGGGTAACGCCGCCGAACCGCTGCTGCGCGCGATTTATCAAATCCCGCTGCCACAGGTGAAAAATAGCCGGAACTTCAGTTCGCCGCAGCGCCTGCTTGATCTGCGTAAACCCTTAAGTGACGTGATTGCGGCCGGTCAGCTGGACGTCAGCGACGGCCCGTTTGGCAGCAAAGTGATGCTGTCGAGCGACAAACTTTTCGACAATGCGGCCACCGCACTTAACCCGGTTGGCCGGGCGCTGATTACGCGCGTCGCGGCGGCGATGAGTGAGATAAAAGGCAATGTGGTGGTGACGGTATATACCGATAACCAACCGCTGCACAGCGCCCGCTTCGCTTCCAACTACGAATATTCGCTGGCACAGGCGCGCACCATTACTGCCCTGCTGCGCCAGCAACTGGCAACCGGGCACAGTATCAGAGCGGAAGGTCGTGGTGACAGCGCGGCGCTATACCCTAATGACAGCCAGGAAAATCGCGCCCGTAACCGTCGCGTTGAAATCACCCTGTTCGCCGCTCCCGAGTCGGCCAGCACGGTTAACAAAGGAACGCCGTGATGCGCAACCTGTCCTCACTGCTTACCAGCCGCTTGTTCTGGGGTTTTATCGGTATCACCGCACTCTCCAGCGTGATCTGGATGTTGGGGCCACTGATTACCCTCAATGGCTCACGCCCGCTGGAAGCCAAAATCAATCGTCAGGTGCTGACCGGCATCGGCTATTTCCTCTGGATCCTGTTACAGCTGATCCCGCGTCTGTATAGCGCCTGGTTTAACAGCAAACTACTGCATAACTTGCAGAACAGCAGTGTCGATCAGGGTGAGCTGATGGCGACGGAAGAGCTGTTAACCTCGCGGTTTAATCAGGCGGCAACCCTGCTGAAAAAGGCCCATTTTTATCAGCAGCCGCGCGCGGGCTGGTTGCAGCGCTACAGTGCGCGTTATCTCTATCAGCTCCCGTGGTATATGATCGTTGGCGCGCCGGGCGCCGGTAAAACCACGGCGCTGATCAACTCCGGCCTTGATTTTCCGCTGACCGATACGCTGGGAAAACAGGCGATACGCGGCGTTGGCGGCACCCGTCACTGCGACTGGTGGTTTACCGATCGCGCCGTGCTGCTGGATACCGCCGGGCGCTACACGTTGCAGGAGAGCATGCGCGCCCGCGATGCCAGTGAATGGCAGACCTTTATCAATTTGCTGAAGCAGTATCGTGCACGTCAGCCGATTAACGGGGTGATTATTACCATCAGCGTCGCCGATCTGCTCAGCGATTCTGCCGAGGCACGCCACAGCCAGGCCAGTGCGTTGCGTAGCCGGATGGAAGAGCTGCATCAGCAGACCGGCATTCACTTCCCGGTGTATCTGATGGTCACCAAGACCGACCTGCTGAAAGGCTTTATGAGTTACTTTGCCAGTCTCGATAAAGCACAGCGCGACCAGACCTGGGGCTTTACCTTTCCATGGGAGCCTAATCGCGACAGTGAACGCGCACTGAACACGCTATTCAATCAGCAGTTCCTTGAGCTTTCCGCCCGCCTGAACGCCGATCTGGCGAGTAAAATGGCCGGAGAAAACGATTTAACCCAGCGCGCCGACTGCTTCCTGTTTCCGCAGGAGTTTGCCTCACTGCGTCCGCTGCTGGCGGAATATCTCGATATTATCTTTTCCCCGACGGCGGGCGAAGTAGCGTGGTCGGCACGCGGACTGTTCTTTACCAGTGGGACGCAGGAAGGCTTGCCGTTTGATCGTGTGATGGGACAACTGACGCGTAAACTGCAATTACCGCAGTCGCAAAGCCACTCTATTGCCAACTGGGACAGCGTGAATCGTGCCGCACCGATCCCGGCCAACAAAGGCCAGAGCTTTTTTATTCGCAATCTATTAAGCGAAGTGATTTTTAAAGAGAGCGGACTGGCGGGCAGCGATCGGTCGTGGGAGTATCGCAATCGCCTGCTGCACTGGATTGGCTACGCCGTGCTGGCCGCCATCCTGACGCTGACTACCGGTTACTGGCTGGTAAGCTATTATCAGAATCAGCACTATTTGCAGCAGATTGCGGCGCGCGTCCCTGCCGCCAGCCAGCAGGCGCAACAATTCGGCCATGCGGATGACGATGCGGGGGATATTCTCGATCTGCTACCGTTTTTAAATAATCTGGTAAAACTGCCGCAGCCAACCGACTTTTCGCTCGACCACCCGCCGCTGAGCCTGCGCGGTGGGCTGTATCGTGGCGATCAGGTCAGCGACGCCGCATGGACGCTGTACCAGAATGCCTTGCGTTCGCTGCTGCTGCCCCGGGTGGCGCGACAGATCACCGCCACCTTGCGTAACGACAAAGGCAATGACGGCGAATTCAGCCGCAATGCGCTGCGCGCGTACCAGATGCTGTATCAGCCGCGTAATTATGACGGAGAGTTTCTGCGTGGTTGGGTGATGCAGAATTTCCAGCGTACCCTGCCGTCGACGGTCACCACCCGGGATTTACAGCAGCTGGACTGGCACCTCAGCCAGCTGCTCGATCGCCAGATTCAGACCTCACCCTATGCGCGCGATAACGCTTTGATGATGCGCAAACTGGCGGATAATCTGGATAAAGCTGGCAGTAGCCGTCAGACGCTGGCGTCAGCGCCTGGCGTACTGTTCCCGCCCGTCACCCAGGGCGTGCAATAATCCGATGGATAAGATTATGGCTGAGAACATCTCTCCCGGCTGGTACGGGAAGCTGCCGGTTACCGGTGATTTTCTTCAGCGACGATTGCCTGAGCCGATTGTCGCCAGCTGGTCAAACTGGTTTCAGCAGGGGTTGACCTGGTGGCATTATCATAACGACGCCACCAGCGAGGATTTTCTGCGCGCGCCGGTGTGGAATTTTGTGCTGCCCCCCACCCCCGGCGTTCAGCGCATTCAGATGGGGTGTTTACTGCCCTCACGCGATCGGGTCGGTCGCGCATGGCCACTGCTGGCGCTGCGCAGTTTTTCCCTTAGCGAGTGGCATCCGGCGCAACTGGCCATCTCCGGCGACTGGTATCAGGCGCTGGGCGATGCGCTGTTGCATAGCGTCAAGAATGGCCTCTCCCCCGATGCGCTGGAAGCCAGCCTGCGGGCGCTGTCGCCGCTGCCGGTACCGGAAAATCAGCGCTCGGCGATAATGGACGTGATTGGTTATCAGGATTTATCCTGCACCCTTAGCTGGCGCGAAGTGGCGGACAGTTTCGATCCGCAACGCCATATCAGCTACTGGTGGAGTAACCGCAGTGACGGTTATCCTCATGCCACCCATAAACACAGCGGCAATCTGACCGCCCAACTTTTTTCGCTGCTTTTCAACCCGGCGGCAGGTGCGCATCCGGGGCGAAACGGACTTTATCCGCCGATGTTTGAGTAACGCGACTCGCCGCCAGGCCTCTTAATGCAGGAATTTTATGCGATTTACCCTTGAGCAAAACGATAGCGGGACGCCGCCGACCGCCGTTGATTTCCTGCCACCAGGCGGGACCATTGGCCGCAGTGTCGACAACGATCTGGTGCTGCCGGATGAAGATCGCGCCATTTCACGCCTGCAAGCACTGGTGCATGTCTCTGCCAGCGGCGAGTGTCGTCTGACTAACCGCGGCAGCGTAACGTCAGTGGTTCTGAACGGCGTACCGCTGGCGCGAGGCCACCAGGTTGAGCTGCAACACGGCGATTCCCTCGGTATCGGCGATTATCAGATTCAGGTCACCGATCCCGCTCAGCCGGTAGCCGCGGCCGACACACTCGATCCACTCGACCTGTTTAATCAGGACGCGTCACTGGCGGTCGACCCGTTAGGGATTCTTGCGGCCGAACAGCCGATTATCGCCGCCGGTAATGAAAGCAGTCCCGGCGAAAAACCACCGGTTCGCGCGGCGCACCACAGTGACGCACGGTTGGATATCGATCCTCTGCCGCATGAAGCCCGCGAACAGAGTGAACAGCACGCGGCCTGTAGCAATGAAAAACTGATTCAGGCGTTGCTGGAAGGAATGGGACTCGACAGCAGGCAAAATAAACTGCCGCTGACTGAAGAAGAGATGCGGATGACCGGCCGTATGCTCAGCCTGTTTTCGCAGGGAACGGTGGCATTACTCTCCTCACGCTCCATTTTAAAACGGGGCGTGAAAGCGGAAATGACCATGATTCTGAATGAGGCGAATAACCCGTTCAAGATCCTGCCGTCGGGTAAAACGGTGTTGATGCAGATGTATCAGAGCCAGATGCCGGGCTTTATGCAGCCTGAACAGGCAGTGCGCGATGCGCTGGTCGATTTACAGGCTCATCAGTTGGGGATGATCGCCGGGATCCGGGCGATTATCGCCGCGATGCTGCAATCGTTTAATCCGCAGCGGCTGGAAGATCAGGCCAAAAGCGACGGTCTGGTGGGGAAAATGAGTTTTGCCAGTTCGCGCAAAGCGGCAATGTGGGACTACTTTGTGCGCGATTACCAGAATACCGCAGGCGAAATCGAAGATGACTTCCATACGCTGTTTGGCGAAGCGTTTTTGCATGCCTATGACGTTGAGGTTAATCAGTATAAAGATTCACAACTCAAAGCGGATGCCGAATGAAGATAACCTTTAGCTCAACGTCGCAGACTGGCGCAAGGCAGAGCAATCAGGATTTAACCGGTAGCCTGCTGGGCGAGCGCAGCGCCTGTTTTCTGGTATGTGATGGCGTGGCAGGGCTGCCAGGTGGGGAAAAAGCCGCCCGCATTACTTGCGACACCCTACTCGGTCAGCTGGACGGCGATCGTCCCTGCAGCCCGCAGGAAACCCGATTTGCAGTGGAAAAAACCGCCCGCACCCTGCGCGATGCGCAGCAGATTAATCCGAAACTGGAACGCATGAGTACCACCCTTGCCGCGCTGTTTATCGATCGCGTCAGGTTACTGGCCTGGTGGGCGCACGCCGGTGACAGCCGCATCTATCACTTCCGCCGCGGCTATATTGAACAAGTGACGCGTGACCACAGTCTGGCGCAACAGATGATGGACGCCGGATACGAAAATACCGGTATTAACAGTAATTTACTCTATAATGCGCTCGGTGCGGAAACCGAACGTGACGCCAGTTACAGCGAAGTGCTGGAGCTGGAAGATGGCGATGCTTTTTTAGTCTGTACCGATGGTTTCTGGCTGAATCTGAAGCCGGAAGAGATGGAGCAGGCGTTGCGCATGGTTAACTCGCCGGACGAGTGGCTGGCGCTGATGCAAAAAGCGATAGATCGCAGTGCCAAAAGCGATAACTTAAGCGCCGTTGCGGTGTGGATTGGTTCGCCACAGGAAACAACGTTATTACAATCATTGTCTGACTCGGCGCGTTTTTTGCCGCCTCGCGATTAACTTCAAGGAACGTTATGAAATACTGGTTACCCGGCGTTTTGACATTGTTAATGGCTTCTGCCGCCAGTGCAGAGGATTACCGGGTGGTGTATGCACCGAGTCTTGAACTGGAAGTCTTTATTGATAATGTCGCGAGCAATGCGCCGGAGGACTGGTGCCAGCCAACACTGAATTTGCGCATTGTATCGGGTGAAAGCAAAGAATCGCAGATACTGAACGATTTCCTGCCGCGTGTCGGCACGCTGTTAGCCGGACAATGTAGCCAGCTGGAAACTCTGCCATGGCAGATGACCAATAAAAAAGGCTCGGTACTCGCCAGCGGCAGTGCCAGCAAAGCGCAGCGCTGGCAGCCGGGGGTTACGGCCGATGCCACTGCCACCGCAACCTCGGCCAATGCCGCCCCACTCGACCTTTCCCGCCCGGCAGACAGCCAGCCGCTGCAGCATTTTGATCTGCCCGGTGGTTGTCACTTCCGTACCTGGTGGGATGAAAAGGGTCGGTCGCTGTTTATTCCCGACGATGGCGCGCTTAGCTGCTCCACTGAGGGCTGGCTGGAGGGCGAGACCCAGCTGACGCTGTCTGCCGACGGAAAAGCGACGCCGGTGCCGGTCAGCTTCTGGCAGGGCTACCCCTTGCTGAATATGCACCCGACGCGCAACGGGCTGGATATCGTGGCGATTAACAATCAGCGCATGGTGCTCGGCAGCAAACAGGCTGCTGATAGCTGGCTGGTACTGCCGTTTGATAACAGCCTGCACGCCTGGGTCTTCAGCGGCACGCTGCTGGTGAAAATGGACAAACAGGCCGCCACAGATATGGCCACGGTGAAAAGCCGCGTCGATACGGTGAAGAAAAGCTGGGCCGCTCAGTACGATCAGAAAGTGAAACTGAATGTGATGCTGGTCGACGAACTGCATGCCGATCTCGTCGACCCGGCCATTGGCGCATACCGTATTTTAAATTAATCGCAGGCGTACAGCCTGCTGTAATCAGGCCGTTAGCTCTCAGAGAGTGTCAAATATGTCGGCAAATGAGCATCAAAAAACCGTGCCAAATGCATTACCTGCCGGGCACCGTTTCAATGAATTCGAGATCAAGGAAGTGATTGGCGGCGGTGGATTCGGTATTGTCTATCGCGCCTGGGACCATTTATTAGAACGCACTATTGCCATCAAAGAGTACATGCCCCTTTCACTGGCGATGCGCAACGAGGATCTGAGCCTTGGCCTGCGCGGTGAACGTTACCATAAAATGTTCCATGCCGGGCTGAACAGCTTTATTCTGGAAGCCCGCCTGCTGGCGCGCTTTAATCACCCCGGCCTGCTGCACGTGTTGCGTTTCTGGGAAGAGAATGGCACCGCTTATATGGGCACGCTCTACTACAGCGGGATGACGCTGAAAGAGTGGCAGCTGACCAGTCCGCAAGCGATAGACGAGAGCTGGATCCGCCAGCTGCTGTCGCCACTGTTTGGTGCAATCAACACCCTTCATCGCGCCGGTTATCTGCATCGCGATATCTCTCTCGATAACATTCAGATTCAGGAAAATCAGCTGCCGGTGCTGCTGGATTTTGGCTCAGCGCGTAAAGAGATTGGCAACCTCGCGGATGAAACCGAAATCATGCTGAAGCCAGGCTTCGCCCCGATTGAGCAATACAGTGAAGAGAGCGACAGCGAGCAAGGGCCGTGGACGGATATCTACGCGCTGGGTGCGGTTCTGCATACGCTGGTCACCGGTAACCCGCCACCGGCCAGTGTGGTGCGCTGTATTGAAGATAACTATCAGCCGCTGGCGCAGCTGCAACCCGCAGGCTATTCGCTGTCACTGCTGCATGCGATTGATTGCGCGCTGGCGATGAAGCCGGAGGATCGTCCGCAAAATATCGACGCACTGGCAGCATTAATCGATCTGCCGGTCAGTGAGGTTCAGGAGCTGGTCAGCGCGGTAACTGCACCGAATGAAGAAGCGGAGGAAGCAGAAGAGACTGCCGTTCCTGAAGCGGTGATCCTCGCGGTTAACCCGACCGCCGGCGCGGCAGATAATCTGGTGACGCCAGCCACGCCGCGCCGCCTTTCCCCTGCCCTGATGGTGCTGAGTGGCGTGGCGCTGCTGGCGGTGATTGCGCTGACGCTGTTTATCAATCGCGATAACAGCGGCAATAACACCGTGGAACATGCCGCCTCCGTCAGCAGCATTCCTGCTGCGGTCGATCCGGTGGCAGCAAGCGCCAGCGATGCGCCTGCACTGGCTACGGTGTATCTTAAGCTGAAAACCGGTGAGTCGTTGGTGCTGAACGGTGAGGCAATGGATATCAAGCCCGGTAACAAGGGTTTTGCTGTGCTCCATCTGGCCGCCGGTGAATATAACATTGAACTGCGCCAGAAACAGGGGGTGCGGGCGCAGACAGTGAAGATTGACCGCGCGGGCACCTGGCTGATTAATCCTGGACAGCAGCAATAGCGAAGGCCGGTCAGCAACGCTTTTCAGTAATGAAAGGTCAATTTAGCTATTCGAACGGAAACGCCTCTTCTCACTTAACCGGGACCCAACATATCGGGTCTCGTTTTCTGCATAATTACTTTTGACACTGAAATAATCGTGTTAATTAACAGCATTCTTAACCGGAATTATCACAATTTAATAATCATTTAATTGATTATAATATTAAAAGATTTTAATTAAAAATTCTAAATCATTGACAGGTCGTTGACACCGGTGATATCAATATCGTCGGAATAGACGTTGCATTCCTTCTGTATTCTCAACTCAAACTGACGGGTAATTTAACACATATCTAAACGAGGTGTTTTATGATTAAACTTTCAGAAGTTGCAAGAATGTATAAAGATGCTCCCGTGATTGTCGATAAAGATATTGAAACTAATGTCTTTACCGATATGATTCTGCAAACCAGAAATGCCACCACAGCAGCAATCGACAAGCTAGCCTGGCTGGCTGGCATAAAGAACGCTCCGGCAGATGATAAATATGCTCAGTTGAATACCAGTAACCTTTGCACATTGTTAAGCAGTGCTCAGGAAGCCGGGTATGATATTGAAATAGTCAATATTTAATCACAAGAGGCAGCTCAGGCTGCCTTTTTACACAGGGCGATAATATGAGCCATTATATCGAAGAACTTAATAGCGATATGTTGATAGCAGGCCTGCACTGGATTCCTCGCTGGCGAATTAACAATGGTCAGAAAGACTCATTTGTTATTCCCTTTCCGACCACTTATCCTGTTAATATTGTTTATCATGGAGAGAGCAAGTTTAAGTATGGGCAATATGGCATTCACCTTGGCCAACAGGATACGTTAACGTTTCTCGGCGATGAAAAGCAGAGAATACTGGCGAAATTTATTGACTGCCGTAAAAACTCAGTCACCTTCAAACAAAGAATGAGTTTTTATATCACTCCCTCATCAGAAAAAACACTCATCATTCCTCCCGGGGTCGCACATACTTTCCATAACTTAGAAAATATATTCACTTTGAATACCTATAAAATTTTTCTGCCGCCACTGGAGCAGTTCCCTCACGGCACGACGCAATGGTCGCCAGAAAATGACATTATCAACATACCGGAAGATATCCTGACAGAAGAGATCGTGGGGTATCAGCCCATGTCAGAAGCGGCAGCGGATTTAGTTTATCATCGGGTGGCAGATTTTCAGGCCGAGCACTTACAAAAGCATCAGTATCAACATGCAGAAACACGTGAGTTCATGCTGGATGATGGTAGGAAGGTCAATTTGAAACTGAGGGAAAGAATCGAGGAAAGCAGTCATACTGACTTAGCTATCTCCAGGATCAATGGCGTATCATTCAAAACCCTACCCTCAATTAAAACCGGAAAAGAGAGCGGCATTATTCCGCTCACGAGGAAAACCCCTTTTTATCTTGTCGAACACGGAACAAAGAATTATGACTTTGACTCCTATGGATTGCATCTTGGGCAGGAAGATCATCTGATTTTCCTTGGCAGCAAAAACCAGCCGATCACGCTGATGTTGGTTGATATGCGAGAAGGTTCGGATACCTTATTTGTTGAAGAAGAGCTGACATTTTATCCTTCTCCTGACGTTGAACTTATTATCCCGTGCGGAGTTGCACATGCCCTGCTTAATATGGCAAAGATCATTACTGTCAATCGTCCGATTATCTATCTTGATAAACAAGGTGATTACTTGCCAGGGCATGATGTTATTGACTGGCCTATTGAGAACACCGATTATATCAGTTACAAAACTAACCCGACAGCAGCTGATATGGATTACTATATTGAGATGGTAGCCAGACAACATGAAATGATGAAAGATCTTCCCAGCCATAACACACCGAAATCGGTGGTAGTCTACGATGAAAGCACGGGAAAATATGTGAAAGTCCTCTTAAAAGAAAAAGTACAAGACAAGGCAACCCCATGACTACCCGCTTATTTTCTCTGCTGTTTTTAGTGCTGACCGCTGACGGATTAATGGTGTTTTTAACCCCGGTGGTGGTGTATATGCTGACCGGAAGCCTGGCGTACTCCGGATTATCTTATGCCATATGGTGGTTGCCGCGCCTGATTCTGATACCGTTAATCGGGAAATATATTGATAACACGGGCGTCAGGCCGTTATCGATTATTTCTGACTGCATTAAAGTTGCCGGGTGCTTGTTGCTTATTTTCAGCAACTTTACCGATCCGTTGACTGTGGCTATTGCCTTTGGTGCCGTGGGTAGCCTGATTTCCATCGGCAACTCGCAGACCATGATTGCCTATGAAAAGCTGATCGCCACGTTAAGCGTACAGCGTGAGCACCATGTTAATCTGATGGCAAGGATGGACTTCCTCGGCATGATTATTGGCCCGATAGTCGGAATGCTGTTAATTGATTACGGCTATAAGAATCTGCTGCTGATACCCTGCGTGTTTTATTTGATTAATGCCTGGTACTTTTTCCGCGCTGCCGACCAGTTAAACACCGTTCAGCTAAGTGAATCATCATCTACGGCACCTGAGCAGCAGCCGTTCAATCGGTTTATCGCCTTACGTTTTATCTTGTCCACGCCGCTGGTGCTGGCGATTATCGGGCTGGCGTTGGGCAATAATATGTTTGATGGATTAGTCGAATCATCAGGCACCGCGTTAATCGATAAAAATATGCAGTTGCCGGTTAAATACTTCGGGCTGATTGATGTGGCAGCCGGCGTCTGTGGCGTGGTCGGCACCTATGTTTATGGTGCTATGCTGACAATGCTCTCCAGAAGGCTGCTTTTATCTTTTGGCTTAGTGATGATTGTTATTCCCTCTTTGCTGTTAATCTTTCATACCTCTTCCCTGACGATATTTATTTTATGCTATGCCCTGACCATTATCGGCAAGGTGATTACCGGAAATATAAACAGAATAATAAGGATTGAAATTATTCCAATATCCATACTGGCCAGTGCTTCATCGTTGGTGGTGTTGTTCTGCCAGTCGATCCTGCCGGTGGTCGGGTTTACGCTGTTCTTGCTGGCGGGAAATAATGGCGCGGTGCACTACCTGATGCTGTGCGCGGTTTTGATAAGCTTACTCTCCGGGTTACTGCTGTTGATGTTATTCAGACCTGAAGCGACGGCGAGATAAGCAGGCCAGCAGCGGCATTAGCGCCGCTGCTGGAAAAACGCTTACCCCTGCATTCCGTGATGACAATTTTGCAACTCGCGCACCTGCTGTACTAAATCTGTCAGACAATCATCGTGCATACCACGATTTTTTAGCTCCTGATCCAGCGAGTAGAGATACTGCGCATTGGTGCCTAACGGCCCGCTGGCATGGGCGATTAATGGCGCAATGGTGGTTGCGCAACTGTCAGATTCATACAATGGATGGCGCGGATCCATCACAAACACCAGCGCGGTCACTTTACGTCCGTCATCCAGCGCCAGCTCACACCAGGTCGGCAGGTAACAGCCGGTAATCATTTCGCGCTTCCACAGCAGCTCAAGCTCTTCATACAGCTTCTCTTCCGGTAAGCGAAATGCCAGACCACTGGTGTTCCCGCCCTCTTTCAGCGCCAGCATACGGCCAGGCTGATGATGAGTACCGCGTCCGGCAGTCAACCGTAAACAGAAGGCGCGATGCCAGCCTTGCAGCGTGCCACTGGCCACCTCATCTGATTCAAAGATCGGGTTCCACATCAGTGACCCATAGCCAAAAATCCACACCGGGCTGTTATCCGGACGGCAGGTTAATGCTGCCGCCAGCGATGCTGCGCGCTGTTCGCAGGTCCACAACAACGACTCCTCGATGGAACCAAAAGCAGTTTTACAGTCTGCTTTTAATAAGAAATCCCGCGTTAACATATGAACCTCCCGTGCCACAGCTTTACTTCCCTGTTACTGACGAGCGTTTTTTCCAGTGAGTTATTGATTTGCGCACTTAGCGTTACGCTTACTCCCTTGACCATATTCATTTATTTGTTGGCGATCAAGTTCGACGTCGGTCAGCAGACAAAAAAGTGTCATCATTCGCCCTGCGGTTCACTGTGTTTTATGCCATTTATCATCTTCGCCTTTCTGGTACTGATGCTTTACCGCCGCCCAGGCCACTTTATGCGCCACTTCCTCACGCGACTCATCGCCACGACGCTCCTGCTTATCCTGATACTGCTCCCAGGCACTGTTAAACGCTTCCTTGTAGATCTCCTGAGCATGGGACGGCAAAACATTTTTCACATTGTCGGGTAACGAACGTTTCGTCTTATAAGGCATAACCTTGTCTCCTTTCTCCACACACTTTCTAAGCCTGGCGCATTTGGCAGAGAGTTCAAGCCCCTGGTTTTAACAGGGTCAGCTTGAAACGGCGTTTAGCCATCATTTATCGTTGTTACCGGCGAAGGAAAGCACCATAAAAACCTGAATTCAGCCTTTCTTCAGTTAGCTAACATTCAGATTAAGTTAAGGATAATCGGGATAACCCTCATTTATCAGCGCTGTAGCATGGATCTCAGGATAACGGGTAAAATAACGTAAAGTTGAATAATTTTAAGGCGAAGATTGTTACACTGTTACAGCTTGTAAAATAAACAAACCGCCATAATGCTTAGAAGCCTGGCCTCGGGTTTCTGCGAATTGCACTGATTAAGGAGATGAATGCCTATGGGAGCGCAAGAAGGCTCAAAAACACGTCATAAAGAATTTTCACTGATCTTCCCCATTATCGCGCTGGCCGTGCTGGCAATGTGGGGCTCATCGCAATCACTTCCTTTTGTCGTCGGCATCAATGTGCTGGCATTGATCGCCATTCTTAGCAGCGCATTCAGCGTTGTCCGCCACGCCGACGTGCTGGCGCATCGTTTAGGTGAACCCTATGGTTCATTGATTCTCAGTTTATCGGTGGTGATTCTTGAAGTCAGCCTGATCTCGGCGCTGATGGCCACCGGCGACGCCGCACCTGCGCTGATGCGTGATACCCTTTACTCCATTATTATGATTGTCACCGCCGGTCTGGTGGGCTTTGCTCTGCTGTTGGGTGGCCGCAAGTTTGCCACTCAGTACGTGAATCTTGCCGGGGTTAAGCAGTATATGATTGCCATCTTCCCGCTGGCGATACTGGTCCTGGTGTTTCCTAATGCGCTGCCGGGCGGCAACTTTACTACCGGTCAGGCGTTGTTGATCGCCGCCATTTCCGCCTCAATGTATGGCGTTTTCCTGCTGATTCAGACCAAGACGCACCAGAGTCTGTTTGTTTACGAACATGAAGATGATGGTGACGACCCACATCACGGCAAGCCTTCGGTACACGGTAGCGCCTGGCATACCACCTGGCTGTTGGTGCATCTGGTTGCGGTGATTGCCGTGACCAAAATGAACGCCAATCCGCTGGAGTTCCTGTTAACTGAACTGAATGCACCGGCCCAGTTTACCGGCTTCCTGGTGGCGTTACTGATTCTGTCCCCGGAAGGTCTCGGCGCGATCCGTGCAGTACTGGCCAACCAGGTGCAGCGCGCAATGAACCTGTTTTTTGGTTCGGTGCTGGCGACCATCTCATTAACTGTTCCGGCAGTATCGATTATCGCCACGCTGACTGACCAGCAGCTGATTTTCGGTCTTGAACCCCCGCATATGGTGATGATGATCGCAGTGCTGATCCTCTGTCATATCTCATTCTCGACCGGACGCACCAATGTGCTGAACGGCACTGCTCACCTGGCACTGTTTATCGGTTATCTGATGACGATTATGCTGTAACCACCGCCTGTAAAACCCTCGCGGAGCCTGTCGCCTGGCAGGCTCCGCGAAGGCTAATCTGACGCGCCCCTGCTCGCCACTCTCTTTCATTGCTGGCTTAACTCTACAGATCCTGATCTTTTGCGGCGACAACAGCGCTTTTTGGTGGCGCTCAGAATTGAACCGTGGAAGCTATTATCCTGACCTTAATGCCGCGGTAGTCGCCACTCACCCTCGCGCGATGACGGATAACTGTGATTAATTACTCAGGCGGACTGAAATATGTATATGCACACACTTCCACCACTCTCTTCTCAGATGCCTGCCCCGAACGGACAGCATCATGTTGCGGATCCCATTCTTGAGCACCAGATAAAATACCCATCCGCTGTGCGTCTGGCGCACAGTCAACTGGCCAATAACAGCGACATTATCTGCCAGCCCTACGAGCTGGTGAATAATCTTTTTCAACCAATGGATAATGGTATTCGCCAGGCGATTGAACCGGTTTTGCAGGATGCCTATTTGAAGTCGGCGACTTTTCGTTGCTTATATCACTATTGGGTTGAACAGCATCGCGCGATTCCGGATGCGAAATACACTCTTCAGCGCAGCGATACCTACAATATTGCCATCGTCGCAGATGAAATCCCGGTCTGTGGCCACGTGCTGGCGCTTCATTTACATGCGCAGGAGGATAAACTGCTGCCGTTTCCAACCACGACTGCGCTATCGGGCAATATTTCAGGAGAGCGCGCGTTGATAAATCTGATAGTTGGCATGCTGACCGGCCTGCTGGAAGTGTCTGATACCTCCCCTCAGCGAGGCCCGATTACCGAATGGGCCAACCTTATTCAGAGCGAGCGCGGTGCTGACGAGCCCTGTCAGACCCTCGGCGCGGCGCCAGAGATTGCCATGACCGCCACCAGCAGTGAAGTCATTAAACTGGAGACGCTTTTGCAACGCGTGAATGCTATCGACAGTGAGGCTCCTGATGGCATCCTGCAGGCCGTCAAATTCATTGAGACCTTTATTTTGCGAGAATCGTTGCTGATCGGGCAGACCACAGACAAAGTGTCAGAGGATTATTTCAGCATTGTGACGCAACATTTCCCGCACTTTCTTGCACACTACAGCCGGGTTGGGGTAGTTATGGCGGTTTTCCGTGGCATCCCAACCATTAAGAAAAGTGAAACCGCATTATTTCATGTGATGCAACAGCATGCCTGGTTTAAAGATTTGCCGCCCGAGAATTACTGGCGATTATCACTGGACTGGAATAAGCAAACTACGCATTCGAAAACCAGCTTTGAAAACGAAGCCGGATTTATGTCCGGCATGAATAACGGCTGGATATTTATGCTGGAAAATATTAATAAGCGATTTGACAGCCATATTTTCAGGCAGCTACATGATAATTGCATCAATCAGGTCTGCCGCTACGACACTAATGGGGTTGCGGTTTATTTCGAAACCGGCTATCGAAGTTGCACTATGGGTTTTCAACTCAAGATGGGGGTATACCTGACACAAACCGGGCGGACTGAACGATTGGCGTTATTTAAACACTATCCCTGCTTAACCAGAATGGTGGGGACAGGTGAAGATTATTATATGCGCGATCCCTATTTGCGAACGCCTGAGGAACACCAAAAAAACGCTGATAATTTTATCGCTGAATATCATCATAACGTGGCATTAGCGGGCGGTAATAAAGAAGAAATAGAGAAACAGATTGTCAGGCTCTGTGTCATTCTTGAGTGGGCGCATCTGTTTGAGGATGGTAACGCCAGAACCATCGGCATTTTGTTAGTGAACTTCCTGCGCCTGCAAAATGGCTTACCACCGACGATTATGTTGAATCCCAATAATTTTGATGGTCATTCCACCGATGAACTGGTGGCGGAGATGAGACTGGGTGAACAACGCTTTCGGTCATTACTGGCGGAAAAAAAACCACGGAATATGCCTTAAACCACAAGCAGGCAAGGAATCGCTTGCCTGCCTGTTTTCAGATGTTGTTTTTACTTAGCAGCCTGATACTTCAGCGTATGACCGTTGCCGGTCAGGGTTAAACTGCCCTGCTCCAGCTTGAGGGTCGCACCGTTATTTAATACATCGCTAATCACGCCATCCCAGTTCGACAGCTGACTATCGCTGCACATCATGCGCGTCGAGCCGATCTGTTTCACCGTCAGCACATCGCCATTCAGTTCGCCCTGGCCGAAGAAGCGGTTGCACATGACGCCGCTGACGCGTAAATCGCTGCTGAACGCGATTTCCGGCTGTTTCTGCGCGTCGTCACTGACGTTAACGCCATCAACGCTTTGTAAGCTGAAACTGTGATTTGCCAGCTGCTGAGCATCGATACCACTTTCATCACGACTGCATCCGCTTGCCATCAACACCAGCAATGCCAGTGGAAGGATCTTTTTCATGCTACTGCTCCTTATCGGGATTTTCCATCATGCGGGTAAGCTGAGCGATAATATGCTGACTAAGCCCCTTTCCGGCAAGCAGAATTATCTTTAAGCGCGCATGGCAATTGTAATGTTTTTTGAACAGAGACAGGAAGGGGTCAGACAGAAGGGTAAGGCCCGCACAGCAGCGGGCCCCGGGACGATCAGTTGCTGGTATCCAGCTCAGGGAAGCTTTTAACCATATCGTCAATCGCTTTCATCTGCTTCAGGAATGGCTCCAGCTTATCCAGCGGCAGCGCCGACGGACCATCACACTTGGCGTTGGCCGGATCCGGATGCGCCTCGATAAACAGACCAGCAAGGCCGACTGCCATACCGGCGCGCGCCAGTTCGGTTACCTGACCACGACGTCCGCTGGACGCGGAACCAAATGGGTCGCGACACTGTAATGCGTGGGTGACGTCAAAAATCACCGGGCTGCCGTTAGTCACTTGCTTCATTACGTTGAAGCCGAGCATATCGACCACCAGGTTGTCGTAACCGAAGTTAGCACCACGGTCACACAGAATGACTTTATCGTTGCCGCCTTCCGCGAATTTTTCAACGATATTGCCCATCTGACCCGGGCTGACAAACTGGGGTTTCTTGACGTTAATCACCGCACCGGTTTTCGCCATCGCTTCAACCAGATCGGTCTGACGCGCGAGGAACGCAGGCAGCTGGATCACATCAACCACATCCGCCACCGGCTGCGCCTGGCTCGCTTCGTGGACATCGGTGATCACTTTCACACCAAAAGTCTGTTTCAGTTCCTGGAAGATTTTCATCCCCTCTTCCAGTCCCGGACCGCGATAAGAGCGAATCGATGAACGGTTAGCTTTATCAAATGACGCTTTAAATACGTAAGGAATACCCAGTTTTTCGGTCACGGTGACATAATGTTCACAGATACGCATCGCCAGATCGCGAGATTCAAGCACATTCATACCGCCAAAGAGTACAAATGGCAGATCGTTTGCGACGTTGATGTCGCCAATGTTAACCACTTTTTGAGTCATGCCTTCGCCTTTTCCTTTCTTCAGGTCTGCACCGCTTAGTGAAGCGTAACCTGTTTATGTTCGATAGAATGAATTTGTACTTTAATCATTTCACTGACCGGATCTTCCGGGCACTGCTCAACGAAATAGGTCAGGTCAGTCAGCGCGATATGTTCACACTCCAGCTGAGCGTAGATCAAACCGCGATCGCGAATTTCATACGGATCGTCAGGATCAATTTGCAGCAGCACATTGCTGACATTCAGCGCCATTTCCATGCGCTTCTCTTCCATCAGTGCCGATTTCAGCGTATCCAGCATTTTGCGGATAACCGTGGTCGACTCGGCTTCTTCCAGATCGTCTTCATACAGCTCAGCCGTCGGGCTGATATTGCCCTTCAGCCACACTTCCAGCGTATGTTCATCAAGGGTTTCGCCGTTAAACGGATTAATCAGCCACATTTCGCCATCAAGCCAGTCGGCGCGCAGAATCAGCTGGGTCGGGAAGATCACCGGTAATAACGGCACATCCAGCTCTTCGGCAATATGCAGCAGGATAACCCCCAGTGAAACCGCCGTTCCCTGACGGCTTTTCAGCACGTTATCCAGCCACAGCGCATCCGACAGTTTATAGATGCCGCTGGCACCGCCAAAGCCCCACTGCTGATAAAACAGCTCGAGCAGTTTTTCCAGCTTTAAATCTTGCTGGGTTTCAGCGGCCACATACTCCCGCGCCTCAGCGACCAGCGCTTGCAGTTGAGAACCCACGTCATCGGTTGGAAAATCATCGCGTATCGCCCGCGATGCGGCAATCACCGCTTCACAGAGCGGTGATTCAGAAATATCAAATTTGGCTTCGGACGTCATACAATCCCCAACAGTGGCACTTTACTTGTGGCCAGCTTAATGATGACGAAAATCACCACTAACGCCACGAGGAAGGCAACCCAGCGTACTTTATTAGCACGCGGTCGCCGTCCAAGGACGATTGCGCCGAGCACGATATAGATAATAACGCCAAACAGCTTCTCAGTCAGCCAGCTACCTTGCGGTGAAAACGGATAAAAATGGGTAATGTTTACCAACAGAATACCGGAAATAAACAGTAAGGTATCATTCAGATGGGGAACAATGCGTACCCACCGGCGTTGCAGCATGGCGGAACCCGCCTGCAACCAGTAAAAACGCAGGATAAACATAGTGATGGTGATGGCAACCGTCAGCAAATGAAAGTGTTTGATTGCTCCATAATAAGCGGCCATAAAAAAATCCTGTTCTCTATGATAGTAATTTCTGTCCGACGGTAACGCGATCGTTGCCGCCGTAATCCTGACAGGTTTCCACCTGCAAAAACTGGTGCTGACGCAAAATTTCCCGAACGTCTGCCGCCTGTTGCCAGCCATGTTCCAGCAACAGCCAGCCGCCCGGCTTTAAATACGTCGGCGCAGCGGTGGCGATCTGTTTGATATCGGCCAGCCCATGATCGTCTGCCACCAGCGCGCTAAGAGGTTCAAAGCGCACATCGCCCTGTAACAGATGCTGGTCTTCGGCATCAATGTAAGGAGGATTGCTGACAATCATGTCAAAACGGCGTTCTTCCAGCGCGGAAAACCAGTCACTGCGCACAAAGTGGCTGTTGGTCAGCTGTAATCTGTCGGCATTATATTGCGCCAGCGCCACTGCTTCTTCAATGCGGTCGACGCCAGTTACCCGACAGTCCGGGCGCTCGCTGGCCAGCGCCAGCGCCACCGCACCGGTTCCGCTGCCCAGATCGAGTAATGAGGCAGGCACTGCGGGCAGACGCGCCAGCGCCTGTTCAACGAGGATTTCAGTATCGGGACGGGGAATCAGCGTGGCGGCAGAGACGCGAAGCGGCAGTGACCAGAATTCGCGTTCGCCAGTGAGGTGCGCAATCGGCTCCCCGTGCGCGCGGCGGGCGATTAACGCCTCCAGCTGCGTCAGTTGCTCAGCGCTCAGAAGCGTATCATCAAACGCGATCAGCCAGCTGCGAGATTTGCCGGTGACAAAGCCGAGTAAGATTTCAGCATCGCGTTTTGGGCTGTCACCGCCGCACAGCGCGGCGGTAGCAGCTTTTAGCCAACTGCGTATATCCATTAATCCTGCTCAGACAACGCGGCCAGCTGGTCAGCCTGATATTCCTGCACAATCGGCTCGATCAGCGTATCCAGTTTCCCTTCCATCACTTCATCCAGACGGTAAATGGTCAGGTTAATACGATGGTCAGTCACACGTCCCTGCGGGAAGTTGTAGGTACGGTTACGGTCCGAACGGTCACCGCTGCCCAGCAGGTTGCGGCGGGTTGACGCTTCTTCCGCCTGACGTTTCGACATTTCCGCCGCACGAATACGTGAACCCAGTACCGCCAACGCTTTGGCTTTGTTTTTGTGCTGCGAACGTTCGTCCTGACACTCCACCACAATCCCGGTCGGTAAGTGAGTAATACGGATGGCGGAATCGGTGGTGTTAACGTGCTGACCACCGGCACCGGAAGAACGGAAAGTGTCAATTTTCAGATCGGTCGGGTTAATATCCGGCAGTTCGGCTTCCGGCAGTTCCGGCATCACCGCCACGGTACAGGCGGAGGTATGAATGCGTCCCTGCGACTCGGTTTCCGGCACGCGCTGCACGCGGTGGCCGCCCGACTCAAATTTCATCCGGCCATAAGCCCCGTCACCAATCACTTTGGCAATCACTTCTTTATAGCCGCCGTGTTCACCGTCGTTGGCGCTCATCACCTCAACGCGCCAGCGGCGGGTTTCCGCATAGCGGCTGTACATACGGAACAGATCGCCGGCAAAAATCGCCGCTTCATCACCGCCGGTTCCGGCGCGCACTTCGATATAACAGTTACGCTCATCATCGGGATCTTTCGGTAACAGCAGCAGTTGCAGCTGTTGCTCCAGCTCTTCGCTGCGCTCACGCGCCTCTTTCAGCTCTTCCTGCGCCATATCGCGCATTTCCGGGTCGGCGATCAGCATTTCGGCGGTTTCGATATCTTCCTGCACCTGCTGCCACTGACGGAAACACTGGCTGACATCGGTAAGCTGGGCATATTCGCGAGAAAGTGCGCGGAAACGATCCTGATCGGCGATCACGCCCGCATCACCGAGCATCGCCTCCACTTCTTCGTGGCGCTCCTGCAAGGCTTCCAGTTTGGCAACAATAGAAGTCTTCATGTGGTGTTATTTACCTTGTAAATGGAGTTCGTTAAATGGGTAGTGTCGCGGAACTGCCGGTGACACTACCTAATCCAGCCCGAGGCTGTCGCGCAGGATCTGCAGACGTTCGTCATCGCCATCGCGAGCGGCCTGCTGGAGAGATTTGGTAGGAGCGTGAATCAGACGGTTGGTCAATTTATGGGCGAGGTCGCGCAGAATAGCTTCTGCATTGCCGCCCTGCTGCAGTGCTGCCAGCGCACGTGCTTCCAGTTCTGCACGCACCTGATCGGCCTGCGAACGGTAATCACGGATGGTTTCTGATGCACTTTGCGCACGTAGCCAGGCCATAAACTCACCGCTCTCTTGTACCACGATGGTTTCGGCCTGAATGGCGGCGGCTTTACGCTGCGCCATATTTTTTTCGATAATCTGCTGTAAATCGTCAACGCTGTACAGATAGGCGTTGGCCAGCTTACCCACTTCCGGCTCCACATCGCGCGGAACGGCAATATCCACCAGCAGCATCGGCTGATTACGCCGCGCTTTCAGCGCACGCTCCACCATCCCTTTACCAATAATCGGTAATGGGCTGGCGGTAGAACTGATAATGATATCGGCTTCTGCCAGACGGGTATCGATCTCCGCCAGGTTGACCACTTCCGCCCCGACTTCATCCGCCAGCAGCTGAGCGCGTTCACGGGTACGGTTAGCGATAATCAGTTTTTTAACTTTATGTTCGCGTAAGTGACGCGCTACCAGCTCGATGGTTTCACCGGCACCAACCAGCAACACGTTGACCGTTGCCAGTGATTCGAAAATCTGACGCGCCAGTGTGCAGGCGGCAAACGCCACCGAGACGGCACTGGCACCGATATCGGTTTCAGTGCGCACGCGTTTCGCAACGGAGAAGGTTTTCTGGAACATGCGCTCCAGCTCACTGGAGAGCGAGTGGCCACGCTGCGAGTCGGCGAAGGCTTTTTTCACCTGACCAAGAATCTGCGGTTCGCCCAGTACCAGCGAATCGAGACCACTGGCGACACGCATCAGATGGCTGACCGCCTCATTGTCGTGATGCCAGTAGAGACTTTTTCTCACCTCATCAGCACTGAGCTGATGGTAGTCGCACAGCCAGCGAACGAGTTGCTCTTGCAGATTCTCTTGCTGTTCTACACTCAGGTACAGCTCGGTACGGTTACAGGTAGACAGGACAACGCCGCCCTGCACAAGTGGCTGCGCCAGCAGGCTGTTAAGGGCCTGTTCCAGCGTATCCGGCGAAAAGGTAACGCGTTCGCGCAGAGCAACAGGTGCCGTTTTGTGATTAATTCCGAGGGCCAGCAGTGTCATGGTGATTAGGTCTGGATATCCCACTCTTGATAGGGTTTTGTGCAGCGCATTCTACAAGATGCGCGAGATCAATAAAAGCCATACAGAGCATATGCATTAACAAGATATAGTCGATTGCAGTCAAATAAGACAATTTGAGCATTGACGGCTTAAACGCGGATGGTTAGCGTTAACGGTTAGACTGGGCAAGCATGCCCGGATTGCGTCTGAGGAGATGACCACGCTATGACCATGAAGCTTGTTACTCAAAGGGACTGTCGCCTGCTGCGCCTCCTCCCGCTGGCCAGCGTTTTGCTGGCAGCCTGTACCCTGAACAAACCGCAGGGGCCGGGTCAAAGTGTCACCTCTCCCGAATGGCAACAACATCAGCAAGCGGTTGAAAAAATCACCCAGTATCAAACCCGTGGCGCTTTTGCCTATCTCTCCGACAGGCAAAAAGTTTATGCGCGCTTTAACTGGCAGCAAACCGCGCCGGATCGCTACCGTTTGTTACTGACTAACCCGCTGGGCAGCACCGAATTGCAACTTGATGCGCAAGGCTCAGTGGTTCAGCTGGTCGATAACAAAGGCAAACGCTACGTCAGCGATGATGCGGAGAAGATGATCACTCAGCTGACCGGAATGGATATTCCGCTGGAGAACCTGCGCAAATGGATGATGGGTCTGCCAGGCGACGCCACCGACTATGCGCTAAACGATCAGTATCAGCTGCGTGAGCTGAACTACAGCCGCAACGGCCAGAACTGGAAAGTCAGCTGGCAGGATTACGACAGCAAAGTGAACCCGGCACTGCCGGCGAACCTGGAACTGCGCGAAGGCAGTCAGCGTATTAAACTGAGAATGGACAGCTGGACCGTTAAATGATGACCACCTGGCCCGCTCCGGCAAAACTGAATCTGTTTCTCTATATCACCGGCCGTCGTGCAGACGGCTATCACAATCTGCAAACGCTGTTCCAGTTTCTGGATTATGGCGATACCCTGACCATCACCCCGGACAGCAGCGGCGAAATTAACCTGTCGACGCCGGTTGACGGCGTACCGGACGAGCAAAACCTGATTGTGCGCGCCGCGCGTCTGCTGATGCAGCATGCCGCGACTGCCGGTACGCTCCCCCCGCAGGCCGGTGCCACTATCGCCATTGATAAGCAATTGCCGATGGGCGGTGGCCTTGGCGGCGGTTCATCCAACGCCGCGACAGTATTGGTCGCGCTGAATCATTTATGGCAAACCGGTTTTGATTTCGACCAGCTGGCGGCGATGGGATTAACCCTCGGGGCCGATGTGCCGGTATTTGTCAAAGGCCATGCGGCGTTTGCCGAAGGTGTCGGCGAGCAACTGGTGCCGGTTAACCCGCCGGAAAAATGGTATCTGGTAGCGCATCCTGGCGTCAGCGTACCCACGCCGCTGGTATTTAATCACCCGGAGCTGAAACGAGACACGCCAACGCGTGAATTTTCGTCTATTATGCAGGCAGGTTTCAGCAATGATTGTGAAGCAGTCGTAAGAAAACGTTTTCGTGAGGTTGAAGAGCTTGTTTCCTGGCTGCTAGAATACGCGCCGTCGCGCCTGACAGGAACCGGCGCTTGCGTGTTTGCAGAATTCGACACCGAGTCCGAAGCCCGTCAGGTGCTTGAGCTGGCCCCGAAGTGGTTACGGGGATTTGTTGCGAAAGGGGTTAACCTCTCTCCGCTGCACCGTAACCTTTCAGGGCATTAAGCGATTACGTGACAGTGTCACCCTGTTCCTGATACTGCACGTGGCGCATTAACACACCCGTATGAAACAGTCGTAATTGGTATGGCGCCCATTGCCAATTACGATTATGTTCATTCTCTGGACGCAAAGCCTGAGGTTCTTCTCGTGCCTGATATGAAGCTTTTTGCTGGTAACGCTACGCCGGAACTAGCACAACGTATTGCCAACCGCCTTTACACCAGCCTGGGCGACGCCGCTGTCGGTCGTTTCAGTGATGGTGAAGTGAGCGTACAAATTAATGAAAATGTACGCGGTGGTGATATTTTCATCATCCAGTCCACCTGCGCTCCAACCAACGACAACCTGATGGAACTGGTTGTTATGGTTGACGCCCTGCGTCGAGCTTCCGCTGGTCGTATTACTGCTGTTATTCCCTATTTTGGCTATGCGCGTCAGGACCGTCGTGTCCGTTCTGCGCGCGTGCCGATCACCGCGAAAGTGGTGGCGGATTTCCTCTCCAGCGTTGGCGTTGACCGTGTTCTGACCGTGGACCTGCATGCAGAACAGATTCAGGGATTCTTTGATGTCCCGGTTGATAACGTATTTGGTAGCCCGATTCTGCTGGAAGATATGCTGCAGATTGGCCTGGAGAACCCGATTGTGGTTTCTCCGGACATCGGTGGCGTAGTACGTGCTCGTGCTATCGCTAAACTGCTGAACGATACTGACATGGCGATTATCGACAAGCGCCGTCCGCGCGCGAACGTTTCCCAGGTGATGCATATCATCGGTGACGTGGCGGGTCGTGACTGTGTGCTGGTCGACGATATGATTGATACCGGCGGTACCCTGTGTAAAGCAGCGGAAGCGCTGAAAGAGCGCGGTGCCAAGCGCGTCTTTGCTTACGCAACGCATCCGATTTTCTCTGGTAACGCGGTGGAAAACCTGCGCAACTCGGTTATCGACGAAGTGGTGGTTTGTGACACCATTCCGCTGCCGGAAGAGATCAAAGCCCTGCCAAACGTGCGTACTCTGACATTGTCTGGCATGCTGGCCGAAGCGATTCGCCGTATCAGCAATGAAGAATCTATCTCTGCAATGTTCGAACACTAAGTTCAGCGCAGAGTGTCTAAAGCCGGGCTTGCCCGGCTTTTTTATGCGCCCAGCACATGATGTTGGTTAAGAAAATCGATAAATACCCGTAGCTTCGGCAGTAAATGGCGATTGTCCGGCCACAGCAGTGAAAACTGCCCGCCGCCGCGGATATGCTGATCCATCACCGTCACCAGCGTACCGGCCTGAATCTCCTGCGCGACGGCAAAATCCGGCACATACACCAGGCCTAAACCGCTGACCGCCGCTGAAATCAGCGCCTCCAGATTGCTGAACACCAACCGTTCGGATACCCGTTGCTCAGCGCGGGAGCTGAACTGCCAGGCTTGCAGACCGCCGCTGGCGCTGAAACGATAACGTAAACAGGCATGGTCAGCCAGATCGACTGGCGACTGCGGCTGTCCAGAAGCGGCCAGATACGCCGGTGACGCCACCAGCTGAAAACGGTAGCTGCCAAGCCGTTTTACCCGCAGCTGCGAATCAGTGAAGCTGCCGCTGCGCACCACCACATCCACGCCTTCGGCAATCACATCCACCAGTCGATCGCTGAAATCGAGATCCAGTTCAATATCCGGGTAACGCGCGATAAATTGCGGCAACATCGGCATCAGCAGGCGATAACCAATGGCCGGCAAGCTGACGCGCAGTCGGCCACTCGGCCTGGCCATCACCCGTGACAGCTCGTGCTGCGCCTCTTCAATTTCCGCCACGATGCGCCGTGCGCGCTCATAAAACAGCGTGCCCTCATCGGTCAGACTGATGCTGCGGGTACTGCGATTCAGCAGGCTGACGCCCAGACTGTTTTCCAGCCGCGCCACGCTTTTACCTATCGCCGAGGCCGATACGCCCAGCCGTTCCGAGGCGGCAATAAAGCTGCCACACTCCACCGTTTTCACCAGTGCAGTCAGAGCACTCAAACTTTCCAGCGTCTTCATTACGGAATTTTTGTCCTTTCAGTGGCGATTAACAGCCTGTTTTCTATTACAGGCGGCCATTTTATCCTGTCATCCTCGCACACATTACTAACGGATGAACAGTATGAGCACACTGGTTCTGGATCAGATTAGTCCTCGCAGAACGTTACTGGCAGTCTGTACCGCCGGTATGATTTTGCCCCTCAGTTTTACCGGCGGCGTGATTGCCACGCCAGCAATTGCCCAGCAACTGGGGGGATCGCCGCTGGCACTCAGCTGGATAACCAATGCTTTTATGCTGACCTTTGGCAGCTTGCTGATGGCAGCCGGCAGTCTGGCCGACAGCCTTGGCCGCAAACGGGTATTTCTTAGCGGTGTGCTGCTGTTTACTGTGGTCTCGCTGGTGACAGGCCTGTCACCGAATGTCTTTACGCTCGATGTGTTACGCGCGATTCAGGGGATTGCCGCCGCCGCCGCACTGGCGGGCGGTGCAGCGGCACTGGCCGATGCCTTTAGCGGACACGGTCAGGCGCGTGCGTTCAGCCTGCTCGGCACCAGTTTTGGCGTCGGCTTAGCCGGTGGACCAGTGGTATCCGGTTTGCTGATCGATCATGGCGGCTGGCGCAGCGTATTTCTGACCTGCGCACTGTTTGCAGCACTGGCCGCGCTGCTGGGCTGGTCAGGGATGCGCGAATCCCGTGCTGCGCAGCGGGGCAACATCGATCGCTGGGGCATTATCAGCTTTAGCCTGGCGGTGACCTTGCTCACCTGGGGCATTTTGCAGGTCGGGGAAGATGGCTGGCAGCATCCACGGGTGCTGATGTTACTGGGCGGCGCGCTGCTGTTCAGCCTGCTGTTTATCACCGTCGAGCTAAAAACCGCGCAGCCGATGCTCGATCTGCGGCTGTTTCGCTATCCGCGCTTTCTCGGCATTCAGCTGCTGCCCATCGCCACTTGCTACTGTTTTGTCGTATTGCTGGCGCTGTTACCGATCCGGCTGATGGGCATCAGTGGCCTCAGCACTCTGCATACCGGGCTGTGCATGCTGGCAATCTCGACGCCGATTCTGCTGGTTCCCAGTCTGGCGGTGACGCTGACACGCTGGTTCTCCGCCGGACTGCTCGCCAGTGCCGGTTTGCTGATCGCAGCTGCCGGTTTACTGCTGCTTAGCCAGCTCAGTGATATTAACGATATCAACACCCTGCTGCTGGCCATGGTGATTATTGGCATCGGCAGCGGCCTGCCGTGGGGATTGATGGACGGGTTGTCGGTAACCGTGGTGCCCAAAGAGCAAGCCGGAATGGCAACCGGCATCTTCAGCACCATTCGTGTGGCCGGAGAAGGTATCGCGCTGGCGCTGGTGATTACACTGCTGACCGAACTGATCGCCGCGCCGCTGTCACACTCTTTCGCCGCGGACACCGCACGTTCTGCCGCGCAGTACCTGGTCAGCGGCAATCTGACGCGCGCCAGTGAGCAACTCGGGCTGAGTCCGGCGCTGCTGGCCGGGCGCTATTTGCAGGCGTTTAATCAATTATCACTGATCTTAATGGCCATCACCCTGCTTTCCGCGCTGATGGTCTGGCTGTGTCTGCGCGGGAAAAAGGCGAAATAGCCCGGCTTATGTCGCTATCTTTCTCCTTTTTTGTCGTAAAATGCACCAGTAAAAACTTTTTTAGTTACGCACCGGGGCTAATTCTTTTTCCACTGATTTATTAGTGGTATTTTGCTGCGATCGCTTATCTGGAAAGTTTCCCCCATGCCGCTCGACGTCTATACCCTTTATATCTGTGAGCTTTTCGTGCTGGGCTTTGTCAGCATCATTATGGTATTTGCCTGGAGTGGCACGCAGTACGATCGGGTTCTGGGCTATAGCTGCCTGAGTATGGGCCTGACCCTGCTGGCGGTGTTCCTGAGCAGTCTGCGCAGTTTCGGTTTCCAGTTTTTACCCATTTTTGTCGGAAATCTGTTGCTGATGCTCGCGTATGGCATGTTACTGAATGCTTTTCGCAGCTTTTGCGGCAAACCCGTACGCTACCACTGGGTACTGGGTGCCCTGATATGGGCAATACTCTGCCTGTTTCCGGGATTTTACCATTCGCTGCCGCAACGGATTTTCGTCTGCTGCGTATTGTGCATTTTGTATACCAGCGCCTTAATTATCCTGCTGGTGCGTTCGCGCGCCAGCCTGCAAGTAACATTCTGGCCTGCCCAGTTCCTGTTATGGGTTCATTTGCTGTTTCATATCGCCCGAATGCTGATCGATACCGGTAGTATCAGTAAAGTGCATGGCGCCATCGGCGGGTCGACTTTTTCACTCTATGTGATTCTGGAATCGATTCTGTTTGTTATTGGCGTCACTTTTACCATTCTGGCGATGGTGAATGAGCGCAGCCAGATTATGTATAAACAGGCTTCACTGCGTGACCCCCTCACCGGGGTCTGGAATCGCCGCGCGCTGTTTAATCAGGCGGATAAACTGACACTGCGCTGTAGCCGCAGCGCCGAACCGCTGTCGGTGATCCTGTTTGATCTCGACCATTTTAAAAGTATTAATGACCGTTACGGGCATTATCAGGGCGATCGCATTTTGCTGGATTTTTGTCAGGTGGTGCAGCAGATATTACCTGCCGACGGCCATTTCGCCCGTCTTGGCGGTGAGGAATTTGCTGCCATATTGGTGGTTGATGAGCCTGCTGCCGCCAGTTTAAGTGAGCAGATCCGCAGCGCGGTACTGGCCTCGCTACCCGATAACGTCAGTTATTCGGTCAGTATTGGCTATACCACCCGCTGGCTGCACCAACAACCGTTTGCTGAGTCAATGGTTGCCGCCGACGAAGCGCTGTATCGCGCCAAAGCCAATGGCCGCAACCGCGTCGAAGCCTTTATTTCGCCTGCGCTGGTGTAAATCAGCGCTGTCACACGGCTTTCACACCGTCCCCTTATGCTTCGCTCTGTCGCTAAAATGGAGAGAAGCATGAATCGCAGAAATTTACTTAAATCAGGACTCGCCTGTGGCACTGCGCTGTTATTGCCGAAAACGGTGTTTGCTAACCCGCTGATCGGTCGCGACGCCCAGCGTCCGGCTACCCCTTCCGGCCTGCAAACCGGGGATGTGCTGCACGATCGGGCAATGGTCTGGTGTCGCAGCGATCGCACCGCACGTCTGTGGCTGGAGTGGGATACGGACGGCAGTTTTCGTCAACCGCAAAAAATTCGTGGCCCCTGGGCACTGCCGGAAAACGATTATATCACCCGCCTCGATCTGCGCGGCCTGCCCGCAGACCAGCAGATTCACCTGCGCCTCAGCTACCGCGATGCTGACCTTAATCATCTGATTTCTGAACCGTTACTCGGACAGTTCCGCACCCCGTCACTACAGACGCGCAGTATCCGCTTTGTCTGGTCCGGCGATACCGCAGGCCAGGGTTACGGTATTAACCCCGACTGGGGCGGGATGCGCATTTACGAAACCATGCGTCAGCAGCAGCCTGATTTCTTTGTTCACTCCGGCGATACCATCTATGCCGACAGTCCGATTGAGGAAACCGTCACGCCAGGCGAAGGTGGCGTATGGAAAAATATCGTCACGCCGGAAGTCAGCAAAGTGGCAGAAACGCTGCATGAGTATCGCGGGCGCTATCGCTACAATATGATGGATGACAATGTGCGCCGCTTTAATGCCGAAGTGCCGCAAATCTGGCAGTGGGACGATCATGAAGTCACCAATAACTGGTCCGACAGTAAGCAACTGGACGATCGTTATCAGGTGAAAAGTGTTGAACTGTTGCAGGCGCGCGCCACCCGGGCGTTTCTCGACTATGCGCCGATGCGCCATTTTGATGACCGCGAGAGTGAACGTGTCTACCGCTACCTGCCGTGCGGGCCACTGCTCGATCGCTTTGTGGTGGATATGCGTAGCTATCGCGGTCCGAACAGCACTAATCTGCAAACCACCCTCGACGACGACAGCGCCTTTATGGGTAAGCAACAAATTGCCTGGCTGTTGGCCGGACTGAAAGCGTCAACGGCCACCTGGAAAGCGGTGTTTGCCGATATGCCGATTGGCCTGCAAGTACCGGACGGAAAAACCGCCGAAGGCGTGGCGCGCTGGGAAGCCATTGCCAATGGTGATAACGGCGCACCCAAAGGCCGCGAGCTGGAGATGGCGCTGCTGCTGAAAGCGATCAAGGATGCGGGAATCAAAAATGTGGTGTGGTTTACTGCCGATGTGCACTATACCGCGGCTCACCATTATCAGCCCGATAAAGCGACATTTCAGGATTTTGATCCGTTCTGGGAGTTTGTCTCCGGGCCGCTTAATTCCGGCAGCTTTGGCCCTAACGCGCCGGATAACACCTTTGGATTGCAGGTGGTGTATCAGAAAGCGCCGGAAAAACAGAATACTTCGCCGCTGGCGGGCTATCAGTTTTTTGGTCAGGTAGATATCGATGCCGATGACCGTAGTATGACGGTGCGCTTAAAAGATGTGGCTGGCGCAACGCTGTTTACTCAACAGTTGCAACCCGCCTGAGTATTCCGGGCGGGGTAGCCCCGCCCGCTAACATGATTAGCTATTATGACGATGGGAAGCACGGCGACAGCGTTTATCTCCGCAGTGACGCAGCCAGTAGTAACGATCCGCGACTTTTTCGCGACCGCTGATACGGGCACCCACCAGCCAGAGCAGCGCACCCAAAAAGATGCTGAAAATCGCGCCATGGGTCATATACTGCGGCAGTTGCAGCTGCGGCAGTTGATTCAGGATCGAGTAACCGACCCCCACAATCATGGTTAACAACCCGAGTCCCATCAGGAAATTACCTGCAACATGTGCATTTTTACGTTTCATCAGTCACCTCCATTACCTGAGTCAAGAGGCAATAGCACGTATTGCCTGGATGCCATAAGTTTAGGAAATGACCAGCAACTTCGATGCGTGCTGGATCACAATATTGACCGATGATTGACATTTCTTTACGTGTAATCGCCTGAATTTATATAGAAAATGTATTGTCACGGTAGTGAACTACTTTTTTCTCGCTTCCGGGACGGGGCAATTTTGTAATCCGCACCCTGGCGCAGTAAACTAGCGCCCTTAGATTAAGCACTTATCAGGAACCTACCACTGTGAGCAGTATTAAACTGATTGTTGGCCTCGCCAACCCCGGCGCTGAATACGCCGCAACCCGTCATAATGCCGGTGCCTGGTACGTTGACCTGCTGGCTGGACGCTACAATCAGTCACTGAAGGAAGAGAGCAAATTCTACGGCTACACCGCGCGGCTGAACATTGGCGGCGAGGATGTGCGTCTGCTGGTGCCGACCACCTTTATGAACCTGAGCGGCAAAGCGGTCGCAGCAATGGCAACCTTTTATCGCATCGCGCCGGAAGAGATCCTGGTGGCGCATGATGAACTGGATCTGCCGCCGGGCGTGGCGAAGTTCAAACAGGGCGGCGGCCACGGAGGCCACAACGGTCTGAAGGATATCATCAGCAAACTGGGCAACAACCTGAATTTCCACCGTCTGCGTATTGGCATTGGCCATCCGGGCGATCGCAATAAAGTGGTGGGATTTGTACTGGGTAAACCGCAGGCGGCGGAACAGCAGCTGATTGACGACGCCGTTGACGAAGCCGCACGCTGTACAGAAGTGTGGCTGAAAGAAGATCGTTTAAAGGCGATGAATCGCCTGCATGCGTTTAAAGCGGGATAATGCCGTAAAGTTAAATAACATCTCACCCGTTTTTTGTCGAGGCGGCGTTCTCGCCGCCCCTTTAACAAACAGCCCCCTGCCCAATCAATCAGACATCATCCGCCGCCACTTTATAATCGGGATCGTCCAGCTCATGCATGCAGTAAGGTCCGGCCTTCTGCAATAAGCTGATGCAGTCTTCACTCAGATGGCGCAGACGTAAGCTTTTTCCTGCCTGCTGATAGCGGCTGCTGAGCTTATCAATCGCTTCCACCCCGCTGGAGTCCATCACCCGGGTACGGGCAAAATCGATCACCACATTTTGCGGATCGTTTTCCGGGGAAAACAGCTCGGCAAACGCGCTGGCCGAACCAAAGAACAGCGGCCCTTCCAGCTGGTAAGTTTTGCTGTCGCCCTGCTCCTGCTGCTGCAAAATGGTGATACGGGCATGCTGCCAGGCAAACACCAGTGCCGAAATGATCACGCCGAAGATCACCGCCATCGCCAGGTCGGTAAAAATCGTCACCAGCGTCACCGCAATCATAATGACCGCATCGGCCTTTGGCATGCGCTTCAGACGACGCAGCGAGCTCCATTCAAAGGTTCGGATACAGACCACAAACATAATGCCCGCCAGCGCCGCCACCGGCAGTAAAGCAATATATTGCGACAGGCTGACCACAAACAGAATCAGCAGAATCGCGCCGACCGCATTGGAAATCCGCCCGCGTCCGCCGGAGGTAAAGTTAATAATCGACTGACCGATCATTGCGCAACCGGCAAAGCTGCCAAAGAAGCCACAAATCGTGTTACCGACGCCCTGCGCCACACACTCTTGGTTACCCGCGCCCTTTTTACTGCCCATCTCATCCAGCACCGCCATGGTCAGCAGCGACTCAATCAATCCGACCAGCGCAATAATCACCGAGTATGGCAGCACAATTTTCAGCGTTTCCCAGCTCAGTGGCGCATTCGGCAGATGAAACATCGGTAAGGTTCCGGAGATATCGGCTAAGTCACCAACGCGTTTGGTATCCAGATGAAAACCAATCGCAATAGCGCTAATCGCAATCAACGCCGCCAGTGAACCCGGAATAATTTTGCTAATTTTGGGGAACAACCAGACAATCAACATCGCCAGTGCCACCAGCCCGTACATCTGCGGCCCCTGGTTTTTGATCATCGGGATCTGCGCCAGCATAATGACGATTGCCAGCCCGTTAACAAAGCCAAAGATCGCCGGTTGCGGCACCAGCCGGATAAACTTACCGAGGCGAAACACGCCGGTCAGTATCTGAATCACACCGGCAAAAATGGTCGCCAGCAGCACATATTCATAGCCATGCTGGGTAATCAGACTGATTAACACCACCACAATCGAACCCGCAGCACCGGAGATCATCCCCGGTTTGCCGCCGAAAAACGCCGTCACCAGACCCAGTATAAAAGCGGTATGTAAACCAATGGTCGGTGATAATCCTGCCAGTAATGAAAACGCGGTCGCTTCGGGAATCAGCGCCACGGCCACGACAGAGCCTGCCAGCACGTCATTTTTGACGTCGGTAGCCCTGAGGTTGCTCAGGTTAAACATAATCTATTCACTTTTTTTATTAAAATCAGACTGCTGTGCTGCCGACGAGGCCGGGCACAGTAAGGTTGTCATTCAGACAGCAGCGGCAATCACCGCGCGCAGGAGAGGGAAAACTCAGGGTGGCGTAAGCAGAAATGAGTTCATCCGCGGGGGTCTCCGTTTGTCATGAATGGCGTTAGTATCGGAAAATCAGATCGCGATCACAAGCCATAACTTAACACTCAGGATGAAATCGCCGCCATCCAGGTAATAATTACGTGTATAATGCCGGAAGTTTTTTCTATGTCATTATTGAGGTATTTTAAAATACCTTGATTATCAAGCTATTAAGGTGATTCAAACATGGGATTCAAATGCGGTATCGTGGGCCTGCCTAACGTGGGTAAATCCACCCTGTTCAATGCGTTGACCAAAGCGGGGATTGAAGCAGCAAACTTCCCGTTCTGCACCATTGAGCCGAATACCGGCGTGGTGCCGATGCCTGATTCACGTCTCGACAAGCTGGCTGAGATTGTTAAGCCGCAGCGTATTCTGCCAACCACGATGGAATTCGTTGATATCGCGGGTCTGGTAAAAGGCGCATCGAAAGGTGAAGGTCTTGGCAACCAGTTCCTGACCAACATTCGTGAAACCGAAGCGATTGGTCACGTGGTGCGCTGCTTCGAAAACGACAATATCATTCACGTTTCCGGCAAAGTTAACCCGGCGGACGATATTGACGTGATCAACACTGAACTGGCGCTGTCGGATCTCGACACCTGCGAACGTGCTTTGCAGCGCGTGCAGAAGAAAGCCAAAGGTGGCGATAAAGACGCGAAAGCAGAACAGGCGGCACTGGAAAAATGCCTGCCGCATCTGTCCAACGCGGGCATGCTGCGTTCACTGAAACTGGACGAAGATGAAAAAGCCGCCATCCGTTACCTGAGCTTCCTGACGCTGAAGCCGACGATGTATATCGCCAACGTCAACGAAGACGGTTTTGAAAATAACCCGTATCTGGATCAGGTGCGTGCGATTGCCGAGCAGGAAGGTTCCGTCGTTGTACCGGTCTGTGCCGCAGTAGAATCTGATATCGCCGAACTGGACGACGCCGACCGTGACGAGTTTATGGCTGAGCTGGGTCTGGAAGAGCCAGGTCTGAACCGCGTAATCCGTGCAGGTTACTCACTGCTGAACCTGCAAACTTACTTCACCGCTGGCGTGAAAGAAGTGCGTGCATGGACCATCCCTGTTGGCGCAACCGCCCCGCAGGCCGCCGGTAAAATCCACACCGACTTTGAGAAAGGCTTTATCCGCGCTCAGACCATCGCGTATGAAGACTATATCGCCTATAAGGGTGAGCAAGGCGCGAAAGAAGCCGGTAAGATGCGTTCAGAAGGTAAAGAGTACATCGTTAAAGATGGCGATGTGATGAACTTCTTGTTTAACGTCTAAATCTTTATTGTTTCATGAGGTTTCATTGAATCTTATGAACGTCATAAAAACTGATAAAATCCACGCAGTTGCGTGGATTTTTTTATTTCTGAAGTGCAACCCAACGGCAAAAAGCATGTATGCGTACACCCAGCGCCGTCTGTTAATTCTTCATCTGATTGAGGAATCCTGCCCATCATTTTTTAAATGGACACAATTTTTGGAGCACTTTTCTGCCAGACCTTCAAGCTGTCGCCCGGTTCATTTTTCATTGGCGCTTGTTCAGATAAGATTCTATAAGACGAATGGAAATTTGGTAGCTGACGAAAGTAGTCACCGCGCTGATAACAAGCAAGGCGACACCGACAAAGCCATCAACATCGTTCTCCCCAAATAGACTGGCTGCATTATTCCAAAATCTGTATTCCCCCTTCGTGACAGGATCTGATGGCCTGACAAGTAAGAAAGTCAGTATGAAAAAAAACACGCCAAGCAGAAATCTAAACCCCGTTGGGACACGTCTCACTGCCATTCAAAATCACCTCAATCGTTCCATATGACATTAAGCCGTTTGGCAACTTAGTCTGTTGTGTGGATAGCAGAGCTTGCCTTACTGTCAAAAAATCGATTCGGTGCTGGAAAGTGATGCACCCCAGCGATATACCCATTGGCCCAGGTGGATGAAGGCGGAAATTTCCTCTTTCAACGCCGTTAATCCACGTATGGTCATCAATCATACCGTCATCTCTATAGAGGGCGAACCACTCATACTTAATTACCGGTGTAGACGTTGGCCAGGAGTAAAAGTCATGAAGGTCGGCGCGGATTACCCCCTTCCACCCGCTACCAGGTCGCTTAACTATGTGGTAACGACCGTCAGGGATAGGACCGAGATTGGGAACTCCAACACAACCAGCACGATTGCGATACTGATCCTTTCCAGAATACGCCATAAATGTACCTACTCCGTATATCAGCAAGGGGCAGAAGTCGGCATCATTTACAACAAATTTTCCTTGAAGCGGCATGTGATATGTCTCCTTAGCTCGTTAAATCCATTAACGATTAGGGATTATATCATGCAAAAATCACACAGTAGGATGTGTGGAACTGGAACGGGACTTATATCACTATCCAGTGGTGACTGTTTAATTACGCGTTTCGCGCTTCTGCGATCGCAATACCATTCTCTTTGTATGCGTACACCCGGAGCCGTCCGTTAACTCTTCATCTGACTGAGGAGTTCGCGTTGCATCACTGCACCATGTTTTCCTGGCGGAGATGGTCAGGAGAGAGATTGTCCCTGGCAGGCAAGTTTTTCGCCAGCGTCGAGAAATACCGCAGTTCCTGCCATTGCGAACGATCCCCTACAACATACAGCCGCTGCTTAGCTCTGCTCACCGCAACGTTGAGCAAGTTTGGACGACTGGCCGCCCACGCTCTTGCACCAGGTTTTTGCAAATTACCCCCCAACACTAGCACCACAATATTGGCCTCTTTACCCTGAGTGGTATGCACGGTTCCCGTCTTGCGCGTGTCAAAACCCAGAGGTGAAGCCAGACGCCATAATTTCCGGGAACAATCTTTGAAAGGCGAAATCAGGAAAATATTCTCAGGCTGAATAGGGTGAATGTTTTGCAGTTCGAGCAGCATAAATACCAATAAATCTACCACGGTTAAACGCTACGCTTCCTTTCGGATCAGCAAAAGCACACCGCAACCTCCGGCGATAAGCGCAGCGGCCGCCAGCAGCAATGCAGGCTCCAGTGATGAAAACAGCGCCACACAGGCAGATGACACCAGAGGCCCGATCAACTGGCCAGTTGCGTATCCGGCGGTCAGCATACCCACGGTTTTCGCCATTTCACCGGTTGAGACTTCCCGCGCAAGACGCATCGACAGCTGCATAATCGACAAAAAACAGAGTCCGGTCAGTACGGTGGAAACCAACAATCCTGCTGCGTTATTTGCCACCACCGGCGCAGCCACCCCAATACCCTGCACGATCATGGCAAAGGCCAGGCTGATACGCGTATTAACCATCGAGGCAAACAGGATCACCAGCAATACCCCCGCCACCGCTGACAGCCCGAACAGCGGCCAGAAAAACGCCGCCTGGCCACCGCTACTGAAAACCGCGTGCGCCATTTGCGACAGGAAGGTCGCAGGCAGAATGTAGCCAAAGCCGGCGAGCGTATACACTCCCAGCAGCACTTTAAGATTACGTCCTGCGGGTGCTGCCGCGCCCTTCTTCTGCACGCCAGGCAATTCACGCGGCAGGCGGCGGAAGATCAGCAGAATCGCGGCCAGTGCGACAGCGCCATACACGTACCAGGCTTCCGATGAGTTGAAGTGATAAGCTGACATGATCCATGCCAGAACGCCCGTCAACGTGATGCCGATGCCAGGGCCGCTAAATACTGCCGCAGAGAGGCGCGGCGCATTTTTTGCCGCCAGCTCCAGCTGTGTCCAGGAGGTGACGATAATCAGCGCCCACGCGCCGCCGACGCCAGCGACAAAGCGGAACAGGCATTGCAGCAGAAACGACGATGTTGCACCCGAAAGCAGCGTGACCAGCATCGCGGCAGCCAGCCCCGTTTTAAGATAAACGGTGTGATTTCTCTTCATCCGGCTGACGTGAATCGCGCCCAGTAAATAACCGATATAGTTCATGGCGGCGAGGATGCCCGCACTGGACAGATTCAGAAATCCGTCGCTAATCATTACTGGGATCTGCGGAGTGAGTGAAAAGCGGCCGATTCCCATCACCACCACCAGCGTTAATATCCCGGTGAACATGGTGCTGACGCTGCCGGTGGCTAAGCGTCTGGTATCTGCGTTGCCTGGTATCTGTTGCGATGACATAATTCAATTTTTCCCGTGACTACTTTATTCTGTCCGTTAATCGTAAGTGCTAACCACTCCGGGAAAAATGGGGGGGTTTATCCTATGACAATAAATCATAGTCAGGAGAGTCCGATGTCCCGAAACCAGGACGTGAAATATTTTCTCACCAGGCGGCGTGAGGCGGTCAGCCCTGCCGAATATGGTTTTGCCACGACAGGCCGCAGAGTGAAAGGTCTGCGTCGGGAGGAGGTCGCACAGCTGGCCGCCGTCAGCGTCAGCTGGTATACATGGCTGGAGCAAGGCCGAAGCATCAGCATTTCCCATGGTGCCCTGCAGCGCATCGCCCGGGTGCTTAAGCTCTCCCCGGTCGAGCAGGATTACCTGGAAGATATTGTGCTCGGTCACAGGCATTCGCCCGCCAGAACCAGCAGGCAACTGCCTGAAGAGGTGATCGCCATGGTTGATGCGCTTAACCCGCACCCGGCGTTCGTTCGCAGCGCCAATATGGATATTCTCTACTGGAATGAGGCGGCCAAAAATGAAATTTTTGACTGGTCTGCGGTAGAGGCGAATGACCGAAACTCCCTTAAATTAATGTTTATCAACAGCGACTACCGGAAAATTATCCATGACTGGGATACCGCGGCAAAGCACACGATTTCGGCGTTCCGCTCAAATTATGCTGCTGGCAAGCAGACTGAAGAGTTCGAAGCCGTAATATCCACCCTCGATCAGCAAAGCGCGGATTTTCGCCGTATGTGGAATTATCACGATGTCAGCAAAATTGGCACCGGGAATAAAGCCATTATCGGTAAGGATGGCAATATTAGCCGTTACACCTACACCTCACTGGAGGTGGAGAACCTGCCGGGTGTGTTTGTCCTGTTCTATCTGAAGACGCCGGGCAGCTGACCCGGCTGAGAAGTTTCTGCCGGTGGTAATGCTGCCAAAAAACAGGACTCAGTTAGCTTTTATGATGTGCAGCGCTTTTAATTATATTTTAATGCGGGTAAAAAAGTTAAAGGTAAAAAAAGAAAACCTTCCCTGCCTGGTTGGGTTAAATATCAGTACCGCGCTGGCATTTATCTCATTTTACGTTTCAATTTCGCTTATTCCTGCCTCCATCGCGGCATTTCTTTGATCGTGGATTCACAGGCTTTAGGGTAATCGATAGCGTTCAGCAGTGATGCTGTTTCGTTGATATTCTCCGTACCCGATGGTAATCCCTCTTCCTGCCCTCCACCCTATAACAAAGGTTCAATTACAACATTTTAACCAGTGCCAAAAAGTTGCTGGCGGGCGCGCTGAAGGCTGACGCATTCCAGGCGGCGGCCAGCCCAATCATCGGCGGCGGCGATTTGAGATGTTTAAATACCACGCCAGACAAGGCGAGCTGGCGCATGGATTCCGGTACCAGCGACACCCCCAGACCGGCAGCGACCACCGACAGTATGGAGACAATATGCGGTGCAGGTTGTCCTTCAGGCGGTTCAAATCCCACCTTGCGGCAGGCAAGGATCGCCGCGCCTCTGAGACTGGTTCCCGTTTCCTGGGGGGTAAGAATAAAGTTATCGTGTTGCAACGCCGCCAGCTCAACCTTTCCACGCGCTTTCGCCAGCGGGTGTGCTAACGGCAGCGCCGCCACCAGCGGTTCCTGCAAAACGCGATGGCTGTCGATGCCTGCCGGCAAGGAACTTTCCTCCCTGATAAACGCAATATCCAGCTGATTTTGCAACAGCGAATCGATCAGTGCCAGCGAGTTCGCCTCGGTGACTTTCATATGCACGGCGGGAAATGCCTGCCCGAAATCTCTGATGCACGCGGGGATGACGGGATTAAGCCCCGCCGTGCCGGTAAATCCCAGCCTGAGTATTCCCGTCTCCCCCATCGCGGCTCTTCTCGCTGACGCTATCGCGTCTGATGCCAGCGTAGTGACCGGTTTAATCTCCTGCAAAAAAGCGCGACCGGCCTCGGTCAGTTGCACCCCTTGTGCTGTGCGGTTGAAAAGCGGATAGCCAATCTCATTTTCCAGATCGCGAATTTGCATACTCAGTGGCGGCTGACCAATACCGATGCGCGCGGCGGCACGGGTAAAACTCTTCTCTTCAGCCAGCATAAGAAAGTAGCGGATATGTCGCATCTCCATACTTTTTATATATACCTTTATGCATCTTCATATATTGGAAATATAGCATTGATTGGCGTAGTTTTGCCTGATAAATCCCCGTCAGGAAATACCATGAGTGATACCGTGAATGAGAATAAGTCTGAATATGCCCGTATCGATGAACAACAAAGCATCATTTCCCCCACCACCATTGCACGCGGCACGCCGGAATATCGCCGTGCCGGGCTGGCTTTCTTTCTGTTAGGCTTCGCCAGTTTTTCATTAATCTACTGCGTGCAGCCGCTGTTACCCGCCTTTACCCACGCCTTTTCCGTCACTCCGGCGCAGAGCTCACTCGCGCTGTCCCTGACCACAGGATTACTGGCCCTGTCAATATTACTGGCTGGGGCGTTTTCACAGGCGGTGGGTCGGCGTGGCCTGATGTTTAGCTCTATGGCGCTGGCCTCAATATGTAATTTCATTGCGGCCGTGGTGCCCGACTGGCACATGCTGCTGATTGCACGCGCGGCGGAAGGCGTGGTGCTGGGTGGCGTGCCGGCGGTGGCGATGGCATGGCTGGCGGAAGAGATTGACAAGCGCCATCTGGGAAAAACCATGGGACTGTATGTCGGAGGAACCGCGTTTGGTGCCATGATGGGTCGTGTGGGGATGGGCTTATTAACCGAGTTCACCTCATGGCGCATGGCGATGGCAGTGCTGGGGGTGTTATGCCTGATCGCCGCCGTCGGATTTATTCTTCTGCTGCCAGAGTCAAAAAACTTTCAACGTAAACCCGGACTGAATCTGCATTTCCATCTGAAAACATGGTCTCAGCATCTGAAAAATCCTGCATTACTGCGCCTGTATGCAACGGGATTTTTCCTCACCAGTATCTTCGTCACATTATTTAATTACGCCACGTTCCGTTTATCGGCTGAACCTTTCAGTTTTAGCCAGACGCAGGTGAGCTTAATTTTTTGTGCCTTCGCTTTTGGCATCGTGTCCTCCTCCGTGGCGGGCGGTTTGGCCGACCGCTTTGGTAAAAAACCGCTGTTAATCACCGGCTTTATACTGATGCTTGCCGGTGTGCTGTGCACCATCCCTACGAGCCTCGCCAGTATTATTATCGGTATTATTCTGGTCACTACCGGCTTTTTTGTCGCGCATTCCGTTGCCAGCGGCTCTGTCGGCCCGCTGGCCGGCAGTACACGCGGGCACGCTTCGTCTCTTTACTTACTGTTTTATTATATGGGATCGAGTATTACCGGCTCTGTTGGTGGCTGGTTCTGGTTGCATGGCGGCTGGAATGCCATCGTATGGCTCACCGTTGCGATCTCAGCCGCTGGACTCTTTTTAGCGCTGTTTGCTAAACAGAATAATAATTAGCACAGTGCCCCCTCTCTCTCACTGGCGGGTCGGCTGAAAAGCCGACCGCTGACTTTTATTTTGATTCTTGTCGCAAAAAAAGCATCGCAGCCTGTCGATGAATAAAAAAATTAATTTTTAAATTCAATTTATTACAAATAATCCCCACGCTATTTTTGCCTGCGCGCGTCAGATTCATTTTTTTTGAACTTACATCCATTTTCACCCAATTGTCTCCTGAGCCCTGATGAGAAATCATGATGCAAAAGGAGACACTGATGACACAAACAAATCTCACACACAGTATCGAAAAAGCCCGTCAATTAACCACGCCAGAACTTTCCGATGCGCTGGATTACTTTTCTCTGCCGGGTTCCTTATTGGGAATTAAACCGATCACGGCTAATCAGGCGATTGTTGGCCGCGCATGGACAGTGCGTTATGTCGCGATCGATCACGATCAGCCCGGCACCGTGGGCGATTTTATCGATCAGGTAAAACCGGGAGACGTCGTGGTCATTGATAATGCCGGACGCCAGGACTGTACCGTCTGGGGCGGAATTTTAAGCCAGCTGGCTGCGCAAAAAGGCATCGCCGGCACGGTAATCAATGGTGTATGCCGTGATACCGCCGAAGCTAACGCGGTGAATTATCCACTGTATGCCCTGGGTAACTATATGCGCACCGGTAAAGATCGGGTGCAGGTCGCCGCAGTCTCTGAGCCGATAGCCATAAGCGGTGTGCTGATTAAACCGGGCGACCTCGTGGTTGCCGATATTGATGGCGTGGTGGTGATCGCTCAGCAGCATATTGAAGCGGTGGTAAACAGAGCCCTTACCATGCAGAAAATTGAGCAACAGATTCTCGACGATGCCCTAAACGGAATGACCCTCTCTGACGCTCGCAAAAAACATCATTATCACCTGCTGCAACGCAACCCTAATAAATAAAAACCACCTTTTAATTAACCAGGAGCATCCGATGATCAATAACCCCGTCCCTTTATCTGCACAAACCATTGATCTGTTAAAACAGCTTGGCACCGCCACGGTATATGAAGCGCAGGGAGCCTTTGGTGCCCTGGATTCAGGTATTAAACCGCTTAGCCCGACGATGAAAATGGTCGGCCCGGCATTCACCATTGATATGCGCCCTGCCGATAATCTGATGATTCATTACGCCCTGCTGCATGCCAGGCCTGGCGATGTGCTGGTGATCGAGTGCAAAGGTTTTATGGAAGCTGGCGTCTGGGGCGACGTACTCACTACTCAGGCCATGACCCTCGGACTGGCGGGCATTGTGGTTAACGGCGCGGTGCGTGACGCTCAGGCGATTGTTGATCTGCACTTCCCGGCCTTTGCCCGCGGTTTATCCATTAAGGGCACCGGGAAACATCAGCCAGGAGCAATTAATATTCCGGTGACAATTGGCGACTGTGTGATTCACCCCGGCGACATTGTCATTGGCGACAGAGACGGCGTGGTAATTGTGCCGCCCGCTACGCTGGATCATGCCATTTCCCAATCTGTCGCCCGTGAAGAAAAAGAAAGCAGATTTAAAACCGCCATTGAACAGGGTGCCACGACCGCTGAATTAATGCATTTAGCAGAAACCTTCCGGCGTTTTCATTTAGAGTGAGATTACATTTATGAGTACACGTATTGAACTCGCGCCAGCTCAGCAGAAAACCACCCACCACCGCTGGTGGGTGGCTACCCTGTTTTTTCTTATCTATACGGTTGCCGCAGCGGATCGCGCAAACCTCGGGGTAGCGCTGCCGTTTATTCGTAAAGAGTTCACCATGACGAATACGGAAGCAGGCGCACTGGCCAGCCTGTTTCTTATCGCCTATGCACTGGTGCAATTACCTTCAGCCTGGCTGATTTCACGCTTTGGCGTGCGCAAAGTCTTTACCACCTCCATGGTGCTGACCTCAGTGGCAACCGGGCTAACGGGGATGGTGGGTTCCATTTTTCAGCTGAAAATCTGCCGGATGTTGCTGGGCGTCGCCGAAGGACCGCTCCCGATTGGCGTGACATCCACCATCAATAACTGGTTTCCATCACGTGAAAAAGGCATCGCCTCAGGCATTTTTCTATCCTCAATAAAACTCGGCCCGGTGCTTACCCCGATTATCGGTTCGCTAATCATTACCCACTGGGGATGGAAAGAGATTTTTCTGTTTTTCGCCTTACCCGGCCTGCTGCTACCGATACTGTGGTATTTCTTTGTCGCCGATAAGCCTGAAAACTCTCGCTTTACTAATGCGGCAGAAATCGATCTGATTAACGAAAAAGCAGCGGATGAACGACAAAAACAGCCGCAAGATCAGTATAAAAAAATCGCCTTTCTCGATGCACTGATTCGTGTGCGGCCGGTAAAAACGCTGAGCAGCAGCGGTCAAATCTACCGCTCATGGAATGTGTGGGGATGTAGTCTGGGCTATTGCTTCCAGCTCGGCATCTCCAGTTTGTTGCTGGCATGGATCCCTACCTATCTGCTGACAGAAAAACAGTTCTCGGTAATAGGAATGGGCTTTGTCGCGGCGGCTCCGTGGGTTGGCGCGGTACTCGGGAATCTGTTCGGTGGCATTATCTCCGATAAAATGCTTGGTAAACGCAGAAAGCCGGGGATGCTGATTTCAGCAATTTCGACCTCGGTAATGATGCTGTTTCTGATTTACATCCCGGCCAATCCACTTATCTGCGCGTTATTATTGTTCTTAACCGGCCTGCTACTGAGTATTGGATTTTCGGCGTATATGGTATATCCGATGTCGTTTATCGCCAGGCGAAATTTCCCCACCGCTAACGCTATCGTCAATATGGGGGGGCAGCTTGGAGGAGCAGCAACACCGTTTATCGGTGGATTGATCCTGGACTATTACGGCTGGAACACAGTATTTGTTTTTATGTCCATTATCTCAATTCTTACCTTTATTATTGTGCTGACAATCGAGGAGCCGATGAAAACCGCATAGGTTAAGCAACCACACGCTTTAATACCTCTATAAATGCATCAATATGTGTACCGCTGTTGTCTGGATTGCTGATGGCGTAAATATAGCTGTTTACTTTAAAGTCCTCAATGGGGATAAACAGAATATCCTGGCGATTATCAGGAATGGCTGATTTACCAATTAACGTCACGCCTAACCCTGCGCCGACCAGCGCCAGTGCGGTATGAATTTCAATTGCGCGATGTGAAATGATTGGCATACATAGATGAGCGGTGAAGTAATCAAGAATTTTTTGCGCAAAACCGCTGCGATCATCTTTTGGATAACTGATAAAGGGGGAATGACAGAAATCATGCAACGTTAAAAACTTTTTCTTCGTTAAATAGTGTTCGCGCGGAATGGCGGCGAATAAGGGATCAATCAGTATCAGGTGATGGTTTAAATTATCCGGCACGATGCAGTCACCTTCAAACTCGCGCGTGATACCAATATCAATCGTTTGATTCTGTATCATTTCCGGCTGATATTCTGACAGTACCTCCGTCAGATTAAGCGTAATATGACTATTATTTTCCGTAAAGGATTTAATCGCTTTCGGTAACAGATTCACCATAATCGAGCGAGGAAAGGCAATATTTAATACTGTATCAGCACGGGTGATAAACGACCGGGTTTCACTTTGCAACTTATGAAAATCATATAACAGCTGCTGGGCGCGGGGATAAAAGAAATTACCCAGTTTGGTTAATGACATTGGCCGGGAGCTGCGGTTCAGTAATTCACCGCCCAGCTCCTGCTCCAGCGCGGCTAACTGCATGCTGATCGCAGTTGGAGCAATAAAGAGTTGCTTCGCCGCCGCACTGGCGCTGCCGGACTCAACGATTTGACAAAAATAACTCAGTTGCTTGATATTCATTATTTCACCCGGTCAAGATTAACTATCTTATTGTATTAATGATCGGACATCGTCGCCTGGCAAAGGATGATGCGGAAATTGATCATAATTCTCGACAGACTTCCAATATCAAAACCCTCATCAATTAAGATTTTGCCTAGCGAAATATACATCCGAACCGGTGTGATATTCAACTCACACAGGACAGCGTGAGGACTGGTGTTACTTTCGCTGGCAACGACGAGCATCAGATTTACGGCGCAAGGCAGAAAGAAGAGCATATTGGTGGAACAGGGCATTAAAGACCGATTGACAGCTGCATCGGTTAGTTTTTGGCTAACTGACCTTCATCATCGGTATAGTTAAATGTAATTTGCGCCCCCTTCTCTTTCGGCAACCTTCTGGCTTCGAGAAAAACGGATTTCCAGTAAGGATTATTCAGCGAAGAGCGCATCACGCCTTTGCTTGCCGAGGCATGAAGAAAGTGTTTATCCGTATCATAAAAGCCCACATGCATCTGCCGATGAATGCGGAAAAACACCAAATCTCCGGGTTGCAGATGTGCAGGTTCGATTTTTGTACCCATCAGGATCAGCTGACTGGTGGTGACTCTGTCCATTGGCAGATTAAATCTGTCTTTCAGCGTGCGCCAGACAAATCCGGAACAATCCACACCGGTTAATTCAGTTCCGCCCCAATGATAAGGCGTACCTTGCCATGAATGCATTTGATCGTGAAGTGCGGCAATCACCGGAATAAGATCGGTGTTTTTGCTGCGGTAAAGCGTGTCCGCTGAAGGGTGATTTAGCGTTTGCTGGTCACTTACCGGCTTATGGGAAGTACAACCGGCCAGCGTCAGAAATGACAGAAACAGTGCACGATTAAAGAGTGTTAAATTTGTCATTCCCTGAGCCAGTCTGGATGAATTACTTGCAGTGACGTTATTTTAGATAAGGGATCAGCGGAACGCCAGGTTAAAAACATTATATTAAATGACTGGAATTTACAGAGGCTTACATTAGATTTGCGCTTAACCACGCCGGTGGCGAAACCGGAATCATGCGGCTTCGCCATCAGTTAAGCCGTTACTGCGCTATCGCCGTTTCATGAAGATAGCGCCAGACCGGCTGTCCGTTATCAATATCAATGATTGCCAGCGACCAGCGGGACTGGACACTTCCCTGCCAGTGATGCGTTTCACGATAGCGGCACACCACGCTTTCTGCGGTTTCAGCCAGCGTTTCACAGGCGTCAATCTCGATACGTAACTCTGGTCGTCCCGAGGATTGTTGACGAAACAGGGTTTCTACCTCTGCCAGGCCAATAAGCTGACCTTTAATCGTTATCATGCTAAAGGATGCACTGAAACTGCTGAGCAGTTTCTCCAGCGTGGACGGATGCCCCGCGCGCCCGGTAAAGACGTCTTCTATCCATTGATGAAGTTCGATGACGCTCTGGTGAGCAGTTAACTCTTTTTCTGATGGCATAAGGACTCCGGTTGTGGAATAAGCTGCTTAAGCCTGAGCAGAGGCAATAACCCCAGCCCGGCAGCAATAAGAAACGTGTAATGATAAGCCGAGGTTATGGTGGTCTGTTGTTGCAGCAGATTAACCATAAGAGTAAAGAGCGCCGCCCCGATGCTGAATGACATCTGGCGATTCAGATTCCACACCGTGCTGGCACGAGCCAAACGCTCATCGGTAAAGTCGAGCATCGCGGTGGTCTGGGCAGTACTGGCGCCGATGCCCCCGCCCGTCCCCATCAGCAGGTAAGCGATTATCAGTAACGGCAGTCCATGCGCGCTGCCGATCAGCGACAGCAGTGCGATACCCGCGGCATGCAGCAACAGTCCGGTGAGAAACAGCGGCGCGGCGCCGATACGGTTATATAGCCGTCCACCCGTCATCATGGCGCAAAAAGCCCCGGCGGCATACAGTACCATCATCAGCCCGGTTTCGCTGGCGGACCAGCCCAGCACCTGTTGCAGGAAAAAGATGCTCAGTAAGTTTACCCCGCTAAAAATGCCGGGTATCGCGTGATAGATCAGTACAGAGAAGCCCATGCGGGGATTAAGCAGCACGCTTAAATCCAGAATGGGATCGGCTTTCCGCCGGTAATGCCTCAGATACCACAGCGCCAGAACGATTCCGGTCAGCAACAGTGCCAGCGCTATCTGATTGCTGACCGCAGCGGCATAGCACGACATGCCCAGCAGCAGTGCCGTCAGCGTCAGGCTTACCAACACTAAGCCCGCAAGATCGGGGCGATGCGCGGTGGTTTTTTCGGCTCTGATCCACAGTAGCGCCAGCGCTGCGGTGATCAGACTAAACGGAATATTGCCAAGGAAAACCCAACGCCATGAAAAGTGATCGACTAACGCTCCACCAACAGCAGGCGAGCAGGCCGGTGCTATCAGCGCCACCGCCATAATCAACGTCGATATTCTGGCGCGCTCATCTTGTTTAAACATGCCCACGGTTAAGGCCTGGCCAACCGGAATCAGCAGGCCACCGCCCACGCCCTGGATAAAGCGGAACAGCGTCAGCGAGAAAAAATCAGTCGACAGACCCGAAAGTAACGCCCCGACACTAAATATCACCATCGACGCCATCATGGTAAACCGTGCACCTGCCAGACTGGCAATCCAGTTGCTGAGCGGAATAATCAGGGTTAAACCGAGAATATAACTGTTTGCCACCCAGACCACGCTGGATTCAGAAATATGCAGTTCGCGGGAAATATCAGGCAATGCAATGGCTGACATAAAAATATTAATGCAGTCAATAAAAAAACCGGCTAAAAAGATAATGGCAACACGATAACGATATGTCATTTTGACCTCCGGCACGGATTCTGGATGACTTGACGCTGACTGTCGATTAATATAAATTAAACTCGATGTTTACTAAAATTTAACAGTCAATGTTTAATCACTTAAAACAGATTCAGACGTTTATCGCGGTAGTCGATTGTGGCTCTTTCACGCGTGCCGCCGAGCGACTTTTTATCAGTAAGGCGATGGCCAGTATTCACGTTAAATCCCTTGAGGATCTGTTGAATATTCCACTGCTGATCCGTAATACCCGCGGCATCACGCTGACTGAGGCGGGTGAGACCTTGTATAATGACTTTCAGCAGATATTTCTCACGATCCAGACCTCTCTGGAAAATATCAGTGAAAGTCATCGTTCACTTTCTGGCACCCTGACGATCACCTCGACGGCAGAATTTGGTGAAAAATACCTGCTGCCGTTAATTGCTAAGTTTTGCGAAATTCACCCGGCTTTAAATATCAATTATTTTGCTGATGCCTCTCTTAATGATTTAATTTCTGAACGACTTGATCTTGCCATTCGTCTTGGCACCTTGCGCGACTCCACATTAAAAAGCCGTAAACTGGCCAGTTACCCGATTGTAATGGTGGCATCCGCACAATGGCTCAGAGATAATCCGCTTCACTCACTCGCTGATTTAAATTCCGCACAATGGATTGCTAACAGCAACTTAGCGACGCCGACCCAATGGACATTGTGCCACGCTGAGCGGGAAACCTTTGAGCTGCGGGCGACCGCCCGATTTTATGCGAACTCCTCATCATCGATAAAAGCGATGGTAAAATCCGGGCTGGGCATCGCTATTCTGCCGGAGTGGCTGGTCAAAACGGAGAGAGCCACCGGAGAACTGGTGCAGCTTTTTCCAGAATATCGCCTTCCGCAGCAGGACATCACCGTCGTCTTTGCCGGCGATCATCGTATCCGGCTCAAGTGCCGGCTGTTTATCGACTACCTGATGCAGAATCTGCACTTGTGATAAAGCTGTAATCAGCGCTTAATCGCTGATTACAGCTTCAGGCCACTTTAATGGACAACTTCGCCATTATTCAGGATAAAAATCACGCGTCCTTCCCAGAACTCTGCAATAAATATCTCCTCTTGCTGAATCTCTCTTTTATTTATTTCATCATTAAGCCAGTTCTCATCTTTATCCACGGCATGGAGTGCATAACTTCTGACCTTCCCCTGCTTCATAATGATGACTGAAGGCATCACATCTTCATCACAGATCACCGTCAGCTGACCGTTAGGCTCAATCTGTGCATAGGTTACGCTCTGGAATGAGTGAACACCCTGGCAATGAAGTTGTGAGGTAATATTCAATATGTCGATTTTATTCTTTTTCTGCAGGATGTTATCCATCAGGAATCGTCCTTTTTTGATAATCGGTATCGGTTCACCGATTGCCACAATACGAAAGAAACTGATGTGTTTCGTCACCGAATTAAGCAGTGAAATTAAGCTGACGCCAATCAGCAGAACAATAAGATACTGATAAAGTGGGATGGTATCACTGTAGATAACGCCCCCAATCACACCACCCAGCACAAAGTTGCCAATAAAATCCACCGGGGTCATTTGTGATAGCTGGGTTTTACCTGACAGATTAAGGTGAAGGATAACGATAAAAAAACCGATAATAAATTTAACCAGGACTATTCCATAGTATTCCACTTTGATTCCCTCTTGCTGAACTCACGGATTAACGGCCGGTCTGAGATCTGAGCCAATACGGATTAATCCTAAGAAACAGGCTTCTCGTATGCACAGATATGATAAGACATTCGCTAAATCTCTGCATCGCTTTAACCGATGCAGTGTCAATCGCTGAGCAAAAATCAACCAAATCCGCATTTCTTCAGAAACTGCTGATTTCTTCATCAGTGACCCGGCTGGCGTCTCAGGCCAGTTGTGCTGCGGCATCCCCCGTTTAGTAAATCTGCCACCAGCAATCAACCGGGTAAACTTTTTTATATTGACCGTTCAATATAAGAACCAGAGCTGTTAGTCTGAAGGCGTGAATAATTTCAGTCATAAACGAAATGGCGTGCCAGGATTAATGTCTGTTAAAAACGGTGATAAACAACGAGTACACGGAAGAATTGAAGGGTTATCCCTGTTTCCAGACATGGTCTGGCGTGTAAGTCTTACTCACTGAGAGATTTGTAATCGCATAACCAGAGGTAATTGATGAATAATCCACCTGCCGAAGAGAAAGACAGAATCAACCCCGTGGTGTTCTACACCTCAGCCGGGCTGATTTTAGCGTTTTCTTTGATGACTATTTTTTACAGCGATCTGTCAGCCAGATGGATTCTAAAGGCAGTAAACTGGGTATCGGCAACATTTGGCTGGTATTACATGTTAGCGGCCACGGTCTATATCGTTTTCGTGCTGTTTGTTGCCTGCTCGCGCTTTGGCTCCATAAAACTTGGCCCTGAACAGTCGAAACCGGAGTTCAGCGTACTCAGCTGGGCCGCCATGCTGTTTGCTGCGGGCATCGGTATCGACCTGATGTTCTTCTCGGTCGCAGAGCCAGTGACGCAATATATGCAGCCGCCTGAAGGCGCCGGGCAGACCTTTGAAGCTGCCCGTCAGGCGATGGTATGGACCCTGTTCCACTACGGTCTGACCGGCTGGTCAATGTATGCGCTGATGGGCATTGCACTGGGCTACTTCAGCTATCGCTACAATCTGCCGCTCACCATCCGTTCGGCGCTCTACCCTATTTTTGGCAAACGCATTAATGGCCCGATTGGCCATACGGTGGATATCGCCGCCGTCGTCGGCACCATCTTTGGTATCGCCACCACGCTGGGTATCGGCGTCGTGCAGTTAAACTACGGTCTGAAAGTGCTGTTCGACATTCCGGAAGGCCTGGGAGCGCAAACCGCGTTAATTGTACTGTCGGTGGTGATCGCGACGATTTCCGTCACCTCGGGTGTCGACAAGGGTATTCGTATTCTGTCAGAGCTGAATGTCGCCCTGGCGTTAGGTTTAATCCTGTTCGTGCTGTTTGCCGGTAATACTGAATTCCTGTTAAACGCGCTGGTACTCAACGTTGGCGACTATATCAATCGCTTTATGGGTATGACGTTAAACACCTTTGCTTTTGACCGGCCTGGTGAGTGGATGAACAGCTGGACCCTGTTCTTCTGGGCATGGTGGGTGGCCTGGTCGCCGTTTGTTGGCCTGTTCCTGGCGCGTATCTCCCGTGGCCGTACTATCCGCGAGTTTGTGCTTGGCACACTGATTATTCCGTTTACCTTTACCCTGCTATGGCTCTCAGTGTTTGGTAATGCCGCACTGTACGAGATCATCCATGGTAACGCGGGATTTGCGCAGGAAGTGATGTCGCATGCTGAGCGTGGTTTCTACAGCCTGCTGGCGCAATATCCGGCATTTAAATTAAGTGCGTCGGTCGCCACCATCACCGGTATGCTTTTCTATGTCACCTCGGCAGATTCCGGCTCGCTGGTACTCGGTAACTTTACTTCGAAGCTAAAAGATATCAACAGCGATGCGCCAAACTGGCTGCGCATTTTCTGGTCAGTCACCATTGGTGTGCTGACGCTGGGAATGCTGTCGACTAACGGTATCACTGCACTACAGAATGCCACGGTCATCATGGGTCTTCCGTTCAGCTTCGTGATCTTTTTTGTGATGGCAGGATTATATAAATCACTGAAAGTTGAAGATTATCGCCGCGTAAGCGCCAACCGTGATACGGCACCTTATCTGATAAGCGGGCAGGATCGCCTGAGCTGGAAAAAACGGCTTTCACGCTTAATGAATTATCCGGGTACTCGCTATACCCAGCAGATGATGGAAACCGTGATGTTACCTGCCATGCAGGATGTGGCCAAGGAGCTTGAACTGCGTGGCGGAAGAGTGACGCTGGAAAACCTGCCGCCCGCTGATGATGAAAATCTGGGCCATCTCGAATTGCGTGTCAATCTGGGAGAAGAACAGGATTTCGTCTATCAGGTGTGGCCGCAGCAATACTCGGTACCGGGCTTTACCTATCGCGCGCGTAGCGGTAAATCTACCTATTATCGTCTGGAGACTTTCCTGCTTGAGGGCAGTCAGGGCAATGATTTGATGGATTACAGTAAGGATCAGGTCATTATTGATATCCTTGACCAGTATGAACGTCACCTGAACTTTATTCACCTGCATCGTGAAGCACCGGGGAATAATATCACCTTCCCCAATGTTTAATTAGCAGAAGCGCAGGCCAGAGATTCTGCTGGCCTGCGGTAATCAGAAGCGGGTATTTTAAAAAAAAGGTGGGGTCAGCGCGGCGGTGGCGAAAAACGTAGGTTAAAACTCGGGGTCATCTGGCGTACGACCCACTACCAGCTCCAGCGCGTCACGATAAATATCTTGCGTCACCGCATCTGTCGTGGTTTCCAGCTTTTCAATCAGTTTCAGGATAACGGCCTTATTGGTCACATGCTTACCTGAAGCGACAATTTCCTTAATAACGGCGCCGATGAACTCAGCTTCGGCCGAATGCCCTTCACCACCGTTTTCGATATAATCAGAAAGCTGACTTTCTGTAGACGACTGCTGCATGGGTAATTCCTCTGAACTATTAATAGTTTATGCTGCCGGGCTGTTTAGCAAAGTCGTAATGCCGTTTCTGCTCAGTGTTTTTTGGTGCCATCAGCCGGTCCGTCACTGGTAAACAGATGCACGACATTGTCCCTGCCACGAATTTCGTGCGTCACGCGTTTGTGGCTGTCTGCCTGACTGGCTCTCACTTCATTAATCGCGCGTTGGCAGGCACGGCGTTTAACGCCATCACTCTCCGCTTTCGCCATCAGTTGCAACTGATGGATCAACGCAGCGTTACTAATCACGCCGTCGGCGCGGATAAGTGCAAGGACGGCTTCGCCCATCATAATGTCGGTTAATTTTTCTTCATCACTTCTGGTCATAACAGCTTCTCTGAATCAGTTACGCGCCTCTGAATGGATACGAGGCAGTTACTTGAACGGGTTTCGCTTGCAGCGAACCTCCAGGCCGGTTCCGGCAGGGAGAAAACTCCTGGCGAACGCGATCCTGTCAGAATTTTCGGGCTAGTATTTCAGGCAGAAACATCAGTCATTCGGAGAACATAGCAACGTAATACTCAATCCCCACGACCAAAAAGCATACCAATAAGTTCCTGATAATGTCTTTCCTGCTGCTGGCAACTGCACAGTTCAAGCCGGACCAGCAACTTGGCACAGATGGTTTTACGGTTGATATGTTTACCTGAACGCAGGATCTCCACAACGATCTGGCCCAGTGTTTCCTGCTGAGACGGTAAGCTGGCCTCATTAAAATACCGGGCAATGTCCTGATCGGGTTTGGTGTTAAATCCATCCTGACGCATGTGTCTGCCCTCAGCGTTGAAAAGTTCTAAAAATGCCCAAGTCTTTTGAAAGACTAACTTATACAGTTTTAAAAAACATGTATAGGAATTCTGTCAATCTGCCGCAGTGATGTTTGTGCAAAAAGTGCTAAGGCTGACATAACAGCCGATGACAGGCAGCAAATCCTGATGCCGCGACCATGAAAAGATCGCGGGCGTAAATAGGCCAGCTTGCTTTCAGGTGATACACTGTAACCCTCACCAGAAACGGGAGTGGAAGTGCAAAGCAGTCACCACAGCCATCGCCAGCAAGTCTGTGAAGTTATCGGCAGAGCGGTATTTGAATTGATTCGCTGCGGTCAGGCAGTCGAGCCGCGTAACATCATCCTTATTCTGCAGCTACAAGGCGCGCAGGCCTCAAGTGACCAACAAAAGCACCTCTATCTGTTGGCCAGGCATAGTGTCACAGAAGGTCTTCCTTGATAGTGTTACATTTCAGTGGGTTAATTTTATTGACCCTGAGAGACCACTAACTCAAGTGCCTTACGATAGATATCTGCCTGTAGCACATCGTTTTCACTCTCAAGTTTATCAATCAGATTCAGAATCACGTCCCGACTTCTGACTTTGGTTTTTACGCTTAACAGCTCTTGATAAATTGACTCAATAACCGCAGATTCGCTCTGGTAAAGATCACCAGTGTTCTTAAAATAATCAGTAATTTGCGACTCGGTATTAAATTCTTTTGCGGCAATTTTTGCATGCATTTTCAAACTCTCAAAAGTTAAGTTGCTCAGCCCGCAAAGCGGGCAATGATGTACAACTTTAAAAAACATCTGAAACGGCGTGCTGCTGCCAACTTCAGTTGTGCCGCAAGGTATCTGGCTTCACCATGCTGTAGGTTGGTACAAAACAAATCTATACAACAATCTTATTTTTGTACAATTAATTGGAAATGTTTTTTTCTGGTCGGAGTTGTATTTAAAAGGCCACATTGGGTAAGTCATAAATTCGTGACAGATAGCGAGTCAATCAACCGCTGCCCGGTTGCATCACGGAGAGTAAACATGAATCAAAAAGACGTTGAGTTATTTCTTTTAAGCCAGAAAGCGGCAGAGTCCGGCCTGCCATTTGGCCCGCAGGCATTGGTGTTTAAGGTGATGGGTAAAATGTTTGCGGTGGTCTCGCAGCAGGAAGCGGTCGCCCGAGTGACGCTGAAAGGCACGCCAGCCGATGTGGCATTTTTAGTGGATGAATTCGCCGCGATAAAACCCGGTTACTACATGGATAAAAAACACTGGATGACCATCAGCTTAAGCGGTGAAATTGATGATGGCATGCTGCAAGACTTGATCATCCGTTCTTATCATCTGGTGGTGGCGAAGCTGAAAAAATCAGAACGCGATCGGTTAACTCAGCAGGAATAATCCTGCCCGCACTGAACGGGCAAGAGAATTCCCCTACCGCTTCAGGCCGGTAACGACACCAGCGATTCACGACTGATTTCGCTGATGGATTTCGCACCGGTCAGGGTCATCGCCACGCGCATCTCCTTTTCCATCAGTTCCAGCAGGTTAATCACTCCCGCCTCACCGGCGGCTGCCAGCGCATAAACAAATGCCCGCCCCAGCAGTACGCTGTCAGCGCCCAGCGCAATCATACGCACCACGTCGAGGCCGGTACGAATGCCGGAATCGGCCAGAATAGTGATGTCGCCTTTTACCGCGTCAGCAATTGCTGGCAGCGCGCGGGCGCTGGAGAGTACGCCATCCAGCTGGCGGCCACCGTGATTCGAGACAATAATGCCGTCAGCGCCGAATTTCACCGCATCTTTGGCATCTTCCGCATCCAGAATGCCTTTAATAATCATCGGCCCCTGCCAGAATTCACGGATCCACTCCAGATCCTGCCATGAAATTGACGGATCGAAGTTGGCCCCGAGCCAGCCAATATAATCCTCCAGCGTGGTCGGTTTACCGCGGTAGGCTGAAACGTTACCCAGATCGTGCGGTTTACCGTTTAGCCCGACATCCCACGCCCACTGCGGATGCGTCATCGCCTGCATAATACGGCGCGCCGCGGCGTTCGGGCCGCTCATACCGGAGTGGGCATCGCGGTAGCGCGCACCGGGTACCGGCATATCCACTGTAAACACCAGCGTTTTCACCCCGGCAGCCTGCGCACGTTCCAGCGCATTGCGCATAAAGCCCCTGTCTTTCAGCACATACAGCTGAAACCACATTGGCCGGTCAATAGCCGGTGCCACTTCTTCAATCGGGCAGACCGAGACCGTCGAAAGCGTAAACGGAATGCCTTTTTTCGCCGCCGCGCGCGCCGCCTGCACTTCACCACGACGCGCATACATACCGGTCAGTCCGACCGGTGCCAGCACCACCGGCATCGCCAGTTTTTCCCCGAACAGCGTCGTTTCCAGACTCAGTGCCGACATATTTTTCAGCACACGCTGACGCAGAGCAATATCGGCTAAATCTGCGGTATTGCGCCGTAAAGTGTGCTCGCCATACGCCCCGCCATCAATATAGTGAAACAGAAACGGCGGGAGTTTCCGCTGCGCGGCCGCCCGATAATCCGTTGAAGCGGAAATGATCATTCTTCGCCTTCCTTATGTGATTTCAGTACGTTGCCCGGCAAGCGCATCAACCGCTGCTGGCGTGCTTCGTCTTCATGTAAGCTTCTCATCGTGTCATGGACAAAACCCAGATGGGTCATCGCCGCCTGACGTGCTGCTTCGGCGTCACCACCAACAATCGCCTGTAACAATGCGTGATGCTGGTCAGTCAGGCGGGAAAAAATCACCGGCTGGCTGTACATGCGCTGGCGGCTTTGCAGCACCGACGTCTGCATCAGATCAAAAAAGCCGCGCATGGTTTGCAGCAACACCAGATTGTGTGAAGCCACCGCGATCGCCAGATGAAAGCGCACATCCGCCTGCGCGGCCAGTGCCGGATCGTCACTGTCCTTCAGTTTCAGGGTGGCATCAAAGGCATATTGCAGCTGCTCTTTATCCGCCTCGGTAGCACGTAAGGCGGCATACCATGCGGTGCTGGCTTCAATGGCATGGCGCGCTTCAAGGATGTCATAACGATAATCAGGATCGTCCTCAACCAGCTGGCGTAACGGTTCAACGATGCTCAAATCGGTCCACAGCGCGATCTGCTCGCGCAATCGGGTACCGTCTCCGCGTCGGCTGACCAGCATGCCAACGCTGATCAGCTGCTGGATGGCCTCGCGCAGTGACGAGCGTGATACGCCCAGCTCGGCTGCCAGTTGGCGTTCGGCGGGCAGGCGCATTCCTGCCTGCAGTTTTCGATCGTCAATTAACGCCTTCAGCCTGCTCACCAGCGGGTCTGCCGGACGCGGGGGATTAAGTTTACTGCTCATCTTTTTTCCTGACGGTTCAGCGGGCAACAGACCATTGTCAATATTGGTCCTACCAAAAAAGCGTAACGGAGCAGTAGTGTTAATCTGGTGTTATTTTCATGCAACCTTGCAGCGGGTAATTTTCACTTATCTGTGATCGCCCGCGATGTTATGACGATATTGGTAGGACCAATAACTGCCGCGCAGAACGCGCGGCAAGGGAGGAATTTACATTTTGACGCGCCGCGCCACCCACGCGACGACCAGCAGCAACAGCGCTACCAGCATAAACGCCACCGGCAGGCTACTGTAGTGGGCTACAAAGCCGATGCTCGCTGGCCCGGCGAGCACGCCCATATAGCCCATCGTCGAGATAGCCGGTACAGCAACCGCCTGCGGCATACTGGTTTGTCTGCCGATGGCTGAAAACATCACCGGTACGATATTGGCGCAGCCGATGCCGATCAGCGCATAACCAATCAGGGAAAATATCCAGAACGGAACAAAAATCGTCAGGGCGAGACCGCTCGCCGCCACTACGGCACCGACAATCACCACCGGATAACGACCAAAACGCGCGACGATGCGATCACCAGTTAGACGCCCGAGGGTCATGGTAGCAGCGAAACAGGCAAAACCGAGGCCGCCAGCAGAGTCGGGTAATGCGCGGTATTCGGTGAGGAACACCGCACTCCAGTCAAGTACCGCCCCTTCGGCGAGGAACACGGCAAAACAGATAGCGCCCAGTACCAGTACCGCGCCGCGCGGCAGCGCAAAAGCTGGCCCCTCGGCGGGATTGGCATAGTTCAGTAAACCACGGATACTGAGCAGCAGCAGCAGCAACACCAGTAGTGCGATGATTAAAGTGGCACTGAATGGCGAGAGGCCGAGTAACATCATTCCGCTCATCGCACCGGCTCCGGCGATACCACCAATGCTATAAAAGCCGTGAAACCCGGACATAACCGGCTTCGACGACGCTTTCTCAACAATTATCGCCTGCACATTCATTGCACAGTCGGTAATACCGATCCCCACGCCAAAACCGAGCAGCGCCAGCGCCAGCATGGCGCTGTCAGGGATCACCGCCAGCAACGGCATAATCAGGCTGAAGATAAATACTGAGGTGATCAGCACCGCACGGCAGCCGAAACGCGTGGTTAATACCCCGGTTAACGGCATTGCCACCAGCGCGCCACCGCCAAGGCACAGCAGCAACAGCCCGAGCGTGCCGTCATTGACGCCGGTATTCAGTTTGGCAAACGGCACCAGCGCCGCCCACGCGGCAGTGGCGAAACCGGCAATAAAAAACATCAACCGGGTTGCGCCCTGTTCACGCTTCGCCGGGATAAAATCGGCACTCTGCTGCGGTAAAGACCTTGAGTAATCTGACATTTCGCTAAGTTCTCTTACACCGTTATCGATAAATTGAATGCGTCAGGGATAATGCTGTATGCTCATTTCTGCTCGATTACGGTAAATAAAGGAAATTTAATGCTCGATTATGCAGCTTTTCCGCAGCAGCGACAATCCCTGATTCGTCAGAAACTCCGTGATGAAGGTCGGGTAGTATGTGCAGACCTTTCCGCGCAGTTACAGGTGTCCGAACACACTATCCGCCGAGATTTGCAGCAGTTAGCGCGTGAGGGAGTGTGCAAAAAGGTGTATGGCGGTGCCGTCAGCATCGTGACGGAATCGGGCTCGTTCAGCCATCGCGCGCGGGAATCCAGTGCGGAAAAAACTGCAATTGCCGCAGGTTGCGCCCGGCGCGTCAAGGAGGGCGGATGTATTTATATTGATGCCGGTTCAACGAATCTGGCGATGGCGAAAGCACTGCCGGTGCAGCTGAAACTGACCGTTGTCACCAACTCGCCGCTGATTGCCGTGGAGCTGATGAACTATCCGCACTGCGAAGTGATTATGCTTGGAGGGCGGCTGCAGAAACAGACCGGCGGCAGCCTCGGCGTCACACCGCAGCAGCAATTGAGCCATATCTGGTTTGATCAGGCTTTTCTCGGCGGTTGTGCCATGGATGCCGATGCCGGACTGACGGTATTTGACTATGAAGATGCTGAATTCAAAAAAGCGGTGGTTGAGCGCAGTAACGACATTATTGTTGCGCTGACCGCCGATAAAATTCCCGGCATCGCCCGTTATTCGGTCGTGTTATGCGAAGATATTTCGCTGATGGTGGTGGATAAGCGTGTGCCGGAAGAGAGGCTGGCGGCGTTTACGGCGAAAAATATCGCGATCGAATGGGTATAAAGATTCTGCGCTGCTGCCGGAAATATTCACCGTCGGGGCGGCGTTTTCGCCGCCCGTCGCAAAGATTAACTCAGATCCGCCCCGTTACTGGCGATCACTTTTTTATACCAGTAAAACGACTTCTTACGGGTTCTGGCCAGCGTACCCTGCCCCTGATCGTCGCGATCAACATAGATAAACCCATAGCGCTTGCTCATTTCGCCGGTTGAGGCCGAGACCAGATCGATACATCCCCAGGAGGTGTAACCCATCAGCGGAATGCCGTCATCAATTGCCTCCGCCATCGCTTTGATATGCTCGCGCAAATAGCTAATACGGTAATCATCGTCAATCTCGCCCTGCGCGTTAATTTCATCCCTGGCTCCCAGACCGTTTTCCACCAGAAACAGCGGTTTCTGATAGCGGTCATACATCATATTCATGGTGATACGCAGCCCGAGGGGATCGATACCCCAGCCCCACTCGCTGGCCTGAATATGGGGGTTTTTCAAAGATTTAACGATATTAGCCGCGCTGCTGTTGCCCTCATTCATGTCGGCGGAAGCGCAACGTGACGCATAATAGCTGAAGGAGACAAAATCGACGGTATGCCGGAGAATTTCACTGTCGCCCGGCTCGCTGATAATCGACACATTCTTCTCACGAAACACCCGTTTGGTATAGGACGGGTAACTGCCTCGTGCCTGCACATCAATAAAGAACAGGTTTTCACGGTCCTTTTCCAGCGCGGCCCAGACATCCTCCGGCTTACACGACCACGGGTAAAAATTCCCCCCCGCCAGCATACAGCCAACCTGATTCTCCGGGTTCACCTCGTGGGCAATTTTGGTTGCCAGCGCACTGGCGACCAGCTCATGGTGCGCCGCCTGATATTTTACCTGCTCCTGGTTTTCACCTTCTTCAAACACCAGTCCGGCACCGGAAAACGGGCTGTGCAGCAGAATGTTGATTTCATTAAAGGTCAGCCAGTATTTCACCAGACCATCAAAGGCTTCGAAGCAGGTGCGGGCATAGCGGGCAAAAAACTCCACCATCTTACGGTTGCGCCATGAACCGTACTCCCTGACCAGATGCATCGGCACATCAAAGTGACACAGCGTGACCAGCGGCTCGATATGGTACTTTTTACATTCGCTGAACAGCGCATGATAAAACGCAATGCCCTCGGCGTTTGGCGTCATTTCATCGCCGTTGGGATAAATACGGCTCCAGGCAATCGAGGTACGAAATACGGTAAAGCCCATCTCGGCCATTAAGGCGATATCTTCTTGATAACGATGATAAAAATCGATCGCCTGATGGCTCGGGTAAAATTCATCGTCACGCAGCGCAAAGCGCTTCTCCTGACCCAGTTTTACCGCCAGCCGATCTTTACCATGCGGGATCATATCAACCGTCGTGACACCTTTCCCCCCCTCAAGCCAGGCACCTTCAGCCTGGTTTGCGGCAATCGCGCCACCCCATAAAAAATCGTCGGGAAATGTTGATGCTGACATTAGCGTCCTCTTGTCTCAGTTAACTTTTACTGCGCGCTGCGGCGCGTCAAACGGTGTGGCAGCAGTGGATTGCTGTTCGCTGTTCTCCACCGGAATATCCTCGAATCCCAGCAATAAGGTGGTGACGAACGACAGCACCACCGCCAGAATCATCACGCCGAATACCCAGACAATACTCATTGGGTTAGTCGGGTCGAAGAACTGCACGCTGGTAAACAGCCCCGGTGAAGCCATTGAATGGCTGGCCAGCCCGGCAATACCGGCGATACCGCCACAGACAAAACCACTGATCAGGCAGGCGATCAGCGGGCGCTTCAGCCGTACCGCGACACCGTACAGTGCCGGTTCCGAAATACCGGCAACAATTGCCGAGGCCGCCGCGGCCAGCGCCGTCTGGCGCAGTTCCGGGTTTTTAGTCCGCCATGCCACCGCCAGCGAAGAGCCGCCCAGCGACAGGTTGGCACCGATTTCTGAAGGCATCACCATGCCCTCTTTGCCGGTTTCGGCAATAGTCTGAATAATGGTAGGCGTAAAGACGCGATGCATGCCGGTCATCACCAGCAACGGCCAGATCGCCCCCATAATCGCGACTGATAACCAGCCCAGATAGCTATGAATGGTATACACCAGCGCGGAAATCCCGCTGCCGATCCAGATACCCAACGGGCCAATCAGCACGATCGCAACCGGTGCCGCAATCAGTACAATCAGCATCGGTTTCAGGAAGTTTTTAGTTACCGCTGGGGTAATACGGTCGACCCAACGCTCAATATATGAAAGCAGCCAGGTCATGCACAGCGCCGGGATTACGGTATAGGTGTATTTCACCGCGGTCACCGAGAATCCGATAAATTCCACCGGCTGCCCCTGCGCCGCCTTCGCCATCAGGTCGATAAAGTTGGGATGAACCAACACCCCAGCGATAGCAATTGCCAGCGACATATTGGTTTTGAATTTGACTGCCGCCGAGGCCGCCACCATCACCGGCAGGAAGAAGAAAGCACCGTCGCCAATCACATTCAGAATCACCAGCGTCGACGCGCCTTTCTCCATCACCCCGCTCATCTCAAGGATCATCGCCAGCAGTTTCACCATCGAACCACCGATAATCGCCGGGATCAGCGGCGACATGGTGCCGATCAGCGCATCAAGAATGCCTGCGCCAATGCGTTTCAGGGTCAATTTATTCTTCACCGGCGTGGCGGCGGCCGGTGATGCCGGTGCGCCAGAGGGCAGCAATTTCATCACTTCGGCCCAGGCCTGGGAAACAGTGTTGCCAATAATCACCTGGCACTGGTTTTCATTCTGCACCACGCCCATCACTGCTGAAATCGACTTCAGCCTGGCGCTGTCAACGGCGCTGGCGTCAATCAGCACAAAACGTAAACGCGTCATGCAGTGCGTGACGGCTTCGATATTCCCGGCACCACCAAGAGCATCAACGATCGATCGTGAAACTGCCTCAAAATTTTTTGACATAAGTAACCACTCTCTTGTAACGAGAAATTATTATTAAATTCATCTGGTTAGATAATGAAAACCGCGTTACTGCACAACAGCAGGGCAAAATAAGTAACCGGTTCCACACGAGAATGTTCAACTATTCGTCATAGTTCAAGAGATAAGAGGGGTTAATTTTCGTTTTGTGATAACGATCGACATTCGATCGCAATTAAATGATTTTTGTGCCGGTGTGCGGTAGCGCTCTCGCCGCAAATAACCCACTTCCGCCAGTCAGAACAGTTAGTTAGCCGTAGCGAAATGTGTAGAATGGCAACTATTCTTACAGATTGCGGAATCAGCTATGTCGACCATGCAGCAAGTGGCAAAAAAAGCCGGCGTCTCGAAAGCCACGGTTTCACGTGTGCTGTCAGGCAAGGGTTATGTCAGCGAAGCAACGAAACAGCAGGTGTTCAGCGCCATTGAAGAGACCGGATACCGGCCCAATCTGCTGGCGCGCAATCTGGCCAGCACCACTTCACAGTGTATTGGTCTGGTGGTCACCAACACCCTGTACAATGGCAGCTACTTTAATGAGTTACTTTCCCAGGCGGCAAGGAAGCTGGAAGCCAATGGCCGTCAGCTGATTCTGGTGGATGGCAAACACAGTGCTGAAGAGGAGCAGCAGGCGATTCAGTTTCTGCTGGATTTACGCTGCGATGCCATCATTATTTATCCGCGCTTTCTTACCGTCGATGCGCTGGATGTGATAATCGATCAAACCCGACAGCCGGTTATGGTGGTGAACCGTCAGCTGCGAAAGCATCAAAGCCACTGTATTTGCTGCGATCATAAAGGTTCCAGTTATCAGGCAACCCGTCATCTGATCGCGCGCGGCCATCAGCATATCGCCTTTATTACCGGCTCGCTCGATTCACCAACCGCCATCGAACGCCTGTCCGGCTACAAACAGGCGTTACTCGACTGTGGGCTACCGCTCAGCGAAGAACGGATTATCCACGGTAAATGGAGTCCGGCCAGCGGCGCAGCGGCGGCCGACACGCTGCTTAACCGCAAGGTTAGCTTTAGCGCGCTGATTGCCAGTAATGATGATATGGCGATTGGCGCGATAAAAACCTTTACCGCTGCGGGCATTCGCGTGCCGGACGACATTTCGGTTATTGGTTTTGACAATATCCCCACCGCGCCCTTTCTGACGCCGTCACTGTCCAGCGTCAAAGATCCGGTCAGCGATATGATCAATCAGGTGATTAACCAACTGATCTCGATGCTGGATGGTGGCTATTTATCCCGCGACAACCTGTTCCTGTCGGAGTTACTGGTCAGGGATTCGGTGGGCAACGGGCCTTTTTACCAGGCTAATTAGAGAGCCTCCTTGCGCGACAACCTAAAATTTGCAGGTCATGATAATGGTAGCGCTGAGCCAGATCGATCAGATGCCGGGTTTCTGCCGGCTGAACCGGTACAATAAGATCGTAACTATAATCAGGCGGTGAACGCATCATTGATAAGGAGACCGTACCTTCCGAAATGGGCCTTAAAGAGAGGTTCTCGATGCGCGTCTTGCCTTGATAAGTCTGTGAGAACGGCATCACTTCATCGCTGGCGCTACCTTGCAAACGATTGTAAATCCGTAACATACTCCATGAACCGAGCTTTTCGCCACGCCTGATGTAATAGCTGACCGACAGCCCTTCAGGCAGAGTCAACTTTGCCGTACCATTAAAGTATTTGATGGGTAAGAAACGGCTGTGTGAGACAAAAATCGCTTTATCATTACTTTCACGACTGGCATAGCGCAGAAAAACCCGGTCGCCTGTTTCGATTCTTTCGGGTGACATGGTGGCGATAACCAGATTTGGATTAAGCTGACTTTCAGAACGGTTCCCGAGCGAAAACAGATTACCCGCTAATTTTTTTTCCTGTTGTGAAATCAACAGGCGATTTCCCGCCAGCGCCAGACCGCTAACAAATGATAACATCCCAGTGGAAAATGACAGCCATCCCAGGGTTGGCGCTAATGTCGACTGCCTCGCTTCTGCCAGCCAACTGGCAATACCGGTGATATCCGCGAATAATGCCGAGCCCGTGGTGAATAACGTCAGGCTCGAGGCTTCGGCCAGCGCGGCGCTGAGACTGCCTGTCGCCGCGAGCGATGCCCCCGCAGTAAACAGTGATGTCACCATACCAAGTAAGCCTAACCCTATGCCTGCGGCGACCTGCCAGCTGAAATGACCCGAGGGATCGGCACGGTTGATCGGGTCACCCTCGCACCATGCCCAGGGATGAGTCCCTCCCGGGCCAAAAGGACTCCAGCTATCCGGACAATTAAACCGCATCAGTGTTGGGTTGTAAGGCCGCAGACCATTGCCGGGGTGTAAGCCATCGCTAAGTGGATCACGACGCTCACCATTAAAACTTAAGAGCACGGTATTCATTAATGCCTCCAATTAATACACGCTGTTGATAAACAACAGGTATCCTTGCGCGAGGCATTAAGCAATTGTTCGACCATCACAGTTATCATTTTTAACTGCGGGTCACATTACCGGGATTGCCGGAGTCTTTCGGGATAGTTTGTCACGGGAGGCGAAAACGCCGCCTCGACAAGAGACTGGAGGGGCGCCATTTCGGCTCCCCTCCTGATGGCAGGCAAGGGTATGCGCGGTTTAACCGCAATCAGAAGAAGCCCAGCGGCTGCACGCTATAGCTCACCAGCAAATTTTTCGTCTGCTGATAGTGATCGAGCATCATTTTATGGGTTTCACGGCCAATTCCGGATTTTTTATAACCGCCAAATGCGGCGTGCGCCGGATAGAGATGATAGCAGTTAGTCCAGACGCGTCCGGCTTTAATCGCCCGTCCTACGCGATACGCGCGATTAATATCGCGGGTCCAGACGCCGGCACCCAGCCCGTAAATCGAATCGTTAGCAATTGCAATCGCTTCGGCTTCATCCTTAAAGGTGGTAATACCGATTACCGGCCCGAAAATCTCTTCCTGGAACACGCGCATGCTGTTGTTACCTTTCAGCAGTGTGGGCTGAATGTAGTAACCGCTGGCGAGATCGCCTTCCAGTTTCTCAATGCCGCCGCCGACCAACACTTCCGCGCCCTCTTGCTGCGCGATATTCAGATAAGAGAGGATCTTATCGAACTGCTGTTGTGAAGCCTGCGCGCCAATCATGGTTTCGCTGTCCATCGGATCGCCACGTTTTATGGTTTTGATGCGTTTCAGTACTGCTTCGATAAACGGTTGATAGATGGACTCCTGCACCAGCGCACGCGACGGACAGGTACAGATTTCCCCCTGGTTCAGGAAACCCAGCACCACGCCTTCCGCCGCTTTTTCAATAAATGACGGCTCCGCCTGCATAATATCTTCAAAGAAGATATTCGGGGATTTGCCGCCCAGCTCAACGGTGGAGGGGATCAGATTCTTTGCCGCCAGCTCAAGAATATGTCCGCCGGTGGCGGTTGAACCGGTAAACGCTACTTTGGCGATATCTTTATGCGACGCCAGCGCTTCACCCGCTTCACGCCCGAAGCCGTGCACCACGTTCAGCACGCCCGGCGGCAGCAGATCGTTAATCAGTTCAGCAAACAGCGTTATCGAAAGCGGCGTCTGCTCTGCCGGTTTCAGCACCACGCAGTTACCCGCTGCCAGCGCCGGTGCCAGCTTCCACGCCGCCATCAGCAACGGGAAGTTCCACGGAATAATTTGCGCCACCACACCCAGCGGTTCATGGAAGTGATAAGCAGCGGTAAATTCATCAATCTCTGCTGCGGTACCCTCCTGCGCGCGCAGGCAACCGGCAAAATAGCGGAAATGGTCAACCGCCAGCGGCAGATCCGCCGCGAGGGTTTCGCGCACCGGTTTACCGTTATCCCAGGTTTCATTAACCGCCATTCTTTCCAGATTTTGCTCCAGCCGGTCGGCAATTTTCAGTAAGGTCAGCGAACGCACCTGCACAGACGTTTTACCCCAGGCCTCTGCCGCCGCATGCGCGGCAGCAACCGCATTATCCACATCTTGTGCTCCTGAACGCGGGAACTCGCCGACCACTGAGCCGTTAATCGGCGAGGTATTTGAGAAATACTCACCCTGTACTGGCGCGACAAATTCGCCATTGATAAAGTTGCCATAACGTTGTTGCAGCGTGATCAGCGAACCTTTATATCCCGGATATGCGTAACGCATGGTGTTTCTCCTGTCCATTTCACTGGTGCATAATTAACAATGACATAACCCAGAATTAACACTGGCAGAAGAAAACGAAGATGTCAGATGGCAGGCGGCGAAATTGTGAAGTGGACAGAAATATCCTCAGCAATTCGCCAGCATCAGGCTGATAACTGCGGCTGCGCCATCAGTATCTCCAGCATTTTTTCGCGCAACGGGTCACGCGCATCACGCATCCAGGCCACGGAGAGCGGCAGACCATTAATCGCTCCGGCCCCCTTGCCGGTTAACCGAATATAACTGACGTTGCGCGCCGGCATGCGCGAGGTCCATTGCGGCACAATGGCACTCCCCAGCTCGGCCGCCACCAGATTGATAATGGTCCGTTTTTCATCGGCAAGCTGAGCAATTCTGGCGCTTAACCCGGCCTCGGCAAACAGATTGATCGACAGATTATGACTGTGTGGCCGCGATTTACGTTCCGGGACGATTAACGGCTGATCCTGCAAATCCTCAATCTGTAAACAGTCACGTTTTGCCAGCGGATGACACTCCGCCACCGCCACCACAATCGCTTCATTAAATAAGAAACGCATTACAATCTCTGGCTCTTTTTTCTCCGGCGGGCGAATAAATATCAGATCTAACCGACCTGATTTCAGCCGGGGTAATAAGCGCAGGGTTTTGTCTTCGAATATCTGTACTTCGGTTTGCGGATAACGTTGGCGAAATGCGTGCAACAGTTGCGGAATTAATCCGGCAGCGGCGCTGTCGAGAGCGCCAATCTTTAGCGTCGTCGCCTGTTGTTGCCCCATCTGACGGAACCGACTGGTCAGGGCATCCGCCTGCGCAATCAATAATCTGGCCTCATCAAACAGTAACAGGCCACCTGGCGTCAGCGCGACATGGCGCAGCGTGCGGATAAACAGGCGGGTGCCGAGATCCTCCTCCAGCAGCCGCATGTCCAAAATGCAGCTCTTCTGCTACGGCGATAAAACAGCGAAGTTGGTGGAGATCCATACGGCAGCTATGCCAATGAACTCTATTTTGTCGCCGCACTGCTGGTGCTTTCAGCGCTACTGGTTCTGTGGCTGTCATGGTCACAGCGCAAACCGCACTGCCGTCGTGACAACAAACCCGCTGCCACTCATCCGATTGCCAGCTTCTGGACCGCGGCACAGATGCTGGAGCATCCTGGCGAAGCGCCAGCGGCGCAGGCGGTGATGCAGGCGGTCGAAACGGTGTGTCAGGCGGGGATAAAAAACCCGGACATGGGCGGGACCGCGACCACTCAGCAGGTGACGGATGCCGTCGCGTTCACCATTCTGCAAAAAGTGACGGCGTTGGAAAGTATTGGCTGACGGCATAATGAGCACGCCACCGGCGTGCTCTGTCGGGGGTTAACTGACCGCTGCCTGCTGCGGCAGCGTGCTGCGGTAAAATGCCTCCAGCAGCGTGCGCGCCCAGTCGGTGCCTTGTAGCGTGTCGCCCTGTTCAGTGGCATTTTCTGGCAGACAGGCGCTCATAATTTGCTGAGTAAATTCGGGATGAAACTGTACCGACAGCGCTGACGCTGAGTAGCGAATAATCTGGCAGCCCTCCAGTGCCGAACGCGCCAGCACTTGCGCCCCTGGCGGCGCTTTTAGCACCGACTGGCGATGGGTCAGCCACGCATCGAACTGTGCCGGCAAGGCTGAAAGCAGCGCATCGCCCGGTGCCAGATTGTCCAGCCGTTGCAGGCCACGTTCCCAGCCGTGCGGGTTATCCGCTACGGTGCCGCCCAGCGCATAAGAGATCAACTGATGACCGTAACAAACCCCAAGCAGCGGCAGCTGAGAGTCGACAGCCCCCCGCACCCAGGCAGCAGTGCGCTCGCTCCAGTCGGCATGATCGGTGACCATTGCCCAGGAACCGCTAAGAATTGCGCCAGAAACCGAACTGTAATCAGGAAGTTGCTCCCCGAGATGCGGACGTATCACCCGATACTCTGCGTCCTGTAATGCTAACGCCTGCACAAACCAGTCAATCTGATCGCCAACCCGCGTAGTGACTTCTGCCGGTGGAACCTCAAGTTGAATAATCGCCAATGGCGCTATGGATAAATGGGACATGCCGAATCAGACTCCTTGTCATTTTTTGAAAAAGCATCACTGCCTGAATACCTCAGGTAACCGCTGCGTAGTCTGACACTTTCCATCGGTTACGTCTTATCACTTTTTCTGAATACCTAAGCCAGCTAGCATAAAAAAAATTACTGTTTCATTTATCCCGACACCCGCGTATTCGTGTCATGATTAACCGGTGAGTTAACAACGCAACATTAAGGAATGCGTCGTGGCACTGCGTCATTTTTTTCTGATTTTACTGGTGGTCTCTCTCTGGGCGTTTAATAACGTGGCGATTAAGTGGGGTCTGCTGGATCTGCCGCCGCTGTTTATGACCTGCATGCGCTTTATCGTGGTGGCGCTGCTGCTGATCCCGTTTACCCGCGTCACCCGTGAGCAGCTGCGTTATCTGCTGCCACTGGCGTTCACCTTCGGTTTCCTGCATTTTTCGCTGCTGTTCGTGGGCATCAACTATACCGACGCCGGAACCGGGGCGATCGTGGTACAGCTCGGCACGCCGTTTGCCATGCTGCTGGCAATGCTGATTCTTAAAGAGAAACTGACGCTGATTCAGCTGCTCGGCATTGCCATATCACTGAGTGGCGTGGTGGTGCTGACCGGCAGCCCGACTATTCCGAGCTGGTGGGTACTGTGCCTGTTATTAAGCAGCGCAGCAGGCTGGGCGGTAAGTAATCTGATCGTCAAAAAATCACCGCCGATTAAACCGCTGACCATGACCGGCTGGATCTCGTTTCTGGCGATTCCGATTGTCGGGCTGGCTTCATATCTGCTGGAAGCCGATCAGTTCAGCACCCTTGCGCACGCCAGCTGGCGCGGCTGGTTCGGCATTCTGTATAGCGCGATTGGCTCGTCAATTATCGCCTATTCGCTGTGGTACGCCTTACTGAAGAAATATAACGTCAACCTGATTATGCCCTACTCCCTGCTGACGCCAGTGCTGGCGGTTATTATGGGCGTGATGGTGCTGGGCGACAGCATGAACAGATTTAAAGTGATCGGCGCGTTGTTGGTGATTATCGGCACGGCAATTTCGGTGGTCAATCTGCGCAATTTACGGATGCACGCGCGCTTTCCGCGGCTCTCCAGGCTGCGTAAATCGCGTTAAATCACTTACGGCGGCAACAGGGTCAGTTAACGGGCGGCAACCCTGGTGCCCCGGAGATTATTTAACCTCTGCTAACTCGTCGCGCATCGCCTGAATCGCTTCACGACTGATGGCCGCCAGCGTGCGGTAAAACGGCGTGCTGGCGTGGGCTTCCACTTTGCCGAGAAAGGCACCGCACCACGGCATCAGATAGTCATCAAACAGTGCGATTTGCGCCTGAATCTCATCCTCTTGCGACTGATCTTCCAGCCACGAAGCCGCCAGCAGTAATGCACCAATATGATCGGCTGGCGCATCGCTTAATGGCATGCCACGCTGCTGCAGAAAACTGCGCACCTCAGCTTCCTGCGGTCCATTTTCCCACTGCGAGCCATACGGGGAAACCTTGCACTCGCTGCCAACAAACAGCGCATTATAATCTGCGGCCAGCGTCTGCGGATCGCTGTGCTGTTGCAGGCGCGTTAACAGTTCATCCTGCTCCAGCGGCCAGTGCTGCTGCAACTTGCCCTCCCGCAACAGGGTAAACAGCGGCACCAGCAGAGGATCCTGCGGCTGACGGTTATACAGCGAGCCGAGAATGCGGCAAATGATGGAAAACTCATTCATTCAATTCAGTCCAGTGAGAGATTAAAAGTGACAGGGTCACAAATCAGCAAATTCTTCTATCTGTTTGCCGGTGCGCATTGCCAGAAAATCCAGCAAACGGCGCGGCGTGACATTTAACACGCGTTCTTCAGGAAAATCCACTTCACGCATAATCCGCAGGCAGTGCTCAAAGTTACCGAGGGTAAACGCGGTATGGGAATCGGAGCCGAAGGCAAGGCGTCCACCGGCATCACGCACCGCAGCAGCAATCGCCCGGCAGTTAGGCTCACTGCCCGAACGCGATGTGGTAAATGAGGAATTATTGATTTCCAGCGCCACATTATATCTGGCGGCGGCTTCGGCAATCGCCGGAATATCAACCGGGAATTTCGGGTTACCCGGATGGCTGATAATATGCACATCGCCATTGGCCATCGCGGCAATCATCGCTTCGGTATGGGTGGCTTTATCCTGCGGTGCAAACACCGGCTCGTGAAAACCGGCCACCACCAGATCCACTGCATCCAGCATCGGGCCAGTACAGTCAATTTCACCGGCGGTATTTTTAATATTGGCTTCAATGCCGCGCAGAATGCCCACACCCTCCACCCGCCGTGGCCAGATGCGCATATTGATAAAATGCCAGGCATGAGGCGCATCCGCCATATCCGGGCCATGGTCAGTGATCGCAAACAGTTTAATACCGTTAGTTTTGGCGTGGACAACATAGTCGTGCAGGGTGCTGTAGGCGTGGGTACTGGCAACGGTGTGCATATGAAGATCAACGGGGTACATAGCGATTTTCTCCTCTTTTATAAGGCAAGGATAGCATCCCTGCCGTTCAAAGGGTTAATACCCGCGTGCGATATCTGCTCGCCCTTTTGGCAAAGCGATCACTCCATTGCATTGTCACCCTTAAAAATAATATTGCAATGAATGCTAAGCCAGCTTTGGAGCTTAGACGGGGGCTCCATCTGATTTAGTCTTATAGACTGAGTGATTTTTTAGCTGCCATGTACCCAGTTGAACGTAATGCCAAATTAATGAAAGCCTGATGCCGCGCCCAGGAAGCTCAAGAAATTTCTATTTTTTTCGGAAATGGTAGAAACCCAGCGCCACAAAAACAAATAAAACAAAAATCGCTGTCGAGCCCCAGGCATATTCTTCCCAGTATGTGATTGCTAACCCGGCAAAAATCAGTATAGCCACAATAGCACCATATGTGCTAACCAGATATTCGGCGAAATCAAGGAAGCTCTTTTTTAAAAATTTTCTCATCCGTTAATCAACCTGTAAATAATTTCTGCTTTCCGCTTAAAATCAGCCTGGGATAGTTCAAATTGATCGTATCGACCAAGTATATCTTCAACCAGAAAATAGAGCATTTCCAGATCTTCATGGTAGAGTGCTTGATAGAATATTGGGTACCTGTCTTTTAATCGGCGAGCAGCGGCGGTGGCATCCTGAACATGTCCATAAGCGCCGGCTAAAGCTACAGTGACGGTAGAATACTTGGTGAACGTTGAATCAAGGGCAATTGTCATTGACAAGCTGGAACAAATTGCCATAGATACAGAGTAAGCCAACCCCCTATTTGAGACGAAAATACTCGCGCTTTTACCACCGGCGTGAAAAATCTCACGTTCGATATCTTCTTCTTCGCCGGAGGTTATGTGTCCGATCAGTTTTTTGACGTATAATTCAACGATATCAAATATAACATCATAACGTTTTACTACTTGTACAACTGCCTTCGCAAATCGAAGATCATCATGTTTTAGATTGGCGCAAACATCCTTATAATTATTTGTAAAGCATGATGTATACCATGACAGTCGCTGAAAACCCTTATAAACATTCTTACCTTGCTTCAATGTTTCGCGCTGTACTTCATTGACACCTTTATCCAGAACCACGGCAAGTGCCTTGTCAAGTTCAAGCCTGTTCACCACCCCATAACTGGCCATTATTCCCACCTTCTTACAGATTCACTAGTCGGATAAATTATAGCCACCTTGTGAATATAATCAATGGCGTATCTGAGAGTCGAGTTTAAATGAGTTGCGATAAAGCCGTATTAGTATACGAGCAATCAAGATTCAGCCCCTTAAGAATCGAGGGTGCTATTGTCAATCATGACCTCAGTTTACCCTATGTTATCATTCTTTGAATGATGAGGTGTAAATATGACAATAAATTATCACTAACCAGCACTACGACTATTACCGAGTTTTATTAAAATTAATTTACCTGCTCAAGCGAAGACCAGGGTAATTACCAAACACTGGTATGACAATAATTTTTCGTATTTATGTTGATAATTTTTTCATAACGCACACTTATCCCTTAGCGTGCGTCAGAAAATAAATTCTCTGCTTCGGATATTTCAGACCTCTCCGCAGCACCCTTGCTTGAAAGGTTTAATACCCGCGTACAATATCCACCCGCCCTTCCGGCATCTCACCCGCTTCACGTTGTTGGATAGATTTGGCGATATAATCCATCGCTTCTTCCGGCAACGTCACCGCAGCATTATGGGGTGTGATCGCCACGCGCGGATGCGACCATAACGGACTGGTTTCCGGCAGCGGCTCTTGCACAAATACATCCAGCGCTGCCGCTTTGATTTCACCGGCTTCCAGCGCCGCCAGTAAATCCTCTTCAACCAGATGGGCACCCCGCGCCAGATTAAGCACAAATGCGCCGGAATTAAGCTGGCTCAGCAGCTGACGATTAATAATACCCACGGTTTGCGGCGTATTTGGCAGCAGGTTAATTAACACCTGGGTGCCGCTAAGAAAATCGCTCAGCTGATCGGCACCGTAATAGCTGGTGACGCCGTCAATCTGCTTAGGAGAACGGCTCCAGCAGCGGATCGGGAAGCCCCAGACTTTCAGACTTTGCGCCACATTGCTGCCTAAAACGCCGGCGCCAAGGATGCCAATGGTAAACTCCTGACGGCGATAATTTTTCAGCGGTTGCCACCGCGTCTGCTGTTTTTGCTGCTGATAATCATCGAAGCGGCGGAACCAGCCCAGCACGGTATACACCGCATACTCCTGCATTTGCAGACCCATACCGGTGTCTTCCAGCCTGAACAGCGGCACCGACTCCGACAGCATTTCAGGATGCTGTTTTAGCTGGGTCAAAATATCATCCACACCGGCACCCAGGGCGAAGACCCCTTTCAGATCGCTGCGCCCTTGCAGCATCTCAACCGGTGGAGTGCGCACCAGCGCGTAATCTGCCGCGGCGTTATCGCCGGGTTGCCATTGACGGACGGTTGCTTGCGGAAGGCGTTGTTGTAAGCCGTTGATCCAGCTGGCTGCCTTAAATGACGGGTGATAAAAAATGATGTCCACATTTCCTCCTGTTTTTCTCAAGGCTCAGGGAAAACCGGCGTGCAGGCAAGTGAAAATTTCGGGGCAGTTATCCTGCCCCGTGGCATTAAGGTCGTACCGGCGCTGGCTGAATCAGCTTGCGCAGCAGTGGCATCAGGCAAAGCATCACCACACCAATGAGCGCTGCACCCCAGCCGAGGAGACTGAAAATATGGCTGTAACCTGGGTTAGTCAGCAGCGGCGTACTGCCGCTGTTATCCGGCATCCAGCCGGAGACATAGCCCGCCAGCACGGAAGCCACACCTGTGACCATCATCCAGCAGCCCATCATCACGCCCTGATAGCGGGCCGGTGCCAATTTGCCAATCATCGCGTAACCAATCGGCGAAATCAGCAACTCACCGATGCTCTGGAACAGATAGCTGATCACAATCCATTTAAACGCCACCATGCCATCACCGCCGGACAGCATAATGCCCAACGGCAGCACCAGCATGCCGAGGCCAATACAGAACAGTGAGGAAGCAAACTGCAACGGAATATCGATGCGCCAGCCGCGCTCGCGCAGGTTTCTAAAACCCAGTGCCAGCAGCGGGCCGCCAATCACAATCACCAGCGTATTGATATTCTGCACCCACTGCGGCGCAACATGAATACCGTAGACGTTAAGATTGATATTGTGCTCAACAAACAGCATCAGCCCCATCGGTGCCAGCTGATACAGCATCCAGAACACCAGTGAACCGAGCGCCAGTATCAGATAAGCCGCCATCCGGCGTTGCTCTTCGCGCGTACGATGGCGCAACGTGGTCAGGCACAGCAGTAAAAAGATGACCACGCCCAACGCGATTACAAAGGAGCCGGTAAAATCGGCGTGCGTCAGCATCAGCCGAATCACCGGTACCAGCACCACCAGAATTGCCAGCCCGACCAGCATCCGCAGCCTGAACTGGCTTTTACTGACGTGCAGCAGCGGCGTGTTGATATCAGCAAGGATTTTCCAGCGCAGCAACGAGATAATAATCGCCAGTGCATTGCCTACGGTGGCGAACAGAAACAGCGCCTGATAGTGCTCGGTAAGCTGGAAATAGCCCGCGCCGGTAAAGCCGATAAAGAATCCGAGATTCATGCCGGCGTAGTTCCACAGAAACGCGCTCTCACGGCGGTTATCTTCCGGGGCAAAACGCTGGGTCAGCATCATATTGATACAGGTGACATTCAGGCCGCTACCGGTGAGGAACATCGCCAGCCCCCAGTACAACCCTTCGGCACTCTGTCCGGAGAGCACCCAACATCCCGCCACCTGCAACACCATCCCAAGGACAAACAGATTGCGGTTACTGAGGAAGCGGCCACCAAGGTAGCCGCCGAACAAATGCAGGCCATAGTTAAATGCGCCAAACACGCCCATCATGGTATTGGCCTGAGCATCGCTAAAGCCAAGACGTTTAGTGGCATACAGCACCAGCGTCGAATAGAGCACAGCGAAGCCGAGTGTGGCGAAGATCTGAATAAAGAAGAGTGCACCAGAACCGGCGGGAACGCCGTGTGGCTGCGCCTTTGTTACGTGATTCAAACTAACCTCTGTGATTTTCTTGCCAGAATAAGCGCATTATTATGCGCATTACTGCCTCATGATGCAGGATGGAAAATGTGATTAGTTGTGTTTTTTCCACCTTTCGGCCAATTTGCCAGCAAAATGCTGAAAAACTGTCTAAACGCACCAGCCGATGAACAAAGTTCGTTGACGGCGCGGCAGGAAATCCCTACATTAGCCGCCGTCGACAAGTCACTTGCCGACAACAATATGGTGAGGTGTCCGAGTGGCTGAAGGAGCACGCCTGGAAAGTGTGTATACGGCAACGTATCGAGGGTTCGAATCCCTCCCTCACCGCCATATTCTGAGAAAAAGCCCGAACTTAGGTTCGGGCTTTTTTGTTTTTCTCTCCGCGCAGAGAGAGCGGATAAGCGGCCTGCCAGCGCCTGAACGTTAGCGGTGAAATTCAGCTACCGTCATCGTAAAGATTAGCTGACTGTTTCCGTCATTTGCATAATGATGAGCCGTATCTGGGAAGCGGGTGACGAATTGGTACGGGGTCTGGAACTGATGATGCCTGCGCAGGTATTGAAAAGAACCTCATCAGTTTTGATATTCCATAGTTTTTGCTGCGCAGATTATGCGCAGAAGGTGAGATAAAGTTTAAAGGTCTTAGGGCGTTTCCCCTGACGCCTATCACATTTGAAGGTATAGATGAACAGGGATTTATTCAGATCCTCTGATGCCCGGCAATAGGCCGAGATTACGCTGAACCAGGCGTAAACGAGGTAAGATCTGTTCTTTCTGCCAGTGAAAGCGAGGCCAGTCTTTCTGTTGCCAGATCCAGTTTGTCACCATAATTTCTCCAGCTGATTCGGCTCACTGCACAACGTAATCTCCACATTAAACCGCAAATGCCCGAACGTCAGTTCGGGCATTTGGCAGAGTGCGGCACCGCTATCGATCATTACGGCTATTTAATCCCCATCGCCGCCCGCATGGTATAGAACAGATCGGTCTGGTCAGTCAGGCCAACCACATTGGCAGCATGCGGACCATACGCGGCGATACGCAACTGGGTGCCGGTATGCCCCTGAGAGTCCTCTTCCGAATTACCGTAACTGATGGTCATCAGGCCCCCCTCTTTGGTATTCAGCGTCTGCGTCAGACCGGGTGCCTTACTGTTATTGGCAATAATCTGACTGGAATGCGCATGATCGGCGGTCACGATCACCAGCGTATTGCCGTCCTTACGCGCAAACGCCAGTGCCTTCTGTACCGCTTCATCCAGATCAACCGTTTCACCAATCTGTCCGCAGGGATTAGCCGCATGATCCTGTTTATCGATGGATGCCCCTTCCACCTGCAGGAAGAAGCCATTTTGATTTTTGCTCAGCAATTCGATGGCCTTATCGGTCATCTGCGCCAGTGTTGGGGTCGAGGCCGGGCGCTCTGCGTTGACCTCACAAGTGACAGCATTGCCTTTCAGGTTGCCGTGATAGCTGGCCTTTGGCCCTTTCCAGCGCACCGGCATATTGCCTGGTGCAAACAGGCCCAGTACCGGTTTATCCTGATTCGCTTCGCCGATCGCATTCATGCCGTCAAGATCGCTGACCCACTGATAGCCACGCAGTTTTGCCTGTTCTTCCAGGGTTTTTCCCTGCCACTCACCGGCCTTTGCCGTTTCGCTAAAGGTTTTTCCGCCGCCGCCCAGCGTGACGTCAACGCGGGTATTTAACAGCTGCTCGGCAATCGACCCTTTACCGCCTCGTTCCAGCGCATTGCTGGCGCACAATTCAGTGGTTTTTTCCGGGCCGTAACATTTGCGTGAAGTGACATGAGCAATCTGCGCCGCCGGGGTGGCGTCCTGCAATTCTGCGGTGGAGACGTTGCCGGTGGCTTTGCCCGCCGCTTTGGCAAGCTCCATAATCGTCGGATGATCTTTGCCGTTAACGTCAACGCCAATTGCCCCATTATAGGATTTCACTCCGGTACTCCAGGCGGTGGCCGAAGCGGCAGAATCGGTAACATAGTCAGGTTTATGGGTTTTCTTATCCAGCGCGTAGTGGGTGTATTGTCCGGTCAGCGGCAGCGCATCGATGCCTTTAAAGAAGCCGCCGGCACCTTCGGCATAATTACGCGCGGCGGTGATTTCGGAGTCACCCATACCATCGCCAATCAGCAGAATCACGTTATTCGCGGTGGTATGGGTTAATGAGGCTTTTAACGCGTCGGTCTGATCGCTGGTCAGACGGCGCGCGCCGCCGGGCTGAGTCAGATCGCCCTGCGCTGCGCGGCTGTAAGCGGCGATATCGGCATAGCAACTGGCGGAAAACAGCGTTGCGATAACAGACAGGGTGAATAGTTTTTTGTGTGACATCTTGCCATCTCTCCATGAGAAAAAGTTAACTAAGGTTTTCAGAGAGCGAGTTTGCGACAAAACCCTGTCAGTTTTGTGACACCAGCATGTCAATCTGATGTCAGTCACCGCGCCGCCTCATGACGTTAAAACCATTAGCCACCTCACAATTCGCGGCCTGCATTCCAACACTTAGCGAAATTTCGTCTAAAGTTTTTCGAATGGTCAATTACTTACAGACCATGTCGGGTCTGGACAAGGAGAACTGCCGATGATGAGACGAATTGATAACCCTCAATGGAAAGGGGCACTGCTGCTGCCGCTAATGTTTACCGGCGCGCTGGCGGGAATCACTCTGCCTGCGCACGCTGAAGAGGATCAGCGGATGTTAACCAGCGCACCGCAGCCGCCCGATGTGCGCCTTGGTCCGCTGTATCATGCCATACAGTCGGCAAAATTCTTCCCCGATCAGAAAACCTTTGCTGATGCGGTACCGAAATCTGATCCCACTTCAATTCTCGCTGACTGGCAGATGCAAAAAGGCCAGCGCAATTTCGATCTGCGCCACTTTGTAAACAGTAATTTTATCCTGCCGACCGAAGGTGAAAAGTATGTGCCACCGGAAGGCCAGAGTCTGCGTGAGCATATCAACGGGCTGTGGCCGGTGCTGACGCGCACCACCGATAAAGTGAATCAATATGATTCGCTGCTGCCACTGCCGAAGCCGTATGTGGTGCCGGGTGGACGTTTCCGCGAAGTTTATTACTGGGACAGTTACTTCACCATGCTGGGGCTTGCCGAGAGCGGTCACTGGGATCGGGTGCAGGATATGGTGGATAACTTCGCCGCGGAACTGGATAAATATGGTCATATTCCTAACGGTAACCGCAGTTATTACCTTAGCCGTTCACAGCCGCCGTTCTTTAGTCTGATGGTGGATCTGCTGGCGAAGCACGGCGGCGAGGAGGTGTACAGCAAGTACCTGCCGCAGTTGCAGAAGGAGTGGAATTACTGGATGGCGGATGCTGAAACGGTAAAACCCGGTGACGCCAGCAAGCGCGTGGTCAAGCTGAAAGATGGCACGATCCTGAACCGTTACTGGGATGCCCGTGATGTACCGCGCACCGAATCGTATATGGATGATATCGCCACCGCGCAAAAATCGCCGGAACGTAATAAAGCTGAGCTGTATCGCGATCTGCGTGCCGGTGCCGCTTCCGGTTGGGATTTCAGCTCGCGCTGGTTTGATAAGCCCGACGATCTCTCGACCATCCATACTACCCGCATCGTGCCGGTCGATCTCAATGCGCTGCTGTTCCATCTGGAAACCACCCTCGCCCACGCCAGCAAAGTGGCGAAGCAGGATGACGCCAGTCAGCGCTTTGGCGATCTGGCGAAAAAGCGTCAGGAGGCAATTAACCGTTACCTGTGGGATGAGCAGGACGGCTGGTATGCCGACTACGACTGGCAGAAAAACAGCGTGCGTAAGCAACTGACCGCCGCCACGCTGTTCCCGCTGTATCTGCAAGTCGCCAGCAAGGATAAAGCCAGCCGCACCGCCGAGGCGGTACAGAAGCAGCTGGTTAAAGAGGGCGGACTGGTCACCACTAACGTCAATAACGGCCAGCAGTGGGATGCACCTAATGGCTGGGCACCGTTGCAGTGGGTCGCCGTTGAGGGTCTGAATCATTACGGTAAGCAGACGCTGGCGAAAGATATCGGCATGCGCTTTCTGAAAAATGTGCAGGCGACCTATGATAGAGAGCATAAGCTGGTTGAGAAGTATGTCGTGGAAGGCGCCGGTCTGGGCGGCGGTGGCGGCGGTGAATATCCGTTGCAGGATGGCTTTGGCTGGACCAACGGCGTCACGCTGAAACTGATGGATATGTACTGTCCGAAAGATGTTACCTGCAATAATGTTGGCGATATCAGTAAAACCCAATAAGGATTTTTCACTTTAAACACTGCATATCCTCACAACGGGAGCCGAAAACGGCTCCCGTTGACTGGCCCGGAGCCATCATGCAATCACAAATCACTCGCTCAGCCAGTCGCCGTGCATTAGTGGCCGGTTCGGTCGGTAACTTTATTGAATGGTATGAATTTGGCGTTTACGGCTTTCTGGCCACGGTGATTGCCGCGAATTTCTTTCGCCTTGAGGGTGAAAGCGAGATCACCAGCCTGATCCTGACTTATGCTGCCTTTGCCCTCGCCTTTTTCTGTCGTCCGCTGGGGGCAATTCTGTTTGGCCGCATTGGCGACCGCATCGGGCGTAAACCGACGCTGATCGCGGTGCTGATTATGATGACGCTGGCCACCGCAGCCATCGGGCTGATGCCGACTTATGCCACGCTGGGTGTGGCCGCTCCATTGCTGCTAACACTTTTGCGTATGTTGCAGGGGGCTGTTTGCTGGCGGTGAATTTGGCGGCGCGGTGGCGCTGATGACCGAATTTGCGCCGCGTGGCAAACGCGGTAGCTATGGCGCCTGGCAATCTTTTACCGTGGCGCTCGGTTTACTGGCCGGTGCCGGGGTGGTGGCGTTACTCGGTATGTTACTGACCAGCGAACAACTGCACAGCTGGGGCTGGCGCGTGCCGTTTCTGCTGGCTTTGCCGATGGGTCTGGTGGCGCTGTGGCTGCGTTTGCAGCTGGATGAAACCCCAAGTTTTAAGCAGACGCAGCAACATCGGCAACCCGCGCCGCTTTCCGGGGTGGTGAAAGCCATTGCGCTGGGTATTGGCCGCATGATGGGCTGGTCCGCCGCCGGTTATACCTTCCTGGTGGTGATGCCGTCATGGCTGCAAACCGCACTGCATGCCAGCTTTCAGCAGGCACTGGTGGCAACAGTATTGGGAAATATTGGCTTCGCGCTGACCATTTTACCGGCGGGTCGTCTCAGTGACCGTTATGGCCGCCGCCGCATTATGCTGCTGGCGATTGGCGCGGTAATTATTTTTACTTTCCCGCTGCTGGCAATACTGCAACAGCCAGAGGCGTCACTGTGGTGGAAGGCTGCGGCCGTGATGCTGGCCGGTGCGGTGGTGGGCTTGCTGGCCGGGCCGGGACCGGCGATGCTGGCAGAGATGTTTCCGACCCGGGTACGCTATACCGGATTAGGGCTGGCCTACTCGCTCTCCAATGCAGTGTTTTCCGGTTGCGCCGGACTGATTATTACCGCCCTGATAAAGCAAACCGGCAATATTAATATCCCGGCCTGGTATGTGGTGATCATTTCATTAATCAGCTTACTGGCGATTCTCACTTTGCGCCCCGACGACCATCTGCGCGACCTTGAGAGTTAACCGCTTGTCAGACGGCCCTTGCGCCGTCTGTTTCCTGCTCAGAAATGTTAATACCCCGATCGCTTTGTGTGAATATATCAGCATAATCAATGCTTGAAACCGCAATCGAGAAAGATAATAATTATCATTAGAATTATGACAATGTATGTCAATTGCATTGTCGGTGCGCTCAAGCTGGAATTCCTCTCGGAAACGCCGGCTTAATTACAATGAAACTATGGGATATTTAGAATGAGAATGGCTTTTACCTTAAAGCGTTCTGCTCTGCTTTGTTCACTTGCACTTGCCGCGCCAGCACTCTCTTTCGCTGAAGAGACCATGGTCGTCACTACACAGCCAGCCGAAACCGCCCAGTCACCGACTTCAGGTTACACTGTTAAAAACAGTACCGGTGCCACAAAAACTGATGAGCCGCTGATTACCACCGGACAATCCATTTCCGTGGTGACCCGCCAGCAGATCGAAGATCAGGGTGCCACCAACCTGAATCAGGCGCTGAACTATACGCCGGGGGTGTTTACCAACTTTGCCGGTGCCGCTTCACGCTTCGATACCGTTTCTCTGCGTGGCTTCCACGGCGGTGATACTGACAACACCTTCCTGGACGGACTGCGTGTTATGAGTGACGGCGGCAGCCACAACGTGCTGCAAGTTGATCCCTGGTTCCTTGAGCGCATCGATATTATCAAAGGCCCTTCTTCTGCCCTTTATGGTCAGACCGTACCGGGTGGCCTGGTGAATATGACGTCAAAACGTCCGCAGTTCGCTGAACAGGGCCATTTCCGCCTGTCTGCCGGTACGCAAAATACCAAAGGCGGTGCGTTTGACTACACCAATGCGATTAACGATCAATGGGCATTTCGTCTGACCGGTATGACCCGCACCAGTGATACTCAGTACGATCATACCCGTGAAGAGCGCTATGCGATCTCGCCATCACTGTTATGGCAGCCGGATGAAGATACCTCTCTGTTGTTGCGCGCTTATCTGCAAAAAGACCCTTCCGGCGGTTATCACGGCTCGGTGCCGCTTGATGGCACCACCAGCGAACATAACGGTAAAAAACTTAGCCGCAGCTTCTACGAAGGTGAAAGCTCACTCGATCAGTACAAACGTACCGAGCAGATCTACAGCTATGAGTTTGCCCATCGCTTTAATGAAACCTGGGCATTCCGCTCGAATGCCAGTTATACCCACTCTAACGTCAAGCTTGACCAGGTTTATCAGGCTGGCTGGGTCAGCCCGACCAGTGATGAGTTAACCCGCTACTATTCCGGCACCCGTTCTTCGCTGGATGCGGTGGCGATTGATAACCAGCTGGAAGCCGATTTTGCTACCGGCGCGGTGGAACATAAAGTGATGCTCGGTGCTGAGTATCATCAGTATAAAAACGACCTGTGGGATGGCGGCGCGACGGCCACTAACCTGAATGCCTTTACCGGTGTTTCAGGTGGCACTGCCCTGAACTTCTACACCGATGATGACCTGACCCGTCGCTACTATCAGACCGGCATCTACTTGCAGGATCAGATGAAACTGGATAAGTGGCATGTTGATTTGTCTGGTCGTTACGATCGCATTGTGGCGAAACAGGATAACGATACGTCCGGTGACTCGCGCCGTCGCTCCGACGACCACGTCAGTGGCCGTGCTTCGGTACTCTATGCCTTCGACAACGGTATTTCACCTTATGTCAGCTACAGCCAGGCGATCACCCCAAGCTCACTGACCGGCCCGGATAATAATCTGCTGAAACCCAGCACCGCCGAGCAGTATGAGGCTGGGGTGAAATATCAGCCAGTGGGTACATCCGATATGTACTCGATTGCTGTTTATGATCTGACGCAGAAAGATGTCTCCAGCCGCGACGTGGTCAATGCGATTAACGTGCCGGCCGGTAAAGTGCACTCACAAGGTCTGGAACTGGAAGCGCGTAACCAAATCACGCCGCGTCTGAGCACCATTGCCGGCTACACGCTGAACCATGTGCGCTATAAAGAGACGCCGGATAATAACGATGGTCATACGCCATACCTGACGCCAAACCAAATCGCTACCGCCTGGGCACATTATCAGTTTGATTATGGTCTGAGCGTCGGTGCCGGAGTGCGTCATCTGGGCAAACAGTGGGCAGACAATGAAAACACCACTCGTCTGCCATCCGTCACGCTGTTTGATGCTTCCGTGCGTGCCGATTTGGGTGCCTGGAACAGTCAGCTGAAAGGGGCGTTTGTGCAGGTTAATGCCAATAACCTGACCGACCGCGAGTACATTGCCGCCTGTTATGGTACAGGCTTCTGCTACAAAGGCGCTGAGCGTACCATCGTTGCCACTGTCGGTTACGACTTCTGATACCTGGATTACGGTCACAAAAAAGGGAGACGTAAAGTCTCCCTTTTTAATGTGTCTGGTGCTTAACTTCTGACTTTACGGTAGATAAACAGCACCACAATGGCACCGATCACCGCCACCACAAAGCTGCCGAAGTTAAAGCCATCGACTTTACCAAAGCCGAAGAAGGTACTGATCCAACCGCCGACTACGGCACCGATAATACCCAACACGATAGTGATAATAAAACCGCCACCGTCTTTACCTGGCATAATCCATTTCGCAATGATACCGGCGATCAGACCAAAAATGATCCATGAAAGAATTCCCATTTCCTGCTCCTTATTTTTTGCTAATTAATACACCAACAACCAGACCCAGCGCAGCACCAATGCCTACGCCAGCCCAGGGATTCTTTTTCAAATAATCACAGGAGTCGCTGGCTGCGCTTTTCAGCTCATCACACAGTTCGCTACCTGCTTCGCGTGAGCGTTCCTGAACCTGCTCAAGTTTTTTACCGGCTTCACGTTTTGAAAACATCATACTCTCCTGTTAATACGCTCGCAGATGGCCGAAGGCCTTTTCTGTTAACAAGTATAGGCGAGATTTCTAACTCTGTGATTTGAATCCAAACTTTGATGAAAAAAAGACAGATACTCAGCGAATAAATGTAAAGTCCGCCGCTCTGACGCCGATACTGACCCCTGTACCGTTATCAGCAACGAGATTGCAACCGCACCGGAGCAGGATGTGAAAGAGGAAGATAAAGAGCAGTACCGTAAACACGGCACACTGGCGGTGCTGGGGGTACTGCGTGATCTGGAAAAACATCAGACCCCGGTGCGAATCGTCAGTGCACGCGGTCAGTTTATCAGCCGCATCCTGTTGGTTAATCAGCAACAGCTGATGCTCGATTACGGCAGTAATGCCTATGATAATCAGCTGGCATTGCAGTCACAGGATCTGCATATTTGTGCCGAAACCCAGGGTGCCAAAGTGGAGTTTGCCCTTGACGCGCTGGATGCCGTGGAATATGAGGGCTTACCGGCATTTTCTGCCCCGCTGCCGCAGCTACTGTGGCTGATTCAGCGCCGCGAATTTTTCCGGGTGAATGCGCCGCTGGAACCGGCGTTCTTCTGCCAGAGTCAGTGGCCAGATGGCTCCCGCGCCCGTTTTCGCCTACAGGATGTGTCGCTCGGGGGCATTGGCGTACTGCCGGATGGCCCGTTACCGCCAACACTGAACAGCGGTGATATTCTGCAAAATTTGCAGGTGGAGCTGGGAGAATACGGTCAGTTTACCGTCGATGCTCAGCTGCTGCATATCGGCGAACGCACCACCGTCAGCAGTAAAAATGAAACGGTGGTGACGCCACGGCTGAGTTTTCGTTTTGTGGCACTGAATGCCGCTCAGGAACGACAGTTGCAGCAGGTGATCTTCTCTCTGGAAAGGCTGGCGCGTGATAAGGCCAGACGCTTTGCTGAATAAGCCAGGGGCTAAACCGGCGGCTACCTTCATTTACGCTAGCCGCCTGACTAAACTCACCCTTTTAGTGTTCAGTCCACTCCGGAACCGGATCGTCAAAGAGCGTCCAGCCATGCGGCCCCAGTGCCATCTCCTTATCACTCAGCAGAGCCGCGCCGAGCTTATGCCGCAGCCCGTCTTCATCCATATCGATGCCAATAAACACCAGCTCCTGACGCGCATCGCCGACGCCATCGACCCAGTTTTCCGCAATAAACTGGCGCGTGTCGGCATCCTGCGGCCAGCGCTCGCGCGGCACAGAAGCCCACCATAGCCCCGCCATTCCCTGCCGCGATACGCCACCGGCTTGTGACCATGACCCGGCAAAAGCGGGGCGAGTTGCCAGCCAGAAATAGCCTTTCGAGCGCACCACACCGGGCAAATCGCCGGCGACCAGCTGCCAGAAACGCTGCGGATGAAACGGCCGACGGGCGCGAAACACAAAGTGACTGATGCCGTACTCTTCGGTTTCCGGCGTATGTTCACCCCGTAACTCTTTCAGCCAGCCCGGCGCCTGAGCGGCAGCATCAAAGTCAAATAGCCCGGTATTCAGCAATTTATTCAACGCCACTTTACCGAATTGCGCGAATTCAATTTTCGCCCGCGGGTTCAGACTATGCAGGATCGCCATCAGCTGCTCGCGCTGCTCAACATCGATTAAATCGATTTTATTCAGTACCAGCACATCACAAAACTCAATCTGATCGATCAGCAGATCGACCACCGTGCGCTGATCCGCTTCACCCAGTGACTCGCCGCGCGCGCGGATGCTTTCATTCGACTGATAATCTTTCAGGAAATTGCAGCCATCGACTACCGTCACCATGGTATCGAGCCGCGCCACGCTGGAGAGGCTAATCCCCTGTTCATCCTCAAAGGTGAAGGTTTCTGCCACCGGCAGCGGTTCCGAAATGCCGGTGGATTCAATCACCAGCTGATCAAAGCGGCCTTCCTGCGCCAGCCGGGTGACCTCCAGCAGCAAATCTTCGCGTAACGTGCAGCAAATGCAGCCATTACTCATCTCAATCAGTTTTTCGTCGGTGCGGGACAGTTCTGCGCCCCCTTCCCTGACCAGCGCCGCATCAATATTGACCTCCGACATATCATTCACGATCACCGCGACCCGACGACCTTCACGATTATTGAGAATATGATTTAACAGCGTGGTTTTACCGGCACCCAGAAAACCTGAGAGTACGGTTACGGGCAACCGAGAGTCGGCGGCGATAACTTCTGACATGGGAAACACTCCTTACTGGATAATATTGTTATGTTATAACATAACAATATTCATTACCAGAAGCGGTGTTAACGGTAGTTCTCCCAGGTGAACAGCATAAATTCAACTTTGCCCTCGGCGTAGGTTTCTGGCTGCGCGCCGCTGTCGAGGTGCCGGAGCATCAATGTGATCGCCAGTTGAGCGTGCTGGCGGGTGTTCTGGTCGAGGGTCAGCGAGACAGCATTTTTCGCCAGCAGCGCCTCGGTGGTGGTATACAGTTCGTGGGTAATAAATACGCTTTTACCGAGCAGGCGATGGCGATCCAGCGCTTCGCTGATTTCACTGTTACCGAGGCCGGTATTATAAATGCCCGCCACCTCACCCGACTGCGCCAGTTGCTGCTCCAGCAATTTACTGATGGTGTCGCGGCGCTCCTGTCCGGCCAGCACTTCGCGCAGCCGGATATGCGGGAAGCTTTGTTGCAGCACATCACGAAATCCCTGAATGCGCTGGCGATGGGCGCTGTAATCAAAGCGGCCGCTGACCATAATCACTTCGCCATCAGTGTGCAGCATTTTTCCCATCAACCATCCCGCGGTGCGGCCAGCCTGCAACTGGTTAATTCCCACGTGACATAATCTTTCCACGCCTGGCAAATCGGTTACGATGGTGATTACCGGCACGCCACGCTGTTTGCAGAGCGCCAGCGCGTCATAAATTGCCGGATATTCATGCGCAAAAACGATCAGCCCGTCGCGCCTGGCGCTACAGGCGACAATATGCGCCGCCAGCTTGTCAGGACGGGATTCGGGAATAAAGGTACGATGCAGCGTCAGGCGGCGATAGCCGTGGCCGGATGCCACCTCACTGAAGTCCTGCGCCAGCTGTTTAAAAAAGAAAGAGTCATTGCCGCTCAGTATCACTTCAAGCTGCCACGGATGACGATGCTCCTCCGGCAGAATCCGCTTCAGCCCGGCATCGCGCGCCGCCTCCAGTACTTTACGGCTGGTTTGCGGTGAAACGCCGCCACGCTCATTCAGCACCCTATCAACCGTCGCCACCCCCACTCCCGCCGTTTTCGCCAGTTGTTCCAGGGTGACTTTTTTCATGTCGCGCTCCGTTGAGGGATTTCCATCAAAACACCGTTCATCAAGTGTATCGGGGAAAGGTATTTTGGCAATGCACATTCGGCGATATTTCACGCTTAACCCCGGAGTAAAAATGGCAGCAAAACAGAGATTTGCCCTGCTCGGCAGCGGTTTTATCGGTCAGGTTCATGCACAGAATCTGGCCATGCATCCTGACACTGAACTGGTGATGGTGGCGGACAGCGATCCCTCACGGGCGGCAGCCGTTGCGCAGCGCTACGGCGCAAAATGCGCAGAGGTTTCGGCCGCCATTAACAGCGATACCATTGATGCGGTACTGATTGCCAGTTCCACCCCTTCCCATGCTGAACTGCTGCTGGCCGCCGCCCGCGCCGGTAAAGCCATCTATTGTGAGAAGCCAATCGATCTTTCTCTTACGCGCGCCAGACAGGTAGTGGCGCAAGTGCTGCCGCTCTCTGTGCCGGTTACCGTCGGCTTTAATCGCCGTTTTGATGCCAGCCACCAGCAGCTAAAACAGCATCTGCAACGAGGCGACATCGGGCGCGCAGAACTGATTCAGATGGTTTGCCGCTCATCAGAGATGCCGCCCCTCAGTTATTTGCAGGCTTCTGGCGGACAAATGCGCGATCAGGCCATCCACTTTTTCGATCTGCTGCGCTGGCTGACGGCAGATGAAGTCACTGTCGTCGGCGCGATGGGCAGCGCGCTGGCGCAGCCTGAAATTAGCGCCTTTGGCGATGTGGATACCTCAGTATTGATTATGCAGATGGCCAGCGGCGCTCTGGCACAGCTGGATAATACCCGGCGAACCGGTTATGGCTATGATGAGCGCATCAGCGTACTGGGTGCGCGTGGATTGGCTGAATCCGGCAGTCAAAGCCCGCAAGGCGTCACGCTATGGCAGGGTAATCAGCAGCGTCGGCCAGGCCTGTGGCCGGACTGGTTCAGCCGGGTGAAAGAGAGTTATTACCTGCATCTGGATGCCTTTGTGCGCCAGTTAAACGGCGAGCTGACAGCGGATCTGCCGGGTTTGCTGGATGGGTTACAGGCGCAGGCGATTGCTGAAGCGGCGGTGCAGTCGCTGGCCGAAAAACGATTCTGTACCGTTGAGCAGATTACTGGCTGAAAACAGTCAGGGCGACATTTGTCGCCCTGTCGCCATCAGCGTTCTTCGTTAAATACGACACCGATCTGTCGGCGCACCTCATCCATTACCGACAGCGTCAGCAATGAGGTGGCAAGCGGCCGCACCGGTGAGTCCGTCAGCCCTTGCCCGACACACCAGGCAAAATGCTCAGCTTCATAACTCAGCTGCGCATAGCGGTTAAGCGGCTCTTCCCAGCGTAGTACTTTGCCGCCCTGGCTTGAGGTCAGGGTAAACGCGCCCGGCGCGTAAAACTGTCCGTCCATCACGATAGTCGCGTCACGTCCGGCAATCACCGCCCCGCCTGGCGTATTGCTGAATAAGGTGGTGTTGAGCACCGAATGCATCCCGTTGCCGTGGGTCAGCAGCATAGATGCCTGACCATTCACGCCACCGGGCGCGGGCTGACCGTGCGCCACAATGTTCTCCGGCGCGCCGCCCACATTAACACTCAGCCCAATCAGGTAGCTGCCGAGATCGAGCATTGGGCCGCCTGCCAGCGCCTGATTAAAAATACGATGATCGGGGGTAAAAAACTCGCCGTGATCGGCAATCAGGCTATGCAGATCCCCTAAAACGCCGTCCGCCAGCAGTTGACGTAACACAGCATATTTAGGCGTAAAATCGCACCACATCGCCTCCATACAGAGTACGCCCTGCTGTTGCGCCAGCTGCTGAAGCTCGGTGGCCTCGCGGGCATTGAGCGCCAGCGGTTTTTCAATCAGCGTATGTTTACCGGCCTTCAGTACCTTCAGGCCATCCGGATAATGATGGTTATGCGGCGTGGCGATATACACCGCGTCGAGATCGGGCAGCGCCAGCATCTGATCAACATCAGTAAACACCCGGAGAATATCCCATTTTTCGGCAAACGCCTGGCCTTTTTGCTGGCTGCGGGACGAGACCGCCACCAGCTGCTGAGAAGTCTGCTGGCGTAATGCCCGGGCAAAGTGGTCGGCAATCCAGCCGGGACCGATAATCCCCCAGCGCAATGCTGGAATGCTGCCGGATGCCGGAAGACGCGGAGTCGGAAGTGAAGAAGGAAACATACTTTCTCCTGTTACTGAAAATAATGGAGGATTTAGTCAGCGGCCACCGGCGTCCAGCTGCGGGACACCATCGACTGTTCAATCGCCGTCAGGATCTGCTGATTCTCCAGGCCAAAAGCAAAATTCGGATAACAGTCATGATCGCTACAGATACCCTGAACCAGGTCGTGGACTTCGATCACTTTGATATCGAAGTATCCGAGGCCACCGCCGCCAAAATCAAAGCCAAAGAAGCCGGAATAAGCCGGGATCTGACTACCGGCATACAGCGTTTTAAAGCCGCGATCGTGTTTGTCATCGCTAAAGCGATAGAGTTGCAGTTCATTAAAGCGTTCGCCGTCCATATACAGGGTGCCCTCCGTCCCGGAGACTTCCCAGAACACGCCAAAGATGCGCCCGGCAGCAATGCGCGACGCCTCAATCACCCCCGACGCGCCGCTGTGGAAGTTCACCAGGCACTGCACCTGATCGTCGTTTTCCACTTCACGCATCTCCGCATGGGTATCAATGCGGCTGGCGTAACCGGCATCCACCTGCGGGACCGGCCGCTGACGCAGAAAGGTCTGGGCGCTGGCGGTCACTTCACTGATGCCACCCATCAGAAACTGCGCGACCGACAGGGTATGCGCGCCTAAATCGCCGAGCGCACCGCTGCCCCCCAGGGTTTTCGAACAGCGCCATGACCAGGGCAGCGTAGGGTCATTGTAGAACCCCTGGTCAAAGGTCCCGCGAAAGCGCACCGGGGTGCCGATATCACCGCGTTCAATTATCTGCCGCGCCAGCAGCGCCGCTGGCGTTTTGATATTGTTAAACGCCACCATGGTTTTGACTCCGGCGCGACGTGCCGCTTCGGTCATCTCACGCGCCTGCTGCGAATTGACCGCCAGCGGTTTTTCGCAGTAAACGTGCTTGCCGGCCTTTATCGCCGCAATTGCCATCTCAAAATGCAGATGGTTGGGCGACGTGATATCCACCACATCGACGTCGCTGTCGTTTACCAGATCGCGCCAGTCGCCATAGGCTTTTTGCGCGCCAAAGCGCGTGGCCGACGCGTCGGCCATTGGTTGATCCTGGTCCGCGACCGCATACAGCACCGGCCGTTTCGGCAGATCGGGCCAGATCATCGCGGCGCGACGATAGGCATCGGCATGTGCCTGTCCCATAAAACCCGAACCAATCAGGCCGATATTCAGTGTGTTACGCATGATGCGGTCTCCACGGCAAGGCTGACGCCGAATTGCTGACTGACCCAGCGTGCGGCGCGGGTGGCGGTGGCTAGCGGCGGCGCAGTATCCGGATCCTGTTCGGCCTCAACAATCAGCCAGCCCTGATAGCCTGAGTGGCGGACAAACTCAATCAGCGGACGGTAATCAATGCAGCCCTCACCGGGCACGGTAAATAATCCGGCGCGTACCGCGTCGTTAAAGCTCAAATCTTCGGTTTGAATGCGTTCGAGGATCGCCGGGCGAACATCTTTCAGATGGATATGCACAATGCGCTCAGCATATTTTTTCAACACGGCGGCAATATTCACGCCTGCGGCATAGCCGTGGCCGGAATCCAGCACCAGACCGACGTTATGGCTGGTATGCTGCAAGAAACTGTCCAGCTCATCGTCATGTTCCACCAGCATCATCAGATGGTGGTGATAGGCCAGCTTCAGATCATAATCACGCAGTAAAATATCGGCAAAGGCATTCACTTTGGCGGCATAACTTGCCAGATCGACAGCGCTTAGCCGTGGTGACAACGACAGCGGCTCATCGAGCGGCGTCGCCCCTGGCAGCTGACCGCATTCGCCATATACCATCACTTTTGCACCAAGCTGATGCAGCAAATCGGCGTGCTCGCGCACCGCCTCAACTTCCTCATCGACACTGCGATCGGCGAGAAAACCGCTGTGCCAGCCCGATGCCAGTTGTAATCCGGCGGTGGATAACAGCGGCGCAAGCTCAGCTGCCCGACGGGGAAATTTACGTCCCAGCTCAATGCCGCGATAGCCCGCCTGCGCCGCCTGTTGCAGGCAGGTTTCCAGCGGAATATCGCCCCCTAAATCTTCCAGCACATCATTGGTCCAGCACAACGGGCTGACCCCGAGTTGTACAGCGACTGCCTTCATCTGAGTTCTCCTGAGTGATCCTGACCTCACTATAGGCAACCGTCAGGTCACTTCGGTATCGCTTTAATGATGGAAAACCCTCAACTGTTGATGGCAGAAATGAAAAAGCTGATAAGCCCGCGACGATCGGGCAAACTGACCGTTTCGTAATTCAGATAAATGTCAAAATCAGGATGTTAATGATGAAAACTCTGCCCGTGGTGACGATTACCTATTGTTCACAATGCAACTGGCTGTTACGTGCCGCGTGGATGTCGCAGGAACTGTTAAGTACTTTCATTACCGATCTGGCGCAGGTGACATTAATCCCGGCTACCGGCGGGATTTATCAGATAACCGTTGATGATCAGCTGATTTGGGATCGGAAAACCATGGGCGGTTTTCCGGATGCGGCTGAGATTAAGCGACGAGTTCGCTCACAGTGTTTCCCTGAACGGGAACTGGGGCATATTGATAAGCCGCGCAGCGAGCCATAATTCAGCAATCAGGCACTGGCACGCACAACCAACTGCCAGTCCATCATGATACGTTCGGCGGGCGATTGCGGTTTGTCGATCTTTTGCAGCAGCAGCGTAAAGGCTTTACGGCCAATATCTCGCGAAGGCTGGGCGATAGTGGTTAACGGTGGCGACACCATTTCCGCTAACTCGCTGCCATCAAAACCGGCCACCGCGATATCCTGCGGCACCCGTAATCCGCGCTGAAAAATTGCCGACATGGCGCCAGCAGCCAGCGTATCCGACACCGCAAACACCGCGTCAGGCCGCTGTTCGCCAGCCAGTAATGTTGCCATCGCGCGTTTTCCGGCGCTGAAACTTAACTCACTGGCGTAAGTGACCGCCTGCCACTCCAGCTGACTGCTCTGCAACTGCTGCAGATAACCTTGCTGGCGCAACCGGGCGTATTTGTAGCTAAGATCGTGGTTAATTAACGCAATCCGTCGGTGCCCCTTGCCCGCCAGGTAACGCACCACCTGTTGTGAAGCCTCGATATCGCTGATTCCGACACAAGAGATATCACCGGCATCAGCATATTCCGCACACTGAACCCAGGGAGTGACGCCAATCAGCTGCGTCAGTTCGGGCAACTTGCTGAAGGCATCCATAGTAATGATGCCATCGACCATTTTACCAGCCAGCAATTGCAGGCTGGAGCGCGAGCGTTCGATGTCAGAACCTGAATTGCACAACAATATACGGTAGCCGTTTTGCTCGGCCTGCTCCTCAATGCCCTTGACCACTTCGGCGCAAAACGGGTTAGAAATATCAGAAACCATCACGAGGATCATCGAACTGCGAGCGGTGCGTAACTGACGTGCTAACAGATTCGGCTGGTAGTTACTTTCGCTGATGGCCTGCAGGACTTTGGTGCGATTTTTTTCTTTCACTGAATCACTGTTATTCAGCACCCGTGAAACCGTAGCAACAGACACGCCCGCCAGACGGGCGATTTTTTGAATGGACATGAGGAACACACTTCCTGCAAGCAAACTGATGGCAGACAGGCTACCATAAATATATCAGTCGATCTGGTTTAGCCCCAGTAGCGCCCGCACGCTGGCTGAGCCAACGTCCCTGGCCGCAAAGTCATCAAAGGCCCGATCGGCGACCGGAATAATATGGCGCTGAATAAATTCGGCTCCTTCACGCGCGCCGCTGTCGGCGTCTTTCAGGCAGCATTCCCACTCCAGTACCGCCCAGCCGTCATAGTCGTATTGGGCCAGCTTGCTGAAAATCCCCCTGAAATCGATCTGCCCGTCACCCGGCGAGCGGAAGCGCCCGGCCCGATCAATCCAACGCTGATAGCCGCCATACACGCCGCTGCGTCCGTTAGGCAGATATTCCGCATCCTTAACGTGAAAGGCTTTAATACGCGAATGATAGATATCAATAAACTGCAAATAATCAATATGTTGCAGATGGAGATGACTGGGATCGAACAAAATATTGCAGCGCGGATGCTGATTCACTGACGCCAGAAAGCGTTCAAATGTCACACCATCATGCAGATCTTCACCCGGATGTATTTCGTAACAGACATCCACCCCCTGGCGGTCAAACTCATCCAGCACCGGCAGCCAGCGACGTGCCAGTTCGGCAAACGCTTCATTCAGCAATTGCGCATTGTGTGGCGGCCATGGATAGAGGTAAGGCCAGGCGAGGGAGCCGGAAAAGGTCGCATGTGCGCGGAGGCCAAGTTTCGCCGATGCCACCGCCGCACGCTTCACCGTATCGATGGCCCATTCGGTACGACGGGCGTTGTTGCCGCGTACCGCAGCGGGTGCAAAGCTGTCGAATGCCACATCATGCGCCGGATGCACCGCAATCAGTTGCCCTTCCAGATGCGTCGACAGCTCGCTCACCATCAGGCCATAGTTTGCCAGCAGTCCGCTCACTTCATCACAATAAGTCTGACTGGCTGCCGCTTTTTCCAGATCGAATATTGCCGGGTGATTACAGGGGATCTGTAACGCCTGATAACCCAGACCTGATGCCCACTTCGCCAGCCCTTCCAGCGAGTTATACGGTGCCTGATGACGAATAAACTGCGATAAAAAAATGCCCGGACCTTTTAATGTTTTCATATCCACCTCCAACAAAGAAACCCTCTTAGTCCCGATATTTGAACGAGAAGAGGAAAATAATGGCGATCGCCGCAGCCGCAACCGCCGGGATCCACCAGAACAGCGCCCAGTTTGCCGCTGAGACCTGACCGGCGACCAGATTGTTATACAGCGCGCCGGAAATCTGCGAGCCGAGCAACATGCCGATGCCATAAGTAAACATCACCACCATGCTCTGCGCCTGCCCTTTTACTTTTTCACCGGCAATACGGTCGGTGTAGATAAATCCCACCACAAAGAAGAAGTCATAACAGACGCCATGCAGCAGGATGCCAAGATAGATCAGCGTGCGGGTTTCATCGTTCATTCCCAGGGCAAACAGCGCGTAACGCACGAACCAGGCGCACATGCCAATAAACAGCATGTATTTGACACCAAGACGGCGGAACAACAGCGGGATCACCAGCATAAAGAAGATTTCTGACATCTGACCGAGCGACATCACGGTGCTGACATTTTCAATACCTGCATCCGCCAGCCACGAGGCGGTAAAGGCATAATAAGTGCCGAGCGGAATGGAAATAAGCGTGGCACACAGGGCAAAGATAAAGAAATGGCGGGTTTTCAGCAGCGCGAAGGCATCGGCACACAACAGGTCGCGCAATGTAAATGGCAGCCCTTTAGCCGGTGCAGGCGTCTGTGGCAGTGTCAGGCTGTAGACCGCCAGCGCCACCGAGCAGATGGCGGCCACCGTAAAGATCGACACGCTGGCGGAAATACCGGCGACGCCGATAAAAATGCCCGCCACGATCCAGCCAATGGTGCCAAATACACGCACCACAGGAAAACTTTTGTCGCTGCTGGCCAGGCTGTGGAACGCAATATTATTGGTCAATGCCAGCGTCGGCATATAGCAAAGCGTATAACCAAACAGTAAGGCAATAACCAGTGCGCCGTTTTCAGCGATCAGCGCCTGCGGCACGAACCACAAAATCACCGCTCCTGCCAGGTGCATCAGCGCCAGCACCCTCTGCGACGGGAAAAAACGATCCACCAGCATGCCGAGTACAAACGGAGATAATATCGACGCGATGGGCCCGGCCGAGAACGCATCGCCTATCAGTAGCGCCATATTGTGCTGCGTCATCACCAGCCCGAGAGTGACAGACCAACTGCCCCAAATAAAAAACTGCATAAACATCATCAATGACAGGCGCGGAATCAGCATCCGCTGCGGTACAGCCGGTTTATCTGAGCGTTGCGTGGTCGATACCATAGAATCCTCGCCATTAAAGTAATCGATTACATTAGAGTGAAACTAAAGTAATCGATTACAAAATATCGAACTTTTGCGTCGATCACACTTCTGCGATCGGTTTATTTTTTACGCATCAAATGAGTTTCAGGGGGCATCCGGCAGCCCTGCCGCGTGGAAAAGTGGGTCGTCGCTGGCAATGCCGTGACGACCCGCCAGTTTAAATGGTGCGGTATGCAGTGGTGACTTTCCACAGGTAGCGCGGCGCCTGGGCTGCCGGGTGCTTGTCATGCACGTGCTGATAAAACTCCTGCGGCGTCAGATCGTTGATCATCGCAATCGCGCGCTGACGATCGGAAGAGAAGGTCCGCAACAGCGCACCGGCACCATTGGCGTAAGAGACGATCGTGGCATAGCGCAGGGTCTCGGGGTCGCGGATCCCTGCCAGCTGTTTCGACTGTAAAATCCGCAAATAGGCAGTGCCAATGTCGATATTTTTCGCCGGATCGCGCAGCTCTGAACCGCTGGGTTGACCGTGTCGCCCCTGAGCACGGTACACTTCGCGCCCGGCAGTAGAGGCTTTAATCTGCATTAAACCCACGGCATTCGAACGGCTGACCACCGTTGGATTGCCGCCAGATTCGACGCTGATAATGGCAGTAATCAGCCGCTCATCAACGCCATAGTGGCTGGCGGCGTTTTCCGTAAACATTGACCAGGCCTGAGAAACTTTTTGCGGCGGGGCTTTGGTTAACGGTGTTTGTCGCTCCGCAGGCGCATGCTGCGGTTTTTCACCGGCGCATCCCGCCAGTAACAGTGCACATAAAATCAGCGATCGGGTTTTCACGCTATTCTCTTCCTCGGAGCCACTTAATCGCGCTCAATCATACTGACTGACCTGGTATTAAATATTGCCGTTTATCTGAATTGCTTTGAAAACAGTGGTCAGTGGTGACTTCACGCCCGCTTTTCGTCATCATCAGCTGAATTTGACAGCAAAGTGTGGCAAATAATTCAAAGCATGCCGTTAATTTTTGCACCACTGGTGATAAATGATCGCGTAAAGGGAGATAACCGAACATGATGTCTGCAACGTCTCGCACCCTTCGTCTGGTTGCGCCCAGCGGCTATTGTCAGAATCAGGCGGCTGCCCGACTGGGTATCGAACGCCTCCGCGCCCAGGGGCATCAGATTGAAAACAGCGCGGTGATTGAGCGCCGCTTTCAGCGCTTTGCGGGTGATGATCAGCAACGGCTGAATGATATTAATGACCTCGCCAGCCTGCACGAGCTTCCCGATATTGTGCTGGCAGTACGCGGCGGTTATGGCGTCAGTCGTTTGCTGGATAAGGTCAATTACCCGGCGTTAAAACAGCGCCTGAGCGGACAACCGCTGGCTATCTGTGGCCACAGCGATTTTACCGCGCTGCAACTGGCGCTGTTAAGCCGCTGCGGATTGATCAGCTTTAGCGGCCCGATGCTGGCTGGTAATTTCGGTGCAGAGACATTATCCCCATTCACCGAACGCCATTTCTGGCAGGCGATCACTACGCCACAGTTCACGATTGACTGGACCACCGACACGCCGGATTGCCACGCCAGCGGTACACTCTGGGGCGGTAACCTGGCAATGATTGCTTCGCTGGTGGGCACACCGTGGCTGCCCCAGTTTGACGACGGCATTCTGGTGATCGAGGACGTTAATGAACATCCGTTCCGCACCGAGCGTATGCTGTTGCAACTGCATCAGAGCGGTATTCTCGCCCGTCAGCGCGCGATTATTACCGGCAGTTTTACCGGAGCAACACTCAGCGAATATGACCAGGGCTTTGATTTTTCCAGCGTCTGGAACGGCATTTGTCAGCTGACCGGTCTGCCGGTGATCACCGGGCTGGATTTTGGTCACGACTATAATACCGTGACGCTACCGCTGGGTGCGCGGGCAACAGTACAGGTCAGTGGCAGAACCAGCCAGTTGACTCTCAGCGGACATCCGACGCTGCGATAAGCCGTTCACACCATCAGGAAAAAACACGATGAAGCCGCTTTACGAAGATCTGTGGATTTCGACCCCGGAATTTCCGGCGGCAGAACAACAGCCCGAACTGATGATGCACGGCTTTATGCTGCGCCATCCGCGCGGCAACTTGCTGATTTCACGCGTTGAGCATCCGCAAGACCATAACGCGTTAGCCGATCTCGGCGGCGTGATGCGGCACTATCTGACCCACTGGCATGAAGCGGCACCCGGCGCGCTGGCCATTCAGCAGCGCTTTAACAATCCGCTTTATTGCCATGCGCGCTCCCTCGGGCCGGTCAGTCGGGTGGTAGAACCGGATGCCACTTTTATGGCGCAGGAAAGTCACTTCGGTGATTTTCATATCCTGCCCTCACCTGGCCATACGCCCGGCAGCTGTAGCTATTTCTACCACTCGCCGTGGGGCAAACGTTATTTGTTTGTCGGCGATACTCTGACTCAGGATCAGAGCGGCTGGAGGACGTTAATTGTGGCGGAAAGCAATCTGAATGATCTGCACAACACGCTGGCGCGCTACCGGACATTACAGCCGGATGTGGTACTGATGAGCAGCACCCGTGGACATCTGTCATGGCAGGAAGTCAACGCGGAGCAGTGGCAACAGGCGATTAACGAGGCGGAGCGGTCGCCACTGGATGTGCGCGACGGCCCAAGTGGGTAATTGGCAGGTTGCTGGAATTCCACAGAGGAGCCATTTTCGGCTCCCGTCCTGATGGCATAAACAGTGCCTGGAGGACAATATCTGCTCGCCTCAGACCTTAAGCGACTTGGTCAGATAGTGGCGCTGATGCACACGCGGATAGTTGTCGAGGGAAAAGCACAGCTGGTAGCCCTGCTTTTCATAGAACGGACGCGCCTGAAAACTGGCGGTATCGACCTGGGCATAGCAACATCCACGCGCACGCGCTTCCTGCTCTGCGGCCGCAATCAGCTGACCACCCACTCCCTGCCCGCGCAACGTGTCGCTGACCCACAACATATCAATTCGCAACCAGTTTCCCGCCGTCGAGCCAGTTAAGCCTGCGAGTTTCTTGCCGTTATCATCGGTAAAAAACAGCGCAATGGGCTTAATTTCATCGATATTGATATATTGCGCATTAAAGCTAATCAGCCCGGCTTTCACTTCATCCAAATCTTGCTGACTGGGTGTGGCGGTAATCGTTAGTTGCATATTGCTTCTCCTTAAGAGGCTGAAATAGCTCAAATGTGTGCCCTGTGATACCGCGCCTGACCAGAATGCCGTCAGGAGTGGTTCTGCACCGATCCATCATAACGCTCCAGCGAAATCGCATCAGTCTGGCGATCGCGGGTACGTGAACATGACACTAATTCACTACTGCCATTAAAAGCAAAAAAGGTTTCACCGGAACTTTTATCAACGATCAGCTGGTCGCCATTGCGAAAACGGGTGATGGTGACGTTATCGCCACCGTTGATTTGCGAACGCTGTTTACCGGCAGCCACCTGAAAGTGATGATTCGGCCACATTGCCGTCGTCAGACCATACTGCGCGCGCGAGATGGTCATGGTGGCGCGCCCCGGGCAGGTTATCTGAAATTCGCTGTCGCTGTGAGCAGGAAATGCGCTGAAAACCAGCAGACAGGCTGCCAGTGATTTGATGGACATGATTTTTATTCTCCGCTGCCGATGTTTTCTCTCTGAATTTACGCATTATTTTGCCATTCCAGCTTAGCACAGCCAAAAAAGTGCTTCCGGAAAAATCTGATGGCGAAAAAATAAGCTAATATTAATGAGCAAAATTTGACCAACTTTATGACATTCAGCACCCTGACGTCACAGGATAACCAGGTCGGGTTGCCAGGAGGGGCTATCAATGAAACGACGTAGTGTTAATTCATCTAAAATTCATACTGTTGCCTATGATATGGAAAATAAGCTGCTGGAAATTGAATTTCAACAGCGTGATATTTATCGTTACCAGCAGGTTCCGTTGACGGTATTCCATCTGCTGATGGCTGCCGAGTCAAAGGGGCAATTTTTCGCTGAAAATATCAGACATCATTATCCCGCTAATCGGATTGGCTGATCTCACCGGGAGCGGGAAGCGCCGCCAGGCCTCCCCGCTCTGCTGCCTTGCATCGTCATACCTGACGACACGCCTGATAACAAATTAACGATCTTAATAACAATATCAAGGTGTTGTTCTCTGCCCTGCGGTTTAAAATCACCGGCAGTCAGAATTCCACAACCATCGCCCGCAATAAGAGGCCGTTATGAGTAATATTGAAGTTAAAAGCATCGACTACCAGGCGCAGGGGGACGCGCTGCAGGGGCGTCTGGTCTATCAGCGCGGCCAGCAGGCTAAACAACCGGGTCTGGTGATGGCACCCAACTGGATGGGCGTCAGCGATAACGCGGTCGAGCTGGTAAAACAGGTGGTGGAACAGGGTTACGTGGTACTGATCGCCGACCTGTACGGCACAGATGTACGGCCGACCAATGGCGAACAGGCGGGTGCGGCGATGATGGCGGTAAAAGATCAGCCGCAGGAACGTGCACGCATGCAGGCAGCGCTGGATACGCTGATCGCGCAGACTGATGCGCCGGTCGACCCGCAAAATGTCGCCGCATTTGGTTTCTGCTTTGGCGGACACTGTGTACTGGAGCTGGCACGCAGCGGCGCGGCATTGAAAGCGGCACTGTCATTCCACGGCTCGCTGGACACCACCGACCCTGATGGCGCGAAAAACATTAGCGCTTCCGTGCTGGTGCTGGATGGAGCAGAAGATCCGCTGGTACCGCGTGAGCAATTACCTGCCTTTGCGGCAGAGATGACCGCAGCTGGCGTCGACTGGCAACTGCTGAGCTTCGGGGGCGCAGTCCACTCGTTCACCGATCCGCATGCCAATGTCGCAGGCGTCAGCATGTATCATCCGAAAGTCAGCCAGCGCGCCTTCCAGGCGATGTACACTCTGCTGGATGAAGTGATGTCCTGATAGTAGTACCGGGCGCGCCAGTAAATTCAGGGCGCGCCTAAAACCACTCTTTATGCGGTGGGTGTGCTAACGCCTCAATCAGTTTCTGATGAAATGCCCCAGGATCTTCCATCTGAGGCGCATGTCCCATCCCCGGGAAGCTGATCAGCTTCGCATGGGGAATCATTCCCGCCACCTCTTTGCCCAACAGATTGTAGTGACCAATGCGCGCTTTAACCTCGGCTGGCGCGATATCACTGCCAATGGCGGTAGTGTCTGCGGTGCCAATCATCAGAGTGGTCGGCATCAGCAGATCTTTAAATTCATACCAGACCGGCTGGGTAAAAATCATGTCGTAAATCAGCGCCGAGTTCCATGCCACCCGCTGTTTACCGGGGCCATTATTCAGCCCCGCCAACATCTCGACCCATTGGTCATACTCCGGTTTCCACTTGCCGACATAATAGGTTTTCAGCTCGTACTGCTTGATGCTTTCGGCGCTGAGTTTCAGTTCACGCTGATACCACTGATCGACACTGCGCCATGGCACCCCTTTCGCTTTCCAGTCTTCCAGCCCAATCGGGTTCACCAGCACCAGCTGTTCGACGCTTTTTGGATACATCAGACTGTAACGCGTCGCCAGCATACCGCCGGTGGAGTGGCCGATAATTATCGCTTTCGGGACATTAAGCTGAGCCAGCAGCGCATGGGTATTTTGCGCCAGCTGCTGAAAACTGTACTGATAGCTGGCCGGTTTGGTCGAACTACAGAAACCGATCTGGTCTGGCGCAATTACCCGGTAGCCGACTTTGGTCAGTGCGGCAATCGTCTGCTGCCAGGTCGCACCACAAAAGTTTTTGCCATGCATCAACACCACCGTGTGACCGTTCGCCTTACCTGATGGCGCAACATCCATATAGCCCATCTGTAGCTGTTGTGCTTGCGAGCTAAAACTGAAGTGCTGTAACGGATAAGGCCAGCTGAAACCTTGTAACTCCTCACCGTATTGCGGTGTGGGCTGCGCGGCGACCGCCGCTGTTGTCAGCGTTGCCGTTAGCAACAGATGGCGCATTTTCAGCATGCATAAACCCTTGTTTGAATAGCCGTTACCGCCAATTTTAGCATCTAAACGACATTTTTCTTGTTACGCAGTTGTTACAATAGTTGATGCATCAACCGAGCTGCCCGGCTATAAAGGCATCTGACAGCGAAAAAAACAGTGACAGTGGATTGATTCAGGAGCAGTTTTTGATGGCGAAGGATTCAGAAATACTCACTCAGTTGCAAAGTATCCTGGCAAATGACCAGCTGCTGACCCGCGACGATGATAAAGCGTATTACACCAAAGGTTTTCGTGTCGGCAAAGGACAGGCGCTGGCGGTGGCGATTCCGCAGTCGCTGATGCAGCTGTGGCAAGTGCTACAGGCCTGCGTGGCCTGCGACAAAATTATTCTGATGCAGGCTTCGAATACCGGTGTGACCGGCGGCTCGACGCCTGACGGCAGCGATTACGATCGTGAGATTATTATTGTCAGTACCCGTCGGATTAAAGGGGTGCAGGTCATTGATGATGCACAGCAGATTATTGCCTTTCCTGGCAGTACCCTGACCGAGCTGGAGAATGCCCTGAAGCCGCACCATAAAGAGCCGCATTCCGTGATTGGCTCCTCCTGCATTGGAGCCTCGGTGATTGGCGGTGTGTGTAACAACTCCGGTGGTTCCCTGATTCGCCGTGGCCCGGCTTTTACCGAAAAATCGCTGTTTGCGCAAATCAATCCCGACGGCAGTCTCTCGCTGGTCAATCATCTGGGGGTCGATCTTGGGAACACCGCCGAAGAGATGATTACCCGACTGGAGCAGCAGCAATACACCACCGGCACTGCCGTCGACTGGGAAGGCAAAATCTGGGCCGATGATTACGCGGCGATTTTGCGCGATACCGCCGCATCGACGCCGACGCGCTATAACGGTAATCCGCAGTATCTGCATGACAGCTCCGGCAGCGCGGGCAAAGTCGCGGTGTTTGCGGTGCGCTTGTCCACCTTTGAGGCCAGCGATAAAACCGAGAGTTTTTATATCGGCACTAATGATGAAGGCGAACTGGTTGAACTTCGCCGCTATCTGCTGGAAAACCTGAGTGAACTGCCGTTACAGGCGGAGTACATTCACCGCAATGCTTTTGATCTGACGGTGCGCTACGCCAGGCATATGTACTGGGCGATCAACCGGCTCGGCCCGGAAGCGCTACCCTCGCTGATGGCCAACAAAGCGAAGTGGGATGTACGGGTGAAAAAGCTGCGCGTGTTGCCGACCAACTTTGTCGACCGGGTGCTGCAACTGGTGAATACTCTGACCCCGAAAATGGTGGCGAAGCGGATCCTCGATTATCGAGACAGTTTCGAGCATCATCTGATGATTAAAGCCGACGCGCGCCACGCTGCTGAACTGCAAAACCTGCTAAGCCAGTTTTTCGCCGCTAAATCCGGGCAGTTTTTCCGCTGCGATGCGCGCGAAGAAAAGGATGCGTTTCTGGTACGTTTTGGCGTGGGGGGGTGCACCATTTCGTATTGCGACTATCACGGCATCAGTGCCGATCGGCGGCTGATCGCCTTCGACGTCGCGCTGCGTCGTAATGACAGCCAGTGGCGCATCGAATTACCGCCAGAGTTACAGGCGCAGGTACTGGAAGACTCATGCTGCGGCCATTTCTTCTGCTTTGTGAATCACCAGGATTACATTCTGAAAGCCGGTGTGGATGCGCAACAGTTTAAGCATCAGGTGCTGGAATATCTTGATCAGCGCGGTGCGCGCTATCCAGCCGAGCACAATGTCGGTCATCTGTATCATGCATCGGGAGAATATGAGCAGCACCTGCGTCATCTCGATCCGACCAACAGCTGCAATCCCGGCATTGGGAAAACCAGTAAGAAGAAATTCTGGCAGTAATCGATATCAGCCCCTCCCCTGATGCACGCGGTGCGCAGGGGAGAACCATTCAGATGGTTTCAGTCAGTTTATCGACAATCACCTTTCCACCCATATCGGTCTGAGTGATGCGGTAATTCACCGGATAAGAACGCCGGGTACTCATCTTATCAAACAGTGAAACCAGCCCCTTGCGTTCGCCATCTTTTCCGACGATCAGCCATTCAGAGATCTGTTCCTGTCCGCGGTTTTTCACATGCGTCACTTGTTGTTGCAGCTGGTCATCAGCATCCAGTTTTAAATAATCACGTAACATTTTTAATCTCTCCGGTTAACGGCAGCTACTATAAACTTTTATCTAATCGCTTCAATCGAATTTATTTATCGATGTACCTTCAGCCTCTGCCAGTCGTCCTTACCGGGCAAAAAAAAACCCTCCGAAGAGGGTTTTGCTTTAACGTGTTCTGAGGCACTTTTTCACCAGCCAGTAGATGACCCCGGCGGCCACTAACGAATTGATGGTGGGAACGCCCCAACTGGCGCTCAGACCGATAATACTGCCGATGATACTGGCGATAATCGCACTCCAGCCAATCACCGGCGTCTCCAACGGCAGTGCACCGATTTTTTTGCTGTCGCCTAACGCTTTCCGGTGGCTGCGCAACAGATAATAATCCACCAGCATAATGCTGATGATTGGCGGGAACACCACGCCAAGCAGCGTCAGGAAATCGACAAAGCGATCTAATATTCCCAGTACTGACAGCAGTGTACCCAGCAGGCCAATCACCACGGTGGTGGTGGTATAGCGCAGCTTTTTGCCGGTAATACCTTCAACCGCATTAACAATGCCCAGTGAAGAGGAGTAGAGATTGATATCATTCACGCGCAGGGTTGAGAAAACCACCACCAGCAAGCCGATACCGCCCGCAGTTTGCGACATGATGGTGACAACATCGGCGCTGCCCAGCGTTTTGGCGATCAGAATGGCGAGGCCATTAACAATAAATTCGCCAACGATAATGGTCAGCAGCGTGATACCCATCACCTGTTTGCCGCTTTTTGAGTAGCGGGTCAGATCCGGCGTAATCAGGCTGGCGACAATCGCCCCACCGACCACCATGGTGATCCCGGCACTCAGCGTCACCGGTTCCCCTGCGGGCAGAAGGCCAATAATCTGGCGCAGATCCACACCGGATAGCGTGGTGACCGAAATAAACGCCACCAGACAAATAAACAGCGGCACGGCAATCCTGGCGGTAAAACGTAATGCTTTAAAACCGAAGGCCACAATAATAGTCAGGAAAACACCGGTCAGGGTGGCTGCCCAGGCAAAGCTGATTTTGTCTTGCAGCGCAAAAGTGAGCGAACGAGCAAAAATGGCATTCTGAATGCCAAACCAACCTAACAAACTGACGGCCACCACCACGCCAATCAGCACCGAACCGATGCGGCCAAAGCCACACCAGCGGGCTAACAGGCTGCCCGATACGCCTTCACGCATACCGGCCAGCCCAAGGCCAAAGGTGACGATACCAAAAATCACACTGCCTGCCAGAATAGCGAGAAAAGCATCGGTCAGGCTCATTGAGTGACCCAACACCGCCCCGAGCATAAACTGGTCTAACGCGGTCAGCATACCCATATGCACTACGGCCACGCTTAGAAATGAAACTCTTTTATCCTGAGGTACCCGACTCAATGGATAATCTTCAATCTTTAACACAGTTCTCTTTCCTTGATATTGATTTAAATAAACAGAATGCCTTTTTCAATCAGGCGGTCGGGTATGTAATTATCTAAATTAGCCTCTTTGCAATACTCTTCAAACTGACGCAGAGTATGAACTCCCGCTTTCTGATAAATACTGTAAACGCGATTCTCAATCGTTTTTGGGCTGACGTTGTAGATATTTGCCATCTCTTTGGTCGACAGCCGTTGCAGCATTAAAAAGATGATATCCAGCTCGGCGCGGGTAAAAACAGTGGTGGATGCTTCGGTAGTCAGCACGCTGGGCTTTTGCTGATTGATATATATCAACGGCGACAAGGTATTCAGCGGCCTGGCATTCCATAACACGCCAATTACCTGTTTTTCTTCATTAAAAACTGGAATCTTCTCACTGATAAACGGCGTCAGCGAATCTTTACCGTACCAGTAATGCGTTTCAATCACCGCCACCCGGTTTTGCGCCAGCTCGGTCTTTTTATCGTGCTCTATTAGCGCTTCCGCACAATCGGCCCAGTCGGCGGGAAACTCTTCATCAAGCTTGCCCTCTATTTCAAAACTGGCCGGGGTATGGGTGTAGCGAAAGGCGGCCTTATTCATATAAAGGTGGCGCGATTCTAAATCCTTTATTCCCCATGGCTCATCCAGATGCTCAGTCATGGCAATCAGGGTAGAAAAATAGAGTGTATTCTTTTGAGAAGAGTCCATTCCGACCTCGCAGGTTGTCCAGATACCTGTTACAGGTCTTTGGCTAAATAATAACGAGTATGTTTATGCGCATATTCGGCTAAATTTCCGTAGGCCTGATATCCCAGTTTTTCATAAAAGCCTTTTGCCTGAAAACTGAACGTATCGACATACGCCATATGGCAACCGCGTTTAATCGCTTCTTCTTCCGCCTGTTTCATCAGCTGATGGCCCAGCCCACTTTGACGGTGCGCTTTATCCACCCATAAATACTGCACTTCCAGCCCGCCCCACCAGGTACGCGCCACCAGACCAGCAATAATTTGTTGGTTATCGTTGGTAAAGGTCAGGAACAGGGGGCGAATATCAACCTTATCAACGGTATCGTTATGCGCCCACAGGCTGGAGATGACAAACTCTTCGTCTTGCGGATTAGGTGTATCGGTAATGTTAATCTTCATTTCTGTATCAAACTGGTTAAATGAATCTGAGGAATCAGGCAGCTTTATAACCCATTAATTCCCATGGCATTTTTCCCGCTAAATTTCAAGAGGGAATAGCACCCCTTCCAGTATTGGTTAGCGGTGGTTATGCTTAAAGATATACAGGGATTGGGCAAAAGCCACAACCCTTTAATAAGAAAAACTTACCCTATTTATTATAATAAAATTGCGCCACACCAGAGGCACACCAGGGAATCTTTTTTATCTCTTTCAGAGGGATAGATACAAATCGGCCAGCTCTGAACACCAGATAATGCCTCTCAGAAGGCAAATGTTCAGGCAGGAAGCGGGAGAGGACTACCGGCAACGCCAGGTAGTCCTTTTTTTAGGGCGGGATTAATCGTCAAACTCAGACATCTCTTTCACTTCTGAGCGGTTAATCTGCTGCTCTTTGCCCTGCGCATCTTTATAGGTAATCATGCCGGTATCGCTATCCACCTGCGGTTTACCGTCGGCAACAATTGTGCGGCCATCATTAGTGTGCATGATATGGTCATTGGCACAGCCGCTCAGAAATAAGCCGATAGCAATGGCAGAAGCGGTCAAAATAGTCTTTTTCATCTTTAACTCCATGTCGTGAGTCCGTAGTCAGGTTCCCGTTAAGGGTAACCTGTCATGACGCGCTGTTTTAGGTATTGATGCGCAACGCTTTGTTTTACAGATAATTCTGAGTCCGGTTCAGCAGTAATATTTCTCCGCGCTGACGGCAGAAACCGCGTTTTTGATTCAGCGTCTCGCGCTATTGTGCAGTTTAAAGTTGCTCCAAAGATTGCCGATAACAGAACTCTGACTGGCATAGGTACCGAGACGATATTAACCATGAATCAAGCACTGAAAGTGGCGGTTGTCGCCCTGTTACTGTCCGGCTGCGCACTGAAGCAGTATCCCAAATCCACGCCGCTCGGTGCGCAAGAGTCGGCCACACTGGACTGCCCTGCCATCGATAATGAAATGGCCAAATCGCAGCGCGTTCAGCAGGAAATTGCCGACACCGGGAAATTCAGTACACTGACGGTAGTGGGATTTATGCTGGATTTCGGTATCGGCAATGGCATCGCCAAATATCACGCCAGCAGCAAAGCCGAGGAGCGACTCACTCAACTTAGGGCGTTAAAAACGGTGAAATGTCCGCAGTCGAGTTAAACAGCGTCATTTGCAGCATGATTACCCTGAAACGGTTTAGGTAACACAGCATTTATCCGCTACGCTTTACCCTGTGAGGCACTGTTTGAATAAGGGATGCAATCATGAAGCTGGTTCGGTTAACTGTTTTGGCGGGCGCAATAGCACTGGCAGGCTGCTCGTCGGACTATCAGGGCAAAGAGTGCGTCGGTAAAGTGGAAAGCTTATCCGGACAGCCACTGGGTCAGACGCAGGCGCTGGTCATTGACCGGTTCAGCTCCTTTACCGTCACCACCTCACAGGCCAAAATTGACAGTGGCACGCTGAGAACCACCGATCGCACGCTCTATCTGCCTGCTGCGGTGACACGCGAAGGCTATCTGGCACAACGGTTGTCAGACAACCGCTTTTGCCTGATCGACTCACCGAATAACCAGATGATCACTTATACCTGTAAGTAACTGAATTAGCATCGATGCCGTCGGATCGCAGGCTGACTGACGGCAACCCGCAGACGCCCCTGATTGACACCCCGCTCCACCGATTAAGATCGCACCAAATGCTTACCTGAAACGGTCACAGCTACGCCAGACGATAATTTATTCTGACCAGACGGGATGCCAGGCTGGACAAAATCCGCCTGGCTTTAACCACTCTGCGCTAACTGTCATGCATTTCAGTAGGGGTTCAGGCAGGTTTAGTTTTTGTTGGCGGAGGCGACTCCACTGGACTCAACGTAATGGTGAAAGGACGATTGGCTGTACGGCTAATGGCGTTGAAAACCTCGCCTTTAGTGCTCTTCGTGTCAGAATCGAATGAGCGCAAAGCCGGCGAAATGAAAGTATTATTATCTATTTTCGACATAACAAGCTCCATTTGTTATTAATAACGAACCATGCTAATCAGGATGCTAATGATCATGCAGTGGACGCCTGTCCGGTACAAAGTCTGCTACCAATCAGCACTCTTTCCCCCACCGGGGAGAGTCGCTCTTCAACCTTGTCGCTGAATACGGTGGCGGCGGGGCTATTGTATTGATCTAAAAGCGCATTGCATAACCGTGAAACCACTCTCCTGTCAGTGCCAGAATATTCTCATTGGTGAGTTTTGCAAGAGATGCCTTGTGACGACATAAAGAAAAATTTAACCGTGATGATGTTTAATAAATTCCGCAATAATGTTTCATCAGCAGCGCCCAGATAACCAGTGCGGAGAGTTCTTAACGATATTATCAGTCGCTGCATGCGGACGATATCAATTTCCGCTCAATGCGCGCTCCGGCAGCGTAAACTGTCGCCGGAGCATAAAGCCTGTTCAGGGCAGTTAATCAGTGGCGGGAAAGCTGCCGATCCGATTAATTTTCCAGCTGATACTCAAGCGTTATCTCAGCCTTGAGTAATTTTGAGACCGGGCAGCCTGCTTTTGCCTGATTGATAATTTTATCAAAGGTCTCATTATCGATACCGGGCAGTTTAACCTGGCTTTTTAACGCCACCTTGCTGATGGCAAAGCCACCGTCGACTTTATCCAGCGACACATCAGCGGTGGTATCAATACTCTCAGGCACAAAACCTTCTTCACCCAGCATCAGCGACAGCGCCATCGAGAAACACGCGGAGTGAGCCGCTGCAATCAGCTCTTCAGGGTTGGTGCCCGCTTTGCCCTCAAAGCGGGTATTAAAGCCGTAGGGTTGCTGTTCAAGCGCCCCGCTCTCGGTGGAAATGTAACCCTTACCCTGCTTGATATTACCTTCCCAGTGAGCCTGTCCTTTTTTATGAATGGTCATTTTTATCCTCCGGTTTTTCTGCATGAACTACCAGTATAGGAAACTCTCAGCGAGGCGATGGCGAATCTTTAGCCAGTTGCGCTTGCAAAACGGCAATTGCTGACCGTTAATAAAACGGACAACACAATGGAGAAAACGTCATGTTTAAACCCGAAGATATCGTTCAGTCAAAAACCGGTGGTCCAAAAATGGTGGTGCTGCAAGTTGAGGGAGACAGCCTGTGGTGCGCACGTATTGATGATGCGGAGAAGAAACAGATCAAAGTTGCGGCCAACTCGGTCAATCATTATCACGAAGAAGGCGACTTTGGCGTCTGCTAATTAATTAAGGGCCATCTGCAAGATTAACGTTCAGAATGAGCCTGGTCCGGCTGGCTTATCTTCAGGCGGTTAGCGGCTTTTCCCTTAGCGCTGGTCGCGCTACACCGTGAGCCGGGCCGCAGCTCGACGGTAGCACCACTGGTCGCAGAAATGGGCAGTTTACGCACGGTGTTTGCGGAGCGATTTTTAACCGTTAGCGGCAAGAGTCCGGGCCATGATGCGCAGCGAATCTCGTCTGGGCTGCCCCTTTGTTTATTATTTCTCACCTTATTAGCGGGTAAAAAGAGTATTGCCTTTCAACATTACCGGGTTATATTGAAGCGGTAGCCGATTTAATCATTAAATCAGATTGCCGCATTAGGTTTAATTAACACCCCAGAAATAATTAGCTTAGTAAAAATATCGCTCCCTCATTCAGGCAAAATTAACTCAAGGAAGAGTATTATGGTTAAAATTGAAGATTATCCGTTAAGCCGGGTTCCACAAGATAAACGAGTTTCATTTTTAAGTGTTGCAATAATTCATCTTGGCATGTTGACCGCATTAGATCAGTTTATGCTGGGTGCCGTATTGGGCCACAGAATGAGCCTGGAAGACGCCTTTATTGCCATTACGGCGGGCAGTCTTATTTTCGCCGTCGCCACGCTCGGGCTGGGATTCGCCGGTATGCACGAAGGCGTTTCCGGTAGCCTGTTAGCCCGCTGGTGCGGCTTTGGCCGCATCGGTTCAGTATTCGTTGGGCTGGTCATCGCACTCTGTTTACTCGGCTGGTTTGGTATACAAAATGCGATATTCGCCCGTTCACTTAATTTTGCGCTACAGGGGAAGCTGGGGTTTATTCTGTCGGCCACAATAACCGGCGCTTGCCTGACGATTCTGGTGGCCTTTGGCTTTAGGGCATTACGCTTTACCGCGCGCATTGCCGTGCCGATGTTTATTATGCTGGTGGCTTTTATCTCATTCACCACTCTGTCCGGTATCAATACTGCTGAAATTATTACCCGACAACCGGCCGGAGAGCCACTGGCTCTGAGCGATGGTATTACTCTGGTCGTCGGCGGGGTGATTCTCGCCAGTCTGGTGACACCCGATCTGACACGCTATTCGCGGAACAAAAAACAGGTTTTTAATATTACGCTGCTTACGATTATTGTCAGCCAGTATATTGTTAATGGACTGGCGATTCTTATTGCCAAAACGCTGGGGACGGCCGATGTTGTCACCATGATGGCTCAAACTGCTGGCGGTATCGGTCTGCTGGTGGTGGTATTTTCAACCCTGCGGGTTAATGATATTAACCTTTACTCTTCATCATTGGGTATCACTAATGCAGTTGAAGGGATATTCGGTAAAAAATTGAAATACTCCACCACCACACTGTTTATTGGAACCGTCGGCACGTTATTATCGGTGTTGGGTATTCTGGAGCGCTTTGCCGGCTTTCTCAGTCTGATGGGGGTGGTTATTCCGCCAATTATCAGCGTAATGATGGTTGACTACTATATTCTGCGTAACCATCGGGCAGTGCTGAATCATAGCCGGGAATCTGGCGGATTGCCTGAAAGCACGCCGGTTATTGGTTGGCTGGCGATTATTTCCTGCGCAGTCGGCAGTATCGCAGGCGTGATGATTACGGCAGGCGTGCCGACCTTTAACTCGCTGGCGATCGCCGGGACACTCTATTATCTGTTAAGCAAACTGAAATAAGACTCTCGCTGTCCGCTTGGTGGCGGACAGCGATGTCGATTTAAATAAATCCAGGTTATCAGGCTCCCGGCTTATCTCCTTTATCTTTATCTTCCAGAGACTTCGCCTGTTGCCGAATCACAGAGAGCTGCGAGAAATGATCGATTTTATTCATATCTGGTTTGATTTGCAGGATATCAAACCCCATGCCGAGCCCGGTGCTGTACAACGTGGCATCTACCGCCTTGTTTGCATCCGTCATCCCTTCAACAAAATCGGCTCCGCGCCTGATATACCCCCTCGACTTATCATGCTCTAACGGATTCTTTGTGCAAATCGACGCCATTTTTGACGCAGCAAGCGGGATAGAGGGATATCTCAAAGCAATATTCTCCCACTCAGAAAAATTAACCACCGCAGTCACTGCCGCACCAATCGCCATAAAGCGCTGATTGCGGCTGGGCATCTGCTCAATATTGCTGATGACTGACAGTGTCGGCGTGGATTTAATATCACGACTGAGTGATAACTCTTTAAGCGACACGGCTAATGCCACCGGGATGTTTTGCACCCTGTCGGGCCAGGGAAGCGCTCTGTTGGTTGCTCCCTGACGATTATTCCAGCTCTGTACAGAAAGTAACGCATCTGAATGCGCATGATTAGCGACTAATTCAACTGGCATAGATATACCTGCTCTGCTGTTTAAATGCCGTCAAACTAGCAGCTCGCTGAACGGTTTACTTTTAAAAAAAGCTTATATTTAGGATTTACCTCAGCAGTACGTGACTGGCCGCACGAAAAAATGGATTTTCTGATAATTTTCCATTAAAAATAGAGACATGGAGCAGCTCAGAAATGAAAGAATATTTATTATTACAGTATTAACATTCAGCACAGCACAGTCGGAGACACCCGTTATATGCAGAACAGATTAACAATGCGACTCTCATGGCAGGTCAGTGAGTTCCTGCTTCCCGACCTGCGTGCGCTGCTACCCGCTGAAAGTATTCAGTTTTTTACCAATGAGCTTGATGAACAGTGGCACCACACCTTACTGTGTATACCGGGCGATAAAAATTGCTCACTGATGGTTTCGGCAATCCTTATCTGGCGGCAGTTGGGGCGGATTCATGCGCTGCATTACAGTAGTGCAGCGGTGACCGCCGACGCTTCCCATGCCGATCAACATCAGCTATTCGAATTGCTGAACACACCGGGTGCGGTCGTGAATATTTCTTAGGCCAGGCCTTACCAGACGCACGGCCCCATGCGCCTGGTATGGAGGATTTAATCAGCTTTAAACGGATCTTTTTTATCGTCTTCACTGTCATCGCGCTTTCTTGGGATCTCCCCCTCTTCGTTCGGCGCACCACCTGCTGGTAAATCATCTTTATCTTTATGCTTTTGGCTCATCGCGATCTCCATCAACTTATCGGGGTTAATAAAGTATAGAAGAGATTAATCAAATTGTTACTGTCGTCTCTTTGCGGAAGTTCACACCGGGCACAGCCTGCTCTACGAATGAAGAGAACGCAAAAGCCGGACAAACTGGACAGTAATATTATTAATAATACAAATATATTAATTATATATAATTTCAATTGAAATCAATTCTAAATAAATAGAAATCTCTAAAAAAAACACTCATAATAATCTGCTGCAAGCAAAAGCCTGTATCGGAACGATTCGCATAAGGATATATAATGAAAAAAGTATTAATAACTCTTGATACACCCACGGGAAGAGGCGGTCTGGAATCAGCTGTTGCACGTATCTCTAAAATGATGATGAAACATAACAATTTTATTGTTGAAATATTTATGTTCTATGAAAGTCGTGAGGAGAATTATAACTGGCTGTCAGAAATAAATTATACCATCAGTCAATCTTCATTCCGAAATCATAAGATCCGCAGATGCCATCATGCCTGGAAACTGGCAAAAAAAATCCGCCAATTTAAACCGGATATTGTCGTAACATTAAGTACTGTCCCCTGTTTCATATCACGCCTTGCGATACGCTTTGCACGGGTTAACACCCCTTTGCTTTCATGGATACACTTACCGCCCAGGCCAAGATATCGCCCACAATATCTCATGCACGCGGATGGTCACCTGGCGATTAGTAATGAAATAAAGCAACAACTTATCGACTTAGGTGCAAACCCCGCTAGCGTTTCGGTGGTTTTCAACCCGGTGACGCCCCAATCAGTCTTTGTCGAACGCCCTGTTGCTACGACGAATTTTTTATATATTGGTCGAATAAACTTTGAGTTACAAAAGAGAATAAAAGACTTACTCACGGCCTGTTCTCTTCTGCAGGGTAACTGGCGTCTGGATGTGATTGGCGAAGGCGATGACAGGAGTCAGTGTGAGAGTTATGCACAGAGCTTAGGGATAAATAATCATATTCACTGGCACGGCTGGCAGGAGTCGCCATGGGAGTATGTTGAAAGTCATATTAATGTTGCCAGCTGTCTGGTTTTAAGCTCTGATTATGAAGGATTCCCGCTGGTGTTACTTGAGGCGCTATCACGAGGCATTTTCTGTATCGCTTCCGATTGCGTCAGCGGCCCAGGAGAAATAATTAATAATGGCGTAAATGGTTTCCTTTACCCCCCCAGGGAGACAAAAGCACTAGCTGAAAAAATGCAATTGATTATTGACGGGCGCGCCCTGCCATCCCATGCTGACATTAAAAACTCAGTGTCGCAGTTTTACAATGAAAACTTTATCAGTTCGTTTAATGCAGAGTTACTTAAGTGGATAAAGTGAATAACAGAACGTGAAGTAATCTGTTTAATTGCCACGTTTGACGGTGTTGGGGAAAGGCCTTAAAACACATCAGGCCAGCCGCAGGTTAACGCTGCAACCGGCCTGATACTAATGAAGCAAAATTACATATGCTTAATCATTGCATCGCCAAACTCTGAGGATTTCAGCAGTTTAGCGCCGTCCATCAGACGTTCGAAATCGTAAGTCACGGTTTTCGCCGCGATTGCGCCTTCCATACCTTTAACGATCAGGTCAGCCGCTTCGAACCATCCCATATGACGCAACATCATCTCCGCAGACAGGATCACTGAACCTGGGTTCACTTTATCCTGGCCAGCGTACTTAGGTGCAGTACCGTGGGTCGCTTCAAACAGCGCACACTCGTCACCAATGTTGGCACCCGGTGCGATACCGATACCACCAACCTGAGCAGCCAGCGCATCAGAAATGTAGTCACCGTTGAGGTTCATACAGGCGATAACGTCATACTCAGCCGGACGCAGCAGGATCTGCTGCAGGAATGCATCGGCGATCACGTCTTTGATAACGATCTCTTTGCCGTTATTAGGGTTCTTGATTTTCACCCATGGGCCGCCGTCGATCAGTTCACCGCCAAACTCATCACGAGCCAGCTGGTAACCCCAATCTTTGAACGCACCTTCGGTGAATTTCATGATGTTGCCTTTGTGCACCAGGGTGACAGAGTCACGATCGTTAGTGATCGCATACTCAATCGCCGCACGCACCAGACGCTTCGTCCCTTCTTCTGAGCACGGCTTGATGCCGATACCACACTGCTCAGGGAAGCGAATTTTCTGCACGCCCATTTCGTCTTTGAGGAACTTGATCACTTTGTCTGCTTCTGCAGAACCTGCTTTCCACTCGATACCCGCATAGATATCTTCGGAGTTCTCGCGGAAAATCACCATATCGGTGTCTTCTGGACGCTTGACCGGGCTTGGTGTGCCCTGATAGTAACGTACCGGACGCAGACAGATGTACAGATCCAGCTGTTGACGTAAGGCAACGTTCAGAGAACGAATACCGCCACCGACCGGGGTGGTCAGCGGGCCTTTGATGGCAACGCGGTACTCTTTAATCAGGTCGAGAGTTTCTTCTGGTAACCAGACATCCGGACCATACAGCTCGACAGACTTCTCACCGGTATAGATTTCCATCCAGGAGATTTTTCGCTCGCCGTTGTAGGCTTTCTGCACAGCGGCATCAACCACTTTGATCATCACTGGTGAAACATCAACCCCAATACCATCACCTTCGATAAAAGGAATGACAGGGTTGTTTGGAACGACCAGTTTTCCCTGAACCTGGGTGATTTTTTGACCTTCCGCCGGAACAACTACTTTGCTTTCCATTAACCTCTCCTTCGAGCGCTTTTTTGTTAATGATTTGTAAGATGCGCGTCAATACTACTTGAATATTAACTCCGCGCCAATCACCGCAGCTTTGCGTTATAATGCGCTCATTGTCACAAACTGCAAAGACCATGCCGAAAACTCCCGTTAAGAATCACCGCGTTAAACGATTCAGCCGCCCTGCTGCGGCGAAAAACGCCGCCAAAGGCCCGCGGCGCGTCATTGTGTTCAACAAACCCTTTGACGTGTTGCCCCAGTTCACCGACGAAGCAGGCCGCGCCACACTGAAAGATTATGTGCCGGTCACTAAGGTCTACGCCGCCGGGCGTCTCGACCGCGACAGCGAAGGCCTGATGGTGCTGACCAATGATGGGGCACTGCAGGCAAAGCTGACGCAGCCGGGTAAGCGCACCGGAAAAATTTATTATGTGCAGGTGGAAGGCGCGCCGCTGGAGAGCGACCTGCAACTGCTGCGCGATGGGGTTAATCTGAAAGATGGCCCGACGCTGCCTGCCGCCATCGAATTAGTCGATCAGCCTGACTGGTTATGGCCGCGCAATCCACCGATTCGCGAACGAAAAGCCATTCCTGTCAGTTGGTTAAAAGTGACGCTGTTTGAGGGGCGCAACCGTCAGGTACGGCGTATGACAGCGCATATTGGCTTCCCGACTTTGCGGCTGATTCGTTTCGCCCTCGGCTCAATTCAGCTGGAGAATCTGGCGCCGGGAGAATGGCGCGATATCAGCGCTGAGTTTGAGCACTAACGGTCGCCGACCTCATAACCTGTGGTTAACAATTACGGAGAACAGCATGTTTAAACCTAATGTTACCGTCGCCTGCCTGGTGCACGCCGAAGGCCAGCTGCTGGTGGTGGAAGAGACGATTAACGGCATCGCAACGTGGAATCAGCCGGCCGGACATCTTGAGGCGAATGAAACCCTGATTGAGGCCGCTGAACGCGAACTGTTTGAAGAGACCGGCATTCGGGCCACGCCGCAGGCGTTACTGCGTGTTCATCAATGGATTGCGCCAGATAGCACCCCGTTTTTACGTTTTCTCTTTGCTCTCGACCTGCCTTCCCGACTGGCAACCACGCCACAGGATGCGGAGATTGATCGCTGCTGGTGGCTGACCCCACAGCAAATTTTGCAGGCCGATAACCTTCGTTCACCGCTGGTGGCGGAGAGCGTGCGCATCTGGCAATCAGGCGAGCGTTATCCGCTGGCGTTATTGCAGGCATTTCAATGGCCGTTTTGCGAGGGTGCGCCGCTCGGCGACGCGTGATAGAATACGCCGCCTGTTTTTATTCCTTATCGTGAGTGTGTCATGTCTGACAACAGCCAGAAAAAAGTGATCGTCGGAATGTCCGGCGGCGTCGACTCTTCCGTTTCCGCATGGTTACTGCAACAGCAGGGCTATCAGGTCGAAGGCCTGTTTATGAAGAACTGGGAAGAAGATGATGGTGAGGAATACTGCACCGCTGCCGAAGATCTGGCTGATGCACAAGCGGTTTGCGACAAACTGGGTATCCGCCTGCACAAAGTTAACTTTGCTGCCGAGTACTGGGATAACGTTTTCGAACATTTCCTTGAAGAGTACAAAGCTGGCCGCACGCCGAACCCGGATATCCTGTGCAATAAAGAGATCAAATTTAAAGCCTTCCTCGAATTCGCCGCGGAAGATCTCGGCGCGGACTTTATTGCCACCGGCCACTACGTGCGCCGCCAGGATGTTGACGGTAAGAGCCGCCTGCTGCGCGGCCTCGACGACAATAAAGACCAAAGTTACTTCCTCTACACCCTCAGCCATCAGCAAATTGCCCAGAGCCTGTTCCCGGTTGGCGAACTGGCCAAGCCCGAAGTGCGCCGCATCGCTGAACAGCTGGAGCTGATTACCGCGAAGAAAAAAGACTCCACCGGTATCTGTTTTATCGGCGAGCGCAAATTCCGCGACTTTTTGGGCCGCTACCTGCCCGCGCAGCCAGGGAATATTGTCACCGTTGACGGTCAGACCGTGGGTCAACATCAGGGTCTGATGTATCACACCCTCGGCCAGCGTAAAGGTTTAGGTATTGGCGGTCTGAAAGAGAGTAACGACGACCCATGGTATGTGGTGGACAAAGATGTCACCAATAACCTGCTGGTGGTCGCTCAGGGCGCGGAACATCCCCGCCTGATGTCGGTCGGTCTGGTGGCTCAGCAACTTCACTGGGTCGATCGCGAAACGCTGCGCGAACCATTACGCTGCGTGGTGAAGACCCGTTATCGCCAGAGCGATATCGATTGTGTTATCACCCCGCTTGACGATCAGCGCATTGAAGTGCGCTTTGACCAGCCGGTTGCCGCGGTTACCCCGGGTCAGTCAGCGGTGTTCTATCTCGGCGAAGTTTGCCTCGGTGGTGGCATTATCGAAGAGCGCTTACCGCTGCTTTGATAACGGCATTAGCGCCAGCCATATCAATGAATGACCTGTGATGTAATGACGGAAGCGTAGACAGGAGTAACCGTGGCTAAGAACTATTATGATATCACCCTGGCGATGGCTGGCATCTGCCAGTCGGCGCATCTGGTACAGCAGCTGGCGCACCAGGGCCATTGCGACGGCGAAATCATGCAAGTGTCGCTGAGAAGTTTACTGGACTTAAATCCCTCATCAACGCTGGCGGTTTACGGCAGTGATGAAGCCAATCTGCGCTTTGGTCTGGAAACGCTACTGGCAATCCTGAATACCAGCAGTCGTCAGGGCGTCGGTGCTGAACTGACGCGTTATACCCTGAGCCTGATGGTGCTGGAGCGCAAACTGCACGGCAATAAGCAGGCGATGGACGAGCTGGCACGTCGTATCTCCCAGCTTGACCGCCAGCTGGCGCATTACGATCTCGAATCCGATACGCTGCTGAGCGCTATGGCGGCGATTTACGTTGATGTCATAAGCCCGCTTGGGCCGCGTATTCAGGTGACCGGTTCACCGGCGGTATTGCAGAATGCACAGTTGCAAAGCAAAGTGCGCGCAACCCTGCTGGCCGGTATTCGTTCTGCGGTGCTGTGGCACCAGGTGGGCGGTGGCCGCCTGCAATTAATGTTTTCCCGTAATCGCATTGCCAGCGAAGCGAAACGAATTTTAGCCAATCTCAGCCCGGCGGCCTAACGCCGGGTGTTCAGCCCAATACCTTGTAAAATGATCAGGAGTTGCACTGATGGAATTATCCTCTCTGACCGCCGTCTCACCTGTAGATGGTCGTTACGGCGACAAAGTCAGCCCACTGCGTGCTATTTTCAGCGAATACGGTTTGCTGAAGTTCCGCGTTGAGGTTGAAGTTCGCTGGTTACAGAAACTGGCCGCGACCGCAGAGATCAAGGAAGTTCCTGCATTTGATGCCGACGCAAACGCTTACCTTGATGCTATTGTGGCCAATTTCAATGAAGAAGATGCCGCGCGTATCAAAACCATTGAACGCACCACCAACCACGACGTAAAAGCGGTTGAGTACTTCCTGAAAGAAAAAGTTGAGTCAGTACCGGCCCTGCACGCGGTCTCTGAGTTTATTCACTTCGCCTGTACTTCCGAAGATATCAACAACCTGTCTCACGCGCTGATGCTGGAAACCGCACGTCGCGACGTGGTAGTGCCTTACTGGCAGCAGATTATTGGCGCGGTAAAAGATCTGGCGCAGCAATATCGTGATATTCCCCTGCTCTCACGTACCCATGGTCAGCCGGCTACCCCTTCCACTCTGGGTAAAGAGATGGCTAACGTAGCGTACCGCATGGAGCGCCAGCTGCGTCAGCTGGAGCGGGTTGAGGTGCTGGGCAAAATTAACGGTGCCGTCGGTAACTATAATGCGCACATTGCCGCCTACCCGGAAGTGGACTGGCATCAGCTGAGCGAAGCCTTTGTCACCTCACTGGGCATCACCTGGAACCCGTACACCACGCAGATTGAGCCACACGACTATATCGCTGAGCTGTTTGACTGCATGGCGCGCTTCAATACCATTTTGATCGATTTCGATCGTGATATCTGGGGCTATATTGCGCTGAACCACTTTAAGCAGAAAACCATTGCGGGCGAAATCGGCTCTTCCACCATGCCGCATAAAGTTAACCCAATTGACTTCGAAAACTCCGAAGGCAACCTCGGGCTGGCGAATGCCGTGATGCAGCACCTGGCGAGCAAACTGCCGGTATCACGCTGGCAGCGCGATCTGACCGACTCAACGGTACTGCGTAACCTCGGTGTTGGCGTGGGCTACGCGCTGATCGCTTATCAGGCGACGCTGAAAGGTATCTCTAAACTGGAAGTGAACCGCGACCGTCTGCTGGACGAGCTGGACCACAACTGGGAAGTGCTGGCTGAGCCGATTCAGACCGTAATGCGTCGCTATGGCATCGAAAAGCCTTACGAGAAGCTGAAAGAGTTGACGCGCGGTAAACGTGTGGATGCAGCAGGTATGCAGACCTTTATCGACAGCCTGGCGCTGCCGGAAGAGGAGAAAGTCCGCCTGAAGCAGATGACCCCGGCTAACTATATTGGCCGTGCGATTCAAATGGTTGACGATCTGAAATAATACCCGCCGGGCCGATTCATGTCGGCCCGTGTTAACCTCTGGTTTAGTTGCTTTCTCCTATAATCTCAGCATATAAAGAGAGTGGATAACACTGGTTCACTCAGTTTGCGAGAAAGGAATGGCCTATGCGCGTTTTGGTTGTTGAAGATAATGCTTTGCTGCGTCATCACTTAACAGTACAGCTGCGGGATATGGGACACCAGGTTGATGCTGCTGAAGATGCGAAAGAAGCGGATTACTTCCTCAATGAACATACCCCGGATATCACTCTGGTTGACCTCGGTCTGCCCGATGAAGACGGCATGTCGCTGATCCGCCGCTGGCGCACCCAGGAAGTGAAACAGCCGATTCTGGTGTTAACCGCACGTGATGGCTGGCAGGCAAAAGTTGAAGCGCTGGAAGCCGGTGCCGATGACTATGTGACTAAACCCTTCCATATTGAAGAAATCGTGGCACGCATGCAGGCGCTGATGCGCCGCAACAGCGGCCTCGCCTCGCAAATTATTTCGCTGCCACCGTTTCAGATCGATCTGTCACGCCGCGAACTGACTATCAACGAACAGCAAATTAAACTGACAGCCTTTGAGTACACCATTATCGAAACCCTGATCCGCAATAGCGGCAAAGTGGTGAGTAAAGACTCGCTGATGCTGCAACTTTATCCTGACGCGGAACTGCGTGAAAGCCACACCATTGACGTATTAATGGGCCGCTTGCGTAAGAAAATTCTCGCTGAGTACAGCAAAGACGTGATTACCACAGTGCGCGGTCAGGGCTACCGCTTCGATCTCTGATTGATGTCACTGTTGCGTCGATTTATCCCTTATTCCCTGCGGGCGCGCTTCCTGCTGGCAACCGCTGCGGTGGTGCTGGTGCTGTCGCTTTCCTACGGCATGGTAGCGGTGGTCGGTTATGTGGTCAGTTTTGACAAAAACACCTATCGGGTGATGCGCGGTGAAAGCAATCTGTTCTTTACGCTGGCGCAGTGGCAGGACGGTAAGCTGACTATCGCCCAGCCGGAACGCATGACGCTTAACTTCCCGACGCTGGTGTTTATCTATGACGAGCGCGGCAATCTGCTTTGGCAGCAGCGTGATGTGCCGGAGATCCGCAGCAAAATCAAACCTGACTGGCTGAAAAAGCCAGATTTCTACGAAATCGATACCAACAGCAGCACCAGCCGGGAAGCGCTGGGTAATAACGCCGATGCGCAAAGTAAACTGCATGCTTACGACGATGATGGCAGCAGCTCCTTTACCCACTCGGTGGCGGTCAATCGCTACGATGCCACCACCAATCTGCCCGCGCTGACCATTGTGGTGGTCGACTCGATTCCGCAGGAATTACAGCAGTCGGATATGGTCTGGGTGTGGTTCAATTATGTTCTGCTGGTCAATCTGCTACTGGTCATTCCCCTGTTGTGGCTGGCGGCACACTGGAGTTTACGGCCGATCGGCTCGCTGGCAAGCCAGGTACGCGAGCTGGAAAGCGGCACCCGTGAAACCCTCGATCCTTATCCGCCGCAAGAGTTGCGCAGTCTGGTGCGTAACCTGAACCTGTTGCTGGATAACGAACGCCAGCGCTATACCCGTTATCGCACCACGCTGTCAGATTTGACCCATAGCCTGAAAACCCCGCTGGCGGTACTGCAAAGTACCCTGCGCTCGCTGCGCGGCAGCAAAACTTTCTCGATTGAGCAGGCTGAGCCAATTATGCTGGAACAGATTAGCCGTATCTCGCAGCAGATTGGCTATTACCTGCATCGCGCCAGTATGCAGGCCGACCATAATCCGCTAAAGCGCGAGCTGCATTCGGTCTCCGCGCTGCTCGACAGCCTCTGTTCCGCACTGAATAAAGTCTATCAGCGTAAAGGCGTTTCCCTGTCGCTCGACCTGTCGCCGGAGATCACCTTTGTCGGCGATCCTAACGATTTTATGGAAGTCATGGGGAATGTGCTGGATAACGCCTGTAAATATTGCCTGGAATTTGTCGAAATCTCGGCGCGTCAGACGGATAATGTGCTGTATCTGATTGTCGAAGATGACGGTCCCGGTATTCCGGAAAGTAAGCGCGATCTGATTTTCGTGCGCGGTCAGCGCGCCGATACCATGCGCCCCGGTCAGGGTATCGGCCTGGCGGTCGCACGCGATATTCTTGAGCAATACGAAGGGGATATCCTCACCGGAACCAGTGAATTAGGCGGAGCCCGCATGGAAGTGGTGTTCCAGCGCCAGGAAGTGTCGCATAACGGAGAGTAGCAACCCACTGCACTTCACAGGCGAAGGGTATATACTTCCTGCAATTACTGCCTGAACTGGAACGTTATATGGATTATCAGCTCGATATCAACTGGCCCGAATTTGTGCAGCGCTACTGGCAGAAACGCCCGGTGGTGCTTAAACGTGGCTTCAAAAATTTCGTCGACCCTGTCACCCCCGACGAACTGGCAGGCCTGGCGATGGAGAATGAAGTCGACAGTCGCCTGGTCAGTCATAATGAGGGGAAATGGCAGGTCAGCCACGGGCCTTTCGAGAGCTATGATCATCTGGGTGAAAACAACTGGTCGCTGCTGGTACAGGCGGTTGACCACTGGCACGAGCCTTCTGCCGCACTGATGCGCCCTTTCCGCTTTTTGCCTGACTGGCGTACTGACGATCTGATGATCTCCTTCTCGGTACCCGGCGGCGGCGTCGGTCCCCACTTCGACCAGTATGATGTGTTTATTGTGCAGGGCACCGGGCGTCGTCGCTGGCGTGTCGGTGATAAAGTGCCGATGAAACAACACTGTCCGCATCCCGATCTGCTGCAGGTTGAGCCTTTCGACGCGATTATCGATGAAGAGATGGAGCCGGGCGATATTCTTTATATCCCGCCAGGATTCCCGCACGAAGGTTATTCGCTGGAAAACGCCATCAACTATTCTGTCGGTTTCCGTGCGCCAAGCGGACGTGAACTGATCAGTGGTTTCGCCGACTACGTACTGCAACGTGAACTGGGCAGCTACCGCTTCAGCGATCCGGATGTCCCGGCCCGCGATCGCCCGGCGGAGATTCTGCCTCAGGAGCTCGACGGTATCCGTCAAATGATGCTGGATGTGATTAACCAGCCGCAACAGTTTAACCAGTGGTTTGGTGAATTTATTTCGCAATCCCGCCACGAGCTGGATGTTGCACCACCAGAGCCGCCGTATCAGCCGGATGAAATTTATGATTCGCTGCAACAGGGCGATAAGCTGACGCGCCTTGGCGGTCTGCGCGTTCTGAGCATTGGCGATGCGGTATTTATTAACGGTGAACAGCTGGAAAGCGCACATCGTGAGGCGTTAGTGGTGCTGGCTAATCAGCTGACGTTGGGGCAGGATGACTTTGGCGATGCGCTGGACGACCCGTCATTCCTCGCTCAACTGGCAGCGCTGGTCAACAGCGGCTACTGGTATTTCGGCGAAGAATAAGCGGATAAAATGTCGGGGAGCCGTTTTCGGCTCCCGTACTGTTGGTATGCAGGGTGCGAATCTTCGGTACGGGCGGCGAAAGCGCTGCCCCTACGTTTAACTTACTGATAATGAGCACTATTTACGCTGCGCCGCTAATTCCGCAATTCGCATAATGACCGCAACGGTTTTCTCCATATTATCCAGCGACGCGAACTCATGTTTGCCATGATAGTTATAGCCACCGGTAAAAATATTCGGGCACGGTAATCCCATAAAAGACAGCGATGCGCCATCGGTGCCGCCACGAATCGGTTTCACCTGCGGCTCTATCTCGCAGTCACGCATCGCCTGCAATGCCAGCTCAATAATATGCGGGTGTGCCTCCACTTTTTCCCGCATATTGTAATAACTGTCTTCAATTATCACCTCAATGCCCCCCTGTCCCGCTAACCCTTTGCCGAGACGGCGGCCAATATCCTGTAGCATTTTCTTACGCGCGGCGAAAGCATCGGCGTCAAAATCGCGCACAATATAGTGCAGCTCGGCACGCTCAACGCTGCCTTTAATCTGATGCAGATGATAAAAGCCTTCATAGCCTGAGGTATGCTCCGGCACTTCCTGCTGCGGCAGTTCGGCATGAAAACGCGTCGCCAGATCCAGCGCATTGACCATCACCCCTTTGGCGGAGCCGGGATGCACATTATTGCCGGTGATTTTTACCGTTGCCGAGGCAGCATTAAAATTTTCAAATTCAAACTCCCCGAGTCCACTGCCATCAATGGTATACGCCCAGTCGGCAGCAAAGGCGGCAACATCGAAATGCGCCGTGCCGCGACCAATCTCTTCGTCCGGGGTAAAGGCAACGCGGATTTCACCATGGGGAATATCGCCTTGCGCCAGCCGCGCCATCGCCGTCATGATTTCGGCAATACCAGCTTTATCATCCGCCCCGAGCAAGGTTTTACCGTCGGTAGTAATCAGCGTATGTCCAATAAGCTGATGCAATACCGGAAACATTACCGGCGACAAGACTTCATCGCCCATTCCCAGCGCAATATCGCCGCCGCGATAGTTTTCAACAATCTGCGGATTGACATTTTTCGCGGTAAAGTCGGGTGAGGTATCCATATGGGAAATAAAACCGATAACCGGTGTTGGCCAGTCAACGGTGGACGGTAAGGTGCCCATCACGCAGCCATAGTCACTTAGCGTAACGTTTTCAAAGCCCAGCGCTTTTAACTCAGTTTGCAGAACCTCCGCCAGCCGCCATTGCCCCTCAGTACTGGGAACCTGACGAGCATGACTTTTTGATTGCGTATCGAAAGAAACGTAATGTAGAAAGCGATCGAGTAATCTGTTCATCTGTCGTCCCTCTGAATGTCTGCCGCTATTATGGAAAGCCTTGCCGGCAAAAGTATTGCGTAAGGTCATGGGTTTAGCGTGTCAGCTCAGATTAATTGTAGTTTGTCCCCTTTCAGTGCAAGAGTGCCGCATGAAGAAAAAAGAGTTTGTAACTCAGGATCTGCTCAGCAAAATCTATCAGCAAGGCGCTGATTCGCCGCGCAAACTGCCACCGGAGCGTCAGCTGGCTGAGGAGTATGGAGTTTCACGCTTTACCATCCGTCAGGCGCTGGAAAAACTGGTCAGCATTGGTGTCATTAACATTGTGCAGGGTTCCGGGATTTATATCAGCGAACGGGCGCGCAGCAATCCGCTGATTTACAACTCGATTACGGAAAAACACTTTGACCAGATCGCCTTTCGCTTGATCAGCCTGCATAAAAAATTGCCGGATAAAGAGGAGCGACAGGTATTTGGTCTGGCTGAACAGGACTATATCTGGCAATTCTGCCGCCTGCGCTACGTCGATAATCAACGGGTGCAGATTGAAACCTCAAAAATGCCGGTGAATGATTTCCCCGACCTTAATCAGCAGATTATCGAGAGTTCAATTCAGCAGTATGTGCTGAGTCGCGGCTGGCGTATCTCGCATCTGATGACCAGCTATCAGGCGATTGCCATCACTAAACCGCAGGCTGAGCTGCTGGCGGCGAAAAAAGGCCAGCCAGCGATGCAGATTAACAGTCGCGGTATTCTTGAAGGTGGCCGGGTCTATGAGATCAGCGAAGTGATTGATATTAATTACGCCTGTACTTACGTGATCCCGTTCAACCAGGACAATCTCAGCTTTCGCCAGACCACACCTTAAGGGGTATGCATCGCGCCGTTGGGTAAGCGGCTCTGCGTCCATTCGTGCGGACGATATTCCAGCGGAAAACGGCTGGCGGCCTGCTGATCAAAGCCAACGCCGATACCGGGCCGCTCAATCGGATACATATAGCCCTGCTCAGCCTGCGGTGCATGGGCAAACACGCTGCGGGTATTGGCCGGCCAGGGATTAAACTCCTGAATCGCGGCGTTATGCAGGTGGATATTCAGATGCGTATTCACCGCACAACCAATCGGCGACATATCCGGCGGCCCGTGCCACGCCAGCCGCACGCCAAATGCCTGACACAGTACCGCCAGTTTCAGCGCCGGGGTGATGCCGCCCAGCTGCGAAATATGACAACGAATAAAATCGATGCGTCGGTTAACAATTAAATCATGCCACTCGGCCGGATTATTAAACAGCTCGCCCAGTGCCAGCGGCACAGACGAATGCTGACGCACCTGCTCCAGCCAGCCACTCTGCTGAGGTGAAACAATATCTTCAATGAAATAAGGCTGAAAAGCTTCGACCGCTTTGGCAAACTGTACCGCCTGCTGCGGAAACAGCCGTTCATGCACGTCGTGCAGAATATGAAAACGCTGACCATATTTTTCCCGCAGCGCTTTAAACATCGCCAGCGTATTCGCCATATACTCATCCTGATCGTAATAGGCTCCCGGCGTCGGCTGCCGCGTGCTGTGCATCCCCTGCGGCGTACCGCCGTAAAAACCCAGCTGGCAGCGGATATGGCGATGCCCGTCCGCCAGTAACGCATCGATTTGCGGATAAAGCCCATCGAGGGTTTCACTGGAAGCATGGCTGTAAACCGCAATCGCGTCTTTTGATTTACCGCCCAACAGCTGATACAGCGGCATCTGCGCCAGCTGGCCTTTAATATCCCACAGCGCCATATCAATGCCGGAAACCGCATTATTAATCACCGGGCCATTGCGCCAGTAGGCATTGACCATCATCATCTGCCACAGATCTTCAATATGGTTGGCATCACGGCCCATCAGCAGCGGTTTCAGATACTCATCAACCATGGTTTTTACCGCCAGCGGACGCTGCTGAAAAGTGGCACAACCGTAACCAATAATATTTTTATTGGTGGTGACCCGCACCACAATCAAATTGTGGCGATCCGGTTTGGTGATAAAACATTCAATATTTTCAATCAGTGTTGGCAACATATTAATAATCCCCCGGCTGCGCAAACAAGGCGTCCGCTACCGCATCCAATTTATGCTCAGGGTTATTACTATCGCTTTAATTCCGGCACGGCGTAAACCTTTTTTCAGTGATTTATTTTGGTTCGGAAAAGCGCAAAAATGACGATTAAAACCAGACCAATTTGCACTAATCCTCCTTTTCACCCGCTGCATGCACTGAAATTGTGATTGATATCAACTTTTATTGGTTTGTTTTGCCTGAGGCACTTCTCTACTATCGTTGCGCACTACTCAGACAACAATAAGCACAGCGTCAGGAGTCGTTTTATGGGGAATACCACCACGGTAAATAGCATTATTAAACTGGTCGGCGGCGCAGAAAATATCAATAAAGTCTGGCACTGCATGACGCGTTTACGTTTTGATTTAATCGATGAAAATAAAATTAATCAGCAGGAGATTAAACAGCTGCCGGGGGTGTTAGGTGCGCAAATACAGAGCGATCAATTTCAGATTATAATTGGTCCGCAGGTTAACAGCTGGTATCAGCAACTGAGTGGCGCACTTAACCCCGACAAACAGCCTTCAGCCGCCAGTGCGGGTAAAGCCAAAAAAGGGCTAATTTCGCTGTTTATGGATACCGTCTCCGGGGTGTTTGGCCCGATAGTACCCGCTATCGCTGGTGCCGGGATGATTAAAGGCTTGCTGGCCGGGCTGGTGGCGCTGCAACTGGTCTCGGCCAAGAGTGATACGGTGGTGGTAATTGACCTGATTGCCAGCGGCGTATTCTGGTTCCTGCCGTTTTTCCTCGCCATTTCAGCGGCGAAAATGTTTAAAACTAACGAATATCTTGCCGCCGCTGTCGCCGCCTGCCTGATGTACCCGTCACTGATTGAGGCGGCAAAAGCGCTGGCCAGCCATGCTCCCGGCGCGGTCGACACTTTCTGGTTTCTGAATATCATTCCGGTTTCGGTATTTAATTATGCGTCGAGTGTGATACCGGTCATTTTCTCGGTGCTGGCACTCAGTTATATCTATCGTTGGGTCGACGCCATTATGCCAGCGGTATTGAAAACGGTATTTACCCCGACCCTGACGCTATTTATTGCGGCGCTGGTGGCGCTGGTGATCATCGGGCCGTTCGGCATCTGGCTGGGTAAATTACTGGCGATGTTTATTGAAGGATTATTTGGCGTCTCGGCCAGTTTTGCCGGGCTGATTGTCGGCGCCATTCGCCCGGTCGCCATTCTGACCGGGATGCATCACGCAATGACGCCGATTGCGTTACAAAACTTTACCGACCGTGGCTACGATATGCTGATGCCGATGATGTTTATGGCCAATATGGCGATTGCCGGTGCTACCTTTGCCATCTGGCGTCACAGCAAGGGGCGTCAGGAAAAGTCGGTGGTGCTCTCTGCGGCGTTTTCGGCGCTGTTGGGGATTACTGAACCGGCACTGTTTGGCGTCCTGACGCGTTATAAGCCAGCGTTTATTGCCGCCACCGTTGCCAGTTCTCTGGCCTCAGCGTTTATTGCTTTCTTTGGTGTGCGTTTATATGGTTATATTTTATCCAGCATCTTTAGTCTTCCCGCTTATATCGGCCCGTATTTTATCTTTGCCGTCATGGGCGTACTGCTGTCGCTGGGGTTATCCTTTACCCTGACCACGGTGCTGGTAAGTAAAAAATAGTGTCTGTCGTTGACCATTAAGGCCATATTCAGGCTTTACTGACGCAGCTCGTCGGCATTAGCCGGGCGGGCTGCGAGTTTTTCAGGTATCATCGCTCCCCAATTTTAAACCTAACCCTTTGATTCAGGCAGCGAATATGATGCAAAAACACGCGCGCAAGCCGCTGGTCACGCTTTCAGGCATCAGCAAAGCGTTTGACGGTAAGGACATTATTGCCGATTTTAACCTCACCATTAATCACGGTGAATTTATTACCCTGCTGGGCCCTTCCGGCTGCGGCAAAACCACCATTCTGCGTCTGATTGCCGGACTGGAAGTCGCCGACCGTGGCGATATCATGCTGGATGGTGATTCGATTACTGACACGCCAGCCGAACACCGTCATATCAATACGGTGTTCCAGAGCTATGCGCTGTTCCCTCATATGACAGTATTCGAAAACGTCGCCTTTGGCCTGCGGATGCAGAAAACCCCGAACGATGAAATCACCAGCCGGGTGAATGAAGCGCTGGCAATGGTGCAACTGAACGATTTTGCCCAGCGTCGTCCGCACCAGCTCTCCGGTGGACAACAGCAGCGCGTGGCGATTGCCCGTGCGGTGGTGAACCGGCCCAAAGTCCTGCTGCTGGATGAATCGCTGTCGGCGCTGGATTACAAACTGCGTAAGCAGATGCAGAACGAGCTGAAAGCGTTACAGCGTAAGCTCGGTATCACCTTTATTTTTGTTACCCACGATCAGGAAGAAGCGCTGACGATGTCCGACCGTATCGTGGTGATGCGTGAAGGCCAGATTGAGCAGGACGGCACGCCACGCGAAATTTACGAAGAGCCGCGCAACCTGTTTGTCGCCCGCTTCATCGGTGAAATTAACGTGTTTAGTGCCGAAGTGCTGCACGCGCTGGACAATCAACGGGTACGCGCACGGGTTGAAGGCCGCGAATGCGATATCCTGGTGCCGTTTGCGGTGCAACCCGGCCAGCGGCTGAATGTACTGTTGCGCCCGGAAGATTTACGCGTGGAAGAGATCAACGACGACAACAATATCGACGGGCTGATCGGTTATGTGCGCGAGCGTAACTATAAAGGGATGACGCTGGAATCCACCGTCGAGCTGGAAAACGGCAAGCTGGTGACGGTAAGCGAATTCTTTAATGAAGACGATCCTGATTTCGATCACTCGCTGAATCAGAAAATGGCGGTGAACTGGGTTGAAAGCTGGGAAGTGGTGCTAAAAGATGAAAACAACGCGTAAACGCTTTCAGAAAGTGGTGATTCTGACCATTGTCAGCTGGCTGGTGCTGTTTGTGTTTCTGCCCAACCTGATGATTTTCGTCACCAGTTTTCTGACCCGTGATGATACCAACTTTGTGAAGCTGGTCTTTACACTGGATAACTACAGCCGTCTGGCCGACCCGCTGTATGCCGAGGTGCTGCTGCACTCGCTGAATATGGCGCTGATTGCCACCCTGAGCTGTCTGCTGCTCGGCTATCCCTTCGCCTGGTGCCTGACAAAGCTGCCGGAACGTCTGCGTCCGCTGATGCTGTTTTTGCTGATTGTGCCGTTCTGGACCAACTCACTGATCCGTATTTACGGCCTGAAAATCTTCCTCAGCACGCGCGGCTGGCTGAACGATTTTCTGCTGTGGCTGGGGGTGATCGACAAGCCGTTCAGCATTATGTACAGCTCGCAGGCAGTGATCCTCGGGCTGGTGTATATCCTGTTGCCATTTATGGTGATGCCACTTTACTCCAGCCTGGAAAAGCTGGATAAGCCGGTGCTGGAAGCGGCGCGCGATCTGGGTGCCAGCAAGCTGCAAACCTTTATCCGCATTATTTTACCGCTGACCATGCCGGGCATTGTTGCCGGCTGTCTGCTGGTTCTGCTGCCGGCAATGGGCCTGTTCTTTGTTTCCGATCTGATGGGCGGCGCGAAAAATCTGTTAATCGGTAATGTGATTAAAAGTCAGTTCCTTAATATCCGTGACTGGCCGTTTGGCGCGGCCACCAGCGTGGTGCTGACGCTGATTATGGGGCTGATGCTGTTAATTTACTGGCGTGCTGCACGCCTGCTGAATAATAAGGTGGTGCTGGAATGATGGCGCGCGGGTTACGCGGCGGTTTTATGACCGTCATCTACGCCTGGCTGTATATTCCGATTGTGATCCTGATTATCAACTCGTTTAATCAGTCACGATTCGGCATCAACTGGCAAGGCTTCAGCACCCAGTGGTACAGCCTGCTGCTCAACAATGACAGCCTGATTGAGGCGGCAAAGCACTCTCTGATTATGGCGGTCCTGTCGGCCACCTTTGCCACGCTGATCGGCTCGCTGACCGCAGTAGCGCTCTACCGCTATCGTTTTCGCGGTAAGCCGTTTGTCGGCGGCATGTTATTTGTGGTGATGATGTCACCGGATATCGTGATGGCGATTTCGCTGCTGGTGCTGTTTATGCTATTGGGCATCTCACTCGGCTTCTGGTCGCTGCTGTTCTCGCATATCACCTTCTGCCTGCCCTTTGTGGTTATCACCGTCTTTTCGCGCTTAAAAGGCTTTGATGTACGCATGCTGGAAGCGGCGAAAGATCTCGGTGCCAGTGAAATCACCATTCTGCGTAAGATCATTCTGCCGCTGGCGCTGCCAGCAGTGGCGGCGGGTTGGCTGCTGAGCTTTACCCTGTCGATGGATGATGTGGTGGTCTCCTCATTTGTCACCGGCCCCAGCTACGAAATATTACCGCTGAAGATCTATTCAATGGTCAAAGTCGGCGTCTCGCCAGAGGTGAATGCGCTGGCCACTATTTTAATGCTGTTATCCCTGGTCATGGTGGCGCTTAGCCAGCTATTACTGCGCGATAAAACTCGCCGTTAATCCTCTCCGGGGCGATATTCGCCCCGATTTATTTATCTCTTCCCCGCAATTATTTATTCCCGCAGCTTAGATTAAGATTCTGAATATATATCAGGCTTATTTTCTGACAATTTACTGGCGCACAGCACAGGTTTACGCCATTACACAAACTGACAAATTATAAGATTCCCTTAACTAACCCCCTTTAAACTGATGACATTTTCTGTTATCAGACAGACTCCACCTGACAACATTCAACAATAAACACCCTAAAACCAGGTAGTTACATAAACAACCCCGCCAGGGTTTGTTAAGAAAAATTACCGTTGCCGACTGAATATCAGCGCCATTTGGTAAATTTTATGTAAAAAACCAGCCATTTTGAGACAAATCCGAAGAAGAAAATTGTTAACGTATGTGGCTCAAAAACCTTACTAATAACAATTCAATAATCAGGGTAATTCAATGTTACGGACTGCGTCATTTTCTGACGGGAAAACGCCTGCGCGCCTGAGTCAGCTCGCACTGTTTATTTTATTCAGCACAGCCATTCAGGCTCAGGCTGCAGACAGCTTTTTAACCCCACCCGCTGCCCAGGCCGCGCGTGAGCGTTTAAACGAACAGCAAAATATCAACCAACAGGATCGGCAGCGCGCACTGGAACAACAATTAGCGCCGCAAACGCCGGATGTCCGTTTACAAACCGCGAACTCTTTTTTCACCACGCTACAATTTCCGCAGGAAGAGAACTGTTTTGCGCTGAATAACATTCAGTTAGACGGCAAAAATGATTTCCCTTCGTGGTTACGATTGCCGCTGCAAAGTCTGGCAAATCAGGCGCAAGGACACTGCCTCGGCAGCCAGGGCGTCAATCTGCTGATGAGCGCCCTGCAGAACCGTCTGATCGATCATGGCTATGTGACGTCCCGGGTGATGGCGCCGCCGCAAAACCTGAAAAGCGGCACGCTGCGTCTGACCCTGATGCCTGGCAAAATCCGTGATATTAAACTGAGCAAACAGAGCGACAGTTACGTTCAGCTGTACAACGCGCTGCCCGCACGGAAAGGCGAAATGCTCGATCTGCGCGATATTGAACAGGGGCTGGAAAACCTGCAACGCGTGCCGACCGTGCAGGCCGATATGGCGATTGTTCCCGGCGAGCAACCTGGCGAAAGCGATATCGAAGTCAGCTGGAAACAGCAGAAACACTGGCGTATCGGCGCAACGCTGGATGATTCCGGTACCAAAAGCACCGGTCGCTATCAGGGCGGCCTGACGTTTTACCTCGACAACCCGTTCTCCCTCAGCGACCTGTTTTACATCTCCGGCAACCATGATTTGCAGCCCGGCAGCGATAAAGGCAGTAAAAGCTATGTGATGCACTACTCAGTGCCGTTCGGCTACTGGATGGCGGGCGTCACCGCCAGCGGCTACGACTACAACCAGAATGTCGCCGGTTTAAATGAGGATTATCGCTACAGCGGCAACAGCCAGAATCTTAACTTTCAGCTGAGTCGCGTGCTGTATCGCAGCACCAGCCAGAAAACCTCCGTCAGCTACGAAATCCTGACGCGCGAAGCGAAAAACTTTATTAACGATACCGAAGTGGACGTGCAGCGGCGTAAAACCAGCGCCTGGCGCGTTGGCCTGCAACATCGTCACTATCTCGGCGATGCGACCTTTGACGGCGCAGTCAGTTATCAACACGGCACCCGCTGGTTTGGCGCGATTCCGGCACAGGAAGAGTCTTTCGATGAAGGGACGGCGCTGGCAAAAATCATTCAGCTTAACGCCCAACTCGATCTGCCGTTTGAACTGTTCGGCCAGACTTTCCGCTACAACGCCCAGTATCTGCGCCAGATCAATCACACCCGCTTAACGCCACAGGATCAACTGTCGCTCGGAAACCGCTGGACGGTGCGCGGCTTTGACGGCGAACGCACCTTAATCGCCGACCACGGCTGGTTTGTGCGTAACGACCTGGGCTGGCGCACGCCGCTGCCTAACCAGGAGCTGTATATCGGCGCGGATTACGGTGAAGTCGGTGGCGGCGGCAGTGAATACCTGGTCGGCAAACATCTGGCAGGTGGCGTGATTGGGCTGCGCGGTAACGCCTTTAGCGTCGGTTACGACCTGTTTGCGGGCGTGCCGTTCTCGAAACCGGATGGCTTCTCCACCAGCCCGGTCACGCTCGGCTTCAACCTCAGCTGGCAGTATTAAGGGTAATCCTCATGAAGATTCCGGTTAACGGCTATCAGCTTACCGCGCCGATGCTCGGCGGTCCGTTCAGCGAAGCGGAAGCGCTGGGTGCGGCAGTGTGGTTGTGGATGCACTCGGCGCAGCATCGCGATATCCCTTTAAGCGTGCTGCCCACCCTGCTGCTGCCCGCCATTAAACACCAGCAGTTTGTGATTGCCAGTCGCGACGATAAACCGCTGTTTTTCCTCAGCTGGGCGTGGATGGACGAGGCGGCCGAGCATCGCTATCTGAATGGTCCCGGCATTCTGGTCGAGCCGCAAGACTGGACCAGCGGCAACCGCTTATGGCTGCGCGACTGGGTCGCCCCGTTTGGTGAACAGTTCGCACTGCGTCGTCTGGTCAGCAGCACCCTTTTCCCGCATCTCTGTGGTCGCTCGCTATACCACAAAGGTGCGGAACGGGGTCAACGCGTCATGCAGTTCCGTGGCGACGACGTCACCCTGCAGCAGTTCAGACACTGGCAGCAAAATACGCCGCTGGTCGGCTAGTCGCTTTATTTTGAATGGATAATTCCCGTGAATAAGAACCTGTATCGCGTCATTTTTAACCAGGCTCGTGGCCTGATGATGGTGGTGGCAGAAATTAACCGTGGTCAGGGCAAAAGCGCTGGCGCATCCGGCATCGGCCATACGCTGAGCCAGCTGATTGGTCGCCTGTCTCCGGCGGCATTCCTTACTCTGACCGCGCTGGGGCTGGTCACGCTGGCACCGCAGGCGCTGGCGGCCACTATCGTGGCGGATAAAAGCGCGCCGGGCGGTCAGCAGCCGACCATTATGCAGAGCGCCAATGGCACGCCGCAGGTCAATATTCAGACGCCGAGCGCCGGTGGGGTTTCCCATAATAAATACAGCCAGTTCGACGTCGACAAGAAAGGCGCGATCCTCAATAACTCGCATAATCAGGTGCAAACCCAGCAAGGCGGCTGGGTCGCGGCTAACCCGTGGCTGGCGAAAGGCGAAGCCAAAATCATTCTGAATGAAGTGAACTCGCGCGATCCGAGTAAGCTTAATGGCTATATCGAAGTGGCCGGACGGAAAGCGCAGGTGGTGATCGCCAACCCGGCAGGCATCAGTTGCGACGGCTGCGGCTTTATTAATGCCAACCGCGCCTCACTGACCACCGGTAAACCGTTGATGGAAAACGGTGAGCTACGCGGCTATCGCGTCGGTAACGGCGAAATCATGGTGAATGGCGCGGGCATGGACAGCAGCCGCCAGGACTATACCGATCTGATTGCGCGTACCGTCAAAGTCAATGCCGGGATCTGGGCGAAGGATCTTACTGTCACCACCGGTCGTAATGAGGTTTCCGCCGATCAGCAAACGGCATCCGCCAGCACCGATGGCGACAGTGTCAAACCGAAACTGGCGATTGACGTGGCGCAACTGGGCGGCATGTATGCCGGCAAAATCCGGCTGGTGGCGACCGAAAAAGGGGTCGGCGTCAGCAATATGGGCAGCATCGGCTCGCAGGCCGGAAATATCACCATTAACGCCAATGGCGATATCACCAACAGCGGCACCCTCAGTGCCACTCAGGACAGTCAACTGACCGGGCAACAGGTCAATAACAGCGGGTCGGTTTACGCCCGCCGTGATACCACCCTCACCGGCAGCAAAGCGGTCAATAACAGCGGGCTGATTGCCGCCGGGCGCAATAACACGCTGCGCGCTGACAGTATCAGCAACGGTGAAAAAGCCGCGCTGGCTGCCGGGATGAACAGCGACGGTTCGCTTGCCAGCAGCGGCGATTTGACCTTAAGCAGCAACGGGCAGTTGATCAGCCACGGCCAGAATCTGGCTGGCGGCAATCTGACGGCCAGCGCCAGCAGCCTGGATCTGCGCCACAGCCAGACTAACGCGCGCAATGCCACGCTAAACAGTCACGGCGATATCATTACCGATGATGCGGTGGTGCAGGCCAGCAACCAGCTGACCATCGCTGCGCCAGCAAAACTCAGTAACGACCGCGGTGCCATCGCTGCCGGTAAACTGAGTCTGACCACGCCACAGCTGAGTAACCGCCAGGGCGAGCTGTTGCAGCTCGGTGAGGACGACCTGCATATTGCCGCCGGTAATATTGACAACCAGAGTGGCCGTATTGCCAGTAACGCTAAAAATATGACGTTGCAGGCCGACAGTCTGGATAACCAGAGCGGCAAGATCCAGCATAGCGGCAGCGGTGCATTGCAGGTAACAGCCCGTGAGCTTAACGGTCAGAGCGGTGAAATCGCCACGGCCAGCCAGCTGAATGTTACGGCTGACACGCTTAACCTTGATCGGGCAGAAACCGCGGCCGCTGGCGTCAACATCAGTGCCGACAGACTTTCCCATCGCGGCGCAACCCTGACGCAAAGCGGCAATGGCCCGCTCACCATCGCGGTCAGCGACGCACTGGATAACAGCAACGGTATCCTTGCCGCCAATGGCGATATCAAACTGACGGCCGGTGCGCTGACTAACCAGCAAGGCAGTATCGTCGCCGCCAGCGCCGGCGCTCTGGATATCGCCGTGCGCGGCGATCTGGATAATCAGCACGGTACACTGGCAGCGGCCACTGATTTAACCAGTCACAGCGCTAACCTGCTGAATGCGGGCGGCAGCGTCTCGGCGTTGGGCGGTGATTTACAGGTGACTGGCGCTCAGTTGCTGAGTAATACCGGCGGACGGCTGGAAGCCACCGGCGATATCGCGCTGAATGGTGCGAATATCAGTAATGATCAGGGGATCGTGGTCGGCGAAAATATCACTGCCAACAGTGCCGCCGGGCAGTTTACCAATCAGCAAGGTGCGCTGCTGGCGAATCAGGCGCTGACGATTGAAACTGGTCGCCTCGATAATCAAAGCGGCAGCCTGCTGTCGACCACCGGTACGACGCTGCGCGCCTCCAGCGTTGATAACCGCGCGGGCGAACTGCTGAGCGAAGGCTCCCTGCGTATCGACAGCGCCGAAGTGAATAATCAGCAAGGCGCGATACAGACCCGTGATAATCTGCTGGTCAATGTCGCCGGCACATTAAATAACACCCTTGGCCTGCTGCGCAGTGGCGCTGAGCTGACGCTAAACAGTGCTGCTCTGCTGAACAGCCAGACCCGTGGCGAAGACCAGGGTATTCAGGCTCATGATATCAACATCAGCAGTGATGCCATCGATAACCAGTTGGGTACGCTGGCGTCGGCGAATAATATCACCCTCGCCAGCAGCCAGCTGAATAACGTACAAGGGCAAATCTCCGCCGGTAACAGCCTGACACTGGGTCAGACAGCGGCGCCATTTGCCCGAACCGCGCTGACTGCCGACGATCTGCGAATTAATAATGATGGCGGGCGCCTGATTGCCGGACAGCAACTGACCTTTAACGGGCAGGATATCAGCGGCAGCGGTGAAATTCTGTCTCTGGGCAATATGGCGCTGACCTTTGGCGACAGTTTCAGTAACAGCGGCAAAACACTGGCCAATGGCGATTTATCGCTAAATGTGACCAATACTCTCACCAACAGCGCACTGCTGGCGGCAGGCAACCAGCTTGACCTGCAAGCCACCCATATCGATAACCAGGCCAGCGGCGAGTTAAGCGCGCAGCGCACCACGCTGACCGCGGCTGACACTCTGACCAACCGCGGGCTGATCGACGGTGTACTGACCACGCTGGTCGCCAACACCCTGAATAATATTGGTAGCGGCCGGATTTATGGCGACGGCATGGCAATTAATGCTGCGACCCTGAATAACCTCGCAGAAAACGGTCAGAGCGCCACGCTGGCCGCACGTCAGCGTATGGATATTGGCGTCGGCACATTGAATAACCGCGATCATGCGCTGATCTACAGCGATGGCGATATGGTGATCGGTGGCGCGCTCGATGCCAGCCAAACCGCCACAGGCAAAGCGGCGGTAATCAATAACCACAGTGCCACCATTGAGTCGGCGGGCAATATGGCGCTGAACTTTGGCACGCTCAACAATGTTAACGACAACTTTGCCACCGGCATGGTGCAGCTGTCACAGCAGCAGAAAAACGAGTATATGGTGGTGTCGCTGAATAATGGCGTGCACTACAGCCCGGATGACTACAACATCAGTTTCTATAAAGATGAAGTGCGGCATATCTGTATTGAAGGGGTGGTTTGCGGTCGCGACCATTACTACGAATACAACTATACCGAGACCATCACCGAACAGCAGATTACCCAAAGCGATTCGGGTCAGATTATTGCCGGTGGCTCGCTGTCGCTGTCCGGCGATAAAATCTTTAATGACAAGAGCCGTATTTTATCCGGCGGCGACCTGCTGACCAACGTGGTGGATATTGAAAACACCGAGCTGAAAGGTCAGAAGCTGATCGACCGGGTAGGTCAGGTGATCGAGTGGGATCGTATCCATAAAAAAGGCAAGGACAGCCAGAAGCACAACGCCAGCGCGTATACCCCACCAACAGAAATTCAGTCGATCGATCTGAAACCGGGCGTTATTGAAGGGAACAGCCAGGTAGTGAGTAACGCCCCGGCATTAAGTGGCTTTAACGCCAGTGCCGTGCAGGCGGCGGTGATCAACACCGGGGATCTCAGCACCCTGCCCGCCGGTCAGCGCATCGAAGTGACCGGGCATGCCGCAACACAAGGCGACAACGGCGTCAATGAGGTGGTGCGTTCCATCATTCCGGACACGTCACTGCCCGGCGGCAGCCTGTTTACCACCCTGCCCGCTACCAGCAGCAACTACCTGATCGAGACCGATCCGCGCTTTACCAATCAGAAAAGCTGGCTCAGTTCCGATTATATGCTGAGCCAGTTGCAGGCCAATCAGGATGTGACGCAGAAACGCCTTGGTGACGGCTTCTATGAACAGCGACTGGTCAGAGAACAGATCGTCGAGCTGGTCGGCCAGCGCTATCTGGCCGGTTACGACAGCGATGAAGAACAGTACAAAGGGTTGATGGAGTCCGGTGTCAGTTTTGCCAAACAATTTAACCTGACGCCGGGAGTGGCGCTGAATGCAGAACAGATGGCGCAGATCACCAAAGATATGGTGTGGCTGGTGTCGCGCGACGTGACGATGCCGGACGGTTCCAGTCAGACCGTGCTGGTGCCGCAGGTGTATGCCAAAGTACAGCAAGGCGATATGGACGGCAGCGGTGCGCTGCTGGCCGGTAAAAATATCAGTCTTGGTCTGAGCGGCGGTATGCTGAACAGCGGCCGCATCAGCGCCAGCCAGCTGGTGACGGTCTCCGGCGAAAACATTGTCAATGTCGGCGGCACCATCGCGGCGAAATCGGTCGCCTTGCAGGCCAACAACGACGTCATCAATAACGGTGGGATTATCCGCGCCAGCGATGCGCTAATGGTCGATGCCGGTCGCGATATTACGGTTGCCACCGAGAGCGTGCATGCGCAAAGCGAGAACGGCAGCAACCGCTTTAGCCGCGACAGTATTGATCGCGTGGCCGGCATGTATGTGCAGGGAGACGACGGCAAGCTGATGTTGCAGGCCGGTCGCGATGTCAACTTGCAGGCGGCAAAACTGGTGGCTTCGGGCGAAAACGGCCAGTCGGCGATTCTTGCCGGACGCGATATCAATCTGACCAGCATCAGCACTGGCAGCAGCGATACGCTGGTGTGGGATAAAGACAATCATCTCAGTCAGTCGCGCACCCAGGTTCAGGGCAGCGAACTCACCAGCACTGGCGGTAGCCTGCTGAGCGCCGCGAATGATATCCGCGCCGCAGCGGCGACGATTAACGCCGGTAAAGCGCTGAATCTCAACGCCGGACGCGATATCAGTCTGGGCAGCGCCGCCAGCCAGGATGCGCTGGATATGCACTCGAAAACCAAGGGATCGGGCTTCCTCTCCTCCTCTACCACCACCACCCGCGCCGGTTATGATGCCACGCTGGCCAATGGCAGCAGTCTTGGCGGGGAAAATATCGCCATCAGCGCCGGACGCAATATTGCGGTGACGGGCAGCGATATCGCCGCGGATCAGGATCTGGCGCTGCGTGCTGGCAACGATATCACCGTCAGTGCCGCCGAACAGAGCCGCGACAGCTGGTCGATGAAAAAAACCACCAAATCCGGCCTGATGAGCACCGGTGGCATTGGTTTGACCGTTGGTGGAGTAAATGAAAAATCGACCAGCGATACCGTCGAGCTGACCCGCAGTGGCAGCACGCTGGGCAGCGTCGCGGGCGATACCAGCCTGGTGGCCGGCAACGATATAGCGGTTCAGGGTTCTGATGTCATCGCCGGTAACGACATCAATATGGTGGGCAGAAATATCACCGTTGATGCGGCCGATAATCACAGCAGCACCGACACCACTTATCAGCGTAAGCAGAGTGGTTTAACGCTGTCTCTGTCGGGAACCGTCGGCTCGGCGATTAATTCGGCGGTCACCAGCGCTCAGCAGGCTGATGAGCAGCAGGATGGTCGCATGGCAGAACTGCAGAAGGTGAAAGCCGGACTTTCCGGCGTGCAGGCGATTCAGGCCGCGACGATGGCAGCGCAAAATACCACCGATCAGAATGCCATCGGCGTCAGCCTGTCACTCAGCACCTCGAAATCGCAGAGTGAGTCGCACAGCGAGCAGGTCACAGCCACTGGCAGTACGCTACAGGCGGGCAACAACCTGAATCTGGTGGCGACCGGCACCGATAACAGCGGCAGCGACGGCGATATCACGATTGGCGGCAGCCAGCTGAAGGCCGGTAATGACATGCTGCTTTCCGCTAACCGCGATATCAACCTGCTGTCATCAGAGAACAGTCAGTTGCAGAGCGGCAAAAACAGCAGCAGCGGTGGCGGTGTTGGCATCAGCATTGGTGCCGGTCAGGGCGGTGCGGGCATTAGCGTATTTGCCAACGCCAGCAAAGGCTCCGGCAAAGAGAACGGCAGCGGCATCAGCCATAACGAAACCACGCTGGATGCCGGTCACCAGCTGACGATTAACAGTGGACGCGATACCACCTTGCGCGGCGCGCAGCTGAGCGCCGATCGGGTAATCGCCAACGTCGGTCGCGATCTGACGCTGCAAAGCGAGCAGGACAGCGATCGCTATGACTCGAAGCAGCAAAACAGCAGCGCCGGTGCCAGCTTTACCTTTGGCTCGATGACCGGCAGCCTGAGCGCCAGCGTCAGTAAAGATAAGATCCACAGTAATTATGACAGCGTGCAGGAGCAGACCGGCATCTTCGCCGGCGATGGCGGCTTTGATATCACCGTCGGCAATCATACCCAACTGGATGGCGCGGTAATTGGCAGCACCGCCAGCGCCGATAAAAACCGGCTGGATACCGGCACGCTCGGCTTTAGCAATATTCACAATGCGGCTGAGTTTGAGGTGTCGCACAGCAGTGCCGGTCTGAGTACCAGCGGGCTGGGCGCACAGGATCTGCTGAAAGTCGCGGCGCAAAATCTGGCAGCCAATGCGCTGGCAGCCGATGGCAGTGACGGCAATGCTTCCGGCACCACGTACGCCGCCATTTCATCAGGCACAATTACCGTGCGCGATACGGCTAATCAGCAACAGGATATTGGCGAACTCAGTCGTGATGTTGAACATGCCAATCAGAGTATCAGCCCGATCTTTGATAAAGCCAAAGAGCAGCAGCGCCTGAGCAAGCTGAGTCTGATTGGTGAAATTGCCAGCCAGGGCGTCGATATTGCGCTGACGCAGGGCCATATTATGGCCAACAGCGCCGGTATCGCTGAAGCGGGTGAATGGGACGAAAGCAAAGAGACGCGTAAAGAGTACTGGGATCGCGTAACGTCCACGGACAGTTACAAAAAAATCGACGAACAGTACAAGGCTGGTGGCGATCTCGATCGCGGCGTGCGTGCGGCAGCGGCGGCAATTACCGCGCTGGCGGGCGACGACCCGGCCAAAGCCCTGGCAGCCGGTGCCGCGCCTTATCTGGCCGGCGTGGTGAAAGGGATGACGGTCGGCTTTGATAAAGACCCGAGCGCGGAGCAAATTGCCGCCAATGCTATTGGCCATGCGGTACTGGGTGGCGTCGTCGCCGAACTTTCCGGCACCAATGTGGCGGCCGGTGCAGTGGGCGCGGCCAGCGGCGAACTGGCGGCGCGTGCCATTCGTGACTATCTCTATCCGGGCAAATCCACCGAGGATCTGAAGCCGGATGAGCGCAGCAAAATCAGCAACCTCGCCTCACTGGCCGGTGCACTGGCGGGCGGCCTGACGGCGGATAATATTGCCGGTCTGGTCAGCGGCCATGACGCCGGTAAAAATGCGGTGGATAACAACGACTTGCTGCCCGCCGGGATGATGTCGTACGGTGCCGGTGCCACGTCAATGATGAAGTATGAGACGGAACAAGGTAAAACCGCCGAACAGGTAAGCGAAGCGGCACGGGTGTATAGCCGTGGCTCCATGCCGGAAAACCAGGATGCCGCCAAAGCTTTATTGCAGGGCTGGGGCTTCTTTATGGGCAATGCGCTGACGCTGGGCGGCGGTTCAGCGGTCTCCGCCGGTGCCATGACGATCAGTGGCCTGATTGCTGGCGGCGCTAACCTGAATAATCAGGCGATGTTTCTGAAGCCGGGTGAAAGCCTTAATTATACCGATGCGCTGCTGGCCAGTGGCATCAGTGCCGTCACCGCTGGCAGAGGCTTCTGGGCCTCACAAGCCCTCGGCATGAGCGGTGCGCTGGTCAGCAGTAAAATTAAGGGCGAAGACGCCACCGGTGCGGTGATCGGTGCTGGTATTGGTAATGTCGCCGGTGCCGTAACCTCAAAAGCGGTCGGTGCGGTATCACAAAAAGTGTTGTCGCCGGCGAATTCTGACGTCCTCGGCACCGTTTTTGGCTCGGCGGTCTCCGAAGGCACCGGCACTACCATTCAGCAGGCGGTCGACAAGAAACCTTCCGCCAAACCGGAGCAATAAGCGGTGAAAGATAAAAAGCCCGCCGTCAGTATGCTGGTGATTCTGATGGTCAGTTGCTTTTTCATGCTGACCTGCACCATTGCGCTGGTGGAGCTGGGGGTCTGGCTTTACTACCAGTTTATTTTGCACCTGCCGTCGGGAATGCACTGGCAGACGTCGTTAAGCAAAGCGCTGCGCAGCGGCGTTGCCGTCGGGCCGATTGCCGGGCTCGGCGTGTGGCTTAATATGTGGCTGGAATATCACAAAGGAAGGAAACGATGAAAATGTTGCTGCGCGTAGCCGCCGCCAGTATGGTGCTGGCCACGGCTGGCTGCGCACTGCTGCCCAACAACCGCTTTTTCACCCCGCCACCCGCCAGCGCCGATGCGCCCTGGCTGCGGGTGGTGGATAATACGGAACAAACCAGTATTTATCAGACGCTAAACGGGCAACGCAGCGGTGGGCTGATACGATCCAGCGAGTGGGTATCACAGAATACTCAGGATCGCGGCATGCCAAAAGCCAGCGGCGAGGATTATAATATTGATTATTACGAAACGCCGCTGGTGGCCGGTGTGGAAACGGCAGTGGAAAATGTTTATGTCGAAGGCAAACACCAGTGCCTGATCAGCGCGCGTTTTACCCCGGAGCAAGGTAAGAAATATCAGTTCCGGCTGGAAAGCGACACCCTGAACTTCCGCTGTCGGGTACATGCCGCTGAGGTGGTGAAAGACAATCACGGTATGTGGTCACTGAAACCGCTGCAAAATGTGCGTTACAGCGCCAAAGAAGGCAGCGGCTGGCATCCGATGCATACCAGCCTGTAACCAGCAAATGTCTGTGGTGGGAAAAGCTCTCTTTCTGGCTGCTAATCAACATTTTAGCCGCTAACCTTGACCCACCCGCCCCCTGACTTATAATCGCGGCCATACTTGTAAGGGTGCAGGCAACTGGGTGCCGCATCCGTATCCGGGAGAGTTATCATGAAAACGTGGTCACACTGGCTGGCAGCTGGCGCACTGGCGCTGAGCGTACATAGCGCGCAGGCTGACGACAGCAAAACGCTCTACTTCTACAACTGGACAGAATATGTCCCGCCGGGACTGCTGGAGCAGTTTACCAAAGAGACCGGCATCAAAGTGATCTACTCGACCTATGAATCCAACGAGAGTATGTATGCCAAGCTGAAAACTTATAAAGATGGCGCGTATGATCTGGTGGTTCCTTCAACGTACTTCGTTGCCAAAATGCGTAATGAAGGGATGATTCAGAAAATCGACAAAAGCAAACTGTCAAATTTCAATAACCTCGATCCGGTACTGCTGAACAAATCGTTTGATCCGAATAACGACTACTCAATTCCCTATATCTGGGGTGCGACTGCGATTGGCGCGAATACGGATGTTATCGATCCCAAAACTGTTACCCGCTGGGCCGACCTGTGGAAGCCGGAATATAAGCAGAGCCTGCTGTTAACTGACGATGCCCGCGATGTGTTCCAGATCGCCCTGCGCAAACTGGGTTACTCCGGCAATACCACCGACCCTAAACAGATCGAAGCGGCTTATGAAGAGCTGAAAAAGCTGATGCCAAATGTGCTGACGTTTAACTCAGACAACCCTGGCAGCCCGTATATGGAAGGCGAGGTGAATCTCGGCATGGTGTGGAATGGCTCGGCGTATGTTGCACGCCAGGCCGGTACGCCGTTGCAGGTTATCTGGCCGCAGGAAGGCGGTATTTTCTGGATGGACAGCCTGTCTATTCCGTCAAATGCGAAAAATGTCGATGGCGCGTTAAAACTGATTAACTTCCTGCTGCGTCCGGATGTAGCGGCCAAAGTTGCCGAAACCATCGGTTATCCGACGCCTAATCTGGCGGCGAAAAAACTGCTGCCGAAAGTGGTCTCCAGCGATCAGTCACTCTACCCGAGTGATGAAGTGATTAAAAACGGCGAATGGCAGGATGATGTTGGCGAAGCCAGTATCCAGTACGAAACCCTGTTCCAGAAGTTAAAAGCCGGTCGTTAAACCGTATATCCCGTGGGGGCGGCGTTCTCGCCGCCCGTGCCAAAGATTCGCACCCTGCAAACCATTAAAAAGGGAGCCGAAAACGGCTCCCCTACGCGCTATCTGATTATTTATACAGCCCCAGCAAAAATGTGCGCACATAAAGCGGCACCACTTGACTGGCCGGACCGTATTTTTTCTCTTCGAACTCGCTGCCCACCTGGCTTGGCTCCAGATTCAACTCTACGGTATGCGCACCCTGCAATTTCGCTTCGTGAACAAAACCCGCCGCCGGATAGACATGGCCTGACGTACCAATCGCGACAAAGTAATCCGCCTGCTCAATGGCCTGATAGATCTCATCCATCTCCAGCGGCATTTCGCCAAACCACACCACATGCGGGCGCAGCACCGCCGGGAACTGGCAGCAGTGGCAGCGGTCGCCTGGCTTCACATCTTCTGTCCAGTCCAGCACCTGCCCACTCATCGAGCAGCGCACTTTCAGCAGTTCGCCGTGCATATGGATTACCCGCTCGCTGCCAGCACGCTCATGCAGGTTATCAATATTCTGCGTCACCAACAGGAAACTGTCGCCCAGCACCGATTCCAGCTCCGCCAGCGCCTGATGCGCCGCATTTGGCTGAATGTCCGGCTGCTGCAACTGCTGGCGACGGGCGTTATAAAACGCCTGTACCAACGCCGGATCGCGGGCAAAACCTTCCGGCGTCGCCACGTCCTCAACCCGATGCTCCTCCCACAGGCCATCGCTGGCGCGGAAAGTACGAATGCCAGATTCAGCCGAAATCCCGGCGCCCGTCAGAACCACCACGCGCGGCAGCGGATGCGCCGCCAGCTCAGCGCTACGGTCGCGCTCGAAAATGCGCTGACGAAAGCGTTGATGAATCTGACGCTTGGTCTTTTTGTAGCGTGCGAGTCGCAGTCGGCGACGGGGTGTGCGCATAAAAACTCCTTTGATTACTTAAGATGGAGGAATGCGGCGCCGCGCATTCCTCCTGCATCGCCATGACGGGCTTTAGCAAAGCGCGGTGGTTTCGCCACCGGTAACAGGTGCTTTGCCACCCGCTGCTCCAGCCCTTCATAGAGAGCGTCGAAATTTGACAGCCCCCCGCCCAACACCACCAGGTGCGGGTCGAGCAGCGTCAGCAAATTGCCAAGGCAAACCGCTAACAACTCACGATAACGCTCGGTATGGGCCAGCGCCAGTTTATCACCCTGATAATAACGGGTGATAATTTCAGGTGCACTGAGAGTCTGCTGATTATGGTGCTGCCAGAGCCAGGAAAAACCCTGCCCGGAGAGATAAGATTCAATACAGCCGCGTTTACCGCAGCCACAGGACAGTAGTGGAGTATCGTGACCAAGCACCTCAAGCGCGTCGATCGGCAAACGCAGATGGCCAAATTCACCGGTAATGTAGTTGCGCCCGGTCACCGGTTTACCATCAACAATTAATCCGCCGCCGACGCCGGTACCCAGAATCAGTCCGAATACCACCGGATAAGCCTGGAATTCCTCATCCCAGGCTTCGGAGAGCGCAAAGCAGTTTGCATCATTATCAATGCGCACTTCGCGCTGTAAGCGTTGCGACAGATCGGCGCCCAGGGTTCTGCCGCGTGCGGCTGGCACATTGGCGGTAAACAGGGTGCCATCATCCGGTACCGGCAGGCCCGGCACACCGATGCCGACGCTGCCGCGCTGGCCGCTGATGCTGTCGGCCTCCAGCACTAACTGTTCCAGCGTTGCCAGCAGTTGCTGATAATCATCACGCGGCGTTGCCACGCGTTTAGTCCACTGCTGCTGGCGTTGTGCATCGTAAACACCGAGGGCGATTTTGCTGCCGCCCATATCGAGGCCGTAATACATGCGCTTATCCCCTTCGATACCGGTATTATTGGCCGCTTAACACTCGCGCCGGGTCGATACGACTGGCGCGGCGAGCCGGATACCAGCTGGCGAGCAGGCTAAGGACAATGGCCGTCGCCAGTACCGAGAACACATCGGTCCAATGCAGTTCCGACGGCAGGAAATCGATAAAATAGATATCGCCGGAGAGAAACTGATGGCCGATCAGCGTTTCAATGCCGTTGATCACGCTGGTCAGATTCAGCGCCGCCAGCACGCCGACCACCACACCGCTAACGCTGCCGAGTAAGCCCGCCATCAGGCCGTACCAGACAAAGATCGCGCGGATCAGTCCATCTTTCGCGCCGAGTGTACGCAACACCGCGATATCACTGCTTTTATCTTTCACCGCCATTACCAGCGTCGACACAATATTAAAGCAGGCCACGCCAATCACCAGCACCATCGCCAGATACATAATCGCGCGGATCATCTGAATATCACGATACATATAGCCGTAAGTGCCGACCCAGCTGCGCAGATAGACATAAGACTGAGTGACTTCACCGGCATCGCGCACCAGCTTGTTGGCGCTAAACGGATCGTTAACCTTAATGGCAATCCCGGTAATGTTCTCACCCATCGCCAGATACTGCTGAGCATCCACCAGTGGCACCATGGCCAGACTGTGATCGAGCATGCCGCTCAGCTGTAAAATCCCGCTGACCTGCAAACGCACCCGCTTCGGCTGCAACAGTTTGTGCTCAGTATCGCTGTTTGGGATCATAATCGTCAGCCAGTCGCCCTGCTTCAGACCGAGCGATTTTGCCACGCCACTGCCGATAATCACCTGCTGTTTGCCGGCAGCAAAGCTGGTCCAGGCATTATTCTGCACGAATTTGGGTAGCGCACTAAGGTGCGTTTCCTGTTGCGGGTCAACCCCCTTAACCTGAATCGCCTGCAGTTTGGCACCGCTCTCAATCAGACCGGTAAAATTAATATAAGGCGCAGCGGCAGCAATGCCCGGCACCTTCTCAATACGCGGAATCATGCCCTGCCAGCCGCTAAACGGCTGATTAACCGGCTCGATTTCACCGTGCGGCACCACCGCCAGGATACGATTATTCAGTTCACGCTCAAAACCGTTCATCGCACTCAGCCCGACGATTAACACCGCCACACCCAGTGCGATACCGACGGTGGAGATCACCGAAATCAGCGATACCATGCCGCCCCGCCGACGGCCGCGGCTGAAGCGTAATCCCAGCAGTAGCGATAAAGAAGAAGCCATTACAACGCTCCTGCCAGCGTCAGTTCACCCCTGAGCTGACCGTCGCGCATCTCCATCTGGCGCTTCAGGCGCTTTGCCAGATGCAGGTCGTGAGTCACCACCAGAAACGCGGTTCCCTGACGCACATTCAGTTCGCCCAGCAGGTCGAAAATGGCATCAGCATTGCGCGCATCGAGGTTACCGGTCGGTTCGTCCGCCAGCACCAGACGCGGATTGTTCACCAGCGCACGGGCAATCGCCACACGCTGCCGCTCGCCGCCTGACAGTTCAGAAGGACGATGCGCCGCGCGTTTCTCCAGCCCGACCGCGCTGAGCATTGCACGCGCTTTTTCCTGCGCTTCGGCTTTATTCACTTTGCCGATCAGCAGCGGCATCGCCACATTTTCCAGCGCGGTGAAGTCCGGCAGCAGGTGGTGAAACTGATAGATAAAGCCGAGCTCGCGGTTACGCAGCTCGGCTTTGGCCGATGACGACAGGCTGTTCAGCGATTTGCCATCAAACACCACTTCACCGGAGGTCGGTGAGTCCAGACCGCCCAGCAGATGCATCAGGGTACTTTTACCGGAGCCAGAGCTGCCGACAATCGCCATCATTTCACCCGGCTCAATGCTGAATGACACATCGCGCAGCACATCTGTCTGCACGCTGCCTTCCTGATAGCGTTTGCACAGATCGTTACACTGCAACAGGATCGAATTACTCATAGCGTAAAGCCTCAGCGGGTTGTACGGCGGCAGCGCGCCAGGAAGGATAAAGCGTCGAAAGCAGCGCCACCACCATCGCGGTCAGCGCAATGGCTACCACCTGCCACGGCGAAATCGCGACCGGCAGCGCAGCGCCATCAAGGAAAATGCCAATCACCGGCATCAGATTATTCAGCTGGCTGGCGAGTAGTACGCCGAGCAACGCGCCCAGCAGCGCACCGATAATACCGGCGCTGGCGCCCTGCACCATAAACACCAGCATAATCTGCCGACGCGTCAGACCCTGGGTTTGCAGTATCGCCACTTCGCCCTGCTTCTCCATAATCAGCAGGCCAAGCGAGGTAATAATGTTAAATGCGGCGACCGCTACGATCAGGCTCAGCAGCAGGCCCATCATATTTTTCTCCATGCGCACCGCCTGGAACAGCTCGCCTTTGCGTTCGCGCCAGTCTTTCCACACCATGCCGTCGGGCAGTTTTTGCTGGCTCAGGGTATCGACGGAGAGTGGCTGGTCGAGCCATAAACGCCAGCCGGTGATATTACCCGCCGGATAGCGCATCAGGCGTGAAGCATCCTGCTGGTTAACCAGAATCTGATAACCATCAACTTCACTGTTGGCGGCAAAGGTGCCGATAATATTAAACAGACGCTGGCTTGGCAGGCGGCCCATCGGCGTAAACTGGCTGGCAGACGGCACCATCAGGCGAATCGAATCACCGCGTTTCACACCCAGCTGCCCGGCCAGTTGTTCGCCAAGAATGACGTTATACTGCCCGGCCTGCAGATCCTGCTGTTTCACGTTAACCAGATACGGCGTCAGCGGATCCTGCTCATCAGGCTGGATGCCAAGCATCACCCCGACTGCCACGCTGCGCGCGCTTTGTAACACCACATCACCGGTGGTTAACGGCGCAACGCGGCTGACGCCCTGAAGTTTCAGGCTCTCTGCCGGGAGTTGTTGAGGATTGACCGATCCTTTGTCGCTGGTGACCAGCGCCTGCGGCATCAGACCAAGAATATTGTTTTCCAGCTCGCGCTCAAAACCGTTCATTACCGACAGAACGGTAACCAACGCCAGCACGCCCAGCGTAATGCCGATTGTGGAAAGCCAGGAGACAAACCGACCAAAGCGGTCTGACGCTCGCCCGCGCATGTAACGCAGACCGATAAATAACGCAACAGGTTGATACATGTAATCCGTCTTATGGCGGTTGCTAATGCAAAGTGATAAGGATGATAAAGGAGCGGCCCGCTTTATGGAACCTCTAAGCCTCTGAGTCTGCTGGAAACCCTGTAAAGATAGTGCAGGCAGGCGACTGACTGATGAAATTATCGTCAGCGCCGGGGTTTTAATGCCTCTGAACGTCCAGGGTTATCAGCGATAAACTATAATAATGGTATGTGGATCAGGATTTATCGCCCGTTAACGCAGGGAGTCGTACCATGTTCAGATATCCCAAAGGCAGTATTGTTAAACATAAAACCGGCCATATTAAAGGCGTGGTGGTTAACGTCTTCGATCAGGGAGACTCCCCGACCGGTTACTACATTAAATGGGATGATGGCAACCACAGCTATCATCTTGAATCAGATTTGTGCTGGGCCAATATTGATCGGCCAAAAATGCACTACACTCAGCAGTCGACGAAATAGCGCTTCCTGACGCTATCCTCAGGCTTTTGCGCTTGATTCGTCTGATTAAAAATCCGGTCGCGATCAGGTGATCCCTGACGCGTTCTGTGAAATCATTACCGCCATAGAATCAATCAAGAGAACGTCGAACCGACTATGCCAGAACAGACTCGCTATTCCCTGCCTGAGAAAGCCGGCGATCGCTCCCTGCTTGGGCAGCTGACCGGTGCGGCTTGTGCCGTTGAATGTGCTGAAATCATTGAGCGTCATCGTGGGCCGGTGTTATTGATTGCCCCGGATATGCAGAATGCGCTGCGCCTGCACGATGAAATCCAACAGTTTACTGACCAGCCAGTGATTAGCCTGGCCGACTGGGAAACGCTGCCGTTCGACAGCTTCTCACCGCATCAGGAAATCATCTCATCCCGTCTTTCGACGCTGTATCAGTTGCCGACGCTGCAACGCGGTGTGCTGATTATGCCAGTCAACACGCTAATGCAGCGCGTTTGCCCGCACAGTTTTTTGCACGGTCATGCGCTGGTGATGCAGAAAGGTCAGCTGTTATCACGTGATACGCTGCGCAGCCAGCTGGAACAGGCTGGCTATCGCAGTGTCGATCAGGTCATGGAACACGGCGAATACGCCACGCGTGGCGCACTGCTCGATCTCTACCCGATGGGCAGCGATCAGCCTTATCGTATTGACTTCTTTGATGATGAAATCGACAGTCTGCGCATTTTCGACGTCGATTCACAGCGCACGCTGGAAGAAGTCGACGCGATTAATTTATTGCCGGCACATGAATTTCCTACCGATAAAGCGGCTATCGAACTGTTTCGCAGCCAGTGGCGCGAGAAGTTTGACGTTAAGCGCGAAGCCGAACATATCTATCAGCAAGTCAGCAAAGGCACGCTGCCTTCCGGTATCGAATACTGGCAACCGCTGTTCTTTGATCAGCCGCTGCCGCCGCTGTTCAGCTATCTGCCAGATAATACGCTGATGGTGAATACTGGCGATCTGGAAAGCAGTGCTGACCGTTTCTGGCTGGATGTTAATGCGCGTTATGAGAATCGCCGCGTCGACCCGATGCGCCCGCTGTTAGCGCCGGAAAATCTGTGGTTACGCACCGACCAGCTGTTCAGTGAGCTGAAGAACTGGCCACGGATTCAGCTTAGCAACGAGATGTTGCCAGCTAAAGCCGCCAATACCAATCTGGATTACCAGACGTTACCGGATCTGGCGGTGCAGGCACAGGCCAAAGCGCCGCTGGATAATTTGCGCCGTTTTCTTGAGACATTCACCGGCGCGGTAATCTTCTCGGTCGAGAGTGAAGGCCGCCGCGAAGCATTACAAGAGCTCCTGGCACGGATTAAAGTGCTGCCGAAAACCCTTCATCGCCTCGATGAGGCCAGCCAGCCGGGCCACTACCTGATTATTGGTGCCAGCGAACGCGGCTTTATTGATGGCCTGCGCCAGCGTGCGCTGATCTGCGAAAGCGATTTGTTGGGTGAGCGCGTAACGCGCCGCCGTCAGGACAGCCGCCGCACCATTAACCCGGACGTTTTAATCCGCAACCTCGCTGAGCTGCATGAAGGCCAGCCGGTGGTGCATCTGGAACACGGTGTCGGTCGCTATTTAGGGATGACCACGCTGGAAACCGGCGGTATCAAAGCGGAATATCTGATGCTGGCCTATGCCGGTGATGCCAAACTGTATGTGCCGGTCTCCTCACTGCATCTGATCAGCCGATATGCTGGCGGTGCCGACGAAAATGCGCCGCTGCACAAACTCGGCAGCGATGCGTGGTCACGCGCGCGTCAGAAAGCGGCGGAGAAAGTGCGAGACGTCGCCGCCGAACTGCTGGATATCTATGCACAGCGTGCCGCCAAAACCGGCTTTGCCTTTAAACACGATCGCGAACAGTATCAGCTGTTTTGTGAAAGCTTCCCGTTTGACACCACGCCGGATCAGGCGCAGGCGATCAATGCGGTACTCAGTGATATGTGTCAGCCGCTGGCAATGGATCGACTGGTGTGTGGTGACGTTGGCTTTGGTAAAACCGAAGTGGCGATGCGTGCCGCCTTCCTGGCGATTGAAAACCATAAACAGGTGGCGGTGCTGGTGCCCACCACCCTGCTGGCGCAACAGCATTACGATAACTTCCGCGACCGCTTTGCCAACTGGCCGGTGCGTATTGAGATGCTGTCGCGTTTCCGTACCGCGAAAGAGCAGGCGCAGATCCTTGAGCAAGCGCGCGAAGGCAAGATTGATATTCTGATCGGCACCCATAAATTGCTGCAAAGCGAAATCAAGTGGCGCGACCTCGGATTACTGATTGTCGACGAAGAGCACCGCTTCGGTGTGCGTCATAAAGAGCGCATTAAAGCGATGCGCGCTGACGTGGATATCCTGACGCTGACCGCCACCCCGATTCCACGCACGCTGAATATGGCGATGAGCGGGATGCGCGATCTGTCGATTATCGCCACCCCACCGGCGCGCCGCCTGGCGGTGAAAACCTTTGTGCGCGAATATGATGACCTGGTGGTGCGTGAAGCGATCCTGCGTGAAATCTTGCGTGGCGGCCAGGTGTACTACCTGTACAACGATGTTGAAAACATTGAGAAAGCCTCGCAGCGGCTGGCGGAACTGGTGCCGGAAGCGCGTATTGCCATTGGTCACGGGCAGATGCGCGAGCGCGATCTGGAACGGGTAATGAACGATTTCCATCATCAGCGTTTCAATGTGCTGGTGTGTACCACCATCATTGAAACCGGGATTGATATCGCCACCGCCAATACCATTATCATTGAGCGTGCTGACCACTTCGGCCTGGCGCAGCTGCACCAGTTACGCGGTCGCGTCGGTCGTTCGCATCACCAGGCTTATGCCTGGCTGCTGACGCCACATCCGAAAGCGATGACCACCGATGCGCACAAGCGTCTGGAAGCGATTGCCTCACTGGAAGACCTGGGTGCCGGATTTGCGCTGGCGACCCACGATCTGGAGATTCGCGGTGCCGGTGAATTACTGGGCGAAGATCAGAGTGGCCAGATGGAAACCATTGGTTTCTCACTGTATATGGAACTGCTGGAAAATGCGGTTGATGCGCTGAAAGAGGGTCGCGAACCGTCGCTTGAAGATCTGACCAGCAGCCAGACAGACATCGAACTGCGGATGCCATCGCTGTTGCCGGACGATTTTATTCCGGACGTGAATACCCGCCTGTCATTCTACAAACGGATTGCCAGCGCCCAGACTGACGGCGAGCTGGAAGACCTGAAAGTTGAACTGATCGATCGTTTCGGTCTGCTGCCGGATGCAGCGCGTAACCTGCTGGATATCGCCGGATTGCGTTTAACCGCGCAGAAGCTGGGCGTGCGCCGTATCGAAGGCAATGAAAAAGGCGGCTTTATCGAATTCGCTGAGAAGAACAAAGTCGATCCCGGCTGGCTGATTGGCCTGCTGCAAAAAGAGCCGCAGCACTGGCGGCTGGATGGCCCGACGCGGCTGAAGTTTATCCGCGATCTTAGCGAGCGTAAGTTACGGATGAAGTGGGTGCGCGACTTTATGGGGCAGCTGCTGGAGAATGCGGCCTGATAAGGTGTCGGTGACGTGACTTAATGAGTAAATGCCTGACTGGAGAGTCAGGCATTTTTTTAACCGGCGGCGTAAGAACCCATGACCAGGAATTTATGAATTTTCAGGCCAATGATATGGCCGCTAACCTGCTGGAGCTTACTGCTGGAATGGATATTTCTCTTACAGGGCCATGAGCTGATGAAGTGCTAATGTCGGTTGGAGCAGAGAAATCGCTCGGGCAGGAAGTGCGGTTGCTGAATATGTTCATTATCACTCAGTCCGGTTGGTGGTTAAGGATATTTGGCGAGTGATCAGATCGCTCAAGCCGGACTGAGTTCCCTTCAAATTTTCTAATATTTGGCGAAGTTATTTCGCCAGGAGTTCTTTTCGAATGATTTCTGCGCCTGCGCTTAAAGCATCCAGTTTGCCTCTTGCTACTCCACGAGGTAAAGGAATCATACCACAATTGGTGCAAGGATAGAGTTTGTCGGCGTCTACAAATTGCAGCGCTTTTCGAAGCGTAGCGGCGACTTCCTCTGGGGTCTCGATGGTATTGGTTGCCACGTCAATGGCGCCAACCATCACCTTTTTACCCCGAATGAGCTCCATTAGCTCCATTGGGACATGCGAGTTTTGACATTCCAGTGAAATGATATCGATATTAGATTTTTGCAGCTTGGGGAAGATCTCTTCATATTGTCGCCACTCTGTCCCCAACGTTTTTTTCCAGTCTGTATTGGCTTTGATGCCATAGCCGTAGCAAATGTGTACAGCAGTTTCACATTTAAGCCCTTCAATTGCTCTTTCTAAAGTGGCAATTCCCCAATCATTCACTTCATCAAAGAACACATTAAAGGCTGGCTCATCAAATTGGATAATATCAACACCCACAGCCTCTAATTCTTTGGCTTCTTCATTAAGAATTTTAGCGAATTCCCAGGCGAGTTTTTCGCGACTTTTATAGTGGTTATCATAGAGCGTATCTATCATAGTCATCGGCCCTGGTAAGGCCCATTTAATAGGTTGCGTGGTTTGCTGGCGTAAAAACCTGGCATCCTCAACAAAAACCGGTTTTTGGCGACTCACAGGGCCAACGACTGTTGGCACACTCGCTTCGTAGCGATTACGAATTTTAACCGTCTCACGTTTCTCGAAATCAACTCCGCTGAGGTGCTCAATAAATGTCGTGACAAAATGTTGACGCGTTTGCTCGCCATCACTGACAATATCAATACCTGCCAGTTGTTGATCTTCCAGGCACAAACGTAGAGCATCTTGTTTGCCGTCAATTAATTCCCGACCTTGCAATTTCCAGGGTGACCAAAGCGTTTCAGGTTGCGCAAGCCAGGAGGGCTTAGGTAAGCTGCCAGCAGTCGAAGTAGGTAATAATTTTTTCATAATAGATGACCTTGTATTTTTGGTTAATCAAAGAACGGAATTAGCAGACCATTGTTCAAGAACAGTTTGGTAGGGTTTAATGAAATATTCCTCAGTAAACTTCCCCTGCTCAATAGCCAACTGGCTACGTTCTTCTCGATCATAAACAATTCGAGTTAATGAATAATCCTGGTAATTCAAGCTTGGTTGATACTGTTTTCCTGCTGGGGAATTAGCATTGTAAATCTCAGGTCGGTAAATCTTTTGAAAAGTCTCCATCGTACTGATGGTACTAATCAGCTCAAGATTAGTGTAATCAGTGAGTAAGTCGCCAGTAAAATAAAAAGCCAATGGCGCAACACTGTTCTCAGGCATAAAGTAGCGAACCCGCAATCCCATTTTTGCGAAATATTCATCAGTCAAAGAAAGCTCATCCTGCTGATATTCGATACCTAAAACCGGATGTTGATTCCCCGTACGATAATAGGTGTTTTTACTTGAAACACTTAAGCATATAACGGGCTTTTTATTAAAGTTTTCTTTATAAACATCTGAGTTAACGAAGTTTTTAAAGATATTTCCATGTAATTCACCAAAATTACCCGGAAGGCTAAATTCAGATTGATTCTTATTGTGCTCTGGCAGTGAAACGCTAAAATCATAATCTCGCACATAAGAGGAAAAATTATTTCCTAAAATGCCTTCAAAGCGTTCATTGGTCTTTTTATCAACGATATTTGTTTTCAATATTTCAATCACTGGGAAGGTATCGGCCTTACCTTCAAGACTAATATTCAACTGAGCAGTAATGATTTCAAGCTCGACAGAATAGCGATCTGCCTTGGGATTATCCCAATGTGCCAATGAATTGAAACGATTGTCAATCATCACCAGGGTGTTGCGCAAGTTATCCTGGCGTTTCTCACCTCTTGCCAAATTAGCAAAGTTGGTAGTGATACGCGTATTTTCGGAGGGGTTATAATTCTCATCGAAAGAAATGCTTTTGATAGTAAATGTAAATTCTTTATTCATCGCGATCTGGCATCCTAATTTCTGATATAAAACCCGAATTAATTTCTTGCTTTTTCAGCATTTTCTCTTCTGGTTTTCTTATTCAGTCGTCTTCATAATGTCTGGAGCGAATAGCTGTGCATACTTTATGCCAGAGTCATTGATTGAGTAAAAGTGATTTAATTTCATTACAGCATGAGTCATATTCATGATCTGGTGCAGGGTCAGCATTGTTGCAGCAGTCCCTGCCCCACAGGATTCACGGCCCCCTTGCCCATCCCCGCGATCTTCAGCCGCGCTTAAATCGCAGCACTCTCCGGCTTCTCCACCCGCCCCTGGCCTGCCGCCCACTCGCCAACCAGAAATTTATCGTCCAGACTTAAACCAAAGACGTAGTCTGCGCAGGCAATGTGTTTTACACTGCGCGCTGCAAAAATTCAGTAGATAAACGATTAAACAGGCGGTAATGGCGATGAACGGAACGATCACAACCTGGTTTCAAGATAAAGGTTTTGGATTTATCAAAGATGAAAACGGTGATAACCGTTATTTTCATGTGATTAAGGTTGCCAACCCTGAGTTGATTAAGAAAGATGCCGCGGTAACTTTCGAACCCACCACGAATAACAAGGGTTTGTCAGCGTATGCCGTGAAAGTCGCACCGGAAAGCAAATACATCTATATCGCGGGCGAGCGCCTTAAGCTCACGTCGATCAAGTCTTACCTGGTTTACAGTGAAGAAGTGCCTGCCGATACCCGTATTGATAAAGAAAATACGGTGCTGTCTGTGGGTATACTGATGAGTAGTATCAGGCCGAAATCTTCCGCTCAGCCGGGTGAAATGCGCTCGTTGAAAAAACTGGCGATCACCACCTTCCAGGGAACGACGTTAATCTTCTCGGAAGATGAGATAGATGTGGATGCCACGGTGAAACTGCTTAAGGTCTGAAATCATTTGGACTGACCCTGTGCCGAAATCCTGTTGAACTTATAAGCAGGATTTCGGCATCGTTCACTGACCTCAGTGCACCGCGATCTTAACCCACAACTCACTCAGCCCATTCCCCATAAAAAAATCCGTAAACGCCAACACGTTTACGGATTTTAATCAGACTCAACCAGCACGGTTAAGCGCCAGTTTACGCCTTATTATTCAGCACCAGCTGGCCTTTATTATCCAGCGGAATGCGGGTTCCCGGGTCGTTTTCCATCCGCACCTTGCCCTGCTGATCACCAATTTTATAGGTTACGTCGTAACCGAGCATTTTATCATGCTTATCGTAGACCGTTTTGCAGCGCTGCTCAGTGGTGGTATAGGTGTCACGCTCCTGCAGAGCGCCCTGTACCTGATTACCGCCGTAGCCACCGGCCAGTGCGCCTGCAACCGTGGCAACATCGCGGCCACGTCCACCGCCGAACTGATGTCCCAATACGCCACCTGCGACGGCACCCAGCACCGAACCGGCAATGCGGTTTTCATCCTGTACCGGACGACGATGCGTTAAGGTGACGTTGCGGCACTCCTGACGCGGATTCTTAATGGTTTCTTTAATCGGCGTTGCCGAGAGCACCTGAGCATATTGCGGGCCACTGTCAAACATATTCATTCCGGCGACCGCAGCAACACCCAGCGCAGCTGCAACACCGATACCAATACCCGCCAACATTGATTTATTCACAGGAAATCCTCCTGACATTGTTACCGCGCATTGTTTTGCCATTGCGCGTTCCCTTGCAATTTTGGCCGACTCGGCGTGCGCGACGCGCCGTGGTACTTGCAATGGATTTTGCAGAAGGTGGGGCAATCGAACAATCAGATAAATGGACGAAAGTATTCAGGAAAGTCTTTTAGGAGTGTTCCTGGAAGGAATGACGGAAATAAACGGGAGCAGGACAGGAGATAAAGCGTGAAAAAGGATTAATAACCGGCTGGAATGGCGGGAGTGACCCCGCCATATTGCTTAGTGCAGTTTCAGCCGCGGACGAATCACCCGGTTAATACTGCCCACCAGCATCATCAGGCCGGTTTTAAAATAACCGTGCAGCGCAATCTGGTGCATACGATACAGCGAGATATAGACGAAACGGGCAATGCGCCCTTCCACCATCATTGAGCCACGCATAAGATTACCCATCAGACTGCCAACGGTACTGAAACGGGAGAGCGAAACCAGTGAACCGTGGTCTTTATAGACGTAAGGTTTCAGCGTCTGCCCTTTCATCTGCGCCAGAATATTTTCCAGCGCACGGGATGCCATCTGATGCGCAGACTGTGCGCGTGGCGGCACAAAACCGCCGCCCGGCAGTGCGCAGGAAGCGCAGTCACCGATGGCATAGATATTTTCATCACGCGTGGTTTGTAAGGTTTCGCTGACGACGAGCTGATTGATGCGGTTAGTTTCCAGCCCCCCCAAATCTTTCATAAAATCTGGCGCCTTAATACCGGCCGCCCATACCATCAAATCCGCTTCAATAAACTCACCGGATTTGGTGTTCAGCCCTTTGGCATCGGCGCTGGTCACCATGGTTTGCGTCAACACGCGCACGCCAAGCTTGGTCAGCTCCTGATGGGCGGCGGTCGAGATACGCGGCGGTAACGCCGGCAGAATACGCTCACCCGCTTCAACCAGCGTGACATTTAGTGCCTGATTATCCAGCCCTTTATAGCCATAGCTATGCAGCTGTTTCACCGCATTGTGCAATTCGGCAGACAGTTCCACTCCGGTCGCACCGCCACCCACGATAGCGATATTGACCTTCTCCCGTACGCCTTCATTCGAGGAGAATTTCAGGAACAGGTTCAGCATTTCATTATGGAAACGACGCGCCTGGTGCGGGTTGTCGAGGAAGATGCAGTGGTCTTTCACACCCGGTGTACCAAAGTCATTAGAGGTACTTCCCAGCGCCATCACCAGCGTGTCATAAGCCAGCTCGCGCGCCGGCACCAGCAATTCGCCCTGCGCATCGCGAATTTCAGCGAGATGCAGATGTTTGGTTTCACGATTGAGGTCGGTCACCGTTCCCAGCTGAAACTGGAAATGATGGTTACGCGCATGCGCCAGATAACTCAGCGCATCAATGCCTTCGTCCAGGGAACCGGTAGCAACTTCATGTAACAACGGCTTCCACAGATGACTGTGGTTACGGTCGACCAGCGTGATTTCGGCTTTGTTCTTGCGGCCCAGTTTGTGACCAAGCTGGGTAGCCAGCTCCAGTCCACCGGCACCACCACCTACGATGACAATTTTCTTCATTGGTGTAGTCAAACGACCTCCCTCAAAATGTGAACCAATCGTTAATTAAAGGTTAAATAATATCCTTAATTAACATAGGGTTGGCGAACTTAAATCGCTATCTGAAGGCAGGATAACATGGGCGGGTAACTTGGTCATACCAAAATTGATTAAGGTCAATTTTTATTGATTAAACTCGGATTATTACGCATAAAACTTATTATGGCCGACCCGCAGTCGGCCAGAACCACGGCGTTACCCGAGGGTTTTAAACGCTTTAACACGTTGTAAATGCGGGGAAATATTCTTGAACTTATGGCTTTGCGCCTCGTCCCAGACAATCTCATAAAAGCTCTGCAACGTCTGTGCACTGCGTTGACTATCAAGCACTTCGTCATGGCGTGACAGCACTGACAGGCAGCGATCGCGGTTCTTCTCGCGGAAGTTGCTGACGCATTTGGTGGCGATATCCAGGTACTCTTCCGGGCGGTCGATTTTGCCCGTCATGTTCTCGCCGGGAAACAGATTGGGATTAAAGATCACCTGGCGAATATCACAGAGAAAGCCGATTCGCTCCGCCCAGTACCCCCCCAGACCGACACCGCAAATCAGCGGCCGCTCATCGACATTTAACCGCAGCATCTTATCGGTCTCTTTTAACAAATGCTGCATATCATGTTTCGGATGCAGAGTACTGTAGCTCAGTAAACGTACATCAGGGTCGATAAATTGCAGTTGCAGCACTTTTTCATGATTACCCGGACTGTTTGAATCAAAACCGTGCAGATAGATGATCATCGTAATCCTCGCCGCTGATTGTTACTGCCGGACAGGTTGCCCGACACCCTAAGCTGCCGACACGCAAACCCACTCTGATAGTATAACCTGCCAGCGCTCACGATATTGATCGCTGACAGGTTTTGCCGGTGCTAGCGCTGGCCCAGCGCCGCCTTATGCGCCAGCCACTGCTCATGTAGCTGACTCAACTGATGATTCGCCGTTTTCCAGCGTGATGAGGCCAGCAGTTCCTGACGGGTAAAGGTGCCGCGATGATACAGCTGGCTGACGCGTTCAGCCTGGGTGGGTGCCAGATTATCCAGCACGCTCACCGCACCAGCGCGATTATTGCAGACCAGAATCATATCGCAACCGGCATCCAGCGAAGCCTGACCGCGCTCGGCGTAGCTGCCCATAATGGCTGCGCCTTCCATCGACAAATCGTCAGAGAAGATCACGCCATCAAAGCCCAGCTCACCACGCAGCACGGTTTTCAGCCAGTGCGGCGAACCGCTGGCCGGACGCGCATCGACTTCAGTGTAGATCACGTGCGCCGGCATAATGGCATCCAGCGCCTGCTCATTAATCAGTTGCCGGAAAATCTGCATATCATGCTGACGGATCTCGGCTTCGTCACGCCCGTCACGCGGCGTCTCTTTATGCGAATCGGCGCTGACCGCACCGTGGCCGGGGAAATGCTTACCGGTGGTCTTCATCCCCGCTTCGTGCATCCCGTCAATAAAACGACGCGCCACCGCCAGCGCAATCGCCGGATCTTCATGGAATGAGCGCTCACCGATGGCCGCGCTGATATGACCAATATCCAGCACCGGCGCAAAACTGATATCGATATCCATGGCAATCATTTCTGACGCCATCAGCCAGCCTGCCTGCTGCGCCAGCTCACCGGCCGTTGCGCTATCGTGTAACGCGGCAAAGGCCTGCATGGCGGGTAAGGTGGTAAAGCCTTCGCGGAAGCGCTGCACGCGCCCGCCTTCCTGATCGACCGCGATCACCAGACGATTGCGCGAAGCAGCCCGGATCTGGCGTACCAGTTCACGTAGTTGCTGCGGATCGTGGTAGTTGCGGGTAAACAGAATTAAACCGCCCACCAGCGGATGCTGTAATATTTCGCGCTCTTCCGCATCCAGTTCATAACCCAGCACATCCAGCATTACCGGGCCAGGCGTGGTCGACTCCATCATGATTGTGATTCCTGTATAAAAGCAGGCGATTATGATAGGCGATTGTTAAACGATTTGCAGGAGGGAGAAAGGGAAAAACTGTGGTTAAACCGCACGCCAGGCGTCTGCGGCAGCCTGATAAAACGGTTGATCGCCGCTCTGCTCGGCGCGCAACTGATACCAGCTGGCCATCAGCAATTGCAGCCACGGCTGCCAGCGCTGCATCTGCACCCGCAGTGCGTCAGTATCAATCTGATTATCGACGGCATACTGTGTCACCAGCCGCTCGCACTGGGCTGCGGTTAACGGATTGGCTGCGGTGATCGCCGCCAGCTCTAAGGCGATATCGCCGTCACCGGCATACTCCCAGTCAATCAGGCGCAGGCGCGTTTCACACGCCAACAGATTACCGGCATGGATATCCATATGCAGCGGCGCAATACGCAGTGGCCGGGGTTCTCCCTGGCGTTGTAAACGCCGTAACGCGCGTAACCAGTGAGCGGTACGCTGCCGGCACTGCTGCCAGTAAGTTTCCAGCAGTGGCAGCAGCGCCAGGCGAAAACCACTCAGCGGCTGATGATGCAGCCGACCGATCAACGCTGCCAGCTCATCAAGCCGCGCGGCAAACTGCGTTTCATCCAGCACCTCACCCGGCAACCACTCCAGCAGTAACCAGTGCTGATTGCGGCCATACACCTGCGGCACCAGGCCACTGGCGGCCAGGCGTTTGAGTAGCTGATATTCGCGGCGACGGCTGACAAACGGAATGGGCTGCGGCGCTTCACGTCGCGCCAGTATCCGTTGCTGGTTGACGGTCACTACGCCGGTTAAACCGGTCAGCCCGGCCAGCGGTGAAAAGCAACCGGCGGCCTGAGCCGCCGGAAACTGCTGATCGATTAGCCGTTGCAGCGCCGCATCAATGCTGTACGTCACCGTTACCCGACCAGATAATTTCACCGGTCTGCACCAGCATCAGCTGCATTTGCAGTTCAGGAGATTTCACATCACCCTGCGCGTTGCTGTAGAGCACATATTGCGCGCCAACATAACGTGCCAGGCCAATCGCCTTACTGCGCGACGTCAGACTGTCTTCCGCCGACAGACCCAGCGTCTGTTTTGCGGTATTCAGCTGCTGCGTTGTTACCAGCGTAAACTTGCCATTATTAGCCAGCGAGTTTTGCAGTGCGGCGGTCGCTTTGGCCGTCTGCAGATTACCGTTGGTGCTGTTTTTAATGCGGTCGACTAACAGCACGCTGCCCGGCGTCACGCCGTCGGCCTGCAACATTTTCGCCACTAATGGCTGAACGCTGGCATCCCAGTTAATGGTGACAATTTTCGGCGGCGGCTGCACGGTTTCACCCGGCTCAGGCACTGCTGGCGGCTGTTCAACCGGTTGCGTCGGCTGTACCGGCTCAACCGGTGCAGGTTGCTGTTGCGATTGCTCACCGGTGATACAACCGCTGAGGATTAACGCCAGTAACATCACGCCGGAAAGTTTATACATACTGCTGGTCACAATTTTCCCCTTAGAGATAGAGATAAAGTCGCACTTTGCTGGCGGTCAGATTGCCCAGCTGCGAGGCGATTTCGACTTTAGCGTGGGCGGGCACCACTACCGTGCGCGGGCGCTCAAAAGGCCGGATTTCCAGTCCTTTATCGTCATACCAGTAAAAACGATAGTTAACCGTTACCGGCTTTTCCTGCTGATTAAACAGCACGGTGGCGGCACGTTGTTGACCATCACGTTCACTGATATCAGGTTCATCAGTGATAATTCCTGCCGACAACACCGCAGACTCCATCACCAGTGACTGCGAAGTGTTGATCATGGGCTGGTCACTGCTGCAACCGCTCAGGGCCAGCAACAGGGGTAAACCGACAAGCAGAGGCCGCATAGTGGTGTTCCGCTGAGTAATCAATGTGAAAGCATCGGCCCAAGAGGGCGACCGCCTACCAGGTGCATATGGATATGATACACCTCCTGACCACCATGCCGGTTACAGTTAATAATCAGACGGTAGCCATCTTCCGCAATCCCCTCTTCTTTGGCGATTTTGCCTGCCACGGTGATCATGCGCCCCAGCGCCTGCTCATGGGCTTCGCTGGCGTCATTGGCGGTGGCAATCAGCACATTGGGGATAATCAGTAGGTGAGTCGGAGCCTGTGGCGCGATATCGCGGAAGGCAGTGACCAGCTCATCCTGATAAACAATATCAGCCGGAATTTCACGGCGAATAATTTTACTAAAAATAGTTTCTTCAGCCATAGTGCAGATCCTTAGCAGAGAGATAAGTTAACGCAGTATGAGCGAGAAATTCGTTTTCTTTCAACCTTCAAGTCACTTTTCTTTCGTCAATTGCACGGCTTTACATCATTTCCCACCCACTCCGCCCCACCGCCACTTTTTTTGTGCGACAGCTCGCAAATTTGCACTCGTCTTTAAATAAAAATAAAACGGCGTTTTATAAATTTAGACTCCGGTCAGCCTGCTCTTTGTGTTTTTGCCACTTTTATCACCAGGATTGCAGAATTGCGAAGGTTTAGCCACCGCTCTCGCTCTACTTTCAAGCCAGGCCGTATGAGTTGTTCGGTTTCCGTGTTTTTTCACTTAGGCGATGACCAGGGAGTCACACATATGCCCTCTCGTAAGATTGGATTAGCTCATTACCTCGCTTATGGCTCCGGTGACTTCCTCGGTGCAGGCACCACTGCGCTGACGGCCGCCTGGCTACTCTATTTCTACACCACTTTCTGTGGCCTGACGCCGATTGAAGCCACGTTTATTTTCGCGGCGGCGCGCGTACTGGATGCGGTGATCAGCCCGCTGATGGGCTTCTTAACCGATAACTTCGGCTCCACCCGACTGGGAAAACGCTTCGGTCGCCGTAAGTTCTTTATCCTGCTCGGCATTCCTTGCGTGTTCAGCTACAGCCTGATGTGGGTTGGCGATATGAGTTATCTCTATTATCTGCTGACCTACCTGCTGTTCGACATCGTTTACACCATGATCCTGGTGCCGTATGAAACGCTGGTACCAGAGATGACCGATGACTTTAAAAAGAAAACCAAATTCTCCGGCGCGCGCATCGCGCTGGCGCAGCTGTCGGCGATTCTTGCAGCTTTCCTGCCGGGCGTGCTGTTAGGCATTTTCGGTAAGGACAACGCGATCTCATTCTTCTACTCCAGCCTGGTGTTCTCCGTGATTTGTGCTGTGGTACTGACGCTGGTGTGGTTCTTTACCTGGGAACGTGCGCCGGAAGATTTCTCTGCTGAATCGCGCCGCGCGGAAGAAGAGAAGAGTCAGCTGACCCTGATGCAGAGCCTGAAACGGCTATATGTCGAACTGGCGTCCACTTTCCGCATCCGCATCTTCCGTCAGCACCTGGGTATGTACCTTGGCGGCTATATCGCGCAGGACGTATTTAATGCGGTGTTTACCTGGTATGTGGTGTTTGTGCTGATGCAAAGCGCGCAGATCGCGTCCAACCTGATGGGCACCATGGCGATCCTGCAATTTGTCGCGGTAATGGGCATGATCCCGCTGTGTATCCGCCTTGGGCCAGCCCCCTCCTACCGCCTGGTGGTGATTCTGTTTGGCTGTGCCGCGCTCTCTTATGCTGGATTATGGTATGCCGGAATGAACGACAACCTGTCGCTGCTGCTGGTGATTTCTGCGGTTGCCGGATTGGGTCGTGGCGGTATCAACTATGTGCCGTGGAATATCTATACCTATATCGCCGATGTCGATGAAGTGATTACCGGTCAGCGCCGTGAAGGCATCTTCGCTGGCATTATGACCCTGACGCGCAAAGCCTCGCAGGCCGGTGCGGTGATGTTTGTCGGCATTCTGTTGCAGCTCTCCGGTTTTGTCTCCGGCCAGCCCAGCCAGAGCGAAGCGGTGACCCATACCATTCTGCTGATTCTTAGCGTCGGAACGGTCTGCGTATTGGCGATTGGCTTCTTTATCTCACTGCGCTTCAAACTGAATCTGCAAACCCACAGCATCCTGCGTGAAGAGACGCTGAAAATGCGCGAAGCGGGTCATGCCGTGCCGGATCGCATCACGCCTCAGGCGCGTGCCACGGTGGAAGTACTGGCCGGTATGCCTTACGAGAATCTGTGGGGTAACAACAATATTGGTTTCCTCAATCGCAATAAAGCACCTGCCCCCGCGCTGCCGAGCGCAGAGACTGGCGCAGTGCCCCTCACTCACACGTTGAAAAGATAGGATCGAAAGATGACGGTATTCCCTGTAAAACAGAGCGCGTTACTTCGCCAGCCCGAATTTCTGCTGCCACGTGAAGAGCTGACTCAGTTGATCGCCCGGCTGACAGACAACCTGGTGAATATCACCGATGAAAGCGGTGAGTTTTTACTGCGGCTGGATGATGGCCGTGTTATCGACACTAAAGGCTGGGCGGGCTGGGAGTGGACGCACGGTATTGGCCTGTATGGCATGTATCACTACTACCAGCAGACCGGTGACCAGAAGACGCTGGCAATTATCGACGACTGGTTCACCGCGCGTCTGGCCGAAGGCACGCCAACCAAAAACGTTAACACTGTCTGTCCGTTCCTGACGCTGGCGTATCGCTATGAAGAGACCGGCAACCCGGCCTTACTGCCGGTGCTGGAGCGCTGGGCAGAATGGGTGATGTACGAAATGCCGCGCACCCAGTCTGACGGTCTGCAACATATTGTTTATAACAACGAAAACCACCAGCAGCTGTGGGACGACACGCTGATGATGAGCGTGCTGCCACTGGCAAAAATTGGCAAACTGCTGAATCGTCAGGACTATATTGAGGAAGCCAGCTATCAGTTCCTGCTGCATGTGCAGTATCTGATGGATCGTCAGACCGGTCTGTGGTTCCACGGCTGGACGTTTGACGGCCAGCACAACTTCGCCAACGCCCGCTGGGCGCGTGGCAACAGTTGGCTGACTATCGTGATTCCGGAGTTTATCGAACTGATGGAGTGGCCGGAAAACCATGCCACCCGCCGCTTCCTGCTGCAAGTGCTGGAGACACAAATTGCCGCGCTACAGCAGCATCAGCATGAAAGCGGGCTATGGCATACGCTGATCGACGATCGCGACAGCTATCTGGAAGCCTCAGCCACCGCCGGTTTTGCCTATGGCATTCTGAAAGCGGTGCGTAAGCGCTATATCTCGCGTGATTATCTGCCGATGGCGGAGAACGCGTTGCAGGGAGTGATTCGCCATATCAATGCTGACGGCGAACTGACGCAGGTGTCGTTTGGCACCGCAATGGGGCAGGATCTGGATTATTATCGTCAAATCCCGCTCACCTCCATGCCTTATGGTCAGGCAATGGCGCTGCTGTGCTTAACCGAATACTTGCGCGTTTATTTGTAACGATTAACCATAAAAAAAGGGAGCTTTCGCTCCCTTTTTTACGCCCGAAATCTGGTTTAGTGACTACGGATATAGTCGTCCATTTCCGTCTTCAGGTTGTCAGATTTAGTGCCGAAAATCGCCTGCACACCAGAACCTGCGACCACCACACCGGCAGCACCCAGTTTCTTCAGGCCAGCCTGATCCACTTTCGCCACATCGGCTACGCTCACGCGCAGACGGGTAATACAGGCATCAAGGTTAGTGATGTTGTCTTTACCACCGAAAGCCGTCACCAGATTCGCGGCCATTTCATTGGCGGCAGTGGAGTTCTGCTCGGTAGTGGCCTCTTCACGTCCTGGCGTTTTCAGATCCAGTTTGGCAATCAATACACGGAAAATGGTGTAGTAAACCAGACCGTAGACGATACCGACAATCGGGAACAGCCAGATTTTGCTGCTGTTACCGCTCAGTACGATAAAGTCGATCAGGCCGTGTGAGAAGCTGGTGCCATCACGCATGCCTAACAGAATACAGATTGGGAACGCCAGGCCAGCCAGAATCGCATGGATCACATACAGAATCGGCGCCACGAACATAAAGGAGAATTCGATTGGCTCGGTGATACCGGTCAGGAATGACGTCAGCGCGGCGGAGATCATGATGCCGCCCACTTTGGCACGGTTTTCCGGCTTCGCCGAGTGCCAGATGGCAATCGCAGCGGCAGGCAGACCGTACATTTTAAACAAGAAGCCACCAGACAGTTTACCCGCCGTTGGGTCACCCGCCATATAACGTGGGATATCGCCGTGGAACACCTGACCCGCAGCATTGGTAAATTCACCAATCTGCATCTGGAAAGGAACGTTCCAGATATGATGCAGACCAAACGGCACCAGAGAGCGCTCAACTACACCGTAGATGCCGAATGCCACCACCGGGTTCTGATACGCCGCCCATTGGGAGAATTCCTGAATCGCGGCACCCACCGGAGGCCAGATAAATGACAGCACCACGCCAAGGAAAATTGCCGTCATACCGGAAATAATCGGCACAAAGCGCTTACCGGCGAAGAAGCCGAGATATTCCGGCAGCTTAATACGATAGAAGCGGTTAAACATATAAGCCGCGATGGAACCGGCGATAATCCCGCCGAGCACACCGGTATCGGCAAGGTGTTTCGCCGCAATCTCTTCCGCCGGAAGATGCAGCACCAGTGGAGCGACCACCGCCATGGTTTTCACCATAATGCCGTAAGCCACCACCGCCGCCAGTGCTGAAACACCGTCGTTATTGGTAAAGCCCAACGCAACACCGATGGCGAAGATTAACGGCATGTTGGCAAATACCGAACCGCCTGCTTCCGCCATTACATGCGAGACAACCGCGGGCAGCCAGCTAAAGTTTGCTGAACCGACACCCAGCAAAATACCGGCAATCGGCAGAACCGATACCGGCAGCATTAGCGATTTACCGACCTTTTGCAGGTTTGCAAATGCATTCTTAAACATATTGTGGAGCTCCTGAGTATGATTGCTTTTTTACCGCGCAGTACGCGTGACAAAGGGGGGAGGTCCCTTTGCGGGTGGAGCGTCTGAGCGCTCTCTGGATTTATTACGAAGAGTAAAATAAATCCGTTTTATTTTGTTTGATGGCTATCACGTTTCGTGGAACTAATTAGCCTATACCAGCAAATTAATGTCAGAAATTGCCAGTATTTTAGCCAAAAAAAAAGTGCATACGCCATTTTTATGGCGCTGCACTTTACGACTTTTAGCTATTAATTACGAGCTATAAAAGAAATCCGCCAGCGGATTAGGCACCGAGGCGTGACATCGGAATATGGAACAGATCCGAGAAGTTTTGGGTGGTCGCCGCCGCCAGCGTTTCGACATCCACGCCCTTCAGCACTGCCATATATTCCGCCACGTCGCGGGTATAAGCAGGCTGATTTTCTTTACCGCGATGCGGTACCGGTGCCAGATACGGCGAATCGGTCTCAACCAGCATCCGATCCAGCGGAACAAAGCGCGCCGCTTCACGCAGCGCTTCAGCATTACGGAAAGTAACAATGCCAGAAAACGAAATATAAAAGCCCATATCCAACAGCTTACCGGCGGTTTCACGATCTTCGGTGAAGCAGTGCAGCACCCCGCCACAGCCTTCGACCTGCTCGTCGCGCAAGATCGCCAGCGTATCTTCACGTGCATCGCGGGTATGGACGATCACCGGTTTGTTCAGATCGCGGCCAACGCGAATATGTTCACGGAATGAAGCCTGCTGGCGCGCTTTGGTTTCCGCCTGATAGTAGTAATCCAGCCCGGTTTCCCCCATTGCCACCACCCGTGGATCGGCGGCAAGCTGGCGTAACTCGGCGAAATCATACTCTTCATCCTGATTTAACGGATGCACGCCACAGGAGTACGCCACATTGTGACGATCGCCAATCAGCTGCTGCATCGCTTTATATCCCGGCAGAGTGGTGGCGACAGCCAGCATAAATTTGACGTCGCGCGCCGCGGCTTTAGCCAGAACATCATCAAGATTCTGGTGCACCTTTTCGTAGTCCAGGCCATCAAGATGACAGTGGGAATCAACTAAAAACATAACATTACTCTCTGAAGCGTTGAACCGATTATATCGGTTTGAAAATTTGTTCCCAGCTTAACAGCTGTTCGGTGAGCAACAGTTCGCGATTAACCGCCACCACATGCAGCAGCCGGTCGCGACAGGTCATCCAGCTACGCAGACTGCTGTCGAGCGCCGATGAGGGAAGCAGTTGGGCGAGTTGTGCAATCAGCGTCGGCTGATCAACATTGGCAATAAACTGGCCGCCGCCCTGTTGCCACTTCATGGCATCAATCAGCAGTGCGCACAGCCAGCCGATACGTGCAGCCGCATCATCATGGTTCAGCACCGGCAGTAAGCTCAGCAGATCCTGTTGCAGCGCGCTGGAAAGCTGGCTGCACAGCAGCTGGCGCTGCGCCCAGAGTTTTTCATCTAACAGCGCCAGCGCCGCAGCCGGCGCGCCGCTGCTCAGACGCAAGGCGGTAGTGCAGGCATCTGCGCCGGCAGGCGTCTGTTTCTGCAACCAGCCAAGACTCTGCGACTCATGCGGCGGAGAGAGATGCCAGCCGAAGCAACGGCTGCGCAGCGTCGCCAGCAGGCGCTGTGGTTCGCGGCTGCTGAGGAAAAACCAGGTGTTCTTCGGCGGTTCTTCCAGCGTTTTCAACAGCGCATTGGCCGCAGCCTCGGTCAGTTGAGCGGCATCCGGTAGCCAGACCACTTTCGCGCCGCCCTGCTGGGCATGATGATAGAGTTTTTCAGTTACGCCACGTACCGCATCGATACCCAGCGAACTTTTGCCCTTTTCGGCTTCCAGCTTATACCAGTCCGGATGGGTTCCGGCCTGCATCAACTGACAGCCATGGCACTGACCGCAGCTTTTCATCCCGTCGCGTTGCAGACACATCAGCCAGCGGCTGAGCGCCCAGACCAGTGCATCATCACCCATACCCGGCAATGCCTGAATCAGTAAAGCGTGATGACCTCTGTCCGCCTGATGCTGCTCAACGATTTGCCGGTAAGGCTGATTCAGCCAGGGATACCAGTTCATTACGCCTGCTCCGCCAGCCACTGCCGAAGCACCGACTGAAGTGACGTTGTCACTTGCTCGATGTTTTGCGTGGCATCGATAGTTTTAATACGCGGATCGGCGGCGGCCAGTTCCAGATAACGGTCGCGGGTGCGCACAAAAAAGTTCAGCGACTCCTGCTCAATACGATCCAGCGCTCCGCGCGCACGGGCGCGTTGCAGACCGATTTCTGGCGTGACATCCAGATACAGGGTTAAATCCGGCGCAAAATCTGCCAGCGCGGTATCCCGCAGCGCATTCATCAGTTGACGATCCAGACCGCGCCCACCGCCCTGATAAGCTTGCGAAGAGAGATCGTGACGGTCGCCGACAACCCAGGCACCGCGTGCCAGTGCCGGTTTGATCACCGTATCCACCAGCTGAACACGTGCGGCATACAGCATCAGCAGTTCCGCTTTATCCGTCACCTGCTCGCCTTCAATGCCCTGCTTTATCAAGTCACGGAGTTTCTCGGCCAGCGGTGTACCGCCGGGTTCACGGGTAAATACCACATCGCTGATGCCATGCTGCGCTAACACCGCCACGACCGCATCACGCGCCGTGGTTTTACCCGCGCCTTCGAGACCTTCAATGACGATAAATTTACTGTTCATTCTTTTCCTTCAGTGCCTGACGATAAACCTGCACCGCCCGATTATGGCTGGCCAGATTGGTGGTAAAGGTATGTCCGCCTTTACCATCGGCAACAAAATAGAGGTAATTGGTTTTTGACGGATGCGCGGCCGCTTCCAGTGACGCCTTGCCCGGCATCGCAATCGGCCCCGGCGGCATCCCGCTAATCACATAGGTATTGTACGCGGTTGGCGTCTCAAGATCTTTGCGCGTCAGATTACCGTTGTACTTTTCACCCATGCCATAGATCACCGTCGGATCGGTTTGCAGCCGCATACCCAGGCGTAAGCGATTGATAAACACCGAGGCCACTTTAGTACGCTCATCGTTAACCGCGGTCTCTTTCTCGATAATCGACGCCATGGTGACCAGATCGTTTTGGGTCTGGTACGGCAGATCGTTCATTTTTCCCTGCCAGATGGTATCGACCAGCGTCACCATCCGCTGATGGGCACGCTTCAGCAGCGCCACGTCGGTGGTGTTGGCGGTATACAGATAAGTGTCAGGATAGAACCAGCCTTCGACGCCGTCAGCGCTGTCGAGCTTCAGCGCCTCTGCCAGCGTGGCGAACTGATCATCTTTCAGCGTGTGCTTAATGTAGGGCGCTGCACGCAACTCTGCCATCCACTCCTGTAAACGGGTACCTTCAACAAAGCGAATCGGGAACTGCGCTTCTTTGCCGCTGGCCAGCAGTGCCAGCATCTCGCGCACCGTCATATTCTGCTGCAACCGGTAGGTGCCGGCTTTAAACTTCGCCAGCTCTGGCTCCAGCTTGAGCAAGGTACCAAACCAGATGCTATGGTGAATAATATTATCGTGCTCTAGCTGAGCTTCCAGCGCCACGCGTCCGGTTCCCGCAGGCAGAGTAAAAATGGTTTCCTGGTTAATCGCCAGTGGCGATGCAGCAAACTGGCGAACTTGCCAGTAACAAAAGGCGACAATCAGCGCCAGAATCACTATCGCCCCGGCGATAATTTTTCGCTTATTCATCATGCAATATCCATTTCATTAGCAATGAGGGCTTACCAGATCAAACAGCAGGCGCGATGAGTAGCGCCACTCTTCGATCTGATAAACCGGCAAAATCGGCATCAGCGCATTACAAATCAACACTTCATCAGCCTGGGCGAGCGCACTCATCTCCACGCTGACTTCTTGCCAGTGAATACCCTGTTGTTCCAGCAGCATAATAATACGCTGGCGCATTGTGCCATTGACGCCGGATTGCGTCAGCAGTGGCGTGAAGACCTGCTGCCCTTCGCGCCAGAACAAATTGGCCGCACAGCATTCCACCAGCCTGCCTGCGGTGTCAAGCACCAGCGCCTCGTCGGCACCGGTCTGCTCAAGTTGCGTACGGATCAGCACCTGTTCGAGGCGATTTAAATGCTTAATCCCGGCCAGCAGCGGATTTTGCCCGAGCCGCACCGGGCTGAGTGCCAGTCGCGCGCCGCTTGCACGCAGCCGGTGATAGTGCGCCGGATAATCGGAAAGCGACACAATACGCGTCGGCTGTTGGCAGCCCGCCGCACTGTAGCCTCGCCCGCCGCTGCCGCGGGTAATCACCGCTTTCAGTACGCCATCCTGCTGCTGTTGCGCCGCGTAAATCATTTCAGCTTCCAGCGCAGACCAGTCAACGCCATCCATTAACAGGCGGCTTGCACCCTGTTGCAGGCGCAGCAAATGGTCAGGCAACCAGTCGACTTTACCCGCGCGCACCCGCGCGGTGGTAAAACAGCCATCGCCAAACTGCACTGCGCGATCGCTGACTGCCAGCTTGTCCTGACGCTCACCATTGATCCAAACCATACCCTGCCCTTCTCCACTTTTTTCGGGGGTTAAGATTACCTGTCCGCAGCCAGAGAATCATCCGAATCTGGCGAAACGCGGCGAACAAACAGCAAAACTTTTACCTGATAATAATTTTTGATTGTTATCACAAAAACTAACAAAGCCACGCCGTTTCGCTTGTTTTAACCCGCACCTGTGGCAATATCCGCCCATATTTTTAGGATTGTTACTGTCCATCAGGCAAAACCTAAACCCACGGTCTGGCATTTATATACTGCCAGCCGGGGGTTTAGGTTTTTTTTTGCGCTGAATTTAGCGACGACGCTTTCTCCCGAAAATATCGCGACCGACAGCATTAGCTGAAATTAAAAAAAATTATTACTCCGACCGATTACGTGGATATTCCTGACAGGATGATCATCATGAAGTCATACCAGGTAAAATTACTGACTGTACTAATAAGCGCAATATTATTACCGCCAGCTGCCAGTGCGGCAAAACTCAGCGTCGAACAACGGCTCGAATTACTGGAGCAGGCGCTGGCCAGTAATCAGAAAGAACTGGCGGAAACGAAGGCAGCGTTTGTCGCCTACAAAGAGCAGGTTCGACAGCAGCACACTACCGTGGCTGCGCGTCCTCAGCCCGCTGCTGATCCGCAGCTTCAGCCTGCGGCAAACCGCCAGGTGCTGGTCGGTAATTTGGCTAACGCCTCGTCCCCTGTGCCAGGCACTGAACCCCCCGCCGCACAGCCGGTCACGCTTAAGCAGATTAGTCAGTATGTGAAAGAGGATATTGGCTTTAGTTATTCTGGCTACCTGCGATCCGGCTGGGCGACCGGCAATCACGGCTCACCACAATCTTACGCCATTGGCTCGTTAGGGCGTTTTGGTAATGAACACTCCGGCTGGTTTGATCTGTTGCTGACCCAGCGGGTCTATAACCAGGACGGCAAAAGCGCCCATGCGGTGGTCAAGCTCGATGGTAATGTTGGCCAGCAATATTCCGCCGGCTGGTTTGGTGACAATCAGGGCAATGAAAATATTCTGCAATTCTCCGATATTTATCTGACCACCAGGGGCTTTCTGCCTTTTGCGCCTGAAGCCGATTTCTGGGTCGGTAAACATGTGTTGCCGATTTATGAAATCCAGATGCTGGACTGGAAGAGTATCAGAACCGATGCCGGCGCTGGCGTCGGCATTGAGAATATGGATCTCGGCGCTGCACAGATGGATATCTCACTGACCCGTGAAGATCTGGATGTTTATAACCGCGAACTGAGTGCCAAAACGCAAATGAATACCAATTCGCTCGATCTGCGCTTCCACGATATTCCGTTATGGCAAGGTGGCACACTGGCACTGATGGGCAAATATGCCATGGCCAATAAAAGTGACGACCAGAAACAGAATGAACACAATAACAGTTACTACACGCTTAAAGATGCGTGGATGGCGTCAGCAACCGTGCGTCAGCAACTGAGCCACAATGGATTTAACGAGTTTACCCTGCAAGGTGCCAATAACTCGTTTGCCAGTAGCTTCTCCAACTATTCAGCCGCCTCACCATCAATGGGCAATAACGGCTATTACTATGGCGATCATACCAACGGCATGGCAATACGCGCCCTTTCGCAGGGTGAAGTGTGGCTCAGCGACCGGATTATTATGGCCAATGCGCTGGTGTATTCTCGCGGCGAGGATATTTACAGCTATGACAGCGGTGCCCACAGCGATTTCGAAAGCCTGCGTACCGTTATTCGCCCGGCATGGGTTTGGGATAACTACAATCAGACTGGCATGGAACTCGGCTGGTTTAGCCAGACCAATAAAACCCAGTCCGGTACCCGCCTGAAAGAGTCGGCCTATAAAACCACGCTGTATCACGCACTGAAAGTGGATACCAGCATCCTGAATTCACGTCCGGAAATCCGTTTTTACACCACCTGGATTCATCAGCTGGATAATGCATTATCCGACTACCGCTTTACCGATAATAAAGACGATCAGTTTACCGTTGGCGTACAGGCTGAGGTCTGGTGGTAATTCACCTTAATAAGGATAGCGATAATGAATAAAAACGCCCTGAAACTGTTGCTGAGTGGTTTACTGCTGACATCAAGCGCGATGGCTGAAACGCTTTCACTGCCGGACGGCTTCCCGACGCTGCCGCCGCAGGATCGCGCAGTGAACGATTATGTGACCACTGTTAACGCCGATAATAGCGTGACCTTCCGCCTGTTTGCACCGTCGGCAAATAAGGTCACACTGTTTACCGGTGCCACGCCGGAAAGTTATGTGGCGCACGCGATGAATAAAGACGCCGCTGGCATCTGGAGCTATCGTTCGCCGGTGCTGTCGCCGAATCTGTATGAGTACTTTTTCAGCGTGGATGGTTTTCGCAGCATTGATACTGGCACCACCTTTACCAAACCTCAGCGTCAGGTGAATACCAGTCAGGTTCTGGTTCCGGGTAGCCTGCTGGATGTGCGGGCAGTGCCACATGGCGATTTACGCACCTTAACTTATCACTCCGGGCAGCTGAATGCCGAGCGGCAGCTGGCGGTGTGGACGCCGCCAGGCTACGACCACAGCAAACAGCCGCTGCCGGTACTCTATTTTTATCATGGCTTTGGCGACAGTGGGCGCTCAGCAATCGATCAGGGGCGTATTCCGCAGATTATGGATAACCTGCTGGCAGAAGGAAAAATAAAACCGATGCTGGTGGTGATCCCGGATACCGAAACCGATACCGCCCACACCACGCCGGAGGACTTTATACCGCAACAGCGGCGCAAGGTGTTCTATCCCGCTAACGCCAACGCCGCCGATGCGGAGTTAATCCACGACATAATCCCGCTGATCGCACAGCGCTTTAATGTGCGCCAGGATGCTGACGGGCGTGCACTGGCGGGATTGTCACAAGGTGGCTATCAGGCGTTGGTTTCCGGCTTACGCCATCTTGAGTGGTTTAGCGCACTGGCGACTTTTAGTGGCGTCAGTACCAGCACTGTACCTGACAGCGCGGTCGCCACGCAGCTGGCAAAACCTGATGAGATTAACCGGCAGTTACGCCACTTCACGGTTGTGGTGGGAGAAAAAGATACTATTACCGGTCAGGATATTGCCGGGCTGAAACAGACGCTGGAGCAAAACGGCATAAAATTCGACTATCACGCATACCCGGGGCGGGGGCATGAAATGGATGTCTGGCGTCCGGCGTATATTGCGTTTGTGCAACAGCTGTTCCGCCAGGACCGCTGACCAACAGCGATAAAAAAGGCCCGCAAATGCGGGCCTCAGAGGTCAATAACGACAGAATTACACTTTGCGGAAAATCAGGGAACCGTTGGTGCCACCGAAACCGAAAGAGTTACACAAGGTGTATTCCATGCCCTTAACCTGACGAGCTGTGTGTGGTACAAAGTCGAGATCACAACCTTCATCCGGGTTTTCCAGGTTGATGGTGGGGGGCACGACCTGGTCGCGCAACGCCAGAATTGAGTAAATAGACTCAACGGCACCCGCTGCGCCTAACAGGTGACCGGTCATGGATTTAGTGGAACTGACCATTACCGTTTTCGCTGCCGAACCAAATACCGATTTCACGGCCTGGGCTTCAGCTTTGTCACCTGCCGGGGTCGAGGTACCATGCGCGTTGACGTAAGCAATTTGCTCCGGAGACAGTTGCGCATCTTTCAGTGCGTTTTCCATCGCCAGCGCAGCGCCAGCGCCATTCTCAGGTGGTGACGTCATATGGTAGGCATCGCTGCTCATACCAAAGCCAACCACCTCTGCGTAGATTTTTGCGCCACGTTTTTTCGCGTGTTCATACTCTTCGAGCACGACCATGCCAGCGCCATCGCCCAGCACAAAGCCATCGCGATCTTTATCCCACGGACGGCTTGCCGCCTGAGGATTGTCATTACGCGTGGACAACGCGCGCGCCGCACCAAAACCACCCATACCCAGTGGAGTGCTGGCTTTCTCAGCGCCCCCTGCGACCATCACATCGGCATCGTTATAAGCGATTATACGCGCAGCGTGGCCGATGTTATGCACGCCAGAAGTACAGGCGGTAGCAATTGAAATACTCGGGCCTTTCAGGCCGTACATAATTGTCAGGTGACCGGCAATCATGTTAACAATGGTAGACGGAACAAAGAACGGGCTGATTTTGCGCGGTCCACCGTTAACCAGTGCACTGTGGTTCTCTTCGATTAAACCTAAACCGCCAATCCCGGAACCGATTGCTGCACCGATACGGCCAGCGTTCTCTTCCGTTACTTCCAGACCGGAATCCTGCATGGCCTGAATGCCAGCGACAATTCCATATTGAATGAAGGCATCCATCTTGCGCTGATCTTTGCGCGAGATAAATTCTTCACAATTAAAATCCTTTACTAAGCCAGCAAAACGCGTTGCGTAGGCACTAGTATCAAAATGGTCGATCAGGCTGATGCCACTCTGACCGGCAAGGAGAGCACTCCAGGTGGACTCTACGGTATTGCCGACAGGAGACAACATGCCAAGACCAGTCACAACTACACGACGCTTAGACACGTTCGTCCTCCAGGGAGGGAAAATATTGACACGGTGTGGAAGGGTTTAAAAAAACTCAGGCGGTCGAGCGACCGCCTGATGATGTTCAATTAGCTCTGATGATTATTGATATAATCAATTGCAGCCTGAACAGTCGTGATCTTCTCGGCTTCTTCATCCGGAATCTCGGTGTCGAACTCTTCTTCCAGAGCCATTACCAGCTCAACGGTATCAAGAGAATCAGCGCCCAGATCTTCTACAAAAGAGGCAGTGTTAACAACTTCTTCCTGCTTAACGCCAAGCTGCTCGCCAATGATTTTCTTAACGCGTTCTTCGATAGTGCTCATACTATTAAATTTCCTATCAAAACTCGCTTTCGCGATGGTTTTCGTAGTGTATAAAATGTTGAAAAAGATGCAACTAAATCCCGGCTGGTCAAACCACGATTTTACGCTATTTTGCGGCTTTTGCCCCAAATAACGCAAATAGTTTTCGTGATTATCAGACCATATACATTCCGCCGTTGACGTGCAGCGTTTCACCAGTGATGTACGCTGCCTCGTCAGAGGCTAAAAATGCAACGGCATTGGCGATTTCCTGAGCATCGCCGAGGCGACCCGCAGGCACTTCCGCCAGAATGCCCGTACGCTGATCTTCGCTCAACGCACGCGTCATGTCCGTCTCAATAAAGCCCGGAGCAACAACGTTAACGGTAATGCCACGTGACGCGATTTCGCGCGCCAGTGACTTGCTGAAGCCGATCAAACCCGCTTTTGCTGCAGCGTAGTTTGCCTGGCCCGCATTACCCATGGTTCCAACAACAGAACCGATGGTAATGATACGGCCCACGCGTTTTTTCATCATCGCGCGCATTACCGCCTTGGAAAGGCGGAACACTGAAGTCAGATTGGTGTCCAGGATATCCTGCCACTCGTCATCCTTCATACGCATCAGAAGATTATCACGCGTAATGCCAGCATTATTGACTAAAATATCCACTTCGCCAAATTCGGCACGAATATTTTCCAACACGCTTTCAATGGAAGCAGAGTCAGTAACGTTCAGGAGCAAGCCCTTGCCGTTATCGCCCAGATAAGCGCTAATCGCATCTGCGCCACTTTGGCTGGTCGCAGTACCAATGACTTTAGCACCGCGCGCCACCAGCGTTTCCGCAATAGCACGGCCAATGCCGCGACTTGCACCGGTTACCAGCGCAATTTTTCCTTCGAAGCTCATGTTTTTCCTCGTGTTATTGTTCAATAGCCGCTGACAGGCTGGCCGGGTCATTAACCGCCGCCGCCGTCAGGGTGTCAACAATACGTTTCGTCAGCCCGGTGAGTACTTTACCCGGACCCACTTCCAGCAGCGAAGTCACGCCCTGCGCCGCCATTAATTCGACACAGCCAGTCCAGCGAACCGGGCTGTAAAGCTGGCGCACCAATGCACTGCGAATCGCTTCAGGCGAGGTTTCGCATTTTACATCAACGTTATTCACTACCGGGAATGTTGGCGCATTAAAGGTAATGCTTTCCAGCGCGACCGCCAGTTTATCCGCTGCGGGTTTCATCAGCGCACAGTGTGAAGGCACGCTGACCGGCAGCGGCAGTGCGCGTTTGGCACCGGCAGCTTTACAGGCGGCACCCGCACGTTCAACGGCTTCTTTGTTACCGGCAATCACCACCTGGCCCGGTGAGTTAAAGTTCACCGGTGATACTACCTGACCCTGAGCAGACTCTTCACAGGCTTGTTGAATCGACGCATCGTCGAGACCGATAATTGCCTGCATTGCACCGGTTCCTTCAGGAACCGCTTCCTGCATCAGTTTGCCACGCAGCTCAACCAATTTGATCGCTTCGGCGAAATCCAGCACGCCAGCACAGACCAGCGCAGAGTATTCACCCAGGCTGTGACCCGCCATCATCGCGGGCGCTTTGCCACCCTTTTCCTGCCATACACGGTAGATGGCGACGGAAGCAGCCAGCAGTGCCGGCTGGGTTTGCCAGGTTTTATTCAGCTCTTCAGCCGGACCCTGCTGCGTTAACTGCCACAGGTCATAACCCAGCGCAGCAGAAGCTTCACGGAACGTGTTCTCAACGGCGGGGTTCTCTGCCGCCAGGTCAGCAAGCATGCCAACAACCTGAGATCCCTGTCCCGGGAATACCATTGCAAATTGCGTCATTTTAAGTTCCTGTTAATCAAAAACGAACCAGCGCCGAACCCCAGGTGAAACCGCCACCAAAGGCTTCCAGCAAAATCAGCTGACCGCGTTGAATACGTCCATCACGCACCGCTTCATCCAGTGCTGACGGTACGGAAGCGGCAGAAGTATTGCCATGACGATCAAGCGTCACAACCACTTTTTCCATTCCCATACCCAGCTTACGGGCGGTGGCGCTGATAATACGCAGGTTGGCCTGATGCGGCACCAGCCAGTCAAGCGCTTCACGCTCAAGGTTATTGGCTTGCAGCGTTTCTTCAACGATATGGGCCAGTTCAGTCACCGCCACTTTAAACACTTCGTTGCCGGCCATTGAAAGATAGGGTACTTCTTCGGGTTTAGCACGATCCTGATTTGCCAGCGTCAACAGCTGGCCGTAGCGGCCATCGGCATGCAGATGCGTTGAAATAATCCCCTGCTCTTCGCTGGCACCCAGTACTACCGCACCCGCGCCATCACCAAACAGGATGATAGTTCCGCGATCTTCCGGATCCAGCGTCCGCGCCAGTACGTCGGCACCAATCACCAGCGCATGCTTCACTGCACCATTTTTGATGTATTGATCGGCCACGCTCAGCGCATAGGTAAACCCTGCACAGGCGGCGGCAAGATCGAATGCTGCCGCATCGTCAATGCCCAGCATTTGCTGAATCATACAAGCTGAGCTCGGGAAAGCATGGCTTGAGGACGTTGTCGCAACAACAATTAGCCCGATATCATTTTTATCAACGCCCGCCATCTCCAGCGCGCGCTCGGCGGCGTGGAAGCCCATGGTGGCTACGGTCTCATCCGGACCGGCAATGCGGCGTTCACGAATTCCTGTGCGGGTGACAATCCATTCGTCTGACGTTTCGACCATTTTTTCCAGATCGGCGTTAGTCCGCACCTGTTCGGGCAAATAGCTGCCCGTACCGATAATCTTCGTATACATGTACGCTCAGTCACTCTTAGGTAATACAGCCTCAAGGCGGGCAGCAATTCGCTCAGGAACTTGCCGCCGCACCGCCTGCTCTGCCTGTTGTATCGCCACAGCAAATGCTTGCTGATTTGCCGCGCCGTGGCTCTTAATTACGGTGCCACGCAATCCTAACAGACAAGCGCCATTGTACTGGTCGGGGTTGAGGTGACCAAAGCGTTTCGCCAGACGTTTTTTAAGCCAACGCCCGAGCAATGTCATCCACCACGCCCGTTTTTTTCCTTCGCCGGATGATTTCAACAGCGAAAGAAACATTCTTACCACGCCTTCCATCGTCTTCAGCGTGACGTTGCCCACGAAACCGTCGCAGACTAAAACATCCGTTTTACCGGTCAGAAGGTCATTGCCCTCGACGTAACCAATATAGTTGATATCCGGCGACTCTCGCAGAATGGCTGCGGCATCGCGGATAGTGTCGAGGCCCTTGGTCTCTTCCTGCCCGATATTAAGCAGGGCGACACGCGGATGGTCTATTTCCAGCACCTGCTCCGCCATCACCGCGCCCATAATGGCAAACTGCACCAGCATCGCGCTATCGCACTCGACATTAGCGCCTAAATCCAGCACCACGGTTTTACCCTGTTGCTGATTAGGCAGCACCGTCATCAACGCCGGACGATCAATCCCTTCCAGCGGTTTTAATAACATTTTTGCCAGGCCCATCAGCGCACCGGTGTTACCGGCACTGATACAAGCCTGCGCCTTACCCTCTTTGACCAGCTCCAGCGCCACGCGCATTGAGCTTCCGCGACTGTTGCGGATGGCCTGAGACGGTCTGGCATCACTGGCAATAACCGATTCGGCAGGGATAACCTGCAGACGCCCTTGAAACGCGGAATCAGCTTTGGCTAATGATGTCGAGATTTTGTCGGGATCGCCGACCAGAAGAAGATGCAGCTGCGAGTTAGAGGCCAGTGCCTGCATTGCGGCAGGCACTGTCACGCAGGGACCGAAGTCCCCGCCCATGGCATCTATCGCCAGGGTCAAACGTGTCAAAGTATCGCCTTGCGTGTCCGCAAGAATTACTTAGCGATGACCTTGCGACCGCGGTAGTAACCATCCGCAGTGATGTGGTGACGCAGATGAGTTTCGCCAGAAACTTTGTCTACGGAAAGAGTGGAAGTGGTCAGAGCATCGTGAGAGCGACGCATGCCACGCTTGGAACGGGTTGGTTTATTCTGTTGTACGGCCATGGACCTTACTCCTATTACTTACGCTTTAAACTGGCTAATACGGCAAATGGGTTTGGTTTTTCTGCCTCTTCAGGCAACTTCCCAAAAACCATGTCCGCCTCGGACACTTCACAGTGTTCAGAATCATGAACCGGAACGACCGGCAGCGCGAGGATGATTTCATCTTCGACAACTGCCAGCAGATCAATTTCGCCAAACTCGTTGACGTTGATCGGCTCGTACGCTTCCGGCAGTGCTTCAGCCTGATCGTCATTGACCACCGGACTAAAACAATACGTTATGTGGACCTGGTGAGGGAACGACTTACCGCAACGCTGACACGACAGGGTTACAGCAACCTCAGCAGTGCCATTCAGCACAGCGAGACGCTGGTTGTCGATCGCGAACGACATGGTACATTCCACATCACTATCCACGCTGACTACAGACTCGGCAACGCGCTCCACCTGTTCAGGTGTGTAAATGCCCTGATAATCAAGGCGTTTTTGAGCCGTACGTACCGGATCAAGAGTCAGGGGTAATTTTACCTTTTGCATAGGGCGCGCATATTAACTTTGTAACGACGTAGAGTCAAAGAAAAAGGCCGTTTAACAGCATCTTTCACCCATTATTCGCATCCAGTGCGGCGCATAGTTTAAAATGCCTTTATCCGATTCGCTATCTATTCCGCAAAAAAATATGACTAATTTAGTTTTAGCATCAACTTCGCCGTTTCGTCAGGCACTGTTAAATAAACTGGGCTTACCTTTTATTACCGCTGCGCCGCAGGTTGATGAGACGCCGCTAGCGCATGAAACCGCGCCACAGCTGGTCTCGCGGCTGGCGGCGACCAAAGCGCAGGCACTGGGCAAAAGCTACCCGAACCATCTGATTATTGGCAGCGATCAAGTCTGTGTATTAATGAATCAAATAACGGGCAAACCGCATACCGAGCAGAATGCCTGCGCACAATTACGCCAGGCGAGTGGACAATCTGTTATTTTTTATACCGGTCTTGCGCTCTATTCGAGCAGCAACCATCAGACGAAGACGATATGTGAAACGTTTAACGTCCATTTTCGTCACTTAACTGATGAAGAAATACGCGCCTATGTCGCCAGAGAGCAACCGCTTAACTGTGCCGGCAGCTTTAAAAGTGAAGGATTGGGCATCACGCTGTTCAATAAACTGGAGGGGCGCGACCCGAATACCCTGATTGGGTTACCGCTGATTGCGCTGTGTGAGATGTTAAGAGAAGCGGGTATGGACCCGTTATTAAAGTAAATTTTACCCCCAGGGGCAGCGTTATCGCTGCCCGTGTAGAGGGTTAGCCCCCTCATGCCATCAGGACGGGAGACGAAAACGACTCCCCTGGGGTATTCGCGGTAAATTTGGGTCAGCCCGTTATTTCTGACGTAATATCGCCAGGCAGCGCTTCAGACCTTCATCAAGCGGCGCTTCCACCCGCATCACTTCACCGGTATTCGGATGGGTAAAGCGTAAAGCGGCCGCGTGCAGGAACAGACGGTTTAGCCCGGTGCCAGCCAGCTGACGATCAAACTCGCGGTCGCCATAGCGATCGTCAAAGGCAATCGGATGGCCGCCATGCAGGGTATGCACACGAATCTGGTGAGTACGCCCGGTGATCGGGCTGGCTTTCACCAGCGTGGCATGCTGATAGCGCTCTTCCACTTTGAAGCGGGTTTCTGACGGCTTGCCTTCACTGCTGACGCGCACAATACGCTCGCCGCTCTGCAAAATATTCTTCAGCAGCGGTGCCTGCACCACTTTCAGATGCGATGGCCACTGCCCGCGTACCAGCGCCAGGTAATCTTTCTGCATCCCCTTCTCGCGCAGCTGTTCATGCAGCGAGCGCAATGCGGAGCGCTTTTTGGCCACCAGTAAAATCCCCGAGGTATCACGGTCAAGACGATGTACCAGCTCAAGGAAACGGGCGTCCGGTCGCAGGGCGCGCAGTCCCTCAATCACCCCGAAACTCAGCCCGCTGCCGCCATGCACCGCGGTGCCTGACGGCTTATTCATTACCAGGATATGATCGTCTTCATAAAGGATGGCATCGGCGAGCGAGGCCACTTTCGCCAGTTTGGGTGACACCGCATCCTCTTCGCGCTCGGCAACACGCACCGGCGGGATACGCACTTCATCCCCCGCTTCCAGCTTATATTCCGGTTTTATGCGCTTTTTATTCACGCGCACTTCACCCTTCCGCAAAATGCGGTAGATCATGCTCTTGGGCACGCCTTTCAACTGCGTGCGTAAAAAATTGTCGATGCGCTGTCCCGCTTCATCGGCGGAAATGGCAATCATTTTGACGGATGGCGTATTGGTTTTCATGGTCGGCGATTCTAATTAGTGAGGGGTAATAGCGCCACCTCTTTTTATGTGCTTAACTGACAGTCTGTCTTGTAAAGCACGGTTTATGAGCACTTTTTATGCGGTTTTTTGGCAAGCATGAAAAAACTCGCTTTAAAGCTGGAATAAACTTCTCAAGGCGGTAAAAGTCACCTTGCTATAACAAGGTTAGCAATGGAATAATGCTAGCGTTTTTTCACGCTGTACCTTGTGATACAAGTTAAAAGCGATATAAAGGAATTTTGCCGGATAGCACATACACGCAGCAATGGCGTAAGACGTATTGTGAAATCAGGCATTTAGCGGGCTGCGGGTTGCAGCCTGGACGACAAGACGGGATAGACTTTCTCTGGTAACTCAGTAGTGGTTCCCCCTCGTAAAAGCGCTGTTTTATCCGTATGAAAAACAGGCTACCGAGATTTTGCGCCCCTTAGCAGGCGACAACCGTGAGGTTGACGGCTTTGCGATGAGACACGGGGCCATCGGTTGTTCCTCGTCCAGCGTTACCATGCCCGTAGCTTTGTCACTAATGTAAGAATAATGAGTAAGTTACGATGAAAAGAATGTTGATAAACGCAACTCAACAAGAAGAGTTGCGTGTTGCCCTTGTTGACGGACAACGCCTGTACGACCTGGATATTGAAAGCCCAGGACACGAACAGAAAAAAGCCAACATCTATAAAGGTAAGATCACCCGCATTGAACCCAGTCTTGAAGCGGCATTCGTAGATTACGGTGCGGAAAGACACGGTTTCCTTCCTCTGAAAGAAATTTCCCGCGAATACTTCCCAGCGAATTACCATTCACATGGTCGTCCAAATATTAAAGACGTGCTGCGTGAAGGTCAGGAAGTGATTGTCCAGATTGATAAAGAAGAGCGCGGTAACAAAGGCGCAGCATTAACGACCTTTATCAGCCTGGCGGGAAGCTATCTGGTTCTGATGCCAAACAACCCGCGCGCCGGTGGCATCTCACGTCGTATTGAAGGTGACGACCGTACCGAACTGAAGGAAGCACTTTCCTCTCTGGAACTGCCCGATGGCATGGGCCTGATCGTACGTACCGCTGGCGTTGGCAAATCAGCCGAAGCGCTGCAGTGGGATCTCAGCTTCCGTATGAAGCACTGGGAAGCGATCAAGAAAGCCGCCGACAGCCGCCCTGCTCCGTTTCTGATCCATCAGGAAAGTAACGTCATTGTCCGTGCCTTCCGTGACTATCTGCGCCAGGACATTGGCGAAATTCTGATTGATAACCCTAAAGTACTGGAGCTGGCACGCCAGCACATTGCTGCGCTGGGTCGTCCGGATTTCAGCAGCAAAATCAAACTGTACACCGGTGAAATCCCGCTGTTCAGCCATTATCAGATTGAATCGCAAATCGAATCAGCCTTCCAGCGTGAAGTGCGCCTGCCTTCCGGCGGCTCAATTGTGATCGATACGACGGAAGCACTGACCGCTATCGACATCAACTCCGCACGTGCTACTCGCGGCGGCGATATTGAAGAAACGGCGTTCAATACTAACCTTGAAGCGGCCGATGAAATTGCCCGTCAGCTGCGGCTGCGCGACCTCGGCGGCCTGATCGTTATCGACTTTATCGATATGACCCCGGTTCGCCATCAGCGCGCGGTGGAAAACCGTCTGCGTGAAGCGGTACGTCAGGATCGCGCCCGCATCCAGATTAGCCATATTTCACGCTTCGGCCTGCTGGAAATGTCGCGTCAGCGCCTCAGCCCTTCATTGGGTGAGTCCAGCCACCATGTCTGCCCACGTTGTAGCGGCACCGGCACCATTCGTGATAACGAATCATTGTCACTCTCTATTCTGCGTCTGATCGAAGAAGAGTCGCTGAAAGAGAACACCAAAGAAGTGCATGCCATTGTTCCGGTGCAAATCGCCTCTTACCTGCTGAACGAAAAACGTGATGCGGTTAGTGCGATTGAAAAACGTCAGGGCGGCGTGCGTGCCATCATTGTGCCTAACGATCAGATGCAGACTCCGCACTATTCAGTGCTGCGCGTACGTAATGGTGAAGAGACGCAAACGCTTAGCTATCATCTGCCAAAACTGCATGAAGCTGAAATGGCGCTGCCTTCCGAAGAAGAACACGCCGAGCGTAAACGCCCTGAGCAACCGGCACTGGCCGCTTTTGTGATGCCTGATGCGCCGCCAGCCCCACAGGAACAAGCCGCAGCAGCGCCAGATCACAGCGCCGCGCCTGCCGCACAGCCAACAGCGAAAGCACCAGCCGCTCCCGCTGCGCAACCTGGCTTTATCAGTCGCCTGATTGTTGGTCTGAAGAAACTGTTTGCTGCTGAAGAAACCCGCAAAGAACCGACACCGCAGGTCAGCGCTGAGCAGAAAGCAGAGTCCAGCACTGAAACGACGCCGCAACGTAATGACCGTCGCAATAATCGTCGCAACAATAACAATCGTCGCGATCGCAATGGCGAGCGGGGTGAACGTAACAACCGCGACAATCGTGATAACCGCGATAACCGTGATAACCGTGAGAACCGCGATAACCGTGATAACCGCGATAACCGTGATAACCGCGATAACCGCGATAACCGTGATAATCGCGACAATCGTGAGCCACGTGAAAATCGTGAAGACAATCGTCGTAATAAGCGCCCTGTCGCCGCCGCTGCTGACCAGCGTGACGATCGTCAGCCGCAGAGCGATGAAGCACGTGCGCAACAACGTGATGAGCAGCAACAGCAGCGTCGCGAACAACGTGCCGAACGTCAGCGTCGTCGTCAGGAAGAGAAACGCCAGCAGCAGCAAGATGCAGCGAAAGCTGAACAGCCGGTAGCAGAACAAGCCGTAGAGCAGAACACGGCCGAAGCTGAAGAAAATGTGCAGGTTATGCCGCGTCGTAAACCGCGTCAGCTTAGCCAGAAAGTGCGCTTTGAGTCGGAACCTGCTGCGGTAACCGAAGTACCTGTTGCGGCTGTCGCCCAACAAGAAGCACCACAAGCGGCTGTTGCCTTACCAGCACCGGTTGAAGCGTCTGTCGATGAGCAGGATGATGCGGAAAACCGCGATGGCAATAACATGCCGCGTCGTTCTCGTCGTTCACCTCGTCATCTGCGCGTCAGCGGCCAGCGCCGTCGTCGTTACCGTGACGAGCGTTACCCGGCGCAGTCACCGATGCCTTTAGGTTTTGCTGCGGCATCACCAGAAATGGCTTCCGGTAAAGTGTGGGTCAGCTATCCGGTTGCACAGGCGACAGAAGAGCAGTCAGCGATTCAGACTGATGAAGCACCACAGCAGGCAACCGCAGCTATCGCTCTGCCTGAGCAGGATGCCGTGCCGGTCGCCGCTGAGCAAGGTGTTGCTGAACAGGCGGTGGTTGAAGTAGAGCCACAACAGCTGCCAGAGCCAGAAATTACCCTGGTTGAGACAGAAGAGACGGCCGCGATTGAAGCACCGGTTAACCAGCAGCCTGCCGTGATTGCTGCTACTGATGAAGCTGTTGCCGAGCAGATCGTTGGAGCCGCCGAACCCGCTGACGAAGCCAGCAAAGCAGCAGCAGCCGGCGAGCCAACTGACGAAGCCAGCAAAGCAGCAGCAGAAGCCGCGCCGCAAGCTGTAGAAGCAGCACCGCAAGTGACTGCCGAGGTGGCCAGTGAAATCGCCAGCAATAGCGCAGCAGAGGTCAATGAAACTCTCGAAGCGCAGGTGGAAGAGATTATTCACGCTGCGGAAGTGGCAGAGCCAGAAGCTGAAGCGATTGCCGCGCCACAAGTGGCTGATGCATCGCCTGGCGTTGCAGTCAGTGAGCCACATGCTCCGGTTCCTGCGCGTGACGAAGCGGTTGTTGCGCCAGTCATTGCCGCCGCGAACGCTCAGGTCAACTGGAAACACCATGCCAGTGCACCAATGACCAAAGCTCCGGCACCGGCCTGGCAGCCAGAGCCTGCGCGTCATAGTGACTGGATTCGCCCTGATTTCGACTTTGAAGGCAAAGGCGCAGCGGGTGGCCATACAGCGACCCATCAGGCGACGGCTCCGGCGACTAAGCCTTAATCTGTTGCGTAAAAGCCCCGCTTTCCCGCGGGACTTTTACCAGACGATATCCGACGCCCTGTCAGCTTCATGCTGCCAGGGCGTTTTTTTTACCGGTTTTTTCTTATCTTCATCATAGATTAATCCTGTTGTGTATTTTCTCGCCGCTGAAATTTTCTGCACAATAATCATGGAAATATAATTAAAAAACAATTACAAATAAGTAAATAACTCAAAAATATAAACAGCTGAAAATAAAAGCTCACGGATTTAATCAAGTTATTTACTTAAGTTAATACCACAAAAAAACAAAATTATTATCTTAAAACCTCACAAAAATAAATTAAACAAATCTGATCACAAATTACGCCACAAAAATAACAATTTAAAAAAGATGTTATTTATTGCGAATTTTCTTTACTCGATTAATTACCGTTGTTATTTTTAATTAAAATCAGGAGTCATAATATTAAGTCACCGGGCTTAATGCTTTTCATTTAAAACGGAGTTTAAAATGACAACACAGCCTTATAGCCAGACACATAATTCCTTCAGCCCCATCTCCTCGGGTGCCGAGCTGCCCAACGGAGTTCTTATATTTAACTCCCCGATGAATAATTTTCACGATAATAATATGCTCGACCCGGTATTCCTTCTGGCACTGATTTATTGTCTGCTGGATATTACTGAAGACCGGGGAAAATCCCTGTGTATTTTCACCTGTGAAGATCAAAAAAAATTGAAATCGTGATGTGTTCGGCCGCCGTGTCGGCAATACACGCTTTAGCGTAACAAACCACACATCTTAATAATCATATTTGTCATATAAAGGGAATTAATATGAAAACTTACAAAGAAAACATAAGCAATAGTTTCTTCCGTGAAATCCCTGATTGCATTGATGATAACGCCGATCAATTTAATTCTATTTCCGCATTTCATCTGGTGTATCGCGATGATACCGCTCGTTCGGCAGTGAATTATAATAATGGCCGCAATCAGCGACCGGTGAAAGTCAATCTGTCATTACTGAATGAGCAACAAAAGCCGGTAAAGATCAGCCAGCGTGAACTTCTTAAAGAGGGACGCCTGAAGTATTACAAACTCGATGTCACCCGTCTGGAGATAAAACCGCTATCGGCTCAGAATAAAGGGGTAATCTGTTGGAACAACGCTGCGGACTTTGCTCAGCCCTCTCATTATAAAACGACGGTAAAATTCATCAAACCGACGGCCCACCCTTTAGCCGGATTTAACCTTGTTGATATTGAGGTTGTCGCTGCTGCGCGATCCGGAACTTCGATAAAAAGGTTACGCATGAGCGACAAAAAAGGGACAGGTGAATGGGCACTTCATGATATGCCTTACGATTCACCGACGATTAACGTCTCAAAGCGTTGGTGCTTTGTCGCGGGTGATTTCACCCTGCAGGCAAAAATCATTGACGATAACGGCGAGGAGTTTATCACTACACTCTATTTATCCGTCCCACTGCCTAAGGACCGCCCCTGGATAAACATCAATTACCCGACCGAGAGAGATACCTTCTCTCTTGAGCAGGAGCTTAAAATTGGTCCCCCGAGGCCATTGATTATGCCGACACCAGTAAAGGGACCTTCAGGGCAATGCCGGCCACCACGCCAGCGCCTTGCCAGGTCAATGATAAGTTCAGGCACTGTCTCTACACGGCTCAGCAATTCAGATTTAAATACCCGACAGTACACCCAGCCTTTTTCTCTGTCAGAAATCTACCATGAATAACGAGCATGCCGTCACCGAGCCGTCAACGTTGCCTTATGGCTATTTTTCAGTCTGGCGGGCGCAAATTTGTTGCCAGCAAAATAAGTAATTCCCGCTGACGAAAGTCAGAGGATAAGTAAAAACACTGCATATTTAAATGGAGAGAGATATGACCAAGGTGCACATAACCACAAACATTGAATACGACACCCAAAGCAGAACTTTTACCTGTCGCCACCATGATAATCTCACACTCACTCATACTCAAAGTCGCTGCTTTGAGGCTTTGTTGCATACTGAGCTCTGGCAGCCGTTACATAAGGACGAGCTTATTACCATTTTATGGGGGAAATGTAATAACCACTTTAATTATGAACCCGCCCTTATCCAGAAAATTTACTTGTTAAGAAAATCCCTTTCTTCCATCGGACTTAACGACATTATTGTCACTATTCCGCGCTTTGGCTATAAAATAAATGAAAAACACGCCAGGGAAATCAGGTTTAATAAAGAAGATACGCCGCGAAAAGGATTTATCTCCGAGATCTTTGATAAAATCAGCGTCCTGTTAAGAGCATAGTCACATATGAAATTCATACTCAAGGGGTTGTTATGTTACAAACAAAACCATGGAAACTTCCTTTTATTTTTTTCAGCAATACACATCTCAGGATGCTGTTTAATTCACTGATTGCTGCAACGCTTTCATTACTGTTGAATATTTATAAAAATTGCATATGGGAACGCAGATTTACTGGGGAATTTATCTGCGCCATGTCGGCAGGGTTCATCGTCGATTGGTTATTTAGGCTCAATATCCCGTTAGCCGTTGGTTAGCGACTGACGGGACACCCTAAACACGCCTGTTCAAACACATTTTGAACTGATATTCAGCTAAGAGTTTTGCCGAACAGTGATTTATCTGATTGATACCCTGCCAGCCGGGCGCTGCCAGGGTTTTTTTTCAGTTTCCTCGCCGCATCTTGATCTTTTATCGGTGATGCAGTGCATGCCATGAGCGTAAAAATTTCTACTTAACGGTCTTTAAACACGGTCACGAGCGACTCAAATCAAGACTCCGACATCTAAATATTTTATTTATTTAAATCACATCAAAAAAGATGAAACAAATAAGACCACAAGCCACATCATATAAATCAAAAATATAATAAAATATTGTTGATTGCTAATTGCCTTTACTCATTAAATTTCCGTTGTTATTTTTTAATAAAACCAGGAGAAGAAACATTAAGTCATCAGGCTTAATGCATTCCATTTAAAAAGGAGCTTGAAATGGCAGCACAACCTTATACGCAGGCGCATAATTTCTTCAGCGCCGTCTCCGGGGGCGTCGACCCGCGCACCGGACTTTTTATGTTTAATTTCCCGATCAATAACTTCCACGGTAATAACACGCTTGGACCGGTATTCCCTCTGGCACTGAGTTATTGCCCGCTGGACAGCGAAAATGACTACCAGCTGGGTACCGGCATAACACTCGGGGTCAGCAGCTATAACAGCCTCACCCGCAACCTTAACCTGAGTTCCGGCGAGCGTTTTAAGGTTGTTGACAATGATGACGGCAGCCAGCCGGTTATTCGCCAGCAAAAAATCGACAGCGTTCACTTTAATAAAAACGCCAAAGGCTACACCATTACCCACAAGTCCGGAATGGTTGAAGTACTGGAGGAAATACGCAGCGGCATTTACCTGCCGGTCACCCTGCGTAGCCCGATGGGTTATTATGTGGAGCTTAACTGGCAAACCAGCCCGTGGAATACGAAACTGCTGGATATTACCGACAGCCGGGGCAAAACCCTGTGTATTTTCACCTATGAAACGCAAAAAGCCGAAATCGTGCTGTGGCCCGACACCGCGGAAGAACAGACTATTTTACTGGAGATGGAAAATGATTATCTGACCACCATCCGCAACACCAGCATTACCCCCGAACTGCAATGGCAGCTTGAGTGGGATAACGACACGCTGATCCATGAGAAAAATGTCCTGAAAAAGGTCACCAGCCCGACCAAATTAATTCAGGAAGTCGAATATACCAACGGCCTGATGAAATATGTGATTGACGATGTTCAGGGAGATTATCCTGCCGTCACCACCTATACCCAGTACACTGCGGACAGCACCCATATGCTGCCGGTTTATCAGACCTTCAGCTATTCCACCGAAAGTAATTATCTCGGCTACGGCGAGACCTACTCCTCATTTGCCGAAGACGACGATAATCTCTACGGCATTCTTAATCCTTATGACTACTCTTCGGTGCAGACCCTGAAAGGCGACGGAAAGGATATCCCCGCCCGGATGATTGAGCGTCACTATAATAATTTTCACCTGCTGGTTTCAGAAAAGCATACCCAGTCTGACAATGCCAACGTGGTGCTGGCCACCACCGACTATTATGCGGTGATCGGCGAAACATTCGACAAGCAGCCCAACACCTTTCAGTTGCCTAAACAGCAGAGCACCAGTTGGACCAGCGGCAGCGCTTCGCGGAAAGAAACCACCACCTTTGTTTATGACACTTACGGCAATATCACCTCAAAAGTGACTCCCGACGGCACCGAAACCACCTGGACCTGGTATCCGGCGGCAGGGGCGGAAAACCTCTGCCCGCAAGAGCCGAACGGCTTTACCCGTTTTATGCGCCAACAGCAGGTAACGCCGCCGGCCGACAAATACCAGGACACGCCGGTGCTGAAAACGGAATACCAGTATCTCCGCCAGGACAGCTGGAAAAATACCGCGCCGGGCTATGCGGTATTGCAGTCGCAGGTGACCCACAGTGCCGACGACGCGGTATTATCAGTAGAGAAATTCACTTACGCGGCCGCGGCGGATTATGAAACCGGCCGCATGCAGAGCCAGACCGTTGACGTTCACGGCAGCGACGAAAAAATCTATACCCACAGCAAGGTATTCACCTTTAGCGCCGACTATACCGCCGGAACCCTGGCGCAGCAGGTACAGACTGAAACCCACGACAAGTTAACCCTCAGCCACAAACGCGTTCAGTCGGTGCATTCCGGACAGTTGCTATCGACCACCGATGCGGCGGGCAACACCGTCAAACTGGAGTATGACGCCGTTGGCCGCCTGATGACCCAGATACACCATCCGGACAAGCCGGATTACACCGCGAAGGAAAGCTGGGACTATCTGCTTAACCCCTGCGCGAAAGGGCTGCCGCAGGTGGTACATACCGATATTCTCGGCAACCAGAAACGCACTACCAGCGACCCGCTGGGCCGCACGCTGATCGGCGAGCTGTATGACCGCGATCATGAGCTGGGCTGGACCCCTTTCCAGCAGCACAGTTACGACCTTCAGGGCCGCTGTTTTGAGTCTAAATATGCCGACACGCTCACCACCCAAGGCGAAGGCAGCGCGGAACTGATTACCCAGACGATCACCCGCAGCTGGGATAACTGGGGACAGCTGGACGCAGAATACTCGAAAGATGAAAAACTGTCGGGCCACAGCATGACCGACCCGGTGCTGCTGACCGCCACTCAATGGACCACCGGCGATAATGCGGTACAAAGCACCAGACAGGTGGCATATCACGACCCCCTCTCGAAACTGCCGGTAAAAAGCGAGCTGCTGACGCTCAAAGGTGAGGTATACAGCACCATCCGCCAGGACTGGGACGCCGGACGCCGCCTGCGCCAACACACCGACGAAAACGGACGCGTAACGCGCTATAACTATGACGTGTACGGCCGGGTGATTAAAACCACCCTGCCCGACGGCTCGGTAATTGAAAAACAGTATGCCCCCTTCTCATCGTCAGCGCTGCCGGTGCAGATCAGCATCACCGCGCCGGGAGACGAGAAAGCCACAGTTCTGGGAACTCAGCATTTTGACGGGCTTGGTCGCCTTACGCAGACGCAGAATGGCGGCAGAACCTACCGCTATGTCTATCTTCATGCCTGGCAGCAGCACCCTTCCAGCGTCACTGCACCAGACGGAGCCGTTCAGACCTTTTCCAACGATCCGGCGCTGGGCGAAATTCCTGTGGCGGTGCTTGCCACCCGCGAAGGCGCTGACAATATCACCAAAAGCTTTCACTGGAATACCGGTACGGGCCAGCTTGACAGCGCCAGCGAAGGCAGCAGCACCAGCAGTGAGTGGTCCTATTTTCCTTCCGGTCGGGTGAAGGACACCACCGTCGACATCCTGTCCGGCGGGGATAAAACCAGCAGCGTTAACTACTCACTGCTCGGTTCGCTACAGAGCTTTAAGGATATCGGCGGCGAACAGCAGCTGCGTCACTACTCCGCGCAGGGCTACCTGTACAACATCAGCACTGACGATCTGACCGTCGACCTGCATTACGATGACTTAAAGCGGCTCGCTTCGTGGACCGCTACCAACCGGGTAACCAACGAAAAGGTCACTACCACCCTAACCCGCGACGAACAGGGGCGCGAATCCCTGCGCAAGATGGAATACGGCAATGGTGATGTCCGCGTGATTAAACAGTTCTGGGAAGTGAATCATCAGCTGGCCGCACGCCAGCACGAGCTGGGCATTCACACCGAGCTGGCGGAATACTTTACCTATGATAGCCGCAACCGCCTGGTTGATTACCGCTGCGAAGGCACTCGCCTGCCACAGCTGGAGAGCGGCGAAACCTTTTCCCATCAGCACTTCACCTTTGATGCGCTGAGTAATATCGTCAGTTGCGAGACCAGACTGACCAGCGAGAAACTGCACACCACCACTTACCTGTTTGAGAACAAGGATGATCCTTGCCAGCTGACCGGGCTGAAGACGGCTATTGGTGACGCGGAGCCAACCACTATCAGCCTGAAATATGACGCCTGCGGCCGCATGACGCAGGACCAGGCCGCCCGTGTGATGACTTACGACGCGCTGGGACGCCTGCTGAGCATTCAGGGAGCCAGCCAGTACAGCTACGATGCGCACAATACTCTGGTCAGCCAGAAGATCACCGAATCGGATGAAACCCACCGCCTCTACTACATGGCCAGCCAGCTGGTTAACGAATGGATCACCGCCGGTGACGGGAAGCAGGACGCGGCCAAAGACAAAAATATCTCACTGCGCTATGCCGCAGGCGGCAACGTCGCGGAGGTGCGCCAGGATAAGGGGGATACTGAAGTGAAGATGATCACCACCGACGCCAAACAGAGCGTGGTGACGGTTGAAGAAGATCAGGTTATTACTTACACCCCTTACGGCGTCAGCGATAATGGCAAACGGCTGGAAGATGATGCTGATAAAGTCACCTCAGTGGCTGCATTCCACCTCGAATACCGGGATAACTCCGCCCGTGGCGCGGTACTCTACAGTAATGGCTGGAACCAGGCACCGGCACAAGTGCGACTCCTGCTATGGGATAAGGATAACCAGCCGGTTAAACTGAGTCAGGATGAGCTGTTGAAAGATAACCGCCTGAAGTTTTTCCTGAAAGACGATACCCCACTGGCGATGAAACCGGTATCCGATCAAAATGCCGAACTGACTTACTGGAATGTCGCGGGTGATTACGACAAAGTAGTGCAATACAATCCCTCGATTCGTTTTATCAAACCGACAGTTCGCTCTCTGGCCGTCTTCAATACCGTGGAGCTGGAAGTGCTTGCCGCTTCCCCCGACGCCACACCGCTAAAAAAACTGGTAGTCAGTTACAGTATTGATGGCAATGAAAGTGAAATCACGTCACTGAATATTGATACCGCACGCATTCACTGGGCCGATACCTGGTGCCTGCCGGCCGGCGAGATCACGCTGAAAGCCACCGCCACCGACAGCAAAGGTCTGGAAATCGTGACCACCCACACACTGTCTATTCCCGTGCCCAAGGACAAAGCATGGGTCTTTATTAACGCGCCGAAGAATAATGCAACATTTACGCCAGATGAAAAGCTGACAGTGAATGTTTCGTACCAGGCACATGAAAATCAAAAATTAAGTAGAGTCGGCTTAGAAATTGACAATAAAAATATGGAGATGTTTAGCACCGACAAAACTTTTGATAACCGAAGTTTTACCGTCACCATGACTGACTACCCGCTAAAATTAATGGGCGTATTATTTACGGCTGACGGCTATGGACAAACGCACCCTATCAGCATTGCGCCACAGGCTAAAACTCATCAGGCTGACAGTGCGCTCACACTGGATGAGAATGAGTCGGTAGTCGTGGTCTATTTTGCCACGGCAGAAACAGGGGCGACCTATGAGTTTTATGCTAAGTTAGATTTGCCAAATGTGTCGGACAGCACTAAACAGCGTGAGCAGCTGGACATTACTACCTGGGAAAGCATTAATTACTCCGAGGTAACAGACTGGCAATTTCAGGCAATGAACACCACTGAGAGAAAATATTTCAAAGGCAATGACTGGTGGCCAAAAGAGTGCTTTTACGCCAGCCAGGAGTTCAGATTTACCTACGTGAAAGCACACCCTGCATTTGTGTTAATCAAAAACACCGGCACATTATGGCCTGGCGGTTATTTACATGAAAAACCGTTGACCTGGTTCGATCCTGGCCCAGATGTCAGCAGCCTGCTCTGGCATTACAGTGGCAATGAAGCAGGCGGCAATGTTGATATTAATACATGGTGCGTATTAGAAAAACCTTATGCCTCATGGGGAAATAACGTTGGGTACAGGACCAATAACAACCAATGGGTATTAAAAACTGATAATGAAGAATATGGTTATGCTTTTGCCATGCCGACAGAAAATTACGTTGTTGATACGGCAATAGCACCTTATGACTATGTTTCCGTTTATCGCTCACAAATATGCACACCGGAACTCTGGTATAATGCTCATCCGTGGTATTGGGACAGTGTGCATAATGACTCACAGGTCTTTGTCGCCGATGTCTATGGCAACCATGGCACGATAAACATTCAATACAAAAGCGATTCATTTACACCGATATTTCCACCTAAATAAACAGCAACACCTTCCTGGCGCAAGCCAGGAAGGTGTATAAAAAGAAGTCATGATTAACAAAGTGATAAAAGTTTGATTCATTAAAAATGTACATTAACCGAGCTATCATAGTTCAATGTCTGATTTAAAAAATTTAGCTCATCATATAAAAAGGAATTTAAATGACCAGCTCTCAGCATTCTGAAAAAAACTCATTTTTCCGTGAAAGCCCTGATTGCATTGAAGATAACGCTGATAAAGTCAAATCTATTTCCGAATTTCATCTGGAGTGTCACAATGACACCGCTCGTTCCGCAGTCATTTATAATAATGGCCGAAACCAGTTACCGGTCAGAGTCCGTCTGTCATTACTGGATGAAAAAAGTAACCCCGTTAAGCTAAGCCAACGTGAACTTCTTAAAGAGGGACGTCTGAAGTTTTACAAACTTGATGGTACGCGGCTGGAGATGAAACCGCTATCGGATCAGAATAAAGGGTTAACCTATTGGGACAAAGAGGAAGATTTTGCTCAGGCCGCTAATTATAAAACGACGGTAAAATTCATCAAGCCGACGACACACGTTTTAGACGAATTTAATGTTGTTGATATTGAGGTTATCGCCGCTGCGCGATCAGGCACCTCGATCAAAAGGTTAATTTTGAGCTATAAAAAGGATCCGGGCGAGTGGGCATTTCATGATATGCCTTATGATTCCCCCACCATTAATGTCTCAAAACGCTGGTGCTTCAGAGCCGGTGACTTCACCCTTCAGGCAAAAATCATTGATGATAAAGGCGAGGAGTTTATCACGACACACGATTTTTCCGTCCCCGTGCCGAAGGACCGCCCATGGGTAAATATCAATACCCCAACCGAGGCGGATACCTTCTCTCCCGGCGAGGAAATAAAAACCAATATTGTCTTCCAGGCTCATGAGAACAAGACACTCACCCGAGTTTCAGTTAACGCTGATGGAAGTAATCTTAATGGCAATACTTTCTCCATCTATCAACGCCCGATTACGATGCCTGATAGCGGCAGGCTAAAAGTGTCAGCGATGGGAACAGCTTCAGATCAAAAGTATGCAACCCAGACCCGGTGGATTTATCCCCGGAAAGAGCAAAATCAGTATGAATCCGTCGCTGAAATTGCATCCTCACCACAGGAAAGCACAGACGACACTCAGTCAGTCGCGGTGCTTTATTTCGCCACGGCAGACGATGTCTCATCGTATGATTTTTATGCTGAGCTGGATTTACCCGAAGTATCAGGATCAACTCAGGGCCAACAGGAGCTTAAAATTGAGTCCCTCGAAGCCATTGATTATGCCGACACCAGTAAATGGACGTTCGAGGCAATGCCAGCCAGTACGCCAGCGTCTTTCAAGGCCAATGATAAGTTCAAAGACTGTCTCTTCACTGTTCAGGAATTCAGATTTAAATATCCGACAGCACACCCTGCCTTTTTCTCTGTCAGAAATATCGGTACAGCATTCCGCGGTGGTGTTATTGGCGATAAAGGAGGAACCTGGTTTTATCCATCCCGGCCGCTGAGTGCCTTACTTTGGCATAACAGCGGCTCTGCTGCAGGTGCAAACGTTGATATTAATGCATGGACGGTGCTGGCTAAGCCTTATGACAATCACGGCGCAAAAATTGGCTTTACCCAGCAAGGCAGTGAATGGCAATTGAAAACTGGCGAAGCGGATGAAGATATCTTCAGCTTTACCATGAATGACGAGCATGCTGTCACCGACCAGTCAACGTCGCCTTATGACTATTTTTCAGTCTGGCGGGCGCAAATACGTTGTCAGGAAGTGGGTTCCGCTGCCGTAGCCTGGCAATGGAAGGCGATTAACCACGATTCAAAGATTGAAATTATCGATATTTACGGCAACCGGGGAACGATTACCACCCAATATAAGAGTGACTCTTTTAATCCAGTATTCCCGCCAGAAAAATAAAGACGCGCCCCCTGATGGAAGTCAGGGGGCCAGTAAAAAACTTTGCGGGTTAAAATGGAGAGAAATAACCACTAACATCGAATATGATCGCCAGGGCTACCGTTTGAAAAGATATCACAAAAATAAATTAACTCACAACTCACAGTTAAAAAAAACACCGTCACGATATAAATATTGTTTATTAATAATTCCCTTTACTCGTTTAATTACCGTTGTTATTTTTATTAAAAAACAAGCCCATAAACATTAAGCCAGACGGCTTAATAGGTTTCATATAAAATGGAGTTTAAAATGAAAGCTGACGAACCTTCAAAGTTCATCGAAAGTAACGCCGACATTAATGGCAAACTCATTGAAGATGATGCTGATAAAGTCACCTCGATTGCTGAGTTTCACTTTGAATACCGGGATAACTCCGCCCGTGGCGCGGTACTCTACAGTAATGGATGGAACCAGGCACCGGCAACAGTGCGACTCCTGCTGTGGGATAAGGATAACCAGCCGGTTAAACTGAGTCAGGATGCGTTGCTGAAAGATAGCCGCCTGAAGTTTTTCCTGAAAGACGGCACCCAACTGGTGATGAAACCGGTGTCCGATCAAAATACCGGACTGACTTACTGGAATGTCGCAGGTGATTACGACAAAGTGGTGCAATATACCCCTTCGATTTGCTTTATCAAACCCATCGCCCGCTCTCTGAACAGCTTCAACACGGTGGAGCTGGAGGTTCTTGCCGCTGCACCCGATGCCACGCCGCTGAAAAAACTGGTGGTCAGCTATCTGCTCAATGGGGAAGAAACAGAGATTGACACTGTCGCGTGCAATACCAGCCGGGTTAACTGGCAGGCGAAATGGTGTCTGCCCGCCGGGGATGTCACGCTGAAAGCCACAGCTATCGATAGCGAAGATAACGCGGTTGTCACGACGCATCTGTTATCCATTCCGACACCTAAGGATAAATCCTGGGTCGTTATCAATCATCCGCTAAACAACAGTGAATTTTCTGCCAATGATAAATTGCCGGTAAATGTATCGTTTCAGGCAAAAGATGGTCATCGTGTAACCGGCATTGCATTATCTTTTGATGGTGAGTCGATAGAAAACATCAATACCAACGCGAGTTTTGTCAACAAGAATTATACTATTACCATGTCCGATTATACCGCGCAGTTAACTGCTGCCCTGTGGAGCAGTGACAATGAGGAGCAGAGGCACGCTATCTATCTTTCACCACAGACTGAAATTAATGAGGCTGACAGCACGTTCACTCAGGATGATAATGAATCGATCGCCGTGGTTTATTTTTCCACTGCTGAGACAGGCGCTACCTATGATATTTATGCGCAGTTAGATTTACCCAATGTCGCAGGCAGCACTGAAAATCGTGAACAACTGGGTATTAGCACCTGGCAAAGCATTAATTATTCTGACGTAAACTTCTGGACTCAAACCGCACAGGAAAAATCAGATAAACATTATTTCAATGGTTTCCAACAAAGACCTGACTGCTATATATTTAATCAGGAATTTCGCTATGAGTTCATTAAGGAACATCCAGCATTTAAGTCGATCAAGAATTCTGGTGCAGTATATTCTGGCGGATCCTATGGCTATGACACTAACTTCCCTTTATTGTCACCAGCCAGTGCATTAATCGGCATCCCTGGTAATGACTTCCTGCTTAATTTGTGGACGCCAATATGGAAACCTCATGATTATTATTACTACGCTGGCTATGGCGGTGGGGCAAAATGGAATTTATATGCTATATTTGGCGATCCTGAAAATCTGAGCTATGTGTTTAACGATGAGTATTTCATTGACGATAAAACTCAACAGCCGTATACCTATTTCTCAGTCAGCTTAATTCAAATCTGTTGTCCGGACGCCGGGAGCAGGTACAAAACTAATGAGTGGAGTAATGTTATCAATAATTCAGTTTTCGAAATTTCTGACATTTACGGCAATCATGGAATAGTGACTGTAGGATATAAAGACGACTCATCCATCCCTTATTTCCCGGGAACTCACTGATTCCCTTCCCCTCCGGTCGATCTGGAGGGGATTTATCACAACTTGACGACAGCCACTGTTATCTGAAGAAGACATATTTTTCATAATAATAATCCGGCACGCCCGGAACTCCCCTGATAGCAGCCAGGAGGAGCAACTGAACTTAATGCATATTTAAATGGAGAGAGATATGACAAAGGTGCATATTACCACTAACATTGAATACGACATGAAAAACAGAACGTTTACTTGTCGCCACCATGATAACCTTACCCTCACTCATACTCAAAGCCGCTGTTTTGAAGCCCTGCTACACACAGAGTCGTGGCAACCATTGCATAAGGATGAACTGATTACACTGTTATGGGGAAAGTGTAATCGTCACTTTAATTACGAACCTGCGCTAATCCAGAAAGTGTATTTATTAAGAAAAGCACTCTCTTCGATCGGGCTTACTGATATTATTGTCACCATTCCGCGCTTTGGTTATCAAATAAATGAAAAGCACGCCAGAGAAATACGTTTCTGCCGAGAAGAGACTCCCCGCAAGGGATTTATTTCTGGAATGTTCGATAAGATCAGCATCATGTTAAGAGCTTAGCCCTGAATATTACTCTGACTAAAGGAGTTGTTATGCTGCCAACAACACCATGGAATTTTACACTGCACTTTCTCAGTGATGAACAAATTAATATGCTCATCAACGCTCTTATTGCTGCCAGTCTGTCACTACTGTTTAACATTTACAGAAATTGCTCGCGGAGACGGACTATTTCGGAGGGGATAATCTGTGCCATTTTGGCGTGGTTTGTCGTGGATCTGTTAATCCTGCTGAATATTCCGCGCGACTGGGGCACCCTGGCGAGTGTGTCGATCGGCCTGTTAGGAGCCGAAGATATTCGTAAAGGGTTTAAATCCTTTTTTTGCCACTACTGGGATAAAAAGCGTTAGCTGATAAAAAACCGTTAGTCGTGGTTAGCGACTAACGGAAAAAAATAAACGCACCCGGTTCAGGCAGGTTAAAAATGGATGAGGGTTTACGAATTAAGCTGGAAAAGTGACATGCCCGACATATCACTGAAGGTTTTATAAGAGGCCTGCAACGCAGTTTGCTGCATCATATAAGACGAAATAGTGCTGTTATAATCAACATCCACAAGGTCGCTCATCTGCGTGCTGTAGATCAGGCTACGATCATCGCCGAGTGAATTAAGGTTATCCAGTTCACTCAATTGAGTGCCCAGCTCCGAGCGCACCGTCAGCACATTATTCAGCGAGTTTCGCAAGCCGCGGTTAGTCTTATCGATGACCGCGCTTAAATCAGCTTTGCTCTCGTCATCCGCCCCTTCCTGTGGCGTGCGCAAGGCTGTGATTGCGCTGTCGAGCATGCTGAACAGACTGCTCTCGCTGTTGCTGCCATCAGGTTCTTTCACCGAGTTGCCAGTGATCGACATAAACACACTGTCACCGGTATGACTGACCGTCATGGTACGGCTGGCATCGACTTTTTGTGTGATGGCCTCTTTGCCGCCGACATAACTGACGCTACCCGTGCTGTCATCAAACGGCGGGGTATCGCTTTTATAGCCGGCAAAAATATAGCGGCCATTACCATCGGTGGTGTTTGCCATATTCAGCAACTGTGAGCGAATACCTTCCAGCTCGGTCGCCAGCGAGCCGCGATCATCGTCGCTTAACGTACCGTTTCCGGCATTAACAATCAGTTGCTGCGCGTCCTGAATACTGCTGGTCACACTGGAAAGCGTACTCTCTTCCAGCGAGATATTCTGGGTAGCAAAGGTACGCGCCAGCGAGTATTGGCTGTTTTGCGCCTGGGACTGTGCCAGTACCACTGCACGCGACGATGCAATCGGATCGTCGGAGGGGTTAATCACCCGTTTGCCCGTGGAGAGCTGTTCACCCACCTTCATCCAGGATGACTGAGCATCAGAGATGCCTTTCATTTGCTGGTTATACATCATGCTGGTACTGAGTCGCATGGTCGTTAATCCTTATTTAATTCAATCAGCCACGAATGCCAATCAGCGCGTTAAAGATCGCCGACGCCGTTTGCAGAACCTGCGCATTCGCCATGTAATACTGTTGAAAACGCTGCAGATCGCCATATTCCTCATCGAGGTTGACCCCTGAAACCGACTGCTGACGATTGGTCAGTTGCGTGACCAGGTTATCCTGGGTGGTACTGGTGGTTTTAAGCGTATTGGTTTTATTGCCGATATCACTCACCAGACTGGCATAAGCCTGACTCAGCGTGCTGTTACCGTTCACCACTTTTTGGGTCTGCAAGTCCAGCAGCTTCTGGGCATTACGATTATCACTGGCCCCACCGGCTTCTGCGGCAGCGGCAATTTTGGCCTCATCAGTGATCGCCACATCCATATTCACCACGGCATTGGCGACCGGCTTCACCGTAAAGCTGTCTTTAGCGGTCGGGTTACCACTGATATTGATCTGTAAACCATCAAAACTGAGCGTTGGCTCGCCGCTCTCCTTGTCGGTGCCGGCAGTTGCCTTCACGCTGGTGTTATCCGACAGGCGGGTAACGTTCCAGTTTGTGCCGTCGAAAGTAACATTGTAATCGGTGGCCTGCACCGCACTGCTGTCGGTCATCTGCGCAGTGAGCGTGGTGGCCGAGCTGTTTTTGCTGTTGCTGATTACCGTCGGGCCGCCGATGGTAAAGAAGTCTTCACCCGCATCACCATTACTGTCGACGCCGGCCTTATGCTGACGGTTGAAGCTGTCAGCAAAGGTGGTTGCCAGCTGACCAAGACGGTTGCGTGCCGCATCAAGGTTTTCACTGCGGAAGCTTAACAAACCGCCCAGCGAGCCGGTGGTGATCAGTTTTTCCGGGATCTCGACATTGCCCGCCTTTGCATCAACGTAGCCGACCGTGGTGCGGGTGGGATCGCTGCTGGAGGCCATTGCCACCAGCTGACCGGAATTCGCGCCGTTTACCAGAGATGTGCCGTTGCCCATCGACACGTTATAGCTGCCATCCTGTTGCGACACCGTTACGCCAACTAAATCGTTCAGCTCGCTGACCAACTGGTCGCGTTGATCCAGTAAACCGTTAGGTTCGGCACCCGCCCCTGCCCCGGTCAGCTTGCTGATTTGCTGATTCAGGTTAGCGATCTGTTTGGCGTAGTTATTAATCTGGTCGACGCTGGACGAAATCGAGGTGTTGACGCTGCTGTCCAGACTGCGCAGATACTGATCGGTGACCTGAAACTGGTTTACCAGTCCATCGGCTTTACCCAGCAGTGTCTGGCGTGCTGAAGGATCGTCCGCGTTACTGACCACGTTTTGCAGATTGGTGAAAAAGTCCTGCAAGGTGCTGGACAGATTGCTGGACGAGGTCGACAGCATATCGTCGATAGTCGAAATCTGGTTGTACTGGGTGGTGGTGGCGCTGCTTTGCGCGCTGGCACCGCGCAGCTGGGCCGTAATAAATGCATCGTACTCGCGGTTGACGCCAGTTACCGTCACACCGTTGCCATAATAATTACCGCCGCTGAGGGTACTTTGTGACTGCGCCAGAACCGTTGTCTGACGAGAGTAACCGGCAACATTGTAGTTACTGATGTTATTACCGGTGGTGCTTAACGCCGCCTGGGCAGCGCTTAAACCGCTCATGGCGGAGTTAATTAAACTGGACATGTCGGTTCCTTGTAATCCCGCACAATATTCGGGCCGGCATTGGATAAAACGGTTGCCGGCGTGCGCATTTCACACTCTCCGGCCTGTTAACGTTATCGGCGTTTTGCCTTAAAACTTGAGAGGAAATTCAGAATAATTTGCTTAAATCGCTGCTGTACGCCTTCACCACTTTTTCACCCATGCTTTTGAATTGCTGGATCATTCCCACCAGCTTCTGCGCATATTTCGGATCGGTCGCGTAGCCTGCGGCCTGCAAGGCGTGTGCACCCTGTTCGGCGGTGTGCGCACTGGCTACCGCGGCATAGCGTGGATTGGTGCTCAGCAATCTGACGTAATCGGTTAACGCTTCAGCATAGGAGCTATAGACGCGGAAACTGGCCTGCACTTTTTTCGCCACGCCATGCTCATATTCGGTGGTGGTAATCTCGGTGGTATCGCCTTGCCAGCTGCTGTTGGCTTTGATGCCAAACAAGTTGTAGCTCGGCTTCCCGTCCCGGGTCAGAATCTGACGCTGACCCCAGCCTGATTCCAGCGCCGCCTGCGCCAGAATCAGATGATGCGGGATACCGCTTTCGGCACTGGCCTGTTGCGCAGGTTGAGACAACCGGGCAATAAACTCGCTGCTGTCACCGCTGAGTGTCATCCCCGATGACGGTAACTTCGGCAGTGCGCGACGCACCATTTGCTCCAGTTCAATCGGCGGTAAACTATTGATAAAATGCTTATCCAGCGGCATCGGCACGGTGCCGGCAGACTCGTCCGGCTTTGCCGCCGGACTCATCTGCCTGACAAGGGTATCGGCGAGGCCGAGCCCTTTCGCACCCATCTGCTGCGCAATCTGCTGATCGTAAATGGAGGTGTACATACGCGTCTGTTCAGTACTGAGCATGCCATCCTGCGGCAACGCCTGACGCATGCTCTTCAGCATCATCTGTACAAACATCCCTTCGACCTGCTTCGCCACCTGTAACGCTTTCCCTTTCGGATCGTGACTTGCCTGACGTTTCAGATCGTTCAGCGACTGGCTGTCATACGCCGCGTTCATCAGTGATTGCGATTCATTCATCAGATAATTTCCAGTCTGGCGCGCAGGCAACCGGCACTCTGCATTGACTGCAAAATCGACATCAGCTCCATCGGCGTTGCACCCAGCGCATTCAGCGCCCGCACCACATTGTTCAGATTGGCGCTGGCATTAACCCGCTGCAACGCGCCGCCTTCCTGACGCAGATCGATTTGGGTCTGCGGCGTGACCACCGTCTGCCCCCCGCCAAACGGCGTATCCGGCTGATTAACGTTTTGCGACTGATTGACGGTGACCGACAAATTGCCCTGCGCGATAGCGCAAGTGCTGAGTGTCACCTCACGGTTCATCACCACCGAACCGGTGCGCGAGTTGATAATCACTTTCGCGTCCTGAATCGGCACAGAGACATCAATATTCTGAATATCGGCCAGCAAACGCACCTGCGAACTGTTATTGGCCGAGGTTCGCACCTGTACGGTACGCGCATCCAGTGCTTGCGCCGCACCGTAACCACTGCGGCTGTTTATCGCATCAGTAATCCGCTGCGCCATGCTGAAATCTTCTTCATTCAGTTGCAGATTGATCACGCTGGCGGTGCCAAAGTTGGTCGGCAGTTCACGCTCAATGGTCGCGCCACCGCTGATGCGCCCGCCGTTAAGCTGGTTAACCTGCACGCTACTGCCTCCGGCGGCAGCACCTGCGCCGCCAACCAGAATATTGCCCTGCGCCAGCGCATACACCTGATTATCCACCCCTTTCAGCGGCGTCATCAGCAGCGTGCCGCCGCGCAGACTTTTCGCATTACCCATAGATGAGACCACTACGTCGATCTGCTGTCCCTGACGGCCAAACGCCGGTAAGCGGGCGGTGATCATCACCGCCGCGACGTTTTTCAGCTGCATATTGGTGCCTGCCGGAACGGTAATCCCCAGCTGTGACAGCATGTTATTCAGTGACTGGGTGGTAAACGGCGTCTGCATGGTCTGGTCACCGGTGCCATCCAGCCCGACCACCAGGCCATAGCCGATCAGGGAGTTATCGCGTACGCCCTGCACGGTAGTCAGGTCGCGAATACGATCCGCCGATGCCAGCGTGCTGACGCCAAGCAGCAGGGAAAATGCCGCGCGAAGAATAAATGATTTACGCATTACTACCTCTTACATCGGTGACGCGTTCAGGAAGAAACGTTGCAGCCAGCCCATATTCTGCGCCTCATTGATGTAGCCGTTACCGACGTACTCAATGCGCGCATCGGCGACCTGAGTAGAAACAACCGAGTTACTGCCGCTGATGGTGCGTGGGTTAACCACACCGGAGAAACGGATGAATTCCGTGCCCTGATTGATGGCAATCTGCTTCTCGCCCACCACTTTCAGATTGCCGTTCGGCAACACCTGATTGACCGTCACCGTAATGGTGCCGGTAAAGGTGTTATTGGCGGAGGCGCCACCTTTTCCGGCAAAGTCATTTTTGCCTTCGCCAGACAGTGCGGTTTTATCTCCGCCCAGCAGTCCGGTCAGCGCACGGGGTACTGCGGTCAGCCCCACGGAAGAGCTGCCGTCGCGGCTGGCGTTAGCCGAAGAACTCTTACTGGCGCTGACGTTTTCCTGCAATGTAATGGTCAGGGTGTCGCCAATATTGCGTGGGCGACGATCCTCGAACAGCGGCTGATAGCCGTAGTTCATCGGCATCACGCCCTGAAAAATCGATCCGTTAACCATCGGTGGCGAAGAGGGCAGCGGCTGAGCCGTTGTCGAGCCTTCCACCAGAGGTGTTCGCGGAACTAAGGCACAACCGTTGAGGGTCAGCAGCAACGTTGCCACTAACCAACGTCCAGGCTTGAGATCGGATTGCTTCGCCACGGAATCACTACCTTTTAAAAGTCTGTTATGAAGGCGGACCGCTGTCCGCCCTTACTCCCGCTTCCGCGGCGTTACAGCTGCGTCAGTTTCTGCAACATCTGATCGGAGGTGCTGATCGCCTTACTGTTAATTTCGTAGGCGCGCTGGGTCTGGATCATGCTGACCAGCTCTTCCGCGACATTAACGTTGGAGGTTTCCACATAGCCCTGATACAGCAAACCCGCACCGTTCAGACCTGGGGTACTGTCGGTTGGCGCGCCTGATGCCTGAGTTTCCTGATACAGGTTCTCACCCACGCTCTCCAGACCCGCATCATTGATAAAGGTGCTCAGGGTTAACTGCCCGACCTGCACCGGCTGGGTCTGTCCTTGCTGAGTGACACTCACCGTACCGTCACGACCAATGGTCATGCTCAGGGCATTGGCCGGAATGGTGATCGCAGGCTGGATCGGGAAACCGCCGTTGGTCACCAGCTGGCCGTTCTGGTCAGTCTGAAACGAACCGTCACGGGTATACGCCAGCGAGCCGTCCGGCATCTGCACCTGGAAAAAACCCTGGCCATTGATCGCCACATCTTTCGACGAGTCGGTCTGCGACAGGTTGCCCTGGCTGTGCAGACGTTCAGTCGCCACCGGCCGCACGCCGGTACCGATCTGTAAACCAGACGGTAAGGTGGTCTGTTCGGAGGACTGCGCCCCCGGCTGACGCAGAGTCTGATACATCAGATCTTCAAATACTGCACGCTGGCGTTTAAAGCCGTTAGTGCTGACGTTTGCCAGGTTGTTGGCGATAACGTCCATATTGGTCTGCTGGGCATCAAGACCGGTTTTAGCTATCCATAAAGAACGAATCATGTTGTTTTCCTTTGTCCTTAACTGCTCATGTTAAGGATCTGGTTCGCGCGTTGTTCGTTTTCGTCGACGCTGGAAATGACTTTCATCTGCATCTCGAAACGGCGCGCGTTGGCGATCATATCGACCATGGTTTCCACGGGTTTGACGTTACTGCCCTCCAGCACTCCCGGCATCACCTTCACCGTCGGGTCGTTTTGCAGTACCGCGCCACGCTGCTGTTGCGCACTGGCGGTAAGACGGAACATGCCGTCATCACCGCGCGTCACGTCCTGCGCATCGGCTTTCACCAGCTTTAAGCGACCGAGCTGCACCGTGGCGTTCGGTGGATCGCCCGGATTCAGCGCGGTAATCGAACCGTCAGCGGCAATGGTGATTTCCGCATTTTGCGGAATGGCAATCGGCCCGCCGTCGCCCATCACCATGTTGCCCTGGATAGTCAGCTCACCGGTCGGGCTAATCTGCATATTGCCGTTGCGGGTATAGGCTTCACTGCCGTCAGCGGTTTGCACCGCCAGCCAGCCATCCTGCTGCACCGCCACGTCCAGAGGGCGTTCGGTGTAATCCATACTGCCCTGGGACATATCCGCACCCGGGGTCGATGCGGTCACCAGCGTACGCGTGGGTAATGACCACCCTTCGACCGGCACCGCGCGCAGCGCATTCAGCTGCGCGCGGAAGCCTGGGGTCGCGGCGTTGGCGAGGTTGCTGGCGGTGACCGCCTGCTGATTGAGCGTCTGACTGGCAGCGCCCATTGCGGTATATATCGCGTGATCCATAAGGCCATCCCGTTAGCGAATTAACGCAGGTTAACCAACGTGTTGAGGATCTGATCCTGAGTCTTAATCGTCTGAGCGTTCGACTGATAGTTACGCTGGGCGACAATCATATTCACCAGCTCTTTACTCAGATCGACGTTGGAAGACTCCAGCGCGCCGGCGGTCAGCGTGCCGAGGTTACCGGTACCCGCCAGGCCCAGCAGTGGCTGACCCGATGCGTCAGTGGATGCCCAGACGTTATCGCCTTGAGAGGAAAGCCCTTCCGGGTTAGCAAAGTTAGCCAGCGCGATCTGACCCAGTACCTGGCTCTTCTCATTGGAGTAGTTGCCGACCACCGTGCCATCGTCGTTAATCTGGTAGCTGGTCAGTTCGCCCGGTTTGTAACCATCCTGAATCGGGTTACCAAAGGTGTTGGCACCGGTGTTCTGCTGCATACTGTTGAGGAAGCTGAGGTCAAAGGTCTGCGCGTCAGAACCGTTTAATTCGCCCATATTGATTTTATGCACCGCATCAGAGGTCATGATGCCGTTGGAATTAAAGGTCATGTTAAAGGCATCGGTCTCGGTACCGGTGCTGGAGTCAACCGGATGGACAGCCCAGGTATTGTCCTGAGTGCTGCTTTTCACGAAGTAGAGGTCGATGGTATGCGCGTTACCCAGCGAGTCGAAGGTGGTGATGGTGCTTTTCGCATTAAAGCTGGCACTGTCAGCGGCGTTAAACGTCGCCACTTCTGGCGCGGTAGCCGATGAGTTCAGGTTCGCGACCAGCGATCCGCCAGAGGTCGCTTTCGCCGTCATCTGGGTGGTCGGCACGCTCAGCGTAACCGGATCGGCCCCGGTCTGAATGGTTGGCGGGCTACCGGCGGCCGGATAACCGGTCAGCGCCAGACCCTGCATATTGACGATATTGCGATTCGCATCCAGCGTAAACTGGCCATTTCGACTGTAATAAACCGCACCGCTGCTGTCCGCCATGCGGAAGAAACCCTGCTGGTTGATTGCCACATCAAGTCCACGACTGGTGGTGGTTGGCGTGCCGTCATTAAAGTCCTGAATCACACCCGCGACTTTTACCCCCATACCGACATTTGAACCGGCAAACATATCGGCAAATGAGACGGTGCTGGATTTAAAACCGGAGGTCGCGGAGTTCGCGATATTGTTACCGATGACGTCGAGATTGCTGGCTGCCGCATTTAAGCCGCTGACCGCTTGTGAAAATGCCATGTGTCACTCCTGAGAAGCGTAATAATAATGATTAAATGATCTGGCGCACCGCATCGAGCGTGGTGGTGCCCATGGTGCCAAGATCTAAAATTGCCCCACTGGAATCGGTAGTGACACCGTTCACTAAGGCATAATTAAGTGGCTGCGCCACCAGTTGATCGGCGCCATTGCTGGCCGCCAGCGTAAAGCTGTATTTGCCGTCCGGCGCGGTGGTGCCATCGGTCAGCGTGCCATCCCAGCTAAAGGTATGAACGCCGGCGGTCTGGCTGCCTAAATCCAGTGTGCGAACCACAGTGCCGCTGGCATCTCTGATGGTGACCGTGCTCTTGTCTGCGGCGCTCGCCAGCTCAAATCCAAACGGCGTGGTCTGTCCGCTGCCCGCCAGAATTTGCGAACCGGCAACCATCACGCCATGGCCGATCAGGGTGGAAGCTTGTAATGACTGATTGCTGTTAATCTGGCCGGAGATCGAACCGAGGGTGGTGTTCAGCTTCTCAATACCGCTAACGGTATTGATCTGCGCAAGCTGGGTGGTCAGCTCGTTGTTTTCCATCGGGTTGGTCGGATCCTGATTTTTAAGCTGGGTGACCAGCAGCGTCAGGAAGTTACTTTGCAGGTCGGACGCGCTGCTGGCGGTCGAACTGCTGGTGCTGCTGATACTGGTGTTATCCAGTGACTGATTGACGTTTACTGCAATGCCCATTGTGCTTCTCTGTTATTGACCGAGGGTCAGCGTTTTCATCATCATCGATTTGACGGTGTTGAGGACTTCCACATTGGCCTGGTAACTGCGCGACGCGGACATGGTATTAACGGTTTCGCCCACCACATCGACATTGGGCATTTTCACGTAGCCTTTGGCATCCGCCAGCGGATTGCCGGGCTGATACACCAATTTTGCTGGCGTCGGATCGTCAATCACCTGCGCCACTTTTACCCCACCGGTGGCCTGCCCCGGCGCTGCATTGACCTGGAACACCACCTGCTTCGCGACATACGGCTGGCCATCGGGACCGGTGACGCTGTCGGCGTTAGCGAGGTTGCTGGCACTGACGTTCATTCGCTGTGACTGTGCAGTCATCGCCGAACCGGCGATATCAAAAATATTGAGAAGTGACATAACTTATTGCCCCTGAAGGACGTTCATCATCCCTTTAATCTGGCCGCTGATGAGCGTCAGATCGGTCTGGTATTTCAGGCTGTTGTCTGCAAATTGTGTACGTTCGCGATCCATATCCACCGTATTGCCATCCATCGCTGGCTGGTCAGGAATGCGGTACATCAGATCAAGTGACGGTGGCTGCAGATTCTGCACCGGAATATGACGTGCCGACGTCACCGCCAGCGACAATCCAGTCCCCTGCGCACGACCCTGTTCAAGCGCACGTTTCAGTTCGCTGGAAAAATCAATATCACGCGCCTGATAGCCAGGCGTGTCGGCATTAGCGATGTTGGACGCCAGAATCTCCTGACGTTGGGCCCGCAGGTTTAACGCTTCGGTGCCAAAACTCAGAGCTGCATCCAGTTTGTCGAGCATGCTTCCTCCGCAAAGTGAGAATTTCGAGCGGACAGGATAAGCGCGCAAGGGGAAGGGCTATCGAATGAATAGCGCTAAAAAGCGTCGCTATTTTCCGGCTTGGGCTGAGGAGCAGGCGAGTAGAATCAGCGGCATATCAGAAAATGGGGAGAGGACAATGCATCGCGCAACGCCTCTGCTGGCGGGCTTTTTGGGCTTGTTAAGCGTTCAGGCATCGGCTGCGGATTTAGCCGCGCAGCTCAATCAGTTTTTTAAAGCGCGTGATCCACAGCATGCGCGCGATATGCAGGTTGTACTGCGCACGCCCGCCGCGCAGTGGCCGCCGTGTGAGACTCCGCAGTTCTCACTGCCGGGCAACAGTCGCCCGTGGGGCAATATCAGCGTTGCGGCCAGCTGTGCTCAACAGCGTCGTTATTTGCAGGTACAGGTGCAGGTCAGCGGCCAGTATGTGATCGCCGCACGTCAGATCACGCGTGGCAGCGCAGTCAGCACCGCAGATCTGCAGTTAAAACGCGGGCGCCTCGATATCCTGCCGGCTCGCGCAGTGTTAAATCCACAGCAAGCGATCGACGCCATCAGCGTGCGGGATATTTCGCCGGGACAGGCGATTACGCTATCAATGGTACGTCAGCCGTGGCGGGTTAAAGCCGGTCAGAACGTGCTGGTGATAGCACAGGGAGAAGGTTTTAATGCCAGCGGTGAAGGCCGGGCGCTGAATAATGCTGTCGTGGCGCAGTCGGTAAGAGTCAGGATGGGGAATGGTCAGATAGTTAACGGGAAAGTGGCTGCGGATGGGAATATTCTGATAACGCTATAAACCCCTAAAGCCGGGGCTTTTTCTGCCGATAGTGAGATTAACAAACCTAGTACTATTAGCGCCTATTTTGCCTGAACCTACAGGAGCCAGATGATGAGCATCGACAGAACTCAAGCAACGAAACCGGTCAGCACTGTCCAGCCACGTGAAACTCACGACGCAGCCACCAGCAAAGTGCGCCAGAGTGAAAGTGCAAAAACCAGCGAAGCGGGTACGCAGGTGAAACTGAGCGACGCCCAGTCTCAGCTGATGAAGCCGGGTAGCCAGGATATTAACCTTGCCCGCGTTGAGCAGCTGAAATCGGCCATTCGTAACGGCGAGCTGAAAATGGACAGCGGTAAAATTGCCGACGCGCTGATCCAGGAAACTAAAGACTACTTGCAGGGTAACTAACCTTTATGAACCCATTACTGACCGCGCTGGATAAAATGCTGGAAGTGCTTTCGTCTCTGGCGGAAGTCATGGAAGCCGAGCAGCAGCAGCTCTCTGCCGGTCGGATTAACAGCAGCTTACTTCAGCGCATTACTGAAGACAAAAGCTCGTTGCTGAGCACCCTAAACTACCTTGATGAAATGCGTTGTCGGGCAGAAAAAGAGGCGGGCCTGATTGCGCCCTATTCTGCTCAGGCCACACTGAACCAGCGCTGGGAAACTATCCAGCAACGCACGATGAAACTGCACGACACCAATCAGCACAACGGCATGCTGCTCAACCAGCAAATAACACATAATGAGCAGGCGCTGGCGCTGTTGAAACCTCACCAGTCACAGGCGTTTTATGGCCCGGATGGTCAGGCGCAGCCCTCAGCGTTTAGCAGCCGTAAACTTTGATCCCGCAGGGGCGGCGTTTTCGCCGCCCGAGCCGAGGATAAGCATCCTGAGGTCCATCAGGACCGGAGCCGAAAACGGCTCCCCTACGATATTCCGGAGATCGCGGTGATTTTTCCTTAATCGATCAGCATTAAGCGAAAACGGCTCCCCTGGGTTTCAGCCTTATGCCACCGTGCGCCGGGCAAAGTCGCGCGGACGAAAGCCCATCAGCCCCAGCATCAGGAAATAAACCCCGCCGCCGACAGCACAGACTGCCGCCAGCCGCACCAGCCGCCAGGCCATATTGCCGCTATCCCATGCCGGCATCAGCTGATTCATACCGACCAGCGTCGCCGCCATCACCAGTACGGCGATGATCAGGCGCAGCAAAAAGCTAAACCAGCCCGGCTGCGGGTGGAAAATCTGCTGCTTACGCAACTGCCAGTACAGCAAAGCCGCATTCAGACAAGCCGCCAGACCAATCGACAACGCCAGACCGGCATGCTTCAGCGGGCCAATAAACGCCAGGTTCATCAGCTGCGTCATTACCAGCGTCACCAGCGCAATTTTTACCGGGGTCTTAATATCCTGACGCGAGTAGAAACCGGGTGCCAGCACCTTAACCACAATCAACCCCATCAGGCCGACGGAGTAAGCAATTAGTGCCTGCTGCGTCATTGAAGCATCAAAGGCAGTGAATTTACCGTACTGAAACAGTGCAACGGTCAACGGCTTCGCCAGAATGCCCAGTGCTACTGCGCTTGGCAGCGCCAGCAGAAAACAGAGGCGTAATCCCCAGTCCATCAGCCGCGAATACTCATCGTGATTACCACTGGAGAAGCTTTTCGCCAGCGACGGCAACAGAATAGTGCCTAACGCCACGCCCAGCACGCCCGAAGGAAACTCCATCAGACGGTCGGCGTAATACATCCATGAGACCGAACCTGATACCAGAAATGAGGCAAAAATAGTGTTAATAATCAGCGAAATCTGACTGACTGAGACCCCGAGGATGGCCGGCCCCATCTGACGCATCACCCGCCAGACACCGGCGTCTTTCAGATTGAGGCGCGGCATCACCAGCATGCCGATTTTCTTCAGATGTGGCAGCTGATATCCCAGCTGCAATACGCCGCCGACCACCACCGCCCACGCCAGCGCCAGCACCGGTGGATTAAAATGCGGCGCAGCAAACAGTGCAAACCCTATCATACTGACATTAAGCAAAGTCGGGGCAAACGCCGGAACGGAAAAACGGTTCCAGGTATTCAGGATCGCCCCGGCCAGAGACGCCAGTGATATCAACAGAATATAGGGAAAAGTAATCCGCAGCAGCGAGGAAGTTAAGGCGAATTTATCCGCAGTATCGGCAAAACCCGGTGCAGTGACCAGAATCACCCAGGGAGCGGCAATCATGCCGATAAAGGTGACAATCGCCAGCACCAGCGTCAGTAATCCCGAGACATAAGCGATAAACACCCGGGTGGCCTCTTCACCCTGCTTGCTTTTATATTCCGCGAGGATCGGCACAAATGCCTGCGAAAATGCCCCTTCGGCAAAGATGCGCCGTAACAGATTGGGCAGTTTAAATGCGACAAAAAAGGCGTCAGTGGCCATTCCGGCACCGAATACGCGCGCCACAATCGCGTCGCGGGCAAAGCCCAGTACGCGCGAAAATAGCGTCATCGAGCTGACCGCAGCCAGCGATTTCAACAGGTTCATGGTTTACTGCAATTCCTGAAAATAAAGAGATTCCGGTAGCTAACCGCCCGGACGAGCTGATCTCGCCCGATAAACAGCGGCTAGTCTACTGGTACGCAGAGAAATAACCACAAACGTTTGTTACAACAGATTATTCTTTATCTGCTTCACGCCACAGTTTTTCCACCACGCGCTGCGCCAGCAGTGCCTGTTCACCGGAGGTTTGCGGCATGGTCTGATTTTTCGCGCAGTCGATAAAATGTCGCGCCGCACCTTCAAAACCGCGCTGCGCCAGAGTGGTTTGCCAGCCGGGAATCGGATCGATCAACAGCTTGCCGTCCGTTTCCTGCTGCCAGTCACGCATATCGTTAATCTGATAAACGCTACCGTCGCACACCGCCATCACCGATTCGCGCTGGCTACCGGCGCGGCGGTGCATGCTGGTGGTCAGCTGGCAGTCACCCATGCTGAAATGGTGCTCGGCATACAGCATCTCACCGGCGTCATTAATCTGTAACGTGCCGTCACGCAGGCTGCACGCGCCGCCGCCAAGCCATAGCGCGGTATCGACCACATGCAGGTAATCATCCAGCAGGGTAAAACGTAAATCATGCGGCCCGACGCTGTTGCTCCGATGCTTATCCAACCTGATCGACACACAGCCAGAAAGCTGTGCTTTCAGTTGCAGGTAGCGCGGGGCGAAACGACGATTAAACGCTACCATCAGCTTACGCCCTCGCTTATGCGCCAGTTCCACCAGCTGTTCCGCTTCGCTTAACGTCTCCGCCAGCGGCTTATCCACACAGACATCCACCCCGGCACGCAATAACTCAGCGACAATCTGAAAATGAGTTGGCGTACTGCTGTGGACGAATACCGCATCTGACTGCGCCGCCAGCTGTTGCAGGCTGGAATAACAGGGCATGCGGTAGCTGTCGCAGATGACCTGCGCTTTTTGCTGATTCGGGGAGAAGGCACCGGCTAATATCCAGCCGTCGGTTTTGCTCACCACCGGCAGCCAGGCTTTCTGCGCAATGCTACCTAAGCCAACCATCCCTACCCGCAGTTGCATGGTCATATCAGCCTCCTTTTGCTGCCAGCAGTTCAGCCAGCTGCTGTTTCAGCGCGGCCACTTCAGTTTCCAGTGTCTCAACGCGTGCGGCCAGCTCGTCGCTATGATCATTGTCAGCCAGGCGGCTTTCAGCCAGTTCGGTTTCACTGACCTCTCCGCAAAACAGATGCATAAAACGGCTCTCACGCTTGCCCGGCTCGCGCGTCAGCCGCACCACAAACGGTCCCTCTTCCCGGGTGCGCAAATTTTCCAGCGTCTGCTCTACTTCCGCCATATCGGTGAACTCATGCAGACGCGCACTGCGGGTACGCAGCTCGCCCGGCGTCTGCGCGCCGCGCAGCAATAAAGTGGCGACCACCGCCACTTCCGCACTGTTTAGCTTCAAATTGCCAAAAGCAGAGTTGCAGAAGCGCTGTTCATATTTCACCACCCGATTACCGAACCCGCTTAAGGTGCTGAGCTGGTGTTTTTTCACCAGCAGATCCAGCGTGTCCTGCACCGCGTTTTCGCTCAGCGACATCACCGGTTCGCGGTTGGATTTTTGGTTACAGGCCGTCACCACACCATTTAATGACATCGGATATTGATCGGGCGTGGTGACCTGCTTCTCCAGCAGACAACCGACCACGCGCGCCTCAACGGGCGTCAGCACGATTTTCATAATAAGGATCAACCTCTGTAGTTATTGGCCGCGACGATCCGCAGCCCAGTCAGCTGCGGTTAACGACGTCAGCACATGATCCTGCCAGCGACCGTCAATCAATAAGTAATCTTTGGCGTAGCCCTCTTTTTCGAAGCCAAGCCGTGCCAGCAAATCGCCGCTGCGGGCATTGTGCGGCATATAGTTGGCCATAATGCGATGCATCCGCTGTTGGCGCTGCATATACCGAATCGCCGCCTGCAGCGCTTCGAACATCATTCCTTGCCCTTGCCACTTTTCACCCAGCGAATAGCCGAGATAGCAGGCGTAAAACGAACCGCGCAACACATTACTGAAGTTGGCCACACCACGCACTTCGTTCTCGTCAGGATCCAAAATAATGAAATAGAAGGCGCTGCCCTGCTTGTGCATTTCGGTAATCAGCCCCAGTCGCGCCTGCCAGCCGGAAGGATAACAGTGGCTGTCATCACGTACCGGTTCCCAGGGTTTTAAAAACGCACGGTTTTCCGCGTAATAATCCGCCAGCCGCCAGGCATCACGCTCATGGACCAGACGGACTACCAGCCGGTCGGTTGTCAGGCGCACTTTTGGCGCAGCAGAACGATAGCCAAACATCTTATCTCCCAAAATCGATGGCCGATAAAAAAAATTGATTGTAAATCACACTACGGCTAACCCCTCAGACAGAATCCAGGCAACCCGCCATTTTTTGCCAGCCTGCACTCACTATAACCGCCATCTCAACATACGGTAAATTGTTGCGGGTGATCGTCGTCATTTTTTGCCGGTTCTCACTGAATCTATGGCACTAATTGCACCATGACGATGAAAAAATATCATCCCGTCATCGCTGGGAAAAGTCGTCGCCCAGGAGGAAAATGACCCCTCCGGAAGCTTTCCCCTCCCTATGCTCAGGAAACAGCAAGCATGTCACGCGTCGCACGGGCACGAAGCCTTGGTAAGTATTTTCTGCTGTTAGATAACATGCTGGTGGTGTTAGGTTTTTTTGTGGTTTTCCCCCTTATCTCGATCCGCTTTGTTGATCAACTCGGATGGGCGGCGCTGATGGTCGGTATTGCGCTGGGTCTGCGCCAGTTAGTTCAGCAAGGATTGGGGATTTTTGGTGGCGCGATTGCCGACCGCTTCGGTGCCAAACCGATGATCGTCACCGGTATGTTGCTACGCGCCGCTGGCTTTGCGGCCATGGCGATGGCGCATGAACCCTGGGTGCTGTGGTTTTCCTGTCTGCTCTCCGGCCTCGGCGGCACGCTGTTTGATCCGCCCCGCACCGCGCTGGTGATCAAACTGATTCGTCCGCGTCAGCGCGGGCGCTTCTTTTCCCTGTTAATGATGCAGGACAGCGCCGGAGCGGTGATCGGTGCGCTGATTGGCAGCTGGCTGCTGAGCTACGATTTCCGTCTGGTGTGCTGGGTGGGGGCGATGGTGTTTGTGCTGGCAGCGCTGTGTAATGCCCTGCTCTTACCGGCATGGCGTATTTCAACGGTGCGCACGCCGATGCGTGAAGGGATGGCGCGAGTACTTAAGGATCGCCGCTTCTGCACGTATGTGCTGACGCTGACGGGCTACTACGCACTGGCGGTTCAGGTCATGCTGATGTTGCCGATCGTGGTGAACCAGATTGCCGGTGAGCCAGGCGCAGTAAAATGGATGTACGCCATTGAAGCGGCGCTGTCGTTAACCCTGCTCTATCCGATTGCCCGCTGGAGCGAAAAACATTTTCGTCTGGAACAGCGTCTGATGGCCGGTTTGCTGCTGATGACACTCAGCCTGATACCGGTCGGGATGGCCAGCACGCTACAACAGGTGTTTATGCTGATCTGTACTTTTTATATCGGTGCCATTATCGCTGAACCGGCGCGTGAAACCCTCAGCGCCTCGCTGGCCAGTTCTCGCGCACGCGGGAGTTATATGGGCTTTAGTCGATTAGGACTGGCATTAGGCGGCGCGCTGGGGTACAGCGGCGGCGGCTGGGTATTCGATCTCGGCCATGAACTGGCAATGCCGCAATTACCGTGGCTGATGCTTGGCAGCATCGGTTTTATTACCTTGCTGGCGTTGTGGTGGCAATTCCATCCGCGCCAGCCAGCACCGGCAATGCTCAGTGGCGGCTAGCCCGGGGTTTGCCTACTCCGCCAATCTGACCCATACTTCTTTAATACATTCAAAACATTGATAGCGGCAAACGCCGCTATCAATGTTCAAACGAGAGGGTCTGATGAAACTGTATATCTATGAGCACTGCCCGTTCTGTGTCAAAGCGCGCATGATTTTTGGTCTGAAAAATCTGCCCATCGAACTGGTGGTGTTGCTCAATGACGATGAAGAGACACCCAAGCGGTTAATCGGGCAAAAAATGGCCCCTATCCTGCAAAAAGAAGATGGCAGCTGCATGCCGGAAAGCATGGATATCGTGCACTTTATCGATAACAAAGATCGCGAACCGCTGCTGACCGGTCAAACTAATCCGGCCATCTCCACCTGGCTGCGTCAGGTTAACGAATACGTCAGTAAATTGCTGATGCCTCGCATTGCTGAAGCGCCTTTTGCTGAATTTGCCACACCGCAAGCGCGGGCCTACTTTAAAAACAAAAAAGAGGCCAGTATCGGCAACTTTGAAGAGCTGAAACTGCACTCACCGGGTCTGATCAAGAAAATCAGCGACGACCTGCGTCAGCTGGATAAGCTGATCGTCAAACCCAATGCCGTCAACGGCGAACTGTCAGAAGATGATATTCACCTGTTCCCACTGTTGCGCTCGCTGTCACTGGTCGCCGGGGTAGAATACCCGACGCGTGTTGCCGAGTACCGTGACAATATGGCAAAACAGACGCAGATTAACCTGCTGTCTTCAGTCGCGATTTAATCCCCCGCTTAATGGCTGTGCCGCGCCTGGCTCAGCCATTTTTACTGCTCTCCGTGTTAAACTCTTGTCCCATTTCAGTGATATCCTGGTGACTCTTGCAGCCTGCTCCGGCAAGCTATGCGGCGGTATCACCGCAGTTTGTGCGACGAAAAAAACGAGGACAGTGATGAAAAAGATTTTTCCAGGGCTGATTGTCCTGATATTTGCCGGTCTGCTTGCCGGTTGTAATCAGTTAACTCAGTACACCATCAGCGAACAGGAAGTGAACCAGGCGCTGCAAAAACACAACAATTATGAAAAACAGCTGGGGGTCGCCGGGCTGGTAGACGCGCATATTGTGCTGAGCGATCTCAGCAGCCAGATCGGCCGTGATGAGCCGAATAAAGTGACCCTGACCGGCAATGCCAAAGTGAATATCACTTCGCTGTTTGGTCCACAGCAGGCCGATATGAAGCTGACGATGAAGGCACAGCCGGTATTTAATAAAGAAGAAGGCGCAATTTATCTCAAAGAGATGCAGATTGTTGATGCTCAGGTCCAGCCGGAGAAAATGCAGTCGCTGATGAAAACCCTGACGCCGTATCTGGATCAGTCGCTGAAAAGTTACTTCAACCAGAAACCGGCCTATATTCTCAGCACTGACCGCAGCAAAGCGGAATCGCTGGCGAAGAAATTTGCCAAAGGCATTGAGGTTAAACCGGGCAAACTGGTGATCCCTTTCACTGAATAACCCCCCGCCCTCGTGAAAACGGGGGCTTTTTTTTATCTGGCATCATAAAGCAAGTGCAATCGGTTGCCTTTACCCCTATCCTTAGACCCCGGCTCAAAACCGCCATACGAATTCCCTTCCTAGCCGGAGCATAACTGATGACTGCACAACCCCAGCAATTACTCATTCGCCGCCCTGACGACTGGCACATCCATCTGCGTGATGATGAGATGCTTCAGGCCGTGGTGCCGTTTACCAGTGAGGTGTGCGGTCGGGCGATAGTGATGCCGAATCTGGTGCCACCGGTGACCAGCGTCGCCAGCGCCATTGCCTATCGCGACCGTATTCGCGCCGCAGTGCCAGCCGGACACGATTTCAGACCACTGATGACCTGTTACCTGACCGACTCACTGGATGCGGATGAAGTTGAAAAGGGCTTCAGCGAAGGCGTCTTTACCGCCGCTAAACTGTATCCGGCTCATGCCACCACCAACTCCAGCCATGGCGTCACCAATATTGCCGCTATTGCGACAGTGCTGGAACGCATGCAAAAGATCGGTATGCCATTACTGATTCATGGCGAAGTGACCGATGCGCATATTGATATCTTTGATCGTGAAGCGCGCTTTATTGAGAGCGTGATGGAGCCGCTGCGTCAGCAGTTTCCGCAGCTGAAAGTGGTGTTTGAGCATATTACGACCAAAGAAGCCGCAGCCTATGTGCAGGAAGGTAACCGCTTTATTGCTGCCACCATTACCCCGCAGCATCTGATGTTCAACCGCAACCATATGCTGGTTGGCGGCGTGCGTCCGCATCTTTACTGCCTGCCGATTCTTAAACGTAACGTGCATCAGGAAGCACTCCGTCAGGTGATTGCCAGCGGCAATGACCGCTTCTTCCTTGGCACCGATACTGCTCCGCATACCCGTCATCGTAAAGAAGCCAGCTGTGGTTGCGCCGGGGTGTTTAACGCGCCGACAGCACTACCCGCCTACGCAACGGTATTTGAAGAGATGAATGCTTTACAGCATCTCGAAGCATTCTGCTCGGAAAACGGCCCGCGTTTCTATGGCCTGCCGCTTAACGAAGGAAAAATTAAGCTGGTGCGCAAACCGTTTACCGTGACCGACAGCATTCCGGTGGGTGACGATACGCTGGTGCCGTTCCTTGCCGGCGAAACGCTAAACTGGTCGGTAGAACTCTGATCAACAGTGGGAAGCATCCGCTTCCCACTTTTTTGTTGCTTCTTCGATTAAGTCACTGTATAAATGTACAGTATACTTATCGGAGGCTCTCATGCGTGTAGAAGTCACTGTAGCAAAAACCACGACCCTGCCCGCGGGCGCGCTTGACGCGCTAACGCAGGAACTTACCAAACGTATCGATAAACAGTTTCCTGAAACGGATAACCGCGTATCGGTGCGCTATGCCAGCGCCAATAATCTGAGCGTACTGGGTGCCGGAAAAGAACAAAAAGATCTCATCAGTGATATTCTGCAAGAGACCTGGGAAAGCGCGGATGACTGGTTTATCACTGATTAACCGCACTGCCCGCTTTTTCCATGAAATGCTGTTTTTTGCCGGGTGTCGCTATCCGGCTTTTTTGATTTTACTGCCCTCCTCGCTTCACCTTGCTTAATCCCCCCTCACCTGTATAGACTGTTGCTAAACGATGACCTATTCTTGCGCCTGTCATGTTTTACAGGAGGTGTTACCCATGACTGCAGATAAGCCCGAAGAGGCAATGACTTTCGGTGAATTGCTGGCGTTGATCAGCGATCAGCAGCGTCGCTTGTCGGTGCTGGAAAATGCCTTTTCTTATCTCTCCTTTTGTCTGGACGAGAAGTCGAATCAGCTGCTGATTCACAGCCTGCGTCTGGAAGCGCAAAATCAGAATCGCGATGAGACAATGCAACAGCATTTTACCCGTCTCGCCGATGAACTGGAAAAACGCAACGGGATCGTTCGGGTGCAACCGGACGCAACGGCCTGATAAAAAACTCCCGCCGTTGCGGGAGTTTTTTATTTATCTTTTCCCTTAGCGATTACGCTTAAATATCCACCAGCAACCCTTGCATTTGATCTTCTGCACACTTTTCATGCCATCTGTGTTAAATATGCTGTTATAATTAATTCGCTCTATGTAAAAAAGGCCGCATTGGAACCTCGATAAATCACTTCGTTTTGACGAGTAATAAAGGGGGTTATAATGGACAGAAACAAAGATGTAATCCAAACACATCCCCTGGTTGGATGGGATATCAGTACGGTAGACAGTTATGACGCCATGATGATTCGCCTTCATTCGCTTTCATCTGGCGAGCAACCAGCCGATGAGGCTGAAGTGGGCCAGACCTACTGGTTAACCACCGATGTTGCCAGACAGTTTATATCGATTCTAGAAGCTGGCATTGCGAAGATCGAAGCAACTGAATACCAGGATCGTGATTACAAGAAGCATTAACTTTTGTGCTTGTTGCCTTGAGGCACCCAATATGGGTGCCTTTTTATTGCCGGTAAGTTTTTGCTATCCTGCGGAAAACGATTGCATAAGTCAGGAGTAAGACACAGATGGTTTACGATTTAATCGTGGTAGGAAGTGGCTCCGTAGGTGCGGCTGCCGGCTTTTATGCCACGCAGGCGGGACTGAAAGTATTAATGATTGACGGCGCACACCCGCCCCACCAGCAGGGCAGCCATCATGGCGAAACCCGTTTGATTCGTCATGCTTACGGTGAAGGTGCTCGCTATGTCCCGCTGGTATTGCGCGCGCAAAAACTGTGGGATGAGCTGGAACAGCTGAGCGGTGAGCGCATTATGCAGCGCAGCGGCCTGATTAACCTGGCACCGTTAAACTCTGAATTTATTAAGAATGTTATCGACAGCGCACAACAATTTGATCTCGATGTGCAAGTGTTACAGGCCGATGAAGTGCGTAAGCGCTGGCCGCAATTCGCGGTGCCCGAGGAGTATATTGGCGTTTTTGAGCCACAGTCTGGTTACCTGAAATCAGAGGTCGCGATCAAAAGCTGGATTCGTCTGGCAGAACAAGCTGGCTGCGCGCAGCTGTTTAACTGCCCGGTGCAAAGTATTGAGAAAGATGGCGAGCTGGAGGTGGTGAATACCTTAGACGGCAGCTATCGCGGACGCAAGCTGCTACTCAGTGCCGGAACCTGGGTCAAAGCTCTGTATCCTGACCTGCCGATGACGCCAGTTCGTAAAGTGTTCTCCTGGCACCAGGCCGACGGGCGCTACAGTGAAAATAACAAGTTCCCTGCCTTTGCCGTCGAAATGGCGGATGGTATTCATTATTACGGTTTTCCTGCGGATAACAACGCGTTAAAGGTCGGTAAACACGAAGGTGGTCAGCCCATTGACCGGCCGGCACAGCGTAAGGCCTTTGGCGCTTTTGCCGAAGATGGCAGTGAAGTGTTTAACTTTATGCGCCAGTTTTTGCCGGGCGTGGGTGTCTGCCTGCACGGAGCCGCCTGCACTTATGATAATTCCCCGGATGAGGACTTTATTATCGATACCCTGCCCGGCCATCCTGGGAGATTAATCATCACCGGCTTAAGCGGACATGGCTTTAAATTTGCCAGTGTGCTGGGTGAAATCGCCGCCCAGTTTGCCGCCGGTGAAAAATCCGCTTTCGATTTAGCGCCGTTTGCCTTGTCGCGTTTTCAATCGTCGGATTAAGCGCTAAAAAATTCAGCAAACAGATCGGAGAGGCACAATACTTGTGCCTCAATAATTAATATTTATAAAGATATTATTTTATTGTTAACAGAATCGTGCAGAGTTTTTTCATTTCTCTTTTCTGAATAAGCCACTCACCTCAGAATTACCGTTCAAAAGATCTTTGTGATTTATCTGTCGCAATCTGCAAAGGCAATCAACTGGCGAAAGCCTTCAGTAAGGGAGTAAGCCCATCAAAACCCGCCAGTCTGGAAGGGTTGCAACGTGCCCTCAAAACGCTTGAAGGCCCATCGTTGAATAATCCACAACTGGCGCATACCGCTTACTTTATTGCTCAGCAACGGGACATTAACGATCTGTATTCTGTTTTCTCGGTAGTTCAGGCGCTGGATGATGACAGCGGAAGAATCTCCACCGAAGGAAAGCTGCAAAGACTGTATGGCACCAGGTCCGAAGATATCTTTTTGATTCGTGACGGTGAACGTCAGTTTCTTAATATGGATAACAAGCTGATTTTCAATAATAAGCAGTCTGTTGCCTGGTTAATGAAATGGTATCCGGAGCTGGGGCTGACGGATACTTCTGCCGCTTTACCGGCGCAGTATTTGTTAAAATGCCGCTGGGAGTGGGCCTGCCCTGGGTCGAACTCAGCCGTTAAGCGGGGATCTCAGGCAGCATGTCGCTGCCTGAGATCGGTACTGCCAGGCGTTACTCTGCGGCTTTGGCCGCGTCTTTCTCTTTCTGACGGCGCAGCTTCAATTTATTAATCAGCTTATGCGCCTCCGCCCGGGTGCCAACCGCAGGTGCCGAGCCATGCAATGGCTTGTTAGCGGTTTCACGGGTAAAGTACACGGTAATCAGGCCAATCACCGCCGCCCCCATCAGATAATAAGCCGGCATCATCAGGTTGTTGGTGGTGTCCACCAGCCAGGTGGTGATTAACGGCGTGGTGCCCCCGAACAGTGACACCGACAGGTTAAAACCAATCGCCAGTGCGCTGTAGCGGATATCGGTCGCAAACAGTGCCGGCAGTGCTGATGGCATGGTGCCGCTAAAGCAGGTGTGCAGTACCCCCAGGATCATCAGACCAACGAATACCAGCCCCAGGTTACCGCTGCCAATCAGCATCAGACAGGGTATCGCCAGCAGGATAATTCCCACGGCACCCAGCGCAATCACCGGACGACGGCCCAGACGGTCGTTCCAGTGCCCCCAGAACAGCGTCAGTGGCATCATAACGAACATTACCACCAGTACCAGCATTAAACCGCTCAGCTCGCTCAGGCCGAGAATACCGGTCAGGTAGCTTGGCATATAGGAAGTCAGCATATAGTTCGAGACATTAAACAGCAGCACCAGACCGATACATTTCAGCATCTGCGCGCGATACTTACTCAGCATCTGCAACACGCCAAGGCGGGGTTTGCTGTGCTCCAGCTGCTCCTGCTTCTCCATATGTTTCTGGAACGCGGGAGTCTCTTCCAGTTTCAGACGGATATACAGACCGAACAGACCCAGCGGTGCCGCAATAAAGAACGGTACGCGCCAGCCCCAGCTTAGCAGTTGCTCAGTTGACATCGCGGCGGTCATGCCGGTTACCAGACCGGCACCAATCAGATACCCTGCCAGCGTACCAAACTCCAGCCAGCTGCCCATAAAGCCGCGACGTTTATCGGTAGAGTATTCGGCGATAAAGGTTGCCGCCCCACCGTACTCACCGCCGGTAGAGAAGCCCTGCACCATACGCGCGACCAGTAACAGCACCGGCGCCATAATGCCGATACTTTCGTAGTCGGGTATGATCCCGATACAGAAAGTACCAATCGACATCATAATCATGGTAATCGCCAGCACCTTCTGACGGCCAATCCGGTCGCCCAATGGACCAAACACCAGTCCACCCAACGGTCGAACCAGGAAGGCGGCGGCAAAGGCACCAAAGGCTGCCAGCAGCTGCGCCGCCGGGCTACCGCCGGGGAAGAACACCTTACCGATGGTGACGGCCAGGTAGCTGTAGACGCCGAAGTCGAACCACTCCATGGCATTGCCCAGCGCGGCGGCACCCACCGCCCGCTTTAGCATATCTTTATCGACGATAGTGATATCGTCCACCGTCAGCTCTTTTTTTGGTCGTTTATTCCAGAAATGCTTCTTCTGTTTTTCTGTTGCTGTTGAGTCGTTCATAGAGTTCTCTCAAAAATGACGCGATCAAGATTTACAGCACCATAGCTTTCTTCGCCTGTCGTAAAGACCTGAATCTGAGGGGAAGAAAGCTATAACGCAGCGGTTACAGCCAGGCTCGTGATGCGACAAAACATAACCTGAGTTTAATTTACATTTCTTTAATTTATACAAAATAGCGTATTTTTTCAAGTTTTCAGCGGTAAGCGCTGTTATTTCACACAATTAAAGCCGGTATCGCCATAATAAATGCGCTTTTTGCTGCGAAAAAAAAGCCTCTCATTCAGAGAAATATTTCCTGCTTAAGCCCTATGATTTAGCGTATCAGAAGAAAATAATGCTGCGGCCTTCGAACCTAAACCCGCGCATTAATCGCCTGTCGCTCAGCAAAATATCGCCTTTAAAACGCGGAATTATTTACATAAAATAACATACCGTTGACGTTAATTTATAATTCATTCAATTTTTTAGAATGTCAGGAAAAATCTCCCCTTTTTTAGCCAGACGCCAACCTGTGCCAGGAAAGCTCCCTCACCGCACGATGAGATAACAGTTTTACGATAAAACTGAATTCATTCAGTCAATCTCATTCAAAATATTTCATTAAAAAGATTTAATTTAAGGCTATGCTCAACATTCAGTTGATTTTTTATTTCCAGTTGTTCAGTCTCATTTCTAATCGTAAATCTGAGGATTCACCGCGTGCCGTTAAAAAATACGTCAACCCGATTCGGTTCTCTGTCAATTACCTTGCACTGGCTGGTCGCGCTGGCCGTTTATGGCATGTTTGCACTCGGTTTGTGGATGGTGACGCTGGGTTATTACGACAACTGGTATCACCAGGCACCCGAACTGCATAAAAGCATCGGTATGGTGCTGTTTGCCGTGATGATCCTGCGACTGCTGTGGCGCTTTATCTCACCACCACCGAAACCCCTCAGCAGTTATTCACCGCTGGTGCGTCTCAGCGCAGTTGTCGCGCATTTGTTGTTATATCTGCTGCTGTTCGCCATTTTGATTACCGGTTATCTGATCTCAACCGCTGAAGGCAAGCCGATTGAGGTGTTCGGCGTGCTTCCGGTTCCTGCCCTGCTGGCGGGGGGCGCAGAGCAAGCCGACCTGGCCGGCGATATTCATCTTTATCTCGCCTGGAGCGTGGTGATCATTTCAGTTCTGCACGGACTGGCCGCGCTCAAGCATCACTTTATTGATCGTGATATCACGTTGAAACGGATGCTGGGTCACCGCATCGATTAACCTTGTTAACGGAGAAACACTATGTTGAAGAAAAGCGTACTGGGATTAGCCGCTGCTGCCATGCTGATGAGCGCCGGTTCTGCCGTCGCGGCAGACTATAAAATCGATAAAGAGGGCCAGCATGCGTTTGTCCAGTTCCGCATCCAGCACCTGGGTTACAGCTGGATATACGGTACTTTTAAAGACTTCGACGGCAGCTTCACCTTTGACGAAAAAGATCCGTCAGCTGATAAGGTTAACGTCACCATTAACACCAACAGCGTCGATACTAACCATGCTGAGCGTGACAAACACCTGCGCAGTGCCGACTTCCTGAACACCGCTAAATTCGCCCAGGCGACCTTTGTGTCGACCAGCGTGAAGAAAGATGGCGACGATCTGGACATCGCCGGCAATCTGACGCTGAATGGCGTGACTAAACCGGTAACGCTGGAAGCGAAACTGCTGGGTCAGGGTAAAGATCCATGGGGCGGTTACCGCGCCGGTTTTGAAGCGGAAGGTAAAATCGCGCTGAAAGATTTCAATATCACCAAAGATCTGGGGCCGGCATCTCAGGAAGTTGAGTTGATCATTTCGTTGGAAGGTGTTCGTCAGTAATTCTGGCGAATGACTGAAATAAACCGGGCGGCGAGTGCCGCCCGGTTTAAATTACCGGTTACTGATCGCTGTCAGGCGCAGGGATATGTAAGGTGGTATTTAACAAGCCACGCGACTTATTAAAAATCTTATTACCGTTCTCACGACCGGCGCGGCGCGCACGCTGCTCCTCCGGTGTCAACGCCAGCTCTTCCATACAGAGTGGGCTGCAACAGTTTTTAAACTTCTCAGCACAGACTGGGCACTGAATAAACAGCAGATGGCAACCGTCGTTCTTGCAGTTGACGTGAGTATCGCAGACCGCACCGCACTGATGACAATGCGCAATCACATCATCAGAAATCCGCTCGCCCATACGCTCGTCGAACACAAAGTTTTTACCCTTAAAACGCACCGGTAATCCCTGTTCACGCGCACGACGGGCATACTCAATAATGCCGCCTTCGATATGATAAACATTTTCAAAACCGTTATGACGCATCCAGGCACTGGCTTTTTCACAGCGAATTCCCCCGGTGCAGTACATAACAATTTTCTTATCTTTATCTTCCTGCAGCATATCGACCGCCATCGGCAGCTGATCGCGGAAGGTATCCGCCGGAATTTCCATCGCCTGTTCAAAGTGGCCCACTTCGTATTCGTAGTGGTTGCGCATATCGACAAATACCGCGTCAGGATCGTCCAGCATGGCGTTAACTTCCGCCGCCTTCAGATAGGCACCCACGTCGCTGGCATCAAAGCTTTCGTCAGTAATCCCGTCAGCGACGATGCGGTCGCGCACTTTCAGCCGCAGAACCCAGAAAGATTTACCATCATCGTCGAGCGCAATGTTCATCCGCAGATTTTCCAGCGCCGGATCGAAAGCATACAGCGTCTCTTTCATCTGCTGATAAAGGCTTGCAGGCACGCTGATCTGCGCATTGATCCCTTCCGCAGCAACGTAGACGCGGCCGAACACTTTCAGCCGGGTGAAGGTCTGATACAGAGAATCACGAAACGCTTTCGGGTCGTTGATGGTGAAATATTTATAAAAAGAGACTGTGGTGCGCGGCTCGGTTTCAGCCAGCATGCGCGCCTTCAGCTCTTCATTGGAAACAAGGTTATGTAACACTGGCATGGTGTACGTTCCTGTGTGCAATAGAGTGAAATTTTAGCGGCGACATGATACCTGAATCATCACTGAATGACAGCGGCGAGGGCATTTTTCTTCCCTGCTGCTACTCTTTTCACCACCGCACATACTGACTTGACCCGGATGACAAAAACACCGAGCATTAACTTAGCGCACTTACTATCACACACGTGAATAAAATGGAGTCACCCATGAGTCTACTGTTTACCCCAATGAAAATTGGCAAATTGTCACTGGATAACCGCATTATCATTGCGCCTATGTGCCAGTATTCTGCTGAACAGGGGAAAGCGACAGCCTGGCATCGCATCCATTTAGGTCATCTGGCACTGTCGGGCGCCGGATTAATGATTCTTGAAGCCGCCGCCATTGAAGCCGAAGGCCGCATCACGCCGCAGGATTTGGGGCTGTGGGATGACGTCACCGAACAAGCGCTGGCTGAGGTGATTAACGACGTACGTAAATATTCCTCCATGCCGCTGGGTATTCAGCTGGGTCATGCCGGGCGTAAAGCCTCCACCGATGTGCCATGGCGTGGCGGCGGTTTCCTTGCGGCCAGCCAGGGTGGCTGGCAGACATCAGCCCCCTCGGCCCTGCCGTTTAATGACAGTCATGAAGCACCGCAGGCGATGTCGCTGGCACGCATCGAAGAGGTCAAACAGGCCTTCATCGACAGTGCGATCCGCGCCGATCGTCTGGGACTTGAGCTGATCGAGGTTCATGCTGCGCACGGTTATCTGCTACACCAGTTTCTGTCGCCGCTTTCCAATCAACGGGACGATCAATATGGCGGTTCGCTGGAAAACCGTATGCGTATCGTGCTGGAGATTTTCCGCGACGTGCGTCGGGTATTCCCGGCCAATAAGCCGGTTGGCGTGCGCATTTCTGCCACTGACTGGGTGGAAGGTGGCTGGGATCTGCAACAATCGATTGCACTGAGCCAGGCGCTGGAAGCCATTGGCTGTGATTATATCCACGTCTCCAGCGGCGGCCTGTCACCTCAGCAGCAGATTTCAGTCGGCCCGGGCTATCAGGTTCCTTTCTCAGAAAGCATCAAACAAGCGGTGAGCATTCCGGTTATCGCTGTTGGCTTGATTACTGAGCCAGAACAGGCAGAAGCGATCCTGACTGAAGGGAAGTCTGACGCCATCGCGCTGGCGCGCGGGATGCTCTACGATCCGCGCTGGCCATGGCATGCGGCCGCTAAACTGGGGGCGAAAGTTAAAGCACCTGAGCAGTACTGGCGCAGTGAGCCACATGAAGTTAAAGGATTGTTTAAACAGTAAACAATTTCCGCCTGTGGAGCGATCCACAGGCGCTTTCCCGCCGCCGATCTGCTCCTGTTTTGTTAACAAACCTCACATTACTAGCCAGTTATTTCAGCCTGAGCAAAAAAAATGGCACAATAGGCCATAATCATCAGAATAGTTAAACGCCATAATAGTGGCTCATAAAATCGAAGCTGGAAGAATATGACACAGTTGCCACACTTTTCTCGCGAATTGTTACATCCGCGCTATTGGTTTACCTGGATAGGGATTGGCCTGCTTTACCTGATTGTTTTGCTCCCTTACCCGGTGCTTTATCACCTTGGTTGCGGTCTGGGCCGCTTATCAATGCGTTTTCTGAAGCAACGTGTTTTTGTGGCGCGCCGCAATCTGGAGCTAAGCTTTCCGAAGATGCCGACGGCCGAGCGTGAGGCGCTGGTGGTGCGTAACTTTGAGTCAGTCGGGATGGGCCTGCTGGAAACCGGTATGGCATGGTTCTGGCCTGACTGGCGGATCAAACGCTGGTTCGCCGTCAGCGGCCTCGAACATATCGATCAAGCCCATCAACAGGGCAAAGGTGTGCTGTTAATCGGTATGCACTTTCTGACACTGGAACTGGGCGCGCGCATTTTTGGGATTTATAATCCGGGTATTGGGGTTTATCGCCCTAACGATAACAAATTGCTCGACTGGCTTCAGACCTGGGGACGCATGCGCTCAAATAAAAGCATGCTGGATCGTAAAGACCTGAAGGGCATGATCCGTGCGCTGAAAAATGGTGACATTATCTGGTATGCGCCGGACCACGATTATGGGCCGCGCAGCAGCGTGTTTGTGCCGTTCTTTGGCGTCGACAAAGCTGCCACCACGAAGGGTAGCTATGTGTTAATTCGCAGTGGCAAGCCGGCGATCATCCCTTTTGTGCCGCGTCGCCTGCCCCATGGTAAAGGTTATGAGATGATTATCATGCCGGATGTCGCCGATATGCCGTTGGATGATGAAACGGCAACCGCCGCACGGATGAATCGCGTAGTCGAAGAAGGCGTATTAATGGCGCCGGAGCAATATATGTGGCTGCATCGCCGCTTTAAAACGCGCCCGGAAGGGGAAGCGTCTCTCTACTGATTGGGCAGCACGCCTTAGCCCTGGAGTCGGGCGGCGTTTTCGCCGCCCGTATTAATGGCATATCCGCAGTTGATTAAGCGCCCGACTTAACGCCCCTCATAACCATCCCAGTAAGCACCGAGGATTTAGGCGGTGAAAATCTGGCGTTTTTTATCACTCACCTGCTCTTTATACTCATGATTGATAATGCTCTGAGTATGGGTGAGCTGATTCTGGAACTCGTCGCTTTTGAAATAATCGACTTTTTTTGAGCCTCTGCACGAGGAAGCTTAGCCATGCGATCCGCAACGCCTTGCTGATAAAACCAGTCGAACATCGGCACAGCACGCTTTATCGAATCAGAAACCAGCGTGCGGTAATTGACGTCCCTTTCATTTCTCATCTGATATACATAGTGCTCAGCATGTTTCTGCGACGATGTTTTTGCTGTGGTACAGGCAGCGAGAAAACCACAGGCAATCAGCACGGAATGCTTTAACCCAGTCATTATTCATTCCTAAAAGTATTATTGATTTTATACAACCTGAAATAGTGCGCAGTACATAAATTAATGCTGCTAAATGCACTGAACAATTGCAGAATAATATTATCTGTCAGTAGAGGAAATCACTTTTAATCGGCGAGAGATGATTCTGGCTATTTTTTTACGCGGGGTTTAGTCTTCATTAAATAAATGGCATACGGCAATGCCGGGGGCTTAATGCCCCCGAACTATTTAAGGATTATGACCTTGTCATAGCCGCCACTTTCGCTATCGATATGGGTTTTGGCATCCATGTAATCCTTCATCACCAGCTCAACGACCTTGTTGAAGTGCTCACATCGGGTGCCTTGCTTTCTGGTGATGGTGATTGTCGACTGCGTCTCTTCAACATGGTGGTAAGCGGAGTCCTGCATATAGTCCATTTTCAAACCCTCTGAATTTTTTTTAATGATAGTACTCTTACAGATTGTATGGAAAAAATCATTTGGACAAAATCTGAAAAATCAGAGGTATCAGTGGATTATGTCTCATTTAATGACATCAGTAATCAAGCAATTGCACTGCAATCACAACATCAACAGATTACTGATGAACAACGACATTCAGGCTACGATTAAGAAACTGCCAGGCAACACATTTTCCCGTCACTATACTGATATAGACGATAAAGTATGTAACCATACGAACCTCAATCCAGTGCAGCGCAGATAACTCTCTGTCAGCTGTATGAATTGCCCAGCATGGCTCAGAATGTATGTTTTTCCTGTTAACTACTGTTCCGCTATCACTCCAACCCAGCCTATGGCTAAGAGAAAATTCGCGTGCGTTACGGATCGCTATTGACTGAGTGATCATCGCTGTTTTCCATAATAAACATAGTATGTCAAACCACTCACCATTACAGGCCCGAGAAAGATACCGCTGATTTCTTGTCGAAGATTACTAAGAGTTATCTCATAGGCATCTTTCAATGGGAATTTTATCCCCGCGAGAATATTTTCTTTTGACACCCCTTTGACTCTTAGTAATGCGATAGTCTCAGCTAACATTTCCTCAAGATAGCGCAGAATAAATGAACGCTGATAACCACTGTGGTGCAAAAAACACCTCAACTCTCTTAGTAAACAAATTTTGGGTGAGATAAATTGATGGACTTTTTCATGATAAATTGTGATACGTACGTCTTCAGCGGCCTTAGCTGCTGAATTTTGATGGTGATCGAATCTGCGTCCAATCTCAATATCTCCCCATAAATTCGCAGTTCCTTTTCCAGCCGGTAATTTATTAGTAAATTTTAACTTGGGTTGATAACGCCACCCTTTATGATTTTGCATTGCGGCTATCTTAGCTAAATCATTATTAATTTCTAAGCTATAGCGCGGAACATTGGAATTTCGATATGTGGTGCGAAATGTATCCCTTGGCCCCTTCTTCAGCATTAGCGCCATCACCGTATTAATCCCTATCAGCGTAATCGCCTGAGCAAGATCGCTGGCAGCATCGTCAAGATCGGCTTCATCGTGGGCATTATAGGTTTTGGTGGCAAAATCGCAGAGTTTGCTACCGGCTTCGACGGCAACACCGCCAACCGCGGCCCATCCCACGACCAACAGGATAATATCGGCTATCTCACCAATGCCGATAAAATGCGACCCGGCCCATAACACCACCGTCGCCGCCATGGTAGCCAATGATGTCGGTGATATTAATACCAGTAACTGCTTACCGATATCTTCAGGAAGTAAACTGGCTGCTTTGGTTATTGACGCCTCCAGCCGCGCTTGCAGATCCATTGTTGCAATATCCATACTTTACTCTCCATGTAGTCAGCCGATATTCATCACATCCTTATCCATCCAGCAGGCTGATAATAAACCATCTGCCAAGTTATTTAACAGAGTGCCGAAAAAAAATTAAATATGCAGATTTAATTATGCTCGCGAATATTTATTATTATAAAAATAATAAATTGCTGCTCCACGGCATCATTGACCTCGGTTATCACCGCACAGGGCTGGCCAGAAACAGACCCCGATGCTAACCCCCTGATACCTGGGTATAAATCGACCTTAAATTTTTTTTCGTCATCGCACTTACCCTGCCAGATCTTCGACTATCCTTGTCAGAATCAGCATAACTTAAGCAGGGAGAAAACTGATGAGCATGTTCTCAACACTGGAAGAAGCTATTGATAATGCACGTGAAGAGTATCTGGCCGATAATCCGGAACTCACTGAGGACGAAGCCTCAGTCGCCCAGTTTAATCTGCAAAAGTATGTGATGCAGGATGGCGATATCATGTGGCAGGCCGAGTTCTTTACAGATGAAGGTGATGAAGGCGAATGCCTGCCGATCCGCAGCGGTGAAGCAGCACAGGCAATTTTTGACGGCGATTTCGACGAGATCGAGCTGCGCCAGGAGTGGCAGGCTGAAAACACCCTGCATGAGTGGGATGAAGGTGAATTTCAGCTGGAGCCGTCAGTCGATACCGAAGAAGGCCGGGCTGCCGCCGAGGAGTGGGAAGATGACAATACCGACGCTGACAATAACTACGCTGATGACGAGCGCTAATTATTCGTAAGGGCCATGTTTCGCATCGACCGGTAACAGCAGCGTATCGACCACTAATGACAGTGGCAGATCGATGATGGTAAGAAAACGCCAGGGCGTATCCCGCACATCCCACTGTACGCCAGGGTAGTACTGATTGCCGTGCCCCTGTCCGGGCACGGTTCTGCTGATTATACTACCGCATCCGGTTAAGGTCAGCAGGCATGCAGCCACAACCGTCAGTCGGCCAAATTTGCCAGTCATGCAAGTTCTCGTGATGATTAAGGACAGTCATTATACGCTGCATCATGCCCGGTACAGGCAGAGTACATGCAATTTATCTGTCAACAAAGCGTAAAAAAGGCGGCATTTCTGCCGCCTTTTTACTATTTCGCTGACTGAATCGCCAGCGGATTAAGTTTCAACGTCTGATATTTTTCGAACCAGTCATGATACTTATCAGCATCCTGCCACAGACGATAGTGGAGACGCGCTAACGTCACCGGATCGCTTAGCAGGTTCAGTCGCTGATCGCGGCTGAGTTTTTCCGGCGAATCACTTAACGCCTGCTCCACACGACGGTCACGCGCATATTCCAGCAAATCGCTTTTCAGGTGACGTGAAGTCGCCATAGCGCTCGCCAGTGCATTGAATGAAGGATGGAATAAGGCATGCATAAAGCCATTCTTCAGTGCGCGGTCGCGGTTCAGATGCAGGTACGCATCGGTGTCCAGCAGCTCCTTCGGCGGATCGTACTCTTCCGGAATCAGGAACAGTTTGGCACGTTTTGAACCGAGTCCCAGCGTGGCACGGCTGGAGAATACCGAAACAAACGGCGACAGAATCAGCGAGAAGACAATTGGTGACAGCCACCACAGGAAATTAAGATCCAGCCAACCCATGCCGACCGCCCAGACCACACCCAGCAGCAACTGCGAGCCGTGACGGGCAAAAGCTTCGCTCCATGGCGTCGCATCGTCATCACGCTGGGGTGAATTCCATACCACTTCCCAGCCGAGGAAGGCGCTGACCACAAACACGGTGTGGAACAGCATGCGCACCGGTGCCAGCAGTACCGAGAACAGCATTTCCAGCAGCAGCGAGAAGAACAGGCGAATCGCTCCACCGTAAGGTTTAGCACCTTTACACCAGATCAATACCACACTCAGCAGTTTCGGCAGGAACAGCAGCACCAGCGTGGTCGAGAACAGCGCAATCGCCAGCTCCGGACGCCACTGCGGCCAGACCGGGAAAAGCTGCCGCGGCTGCAGGAAGTATTGCGGTTCCATCAGGGTATGCACCACCTGCAAAGCGGTGGATAACGCGAGGAACATAAACCACAGCGGCGCCGAGAGATAGGACATCACACCGGTCAGGAACACCGCACGGTGTACCGGGTGCATCCCTTTCACCAGGAACAGACGGAAGTTCATCAGGTTACCGTGACACCAGCGGCGGTCGCGTTTCAGCTCATCCAGCAGGTTTGGCGGCAGCTCTTCATACGAGCCCGGCAGATCGTAAGCAATCCATACCCCCCAGCCGGCACGACGCATCAGCGCGGCTTCAACAAAGTCATGGGAGAGAATCGAACCGGCAAATGAACCTTCGCCCGGCAGTGGCGCCAGCGCACAGTGTTCAATAAACGGTTTTACACGGATGATGGCGTTATGCCCCCAGTAGTGCGACTCACCCAATTGCCAGAAGTGCAGACCGGCGGTAAACAGCGGGCCATACACGCGGGTAGCAAACTGCTGACAGCGCGCATACAGCGTATCCATACCGGACGCTTTTGGCGACGACTGGATAATACCGGCGTTTGGATTGGCTTCCATCATGCGCACCAGACCGGTCAGACACTCGCCGCTCATCACGCTGTCCGCATCCAGCACCACCATGTAGCTGTACTGGCTGCCCCAGCGGCGGCAGAAGTCATCGATGTTACCGCTTTTACGCTTCACACGACGGCGACGGCGGCGATAGAAGATCTTCCCTTCCCCACCCACATCACGCACCAGTTCCATCCACGCTTTCTGCTCAGCCATAGCGATATCGGCGTCATAGCTGTCACTGAGGATGTAAACATCGAAGTGCTCTTGCTGACCGGTACGCACCACGGATTCCCAGGTCGCACGCAGACCGGCGAACACGCGTTCAACGTCTTCATTACAGATCGGCATGATCAGCGCAGTGCGGTGCTCAGGGTTAATCGGCTCATCGCCGTTGGTCGAATAAGAGATACTGTACTTATCGCGGCCAATCAGCAGTTGCAGGAAGCCCATCAGCGCGGTCCAGAAACCGGCCGACACCCAGCAGAACAGGATGGCAAACAGGAACAGTATGCCGGTCTGCAGCACATACGGCAGGATCTGTAATACCGACTGCTGCCAGTTCTGGTTGATCATCTCCATTGGATCGATCAGTGCCCAGCCCTGGTATGGCAAAATGGTTTTCATATACCAGGTGGCGATCACCGTCTGCACCAGCGTCAACAGCAGCAGAATATAACGACGAATCGAGCCAACGTGGCGCCATTTGTCTTCTGTCTTCTGCTCTTCTGCACTGGCATAGCGATGGGTGGTTTTACGGCCACGCAGCGAGTCCCAGGCACGGGCGACCGGGTTGGTACGCCAGGCTTCCGGGAACATCAGCGAGCGCTTTACCGGCGGCATCGCTTTCAGCGTGGTGCGATCTAAATAATCTTTATCGAATTGTTCACCACCAGCAACGGAATCCGGCCACGTGGTTTCAATACGTGACCTGACCGATTCAAGAGGCGCATCGTCAGGACGCGCCTCCACCGGGCCGTCCTGGCCCAGCTGATGGTGAAGCTTGCTGTACACTTCAGCTTTCTCGCCCTCGGCAGGCAGCGAGTGCTGAAGCACCTCCTTCCGCTCAGCGGAAAGAGGCAGCAAGTCGATGTAATCAGCGGGTGTTACAATTGACTTATTCATTGGCAGGCAACTGATAGCTCCATGTTTCCGTCAGCGTCTTATCACCATTTACCAGTGCAGCACGCATTTCGGTCGGCTGTTTGTTGTCTTTCACTCGCAGACGCAATACTAAACGCCAGCCTTTGGTCACGGAGTTGTAGCGAACGCTTTGCTCGACCACTTCACCGTTATCACCCACGCTGACCTGCGGAGTAACCGGCGTGTTATCGGCCAGCTTGCTCATTTCCGGGCCCACAAAATCAACCAGGAAGGCGACCGTGCCATCCGGCTGACGCACCAGATTAGACTGCTTCACATCACCGGTAGAGCGCAGTGTGCTCTTCACATAAGCGGTTTCCGGCGAGTGCAGCTGGTTTTCATCGCGAGTGAAGTGCAGACGATATTTGAAATTCATCTCTTTGCCAGGTTCTGGCAGAGTTTCCGGCGTCCAGAAAGCGACGATATTGTCGTTGGTTTCATCCGCAGTGGGGATCTCCACCAGCTCAACGCGTCCTTTGCCCCAGTCACCTTGCGGCTCGACCCAGCCACTTGGGCGCTGATCGTAGCGATCGTCAAGATCCTGGAACTGGCTGAAATCACGGCCACGTTGCAACAAACCAAAGCCTTTCGGATTCTCAACGGTAAACGTACTGACCGCCAGATGCTTCGGATTGTTCAGCGGACGCCAGATCCACTCACCGTTACCGGCGTGAATCGAGAGACCATTGGAATCATGCAGCGCCGGACGGTAGTTCACCATCGGAGAAGGCTGATTTGGCCCAAACAGGAACATGCTGGTCAGGGGTGCCACGCCCAGCTTGCCCACTTTATCGCGCAGATAGACTTTCGACTGCACGTCGACAGTGGTCTCTTTGCCCGGATTAATGACAAAGCGATAAGCACCGGCAGCACGTGGCGAATCCAGCAGTGCGTAGATTACCAGATGTTTGTCCTGCGGTTTTGGACGTTCAATCCAGTACTCTTTAAAACGCGGGAACTCTTCGCCGGAAGGTAAGGCAGTATCGATCGCCAGACCACGTGCAGAAAGTCCATAAACCTGACCGCCGCCGATAACGCGGAAGTAACTCGCGCCTAAGAAGCTGCTGATTTCGTCGTTTTTATCTTTGCTGTTAAGCGGGTAAAGCACTTTAAAACCGGCATAACCGAGATTTTTCACGGTTTCCGGATCGTGTTTAACGTTACCGAAATTAAAATAGTCAGAATTATATTTAATCTCACGCACCGTGGTCGCGGTGACTTCGTTCAGTTTCACCGGCGTATCGAAATACATACCCTGATGATAGAACTCAAGCTTGAACGGGGTTTTCAGCTTGCTCCAGTAAGCTTTATCGTGGTTGAACTGAATCTGCTGATAATCAGCAAATTTCATGTCACGTAACTGAGAAGGTAAATTGCTTTTTGGCGCTTCGAATCCTTTACCTGCCAAATCTTTCGCCTGTTTTGCCACATCATCAATGCCGAAAGCCCAACTTGAACTGGCATACATCGACAGCAAAACTGCCGCGCCAACCCAGCGCATCTTCATCAGTTTTGGTTCATTTTTCATTTTAATCAGCACATCCCCCCCTTTCGTGTGCTTAAATCAATCCCATCAATCTTAATGGATAATTCAGGTTTCCGACAGCCTGTGCGGGATTAGGTTCCCGTGTTTTTTGCCTCTAAGCGCCGATATCTCAAGCGTTTAGAGGATACGGATTTGGCTGATAGTATACTCTTTGTTGCTGCAGTAAAGTAAGCCCGTGCTTTAGCGTGGTTCAGGGCGAGCCAGGGGTTAAAACGGTCAATGAATGGATAATTATGAGTATAAAAAAACCACAACGTGAGTATTTTCTTGATTCAATTCGCGCTTATTTGATGTTACTGGGTATTCCTTTTCATATGTCACTGATTTACTCCGGTCATCAGTGGGCGGTAAACAGTGCCGAACCCAGTAGCTGGCTGACGCTGTTTAATGACTTTATCCACGCCTTCCGCATGCAGGTTTTCTTTGTCATTTCAGGCTATTTTTCCTATATGCTCTACCTGCGCTACCAGCCCCAGCGCTGGCTGAAAGTGCGCGTCGAGCGCGTCGGCATTCCGATGCTGACCGCCATCCCATTACTGACGTTGCCGCAGTTCTTTTTGCTGAAAAGCTGGACGCCAGCCATCGGCGACTGGAATCACTTCGGCCTGTATGAAAAATATAACGCGCTGGTGTGGCATCTGGTGTCACATTTATGGTTTTTGCTGGTGCTGGTGATCCTCACGACGCTGGGCATTGTGCTGTTTAAAATATTGCGCGATGGCGGCAAAAAGCAGACGACAAAAACAGACTATTCCGAGCTTAACTGGCGCAAATTAACGCTGAGTTTTATTGGATTTGCCTTAATCTGGGGCAGCATCCGCCGCCTGGTGTTTATTTTCCAGCCTGCTCTGCTGACCGACGGCCTGTTTAATTTCGCCGTGATGCAGACACTGTTCTACCTGCCGTTCTTTATGCTTGGCGCGATGGCGTGGAAACACCCGGCCATTAAAGCACTGTTTTTGAAATTTAATCCGTGGACGCTGGTCGGCTCGACTGGCGCATTTATCGCTTATCTGCTCAATCAGCGTTACAGCACCGGCGAAGGCTGGTTATATGAAATTGATACGGTGATTACCCTGCTGATGGGTCTGTGGATGGTGAATGTGGTGTTCACTTTGGGGCATAAACTGCTGAATTCACATTCACCGCGCATTACCTATCTGGTGAATGCCTCACTGTTTATTTATCTGGTGCATCACCCGTTAACCCTGCTGTACGGCATATTTATTACGCCGGCGATTAGTAACAATACGCTGGGTTTCTTTGTCGGCCTGGCTTTTGTCTTTGGTATCGCCTTTGTGCTGTATGAGATTCATCTGCGCATTCCGCTGCTGCGCTTCCTGTTCTCGGGTAAGCCGCCGCAAGCTGCGAAATCGCCACAGCAGGCGAACAGCTAATTTGTTCTGATTAGCTAACGGCCGGTTTAACACCGGCCGTTAGCTGGCTTAAGCGACTACAGCAACCACTCCACCGGCAACCGCCATACCAGGCGCACCAGCAGACGCTGTATAAAGCGGGTGCGCGGTTCATGCTTATGCACCACCTCGCCCGCTTCGCCTTCATATTCAACCCAGTTCACCCTGCCCCACTTGTCGAGGCGCAGTTTCCAGGCTTTATCGCGCATCCGGCTGATAAACCGTTGATGTACCGAGGTGGCCAGCGTTTCGCTCTCAATCACAAACCCCATTTCGGTATTCAGCACCGCCGAACGCGGGTCAAAATTAAACGAGCCAATAAAGACTTTCTGATTGTCGACGCTAAAGGTTTTAGCATGCAGGCTGGAGCCAGAATTACCGGTTAAACCGCGATCGTGCGGTGCATCGCGATTATCGCTGTGCGGTTTTAATTCATATAACGCAATACCGTGGCGCAGCAATTTTTTGCGCCATTTGGCATAGCCGGCATGCACTACCGACACATCATTGGCCGCCAGCGAGTTGGTAAGAATGGCGATTTTCACCCCTTTACGCTTTAGCGCCAGCAGCTGCGCTACGCCAGCGCGCGTCGGCACAAAATAAGCTGAAATAATATCGAACTGCTGTTGGGGTTTGCCGATCACCTCCAGCATCCGCTGCGGCAACAGCGTGGAAGCCTTCGCCTTGCCCAGCCCTTTACGCGGATCGTCACTCAGTAACCGGGTTCTGGCCCAGATTAGCTCCAGCTCACCACTCTCCAGCCGGGCCACAAACGGGGAAGAGTGCAGACGTTGTAAATATTGCTGAACCTGCGGATTATCACGCCAGGCAGCGGGCAACTGCACCGCCGAAAGCGGATCGTCGCTGCTGCTCTCCACCACCGAATTCAATGCCGAGACTGCCCGGCTGTGCCAGTAGCGCTCAAAATCGGCACTGACCTCTTCCACTACCGGGCCAAGTGCCAGCACGTCGAGATCGGAAAACAACGGCTCATCACCGGTACCAAAATACTCATCGCCGATATTACGCCCACCAACAATGGTAGCCATGCCGTCGACGGTAAAGCTTTTGTTGTGCATTCGCCGGTTAAGCCGGGCAAAATCGGTGAGATAACCGAGCGCACGCAGCGTACGAAAAGAGAAAGGATTAAACAGCCGAATCTGGATATTCGCATGCCGGTTCAGTTCGCTCAGCGTCTCATCCAGCCCCATAGTGTTGTTATCGTCGAGCAGCAGGCGCACTTTTACCCCGCGCCCGGCGGCCTCAAGCAGCGCGCTGAACAATAAACGCCCGGACATATCGTTTTGCCAGATGTAATACTGAATATCGAGGGTGCGTTCAGCCATGGATATCAGCAAATAACGCGAAGCAAACGCATCCAGTCCATCTTCCAGCGGATGAATGCCGCTGTGCAGAGGATGGCGCGCCACCTGCGGCGCAACCGCGCGCGCCAGTCTGGTCTCGCGAGGCTGATTGTCGTTATCAGCGTTGGCAGCAAACGCTTCGACCATGATGATTCCTTATTAAGAGTGATGACGCGTATCGTTTCTGAAATGATTATCTGCCTGAAGAAACCCTGGTGTCATGCGACTCTTCTGATTACTGCATTGGCAGCCATCGTTTTAGCACAAAATAAGCTTGTGACGATCGCACCAGCCAACAAATTCCCCTGCTGGTTGACCGTGATTATACAACCTGCCGGTTGAAAATGAGCGCGGGTGGCGACTAATCGTTGACCGTGACGGGTGACTTGCTCTACCATTCAGAAGATTCTTACCAGGCTAACTACTCGTCATTTCAGCAGAAAAAGCAGGCGGTTACCTTTCCCATACTCCATGGGAACGTGCCATTTTTTCTCCGCTGGACAGGAGTGCAATATCAGGGACGACGATAACTGATTAAACCAGACTATTCGGCTGCTTATTTGCCTTAACGGCATATTCTACATTCGTGCGCTAATGGCGACGGATGACTCATGCTATTAAATAAAATCGTGCATCGCCGCGTGGTATTTTCACGTCGCCAGAAAAAATAAAAATAAACTTTTGCGGAACCTGAAAAAGTTATTACGCCATAAAAAATAACCGGATGATCTATTTTATGGCGGGTTAAAAGGGACAAGGAGAAAAATTGAAACGCTTTCATTTAAGAAAAATCAGCCTGCTGATGGCAGTGGTAACACTGACATCAAGCTGCGCCAGCATACATCAGGCGGGACAAGATTATGGCACCGCAATCGGTTGTATTGGGGGGGCCGCGCTGGGGGGTGGGCTGACTTATCTGATTACCGGCGATGCAAAAAAAGCGCTGGCCGGTGGACTGATTGGCGGCGTGGCAGGCTGCGCAGCGGGAAACGTCTGGCAGAGTCGTGAAAAAGCGCTGGCTCAGATTGCCGCCGATGAGCATATTGCCATCAGCACCCGTCCATTGCAGGCGGACGAAAATAGCAGCAAAAAAACCGTTGGGCTGGTTGCTCAGGTAGAAGACAACGGGATGTTTGATACCAACAGCGCCCAGCTTTCAACGAACGGTCTGCGCCAGGTAAGGAAAATCGCCAGCGCCATGAAAGCAGGAAATCAGGATGGCGTGATTCTGGTGGTCGGCCATACCGATGCCACCGGCAATCCGGCCTGGAACCAACGGTTGTCTGAACAGCGGGCGCAAAATGTCGGGCGCGTGCTGCAACAGGCGGGTATGAATGCGAAAAATCTGTTCTTCCAGGGCGCTGGCTCCTCACGTCCCGTTGCAGATAATCGTACCGATAGCGGTCGCGCCGCCAACCGCCGTGTTGAAATCACCGGCCTGGCCAGTGAAGCACTGTTAAAACAGCGGCTGGAACAGGAAGGCAGCAACCTTGCTTACCTGCACTACGGCACCACCACCACACATAACCCGCCAGCAACAACCGCTAGCGGCGCTAAACGACCAGCCAGCAAAGCGTCCATCAGCCCGCCGACGGTTAAAACCAGCCCTACCCCGGCGCGCAGCGCGACAGCGAAACCGGCAATGCCATCTGAGCGCCCGGTACGCCCGGACACCGCCGCCATCGTTGACTTTGGCGGCCAGGCGGTCGGCAGAGGTATCCAGTCCCTTGCCGCAAATCTCAAACCGCGGACTAACGGATTCAGCCTGATTTCTGACGCCAATGCCAGCGGAGCATTAAGCAGCTGCATGGTGGATAGCGCCCGTGTCGGCGGGCAGGCGAAGAATCTTGCCAGTGGTAAGTCCGTCGAACTGCATCAGACGCGTGAATATCTGGCGGGAATGAATGGTCGCGCCTGGGCCGGATTGGTTAATGGTCATCTGGTCACGCTTTCGCCGGTGAAAGTATTACGCGATGACGTAACTGTCACTGAAAACCCCCGCGTCTATATCACCCGCGACTATCTGTCGAAGAAAAATCGCCAGGCGGATGCGCCGGTTGCGGCGATCGCGAATGCCTGGGAAGGTGAAGACAATATTCTTTACCGCGTCTGGTTACAAAATGACAAACAGCAGGCGATCTCCTGCATCGATTTGTTAGTGCCTAAGGACGCGACCCGCGCCCAGCAGGGACAACTTTTTTATACCAACCACAGTGCAGCCTGGATGGCCGGTTACACCCCGGTACGCAGCTGATTTAAGGGAAAAACATGGAATTATTCCAAAGCGTTGCTGAAGCGATTTCGCTTTATCGTTATATCTTCTGGCCATTACTCGGTTTAATGGCGATGGTCATCATCTTTATTCGTTGGTGGGATCAGGTCAGTTATTTCTTTCTCAATCTGATGAGCGCCATGCCATTTTTTGGCTACGTCGCGCGCCTTGCACGCAGCAATGAGCCACGTCGTCAAGGCACTGGTGGCCACGCCTGGTATCCGGCCGAAGAAGCGATTTGCGCCAAGTACTGGCAACACTATAAAACCTCGAATCTCGGTGCCGATTTCTATCTGCGTTGCGTTAACTATCTGAATAAGGTCGATGAGCGGGGTCGCAAACCGACCGGACCACTGCTCTGGGCTTGCAGTGTGGCGCTGGTCTTGCTGGAAGCCTTTATCTTCGCGCTGGTGCTGTCACCGTTTATTGCCAGCAATATTTCCGCTAACCAGGCCGAATTCTCGGCGGTGGTGGTGTCAGTACTGATTGGTGTCATTCTGGTACCGGCCACCCATTTAATGGGTGCAGAACTGCATAAAAATACCCTGGTAAAGAAAATTCGCTACTGGCATGGTGAAGAACGCCACAGTGGCAATGCCAAAAGCCTGAGCAAAAATACCCAGGTTTCGCTGGAAAACACCCGTGTCGATGATAACGACCCTAACTATCTGCAGATGCTCAACCGTATCACCCACAATGCACGTGTGACGCCGCAGTACTGGGCTACCGGCATTGCGCTGGCGTTAATCCTCTTCTTTGCGGTCGGTGCCTACTTCGTGCGCGCTGCGACGATTAATGCGATGGATACCGAGGCCGTCAACGGCTCGCCATTCAGCCAGCAGGTGTCAGCACCGGTGCAGGACTCTCCCTTTGATCTGCCCGCTGAAGCGGTAGCTGACAATGCCAAAGCCGATCACCAGGCCAGCCAGGAGATCAGCGATAACCGCGTTTTCGCCTCGAAACTGACCTTCATTATTCTGTCGGTGATCTTCGTCGGCGTGCAGCTTATTGGTATTCTGATTGGCCTGTTCCGCTCCTTCGCAGGTATTGATTCTAAGATGGCGGCCAATTATATCGGCGGCTTTAGCGGCTCCGAGGAGTTCGCTGCCTGGCATGCCATGCGCCGTGAGCGGGTTGAACGTGATGCGCAGGAGAAGCTGACCGCCTTGCAAACCCGGCTGGTGATGAAGCGAACCATTAGCCAGAGTGAGCCAGTCAGCACCCTGCCCAGCTTTACTGATTATGTCAGCGGTAAAATGCGCGACAAAGCGCGTACTGATATCGAACTGGCTGCGCATCTGAAAACGCAAAGTGATGAACTGGCATTGCAAGTCCAGCCGTCTGCGCCAGCGCCACAACCCGCCAGCCTGCACGTGCCGGTTGCCGACCCACAGCAGGTGCCTGATGCTGTGGTCACCCGCGAGAGCGGCGTGAATCCGGACAGCGAGGCTGAAAAACAACGTATTCACGCTCTGGGCGATTTGACCTCCTTCAGTGAAACCGAGCTGGAGCTGATTGCCGAGGATCAGGGGATTGCTCCGGCAGCATTAAAAAAACGTCAGCAGGTTCAGGCATTACTCAACAAGGCGCGTGGCGGGAGTGCGGCATGAAAACACTCCTCGCCCTGATGCTGGTCGGTATCAGCTTTGTCAGCCAGGCGGCGGAGCGTAACGACATTCCCAGTTGCTATAGTTTTGCCAAAATGGATGAACATCGCCCGGCTGATAGCGGTCGCGAGCTGGTCGTCATTATCGATCAAACGGTAAAGGTTCCCCTCGGACTGAAAAAATCGGTGTGGAATCAGGTGTTGCGTTATACCCAACCGGGCGATCATGTGATCCTCTATCAGTTCTCCGCGCTGTTGCAGGATAACTATATGAAGCGCGAGTTTGACGGCAAACTGGAGATGCCGTTTACTGACCAGAAAGTGCGCAACAGTCTCGGTATGGACAGCCTGAAGTCGCTCGACGGCTGTCTGCAACAGCAGCAGCAATTTTTTGCCCAGACCATTGGTAAACGTATGGCAGCCAGCTTTGCCGGACAGGGTGACAATATTGCGAAAAGCGAAATTCTCGACAGCCTGAAACGGATCGGTGACGATCTGAAAGACGATCCGGCACCCGGCAAAACGCTGCTGCTGGTCTCCGATATGCTGGAAAACAGTGATTTTGGCAGTTTTTACAGCAACAATCAGATCCGTCTGCTGGCGGCGGATAAAGAGATGGCGCGCGTCACCAAACAACACCTTCTGGCTGACTTTGGCGGCGCGCGGGTGTATGTCGCCGGTGCCGGCCTGATTGACAGCGAGGCAAAAAATAATTACCGCTCCGGTAAAATTATGCAGCAACTGGAAATTTTCTGGCGCGACTATTTTTCCGCTTCACAGGCTACGGTGGTCAGCTTTGGCGCACCGGAATTAACGGTCGATATAAAATAAAACCTCTCACGCGCTTTTATCATTGAAGGCGCATTTCAATCTTCTGGCGCTGGCAGCGTATCTGATTGCTGCCACTGCGCCAGCAGTTTCGCTTAGCACCGTCATTCAGCGGCCAACAAGCATTGCTCCCGGCATTTAGTCTAGACTTAGCGGAAGCTCACGCGACAGCTCATTGCCATGGAGAGATTTCTCATGCCCGTTCAGCCGCATGCCTTGCTGATACAGCGCCACCATCCGCAACTGTTCAGCAGCTTTTTTCAGGGTAGCTTTGCCTGCTCGACCGCCTGCCGGAGTGAAGGCAAGCGCGTTGATCTGGTCGCCAGCAGCGGACACGATATGCTGCTGAATAACGACTACGCGGCGCTGGCCGATCATCAGCTGTTAACCGCTCGCGACGGTGCGCGCTGGCATCTGATTGAACAGCAACCCGGTGACTATGACTGGTCATCATTTACCCCGATGCTGCATGCCGCCGAACGCCATGGCATTGAGGTGATCTGGGAACTGGCGCATTTTGGCTATCCGTCACATCTGGATATCTGGCAACCGGCGTTTATCGACAGTTTTGCCCGCTTCGCCCGCGCCATGGCTGAAGTGATGCGCGACGAGGGTTTCAGCCAGCCCTTTTTCACTCCGATTAACCAAATTTCGTTCTGGTCATGGGCCGGTGCGCAGGTCGCCTGGCTCAATCCCAACGCCAGCGGACGCGGTAAAGAGCTCAAGCTTCAGCTGGTTCGTGCCACCATTGCGGCGATCGAGGCGATTCGCGACGTGCTGCCACAGGCGCGCTTTGTGCTCACCGATCCGCTGGTACACGTGGCGGCAGCGGACGACTCAGCGCAAGCCCAGGCGGATGCCCACCAGCAGCAGCAGGCGCAGTTTGCCGCCTGGGATATGTTGTGCGGACGCCTGCACCCGGAGTTAGGAGGTAAACCGTGCTATCTCGACATTATCGGGCTGAACTACTACCCGGATAATCAGTGGAATACCCGCGAAGAAACGCTGACGCCGGAGCATGCCGGTTACCGGCCGCTCAACCTGTTGCTGGATGAGGTCTGGCAGCGCTATCAACGCCCGTTGCTGTTGGCGGAAACCGGAGCGGAAGGTGAAGCACGGGTCAGCTGGCTGCGCAGTGTAATGGATCAGGTCAATATTGCGCTGGATAACGGTATTGCGCTGGAGGGGGTGTCGATTTATCCGCTGGTGGAATATCCGGCCTGGGCAGACGACCGACGTTCACCCGGTGCGTTGCTGGGATTAGCCGATGCCAATGGCAACCGCACGGTATACGAACCGCTGGCGTTAGAACTGCGCAGCCAGCAAATTAAAATCCGGCGTGACGCTTAAGGTCGCGCCGGATGATCGCTCTTGGTGTAACAGAATTGCGCATCGACAAATTGATCGGAAGGATGACGCACATCGGACAACCAGGTCATGGTGAACAGGACGCAGACACACACCAGACAGGCAGAGAGTAAACCAATCAGGGCAATTAGCTTGTCGTCTCTGTTTTCCATCGTTCAGGTCTCCTTTATCACCGCCAACTCGCTGTAAAACGCATTATGTCATCCACAGCGTAATCATCAGGACGAAGATTATAAGTGTAAAAGAAGTCACTGCAAGTACCACGATGGCAAACTGTGCATCATCCAGGGGAACACGTGGTTCTTTTTCTACATCAGGTGGAGTCAGATTTTTCATTTTGGGTAACACGTAACAAACGCAAAATATGTTTAAAGAGACTTCAGAACGCATGGAATTAAAGCCGCGTAAATCTCTGGTGTGCAAAAATAATCACGATATGTGTCTTGGTGCACATATAAACATAAAAAAAATTAATCTATTGTTATCGCTGTTGTCATATTCTGCTGACGAATCAGGCCTGGCGATATGGCAATCATTAGCGTGCAGTTTAGCATATAACGGCAGTGAAATAACCTGAAATCTGCCTAAAACCGCCTGACCTCCGGCAGCAACCCCTGCCAGGCCGTCAGAAAAACGCTGTCTGTGTCGCGACTTTCACCACCAGGTTTATCAACTGGGCTTAACTGTAACGTGATGCAGTAAGTTTACTGCCATCAAACTGTTCGCTGCCCGTTAAGCAGCTATACAGTATAGCGACACAAATGCGACCGGCGCGGCAAAAAAAAACGGATGGAATTGCTTCCACCCGTTTTTACTTTCTGCAAGCGACTCAGGTCGCTGCTTTACTCATCAGAAGTCGTAACTCATTGAGACTTTCAGAGTACGTGGCTGCCCCTGGTAAATGTAGGTACCACTGTTGTCTACGCTCGCCCAGTAGTCTTCGTTGGTGACGTTATCAACACCGACGCGCCATACCATATCGTTCTCTTGCACTTTCATACTGTAGCGTACACCCAGATCCAGCGTGGTATAGCTGTCCAGCTTTTTGGTATTGGCGGTGTTGGCATACTGCGCACCGTTATGATTAACCAGCGCGGTGGCGGTCAGGCCTTCAACCGGTTTGATATCGTATTCCACACCCAGCACCATATTGTATGAAGGTACGCCCACCGCGTTATTACCATCACTGGTGCCGTTAGCCGTTTTCGTCAGCTTAGCATCAATCCAGCTGGCGCTGCCGTTAACCCGCAGGCCCAGTACCGGCTCACCAAACAGATTCACTTCAAGGCCACGGTTACGCTGTTCGCCATCCAGCATATAGGCATTGTTGGCATTCAGCACCGCTGAAGGTAACTTGATTTCATACAGCGCCAGTGAGCCACCGAAGCGCTGATAATCAAACTTCACGCCGACTTCATTCTGTTTAGAGTGAATGACATCGGTGGTGCTGCCGTAGTTAACCGCGCCACGCGGAGCCGCTGAACCTGGCTGCAGGGACTCAATATGGTTAGCATACAGAGAAATATGCTGCCACGGTTTCACCATCAGGCCAACCGCTGGCGTCCAGCGACTTTCGCCAAAGCGCGCATCGGTATTTTCGGTGGCGGTACCGTAGTTGTATTCACGGGTGACCACTTTCTGATGACGGGTGCCGAGGGTTAACTGCACTTTGTCATCCAGCACGCCAAGGGTATCCGTCAGCAGAATACCCTGAGTACGGGTACGGCCGCGCATACCTGGATCATCCAGATCGCCGCCGGCAAAGTTCAGTTCCGGTGAAGTGATGGCCGGGGTATCATAAATATTGGTCGGTACACCGGTCAGCGCCATATCGTAAGCGGCTTTATGACGCTGGCTGGTCGCTGAGTAACCGAGGTTAACTTTGTGGTTAACAAAGCCGGTATCAAATTTACCGCGAATACCAAACATGCCGCTGTAAGCATCATTGATATTGGTGACATCCATTCGGCCCATGGTGGCGGAGCCGTCAGCGTCGGTTAATTTCGGTGAACCATAAGCGCCGCTCTCATGAGAGTGCTGCGTACCGACGCCGCCATACAGCGTCCAGTTATCGGTCATATCAAATTCGCCGCGCAGCATGGCAAACTGACTTTCCAGATCGCTGTAGACCCATTTCTGACTGGTATTGTGCGTCGCGGAAGGGGCTTCAGGGATAAAATCAACGCCGCTGACGTTCACGCCGATACGACCGCCATGGAAAGTCTGTTTTTGATAGCCCATATCCAGTGAGGAACGCAGGCGATCGCTGCGGTAGTCCAGCCCAACAGAAGCCACGGTGGTACGACGTTTTTCGCCGTGCACGGCGGTATCCCCTTCGCGCTGCAACAGGTTGACTCGTGCGCCAAACTGGTTGTCATCACCAAACCGACGACCGGCATCCAGTGAGGTGCCAATCTGAGAAGCCGAAGTATAATCCACACCGAGGCGGGTCAGCGGCAGATCGTCAGCATGTTTTGGCTCAAGGTTAATCATGCCGCCAACACCGGTACCCGCAGCACCGTTCATCAGCGCATTGGCACCTTTAAACACTTCAACGCGATCGACCATATTGGCAGAAATCACCTGACGCGGCATGATGCCCGCCAGACCACCCAGAGTCATATCGTCGCCGTCCAGCTGGAAACCACGAATACGGTAGCTCTCGCCAAAGTTGCCGTAACCCTGCACGTTCTGCACGGTGGCGTCATTGCGCACCACATCAGCAATGGTTTTCGCCTGCTGATCTTCAATCATCTTCGAGGTGAAACCGACCACATTAAACGGCACATCCATGGCGTTTTGCTGGCCGAGCATCCCCATACGGCCACCGTTAGCAATCTGTCCGTCGAGATAAGCCGGGACTAATTCATCGCCACCGGGATTAAAATTGTTCTCCGGCGTCGCGACCACGGTCATCGTCGCTTCGGTGTTTTTACTGGTGTCAGGCTGAGTTGCCGCGACCGCTGGCAACCCAGCCGCGCTGATGAATACTGCCAGTAATGTACGATTGAATCTTCTGGCAGCAAACAGTGAGCTGTGCATGGTAATTTCCCTAATGGCAAAAGGAGTGATAATCGTTATTATTCAGATTTGCGATTATCCTTAGCGCCCTCACAATTGCAAGCAAAAATCACATTCTGATCGCGGAACTTTTACCCGCCTTTACACTCACCGGAAAGCCCGTCAGGCGCGGCGTAGCAGCCAGATAAACCAAGGCGCACCGAGGAAGGTCGCCAGCAATCCTGCAGGTATCTGATACGGAAAGATTATTACCCGGCCAATTCCATCTGCCAGCAACATTAAGCCTGCGCCCGCAGCAATCGCCACCATTAACTGCGGCATCGCCCGGCGAAAACCGGCCATGCGTGCCAGATGTGGTGCCATCAGACCAATAAAGCTTAACGGCCCGACGCACAGGGTTGCAGCCGCGATTAGCGCCGAAGCCAGCAGCAGGATCAGTATCCGCGACCTTTTCAGCGGAATGCCAATCGCCTGAGCGGTAAAACTGCCTAACGGCAAAATGGTTAACCAACGCGCCAGCAGCGGCGTCAGCAGCAGTAACAACAGCGCCAGTGCCGCCGTCCAGCTGGCCTGCGTGGCGGTCACCCGATAGGTAGAGCCTGACAACCAGCTTAATACCGAACTGATACGCGGATCGCCGCTGACCAGAAACAGCGTCAGAAAAGTGCCATAAACGGTACTCAGCGCCACGCCGGTCAGCAGCATGCGCGTCGGTGACAGTCCGCCGCGTTGCGCCAGCAGCAAAATCACCATCAGCGTCAGCGCCGCCCCCAGACATCCGGCGGGAAACTGCCAGATTACATTATCGCCGGGCACCAAAAACATCAGCAATACCATGGCGCAAGCGGCTCCGGCGCTGACGCCCAACACTTCCGGGCTGGCCATCGCGTTACCGGTCATCCGCTGGATTAGCGTGCCTGCCGCCGCCAGCATCGCACCGGCGGCCAGCGCAGCGACCACGCGCGGCCAGCGGAATTGCCATACCGCCTGACTGTCCACCCAACTGCTCAGAGCGTCGCCGCTAAACAACGCCAGCACAATCATCACCACCATTAGCAGCACAATAGCCATCAGCAGCGCAGGCGTCAGCGCCCTCTCCTTCTGCCGGGCAGGGCTGCGTTCGCTGCCGGACACTTGCTGATGGCGCAAACGCGTCAATAACCACAGCATCACCGGCGCGCCGACCAGCGCGGTGGCCGCACCGGTCGGGATCTCGATCCACACGGTTGCCAGTAACATCACGGCCTGATCGCTAATTAACAGCAATACGGCTCCGGTTAACGTCGACAGCGCCAGTCGTGCGGGCAGCCGTCGCGCGCCAAACAGCCGGGCAATCACCGGCGCAAACAGTCCGATAAAACCGATCACCCCGGCGACGCTGACCAGCATCGCACTCAGTACCACCGCCAGCATCAGGCCGGAAAAACGCACCAGCGCCAGCCGCATCCCGAGATTGCGCACCACGCCATCTTCCAGCCCGAGCAGGTTCAGCGGTCTGATCATCAGTGCTATCAGCAGTACCGCCAGCAACATCCGCGGCCAGAGGAAAGTCACGTTGCTCCAGTCATTCTGGTTGAGCATGCCGCTGCTCCAGATAAACAGACTCTGCAAACGGTCGTGATTAAACAGTGCCAGTAAGCTTTTCACCGCGCCGCAGTACATACCGAGCATCAGCCCGGCGAGGATTAACGTCACCGGCGACATCCGTTTGCCGCTGGCCACCAGCATCACCAGCAGTCCGATCACGATGGCTCCGGCCAGCGTAGCCAGCTGCTGGCCGGTCTCGCCCCAGCTGGCGGCATACAGCGTCGCCAGCGTCAGCCCCAGTTGCGCCCCCGCCGACACGCCAAGGGTTGAGGGTTCGGCCAGTGGATTGCGTAAAATTTGCTGGAACAGCGCGCCCGCCAGCCCCAGCCCGGCTCCCACCAGCAGGGATAACAGGGTGCGCGGTAACATACTGTAGTGAAACAGCATCTGGCTGACATCCCGCTCATCCGGCGAGAAAAACGCCTGACGCCACAGCGGCAGTGCCAGTTGACTGTGAAAATTATTGAAGGTCAGCAGCAGGGCCAACAGTAACATCAGCGGAAAAATCAGGATTCTCATGCGTTCTCCAGCAGCGTCTGCTCAAGCAGCTGGCAAAAACGCATCGCCGAGAAGCTGGCACCGTAAAACCAGACAGCCGGAATCAGATGCAATTTCTCTTCACGGACAAACGGGATGCTGCGCCACAGCGCCGAGTGGGCAATCTGCTGCACCGGGTCGTTATCGCCATGAGTCAGGCCAATGGCGCGCACATTTTTCACCTGCGCGAGGGTTTCGATGCCGACAATCGTACTGCCCCAGTAGCTACTGCCACCCTGCCAGCCATTTTTAAAACCGATCTGATTCATGGCGTCAGCGAACAGGCTGTTATTACCAAATACCATCACCCGACGGCTGTCGAGGAAAGAGAAGATCAGCAGCGGTTCCGCGGCAAACGCGCTGAGGCGCTGGCGATGTTGCCGGAAACGGTTATCCATCAGTTGCAGATGCGCTGCGGCCTGCTGTTGATGGTTAAGCAGCGCGCCGAGGGAGATCAGATCGCGGCGCATCAGAGTCAGCGGCTGGGTTTTACCATCGGTAAAATCGCCGCCCCAGACCGGCGCAATGGATTGCAGCGATGCGGCTGTCGGCCCATAGCCGTTGGAGCGAATAATCAGCGAGGGTTTCAGCCGCTGCATCATTTCGAGATTGGGTTCGGTACGCAAACCGACATCCAGCACGCCGTCCGGCAGCGCCGGTTCTACCAGCCAGCGGTGATAATTGGGAATATCGGCAATCGCCATCGGCGCGATACCCAGTGCCATCAGCAACTCAACCGGTCGCCACTCCAGCACGATAATGCGCGTCAGATCGATCTGTGTTGCCTGGCTAAGTGAGGAAAAAAGCAGTGGCGACAGCGCCATCAGCTTAAGAAACTCGCGCCGATCGGGCGCATCAACCGCAATAGTCATGGAAGCTTAATGATTATTATTCTGATTTGGATGGCTTATTATGCAATAACGCGCGGGGGATGAAAACTATGCAGCTACTGCTTGACGTTCAGGACGGTAGCCACAACGGAAAGTTGGACGCTAACCTGCTGATTTCCATAGGGGCGGCGTTCTCGCCGCCCGTGCCAGGGATTTGTACCCCACATCCTCTCAGCGTGGGAGCCGAAAACGGCTTCCCTACCCACCACCGTTAGCGCCAGCGGCGGAAAATCAGCGAGGTATTGATGCCGCCAAATGCAAAGTTGTTTGACTGGATATAGTCAGTATCAACCTGCCGCACACTGCCGGTGATGTAGTCCAGTTCACCGCAGTCGGCCGCCGGCTCAGTCAGATTCAGCGTCGGCGCAAACCACCCTTCGCGCATCATTTCGATACTCATCCAGGCTTCCAGCGCGCCGCAGGCACCCAGCGTATGACCCAGGTAACTCTTTAATGAAGAGACCGGCGTATGGCGACCAAACACCGCCGCAGTGGCCAGACTTTCCGCGCTATCGCCACGGTCGGTAGCCGTTCCGTGCGCATTAATATAGCCGATATCCCGTGGTGTCAGTCCGGCGCTGCGCAGTGCGCCTTCGATACAGATTTGCATCGTTTCACGCTGCGGCTGGGTAATATGCGCCGCATCGCAGTTGGTATGGAAGCCCACCAGCTCGGCATAGATGGTGGCACCGCGCGCCTGGGCATGCTCCAGCTCTTCCAGAATCAGCGTGCCAGCCCCCTCACCAATCACCAGTCCATCGCGCTTCACGTCAAAGGGTGACGGAGTAGTTTTGGGCGCATCATTGCGCTGACTGGTGGCAAACAGAGTATCGAATACTGCGGCTTCCGACGGGCACAGCTCTTCAGCGCCACCCGCCACCATCACCGTCTGATAACCGTGACGAATCGCCTCCCACGCATAGCCAATTGCCTGACTGCCGGAAGTGCAGGCGCTGGACGTCGGGATCACCCGACCGCGTAAGCCAAAAAACAGCCCGGCATTCACCGCAGTGGTGTGCGGCATCATCTGCACATAGGTGGTGCCGGTAATATTGTTGGTGTGTTTCTCCGTCAGCATGGTGGCGAATTCGCTTACCGGCCCGGTGCTGCCGGTCGAGGAGCCATAAGCAATACCGGTTGCGCCACTGGTTAATACCGGATGGTCGAGCAGATTCGCCTGCTCCAGCGCCAGTTCGCTGGCACGCGTTGCCATCAGCGATACCCGCCCCATCGAGCGAATGCGCTTACGCGTGTAGTGTTCCGGCAAGCTGAAATTGTCGATCGGCGCGCCCAGCAGGGTATGCAGCCCCTGATAAACCTGCCACTCCGGCATCTTTCGCACGGCATTTTGCCCGGTACGCAAACCGGCAGCGACATGTTGCCAGCTCTCGCCAAATGCCGTTACGCCCCCCATACCGGTGACCACCACCCGCCGAATCACAGCATGCCTCCGTTAACCGAAATCACCTGACGGGTGACATAGCCCGCAATATCCGACATCAGATAACTTGCCAGCCCGGCCACTTCATCCGCCGCCCCCATCCGCTTCATCGGGATCATTTTCAGCGCTTCGTCGATCGCCGTCTGCTCCATCTGAATCATGCCGGTATCGATCAGTCCTGGGGCGATACAGTTAACAGTAATCTTGCGTTTCGCCAGCTCAATCGCCAGCGCTTTCGTGGCACCGATAATCCCGGCTTTGGCCGCACTGTAATTAACCTGACCCCGGTTGCCCATTATTCCGGACACGGATGAAAGAGTAATAATCCGGCCGCCTTTACGCAGGCCAATCATCGGCATCACGCAGGGATGAATGACGTTATAGAAACTGTCGAGATTAGTATGGATAACGCCATCCCAGTCCTGCTCGCTCAGCGCCGGGAAAGCACCATCACGGGTGATACCGGCATTGCTGACCACACCGTAATAAGCGCCATGCTGCGCAATATCCTGCTCCAGCTGCTCGCGACACTGCTGGCGATTGGCAATATCAAATCCCAGTACCCGCGCCGAGCCACCGTTCTGCACAATCTGCGCCACGGTCTGCTCTGCGCCCGGGCGATCGCTGTGATAATGGGCAATAAGGGTGAATCCATCCGCCGCCAGACGCAGCGCAATGGCGCGACCAATTCCTTTACTGGCGCCGGTAACTAATACTGAGCGGGTCATGACTGACTGTCCTGTTGCATAAGATAAATAAGTTCCTCGTCGTCAGGCTGGTAAGTATTTAGCCTGCCACTGGCAAAAAGTTCGCCGTTCAGGGAGATTTCACCTTCAAAGCTGGCAATTTTTTCGTCGTGCATCAGCAGCGTGACGTTAATATCCAGCAACGCACCGGCGGGAAACATTGGCTGGTGGCTGCGATAGCCACGGCCACCGAGTAACATCCCCGGCTGCGGTGGGTTATCGCTGAGCTGACGGGCATGCCAGCCCGACCAGACGCCGACTGTTTGCGCGATAATCTCAATGCCAAACCACGCTGGCAGCTCTCCGTCAGCATTCAGAAACGGACCCAGCACGCCGTCTCTACAAACGCGCACCCGGCAATGGGCGGTTTGCTCTGTCACCGCCACCACTTGCTCCACCAGCACCATCGGTGTGGCATGCGGTAAATAGTGCTCAGCGCTTAGAAACTCGGCCATGCGGCACTCCTAAAATCAGGCAGGCATTATTACCGCCAAAGGCAAATGAATTAGACAGGATCCGCGGCTTTTGCAGCGGCTGCGGCGCAGTGATCAGCCCGCAAGGCAGCAGACTGTTATCCGGCTCAGCAGCAGAAAAATCCTGCGGCGGCAGCGGTAAATTACGCGTCAGCAACAGCCAGCACAGCGCCACTTCACAAATTCCCGCTGCACCCAGCGTGTGTCCGGTCAGATGCTTGGTTGAACTGCACGGCACCTGCTCAGCAAAGATCTGATGGATAACTTGCGCTTCCACCTGATCGTTAAGGCGGGTGGCGGTGCCATGCAGATTGATATAGCCGAGATCTGGCGGCTGTAATCCGGCGTGCTGCAACGCCATATGGATGGCACGCTTCGCGCCCTCACCCTGCGGATGCGGGGCCGACATATGATACGCATCGGATGACTCGCCGACGCCCAGCAAGGCCACCGCCTGCGGCTCGCGGGTTAACAGCATCAGCGCCGCGCCTTCGCCGATGGAGATGCCGTCGCGCTGTGCGCTGAACGGCGCGCAGCGCGCAGCCGACAGCGACTCAAGGCTGTCGAAACCGTTGACCGGCATGCGGCTCAGGGTATCGGCACCGCCGACTATCGCCACATCCGCCAGACCGGCTGCAATCAGCCGCTGACCGCTGATAATGGCGCGAGCGCTTGATGAACAGGCGGTCGACAGGGTGTAAGCCGGGCCGCCAAGACCCAGGTATGCCGCCAAAAAGCGCGACGGATCGCCCAGTTCCTGCTGCGCATAGTGGTAGCCCTCGTCAGCGCCGCTGATAAACCGGTCAGCTTCGTCCACCCCGGCGGTGCTGGTGGCTAAGATCACCGCCACCCGGTCTGCACCAAAACGGCTGATGGCGTCATCAACCTCGCTGCGGATCTGCGCCAGCGCCGCCAGTAACAGGCGGTTATTGCGGCTGTTATGCGGTGCCAGTTCAGCCGGTAGCGGCGGCAGTTCGTCATCAACATGACCAATCCAGCAGCTGCGCCCGCCGGTCAGCCAGTCGGCAGCAGGCCGCATGCCAGGCGCATAACCACGCACCAGGTTAGCGGCAATATCATCCAGCGAGTTACCCAGCGCGTTCAGCATGCCCACGGCGGAGAAGTAGATCATGAGGCATCCAGTTGTTGAATAAGGATCTGATAACCAAACGCAAATTGCTGCACGCTAATCGGCTGACGCTGCTCGCCGCGCATCAGGTAACGGATCTCGGTAATCAGCTTGCCGTTGGCATCACGCAGCTGGCGGCGGTCGTCAATATCACGCAGCGTCCAGCCTGCCGGTAGCTGCTTTTGCCACGCCGTCAGCGGCCAGTGGCTGAGCATAATATCCGCCAGAACCTGGCTGGCGGGCGGCATTTCCGGCAGCGCGATCGATTGTTCAGTCTCAATGCCGTTGCTGTCATAACTGACGCGGAACAAACGAATGCCAAGGGATGACAGCCCGACCAGCGTCAGCTGCTGCGGATCAGCACTCAGCATCACCAGCAGTGACTGCTGTTTGCTTTTAAAGTGACCGGTTAACAATTGCTGCTGGTTAAACGGCGGTTCTATGCCTGGCGCGGGTAGCGTCACTTTTACCCCGGGTTTCAACCACGCCTGCGGGCGCGTCGGGTCACTGTGACTGGCGCAGCCGCTGAGCAGCAAGGCGGCCAGCATCGCCATCCACGCTAATTTCATCGTTTTTTCCTTCTGGATTCGGGTAACGCCAGCGGTGCCAATAAAAAGGCGGTAAAAATACCGCTGCATAACACAATGCCAAAGCTGCTGATAGCCTGCGTCTGGCTGAATACCAGCATCCCCAGCGTCAGTAACGTCGTGCTCATCGCCAGCGATACCGCCAGCAGCGAGGTGATCGGCGTACCACGCGGATTACTGAAAAACAGCGTGTAGTTGATGCCAATTCCCAGCACCAGTACCAGAGCCAGCAGTGAAAACAGATTTAGCGAATGACCGCTGAATGCCAGCGCCGCCAGCCCGCCCCCGAGAGATAATACTGAAGGCAGCACGCTGACCAGACCGCGCCGGATACCCAGCCGCAGCATATAGCTGAGGGCGATAAACGCCAGCGCCGCCAGTAACAGCCAGCCGAGCATCACGCGGTAAAAACTGAACAACTGGTCAAAGGTACTTTTGCGATCGATCCACGCCACGCCCGGCAGCGCCTGCGCCAGCTCTGCCAGTTGCGCACTGTTCTGCACGCCGCTGACCGGCACCAGCGCGCCACTGCGGCCATTTGGCAGACTCAGCCATAACAGCCGCCAGCCTTCACTGTTCGGGCTACGCTGCCACGCTTCTGGCGTCACCGTCATTGCGCGCAGGTCAGGTTCGGCGATCTCAACACCCGCCTGCCGGAGCTGCGCCATCACCGTGGGTGCAGCCTGTTTCAGCAGCGCTGCATCACGTTGCTGCTGCGCCTGCGAGGCCAGCGGCAGCAGACGCCAGGAGGTCAGCGACCGCTGCTGCTGTGCATGTTGCAGTTGCGGAGCCAGGGCTTCCAGCCGTTGCAGCGTCTGTTCCGCGCTGTTACCCCACACCATAAACCAGGTCTGATCGGCGCGTTGCCCGGTGAGCTGCGTCAGTTGCGCATCCTGCTGCAACAGCTGCGGCGGCAGCGCCTGCAACTGCGAAATATCGTCATCTACCTTCAGCATCGCCAGGCCGGAGACAGAAATCAGCGCCACCAGCAGCGGTAAGCCGAATTTCAGCCAGCGCTGACGCCGCCAGGCCGCCAGCCAGCGCGCCATCAGCAACATCGCCGGTACCGGACGCACCGGCAAACCGCGCACCAGCCACGGATACCAGCAGACCACCGTCAGACAAGAGGCGGTCAGGCCACTGGCGGCAAATACCGCCAGCTGGCGCAGTCCAGGGAAGGGCGCGAATAACATCATCATATAAGCGATGGCGGCGGTGGCCAGCGCCAGCAGCAGCGCGGGCATCACTTTTTGCAAGCTCTGCTGCGCGCTGACATCGGCACCGTGCACCATGCGTTCGGTCAGGTAATAGAGGGTATAGTCCGCCGAGATGCCGACAATACTGATGCTCATTACCAGCGTCATCAGATGCAGCTCGCCGAAGCACAACAAGGTGATGGTGGTACCGGCCAGCGCGCCAATCGAGACCGACAGCGCACATAACAGCAACGGACGCGGCGAACGAAACACCGAAAATACCAGCAGCAGTACGCCGATTACCGTCGCTACGCCCAGCGTCGCGACATCATGGCGCGCCTGCTGACTGGCAAAATCGCTGTATAACACCGTGCCGCGTGTCAGCAGCCGGGTGTCGGGATACTGTTGTTGCAGGCGGGAGGCCAGGGAGTGTAACTGCTGCACCACCGCATGACTCTGCTGCATATCAAACGAATTGCTCGCCAGTTCACCATGGATAAAATACCACTGACGCCCCTGTTTATCGTGCGCCATCAGCCAGCCATCGCGCAGCGTCAGCTGGCTGGCATTCTGCTGCATCGCCAGTTGAGCGCCGCGCACCAGCAGTAACGGATCGTTCGCCAGCTCCTTGCCGCTGACCCCGGCAAACGCCGAATAGAGCTGCGCCAGAATCCAGTCTGCCTGCGCGCCGCCGCCGTCCGCCAGTCGCTGGCGGGTCGCCGGATCAATCAGACCATTACGCTGCTGCCAGGCAAACTGCCCCCACTGCTGCTGCTGTTGCGCATCCACCGGCCCTTTAACATTTTTTAGCGCCGGCATCGCCTGTAGCGCATGCAGAAAGTCGTCAGCCACCGCCGTATCGCCCTGCTCGCCGGGGCTAATCAGCCAGACCATTTGCCGGTCGAGCCGCTGCATAAATCCCTGTTGTAAATCGTCCGGGATCGCGCCCATCGCCTGTTTGGGTAACAGCGCCAGCACGCTACTGTTGATCGTCGCGCGCGGCAGCAGCAACGCCAGCGTCGCCAGCAGCAGCAGGCAGACGGCGAGCCAGCCGGCCGCCGCAATGCGCAGACGCTCAGAAAACAAAGCGTTGTTTTTCATCTTCGCTTAATGTCCGTGGCGTCAGCTGCTGATTGGTGAAGTGGATATCAGTCACATCGCCCTGTTTATCATTCAGCTCAATAGCATCCAGCTGGCTTTTCCCTTGCAGGGTAATGTTATTAAATAACTTATCCAGCGGAGCGCTTTTTGGCGTCAGGATAATCCGCCAGCGGTCATTCGCCAGCGCGCTAAAATCGATGGCAAAATTTTGCTCCAGCACCGCGCGATCGGCCTGAAACAGTGCGCGCAGCAGATGGTTAAACTGGAACATCTGCGGATTGCTGTCGGCAGTGATAATCTGCGGCGGCTGGCCGTTCATTACCTGCACCATACGCTGCTCATCCAGCACCAGGGTTAACGGAAATGGCTTCGCCTGCTGCCACCACAATCCTTTATCCTGCGCAATTAACAGTTTACCGCTGGATTTCAGCGGCTGCGCCATCCCTTTAATCTCGCGCTGCTGGGTAAAATCGGCGCGCACCACCGGCTGACTGGCAAAGCGCTGTTGCAGTTGATCCAGCGTTACCGCCTGCACATTCAGGCTAAACAGCGCCAGCGCACAGAGAAATCGTTTTCTCATGGCGTCACCCCGAGGCGCTCAAACAGTACCGCAGGCGAAACAAAACTCATCTCCTGCGACGCAATCCCGACCGCCACCTGAATGGTATAACCGGTAGTGGTGCGTTTACCGCTGGCAACATCAAAGATCTGATAAGCGATACGCAGACGATTTTCATACTCTTCGATGGTGGCCTGCACCCGAATACGCTGTTCAAAGCTGAGCGTGCCGCGATATTTCACCCGCGTATCCACCACCGGCCAGAGATAGCCGGATGCTTTCATTTGACGGTAGCCGTAATTAAATTTCGCCAGCAGCGCTTCACGCGCCACCTCAAAATAGCGGAAATAGTTGCCGTGCCACACCACGCCCATCGCATCCACATCGTGGAACGGCACGGTCAGCTCCAGCTCGACAGAAAATCGTGCATCGTTATTCACGCTCACTCCTTGTTCTCCGGTTGCGTGTCAGGCAGCGTCCAGAAATCGAAAAAATTAAACCAGTCGAGCGGCGAAATCAGCGCATAATGCGCCAGCCGACCGGCATAGCGATCCACCGCCTGCTGCAACGCCTGCTGACGGCTGGCGCGCGGCAATAACAGCGGATCGGCAAACGGTTCGCAGTAAATCCGCAGTTTGCCGCGTTGCTTAAGCGCAAACATCAGCAAAACCGGACAACGCAACGCGGCGGCAAGGATAAACGGCCCTTGCGGAAACGGTGCCGGGCGGCCAAGAAATTCACTCCATATCACGCGACGGGAGCCGCCGCGCTGACGGTTAATCGCCGTGCGATCGCCGACAATCGCCACCCATTCACCGGCATCAAGCTTCTGCTGCAACAGGATGGCGGTTTCCGGGCCAATATCGCTGACCGGCAGCAGATTCACCCCTGATAAGGGCGCAATTTCTTCCTGTATCTGACGAAAACGCGGCGCGTTATCGGTAAAGACCAGCGCATTAATTACCAGTCCGCTGACCTGCTGTGCCATTGCGCGACAGGCTTCGATATCACCGAGATGTGACGCGAGAATCAGCCGTCCACCGGGCGCAGCGCCGGTGATCGCCGCTTCGGCTCCCGGCGCAAAATCGATATCTTTTCCCCAGCGCAGATCGCCGCGCCAGCTGGCAATTTTATCCAGCATCGCTTCGCCAAAACGCAGGAAATGAAAATAGCTGCCGAGTGGCGCAGGTAACGGCACCTGCTGCTGCCGGGCATAACCGGCAATCTGTTTTAACCACTGCTGCGAAGCCTGGCGCTGGCTGCGGCCGGTCAGCCAGTAGACGGCAATCACCGGCCAGAGCAACAGTGTAAACACCCCACGGCCAAACCAACGGTAGACCGCCAGCATAAAACGCATTCCGTGCAGCCCTTTACGTTCACTGATGCCTGACCAGTGCTGCTGCCGACGTTTACGCGCCAGCAGTGACGGAATACGCGGTAACATGCCGAAAAACAGTCGGGTATGCATCGATGAAATCCGCAAATTATCGCGCAGCGCGTCGAAGTGCGACAGGCCGTCCGGCGGATAAGTGACCCGCGTGCGGAGAAAGCGGCTGGGGGTGCCTGCCCAATAGAGCCGCACCATGATTTCGGTGTCGAAATCCATGCGTTTGCCGAGGGAACCTTGCCGCAGCAGCGTCATCGTCGCGGCCAGCGGGTAGACGCGAAAACCGCACATGCTGTCTTTCAACGACAGCGAAAGCGTTTCAATCCACACCCAGACATGGGTGGCGTAACGGCCGTACAGGCGGGATTTGGGTATCGAATCATCATAGACTGGCTGGCCGGAAATCAGCGCCTCAGGCCAGGCCGCCGCCTCTGCAAGCATCCGCGGGCAGTCCTCAATCTGGTGCTGGCCATCCGCATCAATCTGTAAGGCATGGCTGTAACCTCGTGCCGCAGCCGCTTCGAGGCCATATTTAACCGCCGCCCCTTTGCCACTGTTTTGCGCCAGCCGCAGCAGCGTGACACCGTCACAAACCAACGCTTCCAGCTGTTGTTGCGTGGCAGCATCGCTGCCATCATCGACAATCAGCAGCGGTAAATTGAAAGGAGCCAGACGTGCCAGCACCGCCGCCATCGTCGCGCCATGGTTATAGCAGGGGATCACCACACAGGGCTTAAATTCCGCGCTTAACACAGGCGAATTTTCCCGCTGCTGGTCACCGACTCTTCACCGTTCAACACCCGCAGATAGCGGAAGCTAAGCTGATTTTTCGCTTCATGCCACTCCAGTTTCAGCTTCAGCAGGCTGCCCGGCAATACCGGCTGCTGGAATTTAATATTCTCTACCGCCGAGAACTGTTTACCGGCGGCCAGACAGCCGATGCCGTAGTGCATGACCCAGTCCAGTTGCGCCACGCCCGGCAGTATAGGTTGCTGCGGAAAATGGCCGTGGAACCAGAACAGATCGGCATCAATTCGCAGTACCACCTCCAGTTGTGTGGCGTGTTGGCTGCGTGACAGTTCAACGGGCAACACTAAACAGCTCCTCTATTTGCGGCCAGGCAGGTTTGCTCTGACTGTTATGCGGGATCACATTGACCACCCGCCAGAAACGCGGTATGGCCACCGGTTCCAGCCAGCGCTGCAACTCCCGCTTCCATTGTAGTTTTAACTGCGCCAGCCGGTCGGCACTGTGCTGTTCGTCAAGCACCAGCACCACGCCAATCCCGTGACGGCCGTAGCGGGTCACCGGCAGCGCCACCGCATCGGTGATGCCAGCAATCGCCAGCAGACGCCGTTCAATTTCACTCAGTGAAATACGTTTATCTTCAATTTTCACCACCCGGTCGTGACGGCCACACAGCTGGAATTTGCCGCTCTCGGCAAATTCCAGCTTATCATCCAGCGGCAAGCCGTCGGATTGTGCAATCAGCGCCGATTGTACCTGCCAGCGCCTTTGTCGATCGCAACTGAATTCAACACCGGCAAACGGCTGCCATAAGCGGCTGGCTTCTGCATGTGAACGCCACGCCAGCACACCGGTTTCCGTGCTGCCGTAAATTTCATCGACCGGCAGCCGACACCAGCTGGCAACCGCAGCAGCAGCCTGATCCGTCAGCATGCCACCGGCAGAGACGATCAGGCGGCAGCAAGGCGCAGTCAGGGAGAGATCGAGGCGGCGTAAAAATGCCGGGCTGCTGATAAAAGCCCACGGACGATCGGCAGGCAGCGCGCTCAGTTGCTCGCTGTACAACAGCTGATAACGGGCAAAGGGCAATCCGAGCGCCATCGGCAGCATAATGCGAAATGTCAGGCCGTACAGATGCTGATGGCTGACCGACGCCACCACACAACAATCCCGTAAACGTTCTCCCCACAGCGCAGCCAGCCACTGCGCTTCAAGATCAAGACCGGCTACCGGCTTTACCACCTGGCGCGGCTCACCGGTCGAACCGGAGGTAAACAGCACCACCTGCGCATCCGGTGCGATAGCCGGCAGTTCAGCGCCGACAGAGTGCATCACCGCGTCCGGCGTTAATTGCGGGCAGAACGGCGCTAACTCAATGTCCGTCAGCAGAGCATCAAAAGTGGCCGACTGCTCCTGCAATAACGACGGGCGACTGTGGCCGGGGATAATCGCGGTCTTTCCGGCATGCAGCGCCGCCAGTAAGCCAACGGTAAACTGATAGCTGTCGTCAAAACAGAGCGCCCAGCGCTGCTCTGGCCGTACAAGCAGCACGGCACATAAGCGCTGAACCTGCTGACGCAGCCGATGCAGCGTCAGCGGCTCTCCATGATGCCAGCAGACCAGATAATCCGGGCGTGACGGGCTGAGCCAGTCGCTGATAGCCAGCGCTCGGGTCATCATCCGACTCGCCTTAGTCTACGCTGACGCAGCAGCCATTCGCTCGCCATCAGGGTGCCCATCAGCAGATAGCTGATGAAGCCATTCCATAGCGTCCACGCGTGCAGATTTCCGGACAGACAGGTAAACGTGGCAACGCTGCCATTAAAGATAAAAAACAGACACCAGATTTGCGTCACCCGGCGCGTCCAGCGCACCGCCTGCGGCGGCAACTGCGGCTCACGCAGCCGAGCCAGACGCTCCACCAGCGGCATCGCACTGAACAGCGATCCGCCAAACAACAGCAGCATCACCAGGTTAACCGCCACCGGATACCACAGCAGCAACTGATGCGCGCGCAGCAGAAAACTGGCGAGACACAATACCGCCCCGGCCAGGGCCAGCAGCTGGCCGCAACGGGCAAACGCCCCACTGCTGCTCCGAATTCCCTGCCAGCGCAGCAGAAACAGCAGCGCCAGTAGCGGTAGCAGCCCGTGCAGTTGCGGATGACTTACCGCCAGCCAGACCAGAAATGGCCAGGCGAAAGTGATCACCCACGGCAGAAGACGCAGCAGTAAGGGCATCAATCAGCCGTTGATGCGTCTTCGCGGATCAACTGGTCAACCGCGTCGACCACATCCTGTACGGTGCGCACGGTTTTAAAGGTTTCTGGCTTAATCTTACGGCCGATGCGTTTTTGCAGATGCACCACCATATCGACGGCATCAATACTGTCGAGTTCCAGATCTTCGTACAGACGCGACGTCGGCTGGATAGCTTCAGCATCCACTTCAAACAGGGTTTCCAGCAGCCCGCTGACTTCCTGATAGATTTCTTGCTTATTCATAGGTCACTCGTTTCGGTAAATGATCAGGCGCGCGGTGCGCTACGTTGGGCAGTAATAAACGCGGCCAGCGAAGCAACCGAATAGAAATGCTGACGCATCTCTTCACTTTCGGCAGAAAGTACCACTCCGTAGCGATTTTTCACCGCCAGACCTAACTCGAGTGCATCGATAGAGTCGAGACCCAGCCCGTCACCAAACAACGGTGCTTCGCTATCGATCTCATCACTGCTGATATCTTCAAGATTCAGCGTATCGATAATCATTTGTTTAATTTCAAGGTTTAATGGGTTCATGCCCGGCTTCCAAATGTTCTGGTGTTAATACTTGCTGCAAATGGCGCGTCAGACGACGTGCTGCCAGCGGCGATGCCGCGTCGTCCTGCGCCATAAATTGTAAGCTGTCGATGCGCTGTTTGACGCTGACAGTAAATACCGGTTTTACCGGCGGAATCTGATACCAGCGGCTCTGCTTATCCAGCATCCGTTGGGTGCAGGTAATATGCACGACGCGCAGTTCACAGCCACAGCGCACCGCAATATTTGCCGCGCCGCGCTGAAGTTCTAATGGCTCGCCGTAACGAGTGCGCGTTCCTTCCGGAAAGATCAGCAGTGTATCGCCGCGCTGTAGACGCTGACGGCTTTCCGGCAACAACGTTTCTGCCTGACTGTTAATCAGGTAATCCGCCGCACGAATCACGCCGCGAAAGAAGATATTATGTTGCAGATCGGCCTTAACCAGGCAGTCCACATCCGGCATCACCGAGGCGATCAGGACATAATCGATCAGTGAAGGATGGTTTGCGACCACCAGACAACCGCGATCGGCCCTCAAGGTTTCGGCACCGTCAATCTGATAGTCGTAAACGCCCATTGCCCGGCAAAAGCGCAGGAAGCAGCGAAAACTAAATGAGATGCTTTTACGTGCCAGCTGACGACGGCGATGCCGGTCGCGCTGAAACAGCAGCAGCAGATTAAACCACACCAGTGACAGCAGCAGTCCGCCGACGCTGAACAGGGTAAAACTGCAGGCGGTCATCAACAATCGCCAGCCGTAGTTCAGGCGCGAGCCGCCGCGACTGCGCGCGGAATCAGACATCATCGCACTCCCAGCACCAGTTAAGTTGCGCACCGTGAATAATAAACTGACGGCGCGCGGCCAGACGCGCATGGAGAAACTGCAAACTTTGCGGCCACGCGCTACTGGCTGACTCATTCACGGCAGCCGTGCTGCAACGCAGCTGCTCGCCGGTTGCCAGCAGCAGCGCAACGGCATACGGCCAGCGCGGCGCATCGGCGGCCAACCACGGTTGGTAGCATTCCGGCACGCTGCCATCGAAATCGACCAGCAACACCTGCTGATAACCTGCACTGTGCAGCGCAGCCACTTCCACCAGCCCCTGCTGGAAGGAGTCGACACCGGCAGCCAGCGAGGTGGCGACAATCGGCGCGCCGGCGGCAATGGTCAGGCTGCCCACCGCCGCATTATGCACCGACATGGCAAAATCCGTCGGCGATACACTCTGCTGTTCCGCCAGCGTGGTGAGAATGCGTAAATTGCGCTCCAGTTCACCGTGGCGGCTGGTAAAAACAATCGCATCAACCTGCTGACGCCGAATCAGTGTCAGTCCACAATCGACGGCGAGTCGGCTGCCGCTACTCAGGCGGCGGGCGGTCATCATCGGTAACTGACGACATTTTGCCAGCGGCAGTGTGGCATCAATGACCGCCTCGTGCTGCGCCCAGTGGTGCCAGTCAGCTGGCTCAGACAGCCCTGGTGCGCTGGCTTGCCAGTCGATGAGATTGAAATGCAGATTCATACCGTTATTCTTCTTCAGACGTCATTCATTGCCGCGAGCCCCAGCATGACGCCAGGAAGCAACTAATACGATCGGATTCCACCGTATTTGCCAGAAATTTGCTGTCAGCAACTGACCCGGTTAATCAGCCATTTTCGGCTGACAAAGTAAAAACTTTAGCCGATATTAACCATCGAATAAAAAACCGTGGTTAAACAGCGATTATTTATGCGCCTGAGCGAAGAGCCGCCGCTGACCAATGAGTTTTGCCAACCTGGGTAACTGATATTGTAATGGGTTACGGTGCGGAAAAGCGCGCGCATAATAGCACCAAAGGTTAAGAAAGGTGAAGCGCGGGATCACAGGCGTGATCTGTCGGCATAAAAGCAACGTTACGCCGACAGATTAATGTTATTTAACTGACGTCACGAGTCTGGCAATTTAACCTGCGATGGCTAATTGTTGCACCTGCTGCCATACACCGTCATCGACCGGGATGCCGTGGCGTAAATTGTCTTCGCGCGTGCTGCGCTGACGCTGTCCCGGCCAGGTTACCGCCGAAATCCCTTCCGCCGGTTGAGAACTGTTTACATAATCGCCAATACTTTGCGCCATGCGTTCAGTGAAATCTCCCCCGCCCAGCTGCTCAGGATCAAAGACCATAAAGATCTGGCTGGCGCCGGTACCGCTGCCGCGCCCCAACCGATCGATTTGCGGTGTGGCATAGCCTGCCGACAATAACGCCGCCATGGCATCCAGCAAAATGGCGAATCCCGAGCCCTTCCAGTAGCCCGCCGGTAAAATACGCATTGAGGCTTCTATCGGGCCGGGCTCACAGGTCAGATTGCCCTGCTGATCATAACCGCCGGGATAGGGCAGACTCTCGCCTTTCAGGCGGGTGACCTGCAACTTGCCATACGAGTATTGTGACATCGCCATATCCAGCACCAGCGGGCCGGGTTTACCCGGTACAGCCATCACAAATGGGTTATTGCCGACACGGGTATCTTTGCCACCCCATGCTGGCATACAGGATTCAGTATTGGTCCAGCAAATTGCGGCCATTCCCTGCTCTGCCGCGCGCCAGCCGTAGCTGCCACCGCGCATCCAGTGGCTGCTGTTGCGCATCGCTACCAGTCCGATACCGTGCTGTTTCGCCAGTTCCATCGCACGCTCTATGGCCAGCAGCGCATTGGTGATCCCCGGCCCCTGATGACCATCCCAAATCTCCATCACTGACAACGCTTTAATCTTTTCTGGCCGCGCATCAGCCCGAACCCAGCCTTTATGCAAATATTCGACAAAGCGCGGCACGCGGTTCAGCCCGTGTGAATAGATCCCATCGCAACTGGATTCGGTATGGATTTGCGCGCAGATCGCCGCCTGCTCTGCCGCCAACCCCGCATTCAGCAGTGCGCGCTCTACGGTGGATTTCATCTCTTCAAAGGCTATTCGCATCATGTTTTATCTCTCTTTGCATCTCTGGGGCGCGGCGCATCGGGTCGATGCTGCGCATGATTGGGTTGTTTCCCCATAACTGAGGATAAGGCCAGCCGGTCAGTTTTTCGGCCACCGCTCTGGCTTCTGCCGAGACCTCAGATGCCGCACCACCCTGTTTGCGACGCTGGATCTCCTCAATTAACAGCGCGTGGTTATGGCGATTCAGACTGAATTTCAGTGAGCTGAACAGCCCGACAGCGAGGAACACTACCGCGCCGATGCCAAACACCAGCGCAATGCCGTGAATCGCTTCGGGGGGTTGCTGTGCCGCGCCCTTACCGGCAAAACCATAAGCCTGAAGTACCATGCCGACGATAAACAGCGCCACCGCCTGTACCGCTTTGCGGACAAAGGTCATCACCCCGGCAAAGATCCCTTCACGGCGTTCGCCGGTCAGCATTTCATCGACATCAGGGATAAAGCTGTAGATATTCCAGCAAACATACTGAGTACCGGAACGCCCCATCCCCATAATCAGCGCCGCCAGCCACATCAGCCATAGCGTGGAGGGCAGTTCAAAGGCATAGATGCTGATAAACAGCGCCACGCTGCTCAGCATAAATAGCTGCGCCAGTTTATAAGCCGCGCCATTGCCAATGCGAATGCACAGCGGTATCCATGCGGCGATACAGAAAAATTGCACTATCGACATAAATGTCATGCCGTTGGCGGCATCGACGGTGCTGTGGCCCAGCACAAAAATAATGTAGTACGCCAGTACCGCACCCAGCACGTCGAGTGCCACATAAGCACCGAGATACATGCCGACATGCTGGCGGAAGGTCCGCACTTTGAAGGTCGACAGCAGCGAACGAAACAGCGCGCTCATATCCCGGCGGAATTCAACTTTTTGCGGTTTGCACTCCAGCTGGATAGGCCGCTCCCAGGTAAACAGGTAGAGGCAAACAATCACAATGGCGAACAGCGTGGCGAAAATAATCCCCATATAAAGGAAGGAGGCGGAGGAGTCCTCGCCAAGTACGGCAATAATCGCTCCCGGAAGCCAGGCGGCGAGAATACCGGCTCCCATGGAGAAGAACATCCGCACGCCGGTGAGCTTAGAACGCACGCGGAAGTCGTGGGTCATCTCCGCCGCCAGCGTTTCGTAAGGCACAATTACCAGCGTATACGCGGCATAAAACAGGATGTAAGTCGCGAGATAATAGCCAAAACCCATATCGCTGACCCACATCACGACATAGCTGATAAACACCAGCGGCGCACCGAGCAAAAAGAAAAAGCCACGACGGCCAAAGCGCTGACCAAGAGCTGTGCGATAAAAGTTATCGGTGACATATCCCATTAGTGGATCGAAAAACGCATCCAGCAGGCGGGCAATAGCAATGACAGCACCGGCCTCCGCCGGACTTAACCCGCCGTAGGTGGTATAGAAGAACATCAGCCAGAGACCCAGCACGGCAAAACTGCCGCCACCGAAAACGTCCCCGCCGCCATACGCCAGCATATTTTTCAGCCCGATAGGCTTTTCCTGCGCACGATTGATCATAACAACCTCGTTGTGCCACCGCGCTTTCGGCGGCGTTATTATGGGTACAGGAAAGTTAGCCATTGGTTTACTACCATACAAGTAATCTTGAATGCTTTATCGGCAGCGATCACATTTTGAGCAGTCGTTTACTTAAAAACTGTGACAGGGACAGGTTTGGCAGAGGAAAAAAGAGGAGAGCCGGCGGCGAAAACGCCGCCGGGCGTGATTATGGCACAGGCTTCCAGCCGCCGCCCAATGCGCGGTAAAGATCGATCTGCGCCAGCAGCAGCGTATTTTTTAACTGCACCACACTGAGCTGGGTGCTGAACAGCGTGCGCTGGGCGTCCAGTTCATCCAGGTAAGAGGCATAGCCATTCTGATAGCGATTGCGGGCAATGCGCAGCGCTTCACTGACGATCGCCTGCTGTTTCTCCAGTTCACTCAGCTGTTCGCCGGTGCGCTGGATTGCATCGATATCGTTATTCACCTCGCTAAAGGCATTGCGCACCACTTTCTCATAGTTGTACAGCGCCTGATTACGGGAGGCCATCGACACATCCACCTGCGCGGTTAAGGCTTCGCGATTCAGCAGCGGAGCCAACACGCTGCCACCCACGCTCCACAGGCGGAACGGATTATCCACCAGCTGATGCAGTACCGAACTTTGCAGCGTACCGGAAGCAGTGAGATTCAGTGACGGCAGCAGATTAGCCTGCGAGGATTGCAGCGTCTTATCTGCCGCCAGCAGCAGGCGTTCAGCCTGCACAATATCCGGCCGCCGCTGTAACAATTCTGACGGCAGCAGTGTCGGCAGTTGCTGCGGCTTAATCTGGTCAAAGTGCGGGGTGCGGGCGATCTGACGCGGATTCATGCCCACCAGTATACTCAGCGCGTTCTCCTGCTCGGTGATTTGATGCTGCAACTGCGGTATCTGCGCTTTGGCGGTTTGATACTCCGACGCCGCCTGCACCCACTCCAGCCGTGAGGTATAACCGGTTTCAAACTGCCGTTTCGCCAGATTTAATGAATTTTCACGCGAAGCCAGCGTCGCCTCGGTGACGCGCAGTTGCTCATCCAGTGCGCAAAGCGTCAGATAGCCGGACGCCACCGAGCTGGCCACCGTCAGTTCCGCTGCTGAGGCGGCTGCCTGCTGCGCGGCCAGTGAATATTGTGCGGCATCAATGCTGCTGCTGCGCGCCCCCCAGATATCGACATCGTAGTTCGCCTGCAACAATCCCTGGAACACCGAGTGATCGCCCGGTAAACCGGTTGCCGCTGAAAGCGTGCGTGCGCGCGTGGCGCTGACGCCAGCATCCAGCGTCGGCAAGTTATCGCCCTGTGCGGCGCGCAGTTGGGCACGATACTGATCGACCCGTGAACGCGCGGTAAGAATATCCGGGTTATTACGCAGCGACTGCTCCACCAGACGATTCATATTGCTGTCGCCAAACGCCTGCCACCAGCTGGCTTCCGGCGTGGCGGCCGGGCCGACCTGGTTACGCCATTCGGCCGGAATCAGCAATGATGCCGGCGCTTTTTCCACCTCAGTGGAACAGGCTGCCAGCGCCAGCGGTATCAGCAGCGCCAGCATACGCGGTTGCCAGCGCATTATGGATTCTCCTGAGCAGCATCAGTATTGATGGTCAGTTGCACCGACATGCCCGGACGCAGCCGCGCATGATTTTCACTGGTGATTTTAATCCGCACCGGAATGCGCTGGGCAATTTTGACAAAGTTACCGGTGGCGTTATCCGGCGAAATGGCACTGAACTCGGAACCGGCCGCCGGTGAGATATACTCCACTTCACCGCTAAAGCGTTCGCCATCCAGCGCATCAACACGGAAAGTGACCGGCAAGCCCGGTTTAACCCGCGCCATCTGCGTCTCTTTCATATTGGCAATCACCCACAGTTGCGCGGGCACCAGGGATGTCAGGCGCGTACCGGCGGTGACATAAGCCCCCTGCCGCACCGCGATCTGTCCAAGCTGCCCGTCGCGTGGCGCAATAATGCGCGTATTATCGAGATCGATTTGCGCCAGTTCCAGCGCCGCTTGCGCATTAGCCACATCGGCTTCCAGTGAGGCGCGATTGACAATCACCGTCTGCAAGTCCTGCCGTGACACATCAAGGGTCGCTTTCGCCTGCTGCACATCGGCGGCGGTCTGGCTGTTACTGGCGCGCGACGCATCGCGCTCACGCACCGATAACGAACCGTCTGATACCAGGTTCTCCACCCGCTTCAGATCCAGCCCGCTTTTTACTGCCTGCGCTTTTGCATTGGTCAGCGCCGCCTGATTGCGCGCAATCACCGCTTCGGCGCTACGACGCTGCTGAATATTGTTCGCCAGTGCGGCTTTTTTCATATCCAGCTGCGCCTGCGCCTGATGAACGCGCTGACGGTAGATGCGGTCATCAATGGTCATCAGCACCTCACCTTGCCTGACCGGCTGGAAATCCAGCACCTTCACTGAGGTGACATAGCCATTAACCTGCGGACTGATAAAGGTGATCTGGCCACGGACATAGGCATTTTCGGTACTCTGCGCGCTGCTGGTAAAAGGCCACAGCTGCCAGGCGTACAAAATCACCAGTACCCCGACAATTGCAATGCCGCTGCCGACAGCAATCGACAAAATACGCAACTTGTTGTTTCTCTCGCGTTCAGAGGCTTGCGCCTGTTCCTGTTGACTCATTTTTAATCCCTGCCAGATTCAGTTATTGCTGGTGTTTGTTGTGCTGCCTGCCGATCACGTTTCGCCTGGCGCCAGTTAAGGTAGCGCAAACGGCTCAAGCGCCACAGCACCCACATCAGGGTGCACAGCGCCATCCCCGCAGTCAGTAAATAGGTATCGTTCCAGGCCAGCACATTGGCCTGCAAGGTGGCCACGGTTTGTAGCTGCACCACGCCCTCGGCATTACGCAGAATGCCGTCGCCAATCAGGCTGTTATACAGCGCGCTATACTGGCTGAGCCGCTCGGTGACATTAGGATCAAGCAGCGACAGCTGGTCACCCAGCAGGCTGGAGTGGTATTTCTCTCGCCAGGTCTGGAAAGTGCCAAGGATCGCCGAGCCAATCAGCCCGCCAAGATTTTGGCTCATACCAAACAGCACCACAAAACTGACCAGGTTTTTCGGTTGCGTCACCACGCCGCCGATACCCAGCAGCATCGCCGGGGCGAGGAAAAAGGCGCTACTGAAACCGAGTAAAAACTGGCTGAAATACATATTATCCGGGCGCGTCAGCGGGTTGGACTGCGCATCCATCAGCGAAGCCACCATCATAATCAACAGTGAAATCACAATTGGCCAGCTCAGGTGGGTGGGTTTAATCGTCAATGCACTGGCAATAATGCCAATGATAACCCCGGCGATAATCGCCAGCGCCAGGCCACGCATCTGATCGTTTTGCAGGCCAATCTGCTGCAAAAATCCAATCGCGCCGGTATTCTGTTCGGCCAGCACCACGCGCATCATAATCATCACAATGCCCAGCCGCACAATGGCTCCGCTGCCCAGCCAGCGGGTATTGATTAACGGATTGGTGCGGTTATGCTCCACCACCACCGCAGCAACAATCAGTACCAGCGCCAACGCCAGGCAGATCCCCAGCCACGGCGTGGTAAACCACCATTCAATGCGCCCCAGCGACAACACGCCGCACAGCAGCGCCATACCCGGAGCCAGCAGCACAAAGGTGAGAAAGTCGGTTTTTTCAAACACCTTATTGCGATCGCCAGGCGGCAGTTTCAGCAGCAAAACACAGCCAAGCGCAATCATTGCCAGCCCCAGCTCAAACAGATACAGCCCGCGCCATTCTTCCAGCTGTAATAACTCGGTGGAAAACAGCCGCGCCAGCGGAATAGCCAGCTGTGAGGCGCAGATACCGATGGTCAGCGCTTTCAGACGATGCTTCGCCGGCCATGCCTGAATCTGGTAATAAATACCCAGTGAACTGAGCGCCGCCCCCACCATGCCATGCGCGGCACGCACGATAATTGCCGAGCTCAGATCGTTGGCAAACAGATGGAAAAACGCCACCAGCACATACAGCACCAGAAAGGCTTCGGTAAAAATACGCAGGCCAAACTGCTGGCGAAATTTCACCAGCAGTAAGTTAATCGAGATATTGCCCATCACATAGACTGCCGGTAGCCAGGCAATCTCATTGGAATACGCGCCAAAAGTGCCCTGTAAATTGGTCAGATTGGCGGTCACCAGCGCGTTACTCAGCGCACCGGTAATGGAAATCAGCAGGCCAATCAGGCCGAAGGCAATACGTTTATGACCGGGGTGGATCGGCGTCGACGGCGATCCCGGCAGCATCGGTTTTTCATGTGGCTGCCAGTCGCGCGGCGCATAAGGGCTATTTTTCGCCACGTCAGTTCGCTCCGGTTGCCGTCAGTAATTGCTGTAACACTTTCTCGGTCACCGCCAGATCCTGTTCATCGATATTGGCTAACAGTTCATTGCGTAGCGCATCGGCTTCGATTTTCACGCGACGAAACACCTCGCTGCCCTGCTCGGTCACCAGCAGCAGCCGCTTACGTCGGTCCTCTTCTGGCTGAACGCGCTGCACCAGATTTTTTCTGACCAGCCGATCGATTAATGGCACCACGCTGGCTTCTTCCAGCCCCAGAACCTGTGCCAGGGCTTTTTGCGTCATGGGTTCATTTTCGCTGGCGATAGTGGCCACCGCTAACCAGCTATTCATACTCAGGCCATTGCCTTTTAAACGCCGGTCGATCGCCAGCCGCCACGCATGGGCGGTAAGGTGAAGCAAACGGGAGAAGTTGCGTTGCTGGGTATCCAACATATAGATGCCTGATGGTTAGATATCTAACTAAATTATAGCCGTCATTATACGCAAGCAAAAAACCCGTTGTGAAGATCACAGCCGGCGGTGATTGTGCACAACGTGGCATATTTCAGGCGGGCAAAAGAAGTTTAGCAGCGAAAGCTAAAACACGGCTTCGCTGCCCTCTTCACTTAGCGGACAGGTGGCTGCGGTGCGAAAACCTTTACCGCCTGCGGGCGAATGGAAAAGTGCGCGGGGGTGGTGCCGACAATTTCGCCATCTGCATTAATCTCATGCGGACGACGGGTGGTGAGGGTTAACACAGTCGCCGGGAAAGCACGCACTTTACGCCATTTTCCCTGCGTACCCCGTCGCAGATAAGGTGCCAGCGCCAGCATCTCCCACCAGTGATTCAGCTCCAGACTGTAAACATCCAGCTGGCCGTCGTCGGGCGCGGCGCTCTGCTCCACCGTCATGCCACCGCCATAGTAGCGGCCGTTACCGACCGAAATTTGCAGGGTTTTCACCTTTTCCTGCTGACCATGGTGATCAATATATACGGTAAACGGACGACTCTGACGGAACAGTTTTAGCGCGGCAAACGCATAACCCAGTACGCCCCAACGCCGTTTCGACGCTGCCGTCAGATTTTTCGCCAGCGAGGCAGAGAAACCGATGCTGGCAACATTAAAAAAAGGCCGCTCGTTGACCATGCCAACATCCAGCTGGCGCAGATTTCCGGCGGCGATTATCGCCACGGCACGGCTCAGATCCTTTGGGATCGCCAGCGTGCGCGCCAGATCGTTCGCAGTTCCCAGCGGCAGAATCCCCAGCGGCAAACCGGTGGCGATTAATGCATTGGCCGCAGCGTTTAGTGAGCCATCACCGCCACCGACAATGATCAGGTCAACATGCCCGGCGCTGGCATAAATCGCCTCGCTTAAGGTTAACGACGGATCGGGATGAACAATCTCAATATCATGCTGGCGCAGAGCGGCCATCGCCATATCGGCAGAGCGTGCGCCATTGCGTGACTGACGGTTAATGAAAAGTAGCGCTCGACGCGACATGTTACTTGCCCTTCGGTTAACAGAAGCGCAATTAGACCCGCCTGCCCCGACGCGCTCAAGCGGGCTTTAATTGCATTACATTGGCTGACATTTCATTACGTTACCTTGAAGATGATGTGTCGTGGCGACAGCACTTGCCAGCCAGCCTGCAACGGTTAGTATTGTCAAATCGAATATCAGTCTATTTAACAGTGAAAAAATGAATCGCTATCCGATGTTCAGTCCGCAGCAGTTACTGAGTTTTGTTGCCGTTTGTGAAAGCGGCAGCTTTACCCGCGCCGCCGAGCGGGTGTTTCTCTCGCAGTCGACGGTCAGTCAGCAGGTGCGCCGACTGGAGGAGATGTTGGGCAAAGCGCTGCTGGAGCGCTCGTCACATCAGGTGTTGCTGACCGAGGAAGGCGAAAAACTGCTGGGCTATGCACGGCGAATTATTGCGCTAAATGGTGAAGCGCATGATGCGCTGACCGATCTGTGGCGCGACGGCGTGGTACGGCTCGGCATGCCGGAAGATTTTGCGGCGCCCACCACTGCGCTACTGGCCGAGTTCAGCCGCACACATCCGCAGCTGCGGCTGGATGTCTCCAGTGGATTAAGTAATGAGCTGCGCAGCGCCTGGCATCGGGAAGAGCTGGATATCATTCTGATTAAACAAGCCAGAGGCGAGAAACCGAAAGCGGCACGCAGTGAACCGCTGTTATGGCTGGACAGCGCCGAATGGCCCACTTTTGAGCAGTCGCCGGTGCCGCTGGTACTGTTTCCACAAAACGGTTTATATCGTGATGAGCTGTGTCAGGCGATGGATGCGCTGGGCCGCCGCTGGCGCATCAGTTACAGCAGCGCCAGCCTCGCGGCACTGGTTGCCGCCAGCGCTGCCGGTCTTGGCGTCACCTTACTGCCCGCCAGCTGCCGTTTGCCGCAGCACCGAATTCTGGGCGTAGAAAGCACCCTGCCGCCGGTTGATAATTTTGAGCTGGCGCTGTTTTATCGCGATAACGCCTCTGCGGCGCAGCTGGAGCTGGCAGAAAAACTGCGGCAATTTTGCCAGCTGACTTAGCAGTGCATTTTCCACTGATAACCAGTGGAAAATATCACAGCCAGCGGTCGCCGATTCTTTTAGGGTGATAAGGCTATGCAAACCCTTTCCATTCGCCTGATTAAGGAAATCGATGTGCAAAACCCGCAACAACCGAGTCGCAGAAACTTTCTCTCACAAAGTGCCAGAGTTACCGCTGGCGGCGTGTTACTGGCATCCGGCATGGCGGGAGCCGCGCCCGCTCCGGCAAACAATGTAACTTGTACTGATGATCCGCGCCGGGTAACGCAGTTTGACGCCAGCCACTATCTGCTGCGCAATGTGCGACTGGAAGAGGGTTTCGAACGCGAGGGGGAGATGATTATCGGCACCCGCACCGGGCTGTGGACGCTGGAGATCAACCACGGCAAGATTGTCGCACTTCAGCCCGCTAACTCTGCAACTGACAGCCAACTGCCAGCCTATGATGCCGGTGGCTTGTTACTGTTACCCGCCACCCGCGATATGCATATCCATCTTGATAAGACCTTTTACGGCGGCCCGTGGCAGGCACCGAGACCGCGTAAAGGCAAAACGATTATGGATATGATTGCACGCGAACAGCAATTAATCCCGCAGTTGCTGCCCACCTCGGTGGCGCGCGCTGAAGCGATCATCGACTTGCTACATGCCAAAGGCACTACGGTGGCTCGCAGCCATTGTAATATCGATCCGGTTAGCGGACTGAAAAGTCTCGAACATCTGCAAATTGCGCTGGAAAAACATCGTAATGACTTCAGTTGTGAAATTGTCGCTTTCCCACAGCATGGTTTACTGCACTCACAGGTCGACGGTCTGATGCGTGAAGCGATGCAGATGGGCGTGCAGTTTGTGGGCGGCCTCGATCCAACCAATGTTGATGGTGCGATGGAAAAATCGCTCGACGCGATGTTCCGCATTGCGCTCGACACCAATACCGGCGTGGATATTCATCTGCATGAAACCAGCCCGGCTGGCGTAGCGGCCGTCAAATATATGATTAAAACCGTTAAAGAAAACCCGCAGCTGAAAGGTAAAGTCACGCTCAGTCACGGCTTTGCGCTGGCCACACTCAGTGGCGATGAGCTGGATACCGTGATTCGTGGCATGGCTGAGCAGCAGTTTAGCGTCGCGTCGACCATTCCGTTGGGGAAGCTGACCATGCCGCTGCCGCAATTGAGTGCGCAAGGCGTGAACGTCATGACCGGCACTGACAGCGTTGTCGATCACTGGTCGCCGTTTGGCAGCGGCAGCATGCTGGAAAAAGCCAGCCTGTATGCGCAGCTGTACGGTAATTCTGACGAATTTGGCCTGACGCGTTCACTGGCGATCGCCACCGGCGACGTGCTGCCACTGGATAACAACGGCAAGCGTCAGTGGCCTGCGGTGAATGATGACGCTGAGATGATTCTGGTTGATGCCAGCTGCTCTGCCGAAGCGGTGGCGCGCGTTTCAGACGTAAAAGCCACATTCCATCAGGGCCGGTTAGTGTTTGGCGGTGTGACTCAGGCTTAACCCTTTCCGGCACGCTACACACCTAATCTCGCTGGCGTAGCGTGCCGGTCAATTTATCGCCGCCGGAAGATTTTCAAAGAACCTGGCTGACAGTACAGTATCCAGCCTGGTGAAAATCATCCGGGAATATAAAGTCGGGCTAATAGTATTTAATGATAATTAATAATTGTTATATTTAATCAGCTCCAAATTATATTATGACCACCTCCCCCGCCATTTAAGCTTTCGTTATCCTGAGCATCACACCGTTTCTGATAAACCCTGGTCTTAATTTTTGACTCATATTTCCGGAACCAGACCACTAAATTAATCCATTCCATGACCAGCCGGGCAATTCCTGTAGCACAAAAATAACCAACTTACATTTCAGTTGATTATATCCTGCCACTGTGTTTTTATTTCTGCACATTTTATGGCTCCCATTCCTTGTTATCGCAACAATTAAGCACCTGTATTCGTGAGCACTCCCCGGCTAATGGATTGGTTTGCTGTGCCAGCATATTTCTTACAGGAATAAAGTATGAGTAACATCATTTATAAAAGCGATATGCTGCAACCGCATACGCCCTCACTGACCGGTCATTTACCCGATAAAGATGATGATCTCGATTTAATTAGCTTTCTCACTATTATTTTGCAACGTAAAACCACGATTATCGTCACCACGTTGCTGGCAGTGGTGCTGGGTGTTGGCTGTAGTTTGCTGTTGACCCCACGCTGGACCAGTCACGCCATTATTGTGGCGCCCTCACCAAAAGAGTTACGCAGTATGGATAAAACCATCACGCAGTTAGCCGTATTGGGGATTTCTGCCGATATCACTCCCGACTCTTTGCTCTCCGATTTTATGCGTAACTTTGACTCACGCGACCTGCGTGAGAAGTACCTGGTCAATACTCATTACTTTACACAACTGGTGAAAGAACAACAGGGTTCACCACAGGAAACCAGCCGTCTGATTGACACTATTCTTGATGGCAATATTGCTTCCCACAGTTCCGGCCAGGATAAAGCCGAAGATAAAAAAGAGTATCGCTATTATAAGGTTAGCTATACTGCGGAAAACGCTACGGCGGCACGTGATTTGCTGGAAGGTTATATCAGCTATGTTACGCAAGTTGTCGAGGATGAGCTGCATCAGAAAATCAATTATCAGGTCGACCTGCTGAAAGGCAAAGCACAAGGCGAATATGAGCTGGATCTGGCACGGGCAGAAAATGCCCATCAGGTTAAGCTGCAGCGTCTGAACTATGCCTTATCGATTGCCAACTCCGCTGGCCTGAAACACCCGTCCTGGAGCAATGGCAGCAGCATTAAGGACGACCCGGATTACTCTGTGACTCTCGGGGCAAATGGCCTCCTGCGTAAACTGGAAATTGAACGCTCACTACAGGATGTTGCGCAGCTCAATCCGGATCTGCTTAATCGCCGTCTGTATATTGGTCAGCTTAATGCACTGAAAATCAATGAGATGGAAATTCTTCCGTTCAAATATATGCGTCAGCCTTATGAGCCGCTGAAACAGGATAAATCGCAGCGCAAGCTGCTGATTATCTTGTTCGCGTTGGCCGGAATACTGGGTAGTAGCGGATATGTGCTGATCAATACAAAAATCAGGCAGCGTGCAGAACTACAGCTTCCCGGCGCAGGTTAATGCCAGTTGGAATAACCTCTCAGCCGCTCACGCTTCTGCTTCTGCTTCACGGGCGGCAGCTTCGCCGCCCGAACTGATGATTCACACCCTTCATCGGCACTGCACGCAGTGTCAATGCACCGGACAAGGCCAACGATGAGTCATACCCAAAGCCTGTAGCAGTATGAAAACCAACATCGCCGCAAAAAACAGTGAAGTCAGCGCCGCCAGTGCGCCCGTTACGATTTTTACGATAGCTGAATACGTCATAGTGCGTCCCCACTAAATTTCAGTCAGAAATGACCTCGCCAGTAAACCTTAGCCAGCCCGCTTTGCGCCGTAAGGTTCCATACCAGCCGGTTTTAACATATAAGCAACATTAATAAGTATTGCTTAAGTGTATAAGGTAGATCATCATCATAAAAAGTAGGGGATTGAACGCAATATGATCTGTAAATTTTTGTAAGTAATAAATTTAACTTAATGAAAAATATGACTTTTAATTCTGATTTAAAACTTTTAATTACAGCAGAAATCTATTACTCAGCAGAGGAGCAGCGTTTAATCTTATCGCTACAATTTATCAAGGATGTAATGGAAGGGCATTAAACGCGGGATTTCAGGCAGAAAAAAACCGCCTTTCGGCGGTTACGACATTACTACATATTGCTTTGATTTATTCTTTCTAATCTTCACTGTTCAGTCAGGCTGACATTTTACTCATTTTTTTGTCATCTTAACGGAACCGATTAGCGTTCTGGCCGTTATTTCACTGCGGCATTTACACGCAAACTTTCCAGAAACAATGGCGATAATCCTATCATTCCGGTCGTTTTTTTTCAATAACTTTAGTAAGGGAATCAGCCAGTCTGACGCGTGCTCATCCGGGAAAAAGTGCTGGCGCAGGCCGCAGAGCAGGCTTACTGGGTGGCAGCAGCGCATATTGCCTTCCCGGGGCTCGGGCATGGGAAGAAAGAGGCTGAAGGCTATCGCCGGGTCGCGTCGAATGATACCCCGCAACTGGCACATTGATTTATCAGCGTGCACCCGCCCGGTGCACGCTAAGTATTATTGGGATTGCGGCTGACTCCCCTGTCTGAACTCCGCTTTCAGCAGCCCAAATACCCAGTCATCCTGCCAACGGCTATGCAGGAAATAACTCTCCCGCAATGTACCTTCCTGCACAAAGCCCGCTTTTTCCAGCAGCGCTTTTGAGGCCAGATTTCCGGCCGTTACCGTCGCGGTTAATTTGCGAAAATTCGGTAGCGAAAATGCCCTTTCACACAGCGCCCGCAGCGACTCGATGCCGTAACCTTTGCCCTGAAAGGCGCTCGCCAGCAGAAAGCCGACTTCTGCCACGCCCGCGCCGCGATCAATAAAACCCGTCACCCCCACCGGGGTATCATCCTCTTTTTTACGCATCACCAGGCACAGCCAGTGCGTGCTACCGGGCGTCCAGCGTGGCAAACGGATATCAAATGACTGGCGGCGTATCTGATCCTCATTGCGTGGATCAGACACATAACGCATCACCTGTGGATCAAGGTTGAGCGCGCAGAAAAACGGCCAGTCCTGTGGGCTGAGGGGGTGATAGTTCAGTCGGGAGGAGTATATTTGCATGGCTATTCTTTTAATTTAACATTCTGATTTATGACATAAAGTTAACATCAAAATTATTACGCGAAAAGTGCCGTGGCTTTGGTGAAAACTCACTGCCTGTTGCCGTGATACAGCGGTTTCTGTGATATACTGCCCATCCCGGAAATTTTGCAGATGAAATCAGAAGACACGCTTGACTGGTATCCAGCCCAGCTCCCACCGGTAAAAATCATTCTTGGCAACGCCATTCTTGAGATTTGCAAACTTGGCCGTCCGATCAATACCCGCACGCTGCTGGAGTATCTGCAAGTCGCCCAGAATAACCAAAAGCGCCGCGACGACAAAATTGCCATGCAGACAGCGATTGATGTGCTCCGAGACAATCAGCGTATCAATGGTCGGTTGTAAAGTGTTCTGCCATAACGCCTTAATCCGCCAGCCAACACCCCTGATAGCTTATTAACATTTTCTGACATGTAAAACTATGATTCATAACAACAGGTTATAATTAGATCCGCCAGCCGCGCTTGCGCTCCTCATGCTGACTGCCAGGGTTAATACAGTGTTTTAACCCACAAAAGCAGCGAACAAGGAGTCATAAATGGCACGTTTTCAGCAAAAAGTCGTGGTTGTCACAGGTGCCGGTTCAGGTATTGGTGCCGCTACAGCGAAACGCTTTGCCAGTGAGGGCGCGGCGGTGGTGTTAGTCGGCCGCACCCAGCAGAAACTGGAAAAAACCCTGGCGACACTGCCCCCCGGCAATCATCTGGTTGCCCCCTGTGATGTGGGCGAGGCAGACCAGATTGAAACCCTGTCACGCAGCGTGCTGGAAAAATATGGTCAGGTTGACGTCCTGGTCAATAATGCCGGGGTGATTGTTCAGGGGCGCATCCATGAAGTGGCGCTCGACGACTGGAAACAGTTGATGAAAGTGGATCTGGACGGCGTTTTCCACTGCATTCACTACTTTATGCCCGCACTGTTAAGCAGCAAAGGTAATGTGGTGAATATCTCCTCCGTCTCAGGTTTAGGCGGCGACTGGGGAATGAGCGTCTACAATGCCGCTAAAGGTGCAGTCACCAACTTTACCCGCGCGCTGGCGATGGACTACGGCACCGATGGCGTGCGCGTCAATGCCGTCTGCCCCGGTTTCACCCTTACTGAGCTGACGGAAGAAGTGGAAAGTAATCAGCAATTACTGAATAAGTTTTACGAACGTATTCCGCTGGCTCGCGCCGGTAAACCTGAAGATATCGCCGCGGCGGTGACCTTTATCGCCAGCGATGACGCGCGTTATATTACCGGGGTTAATTTGCCGGTTGATGGCGGACTGACAGCATCCAACGGCCAGCCTAAGCAGGCATAATCGCGTAAACGCCAGGCGGCACAAGGTGTCGTCTGCTGTTTTCACCCTGCCCCTGCTTGCGCCGTTTTTTCTGGCTGGAATGAAAATAAATTACGCAAGTGCTTGACGCTGATGCGTCATATACAATAAAAAAAGAAACTGTCAGGGGAGTCTCGCCGAAGAGACTGAGAGGCTAATAGCGATTTATCGCGGTTTAGCGACCCTTCGAACCTGACCCAGTTGATACTGGCGTAGGAAGACCTGTCTCTTGCTCTCCGTTCTCAAGAGATACCGATCGCGCAGGCGTGCATTCAACTGTTCGCGATCTTCTCCCTTCTCTGTGTCACGGGTCTCATAAGTTATCTGAGAGGCCGAAATGCACCTTTGTTATCCCCTCCCTCGCGCCGATGCCGGAGCTCAGTTATGAGCCACTGGTCGGTCATTGGTAGCGGAGTCTCCGGGCTATGTATCGCGACGATGCTGGCAAAACACGGGGAAAAACTTGAAGTCATCACCGCCGAACATCATTGCCCCGCCTCGCACTGGGCTGGCGGCATGCTGGCTCCTTACTGCGAAGGCGAAAGTGCACCTGAACAGGTGGTGAATTGGGGCCAGCGCTCGGCTGACTGGTGGCAGCAACACGTCAGTGGCGTCGAGCGCCAGGGAACTCTGGTGGTGGCTCCGCCGCGCGACAGCATGGAACTCACCCGTTTCGCCAGCATGACCCGCGCACATCAGTGGGTTTCCCCTGGCGATATTGAGGACAGATTATCCGGCAGATTTTCCCGCGGTCTCTGGTTTCCCTCTGAAGCCCATCTTGATCCGCGCCATGCGCTGAAGGAACTGCGCGACAAGTTATTACAGTCGGGCATCCGTTTTCACAACGGCAAACCGACCGGTAAAGTGATCGACTGCCGTGGCATGCAGGCGATTGACGCGCTGCCGGATCTCCGAGCAGTACGTGGCGAAATGCTGATATTACACAGCCCTGAAATTCACTTCTCCCGCCCGATCCGATTATTGCATCCTCGCTTCCCCTGTTACCTGGTTCCCCGTACCGAGGGACGCTTTATGCTGGGCGCAACCATGGTTGAGAGCAATGACAGCGGGCCGATTACCGCCCGCGCCACGATGGAACTGCTCAGCGCGGCATATGCGATCGATCCCGCTTTCGCCGAAGCCAAAATTGTCGAAACCGGCAGCGGTTTACGCCCATCGTGGCGCAATAATTTACCGGAAATCCGCTATCGGGACGGTGTTTTCTATCTTAATGGCATGTTCCGACACGGGTTTTTACTGGCACCGATTATGGCGGAAAAACTGATACAGCAACTGGCACAGGAGACACAGCATTGAAAATTGAATTAAATGGTCAGGTCATTAATACCGAAGCCAGCACGCTGGCAGAATTACTGCACCTGCAACAAATTGATATCAGCTGCGTGGCCTGTGCCTTAAACGGACATTTTATTCCGCGCGGCCAGTATGCCACCCAACCGATTGAAGCGGGTTGTCAGCTGGAAGTGCTGGCACCGATGCAGGGAGGTTAAGATGATGCTGTATGATTTTCAGCCGCAGTCACCGTTTTTATTAGGTACCGCCGGTTATCCGTCACCTGAAATACTCCAGCAGGCTATCGAAGCCTCCGGCACCGAAATTATCACCGTCAGCTTACGTCGTGAGGGGGCAACCGGCGGCGCTTTCCGCGATCTGCTGACGCAACTGGATAAGCGCATTCTGCCGAATACGGCCGGTTGTCACTCGGTAAAAGAGGCGGTTACCACCGCACATATGGCGCGTGAGCTGTTTAATACCCGTTGGATAAAACTGGAAGTGATTGGTCATGCCGATACGTTGCAACCGGATCCTTTTGCACTGGTTGAAGCCGCCACGATTTTATGTGCTGAGGGCTTCGAGGTTTTCCCCTATACCACCGAGGATCTGATTATCGGCGAAAAACTGCTTGAGGCTGGCTGCCAGTTACTGATGCCCTGGGGTGCGCCGATTGGTTCGGGACAGGGTCTGCGTAACCCGGAAGGCTTGCGCACCATGCGTGCCTGGTTTAACGATATTCCACTGATTATTGATGCCGGAATAGGTGCACCAAGCCAGGCGGCGCAGGCAATGGAGATGGGATTTGACGGCATTCTGCTGAATACCGCCGTTGCCAAAGCTCGCGATCCGGTACGGATGGCCGCGGCGTTTCAGGATGCGATTCGTGCAGGGCAGCAGGCGTGGCAAGCCGGACTGATGGAGAAGCGTGATATGGCGGTGGCGTCCACCCCGATCTTTGGTCTGGCGGAGTTTAACTGAGATGAAAAAATCAGTCAGCAGGTGCAGCCTGTGAGCCGGTATCAACGGCAGACCATGCTGCCCGAAGTGGGTCCGCAGGGCGAACAACGCCTGGCACAGGCGCGGGTGCTGGTGGTCGGTGCGGGAGGTCTTGGCTCGGTGATTCTGCCGCTGCTGGCCGGTGCCGGTGTCGGCTATCTGCGTATCTATGATGCGGATAAGGTTGAACTGCATAACCTGCACCGCCAGACGCTGTTTAGCATGAACGATCTGCATTTGCCGAAGGTGGTCTGTGCCAGTCGCGCACTCAGCAAGCTGAATCCAGAGTGCCAGGTTGAGGCCGTATCACAACGGCTTTGCGGCAGCAATCTGGCAGACGCGCTGGCCGATATCGATTTGGTGATCGACGCAGCGGATAATTTTGCCGTGACTTATCAGTTATCCGATGCCTGTTATCCCCTCAGCTTGCCGCTGATCAGCGCGTCTGCACTCGGGCGGCAAGGCTATCTGGGCGGATTTTGCGCCACGGCACCAAGTTATCGGGCAGTGTTTCCCAGCCTGCCGAAAGCCGCGGCGAATTGTAATACTGCGGGGGTAATGGGGCCGGCCGTCTCAACCCTCGGTGCTATGCAGGCGCAGATGGCGCTAAGCGTGTTGCTGGAACTGTCACCGTCCCCCTTGGGATGCGTGGTGAATTGTGATTTTGTGCGCTGGCATTTCAGCCAGTTTCGCTTTGATGGCGCGCCCGAACCCAGCGAACCCGTGGTGCCGTTTATCGATAGCGGCATGTTAGATGCCAGAGACTGTATTGTGGAATTACGCAGTGACGAAGAAGCGCCGCTCAGCGTCGCCGCCAGTGTTATTCGGCTGCTGCCCCGGCAAATGGCTGACTGGCAGCCCCCTGCCGATCGCCGGATTGTACTGGTATGCGCCAGCGGGATACGCGCCGCGCGCGCCGCCAGCGAGCTGGAGCAGCGCGGTTACCGACAACTGGCTATTTTGCCCGCCGATCACTCCCAGGGCTAAGCCTGCGCAGGGAATTACCCTGCGCGGGATAACTGGCGGCGCACGGCAATTTGCTCGGCCTGCTGCAACAACTCCTGCAGGTCATCTTCATCGATATCGAGCAATTGCCCCTTCATCAGCGCTTCATGCAGATCATGACGGGTAATCGGCACATCCATGGCAACCGGCTGCGGTTTGGCTTCTGTCGCTGCCAGCGGATGCGGGTAGCGACGGCCTGCGAGGTTATTAAATACGATCGCCAGCAGCGCCAATGACACCGAGTTAAGCAATACCGGGGTGAAGGCAAAAAGATAGCCGGCCTGGTGGGTGGTAGCTCCGCCCAGTATCACGGTTAATGCTACCGCGCCGCCCGGCGGATGCAGACAGCGCAGCTGGAACATCAACGCAATGGCCAGGCAGGCGGCAACGCCACAGGCAACCGCCGGATTGCTGATCCACATACTGACGGTGACACCGGTCAGCGCAGAGATAAAATTGCCGCCAACTACCGACCACGGCTGTGCCAGTGGGCTGTTCGGTACGCCAAACAACAACACCGCAGAGGCGCCCATCGGTGCCACAAACCAGAGATTGACCTCTCCCAGCAACCAGTGGCTAAACAAGCTGGTGATGGCCAGGCCTATTCCCGCCCCCAGACTGGCCAGCAGTATCTGTTTGCGCGCCACGGCCAGCGGATGCGGCCACAGCCGCCCTAAAAAGAGGGTTAATTTTTCCTTCCGGCTGGAGGGGGGTTGTTGTTTCATTACTTATGTCGCTCAGTCATAACAAAATCTTATCGCAGAAGGCGAGGATTTTCCCTGATTGACGGCGCGGTAACAACCTGAATAAATTTGTGGTTAATACGCTTTACCGTGGGATAACACCGGCTGGCCTGATTTAACCTGCGGCTGACTGACCTTTTCAAGCAACAATCCGGCAGCCGGAGAGAGCATGCCAGCACGATAGCAGTATGCCAGTTCAAAACTCGCCTCCGCCGACGCCAGCGGGAAATAGCGGATTTTATCACTGCGAAAGCGCGACATACTGGCTGGCACAATGGAAACGCCAGTGCCAATCGCCACCAGCGACAGTACCGCATGCATACCGTGTGCTTCCTGAACGGTCTGCGGGACAAATCCGGCATCGGTGCAGAGTTTAACCACCCGATGATAAAACCCTCGCCCCTCGCGCGCTGGCCACAGCACAAAATCTTCATCTTTCAGCTCAGCCAGCGTGAGCGCAGGGTGCGCCGCCAGGGGATGGCCTCTGGCAATGGCGATCGCCAGTCGGTCGCTATCGAAAGGCAGCAGTCGAAAATCCTCAGCCTCGCTGATCGGCGGAATGACCAGCGCGATATCCAGACTGCCGTTGCGGATGAGAGAGATCTGTTGTGAAGAGGTGCTTTCAATCAGTTCCAGCCTAATTTGCGGAAATTGCTGGCGAAACTGTCGGATAAATTCAGGAAAACGGCCATACAGCGCACTGCCAACATAACCCAGACGCAGATGTCCGGCATGGCCGTTCGCCGTGTCACGCGTCAGCTGTATCGCCTGATCAAACTGCTGGAGGACTCTTTTCGCTTCCAGCAGCAAAACCTTGCCAGCGGCGGTCAGCCCGGCGGTGCGATTCTCCCGCAGGATCAGCGGCGCACCGATCTCTTCTTCCAGCTTGCGGATCGCGGCGGTCAGCGGAGGCTGTGACATATTGAGACGTTTAGCCGCGCGATGAAAATGCAGTTCTTCGGCCACAGCAACAAACTGGCGTAGCTGACGTAAATCAGGCATGGTGCGGCGTCTCCGTTATCAGGGCCAGGGCAAAGCCAGCAGGCTGCCGGACAGAGGGCAGGCGGCCAGGCTGCTCTCGCTCAGCCCGAGAGTGGCTGATGTGACGAAAAGTGTATCGTAATCCGCAGAGAATGCGCAGCTTGTTGGCCGGGGAACCGGCAGAGCATATCTTTTCGCTATCCGACCATCGGGGGTAATTCGCAGTATTGCCGCGCCGTCAAACAATACCGATAGCAGACAGCCGGATGGCTCAACCAGCAGGCCATCCGGTTTACCTTCCGCAGGATTAACAGAAAAAACGTTACGCTTTGACGCGGCACGACCGGTTGCGGGATCAAAGTCGTAGGCATAAATCGTGCCGCCATGGGATTCCGTGACATACAGGCTGCGCCCATCAAGGCTCCAGTCAAGACCGTTAATCAGGGTAAAATCCCCGTCGATATCATGCCAGCTGCCATCCGCATCATAACGAAATAGCTGGCCGCTGCCCGGAGTCAGCCTTTCATCAATCAGCCCGATCCACAGACGCCCTGCCACATCAAAACGCGCATCGTTGAGTCGGTATCCCTCCCTGGCGGCGGGGCATACCGTAAGCCGCTCCAGGCGATCGTGATTATTCAGCAGCCAGATTTCGCATCCAATCCCGGTCAACAACCTGCCGTTGGTATCTTCTGCAACAAAGCCAATCGGTGAAGGCACATCAATACAGCGGTAGCTATGGCTGACCGGATGCAGAAAGTGCAGTTTTCCACCGTACGTATCCACCCAGATAATGGCATCTCTGGCACGGCTGTATAACGGACTTTCGCCTAAAATGCTGCGAACCGCTGGTATCATCCTCGTTTTTCAGCCACTTGTGGAGCGATGATGTGCCAGGCGGCAGCCACCTCTTCTGCGGTAGTAGCGCGCGGGGCATTGAGATCAAACGGATAGTTTACCCCGCGCGTCTCGCTGGCTCTGGTTGCATGAAACTGACCGTTACTGGCGCGCAGAATCCAGCCACTTTCCCGACACTGTTCTGAAGCCAGAAACAGCACGCCGGGCACCACATCCTGCGGACGAAGATCTTCCGGCTCAGCCGTGATCCCCCACATGCGGGTTTTCGCTACCGGGGAAATGGCATTGACCACGATACCGTGCGGCTGGCCTTCCAGGCCGAGCACATTGACGATGCCGGTCACCGCCATTTTGGCTGCGGCATAGCTGCATAACCCGACCTGCGCATATTGTGGATAGATCGCCCGGTCGGAAGTGGTAAGAATAATTCGCCCGCCACCGGATTCGCGCATCAGAGGCCACGCCGCCTGCGACAGCCATAAGCCCGCTTTAACGGTAATCGCCATCATCCGGTCAAAGGTCTCTTCACGCAGCTGTTCAATCGGCTCATAACCTACCCAACCGGCATTATGAATCAAGATATCCAGCCGCCCCTGCTGATTGCTGATATCTGCCAGTAATTTCTGACAACCCTCAATGCGGGTGATAGTGTCGTTTCGCGCATATACCGTGGCACCACTGGACGTTACGCTGTTAGCCGCGCGTTGTGCGATGCCAGAGTCCTCTCCCTCGCCCGTCGCGGAGGTGCCGGAATCGTGAAGATAAACCGTGGCGCCAGCGTTTGCCAGCGCCCGGGCATAAGCCAGCCCCAGTCCTCGCCCTGCGCCGGTTATCAAAGCCACTTTATCTGTAAATTGAATCATCAGTTCTCCTCAGTCACTGTTCTCTTCAGTGTGATGAATGGCACTGAGCAGATAAAATACTTTCTTCACCCTGCCACGATACCTTTTAACTATCACACTGCCGTGAGACGTGTGAGGGGCATCACAATGCATCAATGTTAACGTTAACAAACGTGATTAACATCACGTAATGGCTATATGATGACTTTAAAAAAAATAAAGTTAACGTTAACAATGCAGATAACATCGTAGATAAGCGGAATAAAACGCATCATGAATACCAGTAAACGTCGTCACTACACCTTGCTTAGCGGTCTGCTATTTTGTTTTTTTTATACCTGGTCCTCGGCGTTCTCACTGATTTCTTTATGGCTGAGCCAGAAAGTGGGCCTACGCGGTAGCGAAACCGGACTGATCTTTTCTGCCACCGCGTTGACAGCGCTCTGCGCCCAACCGCTTTACGGCTTTATTCAGGACAAACTCGGGTTGCGGAAAAACCTGCTGTGGATGATTGGCGGGTTGCTGCTGATCAGCGGACCGTTCTTTATTTTTGTCTTTGCGCCGCTGCTGCAAATCAATATCCTGCTCGGTGCGCTGGCCGGCGGCCTGTATGTCGGCGCAACCTTCTTTGCCGGTATTGGCGCACTGGAGTCGTATACCGAACGCGTCAGCCGCATTCTCGGTTTTGAGTTCGGTAAAGCGCGGATGTGGGGTTCGCTCGGCTGGGCAGCCGCCACCTTCTGCGCCGGCTTTTTGTTTAATATCGATCCCAACCTCAACTTCTGGATGGCGTCCTCAGCGGCGGTGGTTTTCCTGCTGTTATTAGCCTGCCTGCGCGAAGTGAAAACCGATGCGCTAAGCCAGCTTGAATATGGTAAACCCGACAGCCTGACGCTGGCTGACGTCGCTGCCCTGCTCCGCTTACCTCGTTTCTGGGCGCTGATCGTCTTTGTCTCTGGCGTCAGTGTTTACAACGTCTACGACCAACAATTCCCGGTCTACTTCGCGTCGCTGTTTTCTGATGTGAAAAATGGTAATGAGATGTACGGCTTCCTCAACTCATTCCAGGTGTTCCTTGAGGCCGGTGGAATGTTCCTCGCGCCACTGGTGGTTAACCGTATCGGTGCCAAAAATGGCCTGCTGCTGAGTGGGCTGATTATGGCACTACGCGTAATTGGGTCGGGACTGGCGGCCGATGCGGTGACCATTTCCCTGATGAAACTGCTGCATGCGGTCGAACTGCCGATTCTGCTGATCGCCATGTTTAAATATATCACTACCCGCTTCGACGCACGGCTTTCCGCCACACTTTACCTGGTCGGTTTCCAGTTTGTCACCCAGGTGTGCGCCAGCGTGCTCTCACCTCTGGCCGGACACGGTTATGACCTGATCGGTTTTGCCGACACCTATATGATTATGGGTTTGCTGGTACTGGTCCTGACCCTGCTCTCCTGCTTCCTGTTGCTGGGTGAAAAACCCAGCACGCCCCCTTCTCTGCAACTGAATCAAAGTGAGTCTTTATGAAACAGCGACTGGAACGCGCCGAAGATGCGCTGCGCACCGCGGTAAAGCAGCGTGATGCTGCTTTTTATCCGCACTTCCATCTGGCTCCCCCGGCGGGATGGATGAACGATCCTAACGGCTTAATTTATCACCAGGGACGCTATCATGCGTTTTATCAGCATCATCCGTTTAGCGAAAACTGGGGGCCGATGCACTGGGGGCACGCCACCAGCCCTGATATGGTGCACTGGCAGCATCAACCAATTGCACTGGCACCCGGCGAAGAATACGATCGCGACGGCTGTTTCTCCGGCAGCGCGGTGGACGACAATGGTGTTCTCAGCCTGATTTATACCGGCCACGTCTGGCTGAAAGGTGAAGGCAATGACAGTGCGATTCGCGAAGTCCAGTGCCTCGCGACCAGTGATGATGGCATTCACTTTACCAAACAGGGCGTGGTGCTGACGCCACCGCCGGGCATTATGCATTTCCGCGACCCGAAGGTGTGGCGCGAGGGTGACAGCTGGTGGATGGTCATTGGCGCACGCGACGCTGACGACCGTGGTCAGGTGCTGCTTTATCGGGGCAGCAGCCTGCGCGACTGGCAGCTGGATCGCGTGCTGGCGCAGGCCGTTGAGCACAGTGGCTATATGTGGGAGTGCCCGGACTTTTTTGCCCTTGGCGAGGAACATCTGCTGATTTGTTCTCCACAGGGTATCCGGGCGCGCGGCTATGATTATCGCAATCTGTTTCAGAGCGGTTATCTGCGCGGTGAGTGGCAGCCGGGAGACGATTTTGTTATCAGCCATGCGTTTAGCGAGCTGGATCACGGGCATGACTTCTATGCGCCACAGTCATTTCTCGCCGCAGATGGACGCCGGATCATTATCGCGTGGATGGATATGTGGGAGTCCGTGATGCCGTCAAAAGCCGGTGGCTGGGCGGGCTGTATGACACTTCCGCGTGAGCTGCGGCTGCAAAACGATCGGTTGCGTATCACGCCTGTGGCCGAGCTGACCACGCTGCGTCGCACGCATCAGAGCATCGCCGCCAGCCAGATACATAACCGCAGCGAACCGTTGATCGCGGATGCCGGGGCGCTTGAAATCATTACCCGGTGGGATCTTAGTGCTTCTTCTGCCGAGAGCTTTGGCCTGAAACTCGGTGACGGCCTGAAAATCGCCGTCGATAGCCAGGCGCAGCGGCTGACGCTGCAACGCCACTATCCGCAGCACGGCATTCAGGGTTATCGCAGCGTCCCTTTGCCAACGCATGGTACGCTGGAGCTGCGGATATTTATCGACAGCTCATCAGTGGAAGTATTTGTGAATCAGGGGGAAGCGACGCTCAGCAGCCGCATCTGGCCTGAGCCTGAACAACGCCCGCTGGCGCTGTTTGCTGAAAATGGTCAGGCCGCATTGCTGAGTGGCGACCACTGGACGCTGGCCGCTCACTGAGAGTGATAAATCAGCCGCGCCCTTTTACGACTGAGGTGTCTCGGCGGCTGATGCTTGCTCTGAGGTTTTTGCGGTTTCCGGTGGCTGGCTGCTCGCTGAAGATTCAGAGGTTGCAGTGGTCTGCGTGGTTTCTGTCGCCTGCGCCGGTTCAGCTGCCGGTGCGGTTTCTGCTGCCGCAGCGGCCTCTGTTGCTTGCGCCGTCTCTGCTGCTGTAGCAGTTTCTGCTGGCTGTGCCGCTTCCATGACCTGCGCTATTTCCGGCTTCTGCACGGTATCTGATGTCTGAGCAGGCTCAGATTTCTCAGCAGTCGGTGCAGGCTCTGATGGAGTAACGGTTGCGGAGGCTTTTACCGTTTCAACTGGCTCAGCTGCCGGAGCTGACTGCGGTTTCGGATTCGGATCTTCACTTAGCTCAGTAAACAGCGGTTTGCTCTTGGTCACGGTGTAAGCAACATAGCGGGTACTGTCAGGCGTGGTGGTAATGTTGACCGACGGGATGGTGACACGACCGATTAGCGAACGGGCATAACCGCCGACCTGATGTGCCCCCGCCGGAACACGCAGCGACATGCTTTCACCCACCGGCAGAGCACCCGCCTCGCTACCGTCGACGGTGACGAAAACCGTCGCGCCATCGGCCGTACGCGCCGGAAGATGCGTCACGCTGAGCTGCGTCGAACCGCTGCTAAAATCCGCCACCGTTTCATCAACGGAGTGTTTAGCGCATCCGCTAAGTGCTACAGCCGCCACCATTGCGGCGAGGGTATAACGGTTAATCATCGTGCTTTGACTTCCTGAGAGGCTTTTTGTGATCTTGCGCAACAATATAGCCGAGATCGCAATTGAGATGAATGTGCAAGACGGTAATCTCGGAGAATTCTGCTGCCCGGCTGCGGTGGATTGCACAGCAAGCGAGCAGCAGCACAGATAATCAGGCAACTTTACGCACGCTTGCCCGGTGCAGCGTCACGGCAATGGCGGATACCGCCACCAGAATAAGCACAATGCCCAACGCAATCATTGCCAGGAAGCCAAACCCTCTGAACAGCAGGAATCCGGCAATACAGCCCGATAGAAATGAGAAAATGGTGGTCAGATGGGTATAAAGCTGTTTCTGGTGGAAGCGCCTGTCAGCATAGGCCGCATGAGTCACAATGGCGGAAATAAATGAACCTAACGCAATACCTGCATCGGTCAGCGTCCCGGTAACATGCGTTGATCTCACGCGTCCGTTTGAAAGCTGGGTCGAGGTTGAGTTATGTACTCCCATCAGAAACCCGAGCAACACCAGAATTTCACCGTTGTTTTTTTGCGAGTAAAAGATGGCCTCAAAAATTGAGGTTGCCGTTAATGCCAGCCCTTCTGCCAGCAGAACAAGGCAGTAAATAGTCCGGAGATTTTTCTTCAGACCGCCAATGACGATAAACCGTGCAGTGGTTGCTCCCACGATAAATGCGCCGATCAATACGGCCAGAAAAAGCAGATCATGAAAGTCTGAGCCGGAGACTTCCGTCGAGATTTGTGAGGTATTCCCCGTCATATGGGACGGAAAAAAACCAAACGCACCAAAGGCCATCGCATTAAGCACGCCCGCCGTGGTCGCCAGTACCAACGCCAGCGAACGGTCTTCAGTATGTGACCTTGCTTTCTTCTTTTTAATCAGCAAATGATTCACCATTGTGGTTACGGGAAGGAAAACAGCCTGTATTCAGCATAGTGCTGTATAAAAAAAGCGTAAGCAGAATTACCTGAAACAGACCCGGCAACATATTGATATCCAGTCTATTTATTAACTTTTCTTGGGTTTTCTTTTCTACTGTAAATAATCCTTTAATGAATGTTTCATCCATTGGCATAGTTCCACGCCGGCGCGTTTATTGCGTCAGATAAGCTTTTTTGGGCTTTCTCATCTACCTTTAAAATAGTTAACCGGAGGAGTGGTTATGAGGAATTCATTACTGCTATTTGCCCTGCTGCCAGCAGATTCTGTGGCAAAAGCAGTTAACGCGCGGGATCGGTTATTTTATTCTTCCCAGGGAACAATCGATGAAAGAATTTGATTATCAGCAGGATTTTAAAAACATCAATTTTCGTCAGCATCCTGAACGCTATCAGGTTGGCCGTGGCGAGCAAGGGGTGTTGATGGTTGAACCGTATAAAAGTGAAATTCTGCCACACTGGCGGTTTAAAACCCCGGCGATCGCTGAAATCTCCGCCAAAAAAATCCTCGCACTGTACGAGAATTACCGGGCAGCCGATGATTTTGTTGGCATGGATATGGCGCGCAAATTTATTCAGATGGGCTATACCCGCGCCCGGCGTTACGCCAACCATCAGGGCGGGAGAAAATATGATACTGAAGGTCAGATACTGCCTTATCAGCTTAATCAGGAAAAAGCCGACGCGGCAGCCATTTTTAAGGCCGAGTGGGATAAAATCCGTGAAGATAAGGATTATCTGGCACGCAAAAAAAACCATCAGACGAAATATGGCTGAAGGTCGCTCCATCCCGTTTCCGTTGTTCCCTCGCTTGCCACCTCCTTGACTGTCTCAGCCCTCCGCATTAACCCGGCGATAAAAATCGCTTATCGCTGGCAGCCTCATTAGCGATAAATGCGACATAGATCACATTTAGGTTGAATTTTGTTTAAGCGGAACTAGAATTTCCCGCTTTCTTTTTCACCACCTGAGCTGATTGTCTATGTCTGATATCAACGCCGTTTCACGTAAAACCGCCTGGACACGCGTACTGACTCTCGCCGTGGCCGCGTTTATTTTCAATACCACCGAATACATCCCGGTTGGGCTGCTCTCGGACATTGGCGGCAGCTTTGGGATGGCGTCAGCACAAACGGGCATTATGCTGACCGTCTATGCGTGGATTGTGGCGCTGATGTCGCTGCCGCTGATGTTGATGACCAGCCATATCAATCGCCGCACGCTGCTGATTACGGTGTTCGGTTTATTTGTGTGCAGTCATTTGCTCTCATTTTTCGCCTGGAGTTTCGATATCCTGCTCATCAGTCGCGCCGGTGTCGCCCTCGCGCACGCGTTATTCTGGTCGATTACCGCCTCGCTGGCGGTACGGCTGGCGCCAGCAGGTAAACGCGCTCAGGCTCTGGGTCTGATTGCATCCGCAACCGCGCTGGCATCAGTGCTGGGCTTACCGCTGGGCAGAATGATCGGTCAGGGATTTGGCTGGCGCGTGACGTTTTTGGTGATCGCCGCCATCGCGTTTTTGCTGTTGTGGCTGATAGTCAAAGTGATGCCGAAACTGTCTTCAGAAGACGCTGGCTCAGTAAGAAGTCTTAACGAGCTGTTCCGCCGCCCCGCGCTGCTCGGGCTGTATATTCTGGCGGCCACCGTGGTGACCGCCCACTTCACCGCGTTCACTTACATTGAGCCTTTTGTCGAAAAGGTCGCGGGATTCAGCCAGCATTTTGCCACCCTGCTGTTATTAGTTCTGGGTGCTGCGGGCATCGTGGGGAGCTTTATTTTCAGCAAATTTGGCGAAGCCAACCTGAACCTGATGCTGAGTGGTTCAATCGCGCTGTTATTAACCTGTCTGATGCTGCTGTCTGGCGCTGCGGTCAGTGAGCTGTGGATGATTGCGCTCTGCTTATTGTGGGGAGTTGCCTTTATGATCATTGGTATGAGCATGCAGATGAAAGTCCTGACGCTGGCACCCGATGCCACTGATGTGGCGATGGCGATGTTTTCAGGCATCTTCAATATCGGTATTGGCGCAGGCGCACTGCTGGGGAATAAAGTCAGCACTGACATATCCATGGCTTCGGTAGGCTATGTCGGTGCGATACCGGCATTAATGGCACTGGTGGTGGCTTTCCTGATGTTCCGCAAACGGGCCAGCCATACCCGTCAGGATCAGCAGCCTTTAGTCACCGAGATCAAATAACGTCTGGTGCGGCGGTTTGTCGGCAATCGCCATCATCCCCCCCTTATGCGGACCCGAGCGCTTTGCCAGCGCGGTGAATATCCGGCCAGAAATCCCTCTCACTGCAGTGACGGATTTCTGCCGTGAACATTCGCTATCAGTGGCGACTGGCGCAGCCACATTTGGACATTTCGCCCTGCACTTCCTTTCCCAGATGCGAGTGCCTGATTTGGAGTTCGCCCTGCTGCCATGCACCGCTATGATCCGTGCCGCAGTTAAGCAGGCGGTTTAGCGCCTCGGTAATTTGCACATCACAGCGCTGCGTCCAGCTGGTCAGGTGCCAGGTTGATGAACGCGCTTCATCGACGTCATCAAAACCCACCACTGCGATATGCGCACCCTGGCCAAAATCACGGACTGCCTGTAGCGCACCAAAGGCCAGCTGATCATTTTCGCAAAATAGCGCGTTGATGCGTTCTGATGCCCGCGCCTGTTTCAGGTAGGCCATCATCGCCTGATAAGCCTGCTCGCGATGATCACTGCCCGCCACCAGCAGCTTATCCAGGGATTTATTCGCCGCCGCTAAACTGGCGGTATACCCCGCCATCCGCTGCCGGTCTGGTGCAGTGATATCCTGCCCTTTCATATAGCCAAAGCGCTGAAATCCCTGCGCCAGCAGTAGATGACCGATTTCCACACCCGCCGCGTAGTCATTAGCACAGACCACCTGCGCATCGGCATTGTCAGTGCTACAAAGATAAAGGGTCGGAACCGAGGGTAACAGTTCGGCGGCGATATTCAGCTCTTCACTGAACAGCGTGGCGAGAAAGACCAGCCCGTCAACCTGTAACCTTCCCGCCTTTTGCAGGAGTGACGTAAAACTTTCCCGCGAGTCAACATTCAGCAGCAGCGTATTACAACCGCGCGCATTAAGTTGCCGGGTTAACTCATTTAGCATCTTCACGGTATAAGGATTCGTGAAGTGATCGCTAACCACGCCGATAATTTGGCTGTTACCTTGCTTTAGTGGCATCTTTTCCCCAATCATTATGGCTCACCCAACCGCTCAACATTAATCACGGTACTCTCCCCTTTTCCCTGCACCCGTCCGCTAATCCGGACTAACTCATCGGCTTCAAACTCTTTTCCTTTCCACACTTTCTGCGGAACCTTGATCTCAATGGTGTCGGTTTTATCACGAAACAGATAACTTTCACCCTGCTTATGTTGGATGATATTCCCTTCCAGCGTGACCCAAGCATCCTGGTTAAGGTCGCGAACCTTATTAATGGTGTTTTCTCTGGTATCTTCCGTTCCTTTGTATCCGGCGTCCTGTTGGTGCGGAGGTGGCGGCGTTTCTCCCGCTTTAAATCCTCCCTCCTCAGCATGGGTACTGAAACTGAAAACCGTTAACAGAGCGATTATTGGGGTAATTTTCATCATGACGCCTTTATATTCTCAGATTAACTTTAGTCACAGCTGAGCAGACGTAATCCGATCCTCAGCTCTGGGGATGACATCATTGCGTCACCCTACTGCTTTTCTAAGCATAGCAATCGCAAGAGAAAGACAGCAGATGAAGATCTCTGTCGGATGAGAAGTGCACTTTTTACAGCAGCGGTAATGTTTAGATCTTTCTGCAATGCAACGACAACGTCGGCGAATAGCCAGTGAAATCCTTCAGCATTTGCCCGAGGTAAGCCTTATTGCTGACCTCGACCAGCAATGGCGTTAAAGGGCGGCTTAACAAATGCGCCATCGAATCCCTCCATTTAACGGTATGAGTTAAATGCAGTGACAAATTTTCTTTAATAGTTGCAGGAATGAGCTCTGGCGCACCAGTAACATTCATCAGCACATCGTGCTGAGGGCGTTTGATCTCCACCGTCGCGAGAAAATCCCGCATCCGTTGGACTCCCTCCTGCATCAGTCGGGTATGCCAGGCACCACTCACCGCGAGCTTTGCATTGTCGTATCCACTCAAGGTCAGTATACGGGAAAATTCATTGAGAGAATCGGCAGTGCCACCGATAACCTGCTGTCGGTGGCTGTTATCGCAGCTGATATCCAGCCCGGCGCCGGAACGCGCAATCAGGTCAGTCATCGTCTGATAATCGACACCCTTCACTGCACGCATCGCACCTTTACTGGCCTGACTCAACTCATGCATCAGCTGAGAACGAAAGTGGATCATGCTAAACAGATCTTCAAGGGTCACGGCATTTGCCGCGTACAATGCCGCATATTCGCCGACGCTATGGCCGCATAAACCCACCACATTCTCAACCGCCAGTTTTTCACGACACAAAGTATAAAGCGTGACGTTAATCGCAGTGACCGCTACCTGCTGACAAGTGGTTTGTATGAGTTTATTCATTGGACCTTTTAAGCAAAGGCGTCGAATATCGGTTTGCGAAATATCGCTGGCGCAATCCCAAATCTGACGGGTCGAATCATTTATACCCCAGAGATCTGAGCCCATACCGATAAGCGGGTTACCCTGACCGGCAAACAGATAAGCGACGGGCCGTGATTGATTATTCTCCATAGCCAAAACCTTAGTAATGATCATTAAAACCTGAATAACCTCCGAAGGTTTCGCCTGAAGGGACGACTCCGGAATCCTTGTGGTCAAAAGCGGCATAAATGCCGCTGTAACGTCCTGTTGTGAGTCCCCTGCCAGCAAAATTACATCTTTGCGGTAGCGGCTTTATCCAGATAAAACTTAATCAAGGCTGGCACCCTTGGTGTACCACTGGGGACACCCGTGTTGATCATATGTTGCACCGTTTGAGTCGTCAGCGGGCTGATAATATCAGGGTAATGTTTAGCTGCCAGCGCACTACCAATCGATACACCGTCGATAATCAAATTCTTCAACGCACCTCGCCACGCCTTTTCCATCAGGTCGTGTTCATCCTTCGGCCAGTCGGCATTGTTCACCTTGGCCAGGCCAGTCATCACGCTGGCAGTAAAACGCATCAGTGCTTTTTTCGCCAATGTTGACGCACCAGGAGGGATTGGAAAAAAGGTAATAGCGGCTTGCACCAATGACCCCGTCACATCGATGATTAAAGCTTTCATTCTTTCATCCTTGGTTCTTAACATCGTATCCCGGTCATTTTCCGCTTGTGCGGCACTGACATTAAATGAAAAATGCTCATCGCGGGTTACCGTATCAAAAGGCGAACGGATAATACTGCCGGCATGAAACGCCGAACCTTTGAATCTGGTATTTTTTACATCTGAATTTTCCATCTCGGCCTGTGTATAGGCTTTCAGGTGGCTTGTGATAAATTTCTGCATCTCTGCGTTGGTTCTTCCCGCTTCAGAGTCATCGATCATGACTGACGAACCAAAGTCATCCCAGGCCAGGATTTTATTTTTATACCGGAAGCAGACAGTATTGGCTAAGGGTTCGCCATTAAATGTTAAGCCAAACGCGTCCATCGCCCCTTCACAGAAGAGATTGAGTAACAGTTTAAAATCTTTCTTCTCCTCTGCTGTAAGTTTCACACTATATTTTGACAGTTTGGTATAGATATCTTCTGCCACCGCAACATGCGCAACGTTCTGGTACTTTTTCACTGAATCTTTGAATTCAGCATTATTTTTTAACTTAGCCAAATCGTCCGTGTGTTTTTTTGCAATGATATCGGGAAGCGCCGGGCCATGGGTTCCCGCCGCTCTCGCTTTGTTTTGAGTATTACTATACTGTTGATTATTTCCATTCGGGAAAAGTGCATCGCGGAACGCTAATTTTGGCACCCCACTTCCTCTCGCCGCCAGCGGCTTGTGCTGTTCGTGCCCCTCCCAGACGATGTCATAATCGTTCATATTGATCTTACCGGTCGCGATGTCCATGATGGGCACTCGTCTTTCCGGATGCACGCTTCTTCCTGTTGGCCTAATCGAAACTTCATCATTAGGTGATGTTATATAACCCCGACTTTGCGGATATTTATCAATAATGTCCTGGATGTATTGGTAAATATAGGTTTTGAAGCTTAACTCACTACAAAATCTGTTTACCAGGCCATTTTTTACCTGGCCACTTAAAACATTTCCTGCCTCAACCACTTGTTGCTTACTGAAATTGACCTTGGCCGTGCCTTTATTCTCGACTGACACTCCACGCTTCCTGGCCAGAAGCAGGTCCAATTGCATTCTTTCATCTCTGTATTCACGAAAATCCTGATAAAACCAGCCGTTTGAAACATTGCCTGCTGTGAGGCTGGATGTCGTGCCTTTGATATTATGGCTGTCCTCTGCTGAAATATTTCTGGTTGTATTATCAGACTGAAGTATCTGTTTAATGATTTCTTCATCTTTAGCTGAATGGCGTATTCTCCCGCGATGCCCCGCGCTCTCCTCTAACTGGCCGGGGAAAAACATAGAGAGATCGCTTCGCGTTAATCGGGTAGTCTCACTTTTCACGCTGTCGAGATCACGTCGATTTCTGATTTTGGCTTCACTATGACTGGTGGTCTCATTCGCTGATGTGACCGGCACCGGTTCACTGCGTTTCTCTCTGACCGGTCGGTTTAATAATGTCGCGATGGTCAGACCTGATACCGCTCCGGCACCCGTGGCTAACAGCACGCAAAACAGCTTTTTCCATTGCATGCTGTCACCGACAATCGATTCCGTCGTCGGGGCGTAGACACCGGCGTCCGGCGCGTTGATGGTCACGATCATCGGTTCATGATCGCCTTCGGTTTTTAATGCCTCCGGCACCCTGCGGTTAATCACCATCGGGCGGGCAGCATCACCCTTACTCAGCAGACTGTCACCCGCCAGCCAGAGCATTGACACCAGCCCACCCACGGCGGCTCCCGCTGCAGCACCGGCGGCCAGTTGCCCCCTCCCAGGAGCAGATTCGACAACAAAGTAGCCCTGCGCCTTTTCTTCCGGTGTCAGCTCGATTTCTTTGGTGAAAAGATTAACAAAAGCATCTTTAGCCCAGTCAATGAAGTTAACCAGATTTTCCGATGCAAATTTCCTCATCAGGGTATTCAGCTCGGCTGCTGCGCTTTGCAGTTCAGGCTTATCGCTGGTCGCCAGCCGGGCGATGGCCTGCCCAAGGAAAATTTGCAGTGAGCGGATATCCGTCAGCTTTGGCTCCATCGGCAGCGTGCTCAGGGTCTTTTCCAGCGCCCCAAGCTGTTCCAGTATGATCGCTGAGGACGGAACACCTTCCGCTACCAGGGTATTTCGTAACGTCAGTTGCAGCTTTTCATGGATGGCACGAAGCGATATGGCATCCGCTTGCGGCTGCTGCAAAACAGTTTTCAGGTGATTCTGCACCGAATCCAGTTCATCCTGAAGCCGGTCAAGCGCCTCACCTTTCAGCGATCGGGTTAGTACATTACGTAGCGCGTCTAACTCGGCCTGCATCCCCTTTTTCCAGCTGGGTTCATCCCCGAGCTTTCTTTGCAGTTCGACCAGCTTTGTCTGCAATTCGCCCAGCGCTTTAAGCCTGCCTTCCTGCGTTTCCGCAGAAGGTTTGCTCAGGCTGTTGCGGTTAATCGCCTCCTGCAATGACCTCTGCGCTTTCAGCGCGTCGCGTATGCCAACCAGCTCCTGATGGTTCAGCGCGGTCAGTTCCTCCCACGCACGTTTCAACGCTGGCAGGTATGGCACGGTTTCCGCAGCCAGTCGCAGGCCGGGTGATTCGCCAGCCCAGATTTTTAGCGTTTCGCTTAGCGGCTCGAGGTTTCTCCTTGCCCGAATCGGGTCATCATCACGGATTGCCGCGATGATTTCGCCGACCACCATGGGCTCCAGTACCGCGTGCTGAATAAACTTATCCTTCACCGTAAGTTTCTCTGGATCTGCTTCGGCATAGGCTTTTAGCCACTCTCCCCCGGTGGCCGTGACAGGAACCTGAACGTGTCTGCTGGTAAAGCAAAAAACCGCCAGCGCCTGGATTTTGTCCAGCGACAGGTTGGCGTAATCCTTCCGGTTATCAATAAAATCCTGCTTCAGGAAATCACTGAATGCACTGTACAACATGCCAGGCTGTGTCACGCCAACCGCATAAGCACTGTTGGAAAACTGAATCGTTTTCTGCATCACCAGTGCTAATGGTTTTACCGCGTCGCCCAGCACGCCGAAAACCGTGCGGAAAGCCGCCGAAGCCGCTTTCTGCAATGTTTTCTGCACATCAATCATCGAGAACGCTTTGCCCATTTTGGCGAGCGTGCCCTTACTGGTGTAAAGCTCACCGATATCGGATAAACGGGCATTATCTGTCAATAATTCGCCGACTGCTCCCAGTTGGGGCTTCAGCGCAATATTCGCCCCAGCGATCTCCAGCTGGCTCATCATCGCCATAATATTTTCAGCATCGGAGCCATTATTCTTAAAGGAGGTAAGCGCCTGAGCGTACCGCAGCAGATGATTTCGCAAAAATGCGCGTTCAGCCGGGTCAAGACCGAAAGTCTCATGCAGCAGGGCATCATCTGCCTTTTCGAGGGTTTTCATCATCTCCGGATGGATTAACACCGCTTTTAACCACTGAATATGAGCGACGACGTCGGCTGCCCCTTTCGCCTGTAGTGCTTCGCTACCGCTGACCTTCACTTCCGGGTGATCAGGAAGTCCTTCCAGCTGCAATTTACCGTCCTGAATACTTTGGGCTATTTTTTCCGTGATTCTTATCGGCAGCGCCATCTGTTCTGGCGCGACCTTTTCCGTCAGATTGATAAAGAATTCATTAACCGTGATATTGCTTTTTTCCCATTGCTGCCAGGAATCATGCACATTCAGAAAAAATGTCACCGCCTTGCCGACAGCACCCAGCCCAATGCTATTGTGTATTTCCTCCACAGGCTTTCTCAGCTCTGAAAGATTACTTTTCTCATTATTCTTCAGTGAGACACTTTTCTGCAGGATATCCAGCACCAGACACAGCCTATCCACTACGTGGAACTGCATGGAATCGGATCTTTTTTTCAGGCTGGCGCGCGCGTTATTAAATTCATAGGTCAAAGCCTTCAACTTCTCGCCAAGACTTTTATCTTCACCAGAGAGCGCCTTCTTCACACCTTTAATCAGATCGATTAGCGGAACAACATCCACCAGCTTGTCCAGCCCGGTCAATTTACTGGTCGTTTCCAGCAGGATATCGACGGCCATTTTACGTCCCCAGTCTGACATCACCTTTTTCACCGACAGAGGATCGGGCGCGGACGTGATGGCGTCCGTAAAAGAAGAGAGGGTTGACGGCGCAACCGCTTCAGCGGCCTTCACACCGAAATTGAAGATATTACTCCAGGTGAGTTCGTACTGCGTTTCCGTCGGCGGATATTCGCCCTCAAAAAAATCGTTAAGCGTGAGATTGTCAGTACTTTCTGGCAGCGGCTGTTTGAGGCGCAATCCGCTGCCGGCGACCAGCTCTTCTTTAAATCCCGGTAGCTCAGTTAATAACGTCAGAATATTTTGACCAATTTCTTGATTTTGCGACCAGTTAATTCCGGCTTCAGTCATTTTTTCAAGTAGCTGCGGTAAGGTATCGGGAGTGATTTTTTCAGGGGCTGGCTGGGTGGCGGGTAATAAATTCAACGGACCTAAACGTCCCGAAAGAATTGACTGCACCATAGTATTTGACCTTAAAATAATCGAATAATTACCCTCAGTTAATACCGATTAACCTCATCCGTTCTTTCGTATTTAGAACAATACTGTCAGTTTTTGACAAATCGTTTTTTCGTCCCGTCAATGACCGGCATTAACCGCTAGCCGCTTCTCATGCCGATGAAATCATGCTGTCATCTGCAAGATTCATCCGTTCTCAGAAGCTTATGTGCCCACACTCCCAGAGTTGTTATTGTGATTTTCTCACTCAGTAGATCTCTGCGCTTAATTCACACTCCAGGATTTTCACAAGGAGTTAACGATGAGCAGTTATTTATTGAGGTTTAACGGTGAGCGCTTCGACCCCGTCAGTGAAACTTACCACCTGGGTAAGGGCTATCGGGTGTATAACCCGGAGTTAATGCGTTTTTCCTGCCCGGACAGCTGGAGTCCGTTTGGCCGGGGCGGGATCAATCCTTATGCGTACTGTCATAACGACCCGATCAACCTGTCTGACCCATCCGGGCATTTTAGCTGGCAGGCCGGGCTGGGGATCGGGATCGGGCTGCTGGGCCTGCTGACAGCGGCCTTTACCGCCGGGGCCTCGCTCGTCGTCGCGGGAAGCCTCAGTGCCGCACTGGGCGCGTCATCGGCGATAACACTGGCTACCGGCGCAGCAGGCCTGCTGGCGGATGTTACCGGATTAGTCAGCACGGCGATTCAGCAATGCGACCCGAAAGCGGCTGCACGATTCGGGTGGGTATCCTTTGCAGCAGGATTAGTGTCATTTGGTTTGGGGCTGGCAGCAGGCGGCTACCGACTATTAAATAAAACCGCGTTAGAAAATGGCTATGAAGTTCTGGTGGCAGACCCCGCTCCCCGCCCTGAACTTCCCGTTGCGCAGCCTCTTTCCGACCTTGAAAAGGTATCGAATAACCCGATAATTATGCCCAATATAATGCGCCATCTTAACGGGCTTGAAGTCGACAAGTTACGGGCGACATCCACCACCCTGCGCACTAATCTAGAGCAACATCTGAAAAAACTGGAAAGATTTACGGTGCCCATGGGGGCGGGGCAAGAAGTTAACCTCACCGAGGCTCTCGAAGAGCCTAATATTGTCGATTCTGATATCACCACCCTCAGAGATATCTGGCGGGGAAATTTCACGTTTACTCCTCCCTCACAGCTCAGCCTGCATCGGATAAATCCTGCCAGCATTAGATATATGCTGCACGACGCAGGAAAATATCGCCTGTCATTTCAGGATTTTATTAAAGCCGAGGAGATTGATAATGCCTTTATCAAGGAGATAAACAACAGAAACCAGATATTTAAGGCGTGGCAAACACTGTTTCATACGTTTCACCCTGATGAATTTTCGCAAATATAACCTGTGGGGGGAAGAAACCCTCCCAACTTTTAATTATCAATCACTGCCAGCAGTTATCCGCAAAATGCATCAGCACTCTGAGGATATTAGCATTGCCAATACCAGGGCTATTTTTATGATTTACTCACTCAGTAGATCAAACCTCATGATTTTTACAAGGAGTTAATGATGAGTCGTTGTTTATTGAAATTTAATAGTGAGCGCCTCGACCCCGTTGGTAACCATTACCACCTGGGTAAGGGCTATCGGGTGTATAACCCGGAGTTAATGCGTTTTTTCTGCCCGGACAGCTGGAGTCCGTTTGGCCGCGGTGGGATTAATCCTTATGCATACTGTCATGCCGACCCGATCAACCAGTCTGACCCATCCGGCCATTTTAGCTGGCAGGCCGGGCTGGGGATCGGGCTGGGGATGCTGGGTCTGCTGACGGCGGCCTTTACCGCCGGGGCCTCGCTCGCCGTCGCGGGAAGCCTCAGTGCCGCACTGGGCGCGTCATCGGCGATAACACTGGCTACCGGTGCAGCGGGCCTGGTGGCGGATGTTACCGGGCTGGTCAGCAATGCCATGGATCATAGCAATCCGAAAGCGGCTTCGCTGCTCGGATGGATCTCATTTGCGGCAGGAATACTGTCATTCGATACAGGTCTGGCAGCGGGCGGCTACCGACTGTTAAATAAGACTACGGTGGCGGGTGACTATGAAGTTCTGACGGAAGCAGAACATGCCTCTCTCCCTGAGCTAAACGCTGCGCAACCTCTTTCCGACATTGAAAAAGTATCGGGTAACCCGGTAATTATGCCCAGAATCTTGCGCCACCTCAGCGGGCTTGACGTAGATAGATTACGCGCGACATCCACCACCATGCTGACTAATGTAGAGAAATATTTGAAAGACCTGGAAAGCCTTACGGTGCCAATGGCGGCTGGGCAAGAGATCAAACTCACCAAGGCACTTAGAGAGCCGCGCATTCAGGAATCTCATATTGAAGCACTCAGAGATATCTGGCGCGGTAAATCTACGTTGACTCCTCCCTCACGGCTTAGCCTGAGTCAGTTTAATCCTGCCAAACCCAGGTATTTGCTGGGAGCTCAAAGAGAATTTATATTTTATCACGAGGTCATTCCAGTCCGAGCGAAAGACAATTCCTTTCTCCATGAACTCGAAAACAGAAACCAGATATTTAAGATATGGCAAGCACTGTTCCGTGACTTTCATCCTGATGACTTCGCTAACGTCTAATCTCCAGTAGCGAAGAGATTCACGTCGGGTTGATTTTATAACCGCTGTGGCACGGGCACGGCATTACCTGTCGCGCCCATAGCACACCGGTTTAATGGAATACCCTGGGCGGCGAAGTCCTGCGCCAGTGATGACAAACTTCTCTGGTCTTTATCTCAGTTGAACCTGCCGCCATGACGATGCCATAATACAATTTAAATAATGCTCTGAAGCGAGGAGAAGCTGCTGCTATGAAACATATTGTTGAAGGATTTTTAAACTTCCAGAAAGAGATTTTCCCCGACCAAAAAGAGCTGTTTCGCAGCCTGGCTTCCAGCCAAAATCCCAAGGCTTTATTTATCTCCTGCTCAGACAGCCGTCTGGTGCCGGAACTGGTTACCCAGCAGGATCCGGGGCAGCTGTTTGTGATTCGAAATGCAGGCAATATCGTGCCCTCTTTCGGCCCGGAACCAGGCGGTGTATCTGCGACTATCGAATATGCTGTGGTTGCCTTAGGCGTAACTGATATCGTTATTTGCGGTCACTCTAACTGTGGCGCGATGAAAGCGATCGCTTCCTGCCAGTGCCTTGATCCCATGCCAGCGGTGGCCCACTGGCTGCGCTATTCCGATGCCGCTAAGGCTGTAGTGGAGAAGAAAAGTTACGCCACTGAGGACGAAAAAGTTAACGCGATGGTGCAGGAGAATGTCATTGCACAGTTAAACAATATCAAAACCCATCCGTCTGTCGCCGTCGGACTGCGTAACAACGCACTGCGTCTGCATGGCTGGGTATACGATATTGAAAGCGGCGTAATCCGTGCTCTGGATAAAAGCACCAAACAGTTTGTCACCCTGTCCGATAATCCGGACGTCTGCTTCGAATAAAATCTCCTGGGGCTGGGATGCCCCTGATAGTTCCCTTACGTCAGTTTATCTGCCTTGCCCGACGGCTGCGCGACAGCGATTCCTGTGCGAAATGGGCCTCTCCGCGCACCGAGAAACCCTGATTTATTTATTCAGGTAGTTCGCTATCTTTAATATCCGCTATCGGGCCAAGCAGGCTGCTGTCGAATGGATTCAGGAGTTGCCCGTCCTTTACGCGTTTTGGCCAGTTATGATTCGCCAGCGCACCACGTCCCAGCGCAATAAAATCAGCCCCGAGAGCGATCATGTCCTGCGCCCGCTGGGGTTCATGCAGACTGCCGTTAGCCATAATGGGCAGATCAGGTGCATATTTACGCGCCAGCGCAACCAGTGAAAGGCTGTTGCCGGAAAATGCTGGCTGCCAGGCTTCAAACTCAGTCAGGTGCAAATAATCAATGCCTGATTCCGCCAGCAGCGTAAAGACCACACGCGCATCCTGTTCGCCATTTGCCCATTTGTGGAAGAAATCATTAACTTTACCCTGAGAAATACGGATACCGACCGGCACTTCAGCCCCGACGCGCGCGCGGACTGCCTTAATTACCGCCAGACTTAATGTCAGGCGACCGGCAATATCGCCACCCCATTTATCGCTGCGCAGATTGGTGTAATCAGTGAAGAACTGGTCCAGAAGATAACCATTGGCACCATGGATCTCCACGCCATCAAATCCGGCTTCGATTACCGCACGGGACGCGGCATCAGCAAAGCTGTCGATAATATTTTCGATTTCATGATTATTAAGCTCTCGAGGTAACGGATACTGTCCTTCACCACGGTAAAACGTCATTTGCTGGCCTTTCGGACGAACAGCCGAGGGCGCAACGGTGCCCTCAAGATAGTTATTCCCCTGCGACAGCGCACCAGAGTGCTGGATTTGCGCGAAGATATGGCTGCCCTGCGCATGAACGGCATCCGTAATCTTACGCCAGGCTGAAGTCTGTTCGGTATTGATCATTCCGGCCTGAAACGCATAGCTTTGCGACCACGCACTATCGATATAAATGCCTTCAGTGACCACCAGGGCAAAACCGCCACGTGCAAAATCTGCGTAATACGCTTGCATGCGCTCACCGGGAATACCCTTTTCAGAGGCGGATACCCGGGTCATGGGTGCGACAGCCAGACGGTTACTGAGCAGCAGATTACCCACTCGGCCTGAACTGAACAGGGATGATGAACTCATTTAACGCCACCTTATTGAGGATTAAAAACCGCAGGCAATATAATCTCTGTGGCGGCTGGCTTAAACAGGGCAAAATGATAAGCTGGTATAACAAAAATCGTTATAATGACACGCAGTCTCAGGTGTTATTGGTCGCAATACTGCCCGCCTGACTTCAGTTTACTGAGCAAAAAACCTGACTATGAATCTTCATGACGTTCGCCTTTTTCTGACGATTACCGAAACCAGCAGCCTGACACAGGCGGCACGACGACTGGACATTTCCCCCATGGCGGTTTCGCGACGGCTGGCGGCGCTGGAAAAGATGCTGGGCGCACGATTGCTGCAACGTACAACGCGATCGGTTTCCCTGACCCAGGAAGGCAGCGAATTTTTACCCTATGCCCGTGCGTTGATCGAAGCAGAGGCCGGAGCCAAAGCGCTGTTCTCTGCGGAAACGAAAGGCGCTGTCGGCTTATTACGGGTGACAGCACCTTCGGGGTTTGGACGGCGGAATATTCTGCCGCTGGTTCCGGGCCTGCTTTCCGCAAACCCGGAATTGCGTATTGATGTTCAGTTGACTGAAGATATTGTGGATATTGTTGGCCGGGGTATTGATGTCGCCGTCCGTATTGCTCCCCTGAAAGATTCCAGCCTTATTGCGCGAAAAATTATCGATAACCCGCGAGTCGTCTGCGCATCACCGGCCTATCTGCATCAATATGGCATTCCGAAAAACTTAAATGATTTAACTACCCACCACTGCCTGCGGCTGACCAATGTGCTGCAATGGACCTTCGAGGCTGAAGAGCAAAGTACCAGCATTAGCGTGGAGGGGCGTTTCAGCTCCAGTAATGTGGAAGGCGTCAGGGAGCTTTGCGTTCAGGGGCTGGGCATTGCGCAGCTGACCCTGTGGGATGTCAAAAAGGAGCTTAATGAAGGCTCACTGGTTGCCATTGAGTTGCAGGATGTGACGCAACAGAATCTGTCGGTCTGGGCTTTGCTGCCCACTACCCGCCATCTGCCGCTGCGGGTAAGTCTGTTTATTGAGGCGTTAAAACGCTCACTGAAATAAAAAAAAGCGGCGGGCGATATTACATCATCCGAAATATCCGCTTATTTCATCACTTCAAACTTTGATCACTCGCTGGCGGTGACAGTCTGCCGGCGCCAGTTTCTGCCCCTGAACTGAACGGACTTCCAGTGGCAGGATTGACTGTTCAGACTGGTTATCCACAAGTACCGAATGCACCTCTCCTTTTTCGAACATATAGCGCTCTCCCCACTGCCGCATGGCTATCACAATGGGAAACACAGAACGCCCCATTTCCGTAAGAACATACTCGTGATAAGCGCTGCCGTCAGCAACCGGACTGACCTCAAACACGCCAATATCGACCAGCAGTTTCAGACGTGACGCCAGAATATTTTTGGCAAGGCCCAGATTTTTTTGAAACTCACTGAAGCGGCGAACATCGTCAAACGCCTCGCGAATAATCATCAGGCACCAGCGCTCGCCAATCGTCTCTACAGTCCTGGCGACCGGACATTCGCTGTTTCTCAGTGATTCCTGCTTAGCCATCTGAATCCTCTTTCTGTCTGCGCGTTCACTGCTTATCAGCATAATGAAAATCAAAAGCAGTTGCAAAAAAAAACCACCACTGATAAATAAGCAAAGTGGTTTCAAAAAGAAACCGAATCAAAACCAGGAAAAATGATGCATCCAAAACTGAGTTTGAAGGAAAAATCTGCGGCAACCGGCGGCATAACAGAAACCGGCGAAACAGTGCATGAGCCTGCATCGACTGACCCGCGATTATCCCCCCGCCTGATACTGTTGTTGTCTGTGACCTGTGCCCTCAGCGTTGCCAATGTCTATCTGGCTCAGCCGCTGCTCAAATCAATGGCCAGCAGCCTGCATGTCCAGCCTGGTGTTACCGGAATGGTCGTGACGGCGACGCAAATTGGCTATGCGGCAGGACTGCTTTTTCTGGTTCCACTGGGCGATCTGTGCAATCGAAAACATCTGATTATTACTCAGATATTGCTCTCGGCAGCAGCTTTAATCGTAGCGGGTTGCTCACAGCACTGGGGCACCCTGCTCAGCACAATGGTGTTGGTCGGACTGATGGCGGTAGTTGTTCAGGTGGTGGTGGCTTATGCCGCGACGCTGGCAGCACCTCAGCAGCGTGGTAAAACGATTGGCACCATAACCAGTGGCGTGGTAATCGGGATCCTTCTGGGGCGTTTTTTATCCGGTGTGATAGCCGATGTTGCGGGGTGGCGCGCGGTCTATCTCAGCTCTGCCTGTCTGATGCTGATGATGGCTGGCGTGCTGTGGAAAGCGATCCCGTCCACGCAGCAGCCACCGCTGAAAGCGTCTTACCGGACACTGATCAGGTCCGTATTCGGGCTTTTTCTCACGGAACCGATGCTAAGGAAAAGAGGAGTCCTTGCCCTGCTGATTTTTGCTGACTTTAGCATGTTGTGGACAGCCATGGTATTGCCGCTCAGCGCGCAGTCGCTCTCGCATACCCAGACAGGATTGTTTGGCCTGGCCGGTATTGCTGGCGCACTGGCGGCGGCAAAAGCCGGACGGTGGGCCGATCGCGGTTGGGGTCAACGCACAACAGGGTTTTCACTGGCATTACTGACCCTGTCCTGGCTCCCCATCGCCTGCGCCGAAATCTCTCTGCTATTGCTGATCGTCGGGGTTATCACTCTGGACTTCGCCGTGCAGGCGGTACATGTAACCAATCAGAGCCTTATCTTTGCCGCCAGGTCGGATGCACAAAGTCGTCTCGCCGGGGCTTATATGTTTTTTTATTCGGTCGGGAGCGCACTGGGAGCCATTGCGGCCACCCAGCTCTATGCTGTTTGGGGCTGGCAGGCAGTATGCCTGTCAGGTGCAGCAGTCAGCGCGGCGGCATTTATTTTTTGGTCAGGGTCACAAAAATAATGAAAATACATCATCTGCTACTCGCCATTCTTATTACCGCAATATGGGGCATCAATTTTTCCGTGATCAAACTGGGGCTGACCACGATTGATCCGTTTATTTTGGCCGGAATACGTTTCACTTTGTGCGCATTACCCGCCCTCTTTTTTATTCCCAAACCCGATGTCAGCTGGCGTTATATCATCAGTTACGGACTGGTTTTTGGTATCGGTTTATGGGGACTGGTTAACCTCGGGATTAAAACCGGGCTTTCTGCCGGTATCGCGTCATTGCTGCTACAATTCAGCGCCTTTTTCACCATTTTATCAGGCAGCCGCATCTTCAGGGAAAAGCTGACTCAATATCAGATAGCCGGTATCGTTATTGCCTCAGCAGGACTCCTGAGCATTGTCTTTATCACCGACGGGTCTGTCACCCTTTCCGGTATGGCGCTGGTATTAGTCGGCGCGATAGCCTGGAGTATTGCCAATATCATCAATAAAAAAAGCGCAACCCGGCAGATCTTTGCCTTTCTGGTCTGGTCGAGTGCTTTCGCTCCTGTTCCGCTATTTCTGCTCGACTACCTGGTCAATGGCACCAGTGGATATACCTCATTATTCACTCAAGTGGATTCGCGCGCGTTGCTGTCAATCCTGTTCCAGGTTTACCCGAATACGCTTTTCGGTTACTGGGTATGGAATTCGTTGCTGAAACAATACCCGGTATCCACCGTTGCCCCGCTATCGTTACTGGTGCCGGTATTTGGTATTCTCGGCTCAGTGGCCATTTTCGGTGAAAGCCTGTCACCGGTTAAAATCCTTGCCGTGTTACTTATCGTAACGGGCCTGGCGGTCGGTTTATACGGTCGGCGTATCCGGGATGTTCTGTTTACGCGCAGCCATAATCTCCAGCGCTGATATCCGTGATGCTTTCAACGCTTAGCCACTAATATATCAATGGTGACAGTAAACATGGAAAGAATGCCAACAAGGAGGGAATATGTTCAGATTTCGCTGTTCCAGTATTCTGGTTCTGTTTTCAATGCTTTTTCTGGCAGCCTGTACGCCAAAACAACCACCGTCAACACGTGTCATTATTGACAACTGCCTGGTGGGATGTCCGCTTGGCGGAAGCAATCAGACCCTTACCCGCGAGGCTTATAGCTTAAATAATAATGGCAATACCTACTTTGCAAACTGGGTCGCCTATAAAATAACTAAAACCAGCCAGGCCAGTAATCGTCCCAGAAATTGGAAGCAGGATCCGGCTCTGCCTGCAACCGATACTCTGGCGCCTGCGGCCTGGACCGGAGCCAATGCAGCATTAGCGATCGATCGGGGGCATCAGGCACCGCTGGTCGCATTGGGCGGGACAGTGGACTGGGAGTCACTGAATTATCTTTCTAATATTACGCCACAAAAGTCTGCCCTGAATCAGGGAGCATGGGCACGGTTAGAGGATAAAGAGAGACAGCTTGCGAATCGTGAAGATATTTCGGCAGTTTATACCGTCACCGGGCCGCTATTTGAGAGGGATTTGGGGGGGCTTCCTGCGATGCCAAATGCCAGACTTCCCAGCGGCTACTGGAAAGTAATTTTCATTGGTGCGGGGCCTGATTCCGGGAAATACTCAGCTTTTATCATGGACCAAAACTTACCCCGATCGGCTAACTTCTGCGATTATCAGGTGACCGTTGACAGCATTGAAAGAAAAACCAATTATTTTTTGAGGATCTGGCCAGCCTTACCGACAGAAATATCCCGCAGGATAAAATCACAGCCCGGCACCCTGGCGAAAGATGAGATGGGATGCCGATAAAAATGTAATCGACAGGTTAAGATTCAATGCCCTAACGCCACCGATAAATTCGGTGGCATTAAATTGCCACTGAATCCAGCGCACTGTTTTTAATCGTTATTAACCCCACTCCACCATTTCACTTTCTCCCCCCCCTCGTACGACTTATGAATGCTATTCATAGTGCTTATCCGATTATCAATGATTATCGTTTTGCCCAATATCGCTAACATACGTCTATCTCCCGATATCCAGATGGATAAACATGACTGACACGCAGACGCGATTCCGGACAGTGGCCGGAAAATTGACTGGCTTCACATTCGTCATCATTCTTAGTGCATTAATGGCTGTGACTTCCTTATCAACCGATATTTACTTGCCGGCCATGCCCTTAATGGCGAGAGATTTGCAGGGTGATGCGGAACTGACGGTGACCGGATTTTTAATCGGTTTTTGCATTGCTCAATTAATCTGGGGACCGATTAGCGATCACTTTGGTCGCCGCTTACCGCTGTTTATTGGAATGGCATTGTTCATTATCGGTTCCGTCGGTTGCGCCCTCTCAACCGATATGGCGCAAATCGTTTTCTGGCGGGTGTTTCAGGCTCTGGGAGCCTGCACCGGGCCGATGCTGGCGCGAGCCATGATCCGCGATCTGTTTAGCCGCACACGTGCCGCGCAAATGCTGTCAACGCTGATGATCATTATGGCTATTGCACCCATTGCCGGGCCGCTGCTCGGCGGACAAATAATTAAAATCACCTCATGGCATGCGATCTTCTGGTTACTGGCGATAATCGGCGCCCTAATGCTGGCAGCATCAGCCTGGCTACCCGAAACATTAGCCGAAGAAAAGCGGGTTAAAGCCTCCTTATCCAGCGCCTTTCGCAACTATTTCGCGTTACTGACTAACACGAGCTATATGCGCTTCACGTTATGCCTGATGTTCTACTATGTCGCGGCCTATGCGTTTATTACCGGCTCCCCTTTTGTCTACATCACTTACTTTGGCATCGATCCACAACATTTCGGTTGGCTGTTTGCGCTGAATATCGTCGGTCTGGTGGCCGTCAGCATGGTGAACCGGCGTCTGGTACATCGCTATCCCCTTGAAGTATTGCTGAAGTTCGCGGTAGTCGTCGCCACGCTCGCGGCAGTTGTGCTTGCGGTTGCTACCGGTATGGGCATCGGCGGAATTAGCCTGATCGTGGTGGCGGTGTTTGTCTTCTTTTCAATGAATGGAATTATTGCCGCAACATCGACAGCCGCCGCGCTGGATGCGGTACCGAAGGTTGCCGGTTCTGCTGCGGCACTGATGGGGTCACTGCAATACGGCAGCGGCATTATCTCTTCCTTGCTACTGGCACTGCTCAGCGATGGCACCCCCTGGACAATGGGCTGGATCATCGCGCTGTTTACCGCAGCCAGTGCCGTAATGGCACTGACCACACGTGTCACCAAAACGCTGAGTTAGAGATTTTTATCAAAGAAGGTATCCAGTTTGCTCACCGCCTGATCAACATAGCGAGGCACCCAGTAAGTGTCGATATGCGTCGCGCCATCGATCAGGACCAGCTCTTTATTGCGGGTACCGCTGGCCTTTTTAAAAGCACTCTCGGTCATATAGCGCGAGTCGGCTTGGGTACCGGCCATCATCAGCAGCGGCTGATTAATCAGATCCATATTGCTTTGCGCGTCAAAGCGCATCAAATCAAGCAGGCTACTGGTGGTATAGCGGAATGTCGAGTTCGGATGCGCATGGGTTTTCCAGTAGTACTCGTAACCCTGGCGATACAGGTCAAACGGCAGTTTGGCGATTTGTTCATCCGTCAGGTTGGCGTCCCCGGAATAGCTTACCTCACCGGTGGTGACTTCTTTTATACGCGCATCGGTTGCCTGTTTCAGGCGCGCCTCGATGGTGGAGAGCTGGGAGTCCTGGTAACCGTTACGGCGCACCAGGCCGGAGTCGAACATGCTGAGTGTCGCCAGCGCTTTAAATCGCTTATCGGTCTGAGCCGCTTTCAGCGAATAACCGCCGCCGCCGCAGATACCCAGCAGGCCAATACGTGCGGCATCAACGCCGGGGTACTGACTGAGGTAATCCGCCATCCCGTGAATATCTTCAATGCGGTTTGCCGGTTTATCAACACTGCGCGGCATACCGCCACTGGCTCCCTGATAAGCCGCATCGGCGGTGATGGTGATGTAGCCATGTTCTGCCAGACGCTGAGCATACAATCCGGCGACCTGCTCTTTCACGCCGCCGTTAGGATGAGCCACCACCACCGCAGGATATTTTTTGGCAGCGTCGTAATTGGCAGGCGTGTAGACATTCGCGGCAATCTGGATGCCGTGGAGATCATATTTCACCGGATGAATATTAACCTTGCCGTTAACGTTCTCGGTGAGGGCACCGTCATAGACCAGAGTAAAGGGATTTTGTTTGTAGTCAGCAGCATGCACTGAAGTAATACCGGCCATTGCCGTAAGCAACATGGCATTTAAGAGAGTGAATTTCATGGTATCTCCCGATTGAGTGACGGACTGATTAACAGGCTCGCGACAGCGAATATTCAGGGTCAGATTAGGGAAATGAGACTGTCAGCATCATGACAGCTGAATAACATGTTTGTCAGAAAACGCCGGCCGACGAGCACTGGGTTTTCTGACAATGCTGTCAGGTTACTGTCAGCTTGATGTTGGCAAGCAAGGACTAAGATGTGCTCAGGTCAATCTGCTTGATGTTCAATCTGCTGAATGAGGAATCTTTAATGACACGTAAAAATGAACGCATATCTTATGAAAATAACCCCGTGATGCCGCAACGACGTAAGTTACTGATTGCAGGCGCAGGTGTCGCAGCAGCATCATTCCTGTCACAGGCTTCTGCCGACGAAAAGACCACAACGAATCTGCCCTTTCACGGAGGAGCAGAAAATCTGGACAGCCAACATTCTGCTGCACCGGGCAAACGCAGGCTGGGTGGACTTGAGGTGTCGGCCATCGGACTGGGTGTCCAGAATATGAGCCGTAAATACGACACCAGTGTCCCCTGGCGTCCGGAAATGGTGAACATCATCCGCAGAGCTTACGATCAAGGTGTGACCTTTTTTGATGCCGCAGAAGCCTATGGCCCGCTTGAAGTGGAAAAAATCCTCGGTGAAGGCGTGGCACCTTTTCGCGACAAGATTGTTATTGCCACAAAATTTGGCTGGAACATCGATCAGCAAACCGGTAAGCGTCTTCCGGGGCTGAATAGTCGCCCTGAGCATATCAGGCAAGTCGTTGAAGGCATGCTTAAACGGCTGCGTACCGATCGCATCGATTTGCTGTATCAACACCGTGTCGATCCTCAGGTTCCCATTGAAGATGTAGCAGGTGTGATAAAAGACCTGATGGATCAGGGCAAAGTCCTGCACTGGGGGCTATCAGAAATGGGGATCAATACCCTGAAACGGGCCCATGCAGCGCTTCCGGTTACCGCCGTGCAAAGCGAATACTCAATGCTATGGCGGGGACCGGAAAAGAATGTGCTGCCGACATGCGAAGCACTCGGCATCGGCTTCGTACCATGGAGTCCGCTGGGCGTGCAGTTTCTGACCGGCTGGATTGACGCGAATACCCGATTTGCCTCTGGCGATATTCGCGCCACCGAATCCCGTTTCGCACCTGAAAATCTGGCGCATAACTTACAGCTTGTTGAATTGCTGACCCGTTGGGCCAAAAGGAAAAATGCCGCTCCGGGTCAGATTGCGTTGGCATGGCTGCTGGCTCGTAAAGCGTGGATTGTTCCCATCCCCGGCACCACGAACAGGGATCATATGCTACAGAACACGTCGGCGGCAGGTCTTCATCTGACCTCATCCGAGATGACCGAACTCAGCACGTCGCTGGATGCCATTACCATCATGGGGCAGAGGTTACCGGATGCTGTGCAGGTCTATTCAGATGTCGAAGCCCCCTTAAAGAGTGAATAAGGAAGTAGGGTTATGCGCCTGCTGTTAGTTGAAGACGAAGAAAAAACATCAACCTATCTTAGCCGTGCGCTGGGAGAATCTGGCTTTACGGTTGATGTCTCCGCTGAGGGGACGGAGGGCCTGCATTATGCGCTGGAATTCGACTACGACGCGATCATCCTCGATGTCATGCATCCGGGAATGGACGGTTATCGGGTACTGGAAGGTATTCGCGCCAGTAAGCAAACGCCGGTGCTGATGCTTGCTGCCAGGGGTTCGGTGGATGAGCGCGTTAAAGGCCTGCGGCTTGGCGCGGATGATTATCTCCCCAAACCCTTTTCACTGATTGAGCTGGTGGCGCGCATTCAGGCGCTGGTGCGTCGCCGCGCAACCGATGGCGCAGATATCACCCAACTGCAAATTTACGATTTGCAGCTGGACCTGCTGGCACGCCGGGTGTTTCGCGCCGGAACCCGGCTGGAACTCACGGCGAAAGAGTTTGCTTTACTGAGTCTGCTGGCCCGTCACCAGGGTGAAATCCTGTCAAAGATGATGATTGCCGAACAGGTCTGGGATATGAATTTCGACAGTGACGCCAATGTGGTTGAAGTCGCGATTAAACGTCTGCGCGCCAAGGTGGATGCACCATTCGCGGTCAGATTGCTGCATACCGTGCGCGGTATGGGTTATGTCCTTGAAGTCAGACCCGGGGCGCAGCATTAAATGGCGGAGAAAGGCATGTTCAGACGCTCCCTCTCGTTACATCTGGCGCTGATGTTTGCTTTATCCGCCCTACTGATTGTTTCAGCAATCGGCATTCTGCTGCGCAGTTCGCTGCATGATTCATTGCAAAAGCAGATGCATAACGAGCTGCTGTTTCGCGAGTCACTGATGAGTCCGTGGATTACAGCGCGAAACTCGGCTGAGGAGTGGCCAACGCTGGCGAATAAATTTACCGTTCTTGCCAGCTCAGAGGGTGAGCGCGTTCGCTACTGGATAGTCAGCGACAACCCCCGTTTTAGCGTAGGCGGTACGCCGCCGGTGGGGATTCACTGGTCTGCGCTGAAAGAAGGCTTTAATAAGATGCCCGGTGCGTCAGAAGGTGCCTGCTCACTTTTCCTGCTGGTGAAAACCATTCCGGCCAATGGCACAAGACCGGCGCTGCGCTATGTCGTGGCCATCGACTCAACGCCGTATATGGGCACGCTGGAAGCGTTCACTCGTACATTACTGATCATTACCGCGTCAGGCGTGCTTATTGTTGCTCTGCTGGGGTATGCCGTCTCAAGAATCGGCTTACGTCCGGTTGGCGCACTCAGCAATCAGGCGCGGCAACTGGTTCCGGGAGATCATCGTCAGCGCCTCGATACCGACGCAATGCCTGAAGAGCTTCAGCAACTGGCCTTATCTTTTAACGGCGTGCTGGAGCGCCAGGAAGTTGCATGGCGACAGCTTGAAAGCTTTAACGCCGATGTGGCCCATGAACTACGCACTCCGCTGACCAACCTGACAGGCCAGACACAACTGGGTCTGTCACGCCGACGATCACACGCGGAGCTTGAAGAGTTACTGGGTTCAAATCTGGAGGAACTGGAGCGGATGACCTCAATCGTTAACGATATGCTGTTCCTGTCACATGCTCACGCCGGTGAACATGCTTCCCAGCTGACACGCGTCTCACTGCGCGAAGAAACCCTGAAAACAGCGGAATATGTTGAGCCATCACTCGCTGAAAAGCAGCTCTGTCTGGATGTTGAAGGCGATGTGGTTGCCGGGATTGATCGGCGCTTATTTCACCGCTCGCTGGCCAACCTGCTGGAAAACAGCGCAAGGCACGCGCCGCCTCATAGCACCGTTACCGTGCGGTTAAGCGAAAGTGAAAGTCACGCCTGTGTTGCGGTTTCTAATTCTGGCGATGCTATCACGGCTGCGCAGTTACCGCGCCTGTTTGAGCGGTTTTATCGGGTGGACTCTTCACGCGCTAAAAGCGATACCCATCACGGTCTTGGGCTGTCGATCGTGCGTGCTGTAGCGATTATGCATCGGGGAGAAGTCTTTGCGCGCAGCGAAAGCGGTATCAATACTTTTGGACTGACGTTCGCGCTGTCGCCTGATACGCAATTATCCCGCTACAAGGATTCACTTGCGGCGGCAAATGCCGGGATAACGTTATCCGCCGCAACTGACAAAATTGTCAGACGGTCGTCAGCCTGACGACAGGCGTCTTCCGCCAGAATCATTGCAAAGCAGCATCCACTTTATCGACCAACAGGACGCATTGCATGACCGGAAAAATAAGTTATCTCGGGCTGTTACTGCCACTTATCACCTTTTCCTCCTTTGCGCAGCAGCAAAATGCTGCCGGCAGCCAGAACCCGGTTTACGGCGCGGCGGAGAATTTTACCGGGCGCGTCCTGGTTGATCCGTTATTCCAGGCCGATCAAGAAATCAAGGTCTCCGCGGCATATGTCACGTTTGAACCCGGCGCTCGCTCCGCGTGGCATACACATCCGGCGGGTCAGCGGCTGATTGTGACGTCGGGAGTCGGTGTGACTCAACAGGAGGGTCAGCCGGCGCAGCGCCGTCCTATCTTGTGCGCCAGGGTGTGCCACTGACGCCTGACGATCTTATCCATCACAAAGCGGTGAATTTTTTCAGTGAACACAGTCGTGAAGTAATGGAGTGGCATTTCGTTATCAACGGAGAAATTGTGTCTCGCCGCCCCGGCAGCAGCATGCTGGTCAATAACTCGGACGTATTGATCTCCTGTGGCCTGGCGGGTCTGGGTATGCTTCATGCTTTGCGCTTCGCACTGGAACCGCATCTGCAATCAGGAAGACTGACAGAGGTGCTGGCCGAATACACGGCGGTAACCAAACCGGTCTCGGTGCTGTATCCTGACCGGCGCAATCTTGCGCTTAAAGTCAGGGTGTTTACAGACTGGTTTTCTGCGCTGTTTGCAAGGCAGGAATCCCTGTAACTTCGCTTTCCCGTCTCAGATTTCTGGGGCATTCCCATAACTGAAAATGCCCCCATGCTGACGCAGGCCCGTTTTCGAACTCAGGAAAGCGTTGTTATTAATAATTTTGCGGTCGCTGCAGAAGACGCCGGATTTTGTCCGGTAATCAGCAGACCGTCCTGAACCACAAATGAACCCCAGTCTTCTCCCCGGGTATAATTGCCTCCCAGGCGTTTCAGCTCATCTTCCACCAGGAAAGGCACAATATTCGTCAGCTGGACGCCCTCTTCCTCAGTGTTAGCAAAGCCGGTGACTGTTTTCCCTTCGACCAGCGGTGCACCCTCTGGCGTTTTAACGTGACGCAATACACCCGGCGCATGGCACACCAGTGCCACCGGCTTATCTGCACCAATAAACGCTTCAATCAGACTGACGGAGTGATTGTCTTCAGCCAGATCCCATAACGGGCCATGACCACCAGGATAAAAGACGGTATCGAAATCGTCCGGGTTAATACTGTCCAGACGATATGTGGCAGCCAGTTGCGCTGTCGCGTCTTTATCTGCCTCAAAACGGCGGGTCTGCTCAGTCTGAAACATCGGCTCGTTACTTTTCGGATCCAGCGGTGGCTGACCACCAGCCGGTGAGGCCAGCACAATCTCAGCCCCTGCTTCTTTAAAGGCATAATAAGGTGCGGCCAGTTCTTCCAGCCAGAAACCAGTTTTACGGCCGGTATCGCCCAGTTTGTCGTGTGAGGTCAAAACGATTAATACTTTCATGTTAATTCTCCGTCGGGTTAGTTAAAAATAGTAGACCAGTCGTCTTATAATAAAGTCTGAAAAAACACCTCCGGGAGGTGTTATCTCGCTGCTTTCTTCTGCTCAGTCAGGCTGATTCAACAAAAATTTAGTCGTCTGCATCGCCATCGCAAAAGGTTGCTGATTACGCATAATCTTGACCATGATGCTGGCACCCAGCCATAGTGGGTATAAGCTTTGAGCCAGCTCAATCGCGTTGGCCGTTACTTTTAGCGATCCGTCACGCATGCCCTCATTGATAACCTGCGAGAGCCTGTCCGTGATACCAGTAGTTCCGCGCTTCAGCGCAGCTCGCATAACTTCAGACAAGTCGGCAACTTCAGCGCCCAGTTTTACTGCCAGACATTTTCCCTGACAATCGTCAAAAGACTGATTTTCCTGCCACCGCTGAAAATACTCCATCAGGCGCTGTTGCGGTGACAGTGCGGTGTTTGAAAACAGCGCATCCATTTCAGCCAGATAATCCTCAAAATAGTTATCGAGGAGCGCTGCGCCAAAAGCATCTTTTGAGCTGAAATAATTATAAAAAGAACCTTTTGGCACTGAGGCTTCTTTAAGAATCTCATTCAGCCCGACGGCGGAAAAACCTTTCGCGGCCATAATAAGATGGCCCACATCCAGGATTCTTTGCCGCGTGTCAGCGTTCTTAGGTGACAGTTTCTTGTTCATGTCGGATACCCTACAGCCAATTAGACCAGTCGTCTACTTTTTTTTGCGTACATATGAAATTGTTTTTGAAAACGGGCAGCGCACCAATAAAGAGCCCATATTCAGCATCTGACGGTTTAGCTATCCTTTGCTGAGTCCCGAATACGTTAACGTTTGACTGAACAGGCGTTCGTCATCCGGTTCTTTGCCGCCATGTGGCTCAATAAGCACAATCCCAAGCTGATCAGCTTCACTTTCAATCACCTCGATAACGGTTTCCGATTCCAGCAATATTTCTGATTCAATCTCAACTTCAAGATGTTCTGGTCTCACCCGGTCGCCAAAAAGCATTAACGCCGTATCACCATGCTGTTTAGAAGACCATTGCAGACCGTGTGCATCCGGGTAAGCCTGATAGATCGCCACAGAATATTCCCGCGTAAAAACATACTGATCGGCCGGGGAATCGAGCAGTTGATGCCTTTTCACGCCCATTTTGCGTAATGTCCTGGGATTCAGATCGGCAAGATTGAGATTGATGGCAGGTTTCATCACAGAATGCACCATCCCTTCCAGCTTGCTCAAATCAAAAGGCTCACCGGCAGAATCCGCAGGCAGGTCATGAAAAAGCGTTTCCATCACCGCCACCCCGGTATTTGCGCCGCCGTAAAGAGTAGGTACACCGTTACTCATGGGACTAAAACGTGCATCACCTTTGCCGGGATTAAACTGTATCGCCTTATAATGGACTGAATGTATCCGATAGATCGGCTTACCCACACTCCATGTTGCGAAGTTCACCTCCAGTTCCGCCTTGGGTATCGGTACCTGGCGAAAAACGACATCCTTGTCATCCGGATCAGCCATGTTTACCACCGTCCATTTCTGCTTGTGCGGCCAACATCACCTGGTCTGGCATCGTCGTCAGCACATCTTTAGGCTTTCTCCCGCCTAACCAGCTGTTCTGTGAACCAAACCAGATAGCCAGCCCCCACGGCGTTTTTTTATCGCCGAACAGGGCAATAACCTGCTTGACTACCGGGATCGGCCGATAGCCTTCATCCAGGGCATATTCCGGGTACTTATCTTTACCATTTAGCTGTAGCGCGAAAATGCTGCGGGCAGATTTCCAGCGGTTGGGACCCGCGCTGGGATTGGTATTTTTAAAACTCGCTTTTTCTGACAACTCACGTGCCGTAAGCCATACCGATTCAGAGAGGATGCGGGCATTAAGCTGTTCACGACGTTGAGAGTGACGCTCTGATCGCGCCGCTTTTTCCGCTAATTTTTCGGTTTTTCCGCTAATACCCTCGGCTGCGCGACTGATTTTAGTCGGCTTTGACTCCGGCAAGTTAAGAGACGCCAGCACGGCATTAACAGCAGCACTCATCGCAACCTGCATTGTCTTGTTAAAAACGTCGCGATTTTTCTGCACGCTACCCAGATCAATCACCAGATAGTCAGAGTCAGGACGCGTGTCTAAGTTGTGCAGCTCATCACCACTGAGGGTCTTCACATCGTAAGAAATCGGCTCACGCAGTGCGGCGCTTGTTTTAGCAGCCATTATTCACCTCGTCGCATTAGCGGATATATAGGTTATATTCATTATATTCCAAATCAAAAGCATCGTCACCCATAACGGACAAAGCGTAACCCGTTTTACCGGTTCGATAAACTTTCTGAATGTGAATGATGAGGATCATTATCACCGCCGGACATTCGACCTGCGTTTGCCGAACACGGTCTTCATTCCGGGGATGGACACACCTCGTTTAGTTTTCACAACCCCAAATGTTCACTATCTGGTTTATCTGAAATTATCGTTATAAACTAAAACATATAGCGCTACGGGCGCTCATTCTCCTTTATTCGTCATTCCGGAAACACAATGCCAATCAAGTCGATTAGCCTGGTGAAATGCAGTCTCACCAGCGCGATGTTGTTATCAGCTTTTCCGCTGTATGCAGCCACAGAACAACCGTCACTCACCGTGACCGCCGCCGCCAACCAGACCCCCTCTTCGATTGATAAAAAAGCCACGCTCGGCAGCCTCGGCGCGCAAGAGATTCGTAACACACCCTGGTCAGTACAAACCGTGTCGCCGCAGCTGATCAAACGTCAGCAGTTAAAAAGCGTGAGCGATCTTTATCGCTATATGCCATCAGTACAGGGCGACGGCGCGCGACCGCAAACGCGCGGCATGCAGGGCAGCGTGGTGCAGAACAGTATGATTGATGGCCTGAATGTGGTCTCAACGACCGATTACGCTGCCGAACAATTTGAGGGTATAGAAGTAGTTAATGGCCTTGCGGGATCGCTGTATGGTCCGGCCAATCCTGCCGGATTATTCAATTTCGTCAGTAAGCGTGCCAGCGATATCCCACAGCACAGTCTTACCTTTGCCGCCGGCACCGGCCCCAGCCACCAGCTGGCGGGGGATGTCAGCGGACCGCTGGATAGCAATGACCGGCTGCGCTATCGCCTGAATATGCTGGATGATGAAGGTAATGGCTATGTCTCCGGTAGCACCCGGCGTCGTCAGTTGTTCAGCCTGGCGCTTGACGCCAACCTGACAGACCGGACAGTGCTGGAAACCAATTTCAGTTATTACCACTATTACGAAAAAGGCTTGCCGGGTAAATTCGCGCTGGCTAACGGTCTGTCATTCCCGTCTGCGCCGAATCCTGAAACGGCGCATCTGGGCCAGTCCTATGCGGGCAATGATAACCATACGCTGACGGCGGGCGTGCATTTCAGGCATGACTTTGACGGCAACTGGCAGGGTGAAGTCGGCGTCCTGCGGCAAATTGCCGATCGTGAATCCACAGCGGTGACCCATACCTTTACGGATAATAAAGGCAGCTACACCACCACCACCTCATCGGCCACCGCCAGCCGTTTCACCATCAATAGCTATATGGCCAATCTCAATGGCGAAGTGGCTAGCGGTGGAATTCACCATCAAATCGCCACTGGGTTACGGGGTTTTGTCTGGAAAAATTACAATCCGCGCAACGGCGGTACTTTCACATTGGGCAGCGCCTCGCTGGATAATCCCCAGGCCTTTGCTGAACCCGATTATCCGGATTTTACCCGGCGCTATCATTCAGCCACCGCGACGCAGCATGCATTTCTGCTCAGCGATAATCTGCAATTCTCGCCAGAGTGGAGCCTGTTATTGGCAGGCAGTGAAAACCTGCTTAGCTCTGCCAGCTACAATAAAAGCGGTGGCCAGAGCAGCCACTCTTCTGACAGCGGCCTGAGCAGTTCAGCCAGTCTGATGTACAAACCCGTCGATCCGCTGACGTTATACGTGTCATACGCCGACAGTTTGCAGCAGGGGGATACCGCGCCCGCCACCGCCAATAATGCGGGCAATATTCTGGCGCCGTATCGCAGCCGTCAGGTGGAAGTGGGCAGCAAATTAGCCGTCAACAAGCTGCTGCTCACCGCCGCGCTGTTTCAGATTAAACGTCCTTTTGCCTATACCCATGCCAATGGCGATTACGCGCAAGACGGCGAGCAGCGCAACCGTGGTCTGGAATTGATGGCCGATGGCGATGCGACCGAACGCTTGCACGTGTATGGCGGCATGACATGGCTCGATCCACGCCTGCTGAATAGCGCCAGCCAACAGACGGAAGATAAGCAGATTGTCGGCCTGCCGCGCTTCACCGCCAGCCTGTTTGCCGCCTGGGATCTACCAATGCTGAGTGGTAGCGATATTCACGGCGGTATTCACTATGTGGGACGACGCACGACGGATAATCAAAACGACGCCTGGGTCGGCAGTTACACAACGCTGGATGCCGGTGCGGCCTATAAAACCCGGTTGTTTAACACCACAACCACCTTCCGCCTGGATATCACCAATCTGACCAATCGCCACTACTGGACCAATATCGTGCCCGGCGGCCTGAATGGCTATAGCGGCGTGGGTTATGCCAGCGCGCAGCTGGGCGAACCGCGTATGGCGCAGGTGTCGATGCAACTCAATTTCTGAATCGCAGAACAGGTTGCACCCGCTCATTAGCGCAGGTGCTTACTGATAACTGCGGCGATGAAAACATTTGCCCGTCTGGATTGATCTCAATACCAGCGGGCAGGGTTTTTACAGCGGTTTTGGCCGGGTGCAGGCAGTCAGATCCAGATGCAACGCGCGCGCAAATGCCAGCTGTTGCTTCTGCCCGCCCGATAATAAGGTATCGCCCTGCGGCGTCAGGATGCTTAACGCAGCGATTTTCGTGATATCGCCTGAGAGGCTTTCACGCGATCAGGCCTACTGGACAGAATGACCAGAATGTCCGGTACGTCATACCCCGTTAGCGAGCATTACCCACACTCAACCTCCAGTGTGACAAATATCTCATTTCTGCCAGGCTTACTCTATGTTGATGAAATCAGGATAATAAGTCTGGAGGAGAAGTGCCCCTGACGCCGACATCCCCATCCGCAATGGAGTGAACCATGCAGCGAAGAGAATTTATCAGCGGCAGTCTGGCCGCTTTATGCCTCACACATCCGGTGTTTTCATTTGCCCAATCGACGGTGCAACCCACTCTGCAATCTGTTATCACCTCGCCGTGGCTGGTTAACGGTATTGCCGTCTCCGCCCAGGGTTCGTACTTTGTTAACCTGCCACGCTTTACTGGACACTTCGAGTCACCGGCGCTAGCCCGCTTAACGGAGCAAGGTCTGGTGGCGTTTCCCGGCAATCACTGGAATAACTGGCAAGCGGGTGATGACGGTATAAATACCCTGGTGAACGTCAACGCCTGCCACATTTTCGACAACCATCTGTTGTGGGTCGTCGATCAGGGTGCCCCTCAGGGAGATAAACCGGGAGCGGGTGCAGCTAAGCTGGTGGCGTTCGACATCCGGTCGGGTGAGGTGAAAAAGTTGATCCGCTTTGATGAAAAATCGCTTCCGGAAGGTGGCGCACCCAATGATCTGCGGATTCATGGCGATCTGATCTACATCACCGACTCCGGCCTTGGTGGCATCATCATTTATGATTTGAAAACCGGTAAGACTATCCGAAGAGTGTCGTCATCCCTGTTATTGCGTAAACCCGATAATTTGGTGCAAAAAGGGTTTAAGGGACGGGTATTGATGGATGCTGAGGGAAAAAAACCGGCCGTGCACAGTGACGTAATTGAAGTCACTGCCGATGGCGTCTGGTTGTATTACGCAACGCCAGCCGGTCCACTTTACCGTATTCGTACCAGGTATTTGTGCGACCAGTCAATGGATGACAATGCGCTGGAAAAGCGGATTGAGAAAGTGGCAGATATCCCGTCAATCGGCGGTTCGGCGATTGACGCAGAGGGCAATATTTACTTGTCGAATGTCGAGAAACGCTCAATTGATCGTCTTAAACCCGATGGTTCGAGGGAAACACTGATTCAGGACGAGCGGCTGGTGACGCCGGATGCGTTAGTGATATCGCAGGGATGGATGTATATCCCTGCCCCGCAGATTGAATACCTCAGTCCGCACAATCAGGGCGAAGACAACACGCATGCCCCCTGGTCGGTTTATCGCTTCCGTTTGCCGGAAGAGGTAAAACCGGCTTGAGGACGAACAGAAGACGGCAGCGGATCTGATAGTTTTGCGCTGCCATGCCTGAGTATGCTTATTAAATATTCAGGATGCCGTTCGTTTTTCGGCGGCATTTTACCAGAGCAATCCGGCCAACTGCTTAGCAGCCTGTTTCTGCCTGCAAGATAAGGTTCCATCGACCTGAGCAAATAATCTACTCAGTGCTTTACCTGATAGCACGCCCGGCTGTCTGCATCACAAGACTAAAACCGCTGACACCTGATATTTAAGTATCAGTGGATAATTTTCCCTCAGCGGAATCAGCCTGACGTCGTCAGTCAGGTATCTGTAGTGAATTTTACTTCAAAGATGTTAGACCAGTTTTTGCCTGTGACATAAAGCTTATCGTTAACATCATCATAAGCGATACCATTAAGCGTATTGGTATTCTTGTCAAAATGATCGAGGTTGAACTGAATACCCGCCATATCAATCCATTTAACGACCTTACCGTCTTCAGGATTGATCACTAAGATAATATCCGTATACCAGACATTGGCGTATATCAAACCCTTTATCCATTGAAGCTCATTAATCTTGGCTATTTTTTTGCCATTGAAAGTGACATGGATAGTTTTTATAACCGAAAAATCAACCGGATCGCGAAAGGTGATTTCGTCACTACCATCACTCATTACAAGGTTTTTACCATCTGTCGTTAAACCCCACCCCTCTCCCTCATAGCTGAATGTATTCAGAGTATTCAGATTGGTGGGATCCAGTACCATCACTTTTTGTTCTTTAAAAGTGAGCGCATAGTACTTTCCATCAACCTTGGTTAATCCTTCACCCCACAGATCTTCAGGCAAATCCTTAGACCTTACCAACTTGCCACTGGATGCTTCGAGAATGTTGATTCTGGATTTTTTATATAACCCGGTGGACTCAATAATGTGTTCACCATCGATAATTAACCCCTGCGTGAATGAGGATTTATCATGTGGTATCACACGAACAATCGTAAACGACTCTTTCTGTGGCACATTATCAATATTAACGTCTTTGATTGCTGCTTCGATTTGATAATAAGTCTTAGAGGTGATTTTCCTGACAGAGTCTTCCAGATCCTGAGCATTATCACTGACAGCAACTACATTGAGAATACTGTCCGAACTGAACTGAGCAGGTGAGACTTTATCACCTATGGATTTTCGCTTTAAGACTTTATATGCGTTCTTTTCAAGAAAGTCCTCATTCAGAAAGTTGGTTATAACACCTTGCTGCTGACTCATCATTAAGATAATAGAGGAATGTCTGTCCTCCACGACTGGAAGAGTAAAAGAAATATTCAATTGAAGCTGGACATTAATCTCATGAAGATGAATCCCCCAAGTTTCATATATCGCCTCAGAAATACCTCCTCCTGCTGGCCGCATTGCAATTTCACAAAATATGACATTGTCACCATCTGAAAAAAATTCAAAGTGGAAAACACCTTTGTCAGTCTCAAAATGATTTAAAACTTCACGTAATACTTGTTTAGCTTTCTCATGTAATGCTGAAGCTTGATTGGTGACAGATGAGACTAACCACTGACTACTGCTGAAGTTCACTAAGGGTTGATGATATCTGCCAAGAGTAGAAAACAGAATTTCTCCGCCGGATACCACTGCATCCAGGTGATACATCTCTGAGTCAATAAACTCTTCCGCGATAAATTGACCAAGAAAATCACTCTGTTCTGACAGAAATTGATTCAGCTCGGGAGCGGTTGATACGATGGTGATACCTTTGGAAGAGTAACCATCCTTCGGCTTGATAATGATTTTTCCAAAGGTCTCCAGCATATCAGTTAACGTGTTTATCTCTGATGCGGGCGAGTATTGGGGTAGCCTTATTGTCGTAGAAGTTAATCGTTGTTTCATTAAAATTTTATTTCGATATAACTTTGACTGTTCGACTTGCAACCCATTGAGGTGAAGAGCCTGCCTGGCATAGGCCGCCGGTGACAAATCTTCTTCGCCAGTAGAAACAATGTCTGTAATATTGTAACGGCAACTAATAGATTTTAATAACGCCGTGAGGTAGTCCTCTGAATTTACAATATCGATAAGGTGGAGTTCTTCGAAATGTGTGTTATGGGGTATAACAGAGCATTTTACAGAAAAAATATAAATAATATTTTTCCCTTTCAGGGAGCCAATCAACTCCCCATCTTTGAGTAAAGAGGTATAGTCATTTCTGGATACCACGATTATTACATCTTTCAATTTTACCTCCGGGCAAACCCTAATTTACATTCTTATCCATTCAGCGACATCGAAGTCAGCACCAATGAAAAACTCACGAGAAAGATCAATCCCGAGTGCTATTTACTATTAACAAAATTGGTGAACGCTGCATATTGCTCTCTGGCAGGTGTGGTCGGTCTGCCCAGATCATCCCTGCTGCCAATTTTGCAGCCGATTATGAACAATGTAGACTGTTGAGTGTGGAAGAAATTTGTTGTCTCTCTGCATAATTCGTCTTTTTCAGTGATATAGGCAAACTTAGCATAACCAAAACTTCTGGCCAGCGAAGCGGCATCGAGTTCATCGAATGAGGTACTTTGCCCGCCAACAGACTCGTGAGCACAATTATTTAAGATAATATGTAAAAAATTTTTCTGGGAAGCGGCATGCTGCATTGAAGCTAAATGCATCAGCGCTGCGCCATCGCCGTCAAAACACACAACAGATCTTTCAGGTTTGTAACGAGCAATTTCAGCTGCAATGCTCGACGCGTGGCCCATACCGCCGACACATAAAAAATCAGTGTGATGAGGCATATTCAGGGATTGTCTCAATTCAAATATTTCTCTCCCTGTTTTCCCTGTGGTTGCCACAGAAATGCAGTCATCAGGTAACAAGGTTAATACATTTTTTATAGCTTCTTCCCGATTCATTTTGAATCGATTTTTAGGCGAACTTGAGTTGTGAGCAGAAAATGTATCTTTGCGCACTACTAAAAAAACAGGCTCCTGCCTCTGCCTGGCGAGAGCAACACTTTCACAAACAATTGTTTTATAACAACTATCTTTATCCACAACGAAATAGTTATATCCCATAGAATGAATAAGATCGATGGTGACACGACCCTGTTTTCGATGTTGTGGCTCATCAGCAATTTGGTCCTGACCAACAATTTCTCCTCGCCACCCGACAATAATTAGCATTGGCACGCCATAGACCTGAGGGTCTGCTAAAGAAAGCAGAGGGTTTACCGCGTTCCCCAGACCCGAATTTTGCATGTAGACAACCGGAAGTTGCCTTGTGGCAGAAAAATAACCAATTGCCCTGGAGACGGCAATACCTTCATTAGGAGTAATACTGTGGTTACTGACCAGAACTGAATCATTTATTGCATCCCCTAAGCTTTTTAACAATGAATCGGGAACACCATAATAGGTATCAATATTATTTTCTTTGAGTTCTTTTAAAAATTCGATTGGGGATATCATGATTCACTCGTTTGGTTATACTTCATTGCTTTTACGTTCTTGATGCAATGCCTCGAATTTTTTTCGCGTCATGGTAAAATTTGACCACTGTTCATTGCTGTTAAATGATTTGTTTTGCGCGATATCACGAATAACTTCTTGATATAAATCAATACTATATTTAAAAGAATCGAGAGTTAGCGCGTCAGGAAGATTATTATTTAAGATCGGGAAACGGTTAACTTTTAGGATTTTACCGGTATCCACTTTTTCTTCCATTACATGTGCAGTCACGCCAAACTCATTTTTTTTATCCCAGCATGCCCGGTAAGCACCTTTAACACCAGGATATTCTGGTGGGGAAGGATGGAAGTTCACACACAGATAACGAACACTGTCGAGAAGATATTGAGGAACAATAAGTGGACAACAAAAACTGAATAAATAATCAACTTCTCCTGATAAAAGGGTATCTTCTAACTCTTGCGTAACCTCTTTATTATCCCAACCATGAGTTGAAAATAATTTCACATCAAAGAAGTCGTTGGTAATTGAATAAATAGCATTGGCCTGCTCTTCTCTGGCTGTGGTTATCAAAACGCAAGTTTTCATTTTGTGATATCCTTAATAATTGAAGCGACTTTTCGATGTATCTTGCCATTAGTAAAATAGTTAACGCCGTCATTTGGTCGATCATGATGTGAAGAAAAGCTATAGCTGCCCCCCGCCTCCGTCAGGATAAGTGTTGCGGCAGCGATATCCCACCAATTATCCTGACAGGAGACGATCCCATCAATTCTTCCATCACATAACATAGCGAAACTATAAACATCCAAAAATCCAGGATCATGTAATGAATGAGCATGGATATTGTCGTAACACATCTGCTGGTCTATCTCCAGAAAATATTTTCTGGCTGACGTAGTAATATAAGACTCTTTGATGTCTGATATTGTGCTTACTTTTATCCTTTCTCCATTTTTAAATGCCCCTCCCTGATAGATAGCGGACCAGACATCACCGGTGGATGGGACGGCTATTGCAGCAACGACGACTTTAGACTGGTACTCTAAAGCAATTGAAATTCCCCAGGTGGGAATGCCCCTGATAAATTTCCTGGTGCCATCAATGGGATCGATAACCCAGTTAAAATCCGATAATTCAGTAGCACCTAACTCTTCGCCTTGAACGCTATCGGTCGCAAAATCGCGCTGCAATAGCGTGCGAAATTGGCGTTCAGTATTAATATCGATTATCGATACCGGGCTTGAATCCGCTTTTAAGACTATTTCCATCGGATAAACCGCTTGCTGCTTTTGATAGCCAGCCAATTGTTCAATCACATCCAGGCAAAAACGATATCTTCTGGATATTTCATCCAGGATGGTCGCCAGGTGAGTTTCCAATTTACACACCACCGCACAAGTCTGTAAAACTTCCAGTAACGAATGACGCTTCGTCACTGAGTAGCCAAAGAATTGCATTTGCAACCTCTTCAGGTCTCCCCCCTCTTTTCATCGGGAAGTTCTTTGCAATGCGGTCAACTCTTAAAGCTTCGCCTCCATCAGCATGGATATCGGTGTAAATGCCTCCCGGACGGACGCAGTTGACCCGGATACCGTCAGCAGCGACCTCTTTAGACAGTCCTGTGGTAAAGGTGTCAACAGCGCCTTTCGAGGCTGCATAATCAATATATTCAAAAGGAGAGCCGCTTCTCGATGCGCCGGATGAAACATTAACAATTGAACCGCCAGCGCCTCCTCTGGAAAGCGACATACGTTTTATCGCTTCACGTGAGCAATAAAAATGGCTCATGACATTCGTCAACAGTACCTGTTGGAATCGTTCTCCATCCATCTCAATCATGGGCATTTTCTGCTTTAAGATCCCAACATTATTGACCAGGTGGGTAATGACGCCCAGCTGGGTATCGATATCATCAAAGACCTTTTTTACCTGTTGCTCATTTGATACATCCGCCTGCAAGGCGATACATTTTCCACCCTGTTTCAAAATCTCATCACGGACGCTAAATGCAGATTTCTCATCGTTTAAATAATTTATACATACCGAATAACCTTGCTTTGCCGCCAGTAACGCAGTAGCCGCTCCAATACCCCGACCAGAGCCTGTCACTAATAATACTTTATTGTTCATAATTATCCTGATGAGTGTTATTTTTTAAGAGGAACAGTCTAAAATAGCCAAATGCTGAAAAATAAGAAAACACGATAGCTATTAGCATATAGCTGTAAAGATACCAGTTGCCAACAGAAACAGACTCATCTACTGCTGGGTAGATCAGCACGGGTAACAATGCTGTCAGAATCAAAATCATATGCTGTTTATTCGTTATTTCATACCACAGCTTTAATGTCAAAAAGTATATAAATATCAGAGAGATAAATAAATACTGACTTGCACTTTCACCCGTAAATATGATGTAAAGAAATGCCATAGGAATGCCTATCAATTCACACTTTACAACAGCAATGGATGATGTCGACACATGCATTCCAGTCTCTGCCAGGTAAGCTTTAATATATACAACGAAAACTTCCCTAATCAACATTAAGGCGATAAAAAAGCCAGGGAGAATCCCTTCACTTTGTAAAATAAAAGCAAGGAGAAAATAAGTTATTACATCGACGGCCGCATCAAAGTAGTGCCCTGACAGAGACATCAAAGAATACTTTCTGGCAACAATGCCATCAATGTTATCCAGTATAAAGATCGCGGCAAAGATGACACATATTATTGTTTTCTGGAGGAAAGATAATGAAAAACTTTGCCAAATCACGAAGAGTATTATCGTTAGTACGAAACGTAACAAAGTAATTTGGTTCGGAGTCAACAGGGGCGCTTTGACCTGATTATATTCAACGCTCATTCATTTCAGCCTTTGCTTAAACCAAAGTTAGTCTGCGTGGACAGGTGCTTAGCTCTTTCAAGGTCCTGTAAATTATCCACCTCAACCCACTCAAAATCAAAGGTTTCGTGATAACTGAAAGTCACTTCAGGTAAAATATCATTTATCGCGTTATAAAACTTAATAATTCCATCAAAGCTGAAATCTTGCAGTCTCTTTAAAAGTAACTTACGCGCCGTATTGCTTATTTTTATCGCACAGACAAATTCACCAATTGAATTTTCAATTGAGGAATCAGTATGAAAGCCATGTTCCTTAACATCGATTGATAATGCTTTTGTTTCCGGGTCAATGCGGACAACAGTATCAACACATTGACTCTTGGGCCTTTTATCGATAATCAAGCAGATATCTGCCGTTGAGGTTTTCAGCTTCGAGAGTATTTCAGAATGTAAGACCATATCGCCTTCGATATAGATGATATCATCTTCAATAGCGTTCAGGCCAAGGTAAACGCTCCAGTCGATGTTTTTAGACCGATAGGAGTCATTGTGGATTAACCGGATATTATGCGAGTCAGCGTATTGTTGACATTTATCTGCTACTGACTCAGCACAATGCCCGACAACAATATTAATATCATTTAGCCCTGCGCGCTCCAGGGTGCGTAACTGATAGTCCAGTATTGTATGCTCATCATTAATTTTCAGTAATGACTTGTGTACGTTATTCGTCAAGGTTCCTAACCGGCTGCCAACGCCTGCGGCGAGCAATAATGTTTTCAAAGTTCTTTCCTCAGTCATTCAATTGGAGTTATTAATCAAGCTTTTAGAGCGTTTTTGCATATGCTTCAGGTACATATTGTTAAGGAAGTTGTAGAACTTTGGCATTGGTCGTTTAAAGTCAACAATTAAGATCACTCTGCGTTCGGAGGCATTATTGTAGACTTCGTGGTCAAAAACGTCATCCAGGACAATGCTCTTACCGGTTTGCCAGGTATGGTATTGGTCTTTTACGCGAATATAAGGTGGGTTAACCTCAGGAACTTCAATTCCTAAATGGTATCTTAATATCCCGGCATAGGGGCCTTCATGTGCTGCCAGGCATACACCAGGTTCTAATACCGCAATTGAAATGGAAAGAATGTTGTCTTGATCTTTAGTCAAGTTATAGATATTGGGACACAGACTCTTGCCAAGTTCATTGTATTCATTAAGCAACTTAACATAGAATAACTTCCAGTCTTTTGACACCTCAGCCGCTCTTTTTTTATCGATATCTTCATAACGAGTCAATTTCCTACGTTGTAAAAGTTCGATAATTTCAGACTGAATCAATGCGAAATTTCTGTCCAGTGTTTCACTGAACGGCAGAACATCGAGGGGATTCATAAATGGCGCGCGTTCTTCTCCTCCAGAAAACGCGATAAATTTTTTATTCAAGGTATCCCGAAAAAGATTCATTTCAATGTTTTCTGAATTATTTGACATTAATTAGTTGTCCTTGATTTAAAATGAAGAAGGATTTTTCAACGCATCATGCTTGAACAAAATAGGGAATTCTCAATCTGGTTTGTGACAAACCAGATGACCCGCCGGGTTTTCACAATCAGGTCGTTCCTGAGAGTTAACTCGGACTCGAAATTTCAATCGCTCAGACATAAAGGGATTTACACTTCGCTAAAGCTGTATACACATCTGTAATTTCATTCTGATTAACATACCCCATATGGGCAATACGGATAATCGATTCAGTCAGATTACCGTTTCCGATACCTACCGTGATTGAGAAGTTGTTCAGCAACTGCTGTGCTAACTCTGTCGCCCGAAACTTATTGTTGAGTTCTATCGCAGTAATAGTATTGGATCGATAGCCTTCTTTCGCAAACAGCTTAAAACCATTTAACTCAGCGAGCAGACGTGAGTGATTAGCAATGTTGTTATGATGATAAAAGACATTCTCAAAACCCTGTTGCCTCATTAATCCCAATGCATTTTCCAGTCCCCAAAATGCATGTAAAGAAGGCGTGGTTAGTGTTTGAAAATCGCCAGCTAAGGATTGTGCTTTTGCGTAATTAAATGCCACGCTGCCATAGTTACTCATTACTTTCGATTCTTCAATGGCTCTCTCACTGGCAAGAATAATCGACATCCCAGGAGGTGACATCAACCCTTTTTGAGTGACACCGATTAGTATATCCATTCCAAGGCTATCAAAAGGCAGATTAACGCAGCCCATACTGCTGATACTATCAACAACAATGTAGGCATCACTGTAAGATTTTATGGCAGAAATAATCTCAGATAAAGGATTTACAACGCCTGTTGAACTCTCACTATGGGTTAAAAAAATCGCTTTGAACGTATGCTGCTTTAGTATATCGACCAGATATTGGATATCGATTCCACAGCCATCAGGCGATCTGAGCAGCACTGCGTTCTTATTCAGCTTTCTCTCAACCATTTGATGAAAGAGGTCGCCATAAAAACCGCAGGACAATGTTAGCGCCCGGTCATTTGGCGCAAGCAAATTAGTAACTGCTGACTCCATTGCCGCAGTACCAGAACTGGTGAACAACAAAGGCAGTGAGTTTGTTTCCAGAAGCTCTTGCAGTCCACACTGAACATTGGCAAATGTTTTTTTAAAACTTTCGCTTCTGTGGCTCATCATTTGCTGATGGATGTACTCCAATGATGATGGAGGCAGTGGCGTGGGACCTGTAATACGGCTGTTAATCATGTCAGAATGAAACATCAACATCCCTTAATCACACATTCAATTTCATGCAATAATGTATCGACATCTGATTGATTGATATCACCTGCCGTACCAATGCGAAAACAGCCTTTCTGCTTAGACGCGTATACCACAATATTGCGTTTTGCTAAGGCGGTTGAAAGACTAATATAGTCTACACCCGGCGGCAGTGAATAAGTATTTATTATCGGAGCCCTGAGCCTGGCTTTTATTACAGGAAAAATATCATGCTTCTTTAACTTCAGATCCAGGTACTCACGTAAATTCTGGTATCTCTGATAGCGATATTCACGCCCTCCCTCCTGAACATATTCTTGCAAGGCTTGTCTCAGGCCTAAAAGAATTTGTACAGGTGGTGAAAACCTCCATTCACCATTTGCCATAAAAGCTTTTGACTGAGCTTTAAGGTCGAACGAAAGCGTTCTCTTTTTGCGTTCAATCATAAGCTCATTATGTTTTACTAACACAAAAGAAACGCCTGTTAAGCCTTGAATGCACTTATTGGCAGAGGAAGCAATTGCCACTAAATTGGGAAAGGTGGTACACACCGGCAGTAGCCCAAAAGAGCTGACGCAATCGACCAGTACCTTGAGATTGAATTCAAAGGCAACTTCCATGATCGCATCATAAGGATTAACCACACCTAATGCGGTTTCATAATGAACAAAGAGTAAGTGAGAAAACGGTTCGGACGTGTTACCAAGAAATTCTTTTAGTTTCTCCGGGCAAATGCCTTCGCTCTCATCAAACTCTTCCAGATGGTGTGGAATGCCATAAATGCTACATATATCTGCCATCCGTGTAGAATAATCACCGGAGATAAGGATTAAAACATGATCATTTTCACTAATTAAAGACGAAAGCATGGCCTCGACAGAAAATGTTCCACTTCCCTGCATTAACACCGTGGAATAGTCTGAGGAAAGTTCCGAAATAGAATGTAATAAGTCAATGATCTCATTCGTGACTTCACGCATAGCGAACGTTCTTGAGCCTATATCTCTCATTGCTGCCGCTTTCACTGTGGCACTGGTATTTAATGGGCCAGGTGTGAACAACAATTGATTATCAACAGTTTCAAGTGGCATCTTTCTTATACACCTCGATCCGTTGGTGTTGACAGGTGGAACTTTGGATTGTCAAAGGCGTTCCTTTTGACACGATAATAATGCGCGTAGTGATCTCCTGAACTTTCTGGTGCGAAAGTGAAAAAATAGGCTCTGCGGGATCCATCACTTGCATTCACACTCGAGCGGTGCGGCACAAACGAATCAAACAGAACGATGTCATTGACAGCGGGAAGTATTCTTTCCCATTCAAATTTATCAGCAATTTCGGGCAGGACGTCACCTGAATCGGGATTTCTCTTAAAAATCGATTTTCCCGGATAGTCACTGTCTAATGCACCCAGGTTATCACTGATTGACTTCCAGTTTTTTGCCATTTCCAGACAACCATTACTTATTGAAGGTTGGTCCAAAAAAATTGCAATAGTTAAGTGATAGTCAGGGATAAAGTCGCTATAGGCTGGGTAATCCTGATGGCAGCCAAATGCACCTCCACCCGGTCTCTTAACATTACACTTGTCTTTAAACAGTTTAAATCTGCTACCTGTTATTTCTGACAGGATCTCCTGAAAGTAAGGGATCACGGAATCTCTTATCTCTTCGGAATGATTCGAAATGTATTCAAACCGACAAATCTTGTCGCTGTCACCGTTTTCAGGCACAACAATTAACTTTTCGCCACCCGCTTTATAATATTCAGATAAAGATTGATCTGATTGAGATACTCGAGACAGAATCTCGAGTGATTCTTTCATAAGCAATGCGTAGCTATCTGACAATATTTGCCAGGTTTTATGGTTCATCGCCTGAGGTAAGATACAAAATCCGCGTTCCTGAATGCTCTTATGTGCGATTGCCTGGGATTCAGATGTTAACATGTCGCCAACCTTTGCATTGCGAGGTCAAATTCATCCCTTGGTGTGCATAGAACCAGTCGAATATAGTTAGCCGAATCTTCACCATAGACATTTCCTGGTACGGTTGCGACCCCTTTCTCCAGTAGTAAGTAATTTGCTACAGCTTCGCCTTTTGATTCAAACTGCTCTTTATATTTTTGCGGGATTCGTTTGTAAAGCTCTGATATTTCTGGGAATAAGAACATTGCACCTAATGGAGAACGACGCCAGTCAAATCCTGATTCTTCTGTTAATGTCGTCAGGGCAATATTAGCGCGGTCACTTATCTCCTGGCAGTTGTCTTGTAACCATTGGCGGCTGTCAGATTTAAGCACCGCGATAGCCGTTTTTTCGTTCAGGATACCCACACCAAGATACATGTAATCATGGAGTTTAGCCGCCTGATCAATCAACTCTGCCGGGGCAACCATCCAGCCAATTCGCAGACCCGGCAAACCAAATTTCTTTGAGAAGCTATTGATTAAGATGGTCTTATCTTTGAGCTTGCTGTTTGCAATCGCAGGCAGGTGCTTACGTTCGAATGCCATCGAATCATAGACTTCGTCATGAAGTACCCACGTTTGATTCTTTTCCGCAAACTCAGCGACCGCCTTCCAGTCCTGCTCACTCAGTACATAACCACTCGGGTTCTCAGGGGAGTTAACAATCATTAAGTTCACATCAGAGTATTGGTCTGGGTGATTTTTTAAAGCACCCTGGTATTCATGGGAACCTGGTACACGACTTAAAGGCTGAACAACGCGTTCCAACACGGTGATGTTGCGCGAATACAGCATATATGATGGATCACTCACCAGAACCTTATCATTTGCCGAAGTCGTACATAAAACACTCAAGGTTATGGCCTCAACTCCGCCATGAGTCACTAAAACCTCAGTGTCAGGGCAAACTGTTATGCCGTAATTATCCGAGTACCAACGACTAATTTCTTGACGAAGTTCCAGTGATCCACGAGGGTCTTCATAACGCTTTAGGGTTTCAATGTATGAATCATAGTTAAGGTTTTTTTCGATTTCAGACTTAGCAGATTCTGGCGGTCCGAAATAGGGTTCACCAAAACTCATGGCGCAAACATCACCGATTTCCTTCGCTTTTTTTGAAATTGACTTTGATGCATATTCTGCTAAATCTGTAATTTTTTTGTTTAACATTATTATTTCACTCTTAAATGGTTCCAGGAATAAAGGCTAAGGCCTCTTTCACCGAGATACAGTCTTGTTCAATAGGGCTGGAACAACCTTCGCTTAAGATAGTTTTAGCCACATTTTCCATTGAGCTAATCGCTGAACGCATCATGTGATTGGCGTAAATAATGATATTAAATCCCATTTCCTTCAGTTCCTGGTAGTGAAGGTGGGAATAGCTCGTCGGAACGCAGACTAAAGGAACATTCGCATGCATGGCTCGAAACCTTAAAGCAAACTCTCTTATTTCGTTGCCGCTACTCTTACGACTGTGAATCAGCACAGCGTCCGCGCCAGCCTCTACATAGGCATCGGCACGCATCAGAGCATCTTCCAGGCCTTTGTCTAATATGAGGCTTTCTATTCTGGCGGCGATCATAAACTCTTGGGTGATTTGACTTTTTTTGGCCATTTTAATTTTGTGACAGAAGGATTCGATATCATCCTGAGTTTGTTCAACGTCATTACCCAGTAATGAGTTCTTCTTAAGGCCAGTTTTATCTTCAATAACGATCATTGACACGCCGGCACGCTCCAGCGCTTTAACATCATAAATAAGATGTTCAATCTTGCCGCCTGTATCGGCGTCATAGATCATAGGTTTGGTTGTCACATCGAAAATATTATGGATGTTCTTTAACCTAAAGTTTGCATCTAACTTCTCGATATCGGGCTTTGCCTGAAGCAAAGAATCAGTGAGCGAACTTGACCAGAATCCATCGAATTCCAGATAATCATCATCAACGGCCACGCGTGTTTTCTCAACAATCATTGCCGATATAGGGCTGTGTGATTCGATTATTCGAATACACTGTTTTGATTGTAAAACTTGCTTCAAACTTTTTCGTCTTTCACAGTTTGTAATCGATGTCAGTCCTTGCAGATACTCTTTACCATGCACTTCAGTTAATTCTTTCAAGTGACTACTCCTTGAATGCTGAGATTTCTGATAGACAGCAAAATCCAGTGGCATTAATAGAAATACCAGGACCGTTTTATTGTTATTATTCGAGAGGGTAAAAATAAAACACAAAAGTAACATGATCGCAACAATTTATTTTATTTTTTTAACATTGCTCGCAGTTTGGCGGTTTTGCCTATGTTTTCATTGAAGTTTTATGTTATCTGTTTGTTACACGGTTGACAGTTGTAAAAGATGACTATACGGTGAAAATAATGAAGAACCTGAGAGCCTTATTATGAAAAACATAATTATTGTTGGTGGACAGGATGAAATATTTGAGGATATAGATTTAGAAGGATTTAATGTCGTTTCAATTCAGTTACAGCACAAAATAGGACCGAGTGTCACTAACAAATGCGCACGGGTGATTCCTGTTTTGGATTTCACCGTCGAAGAAATTGAGCGCGCCACCTTGCTGGCAATGCAGGAACATCCTGTCTCAGCCATGTTTGGATTTGCAGAATTTACTATCCTGCCCACCGTGGAAGTTGCGGAAAAACTTGAAATACCGGGCATGGACAAAAGAATTTCAATGCTGTGTCGTATCAAACCGAATTTAAGAAAACACCTGGAGTTAACCGATTTTCACGTCCCATATTTAGATTGTCACTCTGTTGCTCAGGCAGAAGAATTTGCCACCAGATTTGGCTACCCGGTAGTTGTAAAAGAGACCATGGGTGCCGGGAGTGCTAATGTGACGGTATGCAACAATAGGGAGCAGTTAAAAACAGCGACACAGAAACTGCTTGATCACTTTGATCGTGCACTTTTAGAGGTCTATTGTGGAGGTAAGGAATTCAGTGTAGAGACACTTTCTCTCAATGGCTGCCACTATGTTCTTGGCATTACAGAAAAATTCCTTATACCAAACACCGTTATTGAAGATTCCCATATTTTTCCCGCTCCTGTTGACGAGCGTACAAAAGAACGGGTCGACAAAGCCACAGTGCAGCTGCTCAATGTTTTAGATCATACCCATGGACCAATGCATATCGAATTCAAGGTGGATGGCGATAAGGTCAGGTTAATTGAAGTCAATAACCGGGGCGGCGGTGATTTCATATGGGAAATGGTTTTCAAGTCTACGGGCGTGAATTTAATCGAAAAAACGATTCATAGTTACTTCGACAAAGAGATGAGATTGGAAGATTATCAGCCTGAGCACTCATTAGCCTATATCTCACTGTATAGTGAAACAGACCCGTCTGCTTTAATACCCCGGCTTGAAGAGTTTGCTCGGGTGCTTCGTTTCCATTATGAGCATACCGAATATAGTCATGAAATCAAATGTTCCACCGATCGTCCAGGTTTCTGCTTGTTAAGCCGTAGTTTAACCAGTGGCCATATTACAGATGATATGGATAAAATAAAATCCATTATTAATAACAAGAATTATGAGCAAACGGCTTAATAATGCTTATTATAATTGATAAGTTTAGATCACTGCCAAATGCCGTTAAGGGTATTTTATTTTTTATACTCTTAACACGAATGACGTATTTTATGGTTTGGCCATTTATCGCTATAATTCTTTCATCCGAGTACAATCTGTCACCCGTTGAAGTTGGGTTAATGATGACTGCGAGCGCCTACATCTCATTCATGGTAGGTGTATATGGCGGGGTGTTATCGGATATTTATGAGCGCCGAATAGTTATTGTGATCGGCTGTTTGATTGCTGTTTCTGCCTATGCAACATTAGGTTTTGCTTCTGACCCTGTAACTTTTTCGCTAGGGTTAGTTCTTGTTGGTATTTCCTATTCATTTATTGATGCACCCAGCAAAGCGATTGGTAGCGATCTGTTAGAAGGGACAGATTTACGGGAGTTTTCCCTCCAGGCCAGGTACTTTTTTGTCAATATTGCTGCCGTTTCTGGCCCCCTGATTGGCTTAATGGCTGGATTAAATGCTCAAAAATTCACCTTCTACGTCACCGCGATATCCTATATCCCATTTGCGATATATGCAGTGAAACACCTCAAAACAGAGGTTCATATTAGTTTATGTAGAAAAATTAACATCGGAATCAATCAAAGAATGAAATTAGTGATAACTAACACACCATTTCTTATTTCCCTGCTTGCGGGATTTTTAGCCTTTTTGTTATTTTCACAAATTGAAACGACACTACCGCAATATTTACACCTGACAAATTCAGAAACCGCTATTAAGCTCATTACTATTTTATTTTCAACAAATGCGATTGTCGTGATTGCGGTACAACCCTTCGCAGTTCACTATCTTGAACGGTTCTCGACATCGTTTAAAATATCCCTTGGTGCATCGTTATTTTGCCTGGCTTACGCAATGATGTACGCTGTTAATTCAGATTCGATAGTAAGCTGGGTGTTGATTGCCATTTTGTATAGTATATCTGAAGCCATCTTGATGCCAAATGTCAGTATTCAGCTGGATAAACTCTCGTCAAAGGAGAACAGAGGTACTTTTCTGGGTGTCGCTTCTATGGTCGTCCTGGGAATATATACCGGCCCCTTAGTTGGCGGCATTCTATTAGAGTCTTTCGGAAAGGAATGTTTTCTCATTTTATCTTTAGCGTGTATCGCGGTCGTTGCTGTTCAATCTATTCTAAATAATTCGTTGACTAATAAAGGCAGTCTGGAGAACTAACTTATGTCCAAGTTTACCTTGCAACAATTAAACTGCATCAAACCATATCTGCCTGCCAGCCAAGAAATATGGTCTACCCCCAATGAGGTTGCAAGCTTAAAATTAGACTGGAATGAATCTTCGCGAGAACCTTCGCCAATGGTTCAAAAAGCATTAATGGAATTTATTCAGTCGGATCGTTTACGTTACTATCCGAATGTTCGCAATGAAGAACTGATACAACTATTAGCAGATTACACTCAGTGTTCGCCAGACACACTTAACTACTTTTCCGGTTCGGATGCTTTGCATGAATGTATTATTCGAGCTTTTGTTGAGAAAGGCGACACCGTCTCGATTTTTGGGCCAACTTATGACAACTTCAGACTTATCAGTGAAGTGTCTGGGGCAAAAATCAAGAAAATCGACTTTAAAGATATGTTCGGACTTAGTGGGAAAGCCCCATCGCTAAGCAACTCTAAATTAGCTTATATTTGCAACCCAAATAATCCAACCGGGGAATTTATTCCATCTCAGCACTTACTGCAGCTCATTTCAGAAAGTCCTGATACTTTATTTGTGGTTGATGAGGCATACGTAGAATTCTGTCCAGAACTTACCATTTCAGAACATGTTAATCACTACGATAACCTGATTGTTTGCCGCACACTTTCTAAAGCATTTGGACTGGCATCAATTCGATTCGGTTATAGCATATGCCACCCGGACTTAAATGAGTCGTTATCACTCGTCCGCAACACGAAAAGCGTTTCGATGTTCGCACAAGTATCCGCTATCGCAGCCTTAAAAGATGTAGGGTATATGCTTAACTACGTCACTGAAGTTAATAGCATACGAGAGAAAACCCTGGATCTGTTATCAACTGTCTATAACCACCAGCTCAAAATTTATAATGGAAAAGGGAATTTTTTACTGATCGAATTTCCATCAATATCGGAAAAGGAAAGACTGGTTACGATATTAAAACAAAATAATATCTACGTGAGAACATTTGATCAATCTTCACCCTTCGTGCGCTGCATCAGATTGTCACTGATGAGTTTTGATTCATTCGAATACTTCCGGGAAGTCGTATATTCTGACCTTAAGTTAGACTCTCTGGAGTTGACTGCTGAAAGACACGGCTGTCCATAGCCCTGACTGAGTTTTGGTGACTGGTCACCTGTGGAGGGACAAAGCCGATATCTGACTCATCTAACCCTTTCCGGTTGTGTTGAGAAGGTTCCGGTAATTTTCCCACGGATGATCTGGTAAAATGCCAACTGACTACAGACCTTAACCCTCGGGACTATTTATGAACAATGAAATACCGCTTAAATATTATGACATCGTGGATGAGTATTCGACGGAAGCCGCAGTACCGGTGAGTGAGTCACAACGTGACTCCCTGGCGCACTATTTCCAGCTGCTGATCACCCGACTGATGAATAACGAAGAAATCAGTGAGGACGCGCAGAAAGAGATCGCCAGAGAAGCCGGTATCGACGAGCTGCGTATTGATGAGATAGCGACGTTCCTGAATCAATGGGGCAACGAGTAGCTTCCCCATTGATTAACACACCACGATGTCAGTTATCCCTTTATAGGGCTAAAAGTGGACGTTGCTAAGTTTGCCGTCTGATTTAGCTGGCGCGAATTTTCCGGCTGAACTGATGTTATGAACCGGCGAGCTGTCGATCCTAATCTTCAGGTAATTTTTAATATTCTGATGCTGGAAAAGTACGTTCGTCAGGTCATGGTTTTGCTCCATGTTAGCCCCCTCACAACGGCTGGATCCATCCCTTCGGAGAACATCAACCGGACAACTTCCAGCGCTTTCTGTCACCGACGGTGCGAAAGTGATCCACCCTAACGGTTGAAAACTGATTCAGGGGTAATCTGCTCTCCTGAACAAGGAGAGCCTATGATCACTTTTGAGAGTCGTAGGGAAAAAACCGTTTCCACCGGAACAGTCTCCAGCCCAATTATCAAGCGTGCACCTACGCAGATGTCCCCAGCGATAAAAACGCGTCGGCAAACGGCGAAAAGGTTTCTTTACGCGGTTGATAAACACGAATACGACCAATCTGCGCGTGATACCGCTCCTGCCGCTCCATAAGGGATTTGCAAGCGCCGTTCGTTACCAGCGGCATTAAGGACTGAAATATCTGAGTCAATTGAAGTCTGCACTCGGCAGGGAGACTACTACAGCCCTGTTGCGGAAGCGGACGCTCATATCCACACCTACTCACTACTTTGGCATTTATGTATCTGATTTTTAGCATTCTAAACGGCCTATTTATTGTGTTGATTCCCCCGCCTTATTTATTTTTTTCATAATCGCCTTTATCGTTGCTGAACTTAAAAACAACTGAGATTCGAAGGCGGTCACCTGTGTTGAAAAAAAGTGGAATGTTAACGGTTGGCTGTATGCTTGCATTCAGTTCGGATGCCATCTCAACGCAGCTGATACCCGCTAAGGGCTTTATACTGTCAGGCGTCATACTGGAGGAAGGGAACTTTAAAGAAAGGAAAGGATTCAGAGTATCGATGCCCGCCAGACAATGGCAAGATCCTGACAAGGAGACGCTGACTGATCGTAATTACATGGCCTGGTTACCGGTCAACTTCCATAACGGCATTATTGAGGTCGATATCGCCAGTACGCTGGCGACAGGTGCGCCGGGCTACGCAAGGGGTTTTGCGGGCATCTCATTTCGCATTCAGTCAGAGGGTAGCTTTGAAAATATTTATCTTCGCCCAACCAACAGCCAGTCACACGACCAGGTACGGCGTAATCATAGCGTTCAGTATTTCTCTTATCCGGACTTTCGTTTCGACAGACTTCGTAAAGAGGCTCCCGAGCGCTATGAAACCTATGCTGAGGTTAAGCTTGATGAATGGACTCACGTTAAAATCGTGGTAGCTGATCAACGTGCAACGCTGTATTTGAATAACAACCCAACGCCGGCCTTCATGGTTAACGATCTCAAACTTGGCAGCACAGCACAGGGCGGCGTGGGCATCTGGATTGAGTCAGGAACCATTGCATGGTTCAGAGATTTGCAGGTATCGACAGATAGCCAGCAGTAACAACTCGACTCATTATGGGCGCCGATTAATTAAACTGCTGATTATTTTATTGTTGACGTTGCAATCGTTGATTAATAAACACCACATCATCCCAGTCAATAACCGGCTGCATTTTACTTTCTCCAGAGATATGCATCTCTTGTGGCAACGCGGGATCATATTTTTGCCACAACAGGTGTTCAGGCGGTATATATTCTGGATTAGGATTGCCATATTTAATGAAGTTAATCCACGCTGCCTGCATCTCGCTGGCAACTTTTTTTGCTTCATCATTCCATGCTTCAGAATCGATAAGATTATTGAAAATAAACTTCAGCTCAGAGCCATGAATCACGCCCAGTCCCGTCGGGGCGATATCCGGGTCGATATAGTCAAAATGATAAATATAGACATCGCGATGACGTGCTAACGCCCTGGCATACAGATAAAGACCGCTGCGCAATAATCCCAGGGTGATGAGCTGATTCATGCGTTCGGCTGCGCTGTAATCCTTGTTAACCGGAAAACGCTGCAAAATCTCATCGGCAGTAGAACCGAAGGCACTTTTAATTAATGAGACGTAGTGCTGTTCAGTTGCATCTGACGGGACGAAAAGGCTGCCTTCATCCGTATTAAATCCCGCCAGCAATCTGACTGGGTTAATCTCACCTTTTTTAAGCGTATCGACAGGGTCTGGATGATAAACATGCCCATCTGGCACTGGCCAGAAACCCGCTATCTGCGGCGGCTGCAGCGTGACTTCAGAGGTGACGGCCAATAATCTGTCAACGGGCATCACTCTCAATGCGGCCAGTCCTGACGCGTTATCTTCCAGATTCAGCTGAGCAAAAAAACGCGATGCTGCGATTTTAGCCTGGTCGAGTGAAAGCACATTTTCAGGTGCGACCGCGGTGGCATTAGGCAGGCTACCACTTTGCATAATAGCCTGTTCAAATAAGCCTTTCGCAAGGGGCGACATGATCAGCGTGCTCACCGCACAGGAGCCCGCGGACTCTCCGCCGACCGTGACGCGGGAAGGGTCACCACCAAATGCCCGAATGTTTTCCTGGACCCATTTGAGTGCCTCAATAATATCCAGAAGCCCCCAGTTGCCCGTGGTGCCATGCTGCTGGTACGCAGCTGATGAGGGCAAAAAGCCCAACGTCCCCAGACGATAGTTCAGGGTGACAACAACAATCCCCTGTTGCGCCAGGTGTTTTCCTTCGTAAAGCGGCTGGGAGCCACTTCCTGACATATAGCCGCCACCATGAATGAAGACGTAAACTGGCAATGCCGCTGTGCTGCGGGCTTCAGGACTCCAGATATTCAGATAAAGGCAGTCTTCGGAGAAGTTACCATCGCCGCCTTGATGGCTCATTGGCCCAAACTGAGTCGCATCCCTGACGCCTTCCCAGGGTTTCATTCTGGCCGGAGGAGCAAAACGACGCGCTCCTGTAGGAGGTTGCGCATAAGGAATGCCGCGATAAATAGACACGCCTTCGTGCTGGCTGCCACGAAGCTTTCCGCCAGGTGAGTCGATTTCGTGTGGAACTTCTTCTGGCCATTGCGGCGCACTGACCGGCGTCAGAAAATCCGACAACCAGCGGTTAAGGCCCGTTCGCTTATTCTCTTCCATAGTATTAACCTCAATATTCATGAAGACAGCCCAATCACCCTGGATTGCCGCGTTAATAAGTGACACCTTAGATTCGGAACAAAACGAAATAAATGACAAATTCAAACATGCTTTATATATGATTTGTTTTTAATGGGAAGTGACTGTTGAACCTGAGGGCTTCCTTTTCACGGATCCGAATAGTGGCTGGAAATCCCCTGCTTTCTGGATGATTGGTTTGATCGTTAGGGTACTGACAGGCGACGGTAAGTTTGCCTTCAAACCTAAGCCAGTAACAAAATAAGCTTCATGAAAAGGGTGAACAAGTTGTTCGCCATTCAACCTTTATCATCCTCGCATCACGCCAGTTTCCCTCCCGTCTGATTTGATCCTGCGTGTGCGTTGTTTTGCACTTCGACTTTGCGCTAAAGTAACCCTCTGATTTTTATCCAGGCGCCCACGATGCCAACCGTGATTTCTACCGAATCTTTCAGCAGCATCGTCCATTTTGTGACGGCCGCAAATTCAAGTAGCTTTACCGAAGCCGCTGAACTGCTGGGCGTGTCGAAATCGGCAATAGGCAAAAGTATTCAGCGACTTGAGCATAATCTCGGCATCCCACTCTTTCATCGCACCACGCGTAAAATCAGCCTGACCACCGAAGGCGAAGCGTATCTGGCAAGCTGCCAGAGTGCGCTGGAAACGCTACAAATGGCAGAGATGGCGCTGCGTTCAAAGCTTACGGAACCCACTGGCACCGTGAGAATTGACCTGCCAGCGGCTTTTGGCCGCTCGGTGATGATGCCGGTGCTGATGGACATGACAAAACGCTATCCGCATCTGAAGCTGACCATCACCTTTAACGACCGCATCATTGACCCGCTGGATATTGGTTTCGATCTCGCCATCCGCTTTGGTCCGGTGAAAGACACAACCGATCTCATCGCGCGCAAGCTGAACGATCAGCATCTGATTATCTGCGCGTCTCCCGACTATCTTACCGCTTACGGCACACCTGAAACGTTGGCCGATCTTGCGCATCACCATTGTCTTATGGCCTGGCGCGGCGGAGCACCGCTTAGCTGGCTTATCCGTGACGAGAACGGGAAAGACATCAGACTTAAACTCGCGCCTTTTCATCAAATCAGTGATGGTGATGTGATGATCGATGCCTGTATTGCCGGAGCCGGTTTAATTCAGTTTCCCTCAGCGTTATTGCGGCCACATATACAGAGCGGCAAATTAGTGCCGCTGCTTGCTGCCTGCAATCCTGCGCCCACCGAGCTCAATGTGATATGGCCCCGCGCTCGTCATTTGCTGCCAGGCGTACGTTTCATCATTGATGAGTTGATTGAGTTAGCCGCACAAAAAGCATTCGAATGATTGTAGACATCAGTTCTACACTCTGTCCTCTTTTAGCCTGTTTATCTACTTAAGTTCCCCGCGTAGGATTTCTTCAACGTCAGGTTACCTGACAATTTATCAACTTATGAAGGGGTTCTACCGTGCCAGTAGTTAATATCCAGATGTTCGACGGTCGTGATGATGCTAAACCTGCTATCGCTAAAGCGGTGACTGAAGCTATCGCAACTCATGCCAACGTTGCTCCACAGTATGTCTATGTCATTTTCAACGATGTAACCACCGACAACTGGGCAATTTCAGGTGAGATTTTTGCTGAGACGCTGAAAAAGTCGAGCTGACATTCAGCGACTTTAGTCATACCCGCCGTTATGCCTCCACGCATAACGGCATATTCCACTTTCGGGAAATCTCCCCCCTCTCTTCTTTGCACGTTCGCCTGCTCCCACACTTCTGGAGAATACGATGAAAAATGAAATCACCTGTGTGTTTAACCTGGCCGTCAGTGACGGACAATTCCCTGCGTTTAAAGAATTAGTTGCACGCGTGGTAGAAGCCACGAGTAAAGAAGCTGGCACGCTGAGCTATATCTATAGTGTCAGCGACGATCAGAAAACGGCACATATCGTTGAGCGTTATCGTCAGGAAGATTTGGTGAGCCATGTTGATCACACATTCGCACCTTTCGCCGAAACGTTTCTCTCTTTAGTCACCATCACCGGCCTGACGGTTTACGGCGAACCTGATGATGAAATTCGCAAGCGATTAGATCCGTTTGGTGCCGTGTATATGAAACCTTTTGATGGATTTACACGTTGATTTTTGGCTTACAGACTACGAATGACGCTATTATGAAACTTTATGTTTACGATCACTGCCCGTTCTGCGTACGTTCACGCATGATCTTTGGTTTGAAAGATGTTGCGTGTGAAATCATTACTCTGCCAAATAATGATGAAGAAACGCCAACGCGCCTAATCGGCAAAAAAATGCTTCCTGTCCTGGTCACTGAAAGCAATGAAGCGATTGGTGAGAGTATGGATATCGTCAAATACATTGATGAGGCCTACGGTGCGTCTGTCCTCACAGTGCCTGACAATTCAGCCATCGAAGCCTGGATGGAAGAAGCGATAAAACTGATTTATCCGCTGGCGATCCCACGCTGGGCAAGCTCGGACTTTGAAGAGTTCCGTCAGGATGTGGCGAGACAATATTTCGTTAACAAGAAAGAAGCCGTTTTTGGCTCATTTTCGTGCTTGCTGGAACACACCGAAATCATGGTTACTGAGATAAATGAAAAACTCGCGGTTCTTGAGTTGTTGTTCTCGCAGCAAGAGCGAGATACCGGGCATTTCTCGCTAACGGATATCCGACTTTTCCCACTGCTGCGCTCGTTATCCATCGTTAAAGGGGTTCATTGGCCGTCACGAGTCAATGCATGGCGAAGAGAGATGGCCGTAAGATCCCAGGTTAATCTCAATGATGACATCGCTATCTGAGTCAGCGCATACGGGCGGCGGATATTCAGAGTCGCCCGGAACCAAAGTGGTCAGATGCAAAATCAAGGAAGCTGCGTACTTTAGGCGTCAGGCGACGATCGGGTGCATGGAGAATATGCAAGGGACGCGTAGGAATTTTAAAATCGCCCAATACCTGAACCAAACTGCCTTCCTCAATCAATGGCATGACCAGTTCAGCAGGTTGTAGCGCGACGCCCTGTCCGGCGCGCGCTGCATTAATGAGTGCTTCTCCGCTGTCCAGCATTAAACGGCCCTCAACGGCGACTCGTAACCTCCCCTCGGTGCTTTCAAACTCCCAGTGTGTTCTCAATGAGGTATGGCTGAAAATCAGGCACTCGTGCTGGCTGAGATTGCTGGGATGAACCAATGGCGGCGCCTCATTCAGGTAAGCTTGTGAAGCACAAGCAACCAGCTGATAAGGGTGTAACGCTCGGGCGACCAAACCACTGTCAGGTAAATGTCCAACCCGAAAAACGATGTCAAATCCTTCATCAATCAGATCCACCATCCTGTTTGCCAGCATCAGTTCAACGGTAACGTCAGGGTTCTGCTTCAGGTAAACCGGCAATAACGGTGCCAGCGCATGTACGCCGAATGTAACCGGGGCATTAATACGGATGCGGCCACGTGGTGTCGCCCGCGTCTCAGCAGCAAAGGATTCAGCTGCTTCGAGCTCTGCAAGAATAATTTTTGCCCGCTCATAGAAGTCTCGGCCGGCTTCAGTCACGCTATGTTGACGAGTGGTACGGTTTATCAGGCGAACGCCCAGATGTTGTTCGAGAAAGGAAACGTTTTTTCCAACCAGCTGTGGAGACATATCCAGAGCTTCAGCGGCGGCGGTAAATGAGCCCAGCTCCACGGAGCGCGTGAAAACCGTCATACTGGTAAGACGATCCATTATAAACATCCTGTTGTAGATGAGCCAATTAGTGATATTTATGATGTCATCTATTGGTAACGCGTACAACGTCAAGCAGACGCTTAATGTCTCCTTTAAAAAATGAGAGTGTAAAAATGATAAACATTGAATTTTCCCTATTGCGTGAAAGCACACAATTTGTCTGGACAGAGTCGGGAAAGAGAATCGATATAGCGAAAGGACTGGATTACATTCTGTCAGGAATAAACGCGGAGACATCCCTAACCGCGTGGCATCTGGAAATGATGATTTATCGCACCGAGGAGATTATTGAAGCCGATTCGACAATCAGACCGATCCACGGTGAGGCAATGAGCCGAGATCCCTTGTTGAAGAGCGTAGTGGATAACTACCTTGCAGGTGCATCGTTAGCCACGCCTGAGCACATTGAAGAGGCTTTCAATAAACTGGCAGATAATATTTCCTGTCATCCACTCTCCTTGTCGGATGAGGCGCTAGAGGTTCTTGCAGGATTCGTGTTTATCCGGGAGATAACGCACCACCTCGGAATTACGGCTATCCATTCCGCATGACTTTCAGGCATAAAAAAGCCGGTTACTGCAAACCGGCAAGGCACCAGGCAATCATATGGCGTCAACGCCAGTTCAGTTATTCGTGCATCAGGTCAAATACATCATTGATGTCATCAAGTGGCATTGTGTGAGTTCCCCATGGCTTCAGCTCAATATCACCCTTCATAGCCTCTTCAACCCTTCCCGGCAGCTGACTGCGGCCATTAATGCCACCGAATGCTGCGCCTTTCCACTGACGTCCAGTGACCAGCGGGAATAGCCGCTCCGTCGGGTTGAACTTCCTGGGCGTGATTTTTTGGCGAGAGTTCAGTCGCAACCTGCCGTATCAGCGGCATTTGCCTGAACATCATGCGTTCCAGCGCATCACCAATATTCTTCAGAAGATGCCAGCGGTCGTCGACCTGCTTTGCCTGGGGAGCCCCCTCGTGTGCCGCTGTCGCATAGATGCCACCGCCATCACGTGACACAACCTGTATCTTCGGATACTGCCTGAACCAGACCATAAGCGTGCGCTGTTGGCGACCGGAAAGCAGTACCAGAGGACGGTGGGTATCGACAACGTGACGGCTCGGGTCTTTATGCCATAGGTTTTGCTGCCCGAGCCCCGGCTTCACCTCCGGCGATTAACCCCAACTGCAGCTGAAGTTCCTGCAAAAAAATGAGATGACTGCTGTCGCGAACCGGTAAACGGTGCCCGTAATTCGGCAAAAGGTAAAATTATCCGAAGTGATGCCATGTTAGTTATCCTTAACTCAAAACAACTTAGATCTCTGTTAGCCCATAAGTTTCATCTAATTTTTACCACCCAAGTTGCGGAAGACCCACTTTTGCACCGTTGGTGACAGCATTCCGCATTCTTCGAAAGAAATATAGTCATCAGTTTGTCTGCATGCCCTGAGTCACCTGACAGAGTAATTTTCAGAATATGAATGGCGATATTTCGCTTAAAGCTGCCTGTTACCCCCTGCCGGCTCAAAAAGCAGTCTTAGCGAGGGATATTTTCTGTTTTATAAGCAGCCCCATTATGCAGTTATCATCAGATTGCTTTTCGTAATAAGAAGAAGGTGATAAAAAACAAAAAAAACAATCAGTTACTCGAATAAAAAACGGTTTTTTATAATTGCATTTCATACAATCTAAATGCAATAATGTTGTTTAATTTTCTACTTCTTCCTGCAAAATTTTGGGGCTTTCTTCATGAAAATAAGCGCTCTTACGGAAAGGCTTTCTCAAAAAATAATCACGATGATCGACAGTGGAGTGCTTGTGCCTGGCGCGCATCTCAGCGTCCCGAAACTTGCAGAAACCTTTGACGTTTCGCGTTCACCCGTGCGTGAGGCCTTGGTTTACCTTGAACACAAAGGCATCCTTGAGCAGCAGCATAACCGTGGTTTTTTTATTAAGCAGGATTACGCTCCTCAACTACCGAGTACCAATAAAAGCGAAGTGGATAACGATATTCCTGAATACTATCAATTAGCGGAAGACTGGCTACAGGATAAAATCGAATCTGAAGTAAACGAACTGTATCTGCTTAAGCGTTACAACCTTTCTAAAACACAGCTCACGACCATTCTCGCACGCGGTATCAGTGAGGGATGGGTTGAACGCAAGCAGGGTTATGGCTGGCGATTTCTGCCGGTTGCCAAGACCAAAGCCGCGCTTGAGCATATTTTCAGCTTCCGCATGGTTATTGAACCAATGGCAATTTTGGAATCCACCTTCAAAGCCCCGCAGAGCAAAATCGATGAGATTAAGCGCGAGCTGGAGATGCTTTTAGAGAGTGGCATTCAGCGTTTATCGCCAACTCAGCTCCAGTTAGCCGGTTACCGCTTTCATGAGACTGTCATCAGTTTTTCAAACAACCCGTTTTTTGAGATATCCCTGCGCAACGTCAACCGCATGCGTCGTTTAATGGATTACCGCATTATGGATGACCGCAGCCGCTACTACGCTGAAGTTAAAGATCATATGCACTTGCTGTCCTTAATTGAGGCCGGGCAACTGATCGAAGCGTCTTATATGATGAAGCAGCATCTCGCTGTCGCGCTAGATAACAAAAAACAACGTAGTATCGGAGTATAAAAAAATGGCCCAAATGGGCCATTTTTTCATCTGCGCCTTTAACCGCCAGGCGAGTAAAGTGGATAAAGACCTAATAGCAAACCCGATGCCAGGAAAATCATGCAGAGCAGGAAAGCCCATTTGAAAGTGTATTTCTGATGGTCACTGAATTCCACTCCGGCCAATCCCACCAACAGATAGGTTGAAGCTACTAACGGACTCAGTAAGTGGATTGGCTGCCCAACCAACGATGCACGGCCAATTTCGGCCGGGTCAATGCCATACACTTTCGCTGCTTCTGCCAGTACCGGCAATACACCGTAATAGAAGGCATCATTCGACATAAAGAAGGTGCCGGGCAAGCTGATCAGTGCCGTAATCGGTGCCAGATAAGGGCCCCATGAATCGGGTAACACATCCAGCAGAGATGCCGACATTGCGGTGACCATTCCAGTACCCGAGAGGATACCGGCAAAAATACCCGCAGCCAGGAAGATTGATGTCTGGTTCAGCGCGGCAGGGGCATGTGCTGCGATACGCTGACGCTGGGCATCAATATGCGGATAGTTGATCAGCAACGCCAGTGCAAATGCCACCATGAACAGCACCGACAGTGGCAGCAACTCCATCACCAGCGATCCCATGAGCAGCAATGTCAGACCCGCGTTAAGCCAGAACAGTTTTGGACGACGCAGCTCTTCATTAACTTCATTGATGGCCGGAAGATAGCTTTCTGCATCATCTTCAGTGACGAACCCGTAGCCATTGGTATTAATACTCAGCTTGCCTAAACGACGGCGTTCACGAATACCGATATACCATGACAGCACCAGTACTCCGACAAAACCACAAACCATAGTTGGAATCAACGGAATAAACAGATCGCTGGATTCGACTTTCAGGGATGCCGCAACGCGAGCCAGTGGACCGCCCCATGGCAGCAAGTTGGTAATACTCCCGGACAGGAAGACCACGCAGGTCAGCGCCAGCGGGTCCAGACGAATACGTTTGAACAACGGCAGCATCGCCGTTACGCAGATCATATAGGTCGTTGAACCATCACCATCAAGTGACACCATCGCCGCCAGAATCGCGCTGCACATAACCGCTTTAACCGGATCACCATTAATAATCCGTAAAAAGAAGCGAATAATCGGATCAAATAAACCGGTATCAAACATGGTACTGAAGTAGAGAATGGCAAAAATAACCATGATGGCAGTTGGAGCGACTTTTTTAAGCCCCTCAATCATCATCTCGCCCATCTCTCCGCCGAATCCGGCAATCAGAGCAAATATTATTGGAATAATGATCAGTGCGACGAGTGCAGAAAGTTTTTTGGTCATGATTAGGATCATAAAGACCACAATCATGCCATATCCCAGAAGCGAGAGCATAAGAGCCTCCAACGCATATTATTGCTAATATGCGCGATAATTAATTTGACGGAAATTTTGAGCAGGACGTTCTGTTAATTTATTAGCCCATATGCAGGCCGCCGTTAACAGAGAAATCAGCACCCGTGGCAAATCCTGATTCGTCAGATGCCAGCCATGAGCATATAGAGGCTATTTCCTGCGGAGAGCCCAGGCGACGCACTGGAATTTCCTGAACAATCTTATCAATAACCTGCACCGGCGTGACTGTTTTCAGTTTTGACGTAGCCAGATAGCCCGGCGATACCGTGTTTACTGTTACTCCGCGTGCCGAAACTTCGCGTGCCAGGGCGCGAGTAAAACCCCGCACGGCAGATTTTGCCGTAGAGTAGTTAACCTGACCTGTTTGACCAATTTGCGCGTTGACTGAAGAAATATTGATAATACGTCCCCATCCACGCGACATCATGCCATCAACAACTTGTTTAGTGACGTTGAATAATGAGTTCATATTGGTGTTAATAACGGCCTGCCACTCCTGTGGCTGCATATCACGAAATAATACATTCCGTGCCGTACCCGCATTATTAACCAGCACGTCTATCTCACCGATTTCAGCTTTTATTTTGGCAAACGCTTTAACCGTTGATTCCCAATCAGCCACGTTTCCTTCTGATGCGATAAAATCAAATCCCATCTTTTTATTGTCATCAAGCCAGGCGGTTTTACGTTGAGAATTGGGGCCGCATCCTGCAATCACTTTAAAACCATCCTTTGCCAGTCGACGGCAAATAGCGGTTCCGAGGCTTCCCATCCCGGATGTAACATACGCAATACGTTGGGTCATAACCCTTCTCCCAGATGCATTTATGTAACAGTTTTCACGACTTGTTAACAGTAAGCTATCTGCGGTTTTTTTTAGCAATCGCGAGCCGTTGAAATTGTGACCACGATCGTCAATTTTCTGCATTTAAAATCATTCAAATGCAATGATTCATATTGGCAGTGCAATTTTAAACAGCCTGAGATCACGTATTTTCAGCCATAAAACCCCCGCCATAGTTAGAATCAACGTTTAAAAACCACAAAATCGTGACATCAATCACAAGTCAGTTTATGCACTTATGATTAAATAAATGCATATAGTTTTATCAGGGGTTGTAAATGAATAAGTTTGCCTATGTGGGTTGCCGTACGTCTGAGTGGCGTGGAGCACGTGGAAAGGGAATTGAAGTCTTCCGCATTGATGAGTCAGGTAACTGGCATCACGTCCAACGTGTAACCTCTGTTCAGGAGAATCCTTCCTGGCTCACTCTGGATGAAAAACGAAACCGGCTGTATGTGCTGCACGGAGATGGCACTCAGGTGGCCATTTTTACGCGCGATCCTATCTCTGGCATGCTGACTCTGTTATCTGAACAAACCACTGGCCCACAGAATCCACATCCCGATCTTGATCCACTGCGACGCAATAATCCGGTGCATGCCGCACTCTCACCCGATGGGCGCCATCTGCTGATTGCTAATCATGAAAGCGGCAACGTGGCAGCATTAGCGTTCGCTGACGATGACGCGCTACTGCCTCCCCACCATTTGGCAATGGTGGAAGGCCACGCTAATGAGGATAACGCTGCGGCCAGCTTGTCACGTCCGCATGAAATTATTTTTGCTCCCGGTAGCGATTACTACGCTCTGCCCATCCAGGGCCGACAGGCCGGGAACGGCATTGATATGGTGCGTATTTATCACTGGCGTGATGGACAGTCATTACTTAATGATGAAGTGCTGTTGCCAGCCGGAAGCTGGCCGCGTCATGTCGACTTCCATCCTCAGGGGAAGTGGCTTTATGGCCTGAGTGAGCTCGGAAGTACGATCACCGTTTACGATTTTGAACAAGAGACGGGAAACATTGCGCTCAAGCAGACGTTGAGCAGCCTACCGGAAGGATTTGAAGCACGTAACGATGCCAGTGAAATCGAAGTGCATCCGTCCGGGCGTTTCTTATATGCCGCCAATCGTGGTCATAACAGTATTGCGGTATTGCGCATAAATCCCCTTGATGGCTGCTTAACGCCTGTTGGATGGGTCTTTTGTGGTGGTAAGACCCCGCGTTTTACAACGATCTCTGCAGATGGATTGTATTTTTACAGCGCTAATGAGGACTCTGACGCTATTCGCATTTTCAGCATTAATCAGGACTCAGGCATGCTTAAAGACACGGGTAAAGAGGTAATTACTGCCAGCCCAACCTGCATTGTGTTTTCCGGGTAACTCAGCGCTTGAGGCCAGCATTGATGAGACTGGCCTCAAGCAACGACCCCTCTTCGGCACCCATTGCACGTTTCATCGGCGTGACATTTTCGATAAACGCTTTCACCGAGGGTGAAGATAAGGCATAACGCTTTACGCCAACGTATAACTCACGTTTCGCCCATGGCTCGACGAGTGGAATACAGCGCACTGCATCATGATTAGCCACCTGAGCGATTTCATTAACTGGCAAGATGGCTATTCCCAACTGTTGAGCCACCAGTTCGGTCATGGAGACAAAACTGCTGACCCGTAATCCTGTCTGCAGCGTTTTACCCAGCTTTCTCGCTTCACGCTCCAGAATATGGCTCACTGCGCTTTCCCGATGTGGCCCAATCATTTTCTCATCGACACAATCCACTAATTGCAAGGTCGCGCGCTCCGCCAAAGGATGCCCCTGCCACACCAGAACGGACAACTGGTCTTGCTGCCATGGCCAGACTTCAATTCCGGAAGCGGGTGTCCAACTGGAAAAGAAACCGACATCTGCGTCCCCCTGTAGCAAGCCCTGCACGACGCCAATGCCCGTATGTTCTTCAATATCGATATCTGTCTGCGGGTAATGGGCAAGGAACTGACTGATGGCACGCGGCAGATAATGCATCAACGCCGCAGAGATGGTAAAAATGCGAATGTGGCCGCGTACGCCAGCCACGTAATCACTGAGTTCCTCTTCCATTTGGTCGAGATTGCGGAACACCTGGCGCGCGTGAAACAGCAGCGAGTGACCCGCAGGCGTCAACTCGATGCCGCGCGGCAGGCGTAGCATCAGTGGCGTGCCAATTTGCTGTTCAAGTTCTGTTATGCGTTTACTCACGGCTGAGACGGCCAGATGCTTACGGCGTGCGGCACGCGTAAGATTCTGCTCCTCAGCCACAGCGACAAACAGCGAAAGTGAGACCAGATCGTAGCGCATGAACTTCCCTACTCTGTAAGTGTTTGCTGAATAACAAAGGGCAAAATACCGCCATAGCGCAGATAGCGCAGTTCTTGCTGGGAGTCTATCACTGCCTCAAGATTCAGTGCAGCAATCTGCCGGCCCCCACGGCGGATGTAGAGCACCAGCGGCGTCGCTCCCGGCGCGATCATTTCCAGGCCAGTAATATCCAGGACCTCTGTTCCATCCATCTCAGGTAATTTGTCCGCTTCATCGGCAATGAAATGCAGCGGAAGAATGCCCATTCCGATCAAATTCGTGCGGTGGATACGTTCGAAACTATTGGCAATGACGGCTTTAACCCCCATCAATGCCTGCGCTTTAGCAGCCCAGTCACGGCTCGATCCCGCGCCATAGCGCTCGCCCGCCAGCACTACCAGCGGCGTGTCTGTCGCATGCCATGTTTGCGCAGCCTCAAAAGCCGGAAGAATTTGCTGATGAGACGCATCCCAGGCATAACCGCCGCCTCCGCGTTTATCTGCCGGTAACAAACGGTTAGATAGCGCTTTATTCGTAAAAGCGCCGCGTACCATCACCTCGTGATTACTGCGTCGCGTAGAGTAAAGATTCAGGTCCTGCGGATCTTCATGATGTTCCAGCAACCATTGACCGGCAAGGCTGCCTGCGGAAATCGCACCTGCAGGCGAAATATGATCGGTGGTGACGTCATCGCCAAACCAGAGGAACGGGCGAGCATTGTTAAGCGAAAGCGGTTCGTCAGGGTCACGAGGTAAACGTTCCAGATAGCCCGGCCGACGCAGATAGGTTGAGGTCGACTCCCATGGATAATGTACGCTACCCGGTGCTTCAATTTGCTGCCAGTGCGGGGTTCCCTGCCAGATAAGATTGCGACGCTGGAGGTAATGTTCACGCTTCATCACCCTTGTTACCCACCGTTCAACTTCTTCACGCGCGGGCATTAAATCGCGCATTAAAACCGGCTGATGATGCTCATCGTAGCCAAGCGGGTCGTTCAACATGTCATGCTGCATATTTCCGGCGATAGCCCAGGCAATCACCAATGCTGGCGAGGTGAGATAACCATGGCCGAGGCTGGGATTAACGCGCCGGGGAAAGTTACGGTTCCCCGAAAGCACACACACCGCCTGAAGGCCATCACTCACCAGATTTTCCATTGCCGGTTGTAATGCGCCCGAACTGCCAATGCAGGTCATACAGCCATAACCCGCCACATCGAACCCCACCTTTTCTAACTCGCTAAGCAGGCCAGATTCGCCAAGATAATCGGTAACCGCCCGAGAGCCGGGTGAAAAGGAGGTTTTAACCCACGGCTTCGGTTGCAGTCCGTACTTTGCCGCATTCCTGGCAAATAATGCCGCCTGAATCACCAGCCAGGGATTGGCGGTTGTGGTGCAACTGGTGATGGCTGCGATAGCAACGGCACCTTGTTGAATTGGTTGCGGGTAATCATCATGCTGCCATTGCAAAGCGCGCTCGCTGACTTTCAACGTCTCCATAAAACTTTTCGGTGAATCACTAAGCGGAATTTGTTGATGAGGATTATAAGGCCCCGCCACGCTGGGTTCGATGCTGCCTAAATCCAGCTCAATGCGTTGTGTGAAGTCTGGCTGACGATCCTCCGGATGACGCCAGAGGTGCTGATGTTGCATATAACTGCGAATAATTTCCTGTTTCTCTTCACTGCGGCCCGTCATGTTGACGTACTCTGCGCTCCGCTGGTCAAACGGGAAAAACACCACCGTGGCACCGTATTCCGGGGCCATATTGGCAATGGTGGCACGCGATTCGAGCGGCATGCTGTGGAGTGCTGGACCGGTAAACTCAACAAATTTGCCGACCACGCCGCTTTCACGCAACAGGCGCGTGATGTGCAGAGCCAGATCGCTGTCGCTAACATCTGGCGGCAGCTCACCGGAAACGCAAATCCCCACCACGTCCGGGAAGCGCAGCGTGACCGGTTCTCCAACCAGCGCGGCCTGCCCTTCCAGGCCGCCCACGCCCCAACCCAATACGCCAAGTGCATTAATCATCGGCGTATGGCTGTCGGTTGCAATCATGCAATCGGCATGCAACAACGGTATGGCTTCACGTTCATCCACCGTGACCACTTCAGCAATCGTTTCGAGGTTCATTAAATGAATAATGCCGGTGCCGGGGGGAATGACGCGAAAGTTATCCAGGCTTTTTTCTGCCCAGCGAATAAAGCGATAGCGTTCAGCGTTACGGCGAAAATCAAACTTGAGGTTATCTTCCAGCGCATCAGCATTGGCATAACTTTCAACGATGACCGAATGATCGATGGTTAGCACGGCAGGAATGTGTGGATTGATAGCGCGCGGATCGCCGCCTAACTCAGCAGTAAGATCGCGCATGGCAGCAAAGTCAGCTAATGCCGGTAAACAAGTGGTGTCATGGAACATGAGGCGGTCAGGATAAAACTCAACTTCACCAGGGGAGGAATTCGCAGACAGATAGTTGAGAAATTCAGGCAGCGTTTGCGGTGAGCAACGCGCAACGTTCTCCAGCAGAATGCGGATGCTGTAAGGCAATGCCTGTAGCTGCGCCAGCGGTACGATGTTGGTGAGATCAATAAAATGATACAGGCGGTCATTAATAACCAGCGATGAGCGTTCCAGCGTTAAGGGCGATGTCATAAAAACCTTCCGTTACGGCAATCTAATTATGTTCGTCGTTGGATAACGTCTCATGCCATCAAATGAATGAAAATTGAACATTCACTAATTCAGCGTTCTCCAAATGAGAACGCTTAATTGAGTTTAAGCCTCTGCAAGATTTCGGTTAATTATCTCGCTTATAGCGCCATTTTCCTGCCACTTATTCAAATAGTGGCTGATTTCACTATAGAGTTTGTCATGTTTATGCGGCAGACAAATGGCCTGAAAAATCTGACCGAAATTATCGGGCAGAACGCGAAAACCGCTATTGCTGCTGGCTGCACGTTCTAAAGGTTGACGGATCCCAGCCACCATATCGCCTTCTCCATCGAGAAACGCATCAATCGCGGCCTGTGATGATGTGAGTCGATTCAGTTCGGCCTGTTTTAATTCGCGGCTGAGAAACAGATCGTAGGCTGCTCCTTTACCGACATTGATGACCACGTCCGATTTATCCATCTCGGCCACGCTTTGCCAGTTGCTGCCCTCTCGAACCATCACGGTGCCTTCGATGGTGATATAAGACTGGGTAAACCGCAGCACCTCTTCACGCTTCGGGTCTATCGCCAAAAAGGCGACATCCCAGCGATCGTGAGTGGCATCATCCACCACTTTTCCTGCTGTGGGATACGTAATAAATTGCGCGACTCTTCCCTGTTCAGCCGCAATTTTTTGGGCGATCTCGACAGTAATACCGCCGGGCTGCCCATCGGGCAGCGTTTTGGCCAATACGGCGTTACCTAAATTGATAGCAAAGCGTAGTGGGATTGCGTTATCGGTGGCTGACATGCGGCTCTCCAGAAAAATCATCATCGTGATCCTGTTTCGGCGTTTCAAAATTCAGACGTTGAATTTTTCCGGCCACAAACAGATAACAGCACAGATTGAGGAAAGCGCAGACGCCGACAAAAATCAAAGCGCCATTGAATGAACCGGTATCTTTTATGATGTAGGCAATAATGATTGGCGTAAAAATTCCCGAGATATTGCCAATCATATTGAACAATCCGCCGCTCAGGCCGACCGCCTCTTTCGGTGAGAAGTCAGACACTACGCACCACCCCATCGCACCAAATCCTTTGCCAAAGAAGGCCAGCGACATGATAGCCACCACAACCCATGCGGAATCGACGTAATTACAGATAACCATACTCACGGCTAACAGCATGCCGATAACGATCGGCGTTTTACGTGCGGCTGACAGGCTAAAACCGCGCGCCAGCATGTAATCGGATAGCACGCCGCCCAGCAACGCGCCGGCACATCCACATAAAGCCGGCAGTGATGCGATAAATCCCGCCTTGAGGATGGTCATACCACGGTCATGCACCAGATAAACCGGGAACCACGTCAGGAAAAAGTAGGAAAGCACGGTAAAGAAGAACTGCCCCATGTACACGCCCAGCGCCAGTCGGCTGGTCAGTAATTTACGGGTATAACCTTTGCCGACATTCTCGCCTTTTTTGCTGGCTTTCATGTTGGTCAGACCGCCGCCGGACTGGATATATTCAAGCTCAGCATCGTTAACCAGCGGGTGAACTTTAGGCGTATCGGTGAGTACCCGCGTCATCAACAGCGAGACCAGAATACCGACTGCGCCCATAAACCAGAACACCGACTCCCAACCAAACGAATAGGAGAACCAGCCCATCAACGGTAAGAAGACCACTAATGCAAAATACTGTGCTGCAGTAGTGAATCCGGAAGCTTTACCACGCTCTTTCGCCGGGAACCATGCCGCAAGGAATCGAGAGTTGGCCGGTAGCGTTGGTGCTTCAATCAACCCCATCATAAAGATGAAGCCGAACATCAGTACGCGTGTCACCCACATATTATCGAAAGAGGTGCTGAAACCCACCAAAAAGACGAACAGTGACCAGGTGAAAACCCCGGTTACCAGCACTTTTTTGGAGCCGTAGCGATCCAGTAACCAACCCCCCGGATATTGCCCCAGAACATAGGCCCAGGTGAAGGTTGAGATCAGATAACCGAGCGCCACAATATCCAGCCCGGCAGATTTCACCATATCCGTACCGGCAATTGAGAAGGTTGCTCTATCACCATGATTTAATGCAATACTGAGGAATACCATCAGCAAAATCATATAACGATAATGCGTAGGTCTGTTCTTTTTAGCAGTGGAGTTCAGAGTAATCATAATTTTCGGCCTTGTCTGGCATACGATTAATTAAATCGGTAAAGTTCAGCCGGGTTTTCCACAAATAATTTGTGTCTAACCTGATCGTTATGCGCCCAGTGGTATATTTTCGATAGTATCAATGCATCATCTGGCATATTTTTATTGGCACTTATTAAATTGGGATGTGGCCAGTCACTTCCCCATAAAACACGTTCAGTCGCATCGCGAAGAAAACCGGTAACCAGAGCAGCCATATCAGACACATCATCACGTTGTGACTGATGATAAAGCGCGGAGAGCTTTACCCAGCATTGGCCCTTATCAATCAGCTCCCAAGCCAGCTTCCAAACTGGATGGGCCATCGGCTCAGGCTGCGGTAAACGAAAGTAGTGGTCGATGACCAGATTTCCCGGTACCTGAAGTAGCGTTGATCGCAGCTGCCACAACTGATCGGCAGTGGCGTGGACCTGCACATGCCAGCCACGTTCCGCCACGCGTTGCGCTACGGGGAGCAGCATTTCAGGTGTCGTTGCATTCCCTGCACCAAGATTGAAACGAACGCCAGTAACGCCAGCCAGTTGCAGCGCATCCAGTTCGGCATCACTGACAGCGTCGTTCACCACGGCTTCGCCACGTGCATGGGTGCCAAAAGCGCGTAGTGCATCTGTCAGACAACGGTTATCCGTTCCATAAGATGAGGGCTGCACCAGAATATGACGAGAGTGTCCCAACCATTTTTTAAACTGGTTGTAATCGTTGACGGTCGCGTCAGGTAAATTACGCGTATCATCCGCTGCATAGGGATAACGCCGGTCAAAAATATGGTGATGACAGTCACAGCTATTTTCAGGCAATACGATCTCAGGCGAGTGTGAAATATGGCTATATTTCACATCCACCAAAATATCTCGGCTTTCCACGTTGATGCCTTTTTTAATGAAATCGACTGAATTAATTAATGTGCCATTATTATTTTCAGTTTTGAAACGGCTGCATGTGGACTGCTCAATACCGGACAGTTCACTGCTGACTGAACCTGCTCCCAGGCAATGGCCATCGAGAAGTGCGCAAGGAGGATGGCATCAGCCTCATTATGTTCACGAGCAGCCTGAACAATGAGCTGGTTGTGGCGCTCGGCATCACCTTGCTCGAGAGCATCACGCGCTCCTTCAACCAGCATGCTGGTTAACGTGGCCTCACGATAACCCTCGCGTACCAGTTCATTAAATTCCGCTTCCATCCCGGCGACGGCGGGAGCAAACGTTGCCAGCATGACGATATTTTTACCCTTTGCTAAAGCCGCTTCAAACATGGCTTCGTTTGGCTTAAGTACCGGCATGGTATTTTTCGCTGCGCTGGCGTCAATCGCTTCACCAAATGCAGAGCAGGTAAACAACACTGCACCAGCATCAATGTTGGCAGCATAGTTCACCAGTGAGTCGATCCGCTGAAACAGACGATCGGTCAACACCGTCACCTTACGGCGATCCACACTTAACGCATCATCCAGCAAGTTACTGATTTCAGCTTCTGGCCACTGATCGGCAAAAGCCTTATTTATGGGCTCAACCGCCAGTGGCGTCGCGTGGATTAAAACAATACGTTGATTCATCTTCGGCTCCATGAAAGCAGGCTGCCGCTAAGTGCGGCAACCTCATGACGTTTAATCAGGCGCGAATAGAAGCAGCCACTTTGTCAGCAAAGGCTTTAGTACCACATTTGCCACCCAGGTCCGGCGTGCGGGTTTCTGGGTTTTCCAGCACTTCATCAACGGCACGGCTGATCTCTTCCGCCGCTTTCAGGAATTTTGGCTGGTTGTGTTTCTCTGCATACCATTGCAGCATCATGGCAACCGACAGAATCATCGACACCGGGTTCGCCTTGTCCTGATTCTGAATATCCGGAGCTGATCCATGCTGAGCCTGCGCGCAGCAATGGGTATCACTGGCCATAATTGAACCTGCCAGGCCAAGGCTGCCTGACAATTCACTTGCCAGGTCGCTGATGATGTCACCATAGAAGTTTGTGGCAACCAGCACGTCGAAACGCTCCGGGTTACGCACCAGGTGTGCGGTTGACGCATCAACTAACAGATCGTCCAGCTCAACTTCAGGGAACTCTTTTGCCACGTGACGCACGGCTTCAAGGAACAGGCCATCAGTCATATGGAAGCTGTTAGCTTTATGAATTGCGGTCACTTTTTTGCGACGCTGCATCGCCAGCTCGAAGGCTTTGCGTGCAATGCGCTCAGAGCAATGACGGGTAATTTTACGGGTAGACAGCGCCATATCCGGGCCTGGCATCACTTCACCCCAGCCGCGAGTCATATTGCGGTCTGGATAGAAGCCTTCCGTCGCTTCACGCATGATCACCAGATCCATGGATTTGCCTTCTTTCATATTAGACGTCAGGAAAGGACGAGTGCGCGCCGGACGGACGTTAGCATAGAGATCCAGACCAATACGGAAGCCAGCAGAAACGTTACGGCCGCCTTTTTCCGGTGCTGGATAATCCGCGTGGGACTGGGTACCCAGAATAATGCCGTCATACGTTTTGGCGCGGTCAAGTGATTCCTGGCGCAGCGTAGTGCCGTGTAACTCCAGGCTTTTAAAACCTACGTCTTCGTAGTCGAACTCAAAGTTCAGGCTATACGCTTTATCCAGTGACTCCAGCACAGTTACCGCAGCAGAAGTGATCTCAGGGCCGATACCGTCACAAGGCAGAACCAAAATACGCATAAATACTCCAGATGGTTGGTCAGTTTTCGATTGCATTTTTATACCAATAAATGCACCGAAGGCAAGGTGATTGAGATCACATTTCTGATACAAAAAAAACACATTACAACATTCCTCCATCTTTTCAGTAAGTTATGGCGAAGCCCTGCGAGCTTAAGGATTATTACCCGCTGTAACAGGCTCTTCAATGATTTCGCTAACATCCATTTGTTAACCACAACCCCTTATTTTGTGATCTGAAACACAAATTAACACCAGACATGATTGCACTTGTATTTACATAAAAGCAATATAAGCTCAATTTGTTACCGCTTTAGAGGAACACATATGATTAAGTTGGGCGTCATCGCGGATGACTTTACGGGTGCCACCGACATTGCAAGTTTCATGGTGAATGCTGGCTGGAAAGTGGTGCTGTTCAATGGCGTTCCTGCTGAGGCTTTTGATCAGGAAGGCATCGATGCGGTGGTTATCGCCCTTAAAAGCCGTTCGATTCTGACCAAGGCGGCGGTGGAACAGTCATTGTCTGCATCAAACTGGCTCAAGTCACAGGGCTGTAAGCGTCAGCTATTCAAATATTGCTCAACCTTTGACTCAACGAAGGAGGGCAATATTGGTCCGGTTACCGATGCCCTGATGGAGAATCTGGGTGCGCCTGTCACTTTGATTTGCCCGGCAGTGCCCGACAATGGACGTACCATTTTGCAGGGTCATATGTTTGTAAAAGGCCAGTTACTGAATCAAAGCGGGATGGAGCATCATCCAGTCACGCCGATGAAAGAGTCTTCACTGAAAAAATTGATGGAGGCGCAATCCACCGGCCGCTGCGAAGTCATCGATCTCGACACCATTAAAAATCATGTAGAAGACATTCCTGATGCCTTAGCCAAACTGGCAGAGGAAAAGATCAAATATGTTATCTGTGACGTACTGGATAACAATGATCTGTTAACCGTTGCGCGTGAAACCGCAGATTATGCCCTCATCACCGGCGCCGCAGGTATTGGTTATGCCATTGCGGCACTGGATACGATGCATAAATCCGCTGATAAGCCTGCGTTTGCTATCAGCAAAGAAGGTGCAAGCATTGTCCTGTCAGGCAGTTGCTCTTCCATGACTAATCAGCAGGTGAACTTTTATCAGCAGCGCGCCTCCTCACTGGCACTGGATGTGGAAAAAATCCTTCACGAACCAACGTACCTGCAGACGGTGACGGGCTGGGTGGTTACCCATACGAATGACGCGTTGGCTCCCATGGTCTATGCCACGCAACCGCCTCAGATTATCGAAATTATTCAGAAGAATTACGGTGCGGAATTTGTCAGTGAGAAGATCGAAAGCTTCTTCGCCACGCTTGCCCACAATTTAAGTAAGGAAGGTTTCAACAAATTTATCGTGGCTGGCGGTGAAACGTCGGGTGCGGTATCACAGGGGCTCAATATTAAAGGCATGGTGATCGGCGATGCTGTCGCGCCTGGTGTGCCGTGGACACAGGTATTGGATGAAGAAAAGTGGGTAATCCTCAAGTCAGGCAACTTTGGTAACAGGGAATTCTTCTTAAAAGCGCAGGAGAGTGTGAAATGAGCGAAGTCCAATATCGTCAGGATTTAGTGCGCTACGCACGCTCCCTGTTCGAACGTGGTTACAGCAGCGGTGGTGCTGGAAATATCAGCCTGAAACTGCCTGATGGTCATATCCTCGCCACGCCGACGAACTCCAGTTTTGGCGACCTGGATGCTGATGAATTGAGTAAAGTCACGATGACCGGTGAGCTGGTTTCGGGTCACAAGGCGTCTAAAGAGGTGCTGATGCATCTGGCAATGTATCGTCAGCGTCCTGCTTGTGGTGGCATCGTACATTTGCACTCCCCCTGGCTGACAGCATTATCCTGCTTGCCCGATCTTGATTATGAAAATGCACTGCCGGCCATAACGCCTTACTACGTGATGCGAGTGGGTAAACTGCCGGTGGTGCCTTATATTCGCCCGGGCTCGCCTGAAATTGCTGTGCATGTTGAAAGGCTGTCTAAGGAACATAACTCAATTCTTCTTGCCAACCATGGTCCAATAATTTCGGGTAAAAATATCCGTGAAGCGGTCTTTAACGCAGAAGAGTTAGAGGAAACCGCAAAACTTTATTTCGTACTCAAACCCTATGGCATGAAAACATTAACTAATGAAAATATCGATGAGCTCAATACGCTTTTCAATATGAAATAAATATTGCCATGGTACAGCTGTGCAGATTTATCTGCGCAGCGTTTTCTTACATCTTCTATTCTGAAAATTATAAGGATAAGTCATGTCTTTGATGCTTATCACCGGGATTGTCATGTTTGTTATTCTGACATGGTGCTTATTGAAAAATAAGTTTCCTCCCAGTGTGCTGTTTATTATCTTACCTACGGTAGCCGCTTTAGTCTGTGGATTTGGCTTTAAAGAGCTGGGCGAATATGTCGCTTCAGGCCTGAAATCGGTAGTTGGCACCGCTACGCTGGTCGCGTTCAGCGCCATGTTCTTTACCCTGATGAAAGAAGCCGGTGTGTTTGACGTTATTGTGCGTTTCATCCTGCGTTTCGTCACACAATCGACCTTTTCTGTTCTGCTTGCGACATTGGTCATAGCCTCAGTCTGTAGCCTCGATGGCAATGCGTATGCAACCCTGCTGGTAACCGTCCCGGCATTGTTACCCCTTTATGAAAAGATGAACATCAGCCGTAAAACGTTGCTGATGCTGGTTACCGTTGGAGTCGGCGTAACGGGTATTACCCCATGGGGAGGTTCACTCAACCGAGCCATTGCGGTGACACATCTCGATATTCTTGACGTCTATTACAAACTCATTCCTTTGCAGGTTGTGCTGTTTGTACTCGGCGTTATTCTCTGCTGGTACATGGCCAGAGTAGAAAATAAAAAGGGTTCTGGCATTAGTAAAGAAGCTTTCCTGGTGATGCGTGAAGAGATGCTTACCAGCAGAGGTGACCATAATCCATGGCTGTTACGCGTCAACTTTGTGCTGGTGATTGCAACCATTGTTATTCTGGTTTCTGGATTAGTCGCGGGTAACTTCCTGTTTATGATCGCATTCTCGCTGGCAGTCATAATCAATTATCCGGACGCCAAAAAAGCACAACAGAAAATTAAAGATTATGCGTTAACCATCTTCCCTGTCATCGTGATCTTCTTAACCATTGGCGTATTTGTTGGCATATTGCAAAATACTGGCATTATTGAAGTATTAGTGAATGAACTCGCTGCGGTTCTTCCTTCCAGTTTAGGACCTTACCTTTATATTATTCTGGCTGCCTTCAGTGTACCGATTGTTATTTTGATTGGTTCCGATGCCTTCTATTTTGCACTTCTTCCTCTCGCCGTAGGCCTTGGGCAAAGCTTTGACGTTTCCCCACTGCACGTCACCATCGCTATGCTCATTACCGAACAAATAGGCTTGCTGCTCAGTCCGGTTATACCGGCAACGCATCTGGGATTAGGGCTACTTAATCTTCAGGTTGGTGAGCATATTCGTCACTCCATGGTGAAAATCTGGATCATGAGTGTCTGTGCTCTGTTGGCCGCTGTCGTTCTTGGCATTATTCCTGTCTGATGAGGAGCGATATGATTCCCGCTGAGCGTCATCAACGGATACTCGAGGTGGTATCCATCAAACATTTTGTCAGCCTGCGGGAGCTGTCAGATATGCTGGATGTCACGGTGATGACTATACGGCGGGATATTGAACAGCTTAGCGCGCGGGGAGTAATTATGTCCACGCGTGGTGGCGTGAAATCACGTGAAACCCCGCTACGTTTGCCCGTTGAGCGCCCCGGGGCTCATTCTCTAATCCGTGCTGCGCTACGTTATTTGGGTGATAGCAAAGTGGTTTATCTTGATGGCGGAAAGTTGACGTTTGAGCTGGCCACGTTTTTTCCTTACCGCGATGAAATGACCATTGTCACCAATGATTTTGCCATTGCGCAGCATGTTATGACTCACTCCACCGCTGCACTGTTTTTTATCGGTGGCAAACTCAGCCGTCATGACAATACTTTTCATCAACGCGTTGCGCTTGAGACCTTGCAAAGTCTCAATTTTGAAAAGGCGTTTATTGCACCGGAATCATGGAGTGATAAAGGCATCTTCCATCATGATGAATACAGAGCGGCTTACTATGGTGCAATCATCAACGCATCGCGAAAATGTATCATGCTGGCAGATAACAACAATTACGGCAGCAACGCGCTGTATAAGATGTTCTCACTGACCGATATGGACAGGGTCATTACCGACCTGCCTTCGTCCGAAGTGATTTTGAGCAGGCGAATGGATCCGCTAAAGCTGCATCCCGTTGCAAAAAAATAGCATTGGGCATGCTTAAAACAACGGATAACCAACCAGCTACAGCGGTAACGGACGATCCTGAATGACGGTTTTCATCACCAGGGTCGACGTTAGCCTTTGTACGCCGGGCATAGCGGAAAGCTTCTCATCATATAACTGCTGAAAAGCGGGCAAATCACGCGTTGTGATATGCAGAAGATAATCAGGATCGCCAAATAAGCGTTGTGCCAGCGTAATTTGCGGAAGTTCTTTCACCGCCTCTTCAAACGCATTGACGGCCTTACGGTCGCCATCACGCAACGTCACGAATACAATCGCCGAGAAGTTATACCCCAGGAAGGCCGGATTCAGTTGAGCACGATACCCCTGAATGACGCCACTCAGCTCCAGTGCTTTTACCCTGCGGTGGCAAGGTGACAGGCTTAATCCAACCCGCTCCGCCAGCTCAGTGACGGATAAACGGCCATCAGCTTGCAGTTCAGCAAGAATATTGCGGTCAATTCGGTCCATTGGCAAGATTATTCCCTTATCAGCGACACTTCGCATAGATATTAAAAGCACATTCTAACCAGCTGAGGATATTCTTTCTACCTGGTAATGCTGTGCGATTCCGCCCAGCATCTGGAGATAGATTCTGTTTATTTCGTTAATCAGGTAGAAAATCGTGTGTAATATAATTCCTTTAAGTCATCCCGAAGACGCTGTGCTCAGCATGCCTTATACATCGAGTGGGGTATCACTATGGCGCTGAGTTTTTTTGCTGCTTTTTGGTCCGTTTCAGTGCTGTTTGTCATTACCCCTGGGGCAGACTGGGCCTATGCCATCTCCGCAGGAATTCGCGGGGGCCGGGTCATTCCCGCAGTCTTCGGATTGCTCTCTGGCCACTTGATTGCAACGTTAATTGTTGCCGCAGGTGTAGGAGCCGTGGTCGCGGACCTGCCTACGCTCATGAAAGGATTAACCGTAGCCGGCGCCTGCTATTTAATCTGGCTGGGAATAGGCATGTTGCGTCACCCTGCCATTCCCACTGCCGGTGAAAGACAGGTCGAAGGTAATGCATTGCGTTGGGCTGTAAAAGGGCTTTGCATTAGTGGGCTTAATCCGAAGGTATTTCTGCTGTTTTTGGCGTTGTTGCCACAATTCACCGATCCGCATGGTACATGGCCGCTCGCCTTTCAAATGGCGGCATTGGGTATGGTGCATGTTGTAAGCTGTGCAGTGGTTTATCTGATAGTAGGATTCGGATCGAAAGCAGTTTTACAAACCCGGCCAACGGCTGCACGCCGCGTCAGCCAAATTTCCGGCGCTCTGATGATCATCATCGCAGCGCTATTACTGACAGAATCCTTTAGATGAGACATTGAGATGCCAGAGATCACGCTGACCCACCTGCAGAAGATGAAGAAAAACGGCGAAAAAATTGCCATGTTGACCTGCTACGATGCGACTTTTGCCCACGAGTCCAGCCAGGCTGGCGTCGATATGCTGCTTATCGGCGATACGCTCGGTATGATTCTGCAGGGCCACGACAGTACCCTTCCGGTCACCATTGAGGACATGGTTTATCACACTGCCAGCGTAAAGCGCGGTAACACCGGCAGCTTTATCATCGCCGACCTTTCCTTTATGACCTACGCCACACCAGATCAGGCTTTGCAAAGTTCAGGCCGTCTGATGCAGGCGGGCGCTCAGATGGTGAAACTTGAGGGGGGAGAATGGTTGTGTGAATCCGTGCGTCAGTTAACCCGCAATGGCATTCCTGTCTGCGCGCATATTGGTTTGACGCCGCAATCGGTCAATGTGTTTGGCGGGTTTAAAGTTCAGGGTCGTGGACCAGAACAGGCCAAAAGGCTTATCGATGCAGCAATAAAGCTGGAAGCCGCCGGTGCGGCAATGATTCTGGTTGAAGCCGTTCCTTCCTCAGTGGGCAAAGCGTTGAGCGAGGCGGTTTCCGTCCCGGTAATCGGTATTGGTGCTGGCGTAGATACTGACGGACAGGTACTGGTTCTGCATGACATGCTGGGGCTGAGCATCACAGGCCGCGCACCTAAATTCGTCCGTAACTTTATGTCGGGTAAGGACAGTATTCAGAGTGCAATACAGAGCTATGTTGCGGCAGTTAAAGCGGAAACTTTTCCATCTGCTGAACATTGCTATGCTGAATGATTGTTTAAAATGCGGGAGTAGAAAGCACCGGTGTACCGTCTGGGGTTAATGATGTGCGAACTTCTGATTTAAAATAACCTCACTTAGCTTAACAACATCAAACATTTCACCCACTCAATGAGCGGGTGAAATGTTTGTGTATTTGCCCCTAACTTAAACCATTATTCAGCGGGCTTCATCTGTATATAACCCAAGTTCAAATCCTACATACTGCCAGTCACCTGAAGATTGATATTATACGCGGCAAGCACTTTTTTCGCTCCTGATGGCTCATCTGACGCTCAATGGCATCCCTGGACCACAGACCAGACTCTACCAGCGCGCTGCAGGTCATGGTTTGGTTTTAGCAGGAGCGACTACGCCTTTAAGATCCGAAGCAGGGTTACAGGTAATTATGCCATTCTGTACGGCATAGCGCAGGATTGCCGCCGTGCGCGGCTGAAGCCGTCGTGCGACATCAATTTTACCTGCATTTTCGACCGCTTTAATTGGCCCAATGAGGTCGGGCACCGTCAGGCTTCTGATATCGCGCTCACCGATGGGCGGGAAAGGTATAATTCAAAATAGCGCGACTCTTTTAGTATGCTCTTCCGTCCAGGTTCGGTTAGTGGCAAGCCACTGGAGTGCCACTGAGGCGTAAGTATCTACCGGCATACCGCCACGTTTCTCTTCTTTACGCTTCTCACCCGGACCGTACCGGCAGTGAGCACGCTCCGGGCCTCATCCCGTAGTCTCCTGGCATCAGCCAGTGTGATGAAAGGATAAGCACCGAATGAAAGCTTTTTCTCTTTCCCTTTATAACGATATTTTAAGTACCACAATTTTGACCCGTGCGGATTTATCAGCAGGTAAAAACCATGTGCGTCACTTAACTTCCGGGCTTTGATACCAGGCTTTGCATTAAGATAGTGCGATCGGTTAAAGGCATTTGGGGGCCTCACAAAAAATCGAACTGGCATAGGCCCCCAGTTTGGCCCCCAAATGGCACGGCTGTCTACGGTATAATCCGTCACAATACGCACTCATTGAGTTTTGTTGACTGGCGGCTTACAAAGGAATATTTACAGGAAAGACAGGCGGTTACGGGGCTATACTGCGGGATACGGACGAAAAAAAAGTCACCCGGAGGTGACTTTTTTCTGAAGCAATGGTGCCCGGGGCGGGACTTGAACCCGCACAGCCATAAGCCGAGGGATTTTAAATCCCTTGTGTCTACCGATTTCACCACCCGGGCAAGGTGTAAATTGGAGGCGCGTCCCGGAGTCGAACCGAGGTAGGCGGATTTGCAATCCGCTGCATGGCCACTCTGCCAACGCGCCTTAATTCTTGCTTAGCCTTTGCAGGCTGTTACCAGATAAGGTCTGATAACGTAAATTTGGAGCGGGAAACGAGACTCGAACTCGCGACCCCGACCTTGGCAAGGTCGTGCTCTACCAACTGAGCTATTCCCGCAATCATCAGCGCCTAACCGAACTTGCTGATTTACTTTATCTTCTGGCGCCTTAGCTGCCGTTCGATGCGTTGCATTCTACTGACCTGTAGAAATGAGTCAATAAAATTATCCTCACTTCGTGTCTGTTTGCTGCTTTTTAAATCGTATCGATCAACGTTCAAACAAATCGCCGCGTGCTGCGCTTAAATACTGGAACATTGACCAGAATGTCAGCACCGCCGCAATGTACAGCGCAGCGACCCCTACCCCTTCAACCATGCTGTCCGGACGCCATAGCAGCGCGAAGAGTGCCAGCATCTGGGCAGTCGTTTTGACTTTGCCAATCCAGGATACCGCCACGCTACTGCGTTTACCGATTTCCGCCATCCACTCGCGTAGTGCCGAGATAATGATTTCGCGCGCAATCATGGTTGCTGCCGGTAATGTGATCCACCAGGAGTGGAAATGTTCGGCAACCAGCACCAATGCCATCGCCACCATCACTTTATCAGCAACAGGATCGAGGAAGGCACCAAATCGCGTGGTCTGCTTCCAGCGTCGGGCGAGGAAACCGTCAAACCAGTCGGTTACCGCGGCGACGATGAAAATCAGCGCACAAGCCAGGGGAGCCCATTGAAATGGCAGATAAAATGCCAGCACAAAGAACGGGATAAGAATGACACGAAACAGGGTGAGCCACGTCGGAATATTAAATTGCATATGCTACGGTAACTGTCTGGCCGGAGTAGGATTTACCGTATGTTCCTACATTGCACCCCGGTATTCAATGCTAGTGTTTCAGCGAATAGAATATTTTTTCTGCGAGAGCATGTGAAATGCCCGGTACTTTGGCGATTTCTTCCACGGTTGCGGCCATCAGAGGTTGCAGCCCTCCCATGTACTTAAGTAGCTGCTGGCGCCGCTTCGGCCCGATTCCTTCAATTAATTCCAGCGCGCTGGTGTTCTTTACTTTGGCCCGTTTATTACGATGGCCTGTAATTGCATGATTGTGAGAGTCGTCACGAATATGTTGAATCACATGTAACGCCGGCGAGTCCGGTGGCAGAGAAAAACCTTCGCCTTCTGGTTCAAAAAACAGCGTTTCCAGCCCCGCCTTACGATCGGTCCCTTTCGCGACGCCTAACAGGATTGGACGGTTTTTATCCCACGGCACATCCAGCTCGGCAAACACGCTTTTCGCCTGCGATAACTGGCCTTTGCCGCCGTCGATTAATATCACATCCGGGATTTTGTTCTCTTCCAGCGCCTTACCATAACGACGGCGCAGTACCTGGTTCATCGCCGCATAGTCATCGCCAGGAGTGATGCCGCTGATGTTATAGCGTCGATATTCCGCACGCAGTGGACCGTTGCTGTCAAAAACGACGCAGGAAGCGATAGTCTGCTCACCCATGGTGTGACTGATATCAAAACACTCCATGCGTTTGATTTCCGGCAGTTTCAGCAGCTCAGCCAGTGCCGACAGACGCTGATGGATAGTAGAGTGCTGCGCCAGTTTCGTTACCAGCGCCGTCGCGGCATTGGTGCGTGCCAGTTTCAGGTAACGCGCGCGGTCGCCACGGGGTTTACTCTGAATATTGACGCGACGCCCCGCCAGTTCGGTTAACGAGTCCGCCAGCAGCTGGCGTTCAGGTAACGCGAAGTCGAGTAAAATCTCCGATGGCAGGCTGCGTGCTTCACTGCCCTGCAGATAAAACTGTCCGACAAAGGTTTGTACCACTTCCGCCAGCGCTGTACCGCCCGGCACTTTCGGGAAATAGCTGCGGCTGCCCAGTACTTTGCCCTGGCGGATAAACAGCACATGCAGGCAGGCCATACCGGAATCAAAAGAGACACCAATAACATCCAGATCGTCACCCTGATTCGAAACAAACTGCTTCTCAGTGACACGACGCACCGCCTGAATCTGATCGCGCAGACGCGCCGCTTCTTCAAACTTCAGCGCAACGCTGGCCTGTTCCATGCGGCTGACCAGCTGATTGAGGACCTGGTCATCTTTACCGGCGAGAAACAGCCGCACATAATCAATCTGTTGCGCATACTCTTCTTCGCTGACCAGCCCGGCGACGCACGGCCCCAGACAGCGGCCAATCTGGTATTGCAGGCAGGGACGCGAGCGGTTGCGATAGACGCTATTTTCACACTGCCGTACAGGAAAGACTTTTTGCAGCAGCGCCAGCGTCTCACGGACCGCATAGCCATTCGGGAAAGGACCAAAATACTCCCCTTTGGCGTGTTTCGCCCCACGGTGTGACGCCAGACGCGGATGAGTATCTGAGCTGAGGAAAATATAGGGATAGGATTTATCATCACGCAGCAGCACGTTATAGCGCGGCTGATACAGCTTGATGTAGTTATGTTCCAGCAGTAACGCTTCGGTTTCAGTATGGGTGACGGTGACATCGATATGCTGGATATTACTGACCAGCACTTCGGTTTTGCGGCTGCCGACATTACTACGGAAATAGCTGGATAAACGCTTTTTCAGATCTTTCGCTTTACCCACATAGATAACCGTACCACCAGCATCGTACATCCGGTAGACGCCCGGCTGGCTGGTTACGGTTTTCAGGAAAGAGGGTGCATCAAACGCTTCACTACTCACTGCTAATCAACGACTCCGCATTAAACATGCCGTGACGAATGGCTAAATGCGTTAACTCTACGTCGCCGCTGATATTCAGCTTACTGAACATGCGATAACGATAGCTGTTAACCGTCTTCGGGCTGAGGCTGAGTTGCTCCGAAATTTCGGTCACCTTCTGCCCTTTGGTAATCATCAGCATAATCTGTAATTCGCGCTCCGACAAACAGCTGAACGGTGATTCTGCTTTTTGCGGTTCAATCTGGCTGAGCGCCATTTGCTGCGCGATATCGGAAGCGATGTAGCGCTGGCCCGAGTTAACCGAACGAATCGCACTGATCACTTCCTGCGGCGCCGCGCCTTTGCTGAGATAGCCAGCGGCGCCCGCCTGCATCACTTTAGCCGGCAACGGATTTTCCGTGTGGATGGTGAGCATGATAATTTTAATATCAGGATTAAAACGCACGATTTTACGCGTGGCTTCCAGCCCGCCGATACCCGGCATGTTCATATCCATTAACACGACATCAACGTTGTTTGCACGACACCACTTGACCGCATCCTCGCCGCAGTTTGCTTCCCCGGCAACCAGAATGCCTTTGATATCTTCCAGTATGCGACGAATCCCTGCGCGTACCAGTTCGTGGTCATCTACAAGAAGAACGCTGATCAAAAGAGATCTCTCCAGAAAAGTCGAAGGTGGAATAAAGTAAACAGGCAAATTTAGCCGCTAATGTTACTCTTTTTTCGTTCAGGAATGAACATAAATCATATGGCGGCGGCGGCGGCGTGATGCCCGTTACATAGAGAAATAATTGACATCAAATAGTTATATTTTTTTAAGGCTACGCGCGTTCAATTATGCATAAGGCTAATTTTATTTACTGGTAAATGGCCTGAATAAAATGACAAAACATTGAAAATCAATATCTTAAATTAGTAAACAGAGTTACCACTGATTACCTCGGGAATAATACTTTGTCTGCTATACAATTTACTCTTCAGCAGTGGATTTCCTGCTACATGATGATCTTTTAGGGATCTGGCTGGCACGTTCGCCGCTTCGGTTCATCGCGCAGCCATTAGCGACCTGATGAGTTGTGATATACTTCTGGCACTTTTTATTCACATAGCGCAAGCGGTATGTGCAGAATTGATCTTATTTTAGGAGACAACAATGAGTCAGATTGACTTTACTACCTCTGAAGAAACGCAGGCGCTGGCCAATGAAGTGGCCTGTCTTAAAGCGATGGTCACGCTGATGCTGAAAGGCATGGGCCAGGCAGACGCCGGTAAAGTGATTATCAATATGGAGCGGTTTATCGCACAGCTGGAAGATCAACCGCAGGCGGACGTGTTCAGCAATACCATCAAACAGATTAAGTTCGCTTACCGTCAGTAAACGTATTTAGCTGCAAGCCCATTGATTTCCGCCTGAATTAGCCCGACGTAACATTTTAGGGCCAACAGTACGAAACAATGGGCTTAGTTATCAAAGCACGACAGGCTGCTGATAATAAGGTGGATCAAACAGGCGTGATTAGCGGCCATCCCAGCTAACTGAGATCGCCAGCGAAGGTAACACCTCTTCCGGGCTGTAATGGCGCGATCCCTGATACTTATCCGCCAGCACCGGTTGCTTCACCGCCAGCTTTACCGCGAACAGATTGTCTTCCGAATGGATCAGTCCGGGCATTAACGGTTCAAAAACGATCTGGTGGTGTTCAAACATTTTCTCCATCATCGGCGTTGCAGCACTTGCCACATACTGAATGCCAGCCTCTGCCGCAATCTGCAATGCATGCCAGAGAATCTTCAGCGGCAGCTCGCTGTCAATGTCCAGACGGGCAGAAAATCGCGACATTTCCCAAATAGTATGGCGGTCAACCGGCATCGCAACACCCGGCGAATGTTGAGTTTCTGGCCACTTCATCAGGCGCGCGCAGCCACAAATTCCATGCTTTGCGCTCCAGGCAATCAGCCAGGTTACATCTGAACGGTCAAAACGGTCGTACTCCTGGCCCGGCGTGGTCAGCCGCGAAGGAATCGACCAGCCTTCACCCCGGGCAAATACGTTGTAACGGTAACTGCCCAATTCCGCCAACAATGAGGATGGCATATCTCTAAGTTGGGTCTGAATAATCTTCATCATTGTCACCTGTCGCATTCCCTGTTAATCACCGCGCCATCGCGGTCTGAGCAGGTTTGTTACCCTGGGCGCAGGGTAGACAACCGATTAATGAGATGGAACTACCAATTCTGGTAGTTGCATTAATTTCACAATAAGCCGACTGCCGCGGCGTAGCATGCAATTTGCGTTTTGTTCGCCGTGTTAAATCGTTTTTGCATATTTTTCTGGTGAAAATTAACCGTATGTTCTGAGATAGATAAAATCAGCGATATCTCCGCCGCCGTTTTTCCTTCCGCGGTCCATTTCACTATTTCCAGCTCGCGCTGGCTGAAACCAATATCGATCACCGAGACGGAGGGATCGTTAAGTCGTTGCAGCGTCGCCAGATATACTTCAGCCAGATATTGCAGTTTCATTTCAAACACCAGGCTGGCTTCCAGGTTTTTTATCCCACTGCGCGATGACAACGACAGGATGCCGGTCACCCGGTTAGCCCCCATTACCGAACAGGAATAACCGGATACCAGGCCGGAATCCTGCGCATCACTCCACAGTTTTTCACTGCCGGTAAACAGCTCATCACGCCATTGCAAAATTTGTCCCGGTGACTGGCGCATGGCGACAATTGGGTCAATATCAAAATAATTTTCTTTTTGATAGTGCTGTAGCCAGAACGCCGGATAGGTGGTGAAAAAATAGATTTTAGGCCGGGTAAAGGGCACCGGATGTCGAATCAGCAGCGTGAAGTAGTCATAGCCCAGGCACTCGATCTGCTGCTGAGCAAAGTTGATTAGCTGGCCTGTTTCAGTGGCAGACTGGAAAAGAGCAAACAGCTCTTTGCGCCAGCTGAAATAGTTTTCAGATATCATTAAAGCCTCATCCGATGCGATCTTAATTCGCGCCGCGTTTATAATTGTGATTGCAAATGCAATAGAGAAAATAAAGGTATTCCGGCAATTTCATTTATTGCACGCGCCGTGCAACTCTATGCCGCAATGGTAAACAACCATTATCAATGCACGTTGTGTCACTAATTAGAGCGTCTGGTCGGACATCAGAAAAAAAGAGTGCAGCTGTTGTTGCTATTGCGCCACAACGAGTGGCGGGCAATTGTTTCCTTTAATCTGCATCTTTTTAGAATAGGATTTTTCCGAACATTATTCAATATTTTTGATCTCAAGACTGGCCCGTGATTTCACCGCACAGCACTTAAGTTAAATTTATTCGTGCACTTATTTAAAAAAATCTTAAATAACATAACGATAACCAATTCACTGCCTGTCTGAAGGGCTGATTACCCCGCCCGTTTTTGCCATCACTTAACCGAAATCAGCCATTTTATAAGGCGGGTATGCCTGACGAAGCCCTGTTTAACTTATTCTTTTTTATTATTAATACCTGCTTTTTGGGCATATCAACATTAGCGGCACAAGCCAAATCCGCGCATCCCCAGGTGAAAGTGGTTGGCGTGAGCGGCGTTATAATCCGGCCCCAGCGAGTTGCCAAAATAGTCGCAGCTTTGCTGAAAAGCCTGATGCAGCCAGGCCGCCTTCTCTTCCGGCTGCTGCCAGTGGCGTAACACACTTATTCTCTGCCCATTTTTCAGCTGAAAACCGGCAATATCCCAGGCATCGGCGGTCGCATGTTCGCTTAAACGCCCCTCGGCGCGATGATAAATATTACGACAGGCATAGCTTCCCAGATGATCGATACGCGCCAGTGGCGACGTCATGCCCGGCACGCCGCTGCCGTTTTTGACGCGCTGTACAAACATTACGCTGCTTACCGCCATCGGGCAACTGGCGAGAAAACTGCTGCTCAGTGTCACCGCACCAAAACGTTGTAGCCGCAACGGCTTATCCAGCGGACAATTCCCCGCCATTTTCCCTGGACGGCTAAAGGTTACCAGCCCGGCTGCACGCGCACGCTCCATCACCGCCAGACAGGCCTGTGGATCACCGTCCAGCTGACGCAGTTTATAGCGGGTAATAAAACTGGCGGGATCGGTGACTGACAGCGGCGTGAAGGGATTATATTCAGCAGGCAGATGTTGTTTAATCCATGGCATCGCCAGCCATGCCGCCAGAATAATAACGATGACCGTTAACAGAAATTTCACGGATGACTATTTCCTTAGGCACAACTGTCGTCAGTTTTATGTTAAGCATATCTGTAACAGTAGTCTCAGTCAGGCCTGTCGGAGAGAAATGGCGACTCTTTATACCGAACTTTACCTGACTGTTGCTGCTAAAAAGCACATTTCTGCGACGCTATTAACGGTGTAATCCCCTTCCGCCAGTGATTATCACGATATCCCTCACGTATGTTAAAAAACAATTACCCGCTAACGGTCCAATTACACTATCTTATGCCAACTTACCTGGGGAGACCTCAGATTAAATAACAGCCAACAGAGCTGACACACCATCACAGACAGGAACAGAACCGTTATGGTTGATCAATCAAAAGAGACAGTGCCGGCAACTGATGCGCCGGACAAACTCCAGCGTAACCTTCACAATCGTCATATCCAGCTAATCGCCATCGGTGGTGCCATCGGTACCGGCTTGTTTATGGGCTCAGGAAAAACCATCAGCCTCGCCGGTCCTTCGATCATTTTCGTCTATATGATCATCGGTTTTATGCTGTTTTTCGTGATGCGCGCTATGGGTGAGCTGTTGCTCTCCAATCTTGAATATAAATCTTTCAGCGATTTCGCTGCCGATCTGCTTGGCCCATGGGCAGGCTATTTTACCGGCTGGACCTACTGGTTCTGCTGGGTTGTCACCGGAATTGCCGATGTGGTGGCCATCAGTTCCTATTTCCAGCTGTGGTTCCCCGGTTTCTCCGTCTGGATGAGTGCGCTGCTTTGCGTCGCCGTGTTCCTCGCACTGAATATCGCCACGGTGAAAATGTTCGGTGAGATGGAGTTCTGGTTTGCAATCATCAAAATTGTCGCCATCGTCGCGCTGATTGTTACCGGCATCGTGCTGGTTGCCATTCACTACCCTTCTGCCAGCGGTAGCCACGCGGCGTTATCCAATATCTGGGATCATGGCGGGATGTTCCCGAAAGGGCTAAGCGGCTTCTTTGCCGGCTTCCAGATTGCGGTATTCGCCTTTGTCGGCATCGAGCTGGTCGGTACCGCTGCGGCTGAAACGCATAATCCGAAAACCGTGTTGCCGCGGGCGATTAACGCCATCCCGATCCGTATTATCTTCTTCTATGTGCTGGCGCTGATGGTGATTATGGCGGTGACGCCGTGGAACCAGGTCGTGGCGGATCGCAGCCCGTTTGTGGAAATGTTTGTGCTGATTGGCCTGCCAGCCGCGGCCAGTATCGTTAACTTTGTGGTGCTGACCTCTGCGGCGTCCTCGGCAAACAGCGGGATCTTCTCCACCAGCCGTATGTTGTACGGCCTGGCAGAACAGGGCGTGGCGCACCGTGCTTTTGGTCGTCTGTCACGGCGTGCGGTACCGACTAACGGTCTGTTCTTCTCCTGCCTGTGCCTGCTGGGCGGCGTGGCGTTGATTTACCTGATTCCGAATGTGATGACGGTGTTCACTATGGTCACCACGGTTTCGGCGATTCTGTTTATGTTCGTCTGGACCATTATTCTCTGCTCGTATCTGGCGTACCGTAAAAAGCGCCCACACCAGCATGCCGAGTCAGTGTATAAAATGCCGTTGGGCAAAATTATGTGCTGGGTATGTATGGCGTTTTTCGCGTTTGTGGTGGTATTGCTGACGTTGCAGGAAGATACCCGTCAGGCGCTGATGGTCACCCCCATCTGGTTCCTGATTCTGGCGATTGGCTGGTTTATGCGGAAAAGAAAACAGGCGTAATAGTCACAACGGGAGCCGAAAACGGCTCCCCGGCATCCAGAGGCGGCATTCTCGCCGCCTCTGCCGATAACCGCTCCGCTACAATCTTTCCCACAACTCACGAAACGAACCGGATACGGATGGCCGCGGCATTGGCTGGCGCGTCGGACGAAAATCTGCCGGTTGCCCTTCCCCCTGCGGCCCAAGATTAAAGGTAAAGGTGTAATCCGGCTCTTCTCCCATGCGTAGATCGGTGATCATCAGCTGACCCTGCTGTTCGCGCATGGCAAAGAAGCCGTGGCTGAACCAGGCGACGCGCTCCACGTACCAGTCACCTTTATACTGCTGATACAACCCCGCACCGCGATCGTAATGGCTGAACGTCAACGGCCGCTGCGGTGACAGCAACGAATAGTAGCTTTCGGCATAGCCCTGTGGCGTCATCACCAGTGCCCGCCACACCAGTGTATTAAAGGCGGTTGGCGTCACCAGTAACTGCTGTGCCGGTATATGCTGCCGGGCCATGTCGGCTTTAATCTGCCCGGTGGCATAGCTTTGCGCCAGCATACTCCAGCCCAGATACAGCGTACTGAGCGTCAGGCCGAGAGTATTCCACCACAGGCCACGCTTATCGCGCAGGCAGAGCGCAACCAGCAAGCAAATCAGTAACGGTAAGGTATACAGCGGGTCGATAATATAAATACTGCTGACCGCGAAAGGGAAGTCGGTCAGCGGCAGCCCCAATTGGGTGCCGTATACCGTCATCAGGTCGAGCAGTGGATGAGTAATCAATGCCAGCCAGACCGCCACCCACCAGCGCACCCATTGATGTTTCTGCCGCACGACCCCGGCAATCAGCCACGCCAGCAACGGCGACGCCAGCGTCAGCCATATCAGCGCATGGCTTTCAGTGCGGTGTAACGTCATATTGCGGATAGCGTCGCCGTGATCGACAAACACATCCAAATCCGGCAGCGTGCCGCAAACCGCACCGACCAGCGCGGCCTGCCACAATGGCGCTTTGCGCCCCATGGCTGCCACGCTGACTGAAGCACCCAGAACTAATTGTGATACCGAATCCATACTTGTTCCCTGATGAATACACTCGTTTAAGCCTGGCTTATGCTGCCCTAATCAGTGTAAAGATTTTACAGGTCGCGCTGAGATACCGTTTTAGCGCACGCGAATCCCTTCAATCACCATGCGCTGCACATTCTCCACCGTCTGCTGAAAGAAGCGCTCATCACTGAGCGTTTGCCCGGTAATGGCATGCACCTGAGTGGCAAAGTCGGCGTAATGCTGGGTAGTGGCCCACAGCATAAAAATCAGATGATGTGGCTCGACCGGTGCTAAGCGGCCCTGATCGATCCAGCCTTCAATCACCGCCGATTTCTCCTCCACCAGTGCTTTCAGCATGCCATCCAGCTCACCTTTCAGCAGCGGCGCGCCCTGCAACATCTCCAGGCAAAACAGCCGTGAGGCCTGGGGATGATCGCGGGAAACTTCCAGCTTCATGCGGATATATTCGCTTATCGCCTCCAGCGGCTGTAAATCGTCACGCAGCGCACGCAGCGGAGCCAGCCAGACATCGAGAATATTTTTCAGTACCGCGATGTACAGCTCTTCTTTCGACGGGAAATAGTAGAGCAGGTTGGTTTTCGACACGTCCGCCCGCTCCGCCACTTTATCCAGACTGGTGCCATGAATACCGAATTGTGAAAAGAATTCCAGGGCGGCAGTCAGGATCGCCTCACGTTTCGCGGCAACCGCGCGCGCGCGGCGTGTCGGGGCTTTTTCTGCAGACTTCACGGTTATTCCTTCTCCAGTGATTGCGGCACACACCAGCCAGGCTCCGGGAGATACCTCCTTCGGGGGATGCACCCTGATGGCACATCGCTGCCTGCTTTTTGTGCACGTATTTTTTACCAGATGGTCTGTTTCAGACCATTCGCTCAACATTGCGCACAGGTATTTTACATAACCTTATGTTTATCAACATCTTTAATTTTCTGGCACAGCCTTTGCAAATTACATTGTGAGCGCCGCCTCAAGGGAATTGCAGGATGCACCGCAGCGCGTGAACCACATCCATCGCTAAACAGAGGGTTTCACATGAAAATTGGTGTCTTTATCCCTATCGGTAACAACGGCTGGCTGATCTCCACCAACGCGCCACAATATCTGCCAACCTTTGAGCTGAACAAAGCCATTGTACAAAAAGCCGAGCACTATCATTTTGATTTTGCGCTCTCGATGATCAAGCTGCGCGGCTTTGGTGGTAAAACCGAGTTTTGGGATCATAACCTCGAATCTTTTACCCTGATGGCCGGTCTCGCTGCCGTCACCTCACGTATTCAAATCTACGCTACCGCCGCCACGCTGACCTTGCCGCCGGCTATTGTGGCACGCATGGCGTCGACGATCGATTCGATTTCTAACGGCCGCTTCGGCGTTAATCTGGTGACCGGCTGGCAAAAGCCGGAATACGAGCAGATGGGGATCTGGCCTGGCGATGACTATTTTTCACGCCGTTATGACTACCTGACTGAGTATGTGCAGGTGCTGCGCGACCTGTGGGGCAACGGCAAATCCGATTTAAAAGGCGACTTCTTTACCATGAATGATTGTCGCCTCAGCCCGCAGCCACAGCAACCGATCAAAGTGATCTGCGCCGGTCAGAGTGACGCCGGTATGGCCTTTTCGGCGCAACACGCTGATTACAACTTCTGTTTCGGCAAAGGCGTCAACACCCCCACCGCTTTTGCGCCAACTGCCTCACGCATGAAAGCGGCAGCGGCAACCACCGGTCGGGATGTCGGCTCCTATGTGTTGTTTATGATTATCGCCGATGAAACAGACGAAGCCGCACGCGCCAAATGGGAGCATTACAAAGCCGGAGCCGATGAAGAAGCCCTGGCCTGGCTGACCACGCAAAGTCAGCAGGATAAACGCTCCGGTAGCGACACCAATGTGCGCCAGATGGCCGATCCCACCTCTGCCGTCAATATCAATATGGGCACGCTGGTTGGCTCTTACAGCAATGTGGCGAGGATGCTGGATGAGGTTGCCACCGTGGACGGCACGCAGGGCGTGCTGCTGACCTTTGATGATTTCCTGCAAGGTATTGAAGCCTTTGGCGAGCGCATCCAGCCGCTGATGCAAAGCCGTATCGATCTGATTGACGCTGCACAAGAGGTGGCCTGATGAATAACCGAGATACCGTCGTTTGCGCTGGCGCAGCGACTGAACACGCCCTAACCCTGCCTGCGCGCCCGGAAGCCATCTGTTTTCCGCCGCAGCAAACAGCATTAATCGTGGTGGATATGCAGAATGCCTATGCCACTGAAGGTGGCTACCTCGATCTCGCCGGGTTTGATGTTTCTGCCACCAAACCGGTGATTGAAAATATTCACCTTGCGGTCAGCGCAGCCCGCGCGGCGGGGATCCAGATAATCTGGTTTCAGAACGGCTGGGACGATCGCTACGTCGAGGCCGGTGGCGCGGGCTCACCTAACTTTCACAAATCGAATGCGCTGAAAACCATGCGTCAGCGCCCTGAGTTACAGGGCAAGCTGCTGGCAAAAGGCGGCTGGGACTACGACCTGGTCGATGAACTGCAACCGCAGCCAGGCGATATCGTGCTGCCGAAACCGCGCTACAGTGGCTTTTTCAATACGCCCCTCGACAGCATGTTGCGCAGCCGTGGCATCCGCCATCTGATTTTTACCGGTATCGCCACCAATGTCTGTGTCGAATCCACCCTGCGCGACGGCTTTTTCCTTGAATATTTCGGCGTGGTGCTGGAAGACGCCACTTACCAGGCCGGGCCAGCCTTCGCCCAGCAGGCGGCGATTTTCAATATCGAAACCTTTTTCGGCTGGGTTTCCGATGTGGAAAGCTTCTGCCATACGTTGCAATCCGCCGCCACGCCGCTGAAGCGTTCGGCCTAACCCGGTTCAGGAGCAGTTGTCATGCCAAAAACAGTCATCACCCCGCCGGGCAGCGGTATTCCGCTGGCACCCTTCTCGCCCGGTACGCTGGCCGACGGTATTGTCTATGTCTCCGGCACCTTGCCGTTTGATAAGCAGAACAATGTGGTTCATATCGGCGATGCGGCGGCACAAACCCGGCATGTGCTGGAGACCATTAAAAGCGTGATTGAAACCGCCGGTGGCACGCTGGATGACGTGACGTTTAATTCTATTTTTATCACCGACTGGAGCAATTACGCGGCGGTGAATCAGGTGTACGCCGAATACTTCCCCGGCGATAAACCGGCGCGCTACTGCATTCAGTGCGGGCTGGTCAAGCCGGACGCGCTGATTGAAATCGCCAGCATCGCGCATCTCGCTCAGTAAAGGAGTCAGCCTGTGTATCTTGAACTTTCAGGTCTGCAACATCCGCAGGCTCCTGTTTTGGTGCTGTCAGCCGGCCTTGGCGGCCTTGGCAGCTTCTGGTTGCCGCAGCTGAGTGCATTGCGCGAACAGTATCGTGTGGTGGTTTATGACCAGCGCGGCACCGGCCGCAATGCCGATTCGCTGCCTGATGGCTACAGCATGCAGGAGATGGCGGCCGAGCTGGCGGATGCGCTGGCACAGCATCAAATTCTGCAATTTACTGTTATCGGTCATGCGCTGGGCGGGATGATCGGTCTACAAATGGCGCTGGATTACCCGGATCGCGTCTCGCGAGTGGTGGTGGTCAATGGTTGGCTGAGTCTGGATGCCCATACCCGGCGCTGTTTTCAGGTGCGTCAGGATCTGCTGCTGAATGTCGGCGTCGAGGCGTTTGTCCGTGCGCAGCCGCTGTTTCTCTATCCTGCCGACTGGCTGTCAGAAAATCAGGCGCGGATTGAAGCGGAAGATTCACTGCATGTGGCGCATTTCCAGGGCACCGAAAACCTGCTGCGCCGGTTACACGCGCTGATGAATACGAATTTTACCCAGCGTACTCAACAGATCGCCCAGCCGGTGCTGCTGGTATGCAGTCAGGACGATCTGCTGGTGCCGTGGACTTGCTCCGAAACGCTGTCTCACGCTCTGCCCGCCGCCACGCTGAAAAAAATGCGCTGGGGTGGACACGCAATGAGCGTCACGGACAGCACCACCTTTAATACCTTACTGCTGGACTGGCTGAACGACACCCCGCCAGCCAGTGTGACATCACCTGTAATGGAGCCATCATGGCAGAACCTTTAACTCGCGAAGCACTCGCCACCCTGTTTACCGCGGCGCGTACCCACAATGGCTGGCAGGACAAGCCGGTGACTGATGCACAGTTACAAGAGGTCTATCAGTTGCTGCGTATGGGGCCGACTTCGGCCAACTGTAGCCCGGCGCGATTCTTTTTTGTGCGCAGCGCCGCAGGCAAAGAGAAGCTGAAACCTTCGCTCTCCAGCGGCAATCTGGAAAAAACCCTCAGCGCACCGGTGACCGCTATCGTCGCCTGGGACCCCAGGTTTTACGATGCGCTGCCAACCCTGTTCCCGCATGGCGATGCACGCTCATGGTTTACCTCCAGTGCGGAACTGGCGGAAGAGACCGCCTTTCGTAACAGCTCGCTACAGGCCGCGTATCTGATCGCCGCCTGCCGCGCACTGGGACTCGATACCGGGCCGATGTCAGGTTTTGACCGCGCCAGCGTCGATCACGCCTTCTTTGCTGAGAACGGCTGGAAAAGTAACTTACTGATTAATATCGGCTATGGCGACAGCAGTAAAGTTTATGCCCGCCTGCCGCGCCTTGATTTTAACCATGCCTGCCTGCTCGGATAAGGAGTTAATTATGTCGCTGCATACTCTGCCACTGACGCCCATCAGTGTGGAAAAACAGGAATTTCGCCATGCCATGTCGCGCCTGGGTGCGGCGGTCAACATCATTACCACCGATGGGCCGGGTGGTCGCGCAGGATTCACCGCGTCTGCGGTGTGCAGCGTGACCGACTCCCCGCCGACGTTGCTGGTGTGTCTTAACCGTTCGGCATCGGTCTATCCGGCGTTTATGCAAAACCAGATGCTGTGCGTCAACACGCTGGCGGCCGGTCATGAGACGCTTTCCGGCCTGTTTGGCGGCAAAACGCCGATGGCGCAGCGCTTTATCGCCGCGGAGTGGTCAACGCTGGTGACCGGCGCGCCGATTCTGGCCGGTGCCGTTGCGTCGTTTGACTGCAAAGTTACGCAGGTGGTCAGCGTCGGCACGCATGACATTCTGTTCTGTGAAGCGCAGGCACTGGTGTGTAACGACAATACTCATGGCCTGATCTATTTCGATCGTGGATATCATCACCTGATGCGGCAGGAAGCCAGTTAACGCCGTCACCCGACGGTCACTGCTTTAGTTCATCCTGGGAGAAAACGATGAGAAGTTCCTGGTTTCCGCAATGGCGTAAAAAATCGGCAAACGCTGATAATGGTCTGGTGGCTCCGGATGAAACCCTGCCCGCCGGTCAGACGATGGTGATGGGCCTGCAACATGCGGTGGCGATGTTTGGTGCAACGGTATTAATGCCGCTGCTGATGGGGCTGGACCCGAACCTGTCGATTTTGATGTCCGGCGTCGGCACCCTGCTGTTCTTTCTGATCACCGGTGGCCGGGTGCCGAGTTATCTCGGCTCCAGTGCGGCTTTTGTCGGCGTAGTGATTGCAGTCACCGGCTACAGTGGCCAGGGGCTGAATCCGGCGCTGAGCGTGGCGCTTGGCGGCATCATCGCCTGTGGCTTTCTGTATACAGTCATCGGGCTGGTGGTGATGAAAGCCGGTACGCGCTGGATTGAGCGCCTGATGCCGCCGGTGGTGACCGGCGCGGTAGTCATGGCGATTGGCCTGAACCTGGCACCAATTGCAGTGCGTGGCGTCTCTGCATCGATGTTTGATAGCTGGATGGCGGTGATGACGATACTGTGCATCGGGAGCGTGGCGGTATTTACCCGCGGCATGGTGCAGCGCTTACTGATCCTGGTGGGCCTGATTCTGGCATGGGCAATCTATGCGCTGTTAACCAATGTGCTGGGGCTTGGCAAGCCGGTGGACTTCAGTCTGCTGGCAACTGCGCCGTGGTTTGGCCTGCCGCAAACCACCGCACCGAGTTTCAGCATGCAGGCGATGGTGATGATTACGCCAGTGGCGGTCATTCTGGTGGCGGAGAATCTTGGGCACCTTAAAGCGGTGGCCGGGATGACCGGGCGCAGTCTCGACCCTTATATGGGGCGCGCTTTTGTCGGGGATGGTGTAGCCACCATGTTGTCCGGTTCGGTGGGCGGCAGCGGCGTGACCACCTATGCCGAAAATATCGGCGTGATGGCGGTCACCAAAGTCTACTCGACACTGGTGTTTGTCGCGGCGGCGGTGATTGCGATGTTGCTTGGCTTCTCACCGAAATTTGGTGCGCTGATCCACACCATTCCGGCGGCGGTGATTGGCGGAGCGTCGATTGTGGTATTTGGCCTGATTGCCGTGGCGGGCGCACGGATCTGGCTACAGAATAATGTCGATCTGAGCCAGAACGGCAACCTGATTATGGTCGCCGTGACGCTGGTACTGGGTGCCGGGGATTTTGCGCTGAATATCGCCGGCTTTACGCTGGGCGGCATCGGCACCGCCACTTTTGGCGCCATTATCCTTAATGCCCTTCTCAGCCATCGCCGCGCGAAGGCGCTAACCGACAACCAGGTCGCCCCGCAGGAAAGTTAAGCGTTTTCGCTTAACGGCTCAGGCGAAGCTGACGACTTCGCCTTTTTCTTACGCTTCAGCTTAAGCTCACTGATGATGACGCCCAGCACAATCAGTGCGCCACCCAGCAGCGCAATACCCGGCAGACGCTCACCGGCAATACGTCCGACAATTCCCGCCCACACCGGCTCACCGGCATAGATGACTGTCGCCCGCGTAGGCGAAACGCTGCGCTGCGCCCAGTTCATGGTCACCTGAATCACCGCACTGGCGATCCCCAGTCCAACGGCGCTGTAAAGCAGATAAGGGGAAAAGGCCGGAACCGACTCGCCATTCGGCAGCATAAAGATAAACGCACAGGCTGACGCGACCGCCAGCTGCACAATGGTCACGCGTCGGACGTCAACCTTACCGGCACAGGCGCTAATCAGAATGATCTCCGCAGCAATTGCCAGTGTGCTGAGCAACGTGGCGATTTCACCGGCGCTGAACGCCAGACTATCCCCTTCCGGCCCGGCCAACAATAACAGCCCGGTAAACGCCAGCACTACGCCAACCCATGACATCAGACCCGGCATTCTGCCGAGGAACAGCCATTGCAGCAGCGGAACTAACGGCACATACATCGCGGTAATAAAAGCGGATTTACTGCTGGAGATGGTCTGCATTCCCCAGGTTTGCAGGCCATAACCGCAGGCAATCGCAATGCCGATCCAGGCTCCGGCCTTAAACTCCTGCCAGCGTAAGCCGCGCAGGATTTTCCATGAAACCAGCGCCAGCAGCAGCGCGGCAGTGGCAAAGCGCAGGCCGACAAAGAAAAACGGCCCACTGACGTTCATCGCATGATGTACCACGAGGAAGGTGCCGCCCCACAACATGGTGATCAGCATCAACACCGCTTCCTGAATTTTTATACTGAATTTATAGCGCGAGAGAAACGACGACATAGCCGGGTCCGGATAAAAAATGGGCCGTTAGTGTGCGATGCGCGGACAGAGAGGTCAATGGAAAGTACGGGGATAAAGTAAACCGCCGGGCAATGCCCGGCGGCTGGGGGAGGAACCTTACTCGACAGTCAGCGAATTGCTACTTTTTACCGCTGCTGCGGCCCCCTTTTTCGCCTGCTTTGGAAGCCCGCTGCGGATCATTCTTAAAATTACCTCCGCTGCTTTTACCTCCTTTACGGCCAGCTTCTGATGCTCTTTCACGGTCTTCAGCGAAATTACCAGAGCCTCCACGATGTTCTGCCATTTCTTACCTCCGAATAGTTGAGACATCATCTTGCTAACACCCTGCTGCCGGATGCAGCGGGGGGTGGCAGAACCGGATAAAATGGCTTCCGGTTCATGCTTGCCACACTCTCCAGTTTAGACAAATCACCCTGTGTTACTGCGGCTGTTTATATTTGGAAACAAACAATCTTCTGAAAAATACCGCTTAGACGGCAGAGCTCACTTAAGCCCCTCTAAGGGTTATTGAAATTACTGACGGCAAAAAGATGTCATTTCTTTACTGGTTATTTGCTGCGCGGTTGGCACGGCAAGCTGCTTTTTCTCTTCTATACTGGATCCACGCAACATTTTTCCACCACGGAGTAAATTAATGGCGAAGATATTAGTGCTTTACTATTCCATGTATGGACATATCGAAACCATGGCGAATGCGGTGGCAGAAGGTGCCCGTCAAGTCAGTGGTGCCGAGGTAACGGTCAAGCGCGTGCCAGAAACCATGGACGCCGAACGTTTCGCTCAGGTTGGCGGTAAAACCCAGCAGGCTGCTGCGGAAGCCACACCCGAAGAACTGTCACACTATGATGCAATTATCTTCGGTACGCCTACCCGCTTCGGCAATATGGCCGGTCAAATGCGCACCTTCCTCGATCGCACCGGCGGGCTGTGGGCCTCGGGCGCACTGTACGGCAAACTGGCAAGCGTCTTCGCTTCCACCGGCACTGGCGGCGGCCAGGAACAGACCATCACCTCGACCTGGACCACGCTGGCGCATCACGGCATGGTGATCGTCCCTATCGGCTACGGTACTAAAGAACTGTTTGATATCAGCCAGGTACGCGGCGGCACGCCTTACGGCGCAACCACCATTGCTGGCGGAGATGGCTCGCGCCAGCCCAGCGAAGAAGAACTGGTTATCGCCCGCTATCAGGGTGAATACGTTGCCGGACTGGCGACCAAACTTAACGGATAACTACTGTTTCAGGAGGCAAACATGGCAACGCAACAATCTAAAGCACATCGTGTCGGAGAGTGGGCCAGCCTGCGTCGTACTTCACCGGAGATCGCCGAAGCGATTTTCGAAGTGGCCGAATATGACGAGAAACTTGCTGAGCAAATTTGGGAGCAACAAGGCAGTGATGAGGTGTTAGCGCGCGCCTTCAGTAAAACTACCGAGGATGAACTGACGTGGGACAACAAAGTTGTCGAACGAAAAAACGTCTGAGATTAAAAACATTCGGACGGAATATCACCGTCCGAATGCCCCTTTTCCAGCTTAATTTTGCTGAAAACAACCATGGAGAGAATCATGTCCTCATATCAGACCATTAACCCGGCAAACAATAAACTGATTAAATCATGGCCGGAACATAGTCCGCAACAGGTTGAACAGGCGCTGGATACCGCAGCCAAACTGTATAAATCCGACTGGTGTAAAGGTGATATTCAGCCGCGTCTGCAAGTGCTGAAAAAACTGGCTGAGATCATCGACAGCCGCGTCGATGAACTGGCAAAAATTGCCAGCGTCGAGATGGGTAAACTGATTAGCCAGAGCCGTGGCGAAGTGCAGCTGTGCGCGCAAATCGCCCGCTACTACGCCGAGAATGCCGAGCGTTTTCTGCAACCCACCCGCTATCCAACTGAGCTGGGTGAGGCCTGGGTGGAAAATCACCCGATTGGCGTACTGATGGCGGTAGAGCCATGGAACTTCCCTTACTATCAGCTGATGCGCGTGCTGGCACCCAATCTGGCAGCCGGTAACCCGGTGCTGGCGAAACATGCCGGTATCGTGCCGCACTGTGCCAGCGTTTTCGAGCAGCTGGTGCGTGAAGCCGGTGCACCTGAAGGCGCGTGGACCAATATGTTTATCTCCAACGATCAGGTTGCCGACCTGATCGCCGATGACCGTATTCAGGGAGCGGCGCTGACCGGTTCAGAAAAAGCCGGTAGCATCGTCGCCTCGCAGGCGGCGAAATACCTGAAAAAGTCCACGCTGGAACTGGGTGGCAACGATGTGTTTGTGGTGCTGGATGATTGCGATCTTGACGCAGCGGTTAAGCAAGGTGCTCAGGCACGTCTGAATAACGCCGGTCAGGTGTGTACTGCGGCTAAACGATTTATTGTTCATCAAAAAGTGGCCGGGCAATTCCTTGAGAAATTCACTGCGGCCTTTAAAGCGGTGAAGATTGGCGACCCACTGGATGAAAGCACTACCCTTGGTCCGCTTTCGTCAGCCGGTGCGCGCGACAATCTGGTAAAACAGGTCAACGCGGCGGTAGATAACGGTGCCAAACTGCATTATGGCGGTAAAGCGGTGGAAGGCGAAGGTTGCTTCTATCAACCGACCATTCTGACTGATATCGCCCGCAGCAACCCGGCTTATTTTGAAGAGTTCTTCGGCCCGGTGGCGCAGGTTTACGTGGTGCAAGATGATGATGAAGTGGTGAAACTGGCCAATGATTCGCACTACGGTCTGGGCGGTTCGGTGTTTACCCGCAATATTGAACGCGGTAAAAAGCTGGCTTCGCGTATTGAAACCGGCATGGTCTATATCAATTCACTGACCGATACTGCTGCGGAACTACCTTTTGGTGGGGTTAAACGTTCCGGTTATGGCCGCGAGCTGTCCGATCTGGGTATTAAAGAGTTTGTTAACCAGAAACTGGTAGTGGTCGCGAAGTCGTAATCTCCCTCCGCAGCGATGTGACACAGGGGCGGCGTTCTCGCCGCCCGTGCCAAAGATTCGCCACCTGCAAACCATTAAAAAGGGAGCCGAAAACGGCTCCCCCTAGCTATTGCAGTTAAAATTCAGATTTTACTGTGCTTTTGGCGCCTCGCCAGCCGCTTTCTCTTCCTGCTGTTCAGGCTGTGGCTTAGCCGCTTTCTCAGCGGCAGCCTGTGCTGCGGCCTCTTTGCTGGCAGCCTCTTTCTCCGCGGCAGCTTTCGCCTTTGCCGCTTTCTCGGCCGCCATCTTATCAGCGGCAGCTTTATCTGCTGCGGCTTTATCTGCAGCCGCTTTTTCAGCAGCGGCTTTCTCAGCTGCGGCTTTCTCAGCTGCGGCTTTATCAGCATCCGCTTTCGCCGTATCAGCCGCCGGCTGTTCAGCTGGTTTTGCCGCTGCTGCAGGCGTTGCCTGCTGCATTGCCGTGCCCTGCACTGCGGTGTTCAGAACCTGAGTAAACTGCTCCCATGAACAGAAACCGTTGGCATCAGTTTCACAGCCTTTCATCTGTAACGTGACGCGCTGCGGCGGATTTTTCAGCGTCAGCGGTTCAGCGTTACGTAACTGATCGGCACTCTGGTAAATGTACTCAACTTTCACCAGGTCTTTATCGTTTTTGCTGTCGTGCCAGCGCTCAAACACAATCTTGCCACCAATTGGCGTGCGCTCATTCTGGCCAGGTAACTCGTAAGGTTTAAAGTCCAGCGCGGTCAGCAGCGAGGCGATATTGGAGTCGTGCCCCACCATCAGCGTCACTTTTGGCGCGGTCGCTTTGTCCTGGTCGATTAACTGGCTACGGATATAATCCACCAGCGGTGCAGCGACATTACGCGCCACTTCCGGTGAGGTAAACAGCGCGTCCTGATAACCGTTTTTAATGGCGGACAGCTCTTTCCACTGTTCTGCCGTTTTGATCTGACCCCAGGCGACCTGATCCAGCGGCAAGCCTTCGTAATATTGCAGAGTAAATGCATCGACCAGCGAATTACCGACTTTTAATGGGCCTGATACACCAGGTTCTTCGCCATTGTTGGCCTTGAATTTGTTCTGATTGTCACTGCTCAGCGAACACTGCTTTTTACCGTTACACACCGGCGCATTTTTGTAATCGATAATTTTTTCCAGCCGCTGGAATGCAGGCTTCAGGCTCAACTTTTCACCCGCTGCGTTCATCGCGGTCAGCGCTTGCTTGTTAAACTCTTCGCTGCCGTTGGTGATCACCGGATTAAAGATAGGGTCCATGCTGCCCATTTCATCCTGGTGAGTCACAGCAATATCACAACCCGGGAATGCACCATTGATAAAGAACTGCGCGGTCGCCACCGTGCGTTGCAGGCTGTTGGCATAGGCAAATACATCATCAGAGGAAGGACACTCGCCGCTCTTCACCAGACCCTGCTGCGCCAGCCATTCACGGGTGTAGTGACCCATATAGACTTCAAGGACGCCACCTTTGGTGGTGAGCTGTCCGCCCGGGACATCCCACTGCGGCCAGGCTTTTTTGGTTGATTGCTCTAAAACACTGCCATTATCCGCCAGCGGGGCACGCAGGTTATGGCGACTCATCATCAATACTTGTTGTAACTGCAGGTCGCCTTCCGCTGCCTGTGCAGAAAATCCAAACGGAAGTGCGGCCAGAACAGATAACGCGCAGAGAGTGTATTTTTTGATCATTGTGCTTATTCCATTGATTCAGGTGGTAAACATCCTGGCTATCCAACACGCTGCCAACCGTAAGGCAGCAAAAACATCGGACATCATAACCTGCCCTGCTCCGAAAAGCCCCGGACGTTTGCGGTAGCGTACAGTGTTAGCAATATAGCAGACTCTGCCGCCTGCGGTTTAGTGCCAATAGCAGACTGAAAAGCAACAGGATGTTTTCAGAATTGATAACGTAACGCTGGCATCCCTTGCCAGCGTACAGAACGTCGTTAATTCTGACTCAGCCGTTGGGCAATCAGGCGTAGTTCATCGGCAATCTGATTAAGATCCTGCTGCTGCCCGGCTTGCGGGCCGGTTGAGTGGCGGACAATCAGTTTTGCCGGTAAAATCGACGATGAACGCTGCACTTCACTGTCGCTGGCGCTAAGAATGCGGCGTACCGCTTCCTTGCCCTGTAAATCGAGATCCAGCGAAACTGTGGTCAGCGACGGCCAGAAAAAAGAGCTTTCATAGGTATCGTCATAGCCAATCACCGATTTATCGCCCGGAATGCTGAGCTGGTTCTGATGAAAGGCACTCAGTACGCCCAGCGCCATCTGATCGTTACCGACCAGCACGGCGGAAAAATGTGGCGTTTCGCGCAGCATCTGTAATGCACCGGCATAGCCGCTCTGCGCATCCCAGTTACCGTGCAGGGTGATCGCCGGATTCAGGCCGTAGCCGTGCAACGTCTCCTGCCAGCTTTTCAGCCGCAAATTGGCCGAAACCGAATTTTTCGGTCCGGCCAGCAAGGCGATATCTCGATGCCCCATTTCATACAGGTATTTTACACTGGCGCGAGTGCCGTCGGCCGGATTAAACGAAACGTTAAACACTGAGCTGTAGGGGTCGACATCGAGGAACAGGCAGATGATATCGTCATTGTCAGCCGCCAGTTTCTCCGCCTCGGCAGTCTCCAGCGGCACATTGATAATCACCTTATCCACCAGCTGCGATTTCAGTTCGTTGATAGAATCCTGGATACCCTGGTTGACGTTCTCATCCACCATGGAAATCAGCACCTGATACTGCTCATTATTAGCGTAACGTTTCACCGCAGCCGCAATTTGCGACGGGGCATGCAACGCCAGCGAAATGGTCACCAGCCCTACCGTTCTGCCTGGTTTACCCACCAGCTGTTGTGCCAGCCGGTTAGGTACATATCTCAGTAACTCAATCGATTGTTCAACTTTGCGGCGCGTGGCTTCCGATACGTTTGCAGATTTATTCAGCACTCTGGAAACGGTCTGATAAGACACACCAGCATGGCGGGCAACATCCTCTAATGTCGTGCTTTTCGACTTCATCTTCCGATTCCCTGCAGTTTTTCTGTCGTAATTGTATCAGGCCGATCCCGGTCAACATAGTTACCGTTATCCCGATCTGATGCATTTTAATAAAAGGCATTCGTTCACAATTCAGTTTCAAGTGATCCAGCTCACCTGCACTGTCAAAAATGGCTGATTTATTTGCAGTAAATCACATTATCTTCATAAACAAATTGTGGGTTTTTACAATTAGTCATCTTATAGCAGCACAATTGTGAACGTAATACAAAAAACAAAAAAAGAGGCACTCATGAAATGCAGGTTACATACCGTCGCCGCCGCGTTAGCGCTGGCCTTAAGTTCCGGATCGGCTGTTGCAATCGATAAGATCGATTTCCATGGCTATCTGCGCTCGGGCGTCGGGGTATCAAGTGACGGTGGCCCGGAAGAGTATCAAAAGAACAAAGTCGGCCGTCTGGGCAATGAATCCGATACTTACGGCGAACTTGAGCTGGGTGCGGAAGTCTATAAAAAGAATGATGTCAGCTTTTATCTCGATACCATGGTCAGCATGGTCTCCAACGGCTCGAATGACAGTGAATCGACACTGGACGACGATGCAGAATTTGGTTTGCGTCAGCTGAATCTGCAAATAAAAGGGCTGATCCCCGGCGATCCGAATGCGGTGATCTGGGGCGGTAAACGCTACTATCAACGCCACGATCTGCATATTATTGATACCAAATACTGGAATGTTTCCGGTGCTGGTGCCGGTATTGAAAACTACACGCTGGGTCCGGGGGCGCTCTCTGTGGCATGGATTCGCGGTGACGGCAATGATGTCGATTATCGGGTTGATAATGACAATGACCTGAATATTAACTATATCGATGTGCGTTATGCCGGACTGAAACCCTGGGCCGGAGCCTGGACCGAGTTTGGTATTGATTATGCCATGCCAAATCCTACGAAAAAGCAGAAAGAGTACGGCGGGCTGTACGATGCCGAAAATGGCGTGATGCTGACCGGTGAAATCAGCCAGGATATGCTTGGCGGCTATAATAAAACCGTGCTGCAATACGCGAATAAAGGTCTGGCGCAGAATATGATTTCACAGGGCGGCGGATGGTATGACGTCTGGCATAATACCGAGGACGCCACCGGTTATCGTGTGATTAACACCGGGCTGATTCCGATTACCGATAAGTTCTCGCTGAATCATGTGCTGACCTGGGGTTCCGCCGACAAGATCAGTGATGATATTGATCAAAGCCGCCTGCTGTCGCTGGTGGGACGTGCGCAGTATCAGTTTACCGAGTATGTGCGCGGTATTGGCGAAGTCGGTGCCTTCAGGCAAAAAGATGACAACCGCGATGGCAGCCACTACAAGCAGGGCGGAGAAAAATATACTCTGGCGCTGGGCTTAGCCGACGGTCCAGATTTTATGTCCCGCCCGGAATTACGCGTATTTGCCTCGTATTTAAATGACTCCGAAGACGGTAGATCCTTTAAAGATGGCACGGCAAATAACACCTGGAACTTTGGTGTGCAGGTTGAAGCCTGGTGGTAATGCATTACGCTTAATATTGCATCATTACTTTCTCTTTTGTTGTCACTGATTAATGCGTTTAATCTGAGTATTTGGCTGAATAATGTTTAACTAAAATGGATAACCCCCTGACGGTGGTTATCCATTTTTATTATTCTTCATTGCGTGAAAAACGGTCCTCAAGTAATTGCCGCAGGTTATCAGATTGCTTACCAAATATTGCATGCACTTCCTGACCAATAATAATGACACCTAATGCGCCGCTACGCTGTAACCCGGCGGAATCAACCTGAGATAAATCCTTTACCGTGACGCGCAGACGGGTAATACAGGCATCGACTTTAGTGATATTCTCGCGTCCGCCAAAATCCTGCATCAGATCCTGTAAATAATTGCTGTCAACGTTTTCCTGCTGCGGAGTGGTTTTAGGCTGAGAGAAATAATGAAGAAATGACTTTAAGCTGACCATGGCTGATTCCTTATCATAATGAAGCAATAAAAAACGCCCGCTGATCAGAGCGGGCGCGGTGGGAATATCACTGACTAAAGGCGGCGCATGATCACCCGGCTTCCCCAGGGTTGCAGAGTGAGATCTCCCTGCACCTCAGTCGCATCCGTCATATCCTGATAAATCTCAGGCAAAGTGAGAGTCTGCGGCTGATTACTGTAGTTTTGCAGCACAATAAATGCCTGTTCACCATCCGTGCGGCGGTGCGCAGTAACGCCCGCCGGGAAGTGAGTCTCAATGGCGCGCGGCAGTTGCAGTTCTGCTGCCAGCGCGGCAAAGAAATCACGCTGGAAAGCCAGATCGTTACGCGACGCGATATACCACGCCTTACCGCTGCCGAACGAATTCATCGTCACCGCAGGCATGCCAGCGTAGAAATCACTGCCGTAAGTGGCCAGCACTTCTGCACCTTCGGGATGAATCAGCTCGCATAAATGGCGCGCCTGATAAGGCCCTTGCAGGCCCAGCGCATTGCCACTGCTGCCCTGTACGCTATTGAATTCGTCATCGGTCAGGCAATCAATCTCTTCTGCCCGGATACCCATCAGCGAACGCAGCGGCCCCGGGAATCCGCCGAGGTGACACAGGTCGGACTGATTGACGATACCGCTCCAGTAAGTGGTGACGAACTGACCGCCTGAGCGGACAAACGCCTCGACTTTTTCGGCAAAACCGTCGCGCACCATATACAGCATCGGCGCAATCACCAGCTGATAGCCGGAGAGATCACAGTCGGCATTAATAATATCAACGGCAATGCCCTGCTCCCAGAATGGGCGGTAGTGCTCGTTAACGGTTTTTTCGTACTCCATTCCGGTGTTACGCGGGCCTTGCGCATCATCCATCGCCCAGCGACTTTCCCAGTCAAAAATTATGGCAACCCGAGCTTCTACGCGGCTGCCGGCAACCGCCGACATCGTGCCGAGAATGCGTCCCAGCTCGCTGACTTCACGACCCACGCGAGTATCAAGAGAGCCATAGTGGTCGATAACTGCGCCATGAAACTTCTCCACCGAACCACGACTTTTGCGCCACTGGAAATACTGCACCGAGTCCGCCCCGTGCGCCACCGCCTGCAATGAAGAGAGGATGTGCATACCCGGCTTCTTTAGTTTGCTGGTGGGCTGCCAGTTAGTCACACTTGGCGTCGACTCCATCAGTACAAACGGCTGACCCTGTTTCAGGCTGCGCATCAGATCGTGGAACATGGCGGTGTAACAGGCCAGCGTGGTTTCATCTTGCTGGTTATGCCACATCGGATAGCTGTCCCAGGAGATGAAATCAATCACCTGCGACAACTGCCAGTAATCGTAGTCGTAGAAATATTCCATAAAATTGGTGGTGGCTGGCAGCTCAGGATTGGCGGCTTTCAGCGGCACAATCTCCTGGCGGCAGAAATCGGTGACCTGCGAGGTATTAAAGCGCCGCCAGTCAAGATTCAGCCCATGGATTGACACTTCGCCCTGCGGTGCCGGCGATTCAATCTGCGACCAGTCGGAATACGTGTGGCTCCAGAAGGTACTCCACCAGGCCTCGTTCAGCGCCTCCAGTGTGCCATAACGCTGCTGTAACCAGCCGCGGAAATTCTGCTGGCAGCTGTCACAATGGCACTCGCCACCGTATTCATTGGAAATATGCCAGCCAATCACTGCCGGATGTTGTGCGTAACGCGCAGCCAGTTGCTGATTTATCTCACCGACTTTCTGGCGGTAAACTGCCGAAGAGAGGCAGTGATTATGCCGCCCGCCGTGTAGCGCTTTCACCCGATCGCGCCCCACGCGCAGCACTTCCGGATATTTTTGTGACATCCACGCCGGTCGTGCACCACTTGGCGTGGCCAGAAAAACGTGAATACCCTGCTGATGTAATTTATCCAGTATCTCGTCCAGCCAGGCGAAATTATATTCGCCCTCTTTCGGCTCCAGTACCGCCCAGCTAAATATTCCCACAGACATGACATTACAGTTTGCCTGCTTCATCATAGTAATATCGTCTTCAACCACCCCGGAATAATTAAACCATTGCTCCGGATTATAGTCGGCACCGTGCAACAGGCCATTCACCCTTGCACTTAAAGGAGGAAACTTATTCATGAATTTTCCTTGGAAAAATATAATGGCGTTCAGAACAAGTCTGATGCTAAGCCGCGTTAATTAAATACTTTCACTGAAGGCAGCACTTTTCCCTGACAATCAAACAGCGCCTGGTTCTCCCTCGCATTACCTTCCTTCCATTCGTCATTGATATATTTCATTCCGGCTTTGTTTGCCCAGCCAGCCCCCGGCACGGCGATCCAGGTCGGTTCCCAATAAAAAATACCTTTGCCGCGTTGATTCGGCACATCAATAATGCTTTGCATCAGCTGATGAATAAAATCTGCCTGCCCCTGCACGGTGGCCGGATATCCGCCTGCCTCGGCTTCTTTAGCATTAAAACTGTTTTCTGCATCGTCACAGTTTTCCAGGCTATAACCATAGGCCGCTTCAACCACAATGACATCTTTGTTATAGCGCTTACTGATATCATCCATATTAAATTTCAGCGCGCTGATCGGGCCGTCCCAGTAAGTGTAAAGAGACAGGCCAATAATATCGAACGGCACCTTGCGTTGGGTTATTTCATCAAACCACCAGCGGAAGGTGTCATTTTTGGTGCCTTCCGCCAGATGCAGCATGATTTTCACCTGCTCAGGCGAATCCAGATTCTCCCGCAGGCCATTAATCGCCGCGGTCAGCAGACCGGCCAGCCGGTCAAACTCGCCGCCATTCTGGCCCCAGCTCTTGCCTTCCGGCCACAGAATGCCGCCATTGATCTCGTTGCCGATTTGCACCATATCCGGCAGTACGCCCTGCTGCTTAAAGGTGGCGACAGTGTCGCGGGTATAGTCATGAATCCGGGTTTTCAGCTGATCATAATCCAGCGGCTGCCAGGCTTTTGGCTTGTACTGCTTGCCGGGATCGGTCCAGAAGTCGCTGTAATGAAAATCGAGCAGTAGCTTCATCCCTTGCGCCTTAACTCGTTTAGCCAGCGCCAGCGTGGTGGCCAGGTTGTTATTACCGCCGCCGTAGCCATTGCCCGCGCTGTCTTGCGGATCGACCCACAGACGTAAGCGAACATAATTGACGCCGTTATGTTTCAGGATAGTCAGCGCATCCTGCGGCTGGTTATTTTCATCATAGAATTTACCTCCGTGTTTCTCCACCTCTGCCAGGGTAGAAATATCTACCCCTTTAATAAAATCAGCCGGTGGATTAACCAGCGGTTTAATAATTACCGGCTCGCTGGCAAACAGTGAGGTCGAGAGTAAACCGGCCAGACAGAGGCTGATTAAACTGGGCTTTAATGTCATCTTATTATCCTTTGGTACTTCCCGAAGTAAGGCCAGAAACAAAGTACTTTTGCAGCGCCAGATAAAGAATGGCAACCGGTACGGCAATCAATACTGCTCCGGCGGCATAGGTGGTGTAGCTGGCGCCCATTTTCTGCGACACCAGGTTATACAGCCCGATTGGCAGGGTATATTTATCCGGAGTACGCAAAATGGTGCTGGATAAAATAAAATCACCCAGTGGCCCGGTAAATGAAAACAGTGCTACTACCGCCACAATCGGTTTCGATAACGGCATAATAATTTCGATAAAGATGCGGAAATTACTCGCTCCGTCCATTCTGGCTGACTCATCGAGATCTTTAGGAATCGCATCCAGATACCCTTTCATTAAATAGGTATTCATCGGGATCATACCGGCAACATAGATCAGCACCAGCGCCAGGTGGCTGTTGATCAGCCCCAGCAGCTGCGACAACACAAAGATGGCAATCAGTGCCGAGAACTGCGGAATCATCTGTAATAACAGAAACAGCATCAGACCATTCTGCCGACCTTTAAAGCGAAAACGCGAGAAAGCGTAGGCGGTAAAACTGACGCTGATTAAGGTCAGCACCATGGTCAGGAAACTTATTTTCATCGAGTTCCAGTACCAGGTCATATAGTTTACTTCGCCATTAAACAGGCTGGCGTAGTGCTGGAATGACAGGTTTTGCGGAATTATCGAGCTGCTTAGCAGACTGTTACCGGCATTAAGCGACGCGCCAATCGTCCACACCAGCGGATAAATAATAATGGTGGAGACCAGTAAGATAACCATCCACGACAGTGATAAACGCATCCACTTCTCTTTTCTGATACTCGTTGACTTAGCCATAATGTTATCCTTATGCCATATCATCATTTTTAAATGATTTAGTGGCGCGGAACTGCCATAACGCCAGGCCAACCACAAATATCGACAGTAAAATGGTAATGGTTGCCGCTATCGCATATTGCGAAGAGGACATGGTCAATTTATAGATCCACGACACCAGAATATCCGTACCGCCCGCATTGGAACCCGCTACCGCTGGCCCGCCGTTATTAAACAGATAGATAATATTGAAGTTATTAAAGTTAAAGGTGTATTGCGTGATAATAATCGGCGCAATGGAATAGAGAACCAGCGGTAATGTGATGGTTTTTAATTTGGTCCAGGTTCCGGCACCGTCCATGGTCGCGGCTTCATACAGATCATCAGGAATGGCCTGTAAGACACCGGTGGTCATGGCGAAGACAAACGGAAAGCCCAGCCAGGTTTGCATCAGAATCAAGGCGGTTTTCGTCCAGAATGGATCGGTCATCCATGCTTTTGGCGCAATACCAAAGAAGTCGAGTATCGCGTTATTAATCACGCCAAAAGTGTCATTAAACATGCCGGCAAATACCAGAATGGTAACAAAACCCGGCACCGCCCAGGGCAGAATAAAAATGGTGCGAATCAATGGCTTGAAGCGCAGATCTTTCTGATTCACCAGAATCGCCAGCATGACGCCCACGCTGCACTGCAAGGTGGTCGCCAGTAGTGTCCAGATTACCGTCCACTGCAATACATCAAGAAAGGTCGAGCGCCAGATAGAAAGGGTGAAAATATTGATAAAGTTCTTAAAACCTACCCAGTCCACCAGTTTCGCTGGCGGCGTGTGATACAGGTTATAGTTGGTAAAGGCGATGGAAAAACCGAACAGGATCGGGAAAATCACCACAAATACCAGCAGGATAAATCCAGGGGTAATCATCAGATACGGAAAACCTTCGCTTAACAGCATCTGATACTGCTTACGCACGCTGTTCAGCGCATGCCCTTCATCGCGCTTTTTGCCGTTGATCCATGCATCGCGTAACGACAAGGCGTAAATCGCCACGCCAAAAGCGATAATTAACAGGCTGATGATGCCTTCTGCCAGCAGAAAGATCGAGTTATCACGCGGCACTTCCTCGCCGAGGGTAACCAGCCCCCACAGCCCCTCGCCGAGAAAATCGTGAAACACGCCGATAAAACTGCTGAGCAAAACCAGAAAGATAAGCCCCTTCGCCCACTGTCGGTTATAAAACTGACCAAAGCCAGGGATCAGGGCGCACAATACGGCCGCAAACGCATGGCGACTGCGCCCCTTATCGGCGGTTAAATTTTCGCTGGGACTGATAATCACATACTGCTCCTTCGTCTAACGGGAGGCGAGCTCCCGTCCGCATGGCATCGGTCAAAATTACTGGTTGCTGGCCTGCATCGCTTCGATCTGCATCTGAATCTGTTTCACCGCATCATCAAGTGCTGCTTTCGGCTGCTGCTTGCCGGTGACACTCAGTTCCAGCGCGGCATTCGCCGGGCCCCACACTTCCTGCATTTCCGGTACGCCCGGCATTGCGGTGGCAAGGCTGGACTGAATCGCTACCGCGCTGGCTTTGTCGTCATTCTTAATCAGCGGATCGTCAATCATTGCGCGCAATGCCGGGATCTCTTTTGTCGCCTGATAGCGCGCTTTCACGTACTCCGGCTGATTAATAAATTCGATAAATTTCTGCGCCAGTGCTTTATCCTTGCTCCAGGTCGAGACCACGTAACCTTTCACTCCAAGGAATGAGTTCATGCTTTTGCCATTGGCTAGCTTTGGCAACGGCGCAACGCCATAATTAATTCCGGCGTCAGCATAGGGCTGGAATGCCCACGGGCCGTTAATCACTGCTGCTGCTTTTTTCTCGGTGAATAAAGAGTCAATCGCATTCAGGCCGCTGTCACCAATAATTCCTGCCGGAAATAAACCGTCGGCATAGAATTTTTTCAGATAGCTAACTGCCTCAACGCTGCCTGCGGTATTCAGGCCGATATCCTGCGTATTCAGGCCACCTTTCGCATCTTTGCCAAAGATATAACCGCCCATTGAGGAGATAACGCCCCAGCTGTAATAAATCTGGTCAAACTTGGCCAGCAGGCCATATTTATTTTCTGCCCGTTGCGTTTTCGAGAAAGCAAAATAGTCATCCAGATTAGCCAGCGGCTGTGGCAGCAGATCTTTGTTGTAGATCAGTACCAGGGTTTCCACCGCTTTTGGCAAACCGTACAGCGTATTGTCCATCGTGAAAGCATTAATTGATGAGGCGGTAAACGCCTTCTGTTCAGCCTGATCAATCGTCAGTGGCGATAACAGCCCCTGCACTACCGCCGCGCCCAACTGATCGTTGGGGATCACCAGCACATCCGGGCCGATTCCCGCCGGGCCATCAAGGCGCAGTTTCTCAATCTGCTGCGCATACGGCATTTCTTGCAGATTAACTTTGACGTGATTCTGCTTTTCGAAATCAGCCACCGCCTGTTTGATACCTGATGATTTTTTAATGTCTTCCCAGACGGTAATCTGCTGTTCTGCGGCACTGGCGATAAAGCTGGCAAACTGGCTGGCGAAAAGGGTAGTCAGTACCAGCGCGGTTATCTTATTGGTTTTCATTATCTGCCTCATGTGAAGGTATTACATTTTTAGCTATTCAGATGTCAACGGCTGTTCGAAGCTTAATTCCGGCTTTCAATGCCTGTCGCACGACTGATAAGTGACCCGGCAATACAAGATTTTGTTATACGCTACCCTTACCACCCTGTTTGTTCTATACAATTATCACCATTGTGTGATCCTTATTGCAGAAATGGAAAGCAGCGATAGGGCAAGAAATTCAGCGCAGTTATAGTCTTCACAGGCTTTTCAGCCAGTCCGGCTCGCTCAGTGATTATTTGTCATACGTAATACAAAAACCGTATCAACAACCCACTACTGGCGACAGATTGCTGATGAATAACTTTCTGAGGATTGAAGTATGTCGAGTATCAGATTACGGAATGTGACCAAGCGTTTTGGCAAAGCAGTGACGCTGCAAAATATCAATCTTGATATTGAAAGCGGTGAGTTTGCCGTATTTGTTGGCCCTTCTGGCTGTGGAAAATCGACCCTGCTGCGCATGATTGCTGGCCTGGAAGAGATCAGTGACGGGAATGTGCTGATTGGTGATGAGCGAATGAATGATGTCGCGCCGGCACATCGCGGCGTGGCGATGGTATTTCAGTCCTATGCGCTTTATCCGCATATGACGGTAGCGGAAAATATGGGTTATGGCCTGAAAGTGAACCGCATGCCGAAAGAACAAATTCGCCATCAGGTGGAAATGGTGGCGAAAACGCTACAGCTTTCGCATTTACTCGACAGAAAACCGAAGCAGCTCTCCGGCGGACAGCGTCAGCGCACCGCAATTGGTCGCGCCATCGTGCGTAATCCGAAGGTATTTATGTTTGACGAGCCACTCTCCAACCTCGACGCAGAGCTGCGCGTTGATATGCGACTGCATATTGCCAAACTGCATCAGGAGCTGAAAACCACCATGGTGTATGTTACCCACGACCAGGTAGAAGCGATGACGCTGGCCGACAAAATCGTGGTGATGAATTACGGCAAGGTAGAACAGATGGGGTCACCGATGGCGCTGTATTACAACCCGGTTAATAAATTTGTCGCTGGCTTTATCGGCTCGCCGAAAATGAACTTTTTACCGGCTACCGTAGTAAGCTGGCAACCGCAGACCCTGACCGTCGCCATTGATCAACAGACCACGCTGGCGCTGGCGATTAACTGCCGCGAAGTACTGCCAGGCGCAGCAGTGACGCTGGGGATCCGCCCGGAACATTTAACCACCACCAGCGACTCACCGCTGCGGCTGGATTTCCATTGTGAAGTCGTGGAACGGCTGGGAAATAACACCTATCTGTTCGGGCAATGTTACGGGCATGATGGTTTTAAAATGCTGCTGCCCGGTGATGTGCATTTTCGTCCGTATCAGAAGTTACAACCCGGTTTCAATGCCAGCCAGTGCCTGGTGTTTGATGCCGAAGGTGAACGCATCAGTGCCGACTTAGTGGTGCCACAGCATTAATCGCTGAGCAGGATCCTGTAGCAACGGACACTCAATATTCAGGGGCAAGCCTGGGCTACAGGATTTTACATGGGTATGACAGAAAGATGTCAAAGCAACTACTGGCCATTAAGACTGTGAGCGACGTGGGGATTTGACAGATGATATATAACAAAGGAAGCAGACAGAGATAATCAGGGAGAGAATTGAACAGGACTGTTCGAAGATAAAACCGAGTGAGAATAAAGATGGCGGAGGAGGAGAGATTCGAACTCTCGAACGGTTTCCCGTCGCCGGTTTTCAAGACCGGTGCCTTCAGCCACTCGGCCACCCCTCCGCAGACTCTATTACTAAAGTCACCCGAAACGCTGTTAAACACTGCTTAGCTCTTCAGGATGCGTAGCAGTGTAATGGGTTGATTGTTGAAGAGCAACAGGCAAATTGCTCTAAAATGACTGTTCGCCGAAATTGTGCACAGATCGCTTATATTTTAATGGCTTATGGTGGAAAAAGCAGCCTTTATCGGCAGTCAGACCTTTTAACAGGCAGGACAGCAGCATAAGCTGGCGTCCTGCCGCGAAGAAAATCACTTTCCCAAGTAGAGTCAATGAAAGAGAGAAATCAGTTTTTGCAACTCAGGGCAGTAAACGTGCTGTCTTCATTTTTCTCCTGAGTGCCGCTCAGAAAAACAATAGTATCCTCGACCGACGCTAAAAGAGTCGCGGTATGGTCAGCTGCCGAATAAACCTTGTACGACAGATTAGCCCCATCCGCACACATTTTTTGCTGCAGGGCGAGTTGCATATTGGTGGGGACGTCAGTATCGCTGCCACCAATTGAAAGAAAAAGCGGAATTTCAGTTTTGAATGGCGGATAGGCTATTTTTTCAAGCAGCAGCTGATTACCAAATGCCTTGCGATTTACAATTTCATTTAGCTCAGACTTGTTGATGGTGGCCTCACGCACTAAATCGTCAACGCAGTAATTTCCGTATGTCCTGACAAACTGCTTTCCTTTCGCACTAAAGACATCATCTTCAGGAAGATCGGCTCCCAGCTGACTGGCAGAATTCAACAAATAGGTGACATAGCTGACCACTTCAGCCGATCCAGTTTTATCCGATGCCAGAAAACGGAGCGTCTTAGGTGTTATATAGGGCGCTCCGGAACTTGACGCGCCAGTAATATGCAGTGCAGGCGCATACTTTTGAGCATAGAGCGCTGTCGCAATCGTTGCCGCCCCACCCTCGGACCAACCATGAAGCACAATCGTGTTTTGTAAGCCCAAATCAGCAGCCAGGCTTGCCTTAAGTAAGTCTAATACGCTGTAGGCTAAGGATTTTGGCTCTAAATACGGGTGAATACCTGGCATTCCCAACCCCTGATAATCCGCAGCAACCACAGCATATCCTGCGGCAATCCAACTACTGATTACCACTTTTGACGGCTGATCCGGGCCTGTCCAGGAAGGGGCGCAGCGATCGGCTATACCGGTCGTGCCATGTTGCCAACTGACTACCGGCCAGCCATTTTTGGGGGGATTTCCCGCAGGTAAGAATATGATTCCCGAATTGATTCTGACTTTACTATTAACGCCGTCTGTCGCGGTATAAAAGACTTTATAAACCTCATCAGCGTTAGTGATTGCATATTTACCTTCGACTCTGGTTTTTTTCAAAATTTTCCCGGCAGCTTGTGTGGGAAAATCAGAAGCAGAGTAATCCTCTGATAATAACCGGTCACCGCTATCGGGCGAAACGGCTATAGCAGATGCAGTCAGACTGGAAAACACGAAAAGGGTTGCCACATTCAGAATTCGAATCATATTGATATTCATGTTGTACCCCATCAATAAACTGTCACGCTCAGTCTTTGATAAAACACATTATCCATCAATAGCTTTTATAATGAGAAAGCAGATAAGCCAGCCAGCAATCAAACACTTGAGCTGTAAAATTAAAGAGAGTCAGGCTACCGCTTTGATGAACATCACAAAAGCCCAAATACTGAGTAAGAGGTCAATGACTACTGCAAGTGTCGCGACGACGGGCAGCTAATAATAACTTAAAGAGATCGTGTGACAAATCCATCAAAGAAAAACGATTTTGTGACTGAACAGTCAAAGAAAACATTAAGAAAATCTTTAAAGAGAGGTTATTACTCGATTTGGGATATGACTACCAGCAGAACGCTAAGAGAAGATGGCGGAGGAGGAGAGATTCGAACTCTCGAACGGTTTCCCGTCGCCGGTTTTCAAGACCGGTGCCTTCAGCCACTCGGCCACCCCTCCGCAATGAGGCGCACTATAAACATGTGCCCGATGCTTGTAAAGCAGGTTTTGATTCATTCGCCTGAAAAAACATCAACTTTGCGTTTTTTGTTGTATTTATCGCCTTCATGTACGAATTATCAGCAGTTTAACGCGTAAAGAAGGGTAAAACGTCTTCCTTTATTTACCCCGCTTCCTTATTGTCGTCGCTATATGGTGACCCGAAGAGAGGCGTTTTATGGATCGCATTGTTAGCTCCACACGCGAAAGCTCGCTAATAAGTACTAATAAAGTTCTGCGCAATACCTATTTCCTGCTTGGCCTGACGCTGACCTTCTCAGCGATTACCGCAACGGCCAGCACCGTGTTTGCCCTGCCCTCACCAGGTTTGATCCTGATGCTGGTTGGCTTCTACGGCCTGATGTTTCTGACACACAAACTGGCAAACAGCCCGGCGGGTATTCTGGCGGCCTTTGCCTTTACCGGTTTCCTTGGCTACTGCCTTGGCCCGATTCTTAACAGCTTCCTCAGTGCCGGAATGGGCGATGTTATCGCGCTGGCGCTGGGTGGTACGGCAGTAGTTTTCTTCTGTTGTTCTGCTTATGTGCTGACAACACGCAAGGATATGTCATTCCTCGGCGGCATGATGATGGCGGGCTTTGTGGTGCTGTTGGTGGCGGTCATCGCTAACCTGTTCCTGCAAATTCCTGCGCTACATCTGGCAATTAGCGCGATGTTTATTCTGTTTTCGGCCGGTGCCATCCTGTGGGAAACCAGCAATATCATCCACGGTGGCGAAACCAATTACATTCGCGCTACCGTCAGCCTGTATGTCTCGCTGTACAACATCTTTATCAGCCTGTTGAGCATTCTCGGCTTCGCCCGCAGTAACTAAGCCCAACGGATGAACAGATAAAGCCCCGCTTGCGGGGCTTTATTTTTTGCTGAAGGAAAAGTTTGCTAAACTGCGCAGCGTCATAACAGAGCGAGGCAGCAACGTGTTATTTGAAGGCAGAGAGATTGAGCGCGACGCGCAGGGTTATCTGAAAAGTCTTAATGACTGGAATGAAGCGCTGGCATTGCATATTGCTACAGAAGAGTCGATCGAAATGAGTGAAGCGCACTGGGAAGTGGTGCGGTTTGTTCGCGAGTTTTACCTTGAGTTCAATACCTCTCCGGCCGTGCGTATGCTGGTAAAAGCCGTGGCACAAAAATTCGGTGAAGAGAAAGGCAATAGCCGTTATCTGTTCCGCCTGTTCCCGGATGGACCAGCAAAGCAGGCAACCAAAATCGCTGGCCTGCCTAAACCGGTAAAATGTCTCTGAGTTAGCCAGTGGTAAAACCGTGCGGCTGCTGAGCGGGTTGATGCGGTTCCACCAGCACCTTATCCACCCGCGCGCTGCGGGGGCCGCCCGCCTTTAACCATGCCAGCAGAGCCTGCACCTGCTGCGCCTCACCGCAGGCCAGCACTTCCACGCTGCCATCATCAAGATTGCGCGCATAGCCATTCAGCCCCAATTTTTTTGCCTGCAGCTGCGTGCTGTAACGAAAACCAACGCCCTGAACCACGCCATGTAGCCAAATTTTGCTGCATACTTCTGCCATTATCTCCTCCTGTGCATCAGGATAATTGCAATTTGCCGGTCAGCACCCGACAATGACGCAAATTTTCTGTAGGTAAGCATAGCAAAATATGAGCGTTCGTTTGATTCTCGCTAAGGGCCGGGAAAAGTCCCTGTTACGTCGTCATCCATGGGTGTTCTCCGGTGCCGTCGCGCGTATGGAAGGCAAAGCCAGCAGTGGCGAAACCATTGATGTTTGTGACAGCCAGGGCAAATGGCTGGCACGCGCCGCATACTCGCCGCAGTCACAGATTCGCGCACGTGTCTGGAGCTGGCAGCAGGATGAATCGGTTGATATCGACTTCTTTATTCGTCGTTTGCAGGCGGCGCAATCACTGCGTGACTGGCTGGCAGAACGTGACGATCTCGACAGCTATCGCCTGATTGCCGGTGAATCGGATGGTATGCCGGGCGTTACCATTGATCGTTTCGGCAATTTCCTGGTGCTGCAACTGTTATCGGCAGGTGCCGAATATCAGCGTGCGGCGCTGATTTCTGCCCTGACACAGTGCTACCCGGAATGTGCCATCTACGATCGCTCCGACGTTTCAGTGCGCAAGAAAGAGGGGCTGGAGCTGACGCAAGGCTTGGTCTGTGGTGAACTGCCACCGCCACTGCTGCCGATTACCGAGCACGGAATGAAACTGTTGGTCGATATCCAGACTGGCCACAAAACCGGTTATTACCTGGATCAACGCGACAGCCGGCTGGCAACCCGCCGCTATGCCAAAGATCGCCGGGTACTTAACTGCTTCTCTTACACCGGCGGCTTTGCGGTTTCTGCACTGATGGGCGGCTGTTCGGAAGTTATCAGCGTGGATACGTCGCAGGCAGCACTTGATGTGGCTAAACAGAATGTCGAGCTGAATGGCCTGGATGTGTCGAAAGCGCAGTTCCTGCGTGACGACGTATTTAAACTGCTGCGCAGCTATCGTGATAGCGGCGAGAAATTCGATCTGATCGTAATGGACCCGCCAAAATTCGTCGAAAACAAAAATCAGCTGGCGGGCGCTTGCCGCGGTTATAAAGATATTAATATGCTGGCGATGCAGCTGTTAAATCCCAATGGCATGCTGTTGACCTTCTCCTGCTCCGGATTGATGGCGACTGATTTATTTCAGAAAATTATCGCCGACGCCGCGCTGGATGCGCATCGTGATGTACAATTTATAGAGCAGTTCCGTCAGGCGGCTGACCATCCCGTGATTGCCAGCTACCCGGAAGGTATGTACCTGAAAGGATTCGCCTGCCGCGTGCTGTGACTTGAAAACAACACCCCTGGCCCCATATCGGAGTCAGGGCAATGTTTCTGAGGAGGTCACGATGATTGCCAGTAAATTTGGAATCGGTCAGCAGGTCCGGCATACAATGTTGGGCTTTCTGGGAGTAGTCGTGGACGTCGATGCGGAATACTCCTTAGACGAACCCGATATTGACGCGGTAGCAGAAAACGAACAGCTACGTGCTGCGCCCTGGTATCATGTGGTGATGGAAGATGATGACGGGGAAGCAGTACATACGTACCTCGCAGAATCTCAGTTATACGGGGAAATCCAGGGGGAACACCCTGAACATCCGTCGCTTGATGAGCTCGCCGCATCCCTGCGCCAGCAGCTTCAGACACCTCGCCTGCGCCATTGATAGCATTTCGCTCAAGTAGAGGTCACTCAATCCGGTTCATATTATTCCCCTCTTAAACAAGGGGAATAATTATCATTTCGTTCACATCAAGTCTTAATTGCAATACCATTCTTCAACCCGAAACATTCAATACTCTGCCTTATACTATTAACTAATTTTTCATGGAGCCCTGCCCCATGTATAACAATATTTTGTTTATTCCTTGCCATCCGGACAACCATAAATTAACACTGAAAACCACCTTAAATAAATCCAGAAACAGTTTGATTAGTAATCACCCACCTCAATTATTCCTGACATGGGTGATTATTTACCAGCTTATCAGTTATTGAAAAGTGGTATTAAACGCTTCGCCATGTAATCAGCTGAGGACATACTTAGATGATTATCGTCGAACAGCAGAGGCTTACCATTCAACAGCATATTACATTTGTCATCTTTGCAGATTATTGATGATGGCATAAATCTAATCACCTTAGGATCAATATATTTATTGATATTTTCAATTGCAGGATTTTTAAAAATAAACTCAGGATTTCTGCCACGCGCCAAAGTGGTTGGCACATCAACTCCTGGCGTTGGAACAGGACCAACAATGATAACTTTCTTACCATGTGAAATAAGTCCCATCGCAGTTTTGTTCAAATTATCATAGAAATAATTTGGGTATACTTGATAACGTGCTGCCATAATAACTACGTTTATATCTTTGTTATTTTTCAAAAACTCATTTACACGATCATTATGTGCCATACATGAAGGCCGCGACTTTAACTGATAGTTTAGTGCGGGTGGGCAGGCTGAATAGGTGATTTCATAAACATTGATATCATTATTACCCAAAGCTTTAGATAACTCAGCTCCATGGCTATCACCCCACACGGCAACACTTGGGGTGCCCGTACCAAAGTGGCAATAATCGGATGTTTTCGGGACCCCTCTGTCAAAGTGACAATGCTCTCTTGCGGGGCTGGAATCCTCATGAGCTGATACATAGCGCAGAGTTTGTTCGCTAAATCGGCCAGGCCATCCGCTCATCATGAAGGTCATCGCGGTGACGAGAAGTAGTAAAGATAAACCACACGCACTCGCTGTATACAATTTTTTAGGGGGAAAAGCGGCCCGGTTCCGAAAAGGCTTTTCAATGAATCGCCATGAAAAATAAGCGGCGATTAAGGAAATAACTATAACCATTAATCGACCATAGTCGGCACCAAGTAAGTTCCAGTCCTTAAAGAATACGATTAAAGGCCAATGCCAAAGATACAGGGAGTAGGATATCAAACCTATAAAAACAACTGGTTTTAATGACAGTAGCTTTCCTGTCAGCGTTCTTTCCGCTGCGTAGATAATACACATGCTACCAAACACAGGGAGTGCTGCTGCGTAACCCGGAAACACCGTGCCAGAACCAAATGAGAAAACACTATACAGGATACATATCAGGCCGATTAATGATATTGACTCCTTGATATATCCCTTCTCAATCTTCGGAGAAATATTTAACGCCAGTAATGACCCGGCAATCAATTCCCATGCCCTTGTCGGCAAGAGGTAAAATGCAGCTGTCGGCTTAATACTGGTAAGAAACACACTTAACAAGAACGAGCATATAAATGCAAAGATCAGAAAAGGCCCTGGCGATCGCTTAAATTTAATCAAAATAATAAAAAGTATTATTGGAGCAAATATATAAAACTGCTCTTCAACACCTAAGAACCAAGTATGCAGTAGAGGCCTCTCTTCAGAATCCGTTGAAAAATATCCGGACTTCCTCCAACTTACAATATTTGATATAAATAGTAATGTTCCGATTATCTCTTTAGGTAAAAACTCATACTCCTCTGGCAACAGCGCAAATGGCGAAACCAAGAGAACGAATAATAGAACAGCAAATAACGCAGGGAATATACGTCGTATTCTACGTTCATAAAAATCTGTTATGCTATATGTCTTTAATGACATATCCCTTAACAAAATAGATGTAATAAGGAATCCACTTATCACAAAAAAAATATCCACCCCTATGTACCCACCAGAACCCCTATGTACCCACCAGAAAAAGAAGTAAATCCGGCATGAAATAAGAGAACGGGTATTATAGCTATAGCACGCAGTCCGTCGATATCGGATCGGTATTTAATGCTCACTGGAGCTCCTGTCTAAATGGAAACATTATTGACAAAAAATTAATATAACATGTTGTAATGTCGACAGCTTGTGTTTGAAATTGAATTAGTTGAAATTCAGAATATACCTTATGTTTGAACATTTTTTGATGTCCGCCGCAGATGACAGACTTCAATAAGTTTGACAAAGACTTCCATGGATTTTTAAGTGAAAAATTGAGCCCTTGCACAATATTAGTGCAAAAATAAATCACTTTTTAACCGCGAATACGATATCGCCTTTAGCACTGAGCAAGAAAATGAACATTTTGTGAACTTTTGCACGATAACGGTCATTCTGTATGTTATACCTTTGCCTGCCAAAGATACAACGCTGCTAACCGGTAACACCACTAACTTATCGGTGAAAATTTTAATCGCCGGATAAGTTGAAAACCCGTGCCCGGTGTTGGTCAGCCATCAGAGACCACAAGGCCAAAAAAGATTTGGGCCAGGTTGTCTCTGATTTGCCGAATCTTAATAATTTTCTCAAATGAAAAAGATTAGCTCATAACGATTTTTACTCAGCCTTCGCCAGCCCCAGCCGCGGAATCTCAATTTTCGGGCAGCGATCCATCACCACACGTAATCCCGCCTCGCCTGCCAGAACCGCCGCCTGTTCATTAATGACGCCAATTTGTAGCCACAGGGTTTTGGCACCGATGGCAATCGCTTCCTGCGCGACGCCCCACGCCGCTTCAGCATTACGGAACACGTCGACCATATCGATCGGATGGGGGATCTCCCCGAGCGAACCATAGACCTGCTGGCCAAGTAAGGTCTGACCGGCAAGTTTCGGGCTGACAGGGGTTACCTGATAGCCCTGAGATAACAAATAAGCCATCACGCCATAGCTGGGGCGAGCCGGATTATCACTGGCCCCCACCAGCGCAATGCTTTTTGTCGTCGTCAGTACATCAGCAATCGTTTGATCGTTCATATCCCACTCCTTATGCGATGAATGCAAACATTTTAGGTTATTTGTGGTCGGAAGATGAGACACATGCGGCAGCATGCAGTTTTATGGATTAATAGCACGAATAAATATGTTTAAATGTTAATATGCTGCCATAATGTAAGAATTTGATACATTCATCGCGTTATTTGCTGTCCTCTCGTGCTCTGGAGTAAAGATGAAACTGCGTCTGGTGCTGTCAGGTTTAATCGCCCTGCTGGTTGCTGCATCCTGCAATGCGACCACGCTGAAGCTGGCACCTGAAATTGACCTGCTGGTATTGGATGGACGTAAAATCTCCGGTTCTCTGCTGAAAGGTGCTGAAGGGTTAGAATTAGAACGTGGCGAACATCAGTTCTTGTTCCGCGTAGTAAAACCGCTGGATAAAGATCGTTACCATCCGGTAAGAGAATACGTTTCTGTTCCGCTGATCGCCACGTTCACTGCGCAGGCTAAATCCGTGACTATCCGTTTGCCCGCGCTGCAAACGCTGCATGACCGCCGACACTTTGATAAAGCCGCTGATTTCCAGCTGGTCGATGAGCAAGGTCATGAGATTGTCAGTCGACGCGATCATTTACTTCCCAGCCATCACAGCGATCTGGAACAGGCAATGATTGCCTATAACCGTAATGGTCAGGTGGCGTCGGTTCCGCGTTTTGCCCAGCCGCAGGCGACGACCACTATCACCCAGTCTATGCCTGCTGACCTGGCGGTAAACGACACCGCGACCGAGCGTCTGCTCAATCTGTGGTTCCACCAGGTTGACGCGGCCACCCGGCAACGCCTGGTTTTGTGGATGAGGGCATTACGGGCAAGTTGATGTTTTACCTGAAGCAGCGGTAAACTCGCCAACGCTGATAAGTAAAATAATCGCCCTATTTCCCTCACCCTACGCAAAACCAGGATGCATTAATGGAGCAAACCAGCCGTACTATCCCCGAACTAAAACATATTGCTTTGGTGGCACACGATCATTGTAAATCGTCGTTGCTGCAATGGGTCAGTACCCATAAAGCCGTGCTGGGTAACCACACTCTTTATGCCACCGGCACCACCGGCAATCTTATCCAGCGCGAGACCGGCTTAGAAGTTAACGCCATGCTGAGCGGCCCAATGGGTGGCGATCAGCAGGTTGGCGCACTGATTTCGGAAGGGAAAATTGATCTGTTAATTTTCTTCTGGGATCCGCTTAATGCCGTGCCGCACGATCCCGATGTTAAGGCGTTGCTGCGCCTTGCCACCGTGTGGAATATCCCGGTGGCAACCAACCGCTCTACCGCCGATTTTATTATTCATTCACCGCTGTTTTCACAGCCGGTCGATATCCTGATCCCGGATTACCAGCGCTATCTGCAACAGCGCTTACAGTAATGCACGGCGGCCAGTCCCCGCTGGCCGCTCAGGGTTTCCGTAATAGCGGAACGCCCAGCTGTTTAAACTGCGCGACAAAATCAGACGGTTGCTGACGATCAAACAGCATCCATACCTGCTGTTTTGCCCGGGTAATGGCGACATACGCCAGTCGCCGCTCTTCGGCGTCTGGAAAATCCTCCGGCTGCGGGAGTAATCCTTGCTCCATCACCGATTCACGCGCCGCCGCCGGAAAGCCATCTTTACCCTGCTGCAACCCGAGAATAATCACAAAATCGGCCTGTTGTCCCTTACTGGCATGAATGGTCATAAAATCGAGTTTCAGCTTTGGCCAGCGGGTTTTCGCCTTTTCCAGGATCTCAGGGCGCAAATGATGATAGCGCGCCAGCAGCAGCACCCGCTCCTCCGGTTTAGCGTAACCGCTGATTTTATTCAGCAACGGCTCCAGCTGATCGTCAGGCAACAGCGAGATCGATTTTTTATTGCCTTTGCTGAGACTGTTTAATGGCTTCTCCAGCTGATGCGGGTTTTCCTGCACAAAGCGGTTGGCGATATCACCAATCCGATCGTTAAAGCGATAAGTGGTATCCAGCACGCAGCGATCGCCATCACCAAAATGGTGATGGAAGGCGGTCGTCAGCGTCATTTCCGCGCCGCTGAACCGGTAGATCGCCTGCCAGTCATCCCCGACGGCAAACAGCGTAGTTTGCTTATTCTGTTTGCGCAGCGCCGCCAGCAGTGCGGCACGCTGGGGTGAAATATCCTGGAACTCGTCCACCAGAATGTGTTTCCACGGGCTGATAAAACGCCCCTTCTCAAGGATATTCACCGCCTGATGGATCAGACCCGAGAAATCCACCGCTCCTTCATCTTTCAGCGCACTCTTCCACGCTTTCAGTAGCGGTGCCATTAACTTTACGCGCTTGCCGAACAGCTCGCGCACCTCTTCCGGCGCTGACGCGATCATTGCTGCCTGCGCGCCGCCGTGCATCCGCATTAATCCCAGCCAGCGTTCCAGTCGGCTGGCCAGTCGTTGTGCCAGGCGCTCATTTTTCCAGAACTCTCCCTCTTCGACATCCCACTCCAGCTCATCATTGAGCCACTGCCGCCAGCCAGTGGCATGGGCTTTTTTCTCGCTGCACTGCTGACGCCAGGTATCAATCAGTAATTTACGCCGATGACTGCTGTCCGATTCCAGTTTACTGATCGCCGGGGATTTATTGCTGCCCTGCTGGATAATATGCAGCGCCAGCGCGTGAAAAGTTCGCGCCTGAATGCCATCGATCTCCAGCCGCGACTGAATACGCTGGTTCATCTCATCCGCTGCCTGGCGGCCAAATGCCAGTAACAGGATCTGCTGCGGTGTCGCCTGCTTACGCATCAGCAACCAACCGGCACGCGCCACCAGCACCGAGGTTTTGCCGCTACCGGCACCAGCCAGTACCAGTAATGAATCTTCACCATTAACCACTGCGCGCGCCTGAGATGGATTGAGCGGTGAGCTCTCAACACGGTCAAAGAAGTCGGCATACTGCTTCAGCATGCGGCTGGTCCAGTCCGTATTGCGTATTGCCAGCTGCTGCTCGCCATGCTGCAACCACTGCCGACAGAACTGGTAAAGCTCACGGCAGCTGGCGAATTCATTTAGCCGTTCAACCGGAAGCGGCAGGGCATCGAAGGCTTTCTCGATGGTATGACGAAGCTCGCTCAGCGCATTACGTCTGAGCCACTTATCCTGCTGCTCAAAACGCTGCAGCGTATCCACTACGTCCTGCAGAACCTGCGCGCTGACCTCGCTCATTTCAGCACTCCAGCCCTGCCAGGCCTTATTCAGATAGTGATAAAAGCGCTGCGTTTCCTGCCATTCTGTGCCGTGCAGTCGCACCACTTTATTTTCCGGCAGGCTAAACTCCAGCTCTCCCCACACCAGCCCCCGCTTGCACTGAATGGCAAGCAACTGGTTAAAAGGAATCAGATATTCATGCTTTTCACCGCTGACTTCGACGCCTGCTGCCAGCAGCCGCACCCGATTGTAAGGATGTTGCGCCAGGTGTTTACCCAGCGACGTTGATTTAAGTTCCATTCAGATTGACCATGTCGCGGTTTTAGTGTCTGTTACGCAGTTTAACTGGCAGGAGTTTACCGCTCCACCGTTAAAACACGTTACAATCAGCTAATTATCTGATTGCTGATACAGCGCACTGATTAAGGGCAAAGCATTTATGCGTACCGTACTCAATATCATCAACTTTATTTTCGGCGGTTTTTTTACCACGCTGGCCTGGCTGACCGCGACAGTGGTGAGTATCATTTTTATTTTCACCTTGCCGCTAACCCGCTCGTGCTGGGAAATCACCAAAATAGCGCTGCTGCCGTATGGTAATGAAGCGGTGCATGTGGATGTGTTAAATCCCGGCAAAAAAAACGCGCTGATGAATTCCGGTGGCACACTGTTAAATATCCTGTGGTTTATCTTTTTCGGCTGGTGGCTGTGCCTCTCTCATATCTCCGTAGGGATAATCCAGTGTTGTACCATTATCGGAATTCCGGTGGGTATCGCTAATTTCAAAATTGCTGCCATCGCGCTGTGGCCGGTTGGTCGCCGCGTGGTATCAGTAGAAGTGGCACAAGCCGCTCGGGAAGCCAATGCGCGCAGCCGTTTTAACTAAGCAGGTAGAGTGTGATGTTTGCGATTAAGCCACGCCTGCGTCGCTACGCCCTGAGCAGTGCCTGGCTGTATAACCTACGAATTTTGCTGGCACTGGCCGGTACCGCCGCAGTGCCCTGGTGGTTGCACCAAATCATCTGGACCATTCCGCTGACGCTTGGCGTGGTGGCTGCCGCCCTGGCCGATCTTGACGACCGTTTAAGCGGGCGCTTACGTAATCTGTTGATTACGCTGGTCTGCTTCTGCATTGCGTCGGTGTCGATCGAGCTACTGTTTCCTTATCCCTGGCTGTTTATTGTGGGGCTGGCGCTCTCAACCTGCGGTTTTATTCTGCTGGGCGCGCTGGGTCAGCGCTATGCCACCATCGCCTTCGGTGCGCTGCTGATCGCCATTTACACCATGTTGGGGATCGGCCTGTTTCCACAATGGTATCTGCAACCGGTGCTGCTGCTGGTCGGGGCGATTTGGTATAACCTGCTGACGCTGACCGGACATCTGCTGTTTCCCATCCGGCCGCTCCAGGAGAACCTTGCGCGCAGCTTCAGCCAGCTGGCACATTATCTCGAAGCCAAAGCAAATCTGTTTGATCCGGATATCGAAGAGAACGACGATGCGCCGCTGATCGACGTGGCGATGGCCAACAGTCAGCTGGTGGCGGTACTGAATCAGACCAAAAGTTCGATTCAGACGCGTTTACGTGGCGATCGGGGGCAGCGCAGTACTCGCCGCACGCTGCATTACTATTTTGTCGCGCAGGATATTCATGAGCGCGCCAGCTCTTCACACGTGCAGTATCATCAGTTGCGCAAAGAGTACCGTTACAGTGAGATCCTGTTCCGGTTTCAGCGCCTGTTGAATATGCAGGCAAAGGCTTGCCAGCAACTGGCGCATTCTATTCTGATGCGTGAAACCTGGCAGCATGACAACCGTTTTGACTCTGCCTTTAGCCATCTGCAAAGCGCTCTGGAACGGTTGCAGGCCGCGCAGCCAGAATCCGGCACCATCAAAGCCATGCACTATCTGCTGCACAATTTAAAGGCCATCGATGCACAGCTGGCGACCATTGAGTCCGAGCAAGCGCTGGAGCTGGCTCATGCCACGCATGATAACAATCTGTCAAATGAAGGACTGACCGGCTGGAGCGATATTCGCTTACGCATCAGCCGCCACCTCACCCCTGAGTCAGCGTTATTTCGCCATGCAGTGAGAATGTCACTGGTGCTGTGTGTTGGTTATGCTTTTATCCAGATAACCGGGCTGGAGCATGGTTACTGGATATTGCTAACCAGCTTATTTGTCTGCCAGCCTAACTACAATGCCACCCGACGACGGCTGGCATTACGCATATTGGGAACGCTGGCCGGTATTGCCGTCGGTCTGCCAATGCTGTGGCTGGTGCCTTCAATAGACGGACAGCTGATGCTGATCGTGCTTACCGGCGTGCTATTTTTTGCCTTCCGTAATGTGCGCTATGCCCATGCCACGCTGTTTATCACGTTGCTGGTGCTGCTGTGCTTTAACCTGCTGGGTGAAGGCTTTGAGGTGGCGATACCCCGTATTGTCGATACCTTACTCGGTTGCGGTATCGCCTGGCTGGCGGTCAGCTATATCTGGCCTGACTGGAAATTCCGTCGCTTACCGGCGGTCACTGAACGCACCCTGAATGCCAACTGTCGCTACCTTGACGCGATCCTGGTGCAATATCATCAGGGCAAAGATAATCGCCTTGATTACCGTATTGCGCGCCGGGATGCGCATAACAGTGATGCTGAGCTGGCCTCGGTGGTATCCAATATGTCGACGGAGTCACGCCGCAATCCGGCGTTGCTGGAAGCGGCATTTCGTCTGCTCTGCCTCAATCACTCGTTCCTGAGTTATATTTCTGCGCTGGGTGCGCATCGGGAAAAAATTGCCAGTGTCGAAATGCTACAACTGCTGGATGATGCGGTTTGTTATGCAGATGATGTGTTGCAGGTCGATACGGTTAACGAGCAGCAGACCAGACAGATACTGGAGAATCTGACGCGGCGGATGGCAGCCATTCAGCCTGCTCCTGAAACCAAAGAGCCACTGGTACTACAACAGCTGGGTTTACTGGTGGCTCTTTTACCGGAGATCGCCGCATTGAAAAAGCAGATTTCCCACTCGCTTTAGCCTTACTTTTTCGCCTGAGGACAAAGACTCAGGCATTCAACCCAGTCACGAAGCTCCTGCATGACGGCATCAGACAACGCCGCCTGATGCCGTCCTGTTATCGCCCCTTCCAGCGCGAACAAAATATTTATCCCGACATTTTTATGTGCCGCTTTCAGTTTTAACCAGCACTGCTTCGAGCCTTCCGCCCGTAAGCTTTGTACCGAGCATATCCCGACCTCACGCAACATCATCTCCAGCCGCAGCCCCATATTCGGCAGGTCTTTTACCCGCGGGTTGGCGATCTTATCGAGAGATTGCTGCTGCGCCCGTTTAAGGGATGATCGCGAAAGCGCCAGCAGCATTTCGGGCTGTTCCCACATCGCGTCATCAACGCGAAAGTAGTTCAATGCCACCGGCATTCCGCGCTTCTGGAACACCAGCGGCGGCATACGGCCTGCTCCGACATACGGCTGTATCTGTTCACACGCACGCAGGTAAAGTTCTCCTTCCGCCACCACTGCAAAGACGATTTTCTCTACCGCAAGGCTGTATCCACCGAATTGCGTACGTGTATCAATTTTGCCCAATGACGCAAGATAACGTTTTGACTGCTCAATCCTTTGTTTAGAGTTATTCATGCAAATCTCCTTTAGCATGCGGGTGAGAATGCAAAAAAACGTTCTTTTACATGAAATTAGAAAATATTCAATTCGCGTAACAGGTTCAATCATTAAATCGATTTGCATCTCATTTTCATTTTAATCTGCGAGATGTTTTCAGAAATTGAGGTTGATCTTTACCCACAAGGCAGTTACTGTATATCCATACAGTAACATTGCGAGCGAATAAAAATATGCGTACTCATCTGCTGAAAACTCAATCTGCTAATGCTGTGATTCACCCTTCCCGTCACGCGGCAACTGCGTCCGTTTCCGGTGGTTGGATCAGTGAACTGACTTACAGTGAAGATCAACCAGGCATGACGCAAATGCTGTTGTTACCTCTGCTTCAGCAGCTGGGCACGCAATCTCGCTGGCAGTTATGGCTCACGCCGCCACAAAAATTAAGCCGTCGCTGGTTACAACAGTCGGGGTTACCGCTGGATAAAGTGATGCAGATTCCGCAGGCCGGGCAGATTAGTACCGTTGACGCGATGATAAAAGCGCTGCAGACAGGGAATTACAGTGTCGTGCTGGGATGGTTACCTGAAGAAATTAATAGCGACGATCGTCGTCGGCTGGATGAAGCGGCTGCAATGGGTCAGGCTTTGGGTCTGATTATGCGACCTCAGTATCGGGTATCGTCCTCCGCCAGACCAGAAAGTGGCCTAAAAATTCACTCTACTTTGTATCATTAAGTAAAAATAAGATTTATCCCAGGATTTTTTTGCGATCGTGCCTGCATAACACACTGATTCTGCTCTGGCGCGGCTGCACAAAGGTTTAGCCGCAATAAGTTCCCAGATTTAATGCATAAAATAGCCCTTAAAATGTTAAATTTTATGTATGAAACACTGTTTTTTTGCTGCGCCTCATCACATCCTACTTGTAAGTTTGCTGGTACGTTGTAGACTTTATCTCGCCAGGGTGCTCAATAACCTCCGTTTTTCGGTAGAGTAATAATCGAGCTTCATAACCCGGCGAAGGATTAAACCAAGGGCTTAATTTAAAGCTCATTGCCTATTTGGATGATAACGAGGCGCAAAAATGAAAAAGACAGCTATCGCAATTGCAGTGGCACTGGCTGGCTTCGCTACCGTAGCGCAGGCCGCTCCGAAAGATGACACCTGGTACACCGGTGCTAAACTGGGCTGGTCTCAGTACCATGACAAAGGTTACTACGGTAACGGTTATGCAGATAACGATGGCCCATCCCATGAAAATCAGCTGGGTGCTGGTGCATTCCTGGGTTATCAGGCTAATCCGTATCTGGGCTTCGAGCTGGGTTATGACTGGCTTGGCCGTATGCCTAACAAAGGCGACAAAGTAAACGGCGCTTTCAAAGCTCAGGGCGTTCAGCTGGCAGCTAAATTAAGCTACCCGGTAGCAGACGATCTGGACATCTACACCCGTCTGGGTGGTATGGTCTGGCGTGCTGACTCAACTCAGACTAACTCAACCTACGGTCGCATCAGCGATCACGACACCGGCGTTTCTCCGCTGGCTGCTGTTGGTGTTGAGTATGCACTGACCAAAAACTGGGCTACCCGTCTGGATTACCAGTGGGTTAACAACATCGGTGACGCAAGCACCGTTGGCGCTCGTCCAGACAACTCCATGCTGAGCGTGGGTGTTTCTTACCGTTTCGGTCAGGACGAAGCTGCTCCAGCACCAGCTCCAGCTCCAGCACCGGCTCCGGTTGTAGAAACCAAGCGTTTCACCCTGAAGTCTGACGTTCTGTTCAACTTCAACAAAGCAACGCTGAAGCCAGAAGGTCAGCAGGCTCTGGATCAGCTGTACACCCAGCTGAGCTCCATGGATCCTAAAGACGGTTCAGTTGTGGTTCTGGGTTACACCGACCGCATCGGTTCTGAGCAGTACAACCAGAAACTGTCTGAGAAACGTGCTCAGTCCGTTGTTGATTACCTGGTATCTAAGGGTATCCCTTCTGACAAAATCTCTGCACGTGGCGAGGGTAAATCTAACCCAGTTACTGGCAACACCTGTGACAGCGTGAAAGGCCGTAACGCCCTGATCGACTGCCTGGCGCCAGATCGTCGTGTAGAAATCGAAGTTAAAGGCATCAAAGACGTTGTAACTCAGCCACAGGCTTAAGTTATCCGCGTTAATAAAAACCCCGCCAAGGCGGGGTTTTTTATTTTTTGCAGAAGCTGATTTAGAAAAATGAGGCTGACTTACTCTTCCGGTTTACCCAGCATATCCTTCAGCCCCTGCTTCAGTGAGGACATCTGATCGGCGTATTTCTCTTTACGCTCAGCATCCTCAATCAGTTGAACAATGGTCTCCGACAGCGTGCAGTGACGACGCTGCGCCAGTCCTGCCAGCCGCTGCCAGACCAGATACTCCAGATCGATCGACTTTTTACGGGTATGTTGATGCTCGGCATTAAAGTGGCGTTTGCGTCGCGCGCGAATCGTCTGCTTCATGCGGTTTTCCAGCGTCGGATTGATATGTAACTCAATCCATTTCAGCACTTCCACCGGCCGGTTTTCCATCGCCAGTAACGCGTCCACCGCTTCTTGCGCCGCGCTAATTTCGATATAACGCGTGATCAACTCCCCCTCCCGGTGTTTTTTTACCAGGTAGGTCCATTTCCATCCGCTTTCCAGGTTTTCGAGTTGCTGATATTTCATCGGGATCTCATCGTTACCACGTAACAAGCTAAGAATAACAGCTTTTTTCCGCATTGCGGCAGAGAAAACCATACGATTAAACCGGATGAGATGACACGCTGGAGCAAAATGCATCTCTACGGTGCTTAACCGGCTGAAATCTTGTATAATCGCGCTTTTCCTCAATTCAGATAAATTCGATAACTTTGACCAGTAACCGATTAGAATGGCGCGCCCTACAGCCCGATACCGACAGCTATCAGCCTCTTTTTTCCCAGGCATTTGATGACGATACTGACAGCCTGTCTGCGGTACAACCTCGTCTTATCAATGCGTTAGGTTTACTGCAGCAGTCCTCGGCAGCCTTCCCGTTGATGCTGGTGAAATGTGCAGAAAACCCTGACTACTTACCGTTACTGACCTCAGCACTGCAAAGTCTGGCGAATGATGACGCACAACAGCTTTACGGTGGCGAGTATCTGATCGATGAGCAAAATATCCGCTGGCAACCTGCCCGCATTGCGGATGATCGTTTTGCCACGGTTGGCGAAATCAGCTATGCCGACTGGATTGAGCCGGAACAGCTGTTTGGTTGCGTTCGCATTCATCAAAACCGCATTACATTAGAGCCGGGGCTGCTGCACCGCATCAACGGTGGAACGCTGGTGCTCTCTTTGCGCAGCCTGCTGGCGCAGCCACTGATGTGGTTGCGTCTGAAACAGGTGATGACGCGCCAGCGCTTTGACTGGCTGTCTCCTGATGAAACCCGCCCACTGCCGGTTTCAATTCCTTCAATGCCAATGCAGTTCCGACTGGTACTGAGCGGCGAGCGTGACGCGCTGGCTGACTTCCAGGAGATGGAGCCGGAACTGGCGGCGCTGTGCATCTATAGCGAGTTTGAAGAAAACCTGCAAATTGCTGATGAAGACGATCTCAGCCTGTGGTGCCAGTGGACCAGCCAACTGGCAAAACAGTTAGCCTTGCCGGCTATCAGTGCCGATTTCTGGCCGGTTTTGCTGCGCGAAGCGGCACGTTACACCGGCGATCAGGAAAACGTGCCAGTCTGTCCGGCATGGCTTGGCCGCCAGCTGCGAGAAGCGGCTCTGTACAGTGAGCAACAGTTGCTGACCGGCGAGAGCCTGGCTGCCGCTCTCAGCGCCCGCGAATGGCGCGAAAATTATCTTTCTGAGCGCGTGCGTGATGAAATCCTGCTGGATCAAATTCTGATTGAAACCGAAGGTGAGGCCATCGGCCAGATTAACGGACTGTCAGTGATCGAGTTTCCGGGTCATCCGCGCGCCTTCGGTGAACCTTCCCGCATAAGCTGTGTCGTACATCCAGGCGACGGGGAATTCACCGACGTTGAGCGTAAAGCCGAGTTAGGCGGTAATATTCATGCGAAAGGCATGATGATTATGCAAGCCTATCTGATTGCCGAAATGCAGCTCGACCAGCCTCTGCCCTTCTCGGCGTCCCTGGTGTTTGAGCAATCTTATTCGGAAGTCGATGGTGACAGCGCATCGCTGGCTGAGCTTTGTGTTCTGGTCAGTGCGCTGGCCATTCAGCCCATTAATCAGCATATTGCCGTTACGGGTTCAGTTGATCAGTTCGGTAATGTGCAGCCGGTGGGCGGACTGAATGAAAAGATCGAAGGTTTCTTCGAGATTTGCCGCCAGCGTACGCTTAACGGTAAACAGGGCGTGATCATTCCCGCCAGCAATGTACGCCACCTGAGTTTGCAGCAGGATGTGGTTGATGCGGTACGCGATGGCCAGTTCCATTTGTGGGCGGTCAGCAGTGCGGATGAAGCACTACCGCTGCTGACCGGCGTAGAATGGGATAAAGAAAATGCCCCCTGTCTGCTACGCTCAATTCAGGAACGTATTGCACAAATTAACCAGCAGGATGCTCGCCAGCGTCCCTGGCCGCTGCGTTGGCTTAACTGGTTTAACCACAGCTGATCGGACTTGTTCAGCTTACACCTGTTAGCTAACCTTCGTGATTCACTAAAATAAGGCTTATTAAGAACATGGTAGATAAACGCGAATCCTATACGAAAGAAGACCTGATTGCTTCCGGACGCGGCGAACTGTTTGGCGCTGGAGGCCCACCGTTGCCATCAGGTAATATGTTGATGATGGACCGCGTCGTTAAAATGACTGAAGACGGCGGTAACTACGGTAAAGGTTACGTGGAAGCCGAGCTGGATATCAATCCGGAGCTGTGGTTCTTCGACTGCCACTTTATCGGTGATCCGGTGATGCCAGGTTGTCTGGGTCTGGATGCCATGTGGCAGTTGGTTGGTTTTTATCTCGGCTGGCTGGGTGCGGAAGGCAAAGGCCGTGCACTGGGCGTGGGTGAAGTCAAATTCACCGGCCAGGTTCTGCCAACCGCTAAGAAAGTCACCTACCGTATCCACTTTAAGCGCGTGATTAACCGTAAACTGGTGATGGGCGTGGCTGATGGTGAAGTTCTGGTAGACGGTCATGTTATCTATAATGCGACCGACCTGAAAGTGGGCCTGTTTAAAGACACCACCTCTTTCTGATAACAGATATGAAAACCTCCGCGCTCAGCGGAGGTTATCTTCCTTGTCTTAACAGTCAGTTATGAAGTAACTGCCCTGTCCTCCATAGCTTGTCGCCAACCTCCCAACCAGTGTGACCTTGCATCAATAATCTGGTAAGGACACATCTCTTTAGAGCGTCCGGTAATTCCCGCTTGATAACCCCGTGAATGTGCCCGTTCCAGGCGATCACGTTTCTGTCTCTTCATCATGCCTCGGTTCCCTCATATAGCTCTGCTGGAATGTGGAGTAAAGAAAACAGTGGTCACAGAATGTGCAGCCACCCTTAAGTTCTACAACCTATAGAGGGAAAGATCAATGCGCAAAATTCACGCCAATGTCATAAATGCAGGTTAAGATAAGCGGCTAAAACGCGCGAAAACCAAGATAAAATTTGGTTATCATCATGAAATACCAAATAAAAAGTCCCTGACACTGAGAGCATCGCGCGCTCAGATAATCAAGGACTTAGCGGTTAAGTAAAATTATTCCTAATTTAAGCGCGTTAACTCACTTGCTATTTGCTGAGCTTCCTGCTGCCAGCCCTTTGCCAATGTGCGGACTAACGCATCGTAACCATCCTCATCCTGCGGCAATGAGATCAGGAACGGCCGCTTAATCAGCTGGCTGTCGTGTTGCAGAATCCATTGACCGCTAATAATGACCTTACCGTCATAACGACCATGGAAACCGCTGACACTGACGTTGAGCGTATCGTGTTTCTCATCCAGTGGTGACGCCGAGACAATCCAGCCAGGCAGCACAGCGCTGATATTACTGACCAGCGTCTGTTGCAGCTGTTGGTCCAGCGGACTGGCCCAAAGATTATTGGCGGCAATCACATACTGCACATCACTGGTCTGATAAACCACGCCGTTGCCGGCGAGGTAATCCGGCACCGATACGTGCTCGATCCACAGAATCGGCTTACTGGTGGCGGTAGTGCTGATAGTGCTGGCACTACCGGCCGCAGCCGGTAACTGATAGTAAGTGGTGTCCGGCGTACTGCTACAGGCGCTTAGTGCCAGCGCCATTGCCACGGGGATCCATTTCATCATTGTTTAGCCCTCTTTGGCTGCGGGTCCTGGCCTGGTTTTGCTTGAAAGACCAGCGCGTTACTCTTGTTGTTCAGCGTTTTCAGCACCGGCTGCAGTTCACGCAACACCTGGTCGAGACGCTGCATATCCCCGATCATCTTGCTGTAAGCTGGCGAGCCTGGCTGGAAGCCCTTCATACTGCGATTCAGTTCGCGCAGGGTTTGCTGCATATCCTGCGGCAGATCTTTCATCGACTGGCTGGAGGTAATCTGGTTGATATTATCCAGCGTCTTCTGCAACTCGCGCAGGGTACGCTGGCTTTCTGCCAGAGTATTGGTCGCCTGATCCACCATCGGATTCAGCGGCAGCGCATTGACCTTATCCAGCGCCGCCATCAGTTTCTGCTGAATCTGGCTCAGACCGCCGCTGGTGGTTGGAATGATTTCGTAACCACCAATATCATTCGGCCCGGTGTAAGGTTTCACTGAGTTATAGAAGTCGAGATCGACATACAGTGAACCGGTCAGCAAATTGGCCGATTTCAGTGAAGCGCGCAGCCCCTGCTGCTTACCTTCCTGGAGACGACGTTCAAGATCGAAGTTGCTGCCCATCATTTTAATGAAGCGCTCTGGCTCGATACGCACCAGCACTGGAATACGATAATCGTTGTTCAGCTGCTGATTGGTGCCCGGCACCAGGAAAGGTACCTGCGCGACGGTGCCCAGACGAATGCCACGGAACTCAACCGGTGCGCCCGGCTGCAAACCTCGAATCGAATCGTCAAAGAACATCACGAAATCTTTATGCTCGGTATACAGCGAATCCTGGATGCTGCGCTGATCGTCAAACAGCTGATACTCAGCATTATTCTCCGCTGGCTGACCCAGCTCACGTCCGTCAGGCACGTCGAAACTGACCCCGCCGCTAAACAATGTGGTCAGCGAGCCCATTTCCACCCGCATACCGGAAGCCGACATATCGACGGCGATGCCGCTGTCTTTCCAGAAACGCACATTGGAGGTGATCAGACGATCGTAAGGCGCAGCAATGAACAGCTGATAACGCATTGAGCGCTTGTCGGCATCAAACTTACTGGCCTCAACCGAACCGACGCGATAGCCACGGAACAATACCGGATCGCCGGCATTCAGCTGCCCGGCTTTATTGCTGTCGAGGGTAATACGAATCCCCTTAGCATCAGGTGGAGCAAGCGGTGGCGAATCCAGCAGTTGGTAGCTTTCAGGTTTGTCACCTTTATTGCCCGGCTGCAGTTCAATATAAGCACCGGACAGTAGCGTACCCAGCCCGGTCACGCCTTCCTTACCAATTTGCGGTTTCACGACCCAGAACGCGGTGTCACTGTGCAACAGCTTTTCCATACCGGCGTTCATGCGCGCTTTGATTTCCACATGGTGTAAATCGTCGCTCAGCACCGCACTCTCAACGATACCGACATCGACGCTACGACTTTTAATCGTGGTTTTTCCGCCCTCAATCCCTTCGGCATTGGTGGTGATCAGGGTGACTTCCGGCCCCTGATGGCTGAAATGATAAAACAGTATCCACGCCCCGATCAGAATGGTGACAATCGGGATGATCCAGACGGGCGACCAGCGTTTGATCTGCTCGACTTTGGCGACGCCGTGATTATTTTCCGTCAACGCTCGGCTCCTTCAGACTTTTTTCTCGTACTCGATCCCATGTCAGGCGCGGATCAAAGGTGATGGCGGCGAACATAGTGAGGATCACCACCATCGCAAACAACAACGCACCTGTCGCAGGATAAATACTCATTAATCGCCCCATACGCACCAGCGCAGAGAGCACGGCAATAACAAAGACGTCGATCATTGACCAACGTCCGACAAATTCCACCACTTCATAAATCAGATGCATTTTTTCGCTGTCGCGGCGTCCATGCCCCTGTGCATCCAGGCAGAGCCAGCCAATGGCAATCATCTTCAGCGACGGCACCATAATACTGGCGATAAAAATGACCAGCGCGACCGGATAAGAGCCGTCACTCCAGAGCAAAATTACCCCGGCCATAATCGTCGAGTTCATTTTGTTACCGAGCGCTTCAGTGACCATAATCGGCATCAGATTTGCCGGAATATACAACACCAGCGAGGTAATCAGCAGCGCCATGGTCCATTGCAGACTGTGCCTGCGCCTTGCGTGTCCGGCAGTACCGCAACGCGGGCAAACCCGCTGATCGACCGGAAGTATCGCGGTACAGCAACGACAGGAGCGCACGCCCTGACGCAAGCCGCTGATGCCGCCAGTCGGTTTAATCGGTAGCGCTGGCATCGGTGCCACGCGCTGCCATAGCCCGCGGCGATCAACACACTGAAACGCACGCAGCTGTAAAACGCAAAACAGACACCAGGGAATAAAGCTGCTGCCGATACCGATATCGCCATAAGCCATCAATTTAACGAAGCTGACCAGCACCCCGGCGAGAAAAATCTCCGCCATACTCCAGCTTTTCAGCTGAAACAGGACACGCGCTATGCCGCGCCGCAGCCGTTCAGCCATGCGCACTTTATTGACCAGCAGCAGAATCGCCACCATACAAAAAGCCGGTACGCCCTGCACAAACAACATAAATAGCGTGGCGAGGCTGGTATAATTCTCAGACACCATCACCTGCGGGATCTGCATCAGGGTAATCTGGCTGCTCAGGCCAGCGACATGCATGTTGACAAAGGGAAAGAGGTTGGCGAGCAACAGCATAAACAGTGCGGCAATCGCGTAGCCAGTTGGCCGCTTGCGCGGCTCAACCCAGTTCGCGATTAATGTGGTGTGACAGCGTGGACAGCTCGCTTTGCTGCCGGGTTTTACCTCCGGCAGCTGTGTCATCAGGTCACATTGGGGACAGAGCATCCAGTGATGCGCGTGGTCCGACGAACACATACCTTACACTCCCGTTATATCAGGCACCGTTTTTCAGGGATTCAAGGTATTCCCAGCGCTCGAAAGCGACTTCAAGCTCCTGCTCAGTCTGCGCCAGCGCATCCAGTACCGGCTGGGTTTTATCGTGCGGCTGGTTAAAGAAATTAGCATCGCCCATCTGCGCTTGCAGATCGACAATCTTATTCTCCAGCTGCTCCAGCTTTTGCGGCAGCTGTTCCAGTTCACGTTGCAGGTTATAGCTTAGTTTGGTTGCCGGACGTTTAACAGCTTCGCTTTTCGCCGTTTCCTGCTTCGGCGCGCTGACCGGTTTGCTGGCGGCACGGGTTTGTTTGTAAGCGGCACGCTGCAACTGCGCATCGTGATAGCCGCCAACAAAGCTGCCGATCTCGCCAGTGCCTTCAAAAATCCAGCAGTCGGTAACAGTATTGTCGACAAACTGACGATCGTGGCTAACCAGCAGCACGGTGCCCTGATAGCCGTCAATTAACTCTTCCAGCAGCTCCAGCGTTTCCACGTCGAGGTCGTTGGTCGGTTCATCGAGAATCATCAGGTTGCTTGGCTTCAGGAACAGACGCGCCAGCAGCAGACGGTTACGCTCACCACCGGACAGCGCACGCACCGGCGTCATCGCCCGTTTCGGGTGGAACAGGAAGTCCTGCAGATAACCCAGCACGTGACGCGGCTTACCATTTACCAGTACTTCCTGCTTACCTTCGGCGAGGTTATCCATCACCGTGCGATCCGGATCCAGCTCTGCACGGTGCTGATCGAAGTAAGCCACTTCCAGCTTGGTGCCGATATGCACGCGGCCGCTGTCGGCTTTCAGTTGATCAAGCATCAGTTTCAGTAAGGTGGTTTTACCGCAGCCGTTCGGGCCAACCAGCGCAATTTTATCGCCACGCTGCACCTGTACCGAGAAGTCTTTCACCAGCTGCTTGCCGGAAATGGCGTAATCGACGTTTTCCAGCTCAAAGACGATTTTGCCGGAACGGCTGGCTTCGCCCACTGACATATTGGCTTTGCCCATCACTTCACGGCGCTCAGAGCGCTCGCGACGTAATGCTTTTAATGCACGCACACGGCCTTCGTTACGGGTACGACGTGCCTTAATCCCCTGGCGAATCCACACCTCTTCCTGCGCCAGCTTGCGGTCGAACTCCGCATTCTGCATCTCTTCCACACGCAGCGCTTCTTCTTTACCCAGCAGATACTGGTCATAATCGCCCGGCCAGGAGACCAGCTTGCCGCGATCGAGATCGACAATGCGCGTCGCCATATTGCGGATAAAGGAACGGTCGTGGGAAATAAACACGATGCTGCCCTGGAACGTTTTCAGGAAACCTTCCAGCCAGTCGATGGTTTCAATATCAAGGTGGTTCGTCGGCTCATCAAGCATCAGCACGCGCGGATTGCTGACCAGCGCACGACCCAGTGCCGCTTTACGCAGCCAGCCACCGGACAGTGAAGAGAGCGGCACATCAGCCTGCAGGCCAATCTGCTCCAGCACATCATTAATGCGGCTCTCCAGCTGCCACAGATTTTGATGGTCGAGAATACTTTGCAGACGCGCCATCTCGTTAAGGTTCTTATCACTAGGATCTTCCATTACGGTATGGGAAATCGCGTGATAAGCCTTCAGATGTTCCGCCTGTTCGGCGACACCTTCGGCGACAAAGTCATACACCGTGCCCTGCACATTACGCGGTGGATCCTGTTGCAAGCGGGCAACAATCAGATCCTGTTCATAAATAATACGGCCATCGTCCAGCGGCTGTTCGCCGTTGATGATTTTCATCAGCGTCGATTTACCGGCACCATTACGGCCTACCAGACAGACGCGCTCATTCTCTTCGATATGAAGCTCAGTGTTATCCAACAGCGGCGCATCGCTGAATGACAGGTAAGCACCATGAATACTGATCAGTGACATAAAAACTTATTCCTTACCAGCGTGAGTAATCAGCCAGCAGTTATGAATTTGACGGTTGCGGGCAAAATCCTGCGACTGGGTTTTGGCCGTAATTTCTTGCGCATTCAGACCCAGCGACGCCAGTCCCTGATGGTCCATTTTGAATCCGCGTTTATTGTTGGAGAACATAATGGTGCCGCCTTTGCGTAACAGACGCTTCAGATCGGTCATCAGCGCCAGATGGTCGCGCTGCACATCAAAGCTCTCTTCCATACGTTTGGAGTTGGAGAAGGTCGGCGGATCGATAAAGATCAAATCGAACTGCTCCTGGCTTTCGCGCAGCCAGCTCAGGCAATCCGCCTGCATCAGACGGTGCTGACGTCCGGTCAGGCCGTTCAGGCGCAGGTTACGCTCTGCCCACTCCAGATAAGTACGGGACATATCCACGGTGGTAGTGCTGCGCGCGCCGCCGAGTCCGGCATGCACGCTGGCGCTGCCGGTGTAAGCAAACAGGTTAAGGAAGTCCTTACCTTTACTCATCTGGCCAAGCATCTTACGCGCCACACGGTGGTCGAGGAACAGACCGGTATCGAGATAGTCAGTCAGGTTGACCCACAATCTGGCATTAAATTCCGAGACTTCGAAGAAATCGCCCTTTTCACCCAGTTTCTGATACTGGCTTTTGCCCTTCTGCTTCTCACGCGTTTTCATCACCAGCTTGTTTGCCGGCAGATTAAGCACGCTTAAGGTGGCAGAAATCACGTCGAACAGGCGCTGACGGGCTTTATTCGGATCGATGGTTTTCGGCGGCGCATACTCCTGCACCACCACCCAGTCACCGTAACGGTCGACTGCCACGTTGTAATCCGGCAGGTCGGCATCATAAATACGGTAGCATTCGATGCCTTCCTGTTTCGCCCATTTTTCCAGTTTCTTCAGATTCTTACGCAGACGGTTGGCGTAATCTTCAGCAATCTGCCCCACCGCGTTGGGCGAGCTGCTGACGGCCAGCTGATAGTTTTTCTGCACACAGTCCAGCGGGCCATTTTTCGCTTTGAACTGGCGATCGGCGCGCAGTTGCAGGCAGCTTAACAGCTCCGGTGAAGCGCTGAACAGTGACAAATTCCAGCCGCCAAAGTGGCTTTTCATAATGCGGCCCAGCTGAGAGTGCAGCGCAATCAGCGCCGGTTCGCTCTCAAGGCGCTCGCCGTACGGCGGGTTGCTCAGCACGGTACCGGTCGGCCCTTCCGGTAACGGATTGGTCAGCTTCAACACATCCTGCACGTTAAAGCTGATAATATCGGCCAGTCCGGCACGACGGGCGTTGGCCCGCGCGCGCTCCATCACCCGTGAATCATTATCGTAACCATAGAAACGGGAAGTAGTTTCCTGCAGGCCGCGACGTGCGCGAACCTGCGCTTCACTGGTCACTTCGCGCCACAGTTCTTCATTATGTTTGTTCCAGCCGAGGAAACCCCAGTGAGCACGATGCAGGCCTGGCGCACGATCGCTGGCAATCATCGCCGCTTCAATCAGCAGCGTCCCGGAACCACACATCGGATCGAGCAGCGGCGTACCTGGCTGCCAGCCGGAACGCAGCACGATCGACGCCGCGAGGTTCTCTTTTAACGGTGCCTGACCGGTCTGTTGACGGTAGCCGCGCTGATGCAGGCCATCGCCACTCAGATCGAGTGCAATGCTGGCAGTCTCTTTATTCAGCCAGACGTTAACGCGAATATCGGGCTGCTCGCGATCAACATTCGGACGCGGCAGGTTTTTACGCGTAAAGCTGTCCACGATGGCGTCTTTAACTTTCAGCGCGCCGAACTGGCTGTTGCGGATCACCTCATTGGTACCGCTGAAATGGACGGCGAAAGTTTTATCGCTGTCGAACATCGCGGTCCAGTCGATCACCTGCGCACCAATATAAAGATCGAGATCGCTGTAGACACCGCACTCGGTTAACGGCAGCAGAATGCGCGATGCCAGTCGACTCCACATCAGGCTTTGATAGAGTAAACGATCGTCTCCCTGGAAATGTACGCCGCCCTGGACGACCTGACAGTCTTGCGCACCCAGCGCTTCCAGTTCACTTTTTAATAGCTCTTCGAGCCCACGCGCCGTACTGGCAAACAGAGAATTCATATCGTCACTTACTGTCCTGAGAAAATTGTTGCGCATTATAGCTAATCACAGACGCATGTCATAAAGTTAGCTTCTTTTCGTCCGACGATTTATCCGGTTTTAGCCGATTTTCGCCTCAGACTACCCGATCAAGCATGGAGAGCCCCATGATTACCTTGTCGCGCCTGTTTATTCACCCGGTCAAGTCGATGCGCGGCTTGCAGCTGTCGCACGCCCAGGCGCTGGAGAGCGGTCTGGCATTTGACCGCGTTTTTATGATTACCGAGCCGGATGGCACTTTTATTACTGCACGCCAGTTTCCGGAAATTGTGCTGTTTACCCCGGCACTGACCCTTGATGGCCTGTATCTGCAAGCGCCGGATGGCAGCAGCGCCAGCATTCGCTTTGCCGATTTCGCCGCTGAATCAGCGCCGACACAGGTATGGGGCAACCATTTTACCGCACTGATCGCGCCGGAAACGATCAATAACTGGTTAAGCGGCTTCTTTCCGCGTCCGGTGCAGTTGCGCTGGGTCGGGCCGGAAATGACCCGCCGGGTGAAAAAGCACCCGCAGATCCCGCTCGGTTTCGCCGACGGCTTTCCCTTCCTGTTAGTCAATGACGCCTCACTGTTCGATCTGCAACAGCGCTGCCCGGCCAGCGTAAAACTGGAGCAGTTCCGCCCCAATCTGGTGGTCAGCGGTGCCAGCGCCTGGGCCGAAGACGGCTGGTCGGTGGTGCGCATCGGTGATATTACCTTTGATGTACCGAAACCTTGCAGCCGCTGCGTCTTTACCACCATCAGCCCGGATCGTGGCCGTAAACATCCCACTGGTGAACCGCTGGCCACATTACAAAAATTCCGTAGTGCCGGCGATGACAGTGGCGATGTCGACTTTGGCCTCAATCTGACCGCCCGCAACAGCGGCGTAATCCGCGTTGGCGATCGGCTGGAAATTCTGCAAACCAGGGCACCGCGCAGCTATGGAACCGGTCAGATAGTGGAAACGCTGGCTGTCGAACAACAGGCGGCAGCGGCAATCACCATTGGATATCAGGGCGGGCAGTTCAGCGGTAATAATCAGCAAGTACTGCTGGAACAGTTAGAGATGCAGGGCCATCGTATCCCCTACTCTTGTCGCGCCGGGATTTGTGGCAGCTGCAAAATGACGCTGGTTTCCGGGGAAGTAAAAGCCTTGAAGCAGAGTGCTATTCGTGATGACGGCACTATTCTGGCGTGTAGCTGTATTCCTGCGGGGGATATTGAACTGGCTTAAGGGTGAAATGCCGGGTAAGCGCTGAGTAGCATCTTGTGGGATACCGGGCACGCTGGAGCTGAACCTGTCCGGCAAGTGGCTGCGCGAAGCGGGGTTTGAGACGGGTCAGGCGGTGACGGTCAGGAGTGAGGCCGGTTGTCTGAACCTGAGCACGGGCGGGTAAAAGTAAAAAATCCGGAAGGATCTTCATGATCGTTTCCGGCTTTTCTATCATAGAATCAGATCTTGCAAATATCTCATTACACGCTTATTCAAAGGATATTTCAGTGCCTGATCAAAATAAGCGATTCTTTTATATTCTTCTTCTGTTACAGGTACATCGCCTTCGCATAAATAATCGCATAAGGTTTCGAGTGCTAATGGCACCTCACTCAATCCTATGTAATTCAGGGCAAATTTCAAATTTGTCTCAGAAAGACGATCATTAAAGCACATGCCAAATTCATTTAATTCTTCACCAATCGACATCATCTGGCCTCCTGTTAAGAAGGGATAAGTCCACTATCAGGAAATGCCGTTATCTCTCATAGCAGCGGTGCCAGCCCTATTTTTCGGGTATGTAACCTTAACAACGGCCACCGGATGAGTATAAAGCCCTTGTAAGCGGAGGCCGTCAGCCCGACAACCCTTAAAAAAAGAGCCGGGGAAATTGGTGGTTCTTTCCCGGCGCATAATCAAAGTACATGGACCATTAATTTCTTACCAAGATTATCTGAATCCAACTCCATAATGTCAGATAATTTCATTATTAAATAAAAGGTGTCGTAATTGATATTTTTATTTTCCTCAATAATAATGTCAATTATAGTGTCCAGAGCCAAGCCATATTCATTATATTTAATAAATTCAAAAACCTCATCAAGTCCTGAGGATGTAAATCACACCCTCAATAAATTCATTAACTCAGAAAAATTAATTTCTATTTCTTGATGTTTAGTATTCATCAACGAGGATTCCTGAGGACGTTTGTTGGAAAGCCTGATATAATATCACCATTCTTTTCCTGAATTACTCTTATATCAATGCTGTCTCGAGTTCCATTTGTTACCGTTCTTCCTCCGCGTCCTGTCGTATATACCAGTAAATAATCTGTAGCTATATCTGAAACTTCATGCATTATTCTGCATCAGACCATCCAACAGGGAATTCACTTTTACCCGGGTGTCCTGTTCCGGAACGCTGACCGCCACCAGTAGCATCGCCATCTAAAATATGTCTACGTCGTTGAGGACTGGCAAGATCTACATAATCATTCGAACTAGTTTCCAGACAACCACTTAATCCAAGTGGATCGATCCAGATTAACGGGTTTTTGACGTACGTGTAGAGGTTTAGCCGCCTTTTAGTCCTGTCGGATCCGGCTGCGTAAACCTCCCCATAACCGGATCATGGTAGTTAACGCAGCGTTACCGTGCATCAACACGCCAACGCCCCTAATCACAGGCAACTTAACAGGACTTGATCATTTCTGAACACAATTGTATTTCAGAATAAGTAATTTCCAAAGCGCAGCGACAGTACATCGTCGGATGTGTACCGAATTGGAGTGATATCAGTACACTGAATATTAATTTAGAAAGGTAAATGGCTGCGTAAAGCGGGATTTGAGACAGGCTGCATAGTGAACGTCTGGGTTGAGGCGGGTTGTCTGATCCTGACCACAGGCGGCTAAAAGTAAAAAAACGGAAGGATCACAGGGACCTTTTCCGGCTTAATAGTAGTTTATTAATAACGAGGAGGTTCGCAAAGCAATAACAATATCGATGCATTTTCACCATAAGAAATGCATCTTCCATTTATTGCTTGTATCGATAATAAAAAATCGTGCCTAATGTCGCTGGAAACTGAATTTATATTCATGACTTCAAGTAGTATACATTCATCTTGTTCTATATGAACATTTGTCATCCCATCCTCTGGGAAACGTAAACTAGTGAGGCAATCAATAAAAGCATGAAAATTCCTTCCATAAAAATCCGGAAAACCAAATAACAAATTCATTTCATGATGAAAGTCATTAATAGTTTTCACTTTAGAAAAATCAATGGATAATTTTATCATTTTCATTATTTCCACCCTCCAAGAACTATTTCTATGAAAGATTCGTAATGATCATGACTATAGTATGCTTTGTCTATCTTCGTATCGACAACAATACGTCTTGTACCACGATTCCCTACCCCCGGTGTTTTAACTGTCCATTCCTGATAAGGGCCGCCTCCCGTATTAAGGCGCTGACTATTAGAAAAGATTCTAAAGTCATTTTCAAATGTAGCACCATCTCGTAAATACGCTGATTGCCTTAATTTAATATTATCTATTGCTCTATGTAATTCTCTCATATCTTTTGGCGCCATATCATAACCCCATTTATCTCTTATAGCTGCGTGAGCTTCTTTGGGGTTACTGGCTGTATGGGAACATTTAAGTCCCAGCGGATCAACCCAAGTAAGAGGGGTTGGAGCGTAAGCATACTGGTTCAGCCCGCCTTCTAACCCCACCGGATCCGGCTGCGTAAACCTCCCCATCACCGGATCATAATAGCGAAAAAGATTGTAGTGCAGCCCCGTTTCCCTGTCCAGATACTGACCCTGGAAACGCAGGTTCTGCGGCACCGCCAGCCGGCTCCCGCCGCTTTCATATTCCGTTTCGCCCCAGCTGCTGAACTGGCCGCGCCAGACCACGTCGCCCTCTTCGTCAGTCAGCCGCTCCGGCAGCCCGTTCAGGTCGGTGTGATACCAGAACGTCTGCTGGCTGTCGCCGTCGATATCCACCCGCGCCAGCGGCTCCCGACTCCCTTCGCTATACAGATACTGCACGCGGTGATCGGGCGAGCGGCTGCTCTGCTCGCCCACCATCTGCAGCCCCTGCCAGTGGAAGGTCATTATTTCCGCATCCGGCTCGTCGTGGCGATGCAGAATTTTATGCGTGCGCCGCCCCAGCGCATCATAGCGGTACTGCACGCGGCTGAACGCCCGGTGCCCGCTCAGCCGCACCTCGCTGAGCTGATGCTCCGCGTTATAGCTGAAGTACTGCTCCGCGGCCCCCCGCGCCGCCCTGCGCCAGGCCAGGCGGCCAAAACCGTCATACTCCTGACGCGCACCTTTCAGCCTGCGCAGCAGGTTGTGCCATACCACCTGCCCGCGGGTGTCGGTGCGGTTGCCCGCCGGATCATAACTAAAACGCTCTTCGCGGCCCGCCGCGATGCGCTGCGTCAGCTGACCGGCGGCGTCATAACCAAAGCGCTGCTGACTGAAGGCCGGGCCTGAGCCGTCCGGCTCCGCTGACGCCAGCATCTGCTGCGTCACCTGATCAAGCCCGTCCCACAGGTAGCGCCGTTCCAGCACCGCACTGCGGCGCATCACGATGCGGCCCGCCGGATCGTAGCGCGTTTCCAGCGTCAGCGGCCCCTGGCTGCGGCTGAGTTCGCGATGCAGGCGATCGCGCCCGTAAGCGGCCATCTCCACCTGCCGTTCCCCCCGCTGCCAGCTGCGCTGCAACAGATGCCCGCTGCCGTAGCGCAGAAAATTTTGCGTGCTGCCGTCCGGGTCCCGGCTTTGCAGCAGGTTTCCCTGCGCATCGTGGCGGTACTGCCAGAGGCCGCTGTGGTTCTGTTCGCTCTGCAGGTGGCCCAGGGCGTCCCGCGTCAGGCACAGCTCTTCCTCCCACTCCGGCTCCACGGCGGCCCGCTGCGCGGCATGATATTTTGCCAGGCTGGTGCGCTTCAGCGTGATGCTGCGCGCCGCATACTGATACCGCGTATAACTCTCGCCGTTGCTTTTCGCCGCCAGCCTGCCGGCGCGGTCATACTCCAGCGCGTAAACCTGCGCCTGCTGCGGCTGCCCGCCGGCCTGCGCCAGCGGCTGCTGCGAAACCGACACGACCCGGCCATGACTGTCATAACCATAGCTTTCGCGCCGCCCGGCGTAGTCGGTCTGCGCCAGCAGGCGGTCGCCGTTGTCCCACGCAAAATGCCAGCTGTCGTGATTCGGATTTATCAGCCGGGTAAGG